>OJKI01000001.1_pt1 | contig 553327 bp, 478 predicted proteins | sample 1596431 | NCBI WGS metagenome assembly OJKI01 (sample SAMEA4350165, study PRJEB24818) | metagenome | biome: human; feature: gut; material: faeces | place: Denmark | collected 2013-09 | reverse complement strand
TCAACCCATTTCTGCGTTCCATCACTGCGCACCGGGCTGTCAAAGCACTTTCGGATGCCGGGAAAGGATTGCTCCAGAAGTGCAATCAGATTATTAGCAGAGGCCGTCCGCTGCTTAGAGGCAAGCTGAAACTGGCGGTTGAGGGTTTTGAGATCGTAGCGAATTGCATCCATGGGGGTGAAATCGCGCAAATCAGCCCAATTATCAAGCGCGTAACGAGCAATTTTTATGGCATCAGCCTTATCGGTTTTTACGCGGCGCAGAGAATTAGCACCGTACTCCTTGATGAGAAGCGGATTAACAGCGCAGACAAAGAACCCTGCTTCGTGCAGCGCTTTTGCAACCGCTTCATAGTAACGCCCCGTATGTTCCATCACGACACGGGTTTCACCGTCAATAGTCTTCAACTTCTCAGCCAGTGAAGCAAGCCCCACTATATCGTGAGTCACATCAAAAGGCAAGCAAACAACTTCTCCCAGAGGACGGAGCACCGCAACTGTGCTTTTCCTACTGGAGACATCAATACCTACTGCGTTCATAGAATCACTCCTGTACTGAACTTGTAATGGACAAAGACCATCTTTCCTGTTGCCGGTTCTATCTGTTTGATGACACGAACGCAATGGCTCTACCTGCACAAATCGAACACTGCGAATAGGAGGATGGCTGACTGACTTTCATGCGGACGTAAAAGCCCTTGGAGATGAAGGTCAGACCATTACCTCTCTATTCTAACAGTTTAGGCAACGAGATGTCCCATGCCTATGGCTGGCTGCCATAAATCAAGGGGCAAATATATAGTAACAGGAGATACCAGCAATGGCGAAGGAAATCAAGGAATCCATCGTCGCCCCTGCGACTGTGGAAGAACCCGTCTACGATGCCGCAGAAATCGCTGCCAATGCGCAGCATCTGTTCGGCTACAACGCCGACATCGCGACCGCAGCGCTTGACTTCAACCATGTTACGCGCTGTTCGCTCGAAAAGGCGAAAGAACTCATCAAGGACTTTGCAGAAAGGAAGGTGGACTAAATGAGCGGCAGATACTCCAATGGCGAAACCAAAGTTCGCCCCGGCATTTACTTCCGCGAGGAAAATGGCGGCGGCGCAGAACTGAGCGGCGCGGCGAATGGCGTCGTTGCCGTCGCGTTCAAGGCCAACTGGGGCCCGCTTGGTGAAGTCGTCACGCTCGAATCCCCGGCTGAGATTCCGGGCTACTTTGGCGACGATTCCGGAGAAGACAGCAACGTCTCCATCTTGGAAAAGATTTTCCTTGGCGGCGCTTCCACGATCAAGGCTGTCCGCGTAGGCAGCGGCGGCACGAAGGCCACGACCAAGCTGAAGGACACTACCACGTCTACGGCGGTCGAGGTTGTTTCTCTGACGGCAAAGTATGCCGGAACCCGCGCCCTGTCCGTCACCATCAAGGACAGCCTGTCCGATACTACGAAGCGCGAGTGCATCATCTACTCCGGCACGAAGGAACTGAGCAAAGTGACGTTTGCGAAGGGCAATTCTGGCGAAGTTGACGCGCTGGTTGCGGCTATCAATGCCAACACGGAATGTGTCGTGACCGCAGCGAAACTCGCTGCCGGTAATGGCGTACTCGCTACTGCGACGCAGGCTACGTTCGCTACTGCGGGCGTGTCTCCGACCATCGCGAACGCCGATTACAGCGCGGCTTTTGACGTTCTCGAAGCCTCCGTCTGGAATGTGCTGTGTGTCGATTCTGACGCCACCGCCATCCATGCTCTGGTCAAAGCGTTCATCAATCGCGCTACCGATGGCGGCCTGATGGGTATTGCGGTCGTCGGCGAGCCGACCAGCGTCGAATACGCGACCCGCAAGTCCGATGCCGCCGCCTTCAACAGCCCGAACGTGGTGTATGTGCTCAACGGCTTCTATATCGACGACGAGGCTCAGGAAGGCTGGAAGGCTGCCGCCGTGATTGCCGGTCTGCTGGCCTACCTGCCCGCGAGCGACAGCGCGACCCACAAGGTCGTGCCCAATGCCAGCAAGATCATCGGCCCGCTCACGAATGCCAAGGTCGAAGAGTGCCTGAAGTCCGGCGCTCTGGTATTCACGGTTTCCTCTTCTGGCGCTGTGTGGATTGAGCAGGGCATCAACACCCTGACTGTCCTTGCCTCCAATCAGGATGCCGGCTGGAAGAAGATTCGCCGCACCAAGACCCGCTACGAGCTGATTACCCGCATCAATTCCAGCACTGAGGGCATCGTCGGCTCTGTGAACAACGATTCCAATGGCCGCGCCACGTTCATCGCGATTGCCAACGGTGTCATCAATTCGATGATCGCCGAAGGCAAGCTGATGGCTGGCGCTGTCTACGAAGATCCCGCCAACCCCGCTAAGGGCGACAGCGCGTGGTTTGTCATTGATGTGTACGATCTCGACAGCATCGAGAAGGTCTACATCACCTACAAGTTCCACTTCTCCGAAGACTAATGGAAAGGAGTAAACAAACATGTCTGTACTGAATAACGCGCCTATTGTGGACGTTCGCAAGGTCATGTCCGGCAAGGACGGCGGCCTCTACGACGAAAACGGCACGCTGCTTGTTTCCACTGAGAGCTTTCAGTCCTCAGTGGCTGTGAACAACCAGACCTATCAGCCGCTCGGCGACGCGCAGGAGCATGGCACGATGAGCAGCTACAAGGTCACGCTTCAGTTCTCTGAAATCATCGTTGAGACGTCGGAGTTCTTCAAGCAGCTCATGGAAGGTCTGCGGACGCACCGGATGCCCGTGTGGAATTTCCGTGGCATGGTACGCAGCCCCTACGATGGTTCCGAAGAGCAGACCGTCTACCGCGACTGCGTGCCCGATGGCAACATCGACATCCAGAACATGAAGGTCGGCGAGCTGTACAAGCGCACTTGGAGCTTTATCGTCAACCAGCCGCCTGAGCTTCAGTCCTATCTTCAGAACGCCTGAGTAAAGGGACGCTACGCCCCTTCCGTTTCAACCCCTACAATCTATCACAGGGTGGCGTAAAAGCCGCCCTGTGCCCTGTAACAAGCTGTAACGGATATATTTGAAAGGAGTATGAACATGAGCAAGGTCAATGACACCTATGAAGAAGCCCCTATGACGCAGGAAGAGATGCAGAACGAGGTCGCCATCAATGAAAACGAGCTGCTCAAAGCTCTGACTTCCGAACGTGTGAGCAGCGATACGAAGACCATCGAAGTGTCCTTCAACGGCATCGCTTTCCGTTTCCGGATTCGTCCCCTGAGCGAGCGCGAATGGGATAAGTGCCGTGAACGCAACACCAAGTACCAGAAGAATCGCAGGCTGGGCGGTATGCGTCTGCCGGAAAGCACCGACACGACCGGCTACCATTCCAGCCTGATTTATACCGCTACCGTGGATGAGGACAAGGCCAAGCTGTGGGACAACAAGACCCTGTGGAAGGCCGTGAACGCTGTCACCGGTACGGATATGGTCGATCACCTGATTCCTTACGCCGGTAAGAAGCAGGCCATCGTCGATCAGATCGAGCAGCTTTCCGGCTACGACGACGAAAGCGACGACAACTACAACGACACCGTAAAAAACTGATTATAGCTGGCGGAAAAGCGCGGCTGCTCCATCACATCTTTCAGCGGACGGGATTGACCCCTGATGAAGTGATGAGCAAGCCGCGTTTTGTTCGCACCTTCATGCTCAAGAGCATGGAAGTCCAGCTTGAGGCTGAACAGCAAGCGGCGGCAGCGGCGGAAGAACGGCGTCGGCAAGCAGCATCCGCCAAACAAAGGAGGCGATAAAACGTGGAGCAGATATTCAGAATCGAAATCCCGGTTGAAGCGATTGACAAAACAGATGCCGCAGCATTGCAGCGGCTCGAAACTGCCTTGCAGAAAATCATCAACGGGATGAAGCAGAATAGAACTGCCGCCACGGAAGCCTTCGATGCTATCGACCGCGCAGCCGCCAGCACAGCCAGTTCCCTTCAAAGGGTCGAAAGCGCAAATGCTGATGTTGCCGATTCCTATGACGACGTAGGCAGCGCTGCTTCTGATGCCGGTTCCGATCAGACGGCGGCAGCTTCCGAGGCCGAAAGTGCGAACACCAGACTTGAAGATTCCGTCAGCGGAGTTGGCGAAGCATACGAAGAAACTGCTTCGGCGGCAGCGGAAGCCGGAGAACGCTCCGGCTCCGCTTTTAATTCTGCTTCCACCGGTGCGGACAGATTTACGCAGCGTGTCGAAAGAACCAATCAGACGCTTCGTGGCATGTTCAAGGAAAAATTCAAGCTCATCATGGAGGCGCTGGACAAGGCGTCTCCTATCCTGAAGAACATCTGGAACAGCGCGAAGAATTTGGTATCCAGAACTTGGAGCATTGCTGTGCGAATGAAGGACTTCATCACGGCACCGTTCAGGAAACTGTATAATTGGATTTCAAGTCCAATCACAATAGCGCTATCGGTCGCTGGCGTCGGTTTGAGCGCAAGCGACCTTGTTACAACGTACAACGATTTTGAGACTGGCATGAGTGCCGTGAAGTCTCTATCCGGTGCAACGAACGAGGAATTTATCCAGCTAAAGCAAACTGCAAAAGACCTCGGTGCGACAACTGCGTTCAGCGCGTCTGAAGCATCCGAGGGTATGCAATACCTCGCTATGGCTGGTTGGGATACGAACGAGATTATTGCGGCTATGCCCGGTCTGCTGGACTTGGCCGCAGCCGGAGCAACTGACCTTGGTGCGGCGGCAGACATCGTTTCCGACGTGATGACCGCAATGGGCATGGAAGCGAATGAAGCCAGCCGGGCCGCAGACGTATTCGCCAAAGCAGCCACATCTTCCAACACGACCGTAGAAATGCTGGGCGAAACCATGAAGTACGCTGCACCCATCGCGCACACCTTCGGCATGAGCCTCGAAGAGGTGTCTGCTTTGGCTGGCATGATGGCAAACGCAGGTATCAAGGGTAGCCAAGCCGGTACGGCCCTTCGTGCTTCTCTGCTGCGTATGTCGAAGCCCACGACGGACATGCAGAAGACCATGACCGAGCTGGGCATTTCCTTTACGGATGCAAACGGAAACATGAAGAAAACCGGCGACATCGTGCGAATGCTCGAAAAGTCGTTCACGGGCCTGTCTGAATCCCAGCGCCTTGAGGCCGCGCAGACGTTGTTCGGCACGGAAGCCGCCAGCGCATGGCTTGGCATCCTCGATCAGGGCGCAGATACCTACGAGAGCTTCGCAGAGCAACTGAACAACGCCAAAGGCGCGGCAGACGAAATGGCAAAGACGCGCCTCGACAACCTCGCTGGCGACCTTGAGGAAATGGGCGGCGCGCTCGAAACAGCCAAGCTCGAAATCATGGACAAGCTGAATCCGTACCTGCGTGAAGGCGTACAGTGGCTAACGACGAAAATCCCCGCCATTCAGGAGAAGATTGAGCAGCTTATCGACAGCGGCATCTCCAAAGCGAAGCAGCTCAAAGAATTTCTTTCGGGCGTGTTCAACGGCGCTGATTTTCAGAATGCGGATGGATTCGCCGATAAGTTCTTTGTTGCGTGGGATAAAATCATCGCAGAACCGTTCAATGACTGGTGGAATGGCGGCGGTCAGGAAATCATGCTTGGTGCCATCTCGAAGTTCGGCAAAAGCGCGGGCGAACTGCTCAACGGCATTGTGACCGGCGTGTTTGCAGCACTCAAAGGCGAAGAAATCGACTTTGAGGGAATGAACATCACTGGCATCGCCAAAGCCGGTGCACAGATGGCAAAGGAATTTGTTTCTGCGTTCATGAGCGGGCTTGACTTCGGCGATCTCGCTGGAAAAATGCCCGGCCTGATGAAGGCTGGAATGATTGGTTTTGGTGCACTCAAGGTTGGCAGTGGTGCGTTCAGCGTAGTGAAAACCTTTGGCCAACTCAAAGCCGCGTTTGGCGGCGTAACATCTGCTGCAGCGGCTGCTGCCCCTGCTGTGCAGACAGTCGGAACGACCGCAGCAGCTTCCGCTGTCGGCATCGGCAAAGCCAGCGTCATTCTCGGCGGCCTGAAAACCGCCCTTGCTGCCATTCCTGTTTGGGGATGGGTGGCAGCGGCAGCGCTTGTGGCACTTGGGGCGGGATATGCAATCTACAAGAATGCTCAGGCTCGCCATGAGCAGGATTTGCTGCACGCAGGAGACAAAGTACAGGACGCGGCGACCGCCTATGAAACCAGCGCAAAGCGTGTGAATGATGCGGTTGGCACGATTCAGGACATCAAGGAAGTCAAACTCAAGATCGCCAATTACGATTCGGAGAATCAGGATAGAATCACTCAGTTGAAAGCAGAACTGGCCGGAATTGAAAACCGGGAAGTTTGGCTGACCGCTCGCCTGTCTGATACTTCGCTTACGGAAAGTGATATTGCCGCATACAATACGGAACTAAAGGAAATCAAAGACCGCAAGGCTTACATCGAAGCGCAGCTTGCCTCTGGCACGCTGACCGCCGAAGAAGTGACCACCTATCAATCTGAGCTGGATAAGCTCAATGGGCGCGAAGTTGAACTTGAAGCAGCCCTTGCCGCTGGAACGCTTACACCTTCCGACATAGCGGCATATCAGGCCGAACTTGATAAGCTGAAAAGCCGAAAGGTCGAGATTCAGGCCGAACTTGCTGCGTCCAGCGTAACTCCGGAAGCTATCCAGACCTATGCAGGTCAGCTTGCTGTTTTGCAGAGCCGCGAGGAAGAAATTAAGGTAGCTCTTGCTTCCGGCACGTTGACTGCGGAAGAAGCGGCGTCTTATGAGAGTGAACTTGAAATCATCAAGAGCCGTGAAGAAAAGCTCTCCGTAAAACTCGAAGGGCTTGGGCTTACGACTGCTGGTATTGCTCTTGCTTCGAGCCTCATGGGTTCGATTGATGGCAAAAAAGCCGAAGTCAGCGTCATTCTCTCCGAAACGAGCCTGACGAAAGACCAGATTGAAAGCTACACAACAGAGCTGTCCGGCATCTACACTCGCGAAGCAGAAATTGAGTTGACGCTCGCTGGTTCTTCCTTGTCTGAAGCTGAAGTGAAGCAGTACAAGGAAGCACTCGAAGGCGTCAAATCCAGAAGTGTAGAAATTGAGGCGAAAATAGCTGAGGGTGGGCTTACCGAAGCGGAAATTGCGAGCTTGTCCAAAGAATACGAATCCTTGAAGACGAAGGAAGCGGCTATCACGCTTATGCTGTCTGGTCAGAGCCTGACGGAGGCGCAGATCAAGGAAATCGCAGGCGAATATGACCGGCTGGAAGATCGCCGTGCTGAGATCAACGCCGAGTTGAACGAAGCTGGCCTGAGTATAGACGAGCTCAAGAAACTGTCTGATGCCATGATGACTATTGGCGACAAGACCGCCGTGCTCAACTTCTCGTTTGCTGGCGGCAGCTTGAAGACAGAAGACCTTCAAGCCTACAATGCGCAGCTTGAAGAGCTGTACGGTAATCTTATTGACCTCAGCGGCGGGCAGATCACGCAGGACGACGTGAACGCTGGGCGTGTCACCGAGGAACGTCAGCAGCAAGCGTCCGATACGCTGGCGACTGAGGCCAACACGAAGATGATTGAGCTTGAAACCAGCCTCGTCCAGAGCCGTCAGCTTATTCCTGAGCTTGTTGAAAGGCGTGGCGAATACCAGCAGCAGTACGAAGTGGATAAAGCCGTGCAGGACAGCCTGTCCACGGCGCGAGGAAATTTGATGCAGCTCGAAGCTGACCGAGCGAATTTGGTTGCTCAGGACGATCTTCAGTACGCAAGGCGTAGATCGGGAGAAATCACGTCCGATCAGTACGATACTTGGTACGAAGAGACGTTCATGCCCGGAATCCAAGGCATTCAGGAAAGGTATACGAATGAAGTTGCTCCGTATGCGATTGATAACTACGGGCTTCCTCTTGTTTCTCAGGGCATACCTGCGTTCGACTGGTTGCTGGACGGTTCCTATTTCGGTTCGCTTCTCGGCACCATTCAGGATGCAGAAACGAGAGCCTCGAATAGCACGGAATCGAACAATGCCGATTATATCAAGTACAACGATCAGCTAAAGGGCATCTACGGCGGCGAAGTTTCCCTTCTGACTGGCAAAACCTTCGAGGGAACCGCTCAGGCAGGTATGAGCCTTGAGGAAATCGCCGCGAGCTATTCCGAACTTGATTCTGTCGGACAGCAATTATTCCAAGACGCTGTGATGGCGCTTCAGCAGTTGAATGCACAGACGGACTACCTCGCCGAAAGCGACAAGACGCAGCCTGTCGAGGTCGTTGAGATTGCTGCAAAAGCTGAGGTCATGCAGCAGGTGCAGCAGCAGGTACAGGCTGTAACAACGCAGTACACGGCCATGACAGCCGAAGAGCAGGCGGCTTTCGCCGCCTCTGAAGAAGGCGTTGCGGCGCTGGAAAGCGTCAACGCAGCGCTGGAAGCCTTGGGCGCCGATAAAATCAGCAGTCTGGATGAACTCAACACTGCGCTGGAAACTCTCAATGGAATTGATCTTTCGTCCTTCTCTCTCGTGGATGCACAGGAAGCGTTCGTTGCTCTTGGCGGCGATGCGAGTGGGTGCAAGACACAGGTTGACAGTCTCCGCACTTCACTGAAGGCGCTGGATGGCACGTCGGCGACCACGACGCTCACGAACAACACCTACAACAATACCTACAATAATTCCCACACCCGGTCGTTTGGTTCCCTGATGAAAAATGCCAACGGTGGCATCTATGATGGGGCCATGCTTTCGTGGGTGGCTGAAGACGGCCCGGAAGCAATTATTCCGCTCGGCGCGAAGCGCCGTGACAGAGGTATTGATCTGTGGCTGCAAGCCGGTGAAATGTTGGGTGTTGCCGAGTTTGCGGACGGAGGGATTCTTTCCCCCTATTCCAGCGCTATCGAAAACCTGCCCGACGTTGTGTGGGATGACGGGGACGGCGACAGCAAGCCTAAACCGATTCAGACTACCGGTGGCGGCGGAAGCAATTCGTTCTCGGTCAGCGTCGCAGCAAATCCTGTTTTCCAGATTGAAGGCGGCGAAAGCACCGACGATATTCTTGACAAGCTCAAGGGAAAGCAGAAGGAGCTTGCGGAAATCTTCGGAAACGCGATTGCCGAGCAGCTCGAAGACATCGTTGCCAATATGGTTTAAGGGAGGCGCAACGCATGGAATTCTACCTCACTTCCAAAAGGACGGGAGCGCGTCTGCGCATCCCTCTGTTGCCAGACCGCCTGAATGTGAAGACTGGTGCGAGCGTCGTCTCCTTGTCCATCATCAAAAAAGGCGAAGTCAAGATACCCCGTGGGTCAACACTCGCGGGGTATTCTTGGAATGGTGTATTCCCGTCAGACCAACTGGCTTCCGCTTCGTATGTCTATGACTGGCAGGAACCGGCGAAAATCATCAAACTGCTTGAAGAGTGGCAGGAAAACGGCGATACCATCACACTGATGGTAACGGATTTGTCCATCAACGTGGATACGTTCATAGAGAGCTTCGTCTACGAGTATTACGGCGTCGGAAACGTCTCCTATACCATCAACCTGACAAAGCGGCTTGAGCTGTTCGTGACCACAACGCCAGCGCCTGTTGTTCCGCCTTCTTCCGCTTCATCTTCGGGCGAGAGTAGCGGAAACAAGAAATACGGAACTGTTACGGGCGGCAAGGTGAACGTGCGCAAAGGGCCGGGAACCAGCTATAAGAGCTACGGAACCCTCAGCAAGGGCACGCAGGTCGAAATACTCGACAAAAGCGGCAACTGGTATAAGATCGTATACCCGAAGGGCGAAGGCGGCGTAGGCTGGATTAGCGCGAGCTATATCAAGCTGACGACATCTTCCTCGTCTTCCAGCAGCGGCTCGTCGAGCAATAGCTCCAGCAAGAAGAATTCCAGCTCGTCTACGGCGAAATCGACGACCTCGAACAACACCAACAGCAAGAAGTCCCTGACGTTATCGAAGCCGAATACGAGCCTAATCAATGTGGCGAAGGATGCAGTGAAGAAGAGCATTGAATCCAAGACGAAGGTCGCGTCCAGCGCATTGAGCAAAGTCACCAATGCAATCAAGAGTGCTCTTGCGGGCGCTGCAAAGTCTACTACGAAGAAGACCACCACAAAGATAAATATCCCTACGAAGAAGATTACCCCTGCAAAGAAGAATACGTTCAACAGGCTCAAGAAGTAAGGAGGGCAGTTTATGGTATCCGTTGATTTGTCAAAGATCAGCTACTACCTGATTGCCGTTCTTTCAGATGGGCGGCAGGTTCATCTCGAAAATGTAGCTGAGAATATTGCTTGGGAAGAAAACGAGAAAGAGCTTGCCGTCCGGCTGAACCTTGCGATTCGAGACATCCCGTTTGAGGGTGGGCGCCTATCTCAGGCGCTCGCCCTCTGCACGATTGTTTATCTGTTTGCAGACTGGGGAGCTGGGCAGCAGGAGATTTTTCGCGGCACGGTTTGGGAATGGGAGCATTCGCGCATAGCGGGTGATTCCATTGTCCTGACGTGCTACGACCTGCTTTTCTATTTGCAAAAGTCTACGGACAGCAAGTATTACGCCAAAGGCAAGACCACGCAGAGCATCATGTCCGATATTCTGACTTCGTGGAATGTGCCGGTCGGCGAATACTCCGGCGCAAACGTCACCCATCAGAAAATTCTCTATAAGAGCAAGACCATTTCTGCCATGCTGACCGAGACGCTGGACGATGCAAAGAAGCTCGGCGGCGCGAAGTCGATTATTCGCGCAAACAAAGGAAAAGCGGATGTTGTAAAGCAGGGCGGAAACCCTGACATCTACGCATTCACAGCCGATACGAATTTGACGGCAAGCAAGGACAAGTTCTCCATGACGAACCTTGTCACCCGCGTAGTGATTACCGGCAAGGACGACAGCGAAGGCCGCCCGAAGGTTGAAGCGACGGTGGACGGCGACGTGGAGTACGGCATCTTGCAGTCTGTCAAGGCGGCTGGCAGCAGTTCGCTTGCCGATGCCAAGAAGGAAGCGCAGGAGTTGATTGACGAGAAGGGTAAACCTGAACGCACGATTACGTTTCAGTCTCCCGACTTCCCGTTGATTCGGAAAGGCGACAGAATACACGCGAAGACGGATGGTCTGAGCGGTTTTTTCTACGTTCTCGGCATCACGCACAATGCGACAACCATGACGATGCAGATGGAGGTGGAACCGGCATGAGCAAAGGCGACAACAGTCCGGGTGTAAGCAGACTGGCAAGCGTGCTTCTGGGTATTGCGGATAAGCAGATCCCAAAGGAGCTCTTGCTTGATTTTGGCGTCATTCAGGGCGATAAGTCTCTGCTTACAAACACATATCCGCTGCCGATACCACGTTCTGACTACCTTGTGTGTCGGCACTTGAAAAGCCGTACCGTCAAGGCTACAACCTCGTCAAGGAGCGTTGGCGACCACGGAAGCCATAGTCATACCGTGGACGTCTCCACACGCGAAGCGCTCAAAGTTGGCGACCGAGTGCTGGTTGCATGGGTTCAGAACGATGCTGTGGTCGTGGACGTGATTCTCTCGGCAAGCAGCGTCATCTGATAGGAGGTGTGAAAATGGCAGAAAGCCAGAAATTATACCCGGTATTCGAGATTCCTGCAATGCAGGCGTCCGATGATACGGAGGAACAGGTTTTTCTTCCAGCCCCTCTTTTTGATTTTGATACCGGAGATTTTGTCAGAGACGGTGCGAACCGCGTCGTCATGGTAAACGGCAGAGACGCTTTCATGCTGTGGGTGCTGAAAACGCTTCAGACGCAAGCAGGGGCTTGCCAGAGCTACTACGGCTGCGGAATCGACGTGGAAGCCTGTCTGATGGAGCCGACGCGCGATGCAGTGCAGTCTGCGCTTGAACGCACGATCTCCGAAGCTCTTTTGAGCAACCCGCATGTGGATAGGGTGTACAACTTTGAGTATTTGTGGAAAGGCAACGAACTGACCACCTCTTTCATCATCAAGCCGAAGAGCTGGGAGGCTTTTGATGTTGGAATGACGGTCGTGACGTAATGGGAGGTGAAGATACTGTATGGAAAACGTAACCAGCTATACGCCGCCTGAAATCCTTGACGATATGGATGAGGAAACGATACGGGCAAGAATGCTTGAAAATCTTCCCGGAGACATCGACAAGACAGAAGGTGGCTTTGCGTCGGACTTCACGTTCCCTGCGGCAATCGAAAAGGCCGATGCCATGATTGTCCTGAATGAAATCATTCAGATTTTCTTTCCGGAATGGACATATGGCGAATACCTCGATATGCACGCTCGCGCCGCCGGTCTGAGCCGTAAATCCGCCACTGCCGCCTCTGGCAAATTGAAGGTAACGGGCGTTGAAGGAACGCTCATCCCCAAAGGCTTTGTGTTCAGCACTCCCGCAACAGCCGTAACTTCCAACGTGGAATATGCTACGCTGGAAGATGCTGTTATCCCCGGAGACAGCGAAGAACGAACTGTCTATATCGACATCCAATGCACCGAGAACGGCCCTGTTGGAAATGTACCGGCCAACAGCGTAACGCTCATGGCGTCTCCAATCGGCGGTATCGCCGATATTACGAATGAGGATGCCATTACCGGCGGAACCGACGATGAAACGGATGAGGATCTTCGTCAGCGCATCATGGAGCATGATAAAAGCAATGAATCCTCGTTCGTCGGCAATGATGCGGACTATAAGCGCTGGGCCAAGGAGATTGACGGCGTAGGCTCTGTTGCCGTCGTCCCGGAATGGGAAGGCGCAGGAACCGGAACTGTCAAGCTGATTATCATGGACGCGAACGGCGACCCGGCCAATGAAAAAACTCTAAAAGATGTCTACAATCACATCATGTCGCCGGAGAACCGCGACAAACGCCTTGCCCCGATTGGGGCGATTTTGACCGTTGTCACGGCTGATTCCGTTGACCTTACCATCACAGCCCAGATCACGCTTGAAGATGATGCGGACATCGACAGCGTAACTGCTGCTTTCAAGGTTGGACTGTCTGCGTATTTTGACGAGGCGAAGCAGGAAGGCTGCGTGCGCTACACCCGTGTCGGCAGCGTCCTGTCGGGAACGGCTGGCGTGGCTGACTACAAGGAGCTGTACATCAACGGCACAAGGAATAACGTTGCCATTGATGTGGATGATTACCCGGCCTTGAAGAGCGTCGAGTTCACGAAGGCGGTGTAAGCATGGATGCCACACAAAGAGACATCATCCTCAAGAGCGAATCCGGCAATCGAATGATTGACACGGTTTCCCCGATCTACGAGGAATCCTATGTCGGCTGCTGGATGTACGAAATCATGGGGCGTGAGTACGACAAACTGTGGGATATCATAAAGTCGCTGCCGTCACAGCTTTTCCCTGAAAGCGTGACGTGGGCCATCGAACTATGGGAACGTCGATATGGCCTCATTCCTGCGCCTACGCATACGCTCGAACAGCGCCGTCAGAAGGTGCTCGAAATGCGAGCGTTGCCGCATCCGTTCACGCCCTATGCGCTCGAACGCTACATCAAGATCATGACCGGTCGAGATGTTGAGGTAATCGACCGAATTGGCCCGCACACCTTCGGCGTCAATATTACAGATGCAGACGGAAGCGAACCGCTTGACCTCACGGCGCTGAAGAGGTACATCAACGCGCACAAGCAGAGCCACATGTCCTATGAAATTCTCTGCCAGAGTGCCGCTGAAATACAGGTGTCGGTCGTAACCGAATACTGGGTTTTCGACTATCTTCTGTGCGGCACACTTCCGCAGGAGAATTATTCGGGCGGCATTGCCAAGGCCCTCGGCATCAAGGCGATGATGGATTCCGGAGCCTATACGATTGGCTATCCCCTGTGCGGCGTGTATACGCTTGGCGGGGACATTCTGTAACGACAAGGAAGGAGTGACGGAACTGATGCTGACGAATACGGCGCTGACCGCTCTGAAGAATTGCATCAAGGACAACATTCACTACGCGCAGTACAAGGTCAATGGAGCATACCACAAGGCAGAAATCAGGGATGCGAGAATCATGTCTGATGGCCGCGTGGGCATCACCTTCATCATTGACCATACTTTGCCGGGCGATATTATCGTCACGGAGGTCCAGCTCTACGACCACAACGGAAGCCTCTGGGCGAGCAAGGCAGAGAGCATTTCCCGCAAAGCTGTGCAGGAGGGCATTCTCTACCGCTTCGCCTTCACGATTACCGAATCTTGAGGCTGAAAGGAGGGAAAGAACATGGCTTATACACCGACTGACTGGAAAGACCACGTTGTGCAGCGCCCCAAGACCTTTGAAGTCAAGAAGAACGCTGACGGCACGCTGACGCTTGTCCCGTCCCCCGGAGATGTCATTCAGCAGGGTACGCCTATGTCGGCCACCAATTTCAACAATGCCGAGCAGGGCATCTTGACCGCGCATTCGATGCTTGATCTGCTGTACACCTTCATCATGCTGAAGCTCGGTTACAGCGACCACACGCTGGATAGCCTTGATGCTGCGAAGCTGGATTTGCACGGCAAAGCCGACAGCGCAGGGAAAGCCGACAAATTGGCGAATCCGAGAACCATCACCATCTCTGGCGGAGCTACTGCGGCGAGCGTAGCGTTTGACGGCAGTGGCAACATCACAATCAACGTGACGGCGCTCAACCCTGCGCAACTGTCAGAAGCCGTTCCCGTTACGAAGGGCGGCACGGGAGCGACGACGAAGGCGGCGGCCCGCACCAATCTTGAAGTCCCGTCCAATCTTGACATCGCGGCAATGCTTGTCTTCATGGACGCAATGCAGTCTGTGAACTATGCTGCGCACCGTGCGAATGAACAGCGGCTGACTGCTGTCGAGGCGAAGCTCGATGCGCTTTCGTCCTAACCGCTCACCATGGCAAGAAAGGAGAAGGCTTCAAATGACGGACAACAAAGAAGCGCTTGGCACGTCGCAAGACGCGCAGGCAACAACCGAGCCGTTTCCGGCCTCGCCGACGCCTGAGCAGATCGCGGAGTGGGAAGCGGAACGCGAAGCTCGCTTGGAAGCGGAGCTTGCACCCTACAAGGCTTTTGCTGCTCGGCAAAAGGCCAACACGGAAACCATTGCAGAACACGACGATCTCATGGCTGAAATGCTGTATGAGATGACGATCAGTGCGATTGGCGGAGAGGAGGAATCGGACGATGGCGTATAAGCTCATGAAGCGCATCATTGCGCGGGACGTCAAAAACGGTACGCTGAACCGGGCTGCGACGATGGATAAGCTGGACGCTTTTCTTGCCGCGGACCGGCTGACGGCGACGGAGTATCAGGAACTCGTGGCGATGATGCCCGATGAATAAGTTCATCGACAGTATCGCCTTTTTCTTTGCCGAGAGGCAGTTCAAACACGACCTTGCAAGATTGGAGGAAATGAACATGACTTATAAGCTGATGAAGCGCATCATCACCAAGGGTGGCTATGACCGCGAAAAGACCTTGCAGAAGCTCGATGTGTTTCTGATGGCCGACCGCATCACTGCGGAAGAGTATCAGGAACTCGTGGAATTGATGGGAGGCGCTGAATAATGGGACTGCACGATTCCATTGAGCGCTTCGCTCAGGAAATGGGCTGGGTCGTCAAGTATGCTGACGATGGTACGCCCAATTTCTTTTATCCCATCTACAAGTGCAAAAGCTCTGACCTCGACGCGAGCCTTCCGGAGCATACGCACCCGGCGTTCATCGTCAACGGTCAGGAAATCGACCGCCGCCTGATTGCCGTCTTCAAAGGCAGCAGCCATAACGAAGCCTGCCATTCCATCCCCAACATGCCGCCGCTGGTCAACACGGGCGCCGATCAGTTGCTTGCAAAGATTAAAGCCTGCGGTACTGGCTTCGGCCCGAAAACCTGTGCAGACAGCGGCCTGATTCTGCTGCTCGCCAAGAAGAACGGCTGGGTTCCGAAGGGTAACAACGCTTATGGCGTTGATTACCGCGATGGCACCTCTTTCGAACTGAATAAGAGCGTCGCCGTTGGCGACAAGCGTGTTTTTCGCGGCTGGGAGTATACCGCCCTCGTAGCTCATACGACCAGCGCGGAGCATCTTCCTTCGGAGGATGTTGGCTACTGGAAGAAGGGCAAGCATGTCGGCGGTACGCCTGTTGCCTCTCAGTACAGTGCGGACAATAGCTATCGCGGCTACAATACGCTGACGGGTTCCGGCCCCGCATCTTGGCGGCTTGATGGAACGATCAGCGGCATTGACGATGTGAATGGCAACTGCTTCGATCAGGATTACGGTTACAGAATCTATGATGGCGAATTGCAGGTGCTTGAAAACAACAACGCCGCCGACCCCTCCGCTGACTTGTCTGCCAGCAGCGCCGCTTGGAAGGCAATCCTGCCGAACTCTGGGAACAACGGCCATACCCTCGTGGCTCCCGGCACGTCCGGTACGCTGCACTGGACGTGGGCAAACAGCAAAATCACGCTGGATACCGTGGCGCCGACGTTCGACAGTGAGTATCGCGGAACGTCCTTCAAAGACCTCGCAGTCAATTCCGCGAACATCCCGTATGTGCCCGCGCTCCTGTATGAACTCGGTCTGTTCCCGACGCCTGGCGATACGACGCAGGGCTACTGCTACATGCAGTTTGCTCAGGGCGAGCGGTTTCCCCGGCGCGGCGGCAATTACAGCAACACGTCGAACGCTGGGCTGGGCTATGCGTCCTCGCTCAGCCCGCGCTCGTACGCGGGCGTGGCCCTTGGCGTGCGCGGCGGCTTCCTTGAAACCTGAAAACTGAATCTGAAACCTGAAGGGCGGCGCAGGAGCGTCGCCCTCGTCTCCCGTTGAGAGGATGATGATATGAGCGAAAAGAAAACCGAAAGCCGTCAGGCAATGGCAATGAAAGCAACCGTCCAGCAGAAGTTTGGTGACGCCTGCGAATATGGCGAGAACCAGATCAACCAGTGGCCGCGCCAGTACCGTTTTACGCGGGGAACGCGGATGCTGGAACTGATGGACGAGATTGCAGTGCTGCTGGAAATGGCACAGCGGAAGTACCGCATCAAAACCAGCTTGCACGAAGCTGATGCACGGCTCGCCTCGCTTTTCCGTCTGCTGCGTAGAAGCAACTGCGCCAAGTACAAGGTGACGCGGCGCGTGAGCGGAAAGCCCGCGAAAGATGAAAACGGCGCTCAGATCACCGATATGAAGCGGCTCGTCGATGACCATACCTACGGCGTGGGTCTGGTCTGCTGATCGAAACGGGCAAGATGCTTGACGCATGGATTCAAAAGGTCGAAGCCGTACCGTATAAGAACGACGGCAGAGAGTGCGACTGAGCGCTTTCTGCCTTAGTCTTGGGAATACGCCAAAATACGCGCCTCTGTTTCTGCTTTCTGCGGTTTCCCCGGCGCGGCGGCAATTGTCGCTCCCCGTGCGGGGAGCGTGGATTGAAATGGGCTGCCTCCCGGCAGAAGCGCCGATGAATGCCCACGCTCCGAGCGGTTGTACGATGTGGGTCTGCCGATTGGTAACCTTACGTCGCAGGAGACGGCGAACGCTTATCTTGACTGCTTGGACAAATACTGCAAGCACAGGTTGGGAATAAAATACTATATTCGCTATGTGGATGACGTAGACCTGATTATCAAGGCTGAAGATGTCGAAGCTGTCAAAGACGCGATTGAAGACTTTCTCTGGACAGCGCTGAAATTGATCCTCAACAACAAAACGTGCGTGTGCCGCATAGATCAGCCGGTGGAATTTGTCGGATGTATCATCACGCCGCACGGCATCCGTCTGAGGAAACGGACGGTACGGCACGCGAAGCGGGCTATGAAACACATCGAAGAGATGTACGCCATCGGCGCGATTGATCTGGATTCCGCGCTCGACACAATCCGGAGTTATATCGGAATGTCACAGCACAAGAAGGGAGCAAGCCTATGAGAGCATCGCAGAATCGCGGCAACTCTCCGAGAGATCACCCCGCGAGAAAATTTTATGCCATTGAACCATGCGCAGATGGCACGGTAGACGTGTACCTCATACCTTCGGCGCAGACCTATCATACGGACGTCGGCGTTGATGAGTATGACATAGATTTGCGCGTGGTTCGGGGCGTAGTACCATATCAAGGACTTGAAGACGATATTCGCTGCCGGTATGAGGCATGGTGCGACAGTGCGGAGGTGATTGACGTATGAAGGAGCTTTGCATCGCTGTGTTCCTCTTCATCGTTTTCAGCATCATCTCTGTTGCCGCAATCGCTTGGACGCATCACCCGGAAGGCATCTTTAAGGCTATACGCTCGCGGAAAGGAGAGAAGAAACGAGAACATGAAAAAGATTGCTGACATCAGCAAATGGCAGGGCAATGTTGTTTGGGCGAAAGCCGCAGCGGAGCTTGAATTTGTAATTCTTCGAGCCTCTTGCGGCATCAGCATGGACGTCAAGTACCTGCGCAACGTGGAAGGCTGCGTTCAGAATGGTATCCCATTCGGTGCGTACCATTACGTCAAAGCCGGGACGGCAGAGGAAGCCCGGAGAGAAGCGAGCTACTTCGTGTTCTGCACGGAAAAGGCGGCAAAGCAGCCGTCTTTTTTCATTGCCGACATCGAGTATGAAGCTCAGACACAGATGACCACGGAAGCAGTTTGTGTCGCGTTCCTCGACGAGCTGCGCAAGCTCGGCTGCAAAAAGATCGGGCTGTACATCAACACTCGCTATAAGTGGGCTGGCGCCGCCATTGGCATGTGCGACATCGTGTGGATTCCGCACTGGGGTCTGAACGATGGGAACATTCCGGCTGACAAGTATAAGCCGAGCTGCCCGCATGAGCTTTGGCAGTACACCAGTTGCGGAAGCCTCGCTGGCGTGAACGGCAGCGTTGACTTGAGCTTGCTTTCAGGCGGCAAGCCGCTTGATTTCTTTACTGGTGTCGAAACCATTCCAGCCCCGGACGAAACAGAGGGAAGTGAAAAGAAAATGTTTACTAATATCCGGCTCGCGGAGTTCGCCCTGAAGGTGTTCGACGCAAAGTGGGTCTACTGGTACGGAACCTACGGCAACAAGTGCACGCAGAGCAAGTACGAGAGCAAGGCGAAACAGTACCCTGCGCATTATACCGCCAGCCGTAAGAACGGCTACATGAAGGACATCGCAAACGGCTGCACCTGTGCAGATTGCGTCGGACTGATTAAGGCGTTCTTCTGGAAAAATGGCGACCTCAACGCCACCCCGAAGTACGGCACCAATGGCTGCCCGGACAAGGGCGCGAACAGTATGTTTGCGCTGTGCAAGGAATCCGGGCCGATTTCCTCCATTCCGGATATTCCCGGCATTGTCGTCTGGAAATCCGGCCACATCGGCGTATACGTTGGCAATGGCTACACCGTGGAGATGCGCGGCTTCGCCTACGATTGCGTAAAGCGCAAGGTAAGCGAAGGCCCTTGGACGCATTGGGGCAAGCTCCCTGCGTCTATGCTGACCTATGCCGCAGATGGAACCGTCTCCCAGCCTGAATCCACCAAGAAGAAGCTCGGCGACCGCCTTCCTCTCTCCAAGGGTGCTAAGGGCGACGATGTGAAGGAATTGCAGAACGCGCTGCTGGCGTTGGACCAAACTCTGCCGAAGTACGGCGCAGATGGCGATTTCGGTTCTGAAACGCAGAAAGCCGTCGCCGCTTTCCAAGCCGCCAAAGGTCTGAACCAGACCGGTGCGCTCGACGAAGCGACCTATAAGGCGCTGAACGATGCGCTGAATGCACCGAAGGAGCCGGATGGCAATGTCCCGGATGACACGGGCAATGACCCCGTTCGTTCCTTCGTTCTGATCGTCAGCGGCGACGAGGCCACGCTCCGCAAGCTCTTTGAGCAGTATGGTGGTACGCTCGCCGAAGTCGATTCCGTAACCGTGGGCTAAAAATAGCCCGGACGGGCATTCCGCCCGTTTCTGCGGGCGAAATGTGGAGGATTTGAACGATGGCCGAGAATACGCACGATGCCATGCTTGAAAAGCAGGCGCACATGGAAGAACAGATCAGCAACATCAGCAGGCGACTGGATGAGCAGGAGAAGCTCACTGAAAGCGTTCACAAGCTCGCCCTCTCGCTGGAACGTCTGACAATGGCGCAAAAAAACACCGAGACAAAGGTCGATTCTCTGGCGGACGACGTGGAAGAGCTGAAGACCAAGCCCTCGAAGAAGTGGGACAGCGCCACAACCGTGGTAATTACGGCGATCATCACCGCCGTGCTTACATTCATCTTTACTCAGATTGGCCTGAAATAAGGCCGGAAAGGTAGGAAAATCATGAAAAGGATTCTCTGCTTCCTGTTTACCCTCCTGCTGCTGTTCGCAATGGCTCTGCCGTTTGCGGCGCTGGCCGAAGAAACGACTGTCGTGACGGTCCCTGACGTAAACGCCGGGGAGCCGTTCACTTGGTCGTACCTCGCCACGATTGCGGGCGCGGCTGCGTTTACGCTGCTGTTCGTACAGCTCTTCAAGGTTCCGCTTGATAAAGTATGGAAGATTCCCACGCGGGCCTTCGCCTACATCGTGTCGCTTGCCGTAATGATTGCAGCGACTGCGTTCACAACCGGTCTTACGGTACAGTCAGCTCTTCTGGCCGCTGTGAACGCGCTCGTTTCGGCACTGATGGCATACGGTAGCTATGAAGTCACTTTTGCGAAGCTGAACAAGTAAATACTGATACGCAAAGCCGCTTCCCTTCGGGGAGGCGGTTTTTTTGCGTTTCTTCTCAAAATAACTCAAATTTTTAAGCTGTACCTATTGACTATTATAAGATAATGCAGTATAATATAATTGTAGGAAAGAACAAAACAACCACCGATTAAGGAGGACGCGAGCTATGATGCACAGTGAATTTTGCGAGATCAGCGGACAGCAGGTCAGCTACAAGGTCTATGCTGAAAAGTTTGAGCCGATGTACTTGGCGCTCGACGTGGACAAGCAGGAGTTCATTGAGTTCATGATGCCGGTCATCAAGGCGGTTGCCAAGCAGGAGAAGATGGACCGTGAAGCTGAAGAGCGTAAGCAGCAGAAGCTGGTGTTTGTCTCCGATGGCAGCAAGACCCCGAATGGCTGCTACTACTACGGAAGGTTCTACAAGCTGACCGGCTGCGACATCCGTACTGGAAAGGCCCTTGTCCGCGAACTGACTGAAGAAGAGTACAACGAAGAAGTTTGCCCGCACTACTCTGGCTACTGCAAGGGCTCCTACGACATTATTGCTGACAGAGTGAAGGTTGTGGCGTAAAAAGACGAGATGAACCGGGGCGGCTGGGTCGCCCCGGCAACAGAAAGGAGATCAGCGTGTACCGAATTTACATTGACAGCTATTTCAAGGCGGCGCACATCGTGAAAGACAGAAAAGATGCGGAGATGTTTCTCCCGAAGACCCGTGGCTGCATCGTCAAGGACTTTTGCGGGAAACGGCTGATGGAGACGTACCTTGTAAGCTGGATGGGCGATCATTTCAAATGGGACGCCTGCAAGTGCGAATCTGACCGTTGAAGAGAATCCCGGTCACGTTGTGACCTTTAAGATTGAAGAACGATAAGGAGGAATGACAATATGACAAGGGAGCAGTTGCTTTCCCTGATCGGCAAGGGCAAGCAGAAGTACAAGGACATGCAGATTGAAGTAAGCACGTCCGTGTGGAGCGCCTTCAACAACGCGAAGACGGTACACGTCACGCTCTACCCGGTCAACCGCTTCAGCACGCCCGCTCGGTTCGGAGGTGGCTTCATCGACGATGTGACGGAGCAAGATTGCGCGGAGCTGGATGCAGCGCTCGAAAAAGCAGTTGGGCAAATGCGCGATGCGGAGCGTCGAGCGGCTTCGGAACCCCTGCGTCTGACGCCCAGCGGAAACGATATGCTCGTCGGCGGCGACAAGAGGCTCTACGCCTACGAGCGGTACGGAAGCCTGCATTTCACCGTTTATGTACTGAGCCGCAGTGGAGAGCGCGATTACGCTGTTTCCCGCCCGATTGTCCTGAATGGCAAGCTGTACAAGGGCGTGTATTCTTTCTGGCTTGGGAAGACGGTGTATCTGTTCGATAATCCTGATGGGCTTCAAATGGACTAAGGAGGAACGATAATGAATCGCTACGAGGAACTCAAGAATCGGTTCCAGCAGGAAATCAACGCATTCCCCATGAAGTGGGCGTTCAGCAAGGAACAGTTCGACAGGTCGATGCAGGAGCTTGGCCTTGACCCGGCGGACACGGACAAGATCATCGGCATCCCCGGTGGCGGATTCATCCGCAAGAGCGACAAGAAGGCGTTTATCGAACTGTTCAGCCGGAGAGAAAAAGCGGTGGAAGCAGCTATCGCAGAAGACGTGGACGGTTCCGGTTTCGTATGCGACATGTTCCGGTACGAACTGGCGAATCACGAGTACATCATCACTTACAGTTTGGAGGAAACGCTCGACGCGCTCGGCTATTCCGAAGAAGAGGTTGCGGCAGACCCCAAGCTGGCGAATGGTCTTGCGCTCGCACGGAAGCGGTACATGCAGGAAGCTGAAGAGAAAGGGTGGGACTGAGCATGATGAAAGCGCAGCATGTGATTTGGAGCAACTACGATCTGGACTACGAGCGTGACTGGAAGGGCCTTCTGGAAGAAGAGTATCCGGACATGACGGAAGAAGAGCGTGAGCTGCTCATGTACGAGATGAACAACAGCTACCTCGATGACGAGCGCTGCAATCTGAATATCCAGCTCGACTGCCCGATCATTGTCATCGCCGATTTGGGATTGTGGCATGGTCGCGCATCTGGCTACCGGGAGATTGAGAGCGGGAACGTCCGCGATTGCCTGTATAGCGGACGCAGCATCGAATACAGTACTTGGTTCGTGGATGATCTCGGCGACCTGCGCTGCACGGCAATCCACCACGACGGCATGAACCACCTGCTGTACCGTGTCTACAAGGAAAACGCCACCGACGCTCGGATTGAAAGGCTGAAGGAAAAGCTCTATGCCGGCACGGCGACGCGGGCGGATATTACCTGCGTCACGCGGCGGCTTGGCGACGAAATTGCCAGCGTTTATGGCTGGAAAATCAGGAAAGGAAGTGCGGCATAATGAAAGTTGACCTCAGCATCCCTGTGCATTTGGAGGCAAACAACGAGCGCGTAATTCGCATTCGTCAGAGCTTGATTGATGGCCCGATCACGGTGCGTATACTTGGTGCTCCGCGTGATGTATTCGGCTCGCGCCCGCTGGAAACGATGTACGAAATCAGCCCCGACGACATGGTGACGATGCTGAATTGGTATCGCTATCAGAAGGAAAACGGCAATGAAGACTTGTCGTTCTGAACGAAGGGAGGCCAAACATGCGATTGAGTGACGTCGAGCATACGTTTGAATGGGCTGGTATCCTTTTCCGAGAGCTTACGCTGTGCTGCTTGCCGGATGAGCAATTCACGCAGGACATGGATAGCCTCATGGCTGCTGCCCAGCGGGTGCTGACTATCGTACAGAAAGCAACGGGGTTGCCGCGCAACAAGAGCATCGAAATCACGCTTGAGATCATGCAGAACAAAGATAAGGCGAAAGCGTTCATCCGAGAAAATGTCCAAATGTTCGCGTCTTGACAGTTATGCGAAGTACGAGTATAATATAATTGGTCATAGGAGGGAGGTAAGCAATGCCAAGAATTATGCTTGTATATCCGGACGGCCAGACGACATACGGGCAGTTTGATACCGACGAACAAGGCCCGCATTTCATCCTCGGAAAGGTGCGCTACACCATCGACGACATCGCCAAGAGCGGTGCGATTGCGGCGGTCAATAGTCCTGAAATGCTGCGCACGTTTCAAGAGCTGGGGATGCCTGCACGTCCGACGGCGAGGCAGAGTACGATCACCATCAGCGTCGCCGCCGATACCCGCGAAAGGCTGAAGAGCGCTTCCAAAGCGACAGGCCGTTCCGTCTCGAACATCCTTGAAGAGATTGCAATTGATTGGCTCGAAAAAAATAATATGTGACCCAGTACCCCGCCGAGCACCGGCTGGGTATTTTTTTGCGCTCTTTTTCAAAAATAACTCAAATTTTTAAGCTGTACCTATTGACTATTATAAGATAATGCAGTATAATATAATTGTAGGAAAGAACAAAACCACCACCAATCAAGGAGGACGCGAGCTATGAAAGCACAGGTCGGCATGAAGGTCAGAGCTTACGAAGGAAGCTGCATCGGTATCATAATCCAAAGCACCGAATGGCAGGGTGAGATCATTAAGGTGAACAAAAAGAGCATCCGAGTGCGGCTCACCGAGAGCACCTCCATGCGCGGCAAGAAGATTACGAATCACCGCGAGAACATGCGCACCGAAGTTACCTACCGTTTCGTAAAAACCCTGAGCGACGGGCGTGACTGGTACAGGAGCGAAGCGAACCTCTACGGCGGCATCGATATTTGACAAGTTATGAAAGCCATGAAGGCATAAAGGAGGAACCAGAAGTGAAAGAAACCTACACCATTCCAGAGAGCGAGCGTGAAAACGTTCTGAAGATTCTCGCCCGCTATCAGAAGAAGGCAATGGCCTATGGAACCAGTCTGACCGTAGACGCTGGCGAACCCTATGCCACCAAGCGGAACGTCTACGAAGAGTGCATCGACTATACCACGGGAACCTTTAGCCACAGCAAGGTCGGCGAGCAGATGATCGAAGTCTTCGACTTGAGCATTGAGGGTGAGATCATCCGGAACGGCAACTACTCGGTCGTTGCGAAGATTGAGCACTTGGATGGCGGCAATATCGTCGCTGCTTTCTCGGATGAAGCGAATCCGGCATGGACGAAGCTGAAGCCTCATTGCGACCACTGCAACGGGAACCACGGTCAGCGAATCACGTTCATTGTGCGTGGCGAGGATGGAACCGAAAAGCAGGTCGGTCGTACCTGCTTGAAGGACTACTGCGGCATCGACCCTCAGGGCGTCGGTATTGCGAAGCAGTTGTCCGATCTGATTCTTGGCCTTGACGTTGAGCGCTACGACTTCGACGTCCGGCCCGTCCCGACGGCCTATGAAACAGCGCGAATCCTCGCGCTCGCCATCAAGGTCAGGAAAGAACAGGGGTATCGCAGCAGCGGTGAATCCCGCAGCAACAAGGACGTAATGCTGGGCCGAGCCAAGGAAACCCTCACCGAGAAAGAGCTGGCCGAAGGCGCCGCGCTTGCCACAGAGATCGACGCCGTTGATGATGGCGCAGCAATGAAGAACCTGCTGAATAACACGCAAGCGCTTGTTCGCGGTGGCTACTGCAAGGAAAGCCATTTCGGGTATCTCGCCTATGCGCCCGTTGCTTATGAGCGATACGTTGAGTGGAAGCGCAAGAACGACGAACGGGAAGCGTCGAAAAACAGGGAGCGCACTTCTTCGGACTATATCGGCGAAGTCGGCGAGCGCGTGACCGTGGACGTGGCTGAAATGAACCTTCTGACTTCATGGGAGAACGACTACGGCTACACCTTCCTCTACAAGATCGTTGATGTGCTCGGCAACGTCCTGATCTGGTATTCGTCGAAGTGCGTTGACCCGATGAAACGCCTGAAAGCGTCAATCAAGAGCCATTCTGAGCGTGATGGAGTAAAGCAGACTATCGTCACCCGCTGCACTGCGGTGGCATGAAAGGAGAAATCATTATGAGGAATTACCCGGTACTGATTACGGAGATGCTTCAGGTCACAGTCAGCGTCAAAGCTGACTGTGCGGCTGAAGCCGTGGCAAAGGTCAAAGAACACTGGGGCCGAGGCGACATTCTGCTGGACGCTGACCAGTTCACGGGCGTGGAAATCAGCGCGGTTGATGGCGAGAGCACCATCATGTTGCACCGCGACTGTGACGGCAACGAGTATCTGGAAAGGAGGCCTGTCAAGGGATGAAGGAAGTCAAGCAGTACAAATGCGAGTATTGCGGCACGCTCTACGCTGACAAGAGTGAGTGCGCCGCCTGCGAGAAGCAGCACGCGGTTCCGTGTAAAATCGTCGCCGTCCATCACAGAGCGAAGGGCGTGTGCGCGGTATATCCGCCGAGAATCGACGTCGGTTTCAGCGACGGCTCGGTTCAGCACTATGAGAGGAGAAAGTGAACATGGGAAAGGTCTACCGCTACTATACGCTGTGTCGCCCGCCGATGCCGGGCGGCATCCCGAAGGGCGCAATCGCTGTCTGCGCGTGGGGCAGCCGCCCGTTTGTTCCGGAAATCAACCGTTCTGCGTGGGGAACGGTTGATTACAGCCGGCAGCTTACGCCGGAGGAAATACGGGATTATGAGCTGATGCCCGCAAATGTCGTACAGCAGCCGATTGAAATGGAGGGGTGAAAATGTACGATGAAAACCATGTGACCATTGTTCCGAAAAGCGGAAACTACATCAAAAGCGACAGGTACAAGCTGTGGGATTGCTTTCTCTGCGGCGAGCTGGTTGGCGGCATTCAATTTATTACGGACGGAGGCTACAAAAAGCACTACGAATCGCAGGTATTGGATTCGGATGGAAGAGGGCCAATGCGATTCGTCGGTCGCCACAACAGCCTGTATGAAGCGAAGGTTGCTCTGGTGGAACCTGCACGAGAGTATCTTCGGAAGAAAAAAGAGTATGAGCTACTGCATAAAACGCCCGCTGCGGCGCTCCCGGAATCCGATTGCCAGTTCTTCCCGACACCGCCGGAAATCGCCGGAAAGCTGCTGTCCGCAGTTGACTGGAAGCGTGTAGAAACCATCCTCGAACCAAGCGCAGGACGCGGCGATCTGATTGAATGTGCCATTCGACGCAACGGCGGCGGTCTGAGCTTCCGCTATGGCAGACATGATCTGGACGATGTTGACTGTGTAGAAATAGACCCGAATCTCCGAGCACTTTTGATTGGCAAGGGCTTCCGGGTAGTGCATGACGATTTTCTCACTTATCACACGCGCAAACGGTACAGCCTCATTCTCATGAATCCGCCATTTTCGGAGGGTGACAAGCACTTGCTTCACGCGCTGGAATTGTGCGAGCATGGCGGCCAAATTGCCTGTATCCTCAACGCTGAAACCATCCGTAACCCGTTCACAAACAGCCGGAAACTGCTTGCACGGGAGCTGAAAAAACGAGAGGCATCTATTCGCTTTATCAGCAAAGGCTTCAGCGGTGCTGCACGGAAGACGGATGTGGATGTTGCGCTTATCAATGTCTCAATGCCCGTGGCGAATACGGATACGTCCATCTGGGATGATTTGAAGAAAGCACAGGAAACGCCTCTTGAAACCACGAGCTTGAACGAGGTTGCACCCGCCAATCAGATTGACCGGTTGATACGCGAATACAACCTGCTTTGTGAGGCGGGAATCGCATTGATGCAGAAATACAATGGCATAGCGCCGCGAATCCATAACGCCAGCAAGGGCGACTACACCAAGCCGATTATTGAAATGAGCGTAAATGGCGAGCACTGCGGCAGCATTTGCCGCCCCAGCGACTTGAATCGCTTTCTCCGTGCTGCTCGCTCCCGGTACTGGCAGGAGCTGTTTGATTTGCCGGAGCTGCGAAACAAAATGACTTCCGCCATGCGTGACGAATACAGCAGAACCATCAGCCATATGCGAGACTACGAATTTTCGGAGTTCAATATCCGTCAGGTACTTGATCGCATCATGGGGCAGATTGTTACTGGTGTGGAGGACGCCATTCTGAATTGCTTCGACAAGCTATCGGCGGAGCACAGCTACAATCAGAACGTCGAGAATGGGAACGTCCACTATTACAACGGTTGGAAGACCAATAAGGCGCATTACGTCAATTCAAAGTGCGTCATCCCGACCTACGGCTGCTTCGCTCGCGGATATAAGACTGACAAGCACGGGAATTGGAAGGATACGCTGGAAGGTTTGGACGTGCGCGGCTGTTTTTCTGCGCTGGACGATTTGGAGAAGGCGTTGGATTACATCGACTGCGGAGAAACGGCGCCGACCAGTCTTGAACATATGCTGAAAATGGCAGCGGACAATGGCATGACGAGCGTTCCGTGCAGGTATTTCTCCGTGACCTTCTACAAGAAGGGGACGTGCCACATCAAGTTCTATGACCAGAAAATTGTGGACAAGCTGAACATCTACGTTGGTCGTCAGCGTATGTGGCTCCCGCCAACCTACGGCAAGGTTCACTACGACGATATGGATTCTGAGAGCCAACGTGTAGTGGATGAGTTTCAAGGCAAGGAAAAGTATGATGAAATCATGCGAGCGCCGGAGAAGTACGTCATCGAAGCAAAAACGGCGCCACTGCTGATTGGAGGTGAAACTGCGTGCTGACTTGGGATTCTATGCCGGACAGTTGGAATGAAGTTGCACCCGGCACGGAGATTTCCGAGGAAATCTTTGACGATATGCTGAATGCAATGCCGCCGATTCCGCTGCGCAAGTCGCCCTACCGCGGCTTTCAGTTGGGCGAGGCCCACGACCACAAGGAAGATGCCAACGGCAAGTGGTGTGCGAGGTATTTGACGTTCGTGGGCGTGGGTGGCAAATACTACTATGCCGGCGTTCACTTTGGTGGCGAATGCGATTGGAGGATGGAGCAATGAAGCGGTATACGGTTGCTATTCGCACGACAGTCTGACTGGAAGCAGAGAATGAAGATGAGGCGATTGAAAAGGCTGTTGACCAGATTGAAATGGGACTGATTGACACTTGCGATGCAACGGAGCTGCCAGATCAAAAGGAGGAATGAACCGTGAAGAAGTACAAGCTGTACGACGCCTACGAAGAGAAGGAACTGCTCGCTGAGTGCGACACGATGGCTGAGGTTCGCAAGGCTTGCCGCAAGCGCGATGAGGAAACGGACGGTGAATGGTTCCCGGTTCTCTACAAGCTGGACAAAACGGGAGAGGGCAAAACCTCCTATAAGCGCTTCGAGGACTGGAATTACTGAGAAGGAGGGCGAAACTATGAGCTATCTGGAAGAACAGCTCAACATCAAGGAAGGCGAACCACACTACAAGGCGGCAATGTACGTCAAAGAGCATGGCCTGTCCCTGCTGGACTTCGACTGCTGGACGCATTTGGAGGATTTGCTCGGCTTTGAGATCAGCTACGATGACTACTGCAAGGCCGACAGTACCATTGAGGGCGACTTGCTGGAAGTAGAGCACGGAGACGAAACTCATCATGCTATTCTGCGTGCGCTGAATGGCGAACAGCCGCAGCGGACGACCATCTACACGGTGGCAATCAAAGACCTTGAGTGCAACGAAGCAGACATCTGGACAAGTGCCTTCTCCACACGCGAGGCGGCAGAGAACTTCAAGGTGGAAGTGGAAGCCAAGCTGGCCGAGTACGGCATCACGACGTCGCAAGTCTGCCTTGATTCCGGTTATCTGGACGACGATATGTATCTTGGCTGGCTGGATGACCGCTACGGCAGCGACGACGAAATGGACGAAACTACGGATTGCTAAAGCCACTATGACCACCTGACCACGTTTTGACCACCTGTTACAAGCGTAACACGCCCGTATGTGCGTTCTATGCGCTTGCCCCTACACTTACTACACATAGAAAAGTCCCTGTAAACAGGCATTTTAGCCGTTTGCAGGGACTTATGTTTGGTCTGGGTGAGAAGATTCGAACTTCCGGCCTCTTGAACCCCATTCAAGCACGCTACCAAACTGCGCTACACCCAGTCATGTTCCGAAGGTCTCGACTCTCGCCGAAGGGGTCAACCTTGCGAACAAAACTAATTATAGCATGTTTCCAGCGCCCTGTCAAGAGGGAAAATGTCTTTTTTTATGATTTTTTGCGAAGTCGTTGCATTCTTCTGCGTAATCCCTGATTTGCTTGAGAAGATCGAAGAAACACTGCTCAGCCATGCTTTTGCTTCATTCATACATGATAACTGACAGCCTTTCTATCTTGTGATGCCGAAAGAGGGGAGCGCGTGCTGCCCCTCTATTTGATTGCAATCCTCGCGTAACGCCCATCTTCCTCCATCACAAACCCCTCTCCATTCCCGACTTGAAAGTCAAAATACCTGCCCTCTGGCACAGCAAACTTTTCCATAATCGCCATGAGCGTCCCGCCGTGCGCCACCACCGCGCAGTCCTCGTCCTGCTGGTGAATCTGATCGAATGCGGTCACACACCGTGCGGCAAACTGCGCCCTGCTTTCGCCATGCGGGAAGGGCAGCTCGCCGCCGGAGTCAATCCACGCCTGATAGTCGGCGCGGCCGTTTAGTTCTGCGTAATTCTTGTTCTCAAAGTCACCGAAATCACACTCGCGGAAGCTGCCGATGATGGTCTGCGGAACGCCGGGATAGAGGAGATTCGCCGTTTCCACGCAGCGGCGCATGGGGCTGACAAACACACGCGATACGGGCGGATAGTGCCGATTCTGCAATTGCGCAATTCCTTCGGGGCACAGCGGCTCGTCCGTGCGGCAGCCGATGTAGCGGCGCTCACGGTTGCCCTGCGTCTGCCCGTGGCGGATGAGAATCCACTTCATTTGATGCGCACCCCGATTCCGCAGACGCAGCGCGTGACGCTCTCTGCTTCCTGCGCGACGATGCACAGCGCGCGCCCGACCGCTTCGCGGAAGAGGCGTTCCTCCTTTACAATCGGCACGACGCCCGCGCCGACTTCGTTCGCGACGACGATGGCGTCCGGGTGCGCGGCGCAGAACTGCCGGGCAAATTCGCGCGGGTCTTGATGCGCCTCCAAGACGGCGCGGCGGATGGCTTCGTGAAAATTAGGATAGCAGGGAAGTCCGGGATTCTCCGCGCGGGCGAGTTCTTCCTGACCTTGATAAACGCCGCCAATGTACAGCTTCATAATAGCTTTCCTCCGATGACAATGACTGCCGTCAGTGTGAGTTCTGTGATTTGCAGAAACCAGCCCGCAAGGTCGCCGGTGATGCCGCCGAACTGTTTGTACGACATGTGCCGATAGTACCATGCGCACAGAATCGCGGCTAACAGGCACGGAATCGCCAGCCATCCGCCGATAATCGCCCATAGCACTGCGCAGAGAACGGTGTACACCGCGCAGCTGATGGTCAGCATCCGCTGCTGTGCCGCCTGCGCAAAAGCATCGAGCATCCCCTTGGGTCGGGCGTTCCTAAACGCGGACATTGCCCACGCGCTGCACGCCCGTGACAGCATGAAGCAGCCAATCATCATCGGCGCAAGGGTCGTCGGCAATTCGCTGAGCAGCGCCGCGTCCAGCAGCAGATAGCCTGCGCAGCCCAGCACAGCGAATGCTCCGACGTGGCTGTCCTTGAGGATTTCCAGCCGCTTTTCCGGCGATTGCCATGATGCCAGTGCGTCGCTGGTGTCCATGAAACCGTCCATGTGGATGCCGCCGGTGACGAGAATCGGCAGCAGCGCCCCGACCGCGCCGCGCAGCAAGGCTCCGAAGCCCAGCACGTCACACAGCGCCAGCCAGCCCCACAGCAGCAGCCCAATTACCGCGCCGATGAGCGGGAAAAAGCACATCGAATACTTGCGATTTTCGTCTGTCCAAGCCACCTGCGGCACAGGAATGCGCGAATAGGTGGAAAACGCGATGCACAGCGAGCGGATTACACGCATGGGAGCGCTCCTTTCACACAGACGGGGATGGAATAGACGACTTCGACCACGCAGTCCGCCATTTTTGCGGCTTCAGCGTTGATTTTTGCCAACTGCCGCAGGTATTCCCGCGTCGAGTCGGGATAATGGATGCCGTCGGAAAAAACGTCGTTTGTGACCAGAATCAGGTGCTGGCACTTGCACGCGAGGGCGTTTAGCGCCGGGAGGATGCGGGATGTATTGCCGCCGCCAAACATCTCGTTCGCCATCAGGTTGACCAAATCTTCCAGCAAAACGACGCTGCCTTCGGGTACATCCGCCGACGCAAGGTCCTTTTCACACTCGATGGTCGTGAAGCCCTTGTCCGCGCGCTGTGCCCGATGCCGCGCCACTCGCTGCACGGATTCTTCGTCGTACACCTGCATGGTCGCGATATACACGCGCTTTTTCGCTGGAAGCGCGCTGACCAGCTTCTCCGCCCATGTGGATTTGCCGCAGCCGCTGCCACCCGTGACCAGCACAATCATGCTTTGCCCTCCTGCGGCTCGTAGGCCGAAATGCCCAATTCGTCGAATGTGTGCGGCCCGTGGTAAACCTTGAGCGCCATATCCAGCAGGGGAATCAGCGACACCGCGCCTGTGCCTTCGCCCAGCGCCATATCAGCGTGGATGATGGGGGACATGCCCAATTCCGACATGATGCGCACCATAGCTGACTCGTGGCTCATGTGCGAGGGGAGCATGGCGGATTTTGACGCCGGGTCGATGCGCACTGCCGTGAGTGCCGCGACTGCCGAAATCACACCGTCGATGACAATCGGCACATGATGGCGCAGTCCGCCCAGAAAGATGCCGACCATCCCGGCAATCTCGAATCCGCCGACTTTCGCCAGCACGTCCAGCGCATCATCCGCATTCGGGCGATGGATGCTCAGGGCGCGCTGAATGGCAGCCTTTTTGCGCTGCAAGCCCGCGTCCGACAAACCCGCGCCGCGCCCGGTGATATCCTCCGGCGAACAGCACAGGAACGCACATGCCATGGCGGTGGAGGCGGTTGTGTTCCCGATGCCCATTTCGCCCGTGGCAATCAGCTGATACCCACGCGCTTTCATGCGGGCGACTGCGTCGATACCCGCTTGAACCGCCTGTTCCGCCTGCGCGCGGGTCATCGCGGGTTCACGCGCCATATTGCGCGTTCCGGCGGCGATGCGGCAGTCCATCGTTCCCGCCACGGGCGTCGACATACCGAAATCCAGCGCGTACACATCCGTTCCGGAGACGGATGCCATCAGGTTGATGTTCGCCGTGCCCGCGACGATGGACTGCGCCACGAGTGCCGTTACCTCGCTGCCGGATTGGCTCACGCCCTCCGCCACTACGCCGTGGTCGCCGCAGCAAATCAGCACGCAACGCTTGTTGATGCAAACGTCCGCCGTCTGCTGAATCCCCGCGATCTGCACGACAAGCTGTTCCAGCTTTCCCAGCGAATTCAGCGGCTTCGCGACGTGATTCCACCGAAATTGCGCCTGTTCCTGTGTGTTCATTTGTCCTCCCTGTCCGAGTGCGCGGCGACGGCGGCAATTTCGCGAAAGCGCGCGATAATCGCATCATAATTCTTCTTCTGGTGCGGAAAAGTACAGTGCTGGCAGCTTTTGATGCCTGATTCCGTGTAGGTGCAGTGGCCGCCGCAGTGCTTGCCCAGCGTGTACAGCGGGCAGTAGCAGAAAAGACAGTTGAAATCCTCTTCCTTCACGCCCTTGTGGCAGGGGAAATATTCACATTCCTTGTTCTGAAAAAAGTTGTAATGTTTGTTTTGCTCCGGCATATGCTCACCTCATCGTACAATGGCAATCAGTACAATCAAAGCCATCATCAGCAAACTGCTTGTATACAGCAAACGGTTTGCACGGCGGATATCCGCGCGTTCAGCAGGCCGATCCGCGTCGCCGATGGTTGGTTTTTCGACGGGTTTGCCGAAGTAATTGTGTGTCCCGCCGAGTTGGATGTGCAGCGCCCCCGCCGCCGCGGATTCGCTCCACGCGCAGTTGGGGCTTTTGTGATTGGCGTGGTCGCGGCGGACGATGCGAAAGGCGTTTTTGCCGTCCAAGCCTATCAAATAGGAAGCAATCACCATCAGCAGCGCCGTCAAACGCGCCGGAATGTAGTTCAACACGTCATCTAATTTTGCGCTCGACCAGCCAATGTCGCGGTATTTCTCGTCCAAGTATCCAACCATTGAATCCAATGTGCTGGCGGCTTTGAATCCCCACAGGAGGATTGGCCCGCCGATGGCAGCGTACAGCAGGGGAGAAATCACGCCGTCCGTCGTGTTCTCCGACACTGTTTCGACGGTTGCTTTGATGATTTCTTCCTCACTTAATTCCTGCGTGTCGCGCCCGACAATCCGCGCCACCTGTGTCCGCCCAGCGGCAACGCCCTGCCCCAGCGCCTTTTCCACGCCGCGCGCTTCCTTCGCCATACTCGTGATGGCAATGCCCATCCAGTCCAGCAGGGCCATAGCAATCAGCAGGGGAAGTCGCCCCAGCAGCCCGCAAAGCATCAAAATCAGCGCGACGACCGCCATTGTCAGCAGTACGGTGGAGGCGGTCAGGAACACGGCGCTTTTCCGCAGATTGCCGCCGCGCCGCCGCAGCTTCTTTTCCATCCAGCCGATGTATTTGCCGATGATGCACACCGGGTGATACAGCCACGACGGGTCGCCCAGCAGCAAATCCAGCACGAAGCCGATTATCAGCGCCCAAATCCAATCGCTCATTGCTTACACCTCGCCCCGTACAATACGGTAGATGGCGTCCATATCGACGCTCGCGCGGACAATATCAGCAATGCGGTCGAACTCGCGCTCGCGGTATTCATCGAGGGTCATCGGGGCCTGCGTTTCGGTGTCGATGCCCTTTTCTTTGCGGATGTGCGCGGCGATGGCAGCGAACAGCTGCCCGTCGTCAAACAAGCCGTGCAGATAGCTGCCCAGCACGTTGCCGCGCTCGTTCATCACGCCGTCCACGCGATTGCCGATGCGCAACCACGGCAGCGCCCTTTCGCCGAACTGATTTTGCCCAGCGTGAATTTCGTAGCCGTCCACCAGAATGCCGTTCGATGATGCCAGCCAGCCGGACGCATCGACGACGCCGCTGGCCTGCGCGGTTTCCTTCTCCCTTGCGAAGGTGACCTCCATGTCCAGCAAGTCAAGACCCGCCAGCTCCGGCACGCGCGATTCCACATGGTCGGGGTCGTGCAGTTTTCTACCCAGCATCTGGTATCCGCCGCACACGCCGATGACCATGCCGCCCTTGCGCGCGTGGCGGATGATGGCGGCATCCAAGCCGCGGTTGCGCAGGTCAATCAAATCCTCGATGGTGTTTTTCGTGCCGGGAAGGACAATTAGGTCGGCATTTTCGATCTCCTTCGCGCTCTGGGCATAGCGCACCTTCACGCCGGGCTGAAGCGATAGAGACTGGAAATCTGTGAAGTTGGAGATGTGCTTCAGCTTCACCACGGCAACGTCCAAATCGCCCTGACCCATCATGCGGCTGAAACGTTCGGTTACGCTGTCCTCATCCTCCAGCCCCACGTCCATCCACGGCACAACGCCTAATACGGGAATGTGAATGCGCTCCTCCAGCATCCTGAGTCCCGGTTCAAGAATCTTCACATCGCCGCGGAATTTGTTGATGATGACGCCCTTCACGCGGGCGCGTTCCTCGTCCGTCAGCAGCATCACGGTGCCCAGCAGCGACGCGAACACGCCGCCCAAGTTGATGTCGCCCACCAGCAGCACCGGCGCATCGGCGGATTCTGCCATTGACATATTCACGATGTCCCCGGCGCGCAAGTTGATTTCCGCCGGACTGCCCGCACCCTCGATGACCACGCAGTCCACGGTGGATTCCAGCGCGTCATACGTCGCCTTGATGCGTTCGCGCAGGGCGGGCTTGTAGCGGTGATACTCCATCGCAGTCATTGTGCCGATGGCTTTGCCGTCCACTATTACCTGACTGCGGCGATCGCTCGTGGGTTTGAGCAGCACGGGATTCATGCGCACATCCGGTTCAACGCCTGCCGCCTGCGCCTGCGTCACCTGCGCACGCCCCATTTCCAAGCCGTCCTTAGTGACGAACGAATTTAACGCCATGTTTTGCGCTTTGAACGGCGCAACCTTGTATCCATCCTGCTTCATGATGCGCAAAAACGCGCTGCACAGCACGCTTTTGCCCACGGACGACGCCGTTCCCATCACCATCAAACTCTTACCGCGCATCGAAATTCTCCTTATCAAGTGCCGCCATCAGTAAATCGTTTTCCGCGTCCGTTTTCACTGCCAAGCGCAGATAATTCGCGGGCAAGCCGAACGAATCGCACGTCCGCACCAAAATGTGCTGCGCCCGCAGGTGCTGCACCGTTTTCGTCATGTCGTGCCCGAAATCAGCCAGCAGGAACGGTACGCGCCCCGCTGTCACACGTACGCCGAGTGCCTGCAAGCACCGCGCGAACCGCTCCGCCCGCGCCTGATTCGCCTGTGCATCCGCTGCAATTTCCGCCTGATGACGGGGCAGCTCCGCCGCAACCGCCGACGCCAGCACGTTCAGCGACCATGTGACTGCCCGCTCCTGCAAGCGTGCAATCTGTTCCGGCGCGGCGCAGATGTACCCCAGCCGCACGCCCGGAATGCACAGAATCTTCGTCAACGACCCGACCACTGTCAAACCATCCTGCACATGGTGGCGAACCGTCGCATTCGTGCAATAGTCGATGAACGCCTCATCCACAATCAGCTCGCCGCCGCTGTTCCGCACGTCCCGATGCATCCGCAGCATGTCATTTGGCGAAAGCAGCGTGCCTGTCGGATTGTTCGGATTGCATATAACCACCGTGTCATCCGCCTGAATCGCCTGATTTGCCGCCATCCGCCGCCCGTGCGCCTTCGCCCGCTCCGCATATTCCCCGAACGTCGGCTGCTGCACATGCACCGCGCCGCGCCGGACGCCGAGCGTCAGGTCAATCGCCGCCGCGCCGCCCGCCGTCGGCAGCACGCAGCTTTCGTCCACGCCGAGATACAACGCCAGCCCCGCACGCGCCGCCCGCATCGCGCGGTCAGGATAATAGCACGCCTGCGAAAGCGCCGCACGCATGGTGTCCATCACCCACGCGGGCGTTCCCTCTGGTCGCAGATTCGCGGAAAAGTCCAGCCAATCCGCTGGCTGACCTTCCCAAACATTGCCGCCGTGCCTCAATGCCGCGTCCTCCTGAATCAGCAGAAATACCGAGAATGATTATAGCAAAATTACGGGGGATTTTCAACAGCGAGTGGGGCAGGATGACGAATCCGCCGTTATAGAATAGAAAGAAAACTGACAGACACACACTCCATAAGTACAATTGTACTTCTTTCACTTTTGCCAATTGTAAATAATTGCGCTAAAGAATTGACTTTTTCGTGAAAAGGCGTATAATCATGGAAGGAAGGGGTGGAAATCCATGAGAACGACGAAACTAATGGCGGGTGCGCTGACGCTGCTGGTGCTGGTCGGCGGTGCGGCGGCTGCCGAGACGGTGCAATCCTCCGAAAGCACGGTGTATACCCTGCCGGCGAATGTCTCCCGCATCGAGGAGTACGCGTTTTACGGCGACGGGGAGCTGCGGGAAATCCGCATTCCGGAGGGCGTGACGGAAATCGGCGATTATGCTTTTGCAAACTGCTGGTATCTGACGGAAATCACGATTCCGGAGAGCGTGACCAAGATTGGCGCACATGCCTTTGACAGCTGCGTGAGCTTGAAAACGGTGCAGCTGTCCGACAACATCACCGAAATGGGGGAGAACGCTTTTTATCGCTGCCTCAACCTGACGGAAATCACCCTGCCCGCGTCGCTGACGGGCATTTCGGCGCATATGTTCGAGAACTGCGAAGGACTGGTGACGGTCACGGTGCCGGAAGGTCTGCTGGAAATCGGTGATTCTGCCTTTGCAGGCTGCAAGAAGCTGGAAAACTGCCCTCTGCCGCCGAACCTGACGCGCGTCGGCAGCTACGCGTTCGACAAGTGTACGCTCTGGAACGCCGAGCTGCTGCCGGATACGTTGACGGAAATCGGCGAGTACGCCTTCCGCCAGTGCAAGAAACTGACAGAAGTGACGATTGGCGAAAAGCTGCTGAATGTCGGCGAGGGTGCGTTCTGCGACTGCGACGGCATCAAGAAAGTGGACTGGCAGGCGAAAGTGACGCGCATTCCCGACCGCGTGTTCCAATCCTGCTACTATATTGAAACCGTGAAGCTGCCGGAAACAGTGACGGAAATCGGCGAGTACTCGTTCTATTCCTGCGGCTATTTGACGGACATTGGCACGTTTGAGCGGATGAAGCGCATCGGCGCTTGCGCGTTTTCAAACTGCAGAGCACTGGTGAATATCGGCACGCTGGACGCGATAGAGGAAATCGGCGGCGGCGCATTTATGCTCGACCAAAAGTTGGTACTTTCGCTGGATGGCTTGCAGCACCTGCGCATTATCGGCGGCTACGCGTTCGGCGGCTGCCCGAAAGTGACCGGACTGCGTGATTTGCCGGCGCTGGAAGAAATCGGCGCGAGCGCACTGGACAGCGCGAACATCCCGGAAGTTGCGAATCTGCCGCGCTTGCGGAGGATTGGCGCATCCGGTCTGTCCAATCGGAGGCTGGTGACGGTGGGCGACCTGCCCAGCTTGGAGTATATCGGCGACTCAGCGTTCCGGAATGCAACTTCGCTGACCACGTTCGGCGCAGCACCGAATGTGACGTACATTGGCGCGAATGCCTTTGAAGAATGCCGCAAACTGGAGAAGCTTGGTTTGGATGGTGTTGCGGCAGAAATCGGAAGGGAAGCGTTCATCGCCTGCACTTCGCTGAAGTCGCTTGATTTGTCGAATGTCACCAGTATTGGGGAGAAGGCGTTCAGCTACTGCGGCACGCTGGAAACGGTGGTCAGCCTCGAATCCATCACCAGCCTTGGCAAAAATGCGTTTGAGGAATGCAGATCGCTGGTGACGGTCGGCAAAATCGGCAATCTGACGCGGCTGCCAAACGAAGTATTTAGGGAATGCAAAGCCCTTGCAAATGTCACCCTGCCGGATACGATGGAGACGATTGGCACAGCGGCGTTCAAGCATTGCTATGGTCTGCCTGAATTTGTGATTCCAGACAGCGTGACGACCATCGAGGAAGAAGCGTTTAGCGGCTGCACCTCGCTGAAGGAAATCATTGTGCCGGATTCTGTGGTAAAAATGGGCAATCATGTGTTTGGCGGATGCCGAAGCGCAACGCGGATTGTATTCCCGAAATACCTCACGTACCTGCCCGGCTCTGGTGTGAGCTTCTGCAACTATATGGTGGAATTTGTATTCCCAGAGAACGTGAAATCTATCAGCAATTACTTCTTCTACGGCTGCATTTCACTGAAAGAAATTGTGATTCCGGATACGGTGACCACCATTGATTTCCGTGCTTTCTGGGAATGCACTTCCTTGACGCGCATCACGATTCCGGCTTCGGTCACGAAAATTGATTCGACAGCGTTTGACGGCTGCAAGAAGGACAAATTGGTGTGGGTGGTTACGCACGGTTCGTATGCGGAAACGTATGCCAAGAAGAATTATTACCATTACACATACGCGAAGTAAACCCTGTTGGGAGATTGCCCTGCGCAGTCTCCCGTTTTTTTGCGTCCAGCATTCCATAACATTACCCAACATCCGCCAAAATACCCCTTGATTTTTGCAGTGCTGCGTTGTACAATAATTTACAGGGGCGCAACCCTGCCCCCAAAGCTGCTGCAATGCAAAAGGAGTCGCCATGGGCAATTCGTATTCGTTGTTCCTGCGTCAGTCGTATCTCGACGCGTGGGAGGACTACCGCCGCTCGCTGCACAGGGCTGATTTCCCGGTCTGGGATTATATCATACTCACCGCGTCCAACGAGGCGCAGGCGAATGCGTATCGTCAGCAGATTGCCATTCGCCGGGCGAAAAACCTCCTGCCTGAGCGGACGCACTATGCCGTTCTGCCCGACCCGGACGGGCTGCGCGTGGGCAGCGGCGGCGCGACGCTCAATGCGCTTCGTTATGTCTGCACGCAGGAAGGCACATTTGCGGGCAAGCGCATTCTGTGCATCCATTCAGGTGGGGACAGCAAGCGCGTGCCGCAGTACAGCGCGTGCGGCAAGCTGTTTTCGCCCGTCCCGCGTGAGCTGCCCAACGGCAGGCGCTCGACGCTGTTTGACGAGTTCATCATTGGCATGAGCGGCGTGCCATCGCGGATTCGGGACGGGATGCTTGTGCTGTCGGGAGATGTGCTGCTGCTATTCAATCCGCTGCAGATTGATGCGCCCGCATCCGGCGCGGCGGCGATTTCCTTCAAAGAGGACGTGGAAACGGGCAAGAACCATGGCGTGTTCCAGATGGATGAACAGGGTAACGTTGGCGAGTTCCTGCATAAACAGACGGTGGAGACGCTGACGAGCCGGGGGGCGGTCAATGCGCAGGGCAAGGTGGATATTGACACCGGCGCGGTGCTGTTCAGCGCGGATTTGCTGGCGGATTTGTATACGCTGGTGGATACGCCCGCAAAGTTTGCGGCTTTTGTGAATGACCGCGCGCGGCTGTCCTTCTATGGCGATTTCCTCTATCCGCTGGCAAGCCGTTCGACATTGGAGCAGTTCTACCGCGAAAAGCCGGATGGCTCGTTCACTGAGGAGCTGCACGCCTGCCGCACCGCTGTCTGGCAGGTGCTGCGGAAGTATCGGATGCGTCTGCTGCGGCTGGCGCCCGCGTCGTTCATTCACTTCGGCACGACGCACGAACTGCGCGCGCTGATGACAGACGGCGTGTCGGCGTACAGCTTCTTGGACTGGAAAAAGTGTGTGTCTGGCTGCTGCTCATCGGCGAATTATGCGCTGAATAACGCGATGGTGGAGGAAGGCTGCTGCATCCATGACGATTGCTATCTGGAGGACAGTCATGTGATGGGCAGCGCGATTATCGGCAGCGGTACGGTGCTCTCGCATGTGACAATCAGCGGAAAGAACATTCCGGCGAATGTCGTCCTGCACAGCCTGAAGTTGACGGACGGGCGCTTTGTGACGCGGATTTACGGCGTGGCGGACAATCCGAAGGAAGGCACGTTCTTGGGCGGCTCAATGGCTGCGTTCGGGAACGTGTGGGATGGGGATGACCATTCGCTGTGGCAGGCGAAAATCTACCCAGTCTGCGATTCTATGGCGGAATCGGTGGATGCGGCGCTGAATGTCTACGCGCTGGCAATGGGCGCGGGGAATTATGATGCGTGGGCATCGGCGGAGCGCGTCAGCCTGTGCAGCTCGTTCAACAGCGCGGACACGGCGGCGATTCTGGAATGGGAGACGCACCTGCGCAAAGCCGTGAAGGTCGAGCGCTTCTTGTCTGTGATTCGCCGCGGCGGCACAATCGAGGAAGCGAAGAAAATTTTTCAGGATGCTGCCATCAGCGCCTATCAGCGCCGCCTGATTGCGGAAAAGGCGGCATCGGCAGACGTGTTCACACGGATGCGAATCTTCTACTGCCTCGGTAAAGTACTGGGTGATTCGCAGGAAGGGGAGGCGTACATCAAGCGGGCTTTTGAGGAGATTCAGCGCATGGTACTTGCGGGCGCGGCAGCACACGGCACGGGGCTTTGCGCACATCATCAGCCAGTGGAAGAAGAAGCAGCGGTGCGTCTGCCGCTGCGGGTCAACTGGGGCGGCGGCTGGAGCGATACGCCGCCGTACTGCAACGAAAAGGGCGGAACGGTGCTCAATGCCGCGATTCTGCTGGGCGGCGAGTATCCCGTGGAGGTGCATGTGCGCCGTCTGCCGAAGCCGATGGTCGTGCTGGAAAGCGCGGATATGGGCGCGCGCGGGGAATTCACAGCAATTTCGGACTTGCAGGAGTGCCACAATCCCTACGACCCGTTTGTGCTGCACAAGGCAGCGCTGATTGCCTGCGGCGTGATTCCGCGCGAGGGCGGCGAATTGACGGATATTACGGCGAAAATCGGCGGACTGTACGTCTCTACGCAGATGCACGGCGTGCCGAAGGGTAGCGGTCTGGGCACGAGCAGCATTCTTGCAGGCGCGTGCGTCAAAGCGCTTTTCCAGTATTTCGGCGTGGCGCACACGGAGGACGATTTGTATGAGCACGCCATGTGCGTCGAGCAGATTATGTCCACCGGCGGAGGCTGGCAGGATCAGGTTGGCGGCATGACGCCGGGACTGAAGCTCATCACCGCGCCCGCGGGCATTCAGCAGAAGCTGAACGTCCGCCATATCGCTCTGTCGGAGGACACCAAGGCGGAACTGAACGCGCGTTTCACCCTGATTTATACCGGCCAGCGCCGCCTTGCGCGGAATCTCCTGCGCGATGTGGTGGGCCGCTACATCAGCAATGCGCCGGACAGCCTGTACGCGCTGGAGGAAATTCAGCGAATCGCCGTGATGATGGCGTTTGAACTGGAGCGCGGGCATGTGGATGACTTCGCGAAGCTGCTGAATCGCCACTGGGAGCTTTCCAAGACGATTGACGCGGGCAGCACCAACACCTGCATAGACCAGATTTTTCTTGCGATTGACGACCTGATTGACGGGCGCATGATTTGCGGAGCGGGAGGCGGCGGATTCCTGCAGGTGCTGCTCAAGCGCGGCGTGACGAGGGAGCAGCTGAACGCGCGCCTGCATGATACATTCCAGGACTGCGGCGTGGACGTGTGGGACTGCACATTAGTTTGAGGAGGTACGATCATGCTGAAGGGTATTTCCCCGCTGATTTCGCCGGAACTGCTGAAAGTGCTGTGCGAGATGGGGCATGGGGACGAGATTGTGCTGGCGGACGCGAATTTCCCCGCAGAAAGTATGGGGCAGCGCGTCGTTCGTGCGGATGGCATCGGCGCGCCGGAACTGCTGCGCGCGATTCTGCCGCTGTTCCCGCTGGATCAATATGATGAAGGCAATTTTGTGCTGATGTCGGTTGTGCCGGGCGACCCAATAGAACCCGTGATTTGGGACGAATACCGCGCGGCGCTGACGGCTTATGAGCCGGACGCGAAAATCCAGACAATCGACCGCTTTGCCTACTACGAGCGCGCGAAAAAAGCGTACTGCATTGTCGCGACAGGCGAAAGCGCGCAGTACGCAAACATCCTGCTGAAAAAGGGTGTCATTCGGCAGCATGTGCAAATGATATGAAACCCAAGATTATACTGACAATAGTTTCTATACCCCATTACTTTTTGAAAGCAACTTCTTTATAATAGCAGTGTATCTATTTTCAAGAATAGCTGATGAAAAGAGGAAATTTCAAGACAATGGCGAAGAAGGCGCTGATTACCGGCATCACCGGTCAGGATGGTTCCTATTTGGCGGAGTTCCTGCTCGAAAAAGACTATGAGGTGCATGGTATTGTCCGCCGTGCGTCCATTTCCAACACGGCGCGCATTGACCACCTGATTGAGAAGAAGGCAATTCACCTGCATGACGGCGACTTGTCGGATTCTTCCGGCCTGATTCGGCTGGTGGGCGAAATCAAGCCCGACGAAATCTACAATCTGGCGGCGCAGAGTCATGTGCAAGTGTCTTTCGACGCGCCGGAATATTCGGGCGACGTGGATGCCTTGGGTGTTCTGCGCGTGCTGGAAGCGGTTCGCGTGTGCGGGCTGACGAAAAGCTGCAAGGTGTATCAGGCTTCTACCTCCGAACTGTACGGCAAGGTGGAGGAGGTTCCGCAGCGCGAAACTACGCCGTTCCATCCGTACAGCCCCTACGCGGTGGCGAAGCAGTACGGCTTCTGGATGGTGAAGGAGTACCGCGACGCGTATGGCATGTTCGCGGTCAACGGTATTCTGTTCAATCACGAATCCGAGCGCCGCGGTGAGAATTTCGTGACGCGCAAGATTACCTTGGCGGCGGGCCGCATTGCCGAGGGAATGCAGGATCATCTGGAGCTGGGCAATATGGACTCTCTGCGTGACTGGGGCTATGCGAAAGACTATGTGGAGTGCATGTGGCTGATTATGCAGCAGGAGAAGCCGGATGATTTCGTCATTGCGACGGGTGTGCAGCATACCGTCCGCGATTTCACCGAGAAGGCGTTCGCGGCGAATGGCATCAGCATCCGCTGGGAAGGCAAGGGCATCGACGAAAAGGGCTATGACGCGGCGAACGGCAAGATGCTGGTGTGCGTGAATCCGCAGTGGTTCCGCCCGACGGACGTAGACAACCTCTGGGGTGATCCGACGAAGGCCAAGACAATGCTGGGCTGGAATCCGCAAAAGACCAGTTACGAGCAGCTGGTGGAGATCATGGCGAAGCACGACCGCATGTTGGCGAAGCGCGAAAAGGCGATGCGGACGGCGCTGTAATTTGGGCTTGAAGAGCAGAAAGAGGGACAGCCATGATGAAAAAGGATGCAAAGATTTACGTCGCGGGTCATCGCGGCATGGTGGGTTCCGCCATCGTACGAGAATTGGAACGTCAGGGCTATACCAATATTATCACCCGCACCCACAAGGAACTGGATTTGACCCGGCAGGAGGCGGTCGAGGCGTTCTTCGCGCAGGAAAAGCCGGCGTATGTATTTCTTGCCGCGGCAAAGGTGGGCGGCATCGTTGCGAACCAGAACGCGCTGGCGGATTTCATGTATGATAACATGGTGCTGGAAATGAATGTCATCCATGCGGCGTGGCAGAATGGCTGCAAGAAACTGGAGTTTCTCGGCTCATCCTGCATCTATCCGCGGATGGCGCCCCAGCCGATGAAGGAAAGCTGCCTGCTGACCTCCGAACTGGAAAAGACGAACGAGGCGTATGCGCTGGCGAAAATCAGCGGTCTGAAGTACTGCGAGTTTCTTAATCGGCAGTATGGCACGGATTATATCTCCGTCATGCCGACGAACCTCTATGGCCCGAACGACAACTATCATCCGACGCACAGCCACGTTCTTCCGGCACTGATTCGCCGCTTCCACGAAGCGAAAATCAACGGCGCGGAAAGCGTGACTTGCTGGGGTGACGGCAGCCCGCTCCGCGAGTTCCTGTATGTGGACGATTTGGCAAACCTTTGCGTGTTCCTGATGAACAACTACTCCGGCAGCGAGACGGTGAACGCCGGCACGGGCAAGGAACTGACCATCAAGGAACTGACCGAACTGGTGGCGAAGGTTGTGGGTTACAAGGGTGAAATCAAGTGGGATCCCACCAAGCCCAACGGTACGCCGCGCAAGCTGCTTGATGTTTCCAAGGCGACGAACCTCGGCTGGACGTATCGGACAGAGCTGGAGGACGGCATCCGCCTTGCGTATGAGGACTTTCTGAACAACCCCATGCGCGCTGAACGTTAAGGCACTACCGCACAATTCGTCGGCAGCGCTGGCGATGCCTTTTCTGCCATCTGCTTCTTGCATAAATCTCGATTTACCTCCAGTAAACCTTCGATTTCTACAATCGCATCTGACAAAAAATGCATTCGCCATCGCACCAACTCATTTGTGCGGTATTGCCTTAAGACAACACTGCACAACTCGGCGTCACCTTAATCCGCGAAGGAAGCAACGAGGGCTGCATGGCAAAAAAGTGCAGCCCTCATTCTGTTTTGGAGGAGAAACAAACGATGAACATTATCCTGCTTTCCGGCGGCTCCGGCAAGCGCTTGTGGCCACTGTCCAACGATATTCGCTCAAAGCAGTTTATCAAGATTTTCAAGAAGGAAGATGGCGCTTATGAGTCGATGCTGCAGCGCGTCTATCGCCAGATTAAGCAGGTGGATACTGACGCAACCGTGACCATTGCGACCAGCAAGACGCAGGTGTCTGCTATCCACAACCAGCTTGGTGAGCATGTCGGTGTGAGCATCGAGCCATGCCGCCGTGACACGTTTCCTGCCATTGTGCTGGCAACGGCGTATCTGGTGGATGTGCTGCATATTGACCCGTCGGAATCGGTCGTCGTTTGCCCGGTTGACCCGTATGTGGAGGACGCTTACTTCGAGGCGCTCAAGGAATTATCGGCGCAGGCGGACAAGGGCGAGGCGAACCTCATTCTCATGGGCATTGAGCCGACGTATCCCAGCGAAAAGTACGGCTACATTATTCCACAGAACGGCGAACATATATCGTCGGTGGATACCTTCAAGGAAAAGCCGACGGCGGATGTGGCGGCGGAGTATATTGCCCGCGGCGCACTGTGGAACGGCGGCGTGTTCGCTTACAAACTGTCCTACATGATAAACAAGGCGCACGAGCTGATAGACTTTATCGACTATCAGGATTTGTTCAGCAAGTACGCTGCAATCAAAAAGATTTCTTTTGACTATGCCGTTGCAGAGCATGAAAAACAGATTCAGGTTGTGCGTTTTGCGGGCATGTGGAAAGATCTCGGCACATGGAACACCCTGACCGAAGCCATGGAAGAAACAATCATCGGCAAGGGTGAACTAAACGACAAATGCAGGGGTGTGCATATCATCAACGAGCTGGATGTGCCGGTGCTGGCGATGGGGCTGCATGATGTGGTGATTAGCGCATCAGCGGAGGGAATTCTGGTATCCGACAAGGAGCAAAGTTCCTACATCAAGCCATTCGTGGACAAGTACGAGCAGCAGATTATGTTCGCGGAGAAGTCGTGGGGTAGCTTCCGCGTAGTGGATGTGGAGATGAACTCGCTGACCATCAAGGTGACGCTGAACCCCGGTCACAACATGAATTACCACAGTCATCAGTACCGCGACGAGGTGTGGGTGGTGATTTCCGGCGCGGGTAGAACGATTGTCGAGGGGGTAGAACGTCCGGTCAAGACGGGAGATGTCATAACGATGACAGCGGGTCAGCGCCACACGGTCATTGCAGACACGGAGCTGAAGATGATAGAGGTGCAGCTGGGCAAGGATATCAGCGTCCATGACAAGAAAAAGTTCACTTTGTGATTGACAGGACGCATAAATTGGTATATGCTGTCTCTCGAAACGGAAGCAATGCCAAAACTACTGGAGGCGGAGGATGCCGGATGAGTAAAGTGCTTCTGATTACGAATATCCCTGCGCCGTATCGGGTGGATTTGTTCTACTATATGCAGACGCATCAGCAGACGCACGAGTTTTTCGTCATTTACACGAATCGCAATGAGGACAACCGGCAGTGGGTGATTGACGAGCGCAAACTCCTGCAATCGACGATTCTGGAATCCAAAATCATCAAGCGCAAGGGCGAAGGGGATGTGCACTACCTGCATATTCCGCAGCACCTGACGCGGGAAATCACGCGCATCAACCCGGATGTGGTGATTGCGTGGGAGTACAACCCATCCGCGCTGAAAGCATTGCTCTGGTGCAAGCGCCACGGCAGGAAGTTCATCCACCTCACGGACGGCACGCTGCATTCGGAGCGGAACATCGGGCGCGTGCAGAAGCTCATGCGGCATATCATCATCCATCATGCCGATGCGTGCATTGCCAGCAGCACCAAAGCGAAGGAAAAGCTGCTGCACTGGGGCGCGCCGGAGCGGAAAATCTTCCTCAGTCTGCTGACGGTGGATATTTCCCGCTTCCGCTATGCCGAAAAGCGCGAAAATCAGCATACGCTGCTGTTTGTGGGCAGAATTATCCCCCTGAAAGGGCTGGATTTGCTCCTGCGCGCGCTGCCGAAAGTGCATCAGCCGTTTGAACTGCTGATTGTCGGCGACGGCGAGGCGGAGGAAAAGGCGAAATTGATGGCGATGGCGGAAGAAACGCACGTTGCGCAGCACATTCGCTGGCTGGGATTCCAGTCTGGCGAGCCGCTGGCGGATGCCTATCGCCGGGCGAGCGTGTTTGTTCTGCCGACCCGCGAGGACTGCTTCGGACTTGTGCTGCTGGAAGCGCTCTGTTCCGGCACGCCGATTGTCGCGTCGAAGTATGCCGACGGCGCGTATGACACCGTGCATCCGGGCGAAAACGGGCTGATTGTTGACCCGGAGGATGCCGACGCGCTGGCGGAAGCCATCGACAGCATGCTGGGCAGCGAGGAAATTCAGCGGCGCTATTCGCAGAACTGCCGCCAGTATATTCCGCAATTCGAGTTTGAGGCGGTCATGCAAGGGTATCTGCAGGCGATTGCGTCCGTCACATCAGGCAACAAATAACAACAAACTGCCGTACTTTTGCGGCAGCTTTTTGTTCCGCCGCTTGACAGTGGTGCTATAATAGGCGTGATGAAGCGCCATACCTTCATCCGAAAAGAGGAAATCAGTATGAAAACAATGCATCACGGTCAAATGTCGGAATCTTTCCTGACAGCCGTCTTTTTGTCCTTGTCCGGCGGCTTGCAGGATGCGTATACCTACCTGTTTCGCGGCAAAGTGTTCGCCAACGCGCAGACGGGCAACATCGTTCTGCTCAGCGCGCATATTATGGACGGACAGTGGGGGATGGTACTGCACTACTTCATCCCGCTGTGCGCGTTTGCCTTCGGTGTGCTGGTGGCGGAGAGAATGCGCGAACGCTTCCGCTCCATGCAGCGCCTGCACTGGCGGCAGCTGGTCGTGCTGGGAGAAATGCTCCTGCTGCTGATTGTCGGCTTCCTGCCCGAAAGCTGCAATCTGCTGGCGAACGCCATCGTGTCGTTCTCCTGCGCGATGCAGGTGCAGGCGTTCCGCAAGGTGGACGGCTATGCGTTTGCCAGCACGATGTGCATTGGCGACCTGCGCAGCGGTGTCGAGGCGTTCTGCATTTGGAGCAAAACGCACGAACCGCACGCGAAAGATCGGATGCTGCGTTATTTCGGCATCATCCTGCTCTTTGCGCTGGGCGCGGGCATTGGCAGCGTCAGTGCAGGGCGCATCGGCGCACATGCCATCTGGATTTCGTGCCTGCTGCTGCTGGCAGCCTTTGCACTGATGTTCATCCGCGAGGATCTGGAGCAGAATCCGCTCATCGAAAAGGACATCAGCGCAATCCGCAAGGAAACGGCGGAAATCGACCGGACGCTCAAGCAGGAGCTGAAAGAGGAGCAGCAGGAACTGAAGGAAAACGCGGCTCACAAACGATAATATAAATAGGAAATCCGCCGCCGCAAACAGTCTTGCCGCGGCGGATTTTTCTGCATGCAGACGCAGCTGAATTTGTCCAATCTGGTTACGCTAAGAAATCGTTTTTCCGTATTGCAAATTCCGAATCTCGGTGCTATAATGTGCATGGTTTCCCCAAAAGTAACTCATGGAAGCGAGGTATAATATGAAGCAAGAGAAGAAAAACAGCCGTGTACGGCTCATCCTTGTGATGATCGTACTGCTGGCGGCCTTGCTTGCAGCCATCTTTCTGACTGACCCCGGCGGAGAGAAAACCGAGTCCATTCAGGCGGTCATGAAGGATGCCGTGCTGCATGAAGACAACCAGATGGCTTTTCTGGGGATGAGGGTGAATCCATCGGTCATTTCCGACTGGGTGGTTACGGGACTGCTGCTGGTTGTGGCGGCACTGCTGCGAATTTTCGCAATTCCGCACTTCAAGCTCGTTCCCGGCAAGCTGCAAAGCGCACTGGAAGCACTGGTTTCGTTCTTCCGGGATATGGCGAAGTCGTACAGCCCGCACCGCAACGGTTTCCTTGGCGTGTACATATTCAGCGCGGGAATGTACATCGCGGTTGGTACGCTCTTTGAACTGCTGGGCATTCAGAGCGTGACGACGGAGGGAATGTCGATGTCCCTGCCTGCGCCGCTGTCTGACATCAATGCGGCAATTGCGATGGGTCTGATGTCCTACGGCGTCATCATGTCCGGCGGCATTGCCAGCAATGGCGGACGCGGCATCCTGCTCACGCTGAAAGAATTTTCCCTGCCCATCTCCATGAGCTTCCGACTTTTCGGCGCGCTGCTGAGCGGTCTGCTGGTGTCGGAACTGGTGTACTACACGATTTCTCTGAGCTTCGTGCTGCCGGTGCTTGTGGGCGTTCTGTTCACGATTCTGCACGCGCTCATCCAGACCTACGTTCTCACCATGCTGACAGCCAACTACTACGGCGAGGTCAGCGAACCGCCGAAGAAAAAGGCGAAGAAGGAAAAGAAGCCCGCCGGTGCTGTTCCGGCGGTGAATTGATATGAGGAGGATTTTGATTATGAAGAAGTTTGCAAGCGTTCTCGTTCTGGCTCTGATGGCTGTGCTGATGCTCTCCGTGTTTGCCCCCGCGCTGGCTGAAGAAGCGGCTGCGGCAGCGACTGACAGTGCGATTCCCGCGAAGGCGATTGCGGCCGCGATTGCGATTGCGGCGGCTGCTGGCGCCGGCGCTATTGCAATGGGCATTTCCATCGGTAAGGCGACGGAGGCAATTTCCCGTCAGCCCGAAGCGACCGACAGCATCCGCGGCAGCCTGATGATTGGTCTGGTCTTCATCGAAACGGCTATCATTTACGCTCTGATTGTTGCGATTCTGGTCGTTTTCGTTCTGTAATTTCTTTGAGCAGGAAAGGGAACAGACGGCTATAAACGTCTGTTCAGTCAGGTGAAGATATGCCGCTGAATATCAATTTCCAGCAGATTCTGCTGCACATGTTCAATTTCGTGATTCTGGCGTTCGGGCTGTACATGCTGCTGTATAAGCCGGTTGTCGCCTTCATGAAGAAGCGCGAGGATCACTTTGCTGATTTGGAGAAGCAGGCGCAGGAAGCGAAATCGCAGGCGGAAGCGACGCTGGCGGAGTATAACGCGAAGCTGGCGGGTGCGGATGAAGAAATCCGCCAGAAGAACGCCGCTGCCGCGCAGGAAGCTGACCGTCAGCGTCAGGAGCGGATGCAGCGCGCACAGGCAGACGCGGACAAGCTGCTCAAGAGCGCCCGCGGTGCCGCCGAACAGGAGCGCAATGCCATGCTCGAAGGCGCGAAGAAGGACATTGCCCAGATGGTTGTGTCCGCTACGGGCAAGCTGATGGACAAAGAAAACGACCCCGCGTTCGACAAGGCACTCTATGACAGCTTCCTGAAGGCTGCGCAGGAGGAGAATGACCATGACTGATACGAAGCAGAGCCGTCTGACGGCCACGCTGCTTTGCGTCACGCCGCCGGATGAGCATCAGGAGCAGGGCATCCGCGCCTTCCTCCAGAAAAAGTATGGCGAAGATGTTGCGCTGACCATCCAGCAGGATTCGTCGCTGAAGAGCGGCTTCCAGCTGCATGTGGGGAGCGAGGTCTACGACTGGAGCGCGAAGGGGCGCATGGAGCAGTTCCGCCAGCAGGTGGAGCAGCTTGTGGCGAAGAACACGCGCAAGGACATCATTCCGCTTCTGCGCAGCAGCATCGACGAGTTCCGTCTGCTTGCCAAGAGCAGCGAAGTCGGGACGGTCAAGTCCATCGGCGACGGCATTGCGGTTGTCGAGGGGCTGGAACATGCCGCGTATGGCGAAATCCTCATGTTCGACAACGGTATCAAAGGCATGGTGCAGGATCTGCGCCGCAACGAGACGGGCTGCATCCTGTTTGACAATGCCGATGATATTTCCGCGGGCAGCAAGGTTGTGCGCACGGGCAAGACCGCGGGTGTTCCCGTGGGCGACGCGTTCTTGGGGCGTGTCGTAGATGCGCTCGGTCGCCCGATTGACGGGGGAGACGCGATTCCGGCGGACGGCTATCGCCCGGTGGAAGAACCCGCGCCCGGCATCATCGACCGTCAGAGCGTTGATACGCCGATGGAAACAGGTCTGCTGTCCATCGACGCCATGTTCCCGATTGGCCGCGGTCAGCGCGAACTGATTATCGGCGACCGTCAGACGGGCAAAACGGCGATTGCGCTGGACGCCATGCTGAATCAGAAGGGCAAGAACGTTATCTGCGTGTACGTTGCCATCGGTCAGAAGGCGTCGAGCGTTGCCCAGCTGGTGGAGAATCTGCGCAAGCGCGACGCAATGGACTACTGCGTCGTCGTCAGCGCAACGGCGGGCGAAGCGGACACCATGCAGTACATTGCGCCTTACGCGGGCTGCGCGATGGCGGAATATTACATGCACAAGGGCCGCGATGTGCTGATTGTCTATGACGACCTCTCCAAGCACGCCATTGCCTACCGTGCCATGAGTCTGCTGCTGGAGCGCGCGCCGGGGCGTGAAGCGTATCCGGGCGACGTGTTCTACCTGCATTCCCGTCTGCTGGAGCGCTCGGCGCACCTGAGCGACAAGCTCGGCGGCGGCAGCATGACCGCGCTCCCGATTGTCGAGACGCAGGCGGGCGACGTGTCCGCGTATATCCCGACGAACATCATTTCCATCACCGACGGTCAGATTTTCCTCGAAAGCGACCTGTTCTTTGCGGGTCAGCGCCCGGCAGTCAATGTCGGTCTGTCCGTGTCCCGTGTCGGCGGCGCGGCGCAGACGAAGGCGACGAAGAAAGCGACCGGCAGCCTGCGCCTGGACTTGGCGCAGTACCGCGAGATGGAAGTATTTACGCAGTTCTCCAGCGATTTGGATGACAGCACGAAGGAACAGCTGCACTATGGGCAGGGGCTGATGCGCATCCTCCGCCAGAAGCAGTATCATCCGCTGAGTATGCACCAGCAGGTCATTGTGCTGGTGTGCGCGATGGGGCATGTACTGTCGAAGGTGGCAGTGAAGGACGTGACGGACTTCCGCGATGCGCTGCTTGATCACTTCGAGCAGGAACATTCCGACCTCTGCCGTTCGCTGGAAGACGAAAAGGTGCTGACGGACGATATGAAGCAGGAGATTCTGCGCATCGCGGAGGCTTTCCGCACCGCGAACGCTGAGCGCTTCAGGAAGGAGTAATCCATGCCGAGCGCAAAGGAAATCAAAAGCCGCATCGCCAGCATCAAGGATACGCAGAAAATCACCAACGCCATGTACCTGATTTCCTCCACGAAACTGCGCAAGGCGAAGAACGAGCTGAACCGTACCCGCCCGTACTTCGACGCGCTCAAAGGCGAAATCAAGCGCATCTTCCGTACTGTTCCGGACGTGGACAGCCGCTACTTCTATCCGCCGGCGGGTGCGCCGAAGCTGGAAGGAGAGTACGCCTGCCTTGTCATCACGGCGGATAAGGGCATGGCGGGCGCGTATAACCACAATGTGCTGAAAATTGCGCGGGAAATGCTGCATGAGCATCCGGAGACGGAGCTGTTCGTCGTGGGTGAATATGGCCGCCAGCATTTTGCGCAGGCGGGCATCCCGATTGAGAAGTCCTTCCTCTATCCCGCGCAGAATCCGACGCTGCACCGCGCACGCGAAATCTGCGATATCCTGTTGGAACGCTATGACAATGGCGAGTTCCAGAAATTGTTCATTGTCTATACCGATATGAAGAACAGCCTGAGCGCCGAAGCGACCAGCACGCGCCTTCTGCCCTTTCACCGGGGCGATTTCGCGTCCGTCGCCGCGCCGGGCAGTGTTCACTTTGAGTTTACGCCCGGCGTTGAGGCGGTGTTGGACAACGTCATCCGCAGTTATATCACGGGTTTCGTGTACAGCGCGCTGGTGGACAGCTTCTGCGCGGAACAGAACGCCCGCATGACCGCTATGTCCTCCGCCGGGGAAAATGCCGACAAGATGCTTGCGTCGCTCTCGGTGCAGTATAACCGCGTGCGTCAGGCGTCGATTACGCAGGAGATTACCGAGGTATCCTCCGGCGCAAAGGCACAGAAAAGAAAGAAGGTGCAGTCATGCTGAGCTATGGCAAAATCGTGCAGGTGTCCGGCCCTGTGGTGGACTGTGAGTTTCAGGAGGGACAGCTGCCGAAGATTCGCGAAGCACTGCGCGTCCAAGTGGAAGACGAAGTGCGCACCATGGAAGTGGCGCAGCACATGGATGAACATACTGTCCGCTGCATCATGCTGGCACCCAGCGAAGGGCTTTCGCGCGGCATGACGGTGGAGGCGACTGGACGCGGCATCAGTGTTCCCGTCGGCGACGCGACCTTGGGGCGCATGTTCAACGTCCTGGGCGACCCGATTGACGGCGGCGAGGCGCTTCCGGCATCCACCGAAAAATGGAGCATCCACCGCCAAGCGCCGTCCTTTGCCGAGCAAAGCCCCGTCGTGAGCATTCTGGAAACCGGCATCAAGGTCATTGACCTGCTGGAGCCGTATGCCAAGGGCGGCAAAATCGGCCTGTTCGGCGGCGCTGGCGTCGGCAAAACGGTTCTGATTCAGGAGCTGATTACCAACGTCGCGTCCGAACATGGCGGCTATTCCATCTTCACCGGCGTTGGCGAGCGCAGCCGCGAGGGCAACGACCTGTGGAACGAGATGATGGAAAGCGGCGTCATTTCCAAGACGGCGCTGGTCTTTGGGCAAATGAACGAAGCGCCGGGTGTGCGTATGCGCGTGGCGCTGTCCGGGCTGACGATGTCGGAGTACTTCCGCGACGTTGAGCATAAGGACGTGCTGCTGTTCATCGACAACATCTTCCGCTTTGTGCAGGCAGGTTCGGAGGTTTCGACCCTGCTGGGGCGTATGCCGTCCGCTGTTGGCTATCAGCCGACGCTGGCGACCGAAATGGGGCAGCTGCAGGAGCGTATTACCTCCACGCGCAACGGCTCTGTCACGTCCGTACAGGCGGTTTACGTTCCTGCTGATGACTTGACTGACCCCGCCCCTGCGCAGACGTTCACCCACCTGGACGCAACGACTGTTTTGAGCCGTAAGATTTCCGAGCAGGGCATTTACCCGGCCGTTGACCCGCTGGCATCCACCTCCCGTATTCTGGAGGCGGATATCGTCGGTCAGGAGCACTACGAAACGGCGCGTGCGGTGCAGGAGATTCTGCAAAAATACGCTGATTTGCAGGATATTATTGCCATCTTGGGCATCGAAGAACTCAGCGAAGAGGATCGTCTGACGGTTGCGCGCGCTCGCAAGGTGCAGCGCTTCCTGTCCCAGCCGTTCCACGTTGCGGAGAAGTTCACAGGCATCAAGGGCGTGTATGTCCCGCTGAAGGACACCATCCGCAGCTTCAAGGCGATTCTGTCCGGTGAAATGGACGATTATCCTGAATCCGCCTTCTTCAACGTCGGCACGATTGAGGATGTCAAAGCCAAAGCCGCGAAGGAGCAGTAAGCGATGGACACGTTTCAGCTCAATATCCTCTCTGCGTCGTCCGCCTTCTATGAGGGCGAATGCGAATCGCTGGTTGCGCCGACGCCCGATGGCAAGTGCGGTGTGCTGGCGCACCACAGCAACGCCATTGCCGCCATCAGCCCCGGCGAACTCAGCTACACCGTTCCCGGTGAAAAGCCGCGTCTGGCTGCCGTGTCGCATGGGATGATCAAGATTGAGGACAACCATGTGCTGGTCTTGGTGGAGACGGCGGAAAAGCCGGAGGACATCGACCGCATCCGCAATCAGCAGAAGGCGGACGCGGCGCGCGAAGCCCTGCTGCAAAAGCAGAGCCGCCGCGAGTATCTGGAAACGCAGGCGCAGCTGGCGCGCGCGCTGACCCGTCTGCGCGTCAAGCACCATTCGGAGAATCTGGACTAATCGTATCAGCCGAGGCAGAAATGCTTCGGCTTTTCTTGTGTTCCCAAATACACGCAAAATACAGAAAACCTATTGACATGGTAGTGAATATCGTGTATGATGATGTTGTTGGATTTGAGCAAACACGAAGCAAGGAGGTGGCGCAGGATGCTGAACCGGAATTATCAGAGAGAACTGTGCGGCAATCGAATGCGACGCTCCCGGACAAAGCAGTATGGTCGGGTGCTTCGTTTTGCGTGCCGCTCAGCCGAAGCACATCGTCGTTGACATCGACCATTTGTCCGGGAGTTTGCGAAGAACAAGCCCCGGTTATTTTTTGGTCAAATCCTCAGTTTCTCAAAACTTATCGACATAAATCGACATAAAAAGAAAAGAGGACATCACGATGAGCAATTACAAGTTTGAAACCCTTCAGCTGCATGTTGGCCAGGAACAGCCTGATCCCGCGACCGATTCCCGCGCTGTCCCGATTTATCAGACCACGTCCTACGTCTTTAAGAACTCCGCCCATGCCGCCGCACGTTTCGGTCTGGCAGATGCGGGCAATATCTACGGCCGACTGACCAACTCCACGCAGGATGTGCTGGAAAAGCGCATTGCGGCGCTGGAAGGCGGTGTTGCGGCGCTTGCGCTGGCATCCGGTGCGGCGGCGATTAACTACACGATTCAGGCGCTGGCGCAGGATGGCGGCCACATCGTCGCGCAAAAGACGATTTACGGCGGCAGCTACAACCTGCTGGAGCATACCCTGCCGCATTTCGGCATCACCGCGACGTTCGTGGATGCGCACAACCTTGCCGAGGTCGAGAACGCCATTCAGAACAACACCCGCGCGATTTATCTGGAAACCCTCGGCAACCCGAACAGCGATATTCCCGACATTGACGCAATTGCGGAAATTGCCCACAGGCACAGCCTTCCGCTGGTGATTGACAACACGTTCGGCACGCCCTACCTGATTCGCCCGATTGAGCACGGCGCGGACATCGTTGTGCATTCCGCGACGAAGTTCATCGGCGGTCACGGCACGACGCTCGGCGGCATCATCGTCGATTCCGGCAAGTTCGACTGGAAGGCGAGCGGGCATTATCCGGCGATTGCTGATCCGAATCCGAGCTACCATGGCGTGTCCTTCGCGGACGCGGTCGACCCGGCGGCGTTCGTCACCTATATCCGCGCGATTCTCCTGCGCGACACGGGCGCGACGATTTCGCCCTTCAATGCCTTCCTGCTCCTGCAGGGCGTGGAGACGCTGTCCTTGCGTCTGGAACGCCATGCGGAGAACACGAAGAAGGTCGTGGCGTACCTTGCACATCATCCGCAGGTGGAGCATGTGAACCATCCGTCTCTGCCGGAGCACCCCGACCACGCGCTGTACGAGAAGTATTTCCCGAACGGCGGTGCGTCCATCTTCACCTTCAACATTAAGGGCGGGCAGAAGGAAGCACACAAGTTCATCGACAGCCTGAAAATCTTCTCTCTGCTGGCGAACGTCGCGGACGTGAAGAGCCTTGTCATTCACCCGGCAACGACGACGCATTCTCAGCTGACGGACGAAGAGCTGGCGGATCAGGGCATTGCGCAGAACACGATTCGCCTGTCCATCGGCACGGAACACATCGACGACATTATTGCGGACTTGGAGCAGGCGTTTGAAGCCGTGAAAGCCGCGGAATAATACGAAAAGTCCCCGGTATCAGCCTGATTAGGCACATGATACCGGGGCTCTTTTATGGATGAGACTGAAACGCGCGCAGATAGGGGAAATACGTCTCGCGTCCGGGCAGATTGTCCGGCAGCTGCATCGTCTCCGCAATTTCGCGAAGCTGTGCGTTTGTCGCCTGCTTTTGATGTGGATTTCGCCGATGCAATTCATCCCGATGCAGCTGCAAAATCCAGCAGTACAGTTCCTGCACTGTCATCCGCGGGATATTCGGGATTTCCTTGTCGATTGCGCCGCTCCGGCACGCCGAGCAGTTCCCGCAGGGCGCGCTTTTCTGACCGAATGCGGCGGAGATTCCCTGCGACAGGCACGGTGCTTGCAGACAGAAGCGCAGCACGCGGCGGTACGGTCGCCATTCGCGCTGAATCAAGGCGTACTGCGTGAATGGGCGGTGTTTGTGCTGCACACGAATCTGCTGGCAGCGCGTGTGAAAGCGGAGCAAATCCGCCGGGGAGAAGAGCAGCAGCGCATAGGCGGTTTCTCCGTCGCGCCCCGCTCGGCCTGACTGCTGCACATAGTCAATCATGTTCGTCGGCAGGTGATCGTGCAGAATCAGCCGAATGTCAGGAATATCCACGCCCATGCCGAATGCGGATGTCGCCGTCACGACGCGGATGCGCCCGGACAAGTATGCCTGTACTACGCGGCTTCGCTCTTCGCGATTTAGCCCCGCATGATACGCCGCAGCGGGGATTCCGGCGCGGTTCAGCCGCTCTGCCAGTGATTCCGTCCGTGTACGCAGTCGGCAGAACACAACCGCTTTGCCCGGAATTTTTTGCAGCGCGCGGAGAATTGCGTCTGTGACGTGCACCGTCGGCAGGACGCTGTAATGCAGATTCGGGCGTTCTACGGGCATGACGATGCGCTTCGGATGCCGCAGCCCCAGCGACTGCACAATGCCGTGCTGCAACTGCTTGTCGGCGGTTGCGGTCATGGCGCACAGCACCGGGCGGCGGGGGAGTGACGCCACAAACTGCCCAATCTGCTGATATGACGGGCGGAACGCGTCGCCCCATTGCACCACGCAGTGCGCTTCGTCCACGACGACCATCGCGGGAGGATGCTGCTGGCAGAGCGCGTAAATCTCCGGGTGATTCAGCCGCTCCGGCGCAAGAAAAGCGATCTTTGCCTGACCGCGCGTGAGCTGATTCAGCGCGTCGGCGCGCTCGACGGGGGTCATCAGGCTGTCGAGATGGACGCTGGGGATACCCCTCTCCCGCAGGTGGCGAACTTGGTCGTGCATGAGGACAATCAGCGGCGAAATGACGACGGTCAACTCATCCATCATTAGCGCTGGAAGCTGCCAGCAGAGGCTTTTGCCTGCGCCAGTGGGCAGGATGCAGAGCAAATCCCGCCCGTCAAGCAAGGCGTCAGCCGCCTGCTCCTGACCGGGGCGAAAGCCGCTGACGCCGAAGGTATTGCGCAGAACCTTGCTGCATTGCTGTTTTCGAGCGGTGCGCATCAGAAGCTGCGTCCTCCGCCGCCGTGGGTTGCGCCGCTGGATGAAACATGCGTGCCGCTGCCATGACTGCTGCCACCATGGCTGGACGACGGCGGGTCAGGGTGCTTGACGCGGGTGACGTGCTCGCGAACGAAGTGACTGTCATTCCGGCTGAGTTTGACGCTCGCCAGCCCGTTCAGGTCGTAGGAATAGGTGCTGCCCTTGAGGCTGTATTTCCCGTTCACGGATGCAATGAAGATGCCCGTGACCGCCAAACCCGCAATCACCGCAATGAGGATTTCCATGCCCGTCAGCATGTTTTCCGGCTCATAGAGCTCGGTCAGACGCCTGCCGGTGACTTCATCGTAGCGGAACTGATCGCTTGTGCGACCTTGCTTCAGGTACTTCTCGGTCTGCTTCAGCACCTTGATGACGGACTGGCCGTATTCCTTATCCAGCATCTCGTCCCAGCCTGCGTCGAGGATGCCCTCTTCGCGCTCATCCGTGATGTGGTCAATCATCACGCCGCGCGTGCTAATCCAGCACTGCCGGTTGTGCATGTCGATGAGGTAGAGCATCCCGGCACGGTCGTCACCCATCCCCAAACCGTTGTAATCGAAGTAGTCGTCCGCGTATGCCGTCGTCTGCCCACTCGGCACGTCCTGGCTTGTCAGCACGAACATATCCACCTGATACGCGCTTTCAATGCGGTCGCAAATGGCGCTGATTTCGGTGATTTCGTCCGCCGTGAACAGCCCCGCGTCATCCTGCACCTGCGAGTCCGCCAAGGCGAGGGTCAGCGTGAGCATCATCAAAAGGAGAAACAACGTCAGTTTCTTTACCACAGAATCGCACCTCCCAAGCACAGCAGCCCGGACACGATGCCGCCAATCAGCGCGCCGGCGGCGTACAGCTTGCCCTTGTTAATCGGCAGTTTGCCGCAGATGCGCCCCGTCTGCCCGTTCATCATGTAGTAGTAGGGTTCGCCGTCCGCGCGGTGCTTGTAGGTCAGCACCCATGCGGGCAGCAGCAGGTATTTCGTCTTGACAGAATCCGGCTCGAATTTCGCGTGACCCGTCAGCGTGTTGTATGGGTTCTCCACGCTGGTGAACATCCGCTCGGCGTATCCCTTCGCCTCTGTCACCATCGACTGCTTCGCCGCATCCTGCTCAATATCGCGCTTTTCCGCCAGAAAGCCGCTCAAATAGCCCGATTCGTAGGGCTTTACGTCCTCCATTTGATAGGGGTGGATACCGTCGGACAGTTTGCCATCCGCCTTGGTCAGCGCCTTGCGAATCATCTGCCGGAACGTCAGCCGTCCTTCGCGGTGGACGGCGAAAATCCGCGTGATGGTGACGGTCTCCTTCGCGCCGTTGCGGATAGAGACGTTTGTGCCTTCGCCATCAAACGAGCCTTCGCCGGAAATATCGCACGACCAGTAGGGATAGTAGACACCGGAAAAATCCTCCATCTGCGCCTGCGAGAAGAAATCCGGCTGTACGAAGCGCTTTTTGCTGATGAACGATTTGAACTCCGCCTCTGCCGCCTTTTTGTCCAGCTTGAAAGGAATTACGCCATCGGGGCGGAACTCGTCGGTCAGACGGTCGTTCAACACAACGGGGGAGTGGCAGTAGTAGCATCGGGTTGCGGCAGTCGTCGTATCGGTCACGATTTCCGCGCCGCACATTTGGCAGTGATAGGAACGCAGCTCCGAATTGGGCTCCGCACTGCGGGCCTGTTCCGCCGCCTGCTGTCGCTGCTCGGACTGTTCCTTCAGCTCATTTTCAGCAAAACTGCCGCCGCAATAAGGGCACTGGAAACGCTGCTTGACCGGGTCGAAAACCAAATAGCCGCCGCACGACGGACATTTGAACGAAATGACTTGGCTCATCCCTCATCCCTCTCTCTGTGAAAGAGCATGAACGCTCTTTTCATGCTGATTTTATTATACCATGCTTGGCGTTATTTCGCAAGATGCTCCTGACGCGCCCTTTCGCCCCGTCTGCGCGTTTTTTCCGCGAAAAATGTGCAAAATGCTGCATTTTCCCTTGACGGAAGACAGAAAACGTTGTATGATGATACTGGTTCAGTTCGTGTGCGTCAAGTGGATAGGGAAGCGAGACTTCCTTCATCCGCATGACCGCTTGTAAACGCTTACAAGCACGCGTAAGACCACAGAGAAAGGACGATGTGTCATGGAATTTTTGGAGAAGCTGTCTTTGGCTGGCCTCGTGCCGGTCATTGCTGTTAATGATGCGGACGACGCTGTGCCGCTGTGCAAGGCGCTGTCTGACGGCGGTCTGCCGGTGGCGGAAATCACTTTCCGCACGGCGGCTGCGGAGGAAGCCATCCGCCGCGTGCATGAAGCCATGCCCGATGTGCTGCTGTGCGCGGGCACGGTGCTGACGACGGAGCAGGTCGACCGTGCGGTGAATGCTGGCGCGGCGGCGATTGTATCCCCTGGTCTGTCTCCTGACGTGGTGAAGTACTGCGTGGAGAAGGGCATCCCTGTCTGCCCTGGCACGGCGAATCCGTCTGATGTGCAGATTGCGATTCAGTACGGCCTGAAGGCTGTCAAGCTGTTCCCGGCGGAAGCGGTCGGCGGCTTGAAGCTCATCAAGTCGATGGCGCCTGTGTACCCGGACATGAAGTTCATGCCCACGGGCGGCATCAACGAGAACAACATGCTCGACTACCTCGCGTTCGACAAGATTCTCTGCTGCGGCGGCTCCTGGATGGTGCCGAAGGACGCGGTGGCTGCGAAGGACTGGCAGCGCATCACTGACCTGACCCGCTCTGCGGTGGACAAGATGCTCGGCTTTGAAGTGCGCCACATCGGTCTGAACTGCCCCGACGCGGAAAGCTCCATGGAGACGGCGAAGAAGATTTCCGCACTCATGGGCTGGCCCATCAAGGAAGGCAACTCCTCCAACTTTGTCGGCACGGGCTACGAGCTGATGAAGAAGCAGGGCCGCGGCACGAACGGTCACATCGCTATCGGTACGAACAGCGTCCCGCGCGCGAAGTGGCATCTGGAACAGCGTGGCTTCAAGTTCATTGAGGACAGCGCTGTGGTGAAGAACGGCAAGCTGATCGCCATCTATCTGGAAGACGAAATCGGCGGCTTCGCGTTCCATCTCGTGCAGAAGTAATTCATAGGCATCATTTGCCAGTATAAAATTAGGAGGAAAAATCCAATGGCTAAGGTTGTAACGTTCGGCGAAATCATGCTTCGCCTCAAGTCCCCGGCGTATGAGCGCCTGTTCCAGTCTCCCTCCCTTGAAGCGACCTTCGGCGGCGGCGAGGCGAACGTGTCTGTTTCTCTGGCGAACTACGGCATGGAAACCGCGTTCGTGACCGTGCTGCCCACTAACGATGTCGGCAATGCCTGCATCCGCGAACTGCGCGGCTTCGGCGTTGATACCACTAAGATTGTCCGCAAGGACGGCCGCATGGGCATCTACTATCTGGAAACCGGCGCTGTGCAGCGTCCCTCCAAGGTCATCTATGACCGCGCGGGTTCTGCCATCGCGGAAGCCAAGCCCGGCGACATCGACTGGGACAAGGCGTTTGAGGGTGCGACGTGGTTCCACCTGACCGGCATCACGCCTGCCATCTCTCAGGGCGCGGCGGATTTGTCTCTGGAAGCGGTGAAGGCGGCGAAGGCGAAGGGCATCCATGTGTCCTGCGACCTGAACTACCGCAAGAACCTCTGGAAGTATGGCAAAGACGCCAAGGAAGTCATGACCGAGCTGGTCAAGTACGTTGACACCGTTATCGCCAACGAAGAGGACTTCCAGAAGTCTCTGGGCCTGAAGGCGGAATCTCAGGGCGACGTGGAAGACGGCGCGCTGAACATCGAGAACTACAAGGCGATTGCGTCTCTGGCAATGCAGACCTACCCGAACATCAAGCGCGTGGCGATTACCCTGCGTGAGTCGAAGTCTGCCAACCACAACGACTGGTCTGCCTGCCTGTACAACGGCAAGGACTTCTTCCTCTCCCGCAAGTACGCCATCACCGATATCGTTGACCGCGTGGGCGGCGGCGACTCCTTCGGCGGCGGCCTGATTTACGGTCTGAACACCTACGCGGACGAAAAGACCGCGCTGGAGTTTGCTGTGGCGGCATCCTGCCTGAAGCACACGATTCTGGGCGACTACAACCGCGTCTCCGTCTCTGAGGTCGAGAGCCTGATGAAGGGTTCCGGCACGGGCCGCGTGCAGCGCTAAGCGGCGGTGGGCGAGGAACGAAGGAACGGCATCCGCATTAGAAAGCTGTTGATTTTCAAACATTCCCTTTCTAAACGTGGAAGTTTGCGATTTCGTTTGATTTGATTTCAAAATCCTCTTGACACGGCGATTCCTCCTGCTTATAATGAAAGGCAGGGGGAGATGCTCCTGGGGTGTCTGACAGCACGCTGGTTTTCCCCACATTTCTACAAATGGAGTCCGGGTCTATGTTCGGCTATGTCATGCCCCCGTTGCAAAACGCCAGGGGAAGGCAGATGCAGACGGCAGGACACCTACCTGCTTTAATAGCGGGTGAAAAACATGCAGTGCATCGTCACTCTGGGAGCATCTTTTCTATTTGATGTGTCTGCGCAGGAGGCAGAGGTGAGAGCCTCTGTCTCCTTTTTTGCGCGACCGCAGAGCTGCATTGTTTCCAAATCTGCACATCCTGATTCGGAGACAAGCGAAGGTGGACGCTGCCTGCAGGCGGCGCTGCTCCCCCAAAGCACATCAGGAGGACAAAAATGTACTATATTGTTACGGATTCTTCCACTGACATGCCGCAGTCTTGGGTGGAGGCACAGCATGATTTCCACATCGTGTCGCTTTCCTGCACGATCAATGGCGTTTCCTCCGTTCCGGGAACGTCGGAAGTGGCGAAAAAGGAGACTTATCGTCAGCTCCGCAGCGGCGTGGTGATTAAGACCTCCGCTGTCAATACCGCGACGTGGGAGGAATGCTTCCAGAAGCTGCTGGACGAGGGTCAAGATGTCCTTTGCATTGCGTTCTCCAGCGGACTGTCCGGCACTTATGCCGCCGCAGCGGACGCGGCGAAGGAACTTGCGCCGAAGTACCCGAATCAGAAAATCATCGTGATTGACAGCCGATGCGCGTCGGCAGGCGAGGGTCTGCTGGTGCATTATGCGCTGCAGAACCGCGAACAGGGCATGCCCATCGAGGAGAACGCAAAGTGGGTCAAGGAGCATATTCAGCACCTGATTCACTGGTTCACCGTCGATGACCTGATGTTCCTCTATCGCGGCGGCCGCCTGTCTGCAACCAGCGCGGTTGTCGGTTCGCTCGTGCGTATCAAGCCGATTATGCACGTTGATGAGGAAGGTCATTTGGCAGTTGTGGAGAAGGTGACGGGTCGCCGCCGCAGCATCCGCATCCTTGCCAACCGCGTCAAGGAGCATATCGTCAACCCGGAAGGGCAGATGATTTTCATCAGCCATGGCGATTGCGAGGATGAGGCGAACGCGCTGGCGGACATCATCAAGGCGGAAATTCCCGGCATTGCGGGCGTTCTGGTGACGTATGTCGGCCCAGTCATTGGCTCCCACTCCGGCCCCGGTACGCTGGCGATTTTCTTCCTCGGCGACCACCGCTGAGCGCCATCGTAGAAAGGAAAGTGTATGAATTTCCCTGCTTTCTCGTTTCCACATCTGCCGGGACGCAACGACCCCTGCTGGTGCGGGAGCGGCCGCAAATACAAGAGTTGCCACTGTGCGTTTGACCAGCAGATTGCATCGCTGGCGGCACAGGGGCACATCGTTCCGACGCATAAGATGATTAAAACGCCGGAGCAGATTGAAAAAATCAAGGAAAGCTGCAAAATCAATATTGCCGTGCTGGACGAAATAGGAAAGCAAATTCATGAGGGCATGACGACGGCAGAAATCGACGACATCGTGTCCACCATGACGCGCGATATGGGCGGCATTCCCGCGCCGCTGAACTATGAGGGCTACCCGTACAGCGTCTGCACGTCAGTGAATGATCAGGTCTGCCATGGCTTCCCGTCGAAGAACGTTGTGCTGAAATCCGGCGACATCATCAATGTGGACTGCTCGACCATCCTGAATGGCTATTTTTCCGATTCCTCCCGCATGTACTGCATCGGCGACGTCAGCGACGAAAATCGCAAGCTCGTGCAAGTGACGAAGGAGTGCGTCGAACTGGGCTTGGCGCAGGTGAAGCCGTGGGGCTTCTTGGGCGACGTTGGGCAGGCGGTCAACGACCATGCCCGCGCGAACGGCTACCGCGTCGTGCGCGAAATCGGCGGCCACGGCTGCGGGCTGGAGTTCCACGAAGACCCGTGGGTCAGCTATGTTACGAAGCGCGGCACGGAAATGGCGCTTGCTCCCGGCATGATTTTCACCATCGAGCCGATGGTCAATATGGGTACGGACGAGGTTGGAACGCATCCGGGCAACACCTGGGAAATCTTCACGGCAGACGGCAAACCGTCGGCGCAGTGGGAAATCATGGTGCTTGTGACGGATACGGGTCACGAAGTGCTGTCTTGGTAAGCGGCTTCACCGCATATTCAGAAAAATCCCTGCATCACGCAAACGGTGCAGGGATTTTCTTATGCTTGCAATAATCGCGCCAGCAGCAGCGCCGTGTCGTCCATCTCCTGCGCCGTGTTGTAAAGCCCCGGCGAGAAGCGAATCGCGCCGCTTTGCAGCGTTCCCAGCCACGCGTGGACGGCCGGCGCGCAGTGAAGCCCCGCACGCACGGCAATATCTGCTGCGTCGAGCGCATCCGCCAGCGCCCCGCCGTCATGCCCCGGCACGACAATGCTCGTAATCGCCATATGCGCCTGCCCATCGTCGCAGAGGATGCGCACGCCGGGAATCTCCCGCAGCCGCGCACGCAGGCGGTCGCACAGCGCCAGCTCGTATTCCTCGATTTCCGCCCGGTGCGCCCGCACGAATTTCACCCCCGCGTACAGCCCCGCTATGCCGGGTAGGTTCACCGTGCCGCTCTCGTAGCGGTCGGGCAGCATGTCCGGCTGACGGACGCTCTCGCTCATCGAGCCGGTTCCGCCAAGCAGCAGCGGTTCAGGGTTCATGCCGTAGCCCAGCACAAGCAGTCCCGTGCCCTGCGGCCCCAGCAGCCCTTTGTGCCCCGGCATTGCCACCATGTCTGCGCACAGCACGTCTGGCGAAACGTCCGCCATCCCGGCCGTCTGCGCCGCATCCACCAGCAGGGGAACGCCGCGCTCCCGGCAGACCGCGCCCAGCTGTGCAATCGGCTGAATCAGCCCCGTGACGTTGCTGGCGTGGGCGATAATCACCAGTGCGGTTTTGCGGCTGATGACGCGGCGAAGAGAAGCAGGGGACAGGATACCGCGTTCATCCGGCGCAAGCATATGCACCGTGATTTCCCCGCGCGAAACGTAGCGGTCGAGCAGCCGCATGACAGCGTTGTGTTCCGCGTAGGAGCAGATGACCTCGTCGCCGCGCCGCAGCGTGCCGGAAATGGCGAGATTCAGCGCTTCGGTGCAGTTTGCGGTGAACAGAATTCGCTCCGGATGATGCACACCCAGCAGCCGTGCGGCTTCCTCCCGGCAGTGCTCCACCACCCGCCCAGCGCGCAGTGCCAGCCGATGCCCGCCGCGTCCGGGATTCGCGCCCATCTTCTCCTCTACGCCCGCCATCGCCCGAATGACCTCCGGCGGCTTCGGGAAGCTCGTCGCGGCATTGTCCAGATAAATCATCGACGCATTTCCTCCATCGTCCGCGAACCTCGGCGGGCGTTTTTTCATATTATTCTAATGGCGAAAAGGAGGCGGTAGAACCGATGAGGGAGGAGTTTTGCATTGCGGCGTTCCGCTCACGGCAGCAGGTGATGGCGTTTGAACGCGATTTGCGCCAGCACGGGGTTCGTGCGTCGGTGATGATTACGCCGCGCGCGGTGGCGATGGGGTGCGGGCTGAGCGTCCGCATCGAGCGGGAGGATTTGCGCCGCGCCGTGCAGGTGTATCGGGCGACGAATCCGGGCAACTTGATTGGCTTCTATGACGTGTGGCAGGAGCCGACAGGGCGGACGACTGTGCGCCCGGCGGGGATTGAGTAACGAAAAGCGCCGCCTGATTTCGCAATGAAACCAAGCGGCGCTATTGCTATGCAATTGTACCTTTTAGTGCAGCTTCCGGCACACCTTGATGATTTCCTTGCCCGTGACGGTCGATTCCTGCCCAAGCGCGTCGTGACCGTCCTTCATGCGGCGTGTAATGAGCAGCGTGTCGTCGTCCGGCGCTTCGATGTCGCAGTAGCCGAGGCGCAGCAGGTCGGATTCCTGCCGATGGCGCAGCTTGTTCGCGACGTATTTCTGCAGCGACTTGTCTTCGCGCCCCCACGGGAAGGCGCGGCGATTCCACGGGTCGTGGCAGCCGGTCAGCCCAACTTCGTCCCCATAGTACACCGTTGCGCAGCCCGGCAGCGCGCACAGCAGGTCGATGCAAAGCTTGTAGCGCCTCACAGCTAACTCGTACTCTTCCACGTTCAGGTGGACATGCTGCTGATCTGCCTTGCTCAGTTCCTGACATTCGCGTCCAGCGAGGATGTTCAGCGCACGGCAGCGGTCGTGGCTGCCGACGAGGTTCATCAGCGCGTAACGGAACTGCGCCGGGTAAACCTCCTCCTGATGGTGAATCAGGCGCACAAAGGTGCTGGCGGACGTTTTGCCCATCACAAAGTTGAGAATCGCCTCGCGCACGGGGTAGTTCATCACGCTGTCGAGCGTGTCGCCTGTGCAGTAGCAGCGCGTTTCGCCGTAAGCAACCTTGTTGCTCGCGTCCTCCCACACTTCGCCCAAGACAACGGCTTCCGGGTCGGCGGCCTTTGCGGCGGCGCGCAGCTTGCGCAGGAAGTCCACCGGCAATTCGTCCGCCACATCCAGCCGCCAGCCGCAGCTGCCCGCCTCAATCCAACGCGGCACAACACCCTCGTGCGGCTGGAACATGAACTTCTGGTATTCCGGATTGTCCTTGCGCAGCTCCGGCAGGGAGAGAATGCCCCACCATGCCTTGTAGTCTTCCGGATAGTGGTTGAAGGTGTACCAGTCGTAGTAGGGGGAGGATTGCCCCTGATAGGCGCCGAGCGTCGGATAATGCCCGAAGTGGTTGAAGTACACGCTGTCTTCGCCCGTGTGGGAAAACACGCCGTCGAGCATCACGCGGATGCCGACTTTCTTCGCTTCTTCGCACAGTTCGGTGAATTCCGTGTTCGTGCCGCACAGCGGGTCAACCTGCGTGTAGTCGCCCGTGTCGTAGCGGTGATTCGACCGTGCGCGGAAAATCGGGTTCAGGTAGATAATGTCGATACCCATGTCCTTCAGGTAGGGCAGCTTCTCCTGAATGCCGGTCAGCGTGCCGCCGTAGAAATCCAGTTCCTGATACTTGCCGCCGCGCAGGTCGCCCACGCACAACAGCTCTTCATCCCAATTCTGGTGGACATAGCGGTCTTTGCGGTCATCAACGGCTTTTGTTGGCGCATGGCGGAAACGGTCGGGGAAAATCTGGTAGATATTCGCCCCGTGGAAGGCTTCCGGCGTCTTGTAAGCCGGGTCATAGAGCGTAATCTGGAAGGATTCCGGCTCGCCGTGGTCATACGCGACACCGACGCCGCCAAGTTTGTCCGGCTGGTTGCCATAGCGGATGGTGCGGCCGTCCTTGCGGTAAATCAGGAAGTAATACCAGAAAAGCCCCGGCGTGGTCGGCAGGGGAATGGCAACTTCCCAGACATGCTCAGCGGTCGGCAGCATGGTGTAGCAAAGTTCTTCTGTCATCCAAGTGCGCAGGACGACGCTCGTCGCTTCGTCGCAGTGCAGGCGAATCAGAACATTGCTGCCAGCCGGAGCAGGGCCGGACGGTGTGCGATAAAATTCGTTGTGGGAATCGTGCAGCAGCATGATATCCATCCATCCAATCATCAATAATTGCGGAAACACGGCAAAAAAGCCCGAAATGCTCCGGACTTTTGAACCGGGAGCACTGCGGATGGATATTTTTCCGCAGTGCTCTCAAAAATATGCAGTTTATACCTTGCGCTTGAGCGGGTCAAGATGCCAAATGGTGTCGTTGTACTCGCGAATTGTGCGGTCGGAGCAGAAAACACCGGACATTGCGGTATTGATGACCGCCATGCGGTTCCACTTGTCGCGGTCGGCATAATCCGCGTCGATGCGGCGCTGCGCCATCGAGTACGAGCCGAAGTCTTTCAGGACGAAGAACGGATCGGCCATGTTGCCCCAGTCGCCAATCAGCAGGCTGTGATACAAATCCTGCAGGGCGCTCGGCGCGTCCGGCAGCACGGTGCCGTCGATCATCTGGGTCAACGCCAGACGCAGTTCCTGATTCGTCTCAAAGATGGTCATCGGGTTGTAGTTGCGCTCACGGTACATATCCAGCACCGTGTCGGAACGCATACCGAAGATGTAGATGTTATCCATGCCGACCTGCTCGGAAATCTCGACGTTTGCGCCGTCCATCGTGCCGATCGTGATGGCGCCGTTCATCATGTACTTCATGTTGCCCGTGCCGCTGGCTTCCTTGGACGCGGTGGAAATCTGTTCGGAGATTTCGGTTGCCGGAATCAGCAGCTGCGCGCTGGACACGTCGTAGTTTTCGAGGAAGACGACCTGCAGCATCTTGCTGGCGCGCGGGTGCTTGGCAATCAGCGCGGACAGACCGTTGATGAAGCGGATAATCAGCTTGGCGCGGTTGTAGCCCGGCGCTGCCTTCGAGCCGAAGATGAACACACGCGGCCGCATGGTGAAGTTCGGGTCATTGACGATGCGGTTGTACAGCACAAGGATGTGCAAAGCGTTGAGCATCTGACGCTTGTATTCGTGCAGCCGCTTGGACTGTGCGTCGAAGATGAAGTTCGGGTCAACGATTGCACCCTGATGTTCTTTCAGGAAATTCGACAGGCGAACCTTGTTGTTGTGCTTAATCTTCTCAAACTGCTCGCGGAACGCCGCGTCGTCAGCATAGGGCGCAAGGTCATGCAGCAGTTCCGGATCTTTCACCCAGTCTGTGCCGATGGTGTCGCAGATAAGCTTGGTCAGTTCCGGGTTGCACGCCATCAGCCAGCGGCGATGCGTGATGCCGTTGGTAATTGCGCTGAACTTCTCCGGCATAACGAGGTAGAAGTCGTGGAACGTCTCCTGCTTGAGGATATCGCCGTGCAGCTTGCTCACGCCGTTGGTGGAGAACGTCATGGCAACGCACAGGTTCGCCATGTGGATGTAACCGTAGGCAATAATCGCCATGCGACCCACGCGCTCCGCTTCGCCGGGGAAGAAGTTCCACAGGCGCGCGCAGAGACGCTTGTTCATTTCCACCAGAATCTGATAGATGCGCGGCAGCAGGCTCTTCACCATGTCTTCCGGCCACTTTTCGAGCGCTTCTGCCATGATGGTGTGGTTGGTGTACGCCATCGTGCGGCTGACAATCTGCTGCGCTTCGTCCCAGCCCAAGCCTTCTTCGTCCATCAGCAGGCGCATCAGTTCCGGAATCGCCAGACCCGGATGCGTGTCGTTGATGTGGATGACGACCTTCTCCGGCAGCTTGCTCCAGTTCGTGCCGTTGAGCTTCTTGAAGTCCTTGAGGATGTACTGGAGGGTGGCGGAGGTGAAGAAATACTGCTGCTTCAAGCGGAGCAGCTTGCCTTCGTAGTGGTTGTCTTCGGGGTAGAGGATGTTGGAGATGGCTTCCGCCAGTTCCTTTTCCTCCGACGCCTGCACATAGTGGCCGTGGTTGAAGTCGCTCAGGTCAATGCGCTTCGGGGCGCGGGCGCTCCAAAGGCGCAGACTGTTGACGGTGGAGGTGTCATAGCCCACCAGCGGCATGTCGTAGGGAACAGCCTCGACCGTGTTGTAGCCGACGTGACGGAACACCGTGCGGCCGTTCTCGTTGCCCATTTCAACGTGACCGTTGAAGTGCACCTCGCAGGCGTCCTCCATTACGGGCATTTCCCACACGTTGCCGTTGCCCAGCCAGTAGTCCGGCAGCTCGACCTGCTGACCGTCCACAATCTTCTGGCGGAACAGACCGTATTCATAGCGGATGGAGCAGCCCATCGCGGGCAGGTCAAGGGACGCCAGCGAGTCCATGAAGCACGCTGCCAGACGGCCCAGACCGCCGTTGCCCAGCGCGGGTTCAGGCTCTTCCTGAAGCACCTTGTCCACGTCGATGTGCAGTTCGTCCAGCGCTTGCTTGTAGGCATCGAGCGAGACGAGGTTCAGGATGTTGGTGTATAGGCTGCGGCCCATCAGAAATTCCACGGAGAGGTAAAATAGACGCTTGTTGTTGTTCGTCTTGCGTTCTTCGCGGGAAATCATCCATTTCTGCATGATCTGGTCGCGGACGGTGGAAGCCAGTGCGCGATAAATCTGCCCATTCGATGCTTCCTCAATGGTGCGGCCGTTATAGCGCTGCAGCTTGCCGATAATGGATGCCTTGATGGAATCCTTGTCAAAAGATGTCGTAGGCATGGGAATCCTCCTTTTATTTGCAAAGGGCTTTCGTGGAATGCCGTTGAATGCCCTGCTTCGGAATCAAACATTGCGATGCAAAATCATTGTTTGCATTGCCGTCGTGTATCATACCACAGAAATGGGAAAATGACAAGTATGCTTCCCGCCAGCTTCCACGACAATTTGTCTAAAAACGCCCAAATCCGCCAAAGAACGCTGACGAAAAGTATCGAAAACAGCGAAAACCCATTGTTTTAGCAGCAAAAACCGGGCTGCACAAGGGTTCGCAGCCCGGAAATGCCTCCGCAAATAATTATGCCGATTATTGCAGCAGATACAAACAGGTTACATACAGCCCGATGCACAGCAGCAGCAGCCCGAAGGAAATGCTCACGCTCATGCTGCGGATGCCGCCGGAAATTTCACGGAAGGAAGCGTCCAGCACATACTCGAAGTCCGTGCGCATCGGGTGGCGGTGCAGAATCGTGCGGTTAAGCAGCCGCGCCAGTGCATTCAGCGCGCGCCCCAGCGTGTAGGTGAAGCGGTTGCCGACTGGCACGGGCTTGCGCGTCTTGCGCATCCGGAAGATGGTCGCGCGGCTTGCCATCACGAGGTTTTCCGGCAGCTCCGCAATGAAGCGGAACACCAGCGTCAGCACCTGCGGCAACAGCGTCAGCAGCAGCGGACGGTAGACAGCGTTCTCCAAGTCGAGCTTCTCATTCCAACGGTTGACGTACAGGCGCACGCCGCCTTCGTCCTTGCGCGTCAGCAGCGGGAGGACAATCAGCAGATACACCGCCGCGCCGATGATGATGGAAATCGCCGCGCCCTGCAGGTTCTCCGCCGAGAAGTACGCAATCGCTTCCTTCAGCGCGGGTACGCCGAAGAACGATGCGCTCTTTGCCCCGAACGGTGTGAGCAGCAGCCCCGGCAGTGCGCCAAGGAAGGGGAGCGCCGCCGCACTGCCCAGCAGCGCAAACGCGGTTGTGCCGTTCATGTAGTGCGTCATGGCGTCGAATTCCGCCTGACGGGTCGGGTGCTTCTGCCAGAAAATGCAGATGTACAGCTTCGCCATGTACGCGACGGTCAATCCGCCGCTGATGAGGAAGAGCACCTCAATCGCCTTGTAGCCCATCCACGCGCTGCCAGCTGCCTGCATTTCGCCAATTAGCTCCAGCAGCCCTTCGTGCAGCAGACTCTTGCTGTTGTACCCGCTGCCCAGCGGCGGGATGCACGCAATGCTCAGCGCCCCCAGCAGGAACGCAATGTGCAGCAGCGGCTTTTTGCGCCCGAAGCCGCGGATATCATCAAGATTCAGCGCGTGCAGGTTCATGTACACCACGCCCGCCGCGATGAACAGCGTCAGCTTGATGAGCGAGTGATTCAGCATGTGCATCACGCTGCCATACGCCGCCAGCGTGCCTTCGTCGCCCAGCAGCACCATCACCGACAGCCCCAGCGTGATGAAGCCGATTTGGCTCATCGACGAGCAGGCGAGCGTCCGCTTAAGGTCGGTGGAGAACAGCGCCAGCAGTGCGCCGAGGAACATCGTAATCGCGGCGAAAATCATTAGCGCATTGCCGAACGCGGCATTGCCCTGCATCAGGTTCGCGCACAGCACAATCAGCCCGAACACGCCGGATTTGGTCAGGATGCCCGACAAAAGCGCCGACGCGGGCGCAGGCGCAACCGGGTGCGCTTTCGGCAGCCAGATATGCAGCGGGAACAGACCAGCCTTCGCGCCAAAGCCGACCAGCGTCAGCCATACCGCGACGGTTACATCCTGCTGCCCCATGGCGGCGCGCAGGGACGCAAAGTCGAGTGTCCCCAGCTGATGCTGCAAGAGGAACAAGCCCATCAGCGTCGTCAGACCGCCGATGACCGCCACCGCAAGGTACGTTGCCGCCGCCCGGAGCGCGCCCGGCGTTTCCTCCTGCGCGACCCATGCATAGCTGGCAAACGACATGATTTCAAAGAACAGGAACGTCGTGCCGAGGTTGTCCGAGAGGAACACGCCCAGCGTCGCGCCGAGCGTCATCAGCGTGAAGAAGCTGTATCGCGCTTTGTTGCCGTGATGCTGGAAGTATTCCGGCGCAAACAGCCCCGTCATCATCCACATGAAGGCGGCGACGCAGCTGTACAGCCCGCGGAAGCCGTCCGCACGCAGGTACAGCCCCAGCCCGCAGAAGCCGGGCAGGGCGACTTCGCCCTCCGGCAGGAACAGCAGCACTACGCTCAGCGCGAAAATCACAATGCCCGTGATGCTCACGAATCCGTTCATGGCGCGTTCATCCCGGCGGCCAAGCATATAGGCGATGATGGCGGCGAGGAAGGGCAGGAAGGTCAGCAAAATCAGAATCCACGATGTCATCTTTCTTTCCTCCTGTCCTTAGAAAATCACACCGGCGGAAATATTCCGCAGGAATGTCACCAGCGGCTGCGACCACAGCCCCAGACCTATCATCAGCGCGCACAAAATCCCCATTGGCACGAGCATCATCCAGCTGGGATCGAGCTTCTGCCCCGCCAATTGCGCCTGATCAGCGTTGAGCGGGCGGAAGTACATCGGCAGCGCGGCGGTGAAGAGGTAGATTGCCGTCAGAATGGCGGAGATGATGAGGCAGACAATCGCGACTGTTCCCATTGGCAGCTCCGTGGCGGATGCGGCGGTCAGTAGATTCCACTTGCTGACGAAGCCTGCCAGCGGCGGCGTGCCGACCAGCGCGATGCTGCCCAGCAGGAAAATGCCGCACGTCGCAGGCATAATCCTGCTGTATCCGCGCAGATCCTGCACATACTCCTTGCCGGTCTTGATGAGAATCGCGCCCGCGCAGTAGAACAGCGTAATCTTGATCACGCCGTGAATCACCAGATGGCTCAAGCTGCCCGTCATGCCGTCGGGGGTCATCAGCGCCGCGCCCATGAGCATGTAGGATAGGTTGGAGATGGTCGAGTACGCCAGACGGCGCTTGAAGTGCTGTTCGCGAACCGCCATTGTCGAACCGAAGAGAATCGTGAAGCAGCTAAGCAGCAAAGCAACCGTCTGCGCCCACGTCCCGTAGAGGAACGATGCGCCGAAGGAGTAGTAAATCACGCGCAGGACGGCGTACGCGCCCGCGTTGACGACCGCCACCGCGTGCAGCAGCGCTGTCACGGGCGTCGGGGCGACAGAAGCCGCCGGCAGCCATGCGTACATCGGGAAAACAGCCGCTTTCGTGCCGAAACCGACGAACGCCAGCAGGAACACGAATTTCAGCAGTTCTTCCATCCCGCTGATTTTTTCCGCGTCCAGCACGCCGCCGAGCACAAAGTCCGTCGTCGTGCCGTAGTAGATGATGAACACCAGCGCAATGAACGCCAGCGCCGCGCCGGAGATGGAGAAGGTGAGGTACTTGCGCCCCGCGCGGATGGACATGGTGTCCTTCTTGTGGATGACAAGCGGCAGGGTAATCAGCGTCAGGCACTCATAAAAGACGTAGAGAGAGAACAGGTTTGCCGAGAACGCGACGGCCAGCGTGACGGCGTAGCTCATCGTGTAGTAGCTGAAGAACGTGTTCGGGCGCTCCTCGTGCTGCATGTACTCAAAGCCGTACAGCGACGCCAGCGGCCAGAGGATGGATACCAGCCCTGCGAAAATGCAGCTCATGCCGTCCACACGGAACGCAAGCGCCAGCTCGCTGTTCATGTGGCAGAGAACGTAGGTGGTATCCGTGCGGGTGAGCAGCAGCACCCACGTCAGGATGCTCGTCGCCAGCACGATGGTTTCAACGTAGATTCCGCGGGATTTCGCGCTGGAAAAGCGCATCAGTCCCATTGCCGCGCCGCCAAGCATGGGCAGCGCGATGGTCAGGAATAACAGCATATGCGCTTCCTCCTTACAGCAGTGCGGTCAAAATGGGGGAAAGAAGGCCGGTCAGCAGCGACGGGAACATGCCCAGCACCACTGACAGCACCGTCAGCACCAGCATGGGAATGAGCATCGACGCGGACGCTTCGCACTTTTCGCCGACTTGTGCGTCTTTTCCGGGGAAGAAGCCGCGCAGAACAATCGGCATCAGGTAGCCAGCCGTCAACAGGGCGGAGAGCAGCAGCACAACGGGCCCAAACCAGTTCAGCCATGAAGCCACGCCCGTCATGGCAAGGCTGCCCTGCGCCAGCTCCCACTTGCTGAAAAAGCCCAGACACGGCGGAATGCCAATCAGCCCAAGGCTTCCGATTGCGAAGCACCACATCGTGACCGGCATCCGCTTGCCGATACCGCGGAGGGCATCCACCTGCGTTTCGCCTGTTTTCAAGATGACTGCGCCAGCGCCCATGAACAGCACGTCCTTGACCAGCGAGTGGCACACGACGTGCAGCATGGCGCCGAGCAGCCCCAGCGGATGCAGGGTGCTCAACCCGAACACGACGTAGCTCACCTGACTGACCGTAGACCATGCCAGCCGCTTTTTGAGGTGATGCTCCCGGTACGCCAGCAGCGAACCGATGAAAACCGTCAAGAGCGAGAGCGCCATCAGCACCGTCTGCACCCACGTTCCGCGCAGGTTCTGTGCGCCGAGGAAGCAGTAGATGACGCGCAAAAGACCCAGCACGCCCGCTTTCGTAATCACGCCGGACAGCACCGCCGACGCCGGGGAAGGCGCGGCCGGGTGCGCCGTCGGCAGCCAGCCGTGCAGCGGATACAGACCCGCCTTCGCGCCGAAGCCCAGCAGCATCACGCCGCCAATCACCAGCACGAAGCCCTCGTGCCCCGCGACTTTCGCCATGTCCAGCGCACCGCCGGGCGCGAAGGACAGCGACTGCGCGTACGGGGCAATCGCGAAAATACCCAGCAGCACCAGTGACGCGCCGACGACGGAGTAAATCAGGTACTTAATGCCCGCCGCAACCGCCTCCTTGCTGCCGGAGTGCATCACCAGCGGCATGGTCAGCAGCGTCATGGCTTCGTAGAACATGTAGAAGGTGACCAGACTCCCGGACATGCACAGCCCCATCAGCACGCCCAGCGTCAGCAGATACAGGCAGTAGAAGCGCTTTTCATGCCCCTCGTGCGCCATGTAGTCAAACGAGTAGAACCCTGCCGCCGTCCAGACGAACGCCATCAGCACACAGAAGCACATGCCGATGCCGTCCACATGCAGCGCAATTTCCACGTTGTCCGACAGCGTGAAGAGCGTCAGGTCGCGCCCAGACGTCAGAAACGCCGGAAGCAGCGACACGAGCGTCAAAATCAACCCGATTTGCACCGTCAGGCGGCGGATTTTCCCCTCCGCGAACGGCTTTGTCAGCAGAAGCAGCCCCGCCAGCATGGGCAGCAGCAGAGGAAGAAGCAGCCATAGATTCATTATTCGTTTCCTCCCTTACCCAAATGTTGCCAGACCCGCGGTGATGGCGCTGACGAAGGTCTGCGCGAAAAGCCCCAGCGCCACATTGACGATGGAGAAAGCCACCAGCGAGGCATTGAAGCAGAAGCCGCGCTGACCGCGGGCGACGGAATACACCGCCCCCGGCACAGGCTTGCGGTAGAGCGTAATCACTGTGCGCAGGAAGTACAGCGTGTTCAGCCACGTCGAAATTGCCAGTGTAATCAGCACCAGCATCGTCCGAGCACCGCCGACATCCATCGCGGCAAGGGCGAAATTCAGCTTCGATGCGAATCCGCCGAGGAACGGGAAGCCGACCATGCTCAGCGCGCCGATGGTGAAAGCCACGCCCGCAATCGGGCTGCGGAAGCCCGCACCGCGCAGGTCACGGAACTTCTTGGAGTTGTTGGAAGCGTCCGCTAAGCCGCCCGCGGCAAGGAAGAGCATACTCTTGCACACCGCGTGGCTGAAGATGTGGAACGTTGCCGCCATCATGCCTTCATCCGTGCCCAAGCCGATGCCCATGAAGACATAGCCAATCTGCGCGACGGAGGAGAACGCAATCATCCGGCGAATGTCGGTCTGACGAATGGCGGAAATGCTGCCCATCACCATGCCGACAAGCGCGAAAACAAACAGCACATCCTGAATCCCAGTGGAGACAATGACGTCCAGCCCAATTACGCGGTACATAATCTTCATCAGCAGGAAGATGTAGCCCTTGCTGACCAAGGAGGACAGCACCGCAGCGGACGTCGGGGTAGAATAGGCGTAGGCGTCCGGCACCCATGTGTGGAACGGGAAGAGGGCGCTCTTGATGGACAGACCGATGGAAATCAGTGCGACGACAACCGTCAGCGGCACTTGATACTGCCCGGACTTCGCCAGCGCCGCAACCGCTTCCTTCATGTTGCTCATCAGCAGGTGACCCGTCAGGTCATACAGCAGGATGATGCCCAGCAGGAAAAGACCTGAGCCGATCAGGTTCATGATCATGTAGCGCGTCGCGGCGACGAGCGTGCGCCCGCGCTTGCGGATGGCAATCAGCGCACACGCCGCCAGCGTCATGATTTCAAGGAAGACGTAGGCGGTGAAAATATCGTTCGTGTACACCTGCGCCATCAGCGCCGCCGTCAGCAGCAGCAGCACGACGTAGTACAGGCTGACCTTGTTCTGGTCGATGTGTTCGTCAATCTTTTTCAAGCCGCCGAGCAGGCTCAGCAGCATAATCAGGCTGAAGAACAGGGCGGTCACGGCCTCCAGCTGACCCGCACGGATTTCGTTGCCCCACGGCGCGGGAAAGTGACCCATCATGTAGGTGTAGCTTTCCGCGCCGGATGCGAAAATGGCGGAAATCACGCCGGAGAGCGACGTGACCACCAGCAGCGCGAACATCGTCCAATACCGCGCCCAGCGGGGCTTGAGGACGCTGGTCACTGCCGCCGAACCCAGCGGCAGCAGGATGCACAGATAGGGGATGGAATGCCAGAGCGGCTGTGACATCAGGTTTCCTCCTCCTTCCGGCAGAGTGCGGTAATCTCGTCAATATCCAGCGTGTGATACTGCCGATAGAGCCGGACGGTCAGCGCGAGCATCAGCGCCGTCACCGACACGGAGACGACGATGCCCGTCAGCACCAGACCTGCCGGAATGGGGTTGATGTAGGCTTCCATGGACGTAATGCCGTCCACCACAATCGGCGCTTTCCGCCCTGCAATGTAGCCCTTGACAGCCAGAAAGAGGTAAATGGCGCTGTCCATCATCGAGAAACCGATAATTTTCTTAATCATGTTCTTGTGCAGCAGCAGCGTCGTGAAGCCGATGCCGAAGAGAATCATGGCGGCCATTTCTTCGTAGTTTGTAAAATTCATGGCTTACATGTCCCCCTTTCTGAAAAGCGTATAGAAGGCGTACATCGTGCAGCAGACGACCAGTCCGACGGCGATGTTCAGGTACGGAATCAGCCCTGCGGAGAAAATCATGCCGGGCGTACCCGTTGTGATGATGGACGGCAGATGGTTCGCGCCGGTGAAGAAGCTGTACGCCTTGCTCAACGCATAGAACGACAGCGCGACGCAGGACACAATCTTGAACGTCGTGAAAGTGAAGAAACGCTCCGTGCGCTTGAAGCCGAACGCGTTCAGGTACAGAATCAGCCCTGCGCCCATAATCGCGCCGCCGGAGAAGCCGCCGCCGGGGGAAATATGTCCGTTCAGAATAACGTACACGCCGAACATGAGAATCAGCGGCACAAGAAAATTCGCCGCGTGCTGCAGGATGGCGTCGTTCTTCGGCTCATACATGCGGTCGTCGGCTTCGGCTTCCAGCTGTTCGGTGGAGGGCTTGCCGTCTTTGCTGCCGGATACGCGCAGCAGAATCAGCACCGAGCAGGCGGCAATGAACAGCACGTTCGATTCGCCCAAGGTGTCAAATGCGCGGTAGTCCAGAATCATGCCCGCAACGATGTTGACCGCACCGGTTTCCTCCATGCCCTTCTCGATATAGCGCTGGCTGACTTCGTTGTTGACCGGGTTGTCGGGATTGCCGAATGGCGGCAGGTAGCTGGCCGTCTGCAGCAGCACCCAGATGATGGAGAAGCACACAACCACCGCCAGCAGACGGTACAGCCACGTCAGCAGCTTCTTGCCGCGCGTGTGCGCCCATTGATGGTAGCGCTCGTACAGCGTCTCGTCCTTGTCCAAACTCTCCTGACGGTGTTGCTCGAATTTCGTTTCGCGGGTGAGCGCGTCCTGCGAGTCGGGCAGCAGGTGCTCTTCACTGCCTTCGTCCAGTTCGTGCGCCATGGCGTCATCGAGCAGCCCCGAACCGCCGTCCAGCCACTTCAGCAGTCGCGGAAACCAGCTTTTTTCATAATTATTCCTGATCTTCGCCATGCCGCGTCACCCCTTCCTGAACGTTGTTTGTGGTCTTGTCCGTGCCCTTTTGGATGTCGATGGCGTGGATTTTCTTCAGCGTCACGAACAGCAGCAGGCTTGTGATGCCTGCGCCGACAGCCGCTTCGGTAATCGCAAGGTCGGGCGATTCCAGCAGAATCCAGATAACGCTCATCGCCAGGGACTGCCCCATGAAGATGACCAGCGCCGTCAGCAGATTCTTCGTCAGCGAGACGGAGACAGCGCAGCTGATGATGAATACCAGCAGCAGAATGTGCAGCACCTGCATGGTCAGTCGCCCTCCTTTTCGTGCTGAACCGCCGTTTCGTCCATGACGGTCATGTCCTTTTCCAACTCGTCGTTGATGGTCACTTCCAGCCGCCCAATCAGGTGCGACGCGACGGGGCTGGTAATCCACAAAAACAGAATCACGACGACCATTTTTGCCGTCGCCACGGTAAAGCCGGTCGCGACGGACAAGCCGGAGAGCATCAGGAAAATGCTGACCGTGTCCATCAGCGAAGCGGCGTGAATGCGCGTGAGGGCATAGCGGAAGCGGTACAGCCCCAAAACGCTGGAAATCATGCAGAATACACCGGCAAGCGTCAGCAGGGCGGCAATCACAAAACGGAAAATCTGCCAGAAGTCACTCATGCGATTCACCCTCTTTCGCCTGATTTTCCGTCGCTTCCCGGCGGCGGCGTTTTTCGCGGTAGACGCCCATGTAAATCTTCGTAAGCAGCACAACCGCGAGGAAGGACAGCATCGTGTAAATCATTGCGATGTCCACCAGATACCCCTCGTTCATCAGGAATGCCAGCACGCAGATGGTGATGACAATCAGCGTACCCATCATGTTGATGGAAATGACGCGGTCGGCAATGCGCGGCCCGCGGATGGCGCGAATCAGGCAGAACAGCAGCAGTACGCCGATGACAATCAGCGTTCCATTGTAGAGAAATTCGTAGGCATCCGTCATGCTTTTTTCGCTCCCTTCTTGGATTTCTTGGCTTTCGGCGTTCCTTCCACCGCCATCACGCGGCGCTCCATCTCAAACCCCTCTTTGCCCACGTCAAAGGACGTGTCAAGGCAGTGGATGAGGAACAAATCGTCGTGCATGTCCACGGTAATCGTGCCTGGCGTCATGGTGATGGAGTTCGCCAGCACCACTTTGCCGGGCAGTGTCCGCACATGGGTGTGGAATGAGGTGATTTCCGGCTCAACAACGAGCTTCGGCGACCACACGAGCTTGATCGTCGCCCACGCCGAGAGGAAAACCTCCTTCACCAGATACAGAAAGTACCCGATGATGCGCGGCAGACGGCGCACAATCGCCCATTCCTTCTTTGGCGAGTAACCCATGAACTTGACGATGAACGCGTACAGCGCCGCCGAGACAACCAGCCCAATCAGCGCAATTTCGAGCGTCCAGCTGCCGTTGAGCAGCACCCAGAAACCAAAAAGCAGAAAAAACATCCCGTAACCTCCTTGTACCGCACGCGGGAGACGCGGTAAAAAATCAGTCCGCCGTCTATTCTATATCTTCCTATTAAATATGTCAACAGGGAAAACGATAAAATTCGCGGGAAAAATCAATACGCTGACTTTTTGTGTTGAGCGATATTTTTTCTGTCAGGCAGACCGACTTCGGAATGGAAAGCCCGCACGGGTGTACTTGTCATATGATGACGGATGTGCTATAATGTCGACATTCGGCACAAACGCCGGAGGAAGAAAGGAAGAAACACGATGAAAAAACTGACAGCATTGCTGGTGCTGATGCTGACGATGGTGCTGTCCATTCTGCCGGCGCAGGCGGAGGTGGAGCGCTCGAAGCTGCTGGATGCTGCCTTTTCCATGCTGGAAGAGGGGAACGACTTTGTGCGCCGCTACAACGAAATGACCGGCGCTGAGGTGGAAGCGACGTTTGTGGATGGCTGCCCGTATTTCTTCGGCGGCAAGGCAGATGACGAAACGACATTGACGCGCCTGTTCTCCCGCGCGCCGCTGTACAGCAAGCGCGAAATCTGGGAGCAGACCCGCTTCTATGACAAGGGTTCGTACTATCTCTATGGGCTGGACTGTTCCGGCTTCACGCAGTGGGTGTACGCCGAGGCGGGGCTGCCGAAGCATGACAGCCTGTCCAACATGATTCTGCAGTATGGCAAGTACGGCAAGAACCATGTGTACAGCCACCGCAAGGGCAAGGGAATGCCGTCGTATGACAAACTGGCGGAGAATCTGCAGGTGGGCGATCTGCTGGTGGCGAAGAAGCGTGCGCGCCATATCATGATGTTCATCGGCACGCTGCGCGATTTTGGCTACACAGAGGAGGAACTGCCGGAGCTTGCGCCGTATCTGGATTACGCGCTGGTGATTCACTGCGGGCCGAATTTCGCTTATACAGACCGCATTCAGGCGTTCCTTGATGCCCATCAGGATGATTCCTACTACAAGGGAGTTAAGACGACCGACGGCGGCGTGGCGATTTCCATCATCGGCGTGCCGTTTGCGGATGCGCCCAATCACGGCTCATACGGGGTCAACGACTTTGCGTGGTTCGATATGCCCGACGGCTATAAGCTGACGATTTGGGATCTGCCGAGCGCGACATCCTTCTGCTGGTTCCGCATGAATCCCTGAAAATGCCACTGCTGGTTGCAAGAATACGCAAAAAGAACATTTCTCGCTTGCAATTCCGCCGCCTTTGCGATAGAATAAACTGATATCCTTTTCACAAGAGGGAGGAAGGCACAATATGTTTCCCATTGTCAAAAAGCGTGTGCTGAATGAAACGGTCACGCTCATGGAAATCGAAGCGCCGCTGGTGGCGCGCAAGGCGCTGCCGGGCCAGTTCATCATCTTCCGCATTGATGAGGAAGGCGAACGCATCCCGCTGACCATTGCCGGTTACGACCGCGAGAAGGGCACTGTCACCATCATCTTCCAGAAAGTCGGCTACACGACCATGAAGCTCGATACGCTGAACGAGGGCGACGCGCTGCTGGATTTCGTCGGCCCGCTGGGTGAGCCGAGCCATACCGAGGGCGTCAAGCGCGCGGCGGTTATCGGCGGCGGTCTGGGCGTGGCGATTGCCTATCCGCAGGCGAAGGCGCTGCACGAGGCGGGCTGCGAGGTGGACTTGATTGTCGGCTTCCGCAACGAACACCTCATCATCCTGAAGGATGAATTGGCGGCGGCCTGCACCGACCTGACCATCATGACCGACGACGGTTCAAACGGCAACAAGGGCTTTGTGACGCAGGCGCTTCAGGCGAAACTTGATGCAGGCAAGGCGTACGACGAAGTGATTGCCATCGGCCCGCTGCCGATGATGAAAGCCGTATGCGACCTGACCAAGCCCAAGAACATCAAGACCATCGTGTCCATGAACCCGATTATGATTGACGGCACGGGCATGTGCGGCGGCTGCCGCGTAACAGTCGGCGGCGTGACGAAATTCGCGTGCGTGGACGGCCCGGACTTTGATGGGCATCAGGTGGACTGGGCGGAAGCAATTTCCCGCAGCCGCATGTTCCGCCCGGAAGAGCAGCGGGCGATGGAAAAGCTCCACAAGTGCCGCCTGACGGGAGGTGTTCGATAATGCCGAACATGAGTCTTCAGAAGCATCCGATGCCGGAGCAGCAGCCGGACATTCGCGCGACGAATTTCAAGGAAGTCGCGCTGGGCTATACCCGCGAAATCGCCATGGAGGAAGCTGACCGCTGCCTGCATTGCAAGAATGCGCCCTGCGTCAAGGGCTGCCCGGTGAATGTGCCGATTCCGGACTTCATCGCGCATATCAAGAAGGGCGAGTTCCAAGAAGCGTATGAGACGATTCGCTTGCAGAACGGCCTTCCGGCGATCTGCGGCCGCGTCTGCCCGCAGGAAACGCAGTGCGAAAGCAAGTGCGTCCGCGGTATCAAGGGCGAACCGGTCGGCATTGGCCGTCTGGAACGCTTTGCGGCGGATTATGCCATGACCGAGGGCACGGTGTCCGCGGAAACGGCAGCGCCGACGGGCAAGAAAGCGGCAGTTGTCGGTTCTGGCCCTGCTGGTCTGACCTGTGCGGCGGATTTGGCGCGCGCAGGCTGGGACGTGACCGTCTACGAAGCACTCCATACCCCCGGCGGCGTGCTGATGTACGGCATCCCGGAGTTTCGTCTGCCGAAAGCGCTCGTGCAGAAGGAAATTGACAATATCCGCAAACTGGGCGTGAAAATCGTCACGAATGCGGTTGTCGGCCGCGCCATGACGGTGGAAGAGCTGCTGGAAGAGGGCAACGACGCGGTGTTCGTCGGTTCGGGCGCTGGTTTGCCGAACTTCCAGAAGATTCCCGGCGAAAGCCTCTGCGGCGTGTATTCCGCCAATGAGTTCCTGACCCGCATCAACCTCATGCGCGCCTACACCTTCCCGGAGCATGATACGCCCGTGAAGGTCGGTCAGCGCGTGGCAGTCATTGGCGGCGGCAACGTCGCGATGGACGCAGCTCGCTGTGCGCGACGTCTGGGGGCAGACGTGTCGATCGTCTACCGCCGCAGCGAGGCGGAAATGCCCGCCCGCAAAGAGGAAGTCCACCACGCTAAGGAGGAAGGCATCCACTTCCGGATGCTGACGAACCCCAAGGCGATTCTGGGCGACGAAAACGGCTTTGTCCGCGCCATGACGTGCGTGGAAATGGAACTGGGCGAACCGGACGAGCGCGGACGCCGCCGTCCCGTGCCGAAGCCCGGCAGCGAATTCGAACTGCCCGTGGAGACGGTCGTTGTCGCTATCGGCAACAGCCCGAATCCGCTGATTAAGAAAACCACGCCTGACCTGCCGACCGAAACGTGGGGCGGCATCACGACGGATGAACACGGCCGCACGGGCAAGAAGCATGTCTATGCGGGCGGCGACGCTGTGACGGGCGCTGCAACGGTCATTCTGGCAATGGGCGCTGGCAAAAAGGCCGCGCAGGCCATTCTGGAAGACGCCGCGAAGGAAGAATAAACCAATCAAGACGCCTGACCGTGCTTGCGGCGGGCGCTTTTTTTGCGCTCGACAAATCAGGAAAATAGGTGTATAATGGAAGTGGCAAGAGAAGAGATAGGAGGGAACACCCATGAGCAAAGGCAAGCGACTGGTATTGGCATTGGTGCTGCTGGCGACGTTTTGCACCGTGGCGATTGCGGCATCCCCGAAGGTGGACAGCATCCTGCAGGAGCACGACGTGCTTGTGCCGTTTTTCCTGCCGCGCACGCTTTTCACCATCACGCCGCAGGGCGACGACGTAACATGGTCAATCAGCCGAAAGAACGGCGACGAATGGGAGGACGCGACCGTTTCGTGGGATCAGTCCACACCGCTGCAGGGCGAAATCGGCGCGGACGACGGTCAGCAGCGCATCTGGTGGAATTTCAAGAATTACGGCGACAACACCGGACATGACGGCGGCGTGACGCATCGGCTGGACGTCAAGGTCAACGGCGAAACGGTCACGCAGGTGGATTTCGATGTGACCTATGTGCCGGAGCTGGGGCTGGACTACATTTCCCTGCGCGACTGGAAGACGGAAGAGGACTTGAAGGCAGCGCGGTACGCGTGGTACAATAAGGCGGAGGTTTGCTCGTTCGGCCCGCAGTTCAAGGAGGCTTGCGACGAGCTGACGGACGAATGGTACCGCTTCTCTGTCGTTGATTTGAGCCAGCAGGGCACGCAGGTGTTCGACATGATTGCGAACGACACCTGGCATCTTGGCTATGTGACCGTGACGGTGGACGGCGATTGGGCGCAGGTGGATTATTTCTGCTCCGAAGACCTTGACCCGGACAGCCAGTGGGATCAGGTGCACGTCTACCGCGAGTTTTTCACCTTCTTCCGCAGCACGGAGGAGGTGCACCGCCTGACACCGCGGCGCATTGAATCGCCGTTTACCTTCGGCAAGCCGTTCCGCATTTCGGATTATTTCGGCGATGACCGTGTGGTACTGCTCTACGTCAACAATCTGATGTCTTTCAGTACGGCAAACCCGTATGTGACGCGTTTTGGGATGAATAAACCGGAAAATCAGGATACGCTCAACGCCATGAAAGCGCTGATGAATCACGCGCTGTAAGAAGGGACGGCACACGCCGCCCCTTTTTTCTGCGGCATGATGGCGCATTTGTCCCCGCGAACCCTTGAAATTTGCGCGGGGATGCTGTATACTATCAAAGGGGCTTATGCGCCCGAAAGGAGACCGGCAAATGAAACTGATTATTGCAATCGTGCAGGATGAAGATGCCTCCCGGCTGGTGAATCAGCTGATGAAAGCCGGAATCGGCGTGACGAAGCTGGCGACGACCGGCGGCTTTCTGCGTGCGGGAAACACGACACTGCTCATCGGCGTGGATGACGCGAAACTGCAGGGAACGCTGGATATTATCGAGAAAGTCTGCAAGTCGCGGAAGCAGATGGCGGCATCCCCGACACCGATGGGCGGCGCGAGCAATGTCTACACGTCTTTTCCGATGGAAGTGACGGTTGGCGGTGCGACAGTGTTCGTCCTGACAGTCGATCAGTTTATGAAACTTTGAGGGAGCGTCAAATGGCGGCACAGACAGGGAATGCAGCGCCCGTTCTGAGCGATTTTCAGGGACAGGGCGCTGTTTATGATGGCTTGATGCGCACGCTGCACGACGGCACGTTCGTTCACGCGTACCTCATCACCGGGCTGGAAGGCATGGGCAAGCGGACGCTGGCGCGGCTGCTGGCGCAGTATTGGCTCTGTCAGGCGCCGGAGGGAGAGAAACGTCCCTGTGGTGTGTGCCGGGCGTGCCAGCAGGTGCGGGACGGGACGCACGCGGACTTGGTCGTCATTGCGCCCGGCAAACCGATTAGCCCGGACGTGCGCCCTGACATGAAGTCCATCCCGGTGGATGAAATCCGTGCGCTGATTGCGATTACGGGTCGCCACACATTCGAGGGCGGACGGCGTGTTGTGCTGATTGAACAGGCAGACAAGATGAATCCGCCCGCGCAGAACGCCCTGCTCAAAACGCTGGAAGAGCCTGTGCCGGGCACGATTTTTCTGCTGATGACGGAATCGCCGTCGCTGCTGCTGCCGACGATTGTCAGCCGCTGCCGCGAACTGAAGCTGCATCCGTGGGATGACCGAACGGTGCTGTCCGTATTGGAAAAGCACGGCGTGACGGGTCAGCGCGCGCAGGAGGCACTGCATGTCAGCGGCGGATCAATCGGCAAAGCGCTGGCGGTCGCGGGCGACGAACAGTATTGGCAGCGGCGGAGCGAGGTTATGCGTGATTTCTTCGCCTTGGAGCGGCGGAGCGATATTCTGCGCATATCCAGCACATGGAAAGACCGCAAGGACGACGCGGAAGAGCTGCTCGACGATGTGGAGGACATGCTGCGGACGCTGCTGCTGTGCCATTTGGGGCAGCGGAGCGAAAGCGCCGTGACGCCTTATCCGGCGGCGTGGCAGCGGTTCAGCCGCGAGGGAGAATTATCCGCCATGATGCGTCTGCTGGATGCCGTTGCACAGGCACGGCAGATGCGGGCGAATCAGGTGACATGGCAGGCAGTGGTCGAACGGCTGCTGCTGAGCCTGATGGAGGAAAAAAGCAAATGGTCAACGTAATTGGCGTTCGATTTGAGAACGCAGGGAAGCTGTATTTTTTCACGCCCGGTGCGCTCTGGCCCACGCCGGGTGATTTTGTGATTGTCGAGACGACGCGAGGCATTGAGTTTGGTGAGGTCGTCACAGAAGTGCGCGAAATTGACGACACGAAGTTGACCGCGCCGCTCAAGCAGGTTGTCCGCATCGCGACGGAAGAGGACATCCTCCACGACAAGGAGAATAAGGCGGCGGAGAAGGAAGCCTTCACCATCTGCCAGAAAAAGATTGCCGACCACAAGCTGGATATGAAGCTGGTCAGCGTCGAATACACGTTTGACAACAAGACGATTCTGTTCTACTTTACGGCGAACGGGCGTGTGGACTTCCGCAGTCTGGTCAAGGACTTGGCGGGTGTGTTCAAGACACGCATTGAGCTGCGGCAGATTGGCGTCCGCGACGAAGCGAAGATGCTCGGCGGACTCGGCCCCTGCGGCCGCCCGATTTGCTGCGGCACGTTCCTTGGCGACTTCCAGCCTGTGTCCATCAAGATGGCGAAGGAACAGAACCTGTCGCTCAACCCCATCAAAATCAGCGGCGTCTGCGGTCGTCTCATGTGCTGCCTGAAGTACGAGCAGGATACTTACGAGGAAATCCGCAAGTCCATGCCCAAAGAGGGCAAGGAAGTCATGACGCCGGACGGCGTGGGCGTCGTGTGCGAATTGAAAATCATCACTGAATCGGTCAAGGTGCGCATCAAGAAGGGCGACGGCTTTGAAATCAAGGAGTACCCGGCGACTGACGTGCAGCGCTTGACCCCGCAGAATGCGCCGCGCCCGGAAGCACAGCGTGCGGAGAAGCCGGAGCAGAAGCAGGATGCCCCTGAAGCTGCGGAAATCAAGGAATGCCCCGCCTGCCCGGAACGTCCGCCGCGCGCAGAGCGTCCGATGCGTCCTGAAAAGCCGACGAAGGCGGAGAAGCAGCCGGAAGCCCCGAAGCCGGAAAAGCCCGCTGAAGCGCCCAAACCCGCCGTCAGCCCGTGGAAGATGGCGGTCGAGCAGGCGCTCCGCGCTGCGCAGAACAGTGCGGATACGGCGGATGAGGTCATTGAGCAGCCCGTGCAGGAAGCACCCGTAAGCGAGGAACCCGCCGCCATGCCGGAAGCGGCACCGGCGGCAGCGTGCGAAGCCGTAGAGACGGTCGTGGAAGAATCCGCAGAGGGTGCTGAAACGCCCCTTTCAGCAAGCACCGAAGCGGTGGAAGAAGCCGTCGAGGATGCCATGGAAATGCCTTTGATTCCGCTGGACGAGGATGACGACACCATCTAAATCCCACGAACGATTTTGCCCCAAAGGAAGCTGCTGGGGCTTGCAATTCGCGGCAATTCGTGATATGATATTGTCATCAACCAGTGCGTTGATAAACCAAGTAGAAGATTCACAAGGAGGACATTCCGCATGGCTTACAAGATTTCTGATGCTTGCATCATGTGCGGCGCTTGCGCCGAGGGCTGCCCGGTGAACGCCATCTCCGAGGGCGACACCCAGTACCAGATTGATCCCGACGTGTGCGTGGAATGCGGTGCTTGCGCCGAAGTCTGCCCCGTTGGTGCGCCCGCGCAGGCGTAATTCCCTGTCTGGATTGCTGATGCAGAAAAAGCGTCCTGATGCTTGGAAGAGTGTCGGGGCGCTTTTTTGTGTGCCGTACATGTTGCTATTTTCATACTATTTCCAGATTCGCCTGCGCCATCTGCTTGCGCCTTTTTGATTCTGGCGTCCACTCATTCCACTTAGCGTAGCGCTGCTACGCTGCGTTTCATTCGTGTTAGCCAGAATGCAAAAATTCGCGGCGCATCTTGGCGCATTCTTATCTGGAAATAGTATCAGATTCACCTGCGCCATCTGCTTGCGCCCTTTCATCTGGAAATAGTATGACAATTCAGACGCAGAATGTCGGTTTTCAGACAAAATGTCTTGCATTGTGAAAAGTTCGGCGATATAATAGACTTATCAAGCAGGGAGGTTTGAGAAAATGATTGATTTTGATCATGTGGTGAAGCAATACGGCAAGAGCAATGTTCGCGCAGTGGATGACCTGACGCTGCACGTTGGCAAGGGGCAACTGTTCGGCTTTATCGGGCCGAATGGGGCAGGCAAAACGACCACGATTCGTCTGCTGACGGGTATTTTGCAGCCCACGAGCGGCAGCGTGACCATCGGCGGCGTGTCGATGAAGGATGATCCGATTGCCGCTAAGCGGATGATTGGTTTCGTTCCGGACAGCCACGAACTGTATGACCGCCTGACGGGGATGGAGTACCTGAACTTTATGGCGGATGTTTACGGCGTCAGCGCGCAGGAGCGCAAGGCGCATATCGAGAAGTATCTGGCGCTGTTTGAGCTGGAAAACGCGGCGGGTGAGCAGATTAAGTCCTACTCGCGCGGCATGAAGCAGAAGCTGACGATTATCGGCGCTTTGGTGCATCAGCCGCCAGTCTGGGTGCTGGATGAGCCGATGGTGGGGCTTGACCCGCGCGCGGCGCACATCCTCAAAGAAGAAATGCGCAAGCACTGCGAGAAGGGCAACACGGTTTTCTTCTCCACGCATGTGCTGGAGGTGGCGGAGAAGCTCTGCGACGAGATTGCCATCATCGACAAGGGACGTCTGGTTGCGCAGGGGACGCTGGAGGCGCTGCGATCGGGCGAAAAGGGCGCGTCGCTGGAGCAGCTCTTCCTCGAACTGACCGAATCGGAGGAGAAACAGGCATGAAATCGTACTTTCTGCTGCTGCGCCTGAACCTGCGGAATCTGCTGGCCGGCTTCCGCGGCGCCATGCGCAAGCCAAACGGGAAAATCGACATTTCCCGGCTGATTCTCTATCCGCTGGCGCTGCTGGGGATGCTGACGCTGGCCGGCTTCGTCATTTTCATGGAGTTCAGCATGTTCAGTGCCTTTGAAATGCTGAATGCGCCCGAAATGCTGCCGGGGCTGGCGATTCTGCTGGCAATGGTGACAGCGCTGCTGTTCAGCGTCTTTCAAATGCTTGCTGCGCTGTACTTTTCGCGCGACACAGCGTCCATGGCGTATCTGCCGCTGACGAGCCGAACTGTGCTGGCGGCAAAGTGGACGGAAGTCTACGTCAGTGAACTGCTCTTTTCGCTCCTGATTGCCGCGCCCGCCGTCGTCCTCTACGGGATTCACTACGCGGCGGACTGGACGTACTATCTGCGGATGGTGCCCGTGCTGCTGGCGGTCAACTGTATCCCGCTGACGATTTCGCTCCTGCTGGCAAGCATTCTGGGGCGCTTCACGTCGCTGACCCGGCATAAGGAAGTCTGGGTCGTGCTGGGGACGGTGCTGATGCTCGTCGTCGTGCTGGGGCTGGAATGGTCGATTCTCCCCAAAATCCCGGAGGATGCGGATGCTGCGTTCTTCGCACAGATGCTGACTGGCGTTCAGCCGATGCTGCGCTCGTTCATCCACGCGTTCCCGCCGGTTGCGTGGGCGGTGGATGGCATTGCAGGCGACTGGCTGCAATGGCTGGCATTTCTGGCGGTGTCTATCGGCGGCGCGGCGCTGGCGATTGCGCTGGTCGGCGGCAGCTATCTGGATACGACGCTCCGGCAGAATGAGGGCAGCCGCAAGGCGCGGCGCGTTCGCGTGACGGACAAGACGTTCCGCGCGCACAGCCCCTTCATGGCGATTTACCGCCGCGAATGGAACGAAATCCTCAAAGTCCCGGTCTATCTGCTCAATGGCGTTCTGGGCGCGATGATGCTGCCGATTATGCTCATCGGCATGAGCGTCGGCATGTCTTCCGAACAGGACAGCGAAGTGTCGTGGAATTTCCTGCTGCGGCTGATGCAGGATTCGGTTAGCCTGATGGACGTCATGCTTATCCTGACGGCGCTGCTGATGTTCATCAGCTGGGTCAACCCGATTATCGCCACGGCGATTTCCCGCGAGGGCGGACAGATGCCGATTGCCAAGTACATCCCGGTTTCGCCGCGCACGCAGCTCTGGGCGAAGCTCTCCGTCAGCCTGACGATTAACGGCGCGGCGATTCTGCTGATGGGCATTGCCGTCGCCGCACTGCTGGGGACGCATTATCTGGGCGCTGTGCTGGGCGCAGTCGTGCTGGCGAACCTGTTCAGCCTCGCGACGGGCTGCATCGCGCTGACTATCGACGCATCGCGCCCGATTCTGCACTGGCAGACCGAGCAGCAGGTGATGAAGCAGAACATGAATCAGATGATTTGTATGCTCGTTGTGCTGCTGGTGGCGTTGATTCCGGTGGCAGGCGTGGTCGGCATGATGATCCTGTCCACCGCCGCGCAGGACATGGAAGCCCCGTCGATGCTCATGCGCTTCGCCGCGGAACACGCGGTCGGGCTGCGCAGTGCGGTTGCGGCGCTGCTGATGGCGGCGGAAGCGGGCGTATCTATTCTAATTTTGCACAAGGTCGGTGAAAAGCGCTTCAGCGCCATCGAGCCGTAAAGAAAGCACCTCATCCGGCGAATGTAATACTATTTCCAGATTCACCTGCGCCATCTGCTTGCGCCTTTTCCCTTCTGGCGTCCGCTCATTCCACTTAGCGTAGCGCTGCTACGCTGCGTTTCATTCACGTTAGCCAGAATGAAAAATTCGCGGCGCATCTTGGCGCATTCTTATCTGGAAATAGTATAAAACTTCGCATCAAGCCTTGAAAAAACACGCTTCTTAGAGTACAATGGAAGCGTGACAGGCGGCTTGAAAACGGATGAGGTGATTTTTATGTGGAAGCGGGGAACAGCGCTGTTGACGGCACTGCTGATGCTTTTTTCCTGCGCACTGGCGGAAGATGTGTACCTCGACGAGCCGACGCCCGGAGCGGCGGAAGAGACGGCGGACGACACGTTGACTGCGCGTGATGACCTGATTAACCGCATTATCGCGCTGGGGAAGGAACTGTATATTAAGGCGAACGGCAAGAGCCAGCGCGCACACTACAAGCGCGATATCTACGTCTGCAAGAACTTCACAACGTACCTTTTCCGCCAGAATCGCGACGATTTCTGCATGGCGGAATACCCGGACGTTCAGCTGCTCGTGCCGAACAATCTGTCCGCGGCAAAGAGCAAGCCGTACAGCTATGGCATCGAGTGGGAGGACATTTCGCCGGAGAAGGGGAATCCGTTCTACATTGCGGCACAGTTCAAGTACGACAAAAATCTGTCCGCGGAGGAGAATATGGCGCTGGCGTGCGACTTCATGCGGCAGGCGCAGCGCGGCGACTACTTTCAAATGTCCGCGAAGTACGAGTACGGCACGGGCGCACACAGCGCCATCATGCTCGGTTACGACCCGGAGACGGACGAAATCCACTGGATGGACAGCAACATGCGCGGCGGCAAGAAGAAAGGCATTCGTTACGGCTTGGTGCAGTTTGACGAGGTGAAGAGCGTGGAGTGGTGGGCGAGTACATTCTGCAAGAAAACACGCGGCGCGACGCTCTACCGCCTGCGTGACGACATCGTCTATCGTCCCGGTCATGAGCCGGAAAATACCACAGGTGAATAAATGAAATCCCCTCTGATGCCCGAAATTGGCGCATCAGAGGGGGTTTTTGCGCTTACCGCATCTCTTCCGCCGTCGGCATTGCCGGAATCGCCCCTGAACGGCTTGTCGTCCAGCTGGCGGCGCGGTTTGCGTAGCCCAGCATGTTCCGAAGCTGCGGAATCGTCAGGTTATCCAGCGTGAATGCCCGCATTCGGCTCAAAAACGCACCGAAGAACGTGTCGCCCGCGCCGTTTGTATCCGCGACAACGCACGGAACGCCATCGACGATACCCGTTTCGCCCCGGAAACGGTAGAAAGCGCCCTTCGCGCCGAGCGTCACCAGTACGAGCGGAATCCCGGCATCTGCCAGCGCTGCCGAACCGTCCTGCAAATTGTGCGTTCCAGTCAGCAGCGCCATTTCTTCGTCCGACACCTTCAAGATGTCTACCAGCGGCAGGGGACGCGCCAATTGCTTGATGGCATCCGCGCGGCTGCCCCAGAGCGCCGGGCGGTAGTTTGGGTCGTAGGTGACGCACGCGCCGAGATTTCGCGCGCGCCGGGCGGCATCCAGTACCGTATCGCGCGCGGGATTCGCTGTTAGGCTGACACCGCCGAAATGGAAAAAGTGCGTGCTGCGCAGAGCCTCATCCGGCACATCGTCCGGCGAAAGCGCCAAATCCGCGCTATGCTGGCGATAGAAGGAGAACGACCGCTCACCGCGGCTGTCCAGCGAAACGACTGCCAGCGTCGTCGGGCGCTGCGCGTCGGTCAGCATTCGCGACACATCCACACCGTTTGCGCGGAGGCATTCGCGGAGCTGCGTCCCGAAAGCATCCGTCCCGACGCGCCCGATGAACGCGGTGGAAGCCCCCAGTTTCGCGGCGGCAACCGCCAGATTTGCCGGAGCGCCGCCGGGATTCGCGGCATATTCCGCCACGCCGGATGCGGAAAACCCAGTCTGCGTCAGATCAATCAGCGCTTCGCCGATGGCAGTGATATCGAACATGGTCAGCACCCTCCCAAAGTGGATTTGCTTGCATTATACCGCAGGAAAACCGAATTGACAAGGTTTTGTCATGCAAATTTAGCAAAAAAGTGCGCTGATTTCGCACGAATCTGTCAAAAACGATTGCATTTTGCGAAAATTGATAGTAAAATATACTTGACGCATTGCCGCAAAAACAGGCGGCTTTGCAAAGCAGAAGGAGGAGACATCCCCATGAAAATGACATTCCGCTGGTATGGCCGCGAGTCCGACCCGATTCCGCTGAAGTATGTGAAGCAGATTCCCGGCATGTCCGGCCTGATGGGTCTGCTGGATAAGCCCGCCGGTGTCGACTGGCCTGAAGAGGAGGTCAAGGCGCTGGTGGAGGAAGTCCACGCCGCTGGACTGGAGCTGGAAGTGGTCGAGTCCGTCAATGTCCACGAGGACATCAAGATGGGTCTGCCCACGCGCGACGAATATATTGCTAACTACATCTCGACCATTCGCACGCTGGCGAAGTACGGCGTGAAGGTCATCATCTACAACTTCATGCCCGTCTTTGACTGGCTGCGCACCGACTTGGCGCGCGTCATCCCGGAGGACGGCTCGAACTCCCTGTACTTCGACGAGAAGGATTTGGGCGAAATGGGCCCGATGGAAATCGTCCGCCGCACCGCCGCCGATTCGCAGGGCTTTACGCTGCCCGGCTGGGAGCCGGAGCGTCTGGCGCTGCTGGAAACGACCCTGCGCCAGTACGAAAAGCTCACGCCCGATGACCTGCGCGCGAACTACAAGTATTTCCTTGACGCTGTGATTCCTGTCTGCGAGGAAGTTGGCATTCGCATGGCGTGCCATCCCGATGACCCGGCGTGGCCGATTTTCGGGCTGCCGCGCATTGCGCATAGCCAGGAGGATTTCGACAAGATTATCAAGCTCCATGACAGCCCCGCGAACACCGTCTGCCTCTGCACCGGCTCTCTGGGCTGCTCGCCGGACAACGACATTCCGTCCATCATCCGCCACTTCGGCGAGATGAACCGCATCGGCGCGATGCACGTTCGCAACATCAAGTTCCTGGGCTACCATCACTTCCGCGAAGCCGCGCACCTGTCCGAAGCGGGCGACCTGAACATGTTCGACATCATGGAAGCCATCTACGACACCTGCCCGGACACCTACATCCGCCCCGACCACGGCCGCATGATCTGGGACGAAAAGGGTCGCCCCGGCTACGGTCTGTATGACCGCGCGCTGGGCGCGACGTACCTGAACGGCCTGTGGGAAGCTATCTGCCGCATGAAGGGCGAAAAGAAGTAATACTATTTCCTGCATTCGCGGCGCATCTTGGCGCATTCTCATTTGGAAATAGTATAATCAACGGATAACAAAGGGGAGAAGCAATATGAAACTGTCCTATCAGGGCATTCAGGACAAGCAGGGCTACGCCGCCGCGCAGGTGGCGCTGCCGCAGTACGACTGGGCGAAGATGGCGGAGAAGACCGCCGAGAAGCCCGTGTGGGTGCATTTTGGCGCGGGCAACATCTTCCGCGGCTTTATCGCGGGACTTCAGCAGCGCCTGCTGAACGCGGGGCTGGCGGAATCCGGCATCGTCGCGGCGGAAACGTTCGACTATGACATTATCGACAAGATTTATGTGCCGCATGACAGCATGACGCTCATGGTGTCGCTCAAAGCCGACGGCTCGACGCAGAAGGAAGTCATCGCGTCGATTGCCAAGGGCATCAAGGCAAACTGTGCCGACGAAGCCCAGTGGCAGCAGCTGACGGACGTGTTCACCGCGCCGTCGCTGCAAATGGCGTCCTTCACCATCACCGAGAAGGGCTATGCGCTGCGCAACATGAAGGGCGAACTGATGCCCGTGGTCGTGTCCGACATGGAAAACGGCCCGAAGCAGGCGCATCACGCGATGGCGGTCGTGGCGGCGATGCTCTACGCGCGCTATCAGGCGGGCGCTATGCCGATTGCCATGGTCAGCATGGATAACTGCTCCCACAACGGCGAGAAGCTGCGCGCGAGCGTGATGGAAATCGTCGCGGCGTGGGTGAAGAACGGGCTTGTTCCGGCGGATTTCGAGGCGTATGTGAACGACGAAGCGCGTGTCTCCTTCCCGTGGAGCATGATTGACAAGATTACCCCCCGTCCGGCGGAAATCATCGAGAAGCAGCTGATGGACGCGGGCTTTGAGGACATGCAGCCCGTCATCACCAGCCGCAATACCTACATTGCGCCGTTCGTCAATGCCGAGGTGCCGCAGTACCTTGTTGTGGAGGATCGCTTCCCGAACGGCCGTCCGGCGCTGGACAAGGCGGGCGTGTACCTCTGCGACCGCAAGACCGTCAACGACACCGAGCGCATGAAGGTGACGACCTGCCTGAACCCGCTGCATACCGCGCTGGCGGTGTACGGCTGCCTGCTTGGCTATACCTCCATTGCGGCGGAAATGAAGGACGCGGAGCTGGTCAAGCTGGTCAAGACGATTGGCTACAAGGAAGGTCTGCCCGTCGTGACTGACCCCGGCATCATCAGCCCGAAGGCATTCATCGACGAAGTGGTGGAGCAGCGTCTGCCGAACCCCTTCATCCCTGATACGCCCCAGCGCATCGCGACCGACACGTCCCAGAAGGTTGGCATCCGCTTCGGCGAGACCATCAAGAGCTACATGATGTCCGATACGCTCAATCCCGCTGACCTGACTGCAATTCCGCTGGCGCTGGCAGGCTGGATTCGCTACCTCATCGGTGTGGATGACAACGGCGCGCCGATGAACGTCTCCTCCGACCCAATGCTTGCTACCTTGCAGGCGGCGCTGGCAGGCGTGACGCTCGGTCAACCGGATTCGGTGGACGGCAAGCTGGAGGGCATCCTCGGCAACGCAAGCATCTTCGGGGTCAGCCTGTATACGGCGGGTCTGGCGGACAAGGTGACAGCGGATGTCAAGGAACTGCTGGCAGGGCCGGGCGCTGTCCGCGCGACGCTGAAGAAGCATCTTGCATAATCAATTCCATATGAAAAGGGGAGGAAGTTTCGCGCTTCCTCCCCATATTTTATTGGATTTATTCCACGTCCTGCAGCGCGTTGTAGCCCTCTTCGCCCGTGCGCACCTTGATGACGTTCTCCACGTCGTACACGAAGATCTTGCCGTCGCCAATGTGCCCGGAGTACAGCACCTTCTTCGCCGTGTCGATAACCGTGCGAACCGGAATCTTGCACACCACGATGTCCACCTGCACCTTCGGCAAAAGGTTCATTTCCACCGCGACACCGCGATAGTATTCCGGACGGCCCTTCTGCATCCCGCAGCCCAGCACCTGCGAAACGGTCATGCCAGTTACGCCGATTTCCTCCATTGCCGTTTTCAGCACCTCGAAGCTGCTCTGCTTGCAGAGGATGGAGACTTTCGTCATCTTCACGTCAGAAGCAGACGCCTTGCCGCTGCGTACCACCACCGGCACAGCGTCATCCACCGAGACCTTCGGCGTTTCGACCGCAACGGTCGGCACAGCTTCCACCGACGTCAGCAGAGAGGTCGCGGGCATGAAGTCCGCATAGCCAGACGCAAGACCGTGCTCCATGATGTCCAGCCCCGCGATTTCTTCCTCGCGGCTCACACGCAGACCGAAAATCGCCTTGATGAGGAGGAACGCAAGCGTAATCGTGACCGCCGTCCATGCGCAGACGCTCAGCACACCCAGCAGCTGCAGCCCCAGCAGCTCGAAGCCGCCGCCGTAGAACAGGCCAGTCAGCATCCCTTCGGGATAATCAGGCGTTGTGCCCGTCGCCAGCAGACCAACCGCCAGCGTGCCCCAGATGCCATTGAGGAAATGCACCGCAACCGCGCCGACCGGATCATCCACATGCAGCTTGTTGTCCAAGAACCATACGCCGAAGTTGACAATCAGACCGGAGACAACGCCGACGATGATGGCACCCGTGCAGTCCAGCACGTCGCAGCCCGCCGTGATGCCGACCAGACCCGCCAGAGAGGCGTTCAGGCACATCGACACATCCGGCTTGCCGTAATGCACCCAAGTGAAAATCATGCAGACAACTGTCGCCACGGACGGCGCAACCGTCGTCGTCAGGAAAATCGAGCCGAGGGATTCGATGCTCTTTGCCGCCGCACCGTTGAAGCCGTACCAGCCGAGCCACAGGATGAACACACCGAGGCAGCCCAGCGGAATGTTATGACCGGGGAACGCATTCACGCCGACAATCTTGCCGCTCTTGTCCTTGGAGAACTTGCCGATGCGCGGGCCAACCATCTTTGCGCCAATCAGCGCGCACAGACCGCCGACCATGTGAATCGCGCACGACCCGGCGTAGTCGTGGAAGCCCAGCTGTGCCAGCCAGCCGCCGCCCCAAATCCAGTGTGCCTCGATGGGGTAAATCAGCGCGGAAATGATGGCGGAATACACGCAGTAGGAGAGAAACTTCGTGCGCTCTGCCATTGCGCCGGAGACGATGGTCGCCGTCGTCGCGCAGAAAACGAGGTTGAAGACAAAGTTCGAGAAATCGAAATTTGGGTACGCGGTGAAAATGTCAAGACCGGGCTTGCCGATAAAGCCCATCAGGTCTTCGCCCAGCAGAAGCGAGAAGCCAATCAGGATGAACATCACTGTGCCGATGCAGAAGTCCATCAAGTTCTTCATCAGGATGTTGCCCGTGTTCTTCGCGCGGGTGAAGCCGGTTTCGACCATTGCGAAGCCTGCCTGCATCCAGAAAACGAGCGCCGCGCCGATTAAAAACCATACGCCGAAGATTTCGCTGTCAACTGATGCCATGATGCTGGAAAGATCCATTTCCATGCGCCTCCTAATCCTTTTGTGGGGTGAGTTGCCACCGTGGATGAATACAAAAAACGTGCAGGCGAACGGCAGAACCGTTCCACCTGCACGTCCTTGTGCAGAAGGTTATTACACGTTGAAGAGCAGGTCGTCATACGTCGGGAAGGGCCAGTACTCCTTACCGACCAGCGTTTCCAGCTCATCCGCCTGTTCGCGGACAGCCGCCATCGCCGGAATGATGACGTTGTGTTCGTACTTGGCGCACTCCAGTGCGTCGCCGTGGCAGGTCGCCTTGACTGCGCCGCGCAGCCCTTCCAGCGCCTTGTACAGCTTGGCGTTGCGCTCAGCAACATCCGCCAGCACATGCGCTTCCGCATAGGGTTCGACGCCTGCCGTCTTCATGGCGTTGACAGCCTTGGCAGTCGCACCGGCGAACTTCATACATGCCGGGAGAATTTCCTTCTCTGCCATCATCAGGCAGGTTTCCGCCTCGATGTTGAGCACCTTGGCGTAGTTCTCCAGCTTGATTTCGTAGCGGGAGCGGATTTCCGCCTCGGTGAAGACGCAGAAGGTGGTGAAGAGCTTGATGTTCTTCTCGTCCAGCATGTGCGGCAGCGCATCGACGGTCGAAACGTAGTTCGGCAGACCGCGGCGGGCGGCTTCCTCCACCCATTCGGGAGCATAGCCGTTGCCGTTGAAGATGATGCGGTTGTGCTTGCGCAGGTTGCTCACAATCAGGTTGTGGAGCGTCTCACGGAAGTTCTCCGCGCTTTCCAGTTCATCCGCAAATTCCTTCAAGGACTGCGCGACGATGGTGTTGATGACCACGTTCGCTTCCGCAATGGACTCGGACGACCCCAGCGAGCGGAACTCGAACTTGTTGCCCGTGAAGGCGAACGGGGAGGTGCGGTTGCGGTCAGTGTTATCCTTGGGGAACTTCGGCAGCACGCTCACGCCGATTTCAAGGTCGTGCTTTTCGCTTGCGCAGTATTCCTTCTCTTCCTCGAAGGCGTTGACAATCGCGGACAGCTCATCGCCGAGGAACATGGAGATAATCGCAGGCGGCGCTTCGTTCGCGCCCAGACGATGGTCATTGCCGGCGGACGCGACGGAGATGCGCAGCAAATCGGCATATTCATCAACTGCCTTGATAACCGCCGTCAGAATCAGCATAAACTGCGCAGAGGTCGCCGGGTCGTCGCCGGGATCAAGCAGATTGTAGCCGGTGTTGGTGGACATCGACCAGTTGTTGTGCTTGCCGGAGCCGTTGACGCCCGCAAAAGGCTTCTCGTGCAGCAGGCACACCAGACCGTGGCGCTGGGCAATTTTCTTCATCATTTCCATCGTCAGCTGATTGTGGTCGGTTGCGACGGAGGTGATGGAAAAAATCGGGGCAAGTTCGTGCTGTGCGGGGGCAACTTCATTGTGCTCGGTCTTGGCGAGGATGCCCAGCTTCCACAGCTCTTCGTTCAGGTCGGTCATGAACGCCTGAACGCGCGGCTTAATCGAACCGAAATAGTGGTCTTCCAGCTCCTGCCCCTTCGGCGGCTTGTTGCCGAACAGGGTGCGGCCGGTGAAAATCAAGTCCTTGCGCTGGTCGTAGAGCGCCTTGTCAACAAGGAAATACTCCTGCTCCGGGCCGACGGTGGAGGTCACGCGCGTTGCGTCACGGCCGAAGAGCTTCAGCGCGCGAACTGCCTGTGTGGACAGCGCCTCCATCGAGCGCAGCAGCGGCGTCTTCTGGTCGAGCGCTTCGCCGCCGTAGGAGCAGAACGCCGTCGGGATGCACAGCACGCCATCCTTGATGAAGGCGTAGCTGGTGGGATCCCACGCCGTATAGCCGCGGGCTTCAAACGTGGAGCGCAGACCGCCGGAAGGGAACGAGGAAGCGTCCGGCTCACCGCGGACGAGTTCCTTGCCGCTGAATTCGAGGATAATCTTGCCGCCGTCCTTGGGCGAAATGAAGCTGTCGTGCTTTTCAGCGGTGATGCCGGTCAGGGGCTGGAACCAGTGCGTATAATGCGTAACGCCGCGTTCCACTGCCCAGTCCTTCATGGCATTTGCCACGACGTTGGCCACCTGCGGGTCAAGGGGCGTACCATCAGTGATGGTTTTGTGCAGCGCCTTGTAAATATCCTTGGGCAGACGCTTCTGCATGACGGCGTCATTGAAAACGCTGCTGCCGAAAAGCTCTTCGATGTTGGCCATCCGGGATTCCTCCTCCAAAGTCATTTCGCTCTTGAAAGTATTCCAGCGGCGGGGGAAAGCGGCTCTGCTTTCCGTCGCGCTCCTCGCAAAACGCGTTTTTTTCGCATTTACGAAGAAAAGGGCAACTGCGAGAACGAATGAAATTCATCTCACAGCGCCCTTGCTGTTGACAACAAGTATAGCGGCTTGGAAAGGATTTGTCAAGGGCTTTTTTGCATTGATTCTGTTTTTTCCCTTCAAAAACGACAGAAAAAACGAAAATGCCGAACGTTCGCAAAAAGCTGCAAACGCCCCGAATGCGGAAAAATACGGGCGTTGGTGTGAATTTTGCTGTTCGCAGCCCGAAGCCGATGCAGCGAAAAAGTGCAGGATAAAAGTGAAAATGCAGGAAACGGGACGAAAATACAGCGAAACGGACAAACACAGAAGAACACGGTTTCCCTTGACAAAAAAGCGGAAAAGCATTATTGTATTAGGAAGAGTTCTGCACCGGCTGGAAATGCATTCGAGCCGACAAGGGAGGGGAAAAACAATGAGCTTTCCCGTGCATCCGTGGAAAGTAGTTGAACGCGGCTGGCAGCCCAATACCCAGCGCTTCGCCGAGTCGCTGATGTCGCTGGCGAACGGCTATATGGGTCTGCGCGGCAATTTTGAGGAAGATTATTCCGGCGACAGCTTTCAGGGAACGTATCTGGGCGGCGTGTGGTATCCCGATAAGACACGCGTCGGATGGTGGAAAAAAGGCTATCCGGAGTATTATGCGAAGGTTATCAACGCCATCAACCTCATCGGCATCCACGTCATCATCGACCAGCACCCGCTCGACCTCAGCCGCGCGACGGTCTGGGAATATGAGCGCGAGGTGGATATGCGCACGGCCGTGCTGTACCGCCACGCCTGCGTGGACATGGACAAGGGCAGCCTGACGCTGGACACATGGCGCTTTGTGTCGATGGATACGAAGGAGCTGCTGGCGATTCGCTATCAGGTGACGCCGTCGTTTGACTGCAGGATGGAGGTTTCGCCCTATCTGGATGGCAACGTCCGCAATCTTGATGCGAACTACGACCAGTCCTTTTGGAACATGGTGGATGGCGAGGGCTGGGATGAGCGCGGCGGCGTGCTGGTGCAGACGAAGCCGAATCCCTACGGCGTACAGCGCTTCACCGTCGCGGCGGCAATGACGAACCGCGTTGAGGGCATCGACTATATTGATATGGCGTCCAAAGCCGGCTACTGCGCTGCGCTCTATGCGGGCGATATTCACTCCGGCACGACTGTCTCGGTGGAAAAGTACGTCGCCGTGTTCACCAGCCGTGACCACGACAAAGACCAGCTGATGGACTTGGCGATGGCGGCGGCGCAGCAGGCGTGCGACGAGGGATGGCAGAAGGCGCTCAAAGCGCATCAGGCAGCGTGGCACGAGCGCTGGGAAATGGCGGATGTGCAGATTGAGGGCGACGACAGCGCGCAGCAGGGCATCCACTTCAACCTCTTCCAGCTGCTCAGCACCTACACGGGCAGCGACGCACGCCTCAACATCGGGCCGAAGGGCTACACGGGCGAGCGTTTCGGCGGATCGACGTACTGGGATACGGAAGCCTACTGCCTGCCGGTGTTTCTGGCGATTCGCGGGGCGGACACGGCGCGCCAGCTGCTGCTTTACCGCTATCACCATCTGGAAGCGGCGAAGCGCAACGCGGCGAACCTCGGTATGCCCGGCGCACTCTATCCCGTTTCGACCATCAACGGCAGCGAGTGTCACAACGAGTGGGAAGTCGCGTTCGAGGGCATCCACCGCAATGCCGCGATTGTCCACGCTATCTTTGAGTACACGATGTACACGGGGGACGAAACGTACCTGCTTGGCGAGGGCGTCGAGGTGATGGCGGAAATCGCGAAATTCTGGGTCGGGCGCGTGCATTTCAATCAGCGGACGCAGAAGTACATGATTTTCGGCGTGACCGGCCCGAATGAGTACGAGAACAACGTCAACAACAACTGGTACACCAACCGTATGGCAGCGTGGTGTCTGGAGTATTTTGTGGAGACATGCGCCAAGCTGGATGACGACCGCTTGGAAGCCTTGCAGATTACGCCGGACGACCTCAAGCACATGCAGGACATTGCCGACCGCATGTATTATCCTGACGACCGCGGTCTGGGTATTTTTCCGCAGCATGACGCCTTTCTGGACAAGGATTTGCGCCCCGCGTCCGACATCCCGGCGGAGGAGCGCCCTATCTATATGCACTGGTCGTGGGATCGCATCTTGCGTTCGGGGTACATCAAGCAGCCGGATGTGCTGATGGGCTTGTACTTCCTCAACCACGTCTACGACACCGAAACGCTCCGGCGGAATTTCGACTTCTATGCGCCGCTGACGCTGCACGAATCGGGCTTGTCGCCCTGCATCCATTCGATTATGGCGGCGCAGCTTGGTGAAAAAGACCTCGCCGTGGCGATGTACAAGCGGACGGCGCGCTATGATTTGGACAACATCAATCAGGATTCGCAGGACGGGCTGCATATCACCAGCATGTCCGGTTCGTGGCTGGCGATTGCGAAGGGCTTTGCGGGAATGCGCACGCTCGGCGGACTGCGCTTCAAACCGTTTCTGCCGGATTGCTGGAATGGATACAGCTACAAATTCAATTACCGCGGGCGCATCATCGAACTGCGCGTGAAGCCCAAAGGCGTGACGCTGACACTGATTTCCGGCGAGCCGATCAGCGTGACGATTTACGGCCATCCGTATGAACTCGAAGATGTGCTGACCGTTCCACTGGAAGGGTAATCTGCCCAAAGCAAAAGGGGAGAAAGAAACAGGCTTTCCCCTTTTTTTGCGTGGAAAGACGTAATTTTCCGCGTTTTCTGCCCTGCTTTTGCCCTGTTCATTTGGGCAGAAATGTGCTATAATGTACCTATGCGCAGGGGGGCTGACCCCTTGCGGTGAAGGAGTGCGAAATATGTTTGAGCCCCGCGTGAAGAACGGACAGACGGACTTGCTGATGAAGGCGCTGTTGTCGCTGGAATCAACGGACGAGGCGTATCGCTTCTTCGAGGATTTGTGTACCATTGCGGAAATCAAGAGCATGGCGCAGCGCATCGAGGTGGCGAAGATGCTCCGCGAACATGCCACCTATCAGGAAATTGCCCGTCAGACGGGTGCATCCTCCGCAACCATCAGCCGCGTCAACCGGGCGCTGCTTTATGGCGCGAACGGCTATACGGCGGTGCTGGATGCCATGGAAAATGCCGCGGAAAAGGAAAAGAAAGATTGAGGAAACAAAAATGGATTTAAGTATGCTCAACCCGCAGCAGCGCTTGGCAGCGGAAACGCTGGAAGGCCCGGTGCTGATTCTGGCTGGCGCAGGCTCCGGCAAGACCCGCGCCCTGACCTGCCGCGTGGCGAACCTGATGGCGCACGGCGTGGCGGCGTACCATATTCTGGCGCTGACGTTCACCAACAAGGCGGCGAAGGAAATGAAGGAGCGAATCGCTGCGCTGGTGGGCGATCAGGCGAACGACGCGTGGATTTCCACATTCCACTCCACCTGCGCCAAAATCCTCCGCCGCGATATTGAGAAACTCGGCGGCTATACCCGTTCTTTTGTCATTTATGATGACGACGATCAGGGCGCGGTGCTGAAGGAAATTTTGAAGCGCCAGAATATTGACGATAAGCTGCTGCCGATTCGCGAACTGAAGGCAAAAATTTCCGACGCGAAGAACAAGCTGATGGGTCCGGACGAGTGGTTCGACCATTCCGACCGCGATTTCCGCTGCCAGCAGATTCACACGGTCTTTGTCGAGTACGAAGCGCGCCTGAAAACGCTCAATGCCTTGGATTTTGACGACCTTCTCGTCAAGACGCTGGAACTGCTCGCCGACCATCCGCCCGTGCTGGATGTGTACCGCAAGCGCTTCCAATATGTCATGGTGGACGAATATCAGGATACGAACTATGCGCAGTATATGCTCGTCAAACTGCTGACTGACCAGAGCCGGAATCTCTGCGTTGTGGGCGATGACGACCAGTCGATTTACGGCTGGCGCGGCGCGGATATCCGCAATATCCTTGATTTTGAGAAGGATTATCCCGACGCGACCGTCATCAAGTTAGAGCAGAATTACCGCTCGACCGCCAATATCCTCGACGCGGCGAATCAGGTGATTGCGCACAATTCCGGGCGCAAGGAGAAAAAGCTGTGGACAGAGCAGGGCGAGGGCGACCCGATTCGCCTCTTCGACGCGGGCGACGAACGCGAGGAAGCCGCATGGGTCGCCGACCGCATCCGCCAGCTCAACCGCCACGGCGAACCGTATGGCAACATGGCGATTCTCTACCGCACGAACGCGCAGAGCCGTGTGCTGGAAGAAATGCTGATGCGCTCGGCGATTCCCTACAAGGTCTTCGGCGGTCAGAAGTTCTATGACCGCAAGGAAGTGCGCGACGTGATTGCGTATCTGCGCGTTGTGGTCAATCCGGCGGACGATGTGTCCCTGCGCCGCATCATCAACGTGCCCAAGCGCGCCATCGGCGACAGCACCGTGCAGGAGCTGATGAATCACGCGCAGCAGAACAATATGCCGCTGTACAGCGCCCTGTCCGACGTTCCGGATTCGCTTTCCGCGCGCCCGAAAAAGTGTGTCAGCGACTTCTTTATGCTCATGACGATGTTGCTGGCGCTCAAGGAAACAATGCCGCTGGAGGAGTTCGTATCTACTTTGGTGGAAAAAACGGGCTTGCTGGCGCAGTACCAGAAGGAAGATACCGAGGAAGCCCGCTCGCGCGTGGAGAACATTCAGGAATTCATGGGTGCGGTCAGCGAATACGCGAAAGCAACGGAAAATGCGACGCTCGAAGACTACTTGGAAAACGTGTCGCTGGTGACTGACCTTGACCAGCAGGAGGACGAGCGCGGCTATGTGACGCTGATGACGCTGCACTCCGCCAAGGGTCTGGAATTCCCCGACGTGTTCATGACCGGTCTGGAGGAGGGCATTTTCCCGTCCGCGCGCAGCCTCATGGACGAGACGAAGATGGAGGAGGAGCGCCGCCTGTGCTATGTCGGCATCACGCGCGCCCAGAAGCGCCTGTTCATCTCCCGCGCAAATCAGCGAATGCTGTATAATCAGGTGAATCACAACGCGCCCAGCCGCTTTTTGGCGGAAATCCCGGAACGCCTGCTGTCCGACGAAATGGCGGGCATGAAGGAGCGCTTTGGCGACCGCGTCCAGCCGCAGATGCGCTCTCGCAGCGCATACAACCGCGGCGGAACGAATCGCCCGGCGCCGTCCGGCAGTGCGCCCATCCGCCCCGGCAGCGGCAATACCGGCCTGCGCGGGCTGAATATCCCCGGCGTGCAGAAGGGCTTCGTGCAGTCCCCGGCGCGCAATATGGCCACCAGCGCCATGCAGAACCTGTATCGCCCCGGCGATCGCGTCCGCCACCTGAAGTTTGGCGAGGGCACGGTGGTGGAGGTTACGGGTTCGGGCAGCATGAGCCGCATCAAGATTGAATTCACGGCATACGGCACCAAGGAATTTGCTTTGGCGACGGCGCCGATTGTCAAGCTGGAGGATTAAGCATGGCAGACCAGACGGCGCGGATGCGTCAGCTTGCGGACACGCTCAATCAGGCGTCGCAGGCGTACTATTTCGGCAGCGAGCCGATTATGTCCGACATGGATTGGGACAAGCTCTATGACGAACTGTCGGCGCTGGAAAAGGAGACGGGCATCGTCCTGCCGGATTCCCCGACGCACCGGGTCGGCGGCGAAGTGATGACGGCGTTTGCACCGCATACGCACATCCACCGACTGTGGAGCATGGATAAGGCACAGTCCATCGGCGCGGTGGAGGATTGGATTCGCCGCACCGAGAAGCTCAGCGGGCAGGACGACCTGCAATACTGCGTTGAGTACAAATTCGACGGCTTGACGCTGAACCTGACCTACAACGAGGGCAGGCTGATTCAGGCGGCGACGCGCGGCAACGGCATCACCGGCGAGGCGATTCTGCCGCAGGCAAAGACCATCCGCACCGTGCCGCTGACGATACCGTATCAGGGACTGCTGGAAGTGCAGGGCGAATGCATCATGCGCCTGTCCGCACTGGATACCTACAACAAGACGGCGAAAGAACCGCTGAAAAACGCCCGAAACGCAGCCGCCGGAGCGCTCCGCAACCTTGACCCCGCCGTGACCGCCTCCCGCCATCTCGATGCGTTCTTCTATCAGATTGGCACGATTGACAATCCACCGTACACCACGCAGCAGGGGATGCTTGATTTCCTGCGCGCAAACGGCTTTCAGGTCAGCCCGTATCTGGGGCAGTGCCGGAGCATCCGCGAAATTGAGGACTGTATCCACCACATCGAGGAGGAACGCAGCAGCCTCGACTTCCTGATTGACGGCGTGCTCATCAAGGTCAGCGACCTTTCCACCCGCGAGATGATGGGCTACACCGACCGTTTCCCGCGCTGGGCGATTGCGTTCAAGTTTGAGGCGGAGGAGACGACGACCGTCATCCGCGACGTGACGTGGGATGTGGGCCGCACGGGCAAGCTGACGCCCGTTGCGCATGTCGAACCTGTTGATTTTTACGGCGTGACCGTGCGCAAGGCGACGCTGAACAACTGGGGCGATATCCAGCGCAAGCGGGTTGCCATTGGCGCGCGCGTGTGGATTCGCCGCTCGAACGACGTGATTCCCGAAATTATGGGGCATGTAGGGGACAGCGAAGAGGGCGAAACACCGATTGTCCGCCCGGAGGTCTGCCCGGCTTGCGGCGAAAAGCTGATTGAGCGCGGCGCACACATTTTCTGCATGAACCGCGTCTCCTGCCGCCCACAGGCGGTTGCGCGCATCAGTCACTTCGCCAGCCGTGACGCGATGGACATCGAGGGCTTGTCGGAAAAGACGGCGGGGCAGCTCTACGACCAGATGAACGTCCGCGATCCGGCGGATTTATACACCCTCACGCGTGAGCAGGTGCTGTCGCTGGACGGCTTCAAGGACAAGAAGGCGGATAATCTGCTGTCCGCGCTGGAAAAGAGCAAGCACTGCGAACTTGATGCGTTCCTCTTCGCGGTCGGCATCCCGAATATCGGGCGCAAGACCGCGCGTGACTTGGCGAACGCCTTCGGGACGTTGGAGAAGGTGTCCAATGCGACACAGGCGGAGCTGGTCGCCCTCGATGATGTGGGGGATATTGTTGCCCAGAGCATCACGGAATTCTTCTCCTTCGACGAGAACCGCGAGATGATTCGCCGTCTGCTGGCGGCAGGTGTGACCCCGGCGGAAAAGCAGAAGGTGGAGGGCGGTGTGTTCGCCGGCATGAGCATCGTCGTCACGGGGACGCTGCCGACGCTCTCCCGGAAGGAAGCGGAAGACCTGATTGCCCGCAGCGGCGGCAAACCCGCGTCTTCGGTCAGCAAAAAAACCGCCTTCGTCGTTGCAGGCGAGGCGGCAGGAAGCAAACTGACCAAGGCACAGACGCTGGGTATCGAAGTGATTGACGAAGCGGAGCTGCTGCGCCGGGTTTCTTCATAATTAATTTTTTAGCAATTTGCTGAGAATTGTCACTTCCCACTCATGGGAAGTGTGGATTGAAATATGGCAGTGCGGTAGAATTGTTATCGCACGGTCGGATTCTTCCGGCGGATGGCATGGGCGAGGGCAGCCTGCGCGGGCGTCATGGCGGGGCGCGCGGCGAATGACTCGACTGCGTCGGCATCGCGTGCCGTGCTGTCGGAAGTGCCTTCGCTCGCCTGTGTCATTTCGGAAACGACCTGCGTGTTCGGCGTGCCGGGGTGCATCTCGAATTCCGCCGGCGTCTGAATCTGACCGGGCTGATAGCCGGGCAGCAGGAACGTGACGAACTTGATGGAGAAGATGTCACAGACGACATAACGCAGATTCAGGCTGTCATAGAGGACGATGAACTGCGTGCCGACGTAGTACAGGAAGCCTTGACGGGTGACGAGATTCGACGTACCAATGAGAAAATCCACCAGTACATACTTTCCGATGTTCTCATGCAAGACCTCCTGCATCGATCCCTGAAAGTTCGCTGTGTCGAAATTCTGTGCCGGCGGAACCTGCAGCTGCTGGATCTGATTCGTTCCCTGCTCGCTCATAGAACAAGCACCTCCTTGAAATTGCTGCTTCACTCTATGCGTCAGGGACGTACTTCATGATGAAAAGAGGACAAAAATGCTTTCCAATTTGGACACTTATCTGGAAGCGCTCCGTACCAGCCCGCTGGAATTTCTGCTGACGCTGGTATACGCTGTCGCTGTCATTCTTATCAGCCTGATTCTGCACGAGTGCGCGCACGGTTATGTGGCATACCGCTGCGGCGACCCGACGGCGAAAATGATGGGGCGGCTCTCCCTGAACCCAAAGGCGCACCTTGACCTGATCGGTACGCTGAGCATGTTTCTGATTGGCGTGGGCTGGGCGAAACCTGTTCCGGTCAATCCGCGCAACTTCCGGCACGGGCGGCGCGACGACTTTCTTGTGTCGATTGCCGGCATTGCGACGAATCTCTGCCTGTGCCTGATTTGCATGTTCCTGAGCGTCGTCGTCGGCAAAATCATGTTCGGATCGGAAATGCTGGGGGAATTCTCGTCGAGCTCCCTCCCGCACCTGTTCAGCCCGTTCTATCAGTTCACGGATGGCAGGGACAATGTGATTCTGAGCATTACCAACGGCATATTCGCCGAAAGCGCGCTGGCGGATTTCGCTGTGCCGTGGCTGCGGTACGTCGAGCGCTTCCTGCTGATGATGGCGCAGACGAATCTGGGGCTTGCGCTGTTCAACATTCTGCCCATCCCGCCGCTGGATGGCTACCATCTCGTCAACGATTTGCTGTTCAAGGGCAAACTGCAGCTCAAGCGGCAGGCGTTCGTTATTGCGCAGATTGTGCTGATTGTCATCTTCATGTCTGGCGCGCTGGATCAGTTCTTGAGCAAGGCAATCTTCGCCGTCTATGAGTTCTTCCTCAAGGGATTCTTGGCGGTTTTCGGGCTGTCGTGAGGGCATAAAACATGGCAATGACGTTTCAGCTCAAGGATTTTGACGGGCCGCTGGATTTGCTGCTGTTCCTGATCAACAAGGAAAAAATCGACATCAAGGATATTTTCGTCAGCCAGATTACCGACCAGTATATTGATTCGGTTCGCAATGCGCCTGACCTTGATATGGACGACGCGACGGACTTTCTGGTCATGGCGGCTACGCTGCTGGAAATCAAATCCCGCGCGATGCTGCCGCGTCCGCCGCGCATCGAGGAGGGCGAGGAGGATCCGGAGGAAGCGCTGATCCGCCGTTTGGAGGAATACAAGCGCTTCCGCGAAACCGCATCCGCCATGAAGCAGTTCGAGCAGGCAGCGGCGAACCTGTTCACGAAGCTGCCGGAGGAATACCCGCTGCCGCCGCAGGAAACGGAGCTTGTTGGCTTGACGCTGCAAGGCTTGACGGAAGCGTTCCTGCGCATTTGGGCGCGTAAGCCCGCAAGCGACGAATCCCCGGAGACGAACCACTACGCGCCGCGCGACATTCACCGCGACGAGCACAATGTGCAGGAATGCATGTTGACGCTGCTTAAGGGCGTGTCCAGCCGCGGCTGCCTGCGCTTTGAGGAAACGTTCAGCGCTGCGCCGTCGAAGGAAGAGGTCGTGACGCTGTTTCTGGCGTTGCTGGAGCTGCTCAAGCTGGGCGAAATCCACGCCGAGCAGGAGGGTACATGGGGCGAAATCGTCCTCTATCCAGGCCGCGGCAAGGATGTTGACGAATACGGTGAAAGCGCAACGGAGGAAACGGAATGAACGAGACACAAAACGAGGAGCAATTGCGCTTTCCTGATGACATCATGGAGGAGGGCGGCAATCTTGCCGGGCGCATCGAGGCGATTCTCTTCGTCGCGGGCGAGGCGGTGCGCGTAGAGGACTTGTCCAAGGCACTGGATGTGCCGATTCGCGAGGTGGAGGATGCGCTGATTCAACTGCGCGACGAGTATGACTTCAATCAGCGCGGCTTTTCGCTCAAACGCTACGGGCATCAGGTGCAGCTGGCGACGCGCGCATTGTATTCGCAGGATGTGGTGCGGCTTCTCCAGCCCGTGCAGAAGCAGTCGCTTTCGCAGGCGGCCATGGAGACGCTCGCGGTCGTTGCGTACCGTCAGCCGGTCACGCGCGCCGAGGTAGAACAGATTCGCGGCGTGAAGTGCGACTACTCGCTGCAATCGCTGATGAATAAGGAGCTAATTGCCGAGGTCGGGCGCAAGGAAGCGCTGGGTCGCCCGATTCTCTACGGCACGACGGACAATTTTCTGGCGCATTTCGGCATTTCGTCGCTCAAAGAGCTGCCGCCGATGCCGGAAAAGCCCAAGGACGATTCGGACGACGCGGAAATGACCGACGACGTGCCGGAATTGATTCCATAAGCAGGAGGAAATGATAATGGAAAAGACGATGCAGATTAACGGCATGATGTGCAATCATTGCAAGATGACGGTGGAAAAGGCGCTCAAGGCCGTGCCGGGCGTAGAAAACGCGGAGGTTGACCTCGCGGCGAAGTGTGCGAAAATCACGCTGAACGCGGATGTTGCGGACGATGTGCTGATGGACGCAGTCGCAAAGAAGGGCTTCACGCCGGTGAAAATGGGGTAAGTCAAGTGCCATCCGTGCTGGATGGCATTTTTCGTATCAAGATTTCTTTCGCGCCGCACACTTTCCCGCGCGCCTCATAGTCTGCTGGTGAAGGCTCCACCAAGGCGACCGGAGCCGGAAAAGACAAGGAGGCGCGATCCATGTCATTCTACTCGTATAAGAACGCGAACCCCAACTGCTGCCCCGGTACGATTTCCGGCAGTGCGCTGGACGGCTTGCAGGAGAAGGTCTGCGTGCAGGTCAAGCGCGTGTATGACAGCGCGATGACGCAGGAGCAGCTTACCAAGCAGACCGTCACCATCACCAGCTACGCGCAGGTCAACAACACCTGCACCTGCAACGCCTGCGGCTGCCAGGAGACGCAGGAGACCATCCCGCCGACGTCCGCACCCGTGCCGCCGATTACCTTCGAGAGCTGCCGCAGCACCACGACCGAGGGCAACATCCGCAACCTGACCGTTGATCGCCTGTGCGACCGCCCCTGCTTCGCCCGTGTGCGCGCAACGATTGATATCCCGATTGACATCCTGTTCGTGGATAGCCGCTGCGTGGAGTACATCGGCAAGGCGACCATCAGCGTCAACCGCGATGTGCTGCTGAGCATTCCCGACGAGTCCATTGTGCCGTACACGCTGGAAAGTATGGTCAGCGCGATTTGCGTCAGCGGGACGTATCTGGGCAACAACCAGTTCAAGATGACCATCTGCGTCACGACGATTTTGAAGGTGCTCGCGGAAGCCGAAATCCTGATTCCCAGCTACGGCTACTGCCCGATTCCGCCCGCTGAGGAGTTCGCGGAAAGCGTCTGCGATGAGTTCTTCGCCCTGCCGCTCTTCCCGCCGCAGTCCGTCTGCAACAGCGGCACGGTCGCGACGGGCAACGTCAGCAGCACGGTGCGTTCCAACTGCAATTGCGGACGCGGATGCTCCGGCTCGTGCAGCGGCAGCTGCAACTGCGCTAACAGCAACAACTAATACGATTTCCAAATTCAACTGCGCCATCAGTTCGCGTTATATGGGAATCGCTTAACGAAAAAAGCCGCATCCGGGTCAAACCGGGTGCGGTCTTCATTATGATACTTTTGCTTCTGCGTAGCCGCTTTTATCCTTCTTCGAACGAAACCGGTAGCGGTGCTTCTTCTCTGGCGGCAGATTGACTTCGCCGCCGTGTCGTACCTTGTCCTGCGTCAGCGGCAAATCAACATAGAACGTCGTGCCCGCGCCGACCTTGCTGCGAACGCGGAGCTGCCCGCTGTGCCCCATCACGATGATGCGCGCAATGGACAGCCCAAGCCCGTGACCGCTGCTTTCGGTCTTGCGGGCACTGTCACAGCGGTAGAAGCGTTCGAATATTCTCGAAAGCTCTTCCTTGGGGATGCCCGGCCCGTGGTCGCTCATGGACAGCGTGCAGCCGCTCTCGGTTTTCTGTACGCCGAGGGTAATAGTGCTGCCCTTGGGGGAGTACTTTACCGCGTTGTCGCACAGGATGCGCATGACCTGCTTCAGCATCCCGCGGTCGGCTTCAATCTGCACATGGTCAGCGGGGTCAAGCGCAAACGTGTCCTCCGGCGTGACCATTGCGGCTTCGCGCTGCACCTCCGCGGCAACGTCGTATGCGTCAAACCGCACCATCTCCATCATCAGCGTTTTCTTGTCGTGGCGCGCGAGGAACAGCAGGCTTTCGACAAGCTCCTTCATGCTTTCCGTCTCCTGCGCGATGGCGTTGATGCCCTCGTTCAGCACATCCGGGTCGCTCTTGCCCCAGCGGGACAACATGCTGGCATACCCCTGAATGACGGCAATCGGCGTCCGAAGCTCGTGCGAAGCGTCGGAAACGAACTGCTTCTGGCTGTTGTAGGATGTTTCGATGCGGTCGAGCATGGAGTTGATGACCGTCGCAAGGTCTTTCAGCTCATTTTTTGTCCCGGCGATGTTGATGCGGTTGGAGAGGTTGTTCGCGGAGAGCGTCGCTGCCATGTCGGTGATATCGCGAATCGGCGCGAGGACGCTCTTTTGCAGCCGCTTCCGATGCAAGACGAAGTAGAACATGCGGAACAGGTCAGTGATGACCAGCGCCGCGGCAGCTCCGCAGTACAGCGCAAGCGGGCGAGAGAGGCTGAGCGAAATCAGCAGCGACTGCCCCGAAATGTGCTGCGCCTGCACGATGTAGCGCCCTTCGGTGAAAATCGCCTCCGGGTCAAGCAGGCGGTAGGCGCTTTGTCCCACGATGATGCCGTCCGTGCGCGCTTCGGGCAGCAGCGTCACTTCCGCGTCATCCAGCACGGAGAGGGCAATGGTGCCGTCTGCGGACAGCGGCGCGCATTGCAGCCGCGAAATGTCGCGTTCAGCGAGGTACAGCGTGCCGCCCGCGAACGCCAGCGTCAGGATGAGCAGCGCGGGGAGAAACGTCCGCACCAGCTGGAAGGAAAAGTGGGCGGCGATGCGGAAGGAGAGGGACAAACGAATGCGGGAAAGGGTGGAAGGCAGGCCGTGCGGCTTGGGCGCGGCAGGGGAAACATCCTTCTTGCGGCGGATGCGCCGTGCCTTCGGACGGTCAGTCATCGACGCGGAACATGTAGCCGACGGCACGGATGGTGTGCAGCGTCTTGACGCCGAACGGCTCGTCAATCTTGTGGCGCAGATAGCGGATGTACACGTCCACCACGTTCGTGTCGCCCGCATAATCGTAGCCCCACACGTCAGTCAGCAGCGCGTCCCGCGTCACGGCTTCTCCCTTGTGGGACATGAGGTATTTCAGCAGGTCAAATTCCTTTTTTGTCAAGTTAATGGGCTGATTGTTCATCGTCACTGTGTAACTGGAGGGCTCTAACACCAGACCGCCCGCCCGCAGCACGTTGGACGCGGGCACAGGCGCTTCGGCGGTTGAACTCCGGCGCTTCTTCAGCCCCACGCGAATGCGCGCCAGCAGCTCCTCGATGGCGAACGGCTTTGTCATATAGTCGTCTGCACCCATGTCCAGTCCCATTACCTTGTCGGATACGTCGTCTTTCGCGGTCAGCATAATAATCGGCACGTCGCTGTCGTGGCGTAGGCGGCGGCAGACCTCGATGCCGGACAATTCCGGCAGCATCAGGTCAAGAATCAGCAGATCCGGCTGCCAGCTTTGCGCCTGTTCCAGCCCGCTGCGCCCGTCGCCTGCCGTCTGCACTTCGTATCCCTCGTGCGTCAGTTCGAGTTCCAGAAAGCGAGCGATCTTCTTTTCATCCTCCACAATCAAGATGCGGCTCATGGTTATCCTCCATTCTCCATATACGGGCAAAAGCGGAACGCTTGAATGCGTCCCGCGAAGGGTAGTCAATGCTGCCTGCAGCCGCCGAACAGCCCGAAGAAGAGCATCAGCGAGGCAAAAACAAGAACATTGGCAAATAGCAGCAAGCTCAGCATCAGCGGCAGCATATGGATGCACCTTCCTTACTTAATCGTTGCGGAGTTGAAGCCGTCCGTGTCGTCCTCCACGGTCACATTGCCATCTTGGCTTGGCACTTGCACCGGCACGTTGATGGTAGGGCAGGAGTGGTATTCTGGCTTTGCCGCGCTTGCAGCGTAGTAGCTGCGGTTGTCCGCAGAATCCACCTCCGCCTTCTTCTCGGCGGATTCGCTCTGACCGTTCATGCCCGCCTGAAAGCCGCGCGCGAACTCATCCACCGTGCTGCGGACGTTGCTCGCGGCGTTCTTGACCATGCGATCCATGTTTTCACCCGCGAAATCCGCGTCGTCCTTGTCAAACGACACACGATAGCCCAGCAGCAGAATCAGAATCGCGCTGAGAATCAGCAAATGCGGGCTGATGAGCGCCGCGACGAGGGTGAACAGCAGCGAAATGTTGAGAATCGGAATCGACTGCCGCGCAACCTTCACACGGGCGCGGTAAAGCTTGTTGATGAAGTGCATGAAGCCGCCCTTGCTCTTGCTGGCAGCAGCGGTGGACGCTTTCTTTTCGGCGGATTTCGGCGCATCCTGTGCGGCGGCATCGGGCTTTAAGCGGCCGTTGCGCTCCAAATCGACCAGCGCGCGGGCGACATTGCCGTTGTGGTAATCCAGCAGCGAAACCGCCTCCTGATAGCTGATGCCGCTCTTGCGCCGAATCAGTTCAATATCTTCAATCGTGTAGCTTGCCATAAAATCAATCTCCTTTCCCGCTGAGCGGGCTTTTTTCCCTGACGCCTATATGATAACACAGATTCCTCCGAAATGCTTGTGAAAGATGAGAGGAAATGATGAGAATTTCATGAGAAAACGTGGGGATTTGGGGGCAAATTCGATTGACAAACAGGACGAAAGTGCTACAATATAGGATGTTTCATGGCATTGGGTGCTGCAAAGAATGAGGGAGGGAAACCACAATGCAGATGTTTGTTCTCGTGCTGAATCGGGAAGAATTTCTGGAGCCGCTGCTGGAAGAAATGCTCAAGCAGAACATCGGCGGCGCGACCATTTTGGAATCGACGGGCATGATGCGCGTGCTGGATGGCGACCATAACATCGACGATCTGCCGGTGCTGGGGGTGCTGCGCCACCTGTGCAATCCGGAACGGAAACGCTCCAAGACGATTTTCACGCTGCTGAAATCCGAACAGATTCCGCAGATGATTGAAATCATCAACAAAGTAACCGGTGGACTGGACAAGCCCGATACGGGCATTTGCTTCGCCCTGCCCACGACGTTTGTGGAAGGGGTCAACAAGAACAAATGAATATCCTGTTTGCGCTTGCCATTGCAATGGCGGTTGGCATGGCCATGACGCGCCTGATTAAGCTGATTCATCTGCCGAACGTGACGGCGTACCTGATTGCGGGTCTGCTGGTCGGGCCGTATGTGCTGAAGGTGCTGACGCCGGAAATGAACAGCGAGCTGTCGATTATCTCCGATGTCGCGCTGGGTTTCATTGCTTATTCCATCGGCAGTGAGTTCAAATTCTCCTACATCAAGGAAATCGGCGCGAAGCCGATGGTCATCACGGCGTTTGAGGGCTGCGTGGCATCACTGCTGGTGTTCCTGACGCTGCTGGTGCTGGGTCAGCCGCTGCCGATGTGTCTGGCGCTGGGGGCGATTGCCGCGGCGACCGCTCCGGCGGCGACGCTGATGGTCGTCCGCCAGTACAAGGCGAACGGCCCGGTGACGCGGATGCTGCTGCCCGTTGTCGCCATGGACGATGCGCTGGGGCTGATGCTCTACGCCATCATGATGGCAATCGCCCGCACGCTTGACAGCGGCGCGGCATTAAGCGTGATGACGCTGCTGGTGAAGCCGCTGATTGAAATTGTCGGCTCGCTGGCGATGGGCGTTCTCATTGGCACGGTGATGGTTTTCTGCCTGCGCTTCTTCCATTCGCGCGGCAATAAGCTGACGATGACGATTCTCATCGTGTTCCTCGCCGTTGGCTTGAGTACTATGCTCGATTTGAGCAGCCTGCTGGTCTGCATGATGATTGGCGCGACGATGATTAACGTCAGTAACGATTCGCCCGCGCTCCTTGAGCAGTGCGACCGCTTCACGCCGCCGCTGTTTCTGCTCTTCTTCGTCTTGAGCGGCGCAAGCCTTGACTTGTCCGTGCTGCCGACGGTCGGCGTGGTGGGTATTGCGTATGTTTTGAGCCGCGCAATTGGCAAGTCGCTCGGCGCAACCATCGGCGCTGCCATCGAGAAGTGTGATAAGAACATCATCCGCTACCTTGGTATGACGCTGATTCCGCAGGCGGGTGTCGCCATCGGCATGGCGCGCATGTGCCTGACGGATTTGCCCGCCTATGGCCCGACGATTAACGCCGTCGTGCTGGCAGGTACGCTCATCTACGAACTGACTGGCCCGGTCATCACCAAGATTGCGCTGACGAAAGCCGGCGAAATCAAGGAAGGCGGCGCAAAGCCCGCTGCGGTGACGGCAGCCAAATAATAATTCATACTATTTCCAAATTCACCTGCGCCATCTGCTCGCGCCTTTTCCGCGCTTGCGTCCGCTCATTCCACTTAGCGTAGCGCTGCTACGCTGCGTTTCATTCGCGTTAGCCAGCGCGAAAAATTCGCTTCGCATCTTGGCGCATTCTCATTTGGAAATAGTATCATCTGGAAACAGTATAAATCCACCAAACAGAACGCCCCTTTCCGGCAGAGATGCTTCGGAAAGGGGCGTTTTTGAGTGCGGTCAGCTGCGCGGAATCCCGTCAGAGAAGTCCTCACGGCGCTTCCTGCGGCGATGCACGCGGAAGATGATGAACAGCGCAATGGTTGGAATCAGCAGAATCACGACGACGGGAATCACCGTTTCCGGCACAATCGGAATGCCAGTTTGCCCCTGCGTCATCGCGACGATCTCCTCATACGTCAGCGGCATGTTCGAGCGGCGCGCGACGCTGCGGCTGGCGACAAGGTTGAATGTAATCGGCGTGCCATCGTCGCTGACGTAGGTCATTGTGCCCATAATCTCGCCCGCGCTGACGGGTGCGGCAAAATCGCGCGTGTAGGAGACGGTAACGAGGTCGCGAAGGTTTTCGGACAGGTAGTCGATGCGCTTCTTCGTCGTACTGAGTTCCGCAAGGGCGGCCTGCGTGGCATCCTGCGGCTGGCATAGGAGCGTCAGCTGCCCCTGATTCGGGTCGTCAATCTCATACGCGCTGGTGTAAATGCTGATGGGGTTCAAGTTGTACAGCTCGGAAATCGTGACGTGCTGATACTGGCTGAAGCCGTACGCCATCAGCTTCTTCGTGTCTGTCCAGACACCGTACTGGCTGGAGTACATGACGACGGAAATCAGGTCAACGCCGTTCAGTGACGCTGAACCGACGTAGCAGTAGCCCGCCAACGACGTCGAGCCGGACTTAATGCCCGTCATCGGCGCGTAATAGTAGCGGTTGTCCGTCTTGTTGTACTGCGGCAGCATGATGCGGTGGCGGGTCGTCAGCGTGCGCGAACGCTGCTTGTTCGTCGCCGCCATCTTGTACTCGGTCGTTTTCGCAATCGTGCGGAAGGTGTCGTTCTGCATGGCGTAGCGCGCCAGCGTCGCCAAGTCGCGCGCAGTCGTGTAATGGTTGTCGTCGTGCAGGCCGTGCGGGTTCATGAAGTGCGTGCTGTTCATGCCGAGGTCGTGCGCGGTTTGGTTCATCAGCGCGACGAACGTACTTTCATTCCCTGCGACGGCCTCCGCAATTGCTACTGCGCCGTCGTTGCCTGAACGAATCAGCGTGCCGAAGAGCAAATCCTGCATCGTCAGCTCTTCGCCTTCCTGCAGGCTGATGACGGTCGCTTCCGAGTCGATGGCGCGCATGGCGGCGGCAGACCCGTTGTAGCTGACCGTTACCTTGTCGTCAGGGTTGCTGTTGAGGATGCCCAGCAGCACGGTCATAATCTTTGTTGTCGAAGCGGGGTACATGGTCAAATCGGCATTTTTCTCGAAGATGACTTCCCCCGTGCTCTGCTCGATGAGAATAGCGGATGTGCAGTACAGCTGGTCGGCTTCGAGCAGCTCCGGGTGCGTCTCATCATACGGGTTCGCGTTGGGGTCGAGGGTGGGGTTCGGCATTTCTGCCACGGCGCTGATGGTCAGCAGCCCAAGTGCGAGCAGGAGACAAATCAGCCGGCGAAACGTTAGCATCAGGCGCAATCGTCCTTTCTGCATAGCAAAGCCATGCGAGAGTACAAATATCTATTCTATTATAGCATTTTGCGCCCCGGATGGCAAGGGGCAAAAAAGGCTGTCCGCCCCCAAAGACGGACAGCCCATGTGATTGTTACACATTCCAGAACCGAAGCGTGCTCGTCACCGCACCAGACATGTCCGGAATGGCGAACGGCACCGTTCCCGGATAGCCAATCAGCTGAAGTACCAGAATCAGCACGCCCAGAATCGCCACATACAGCGCGAACCAGTTCAGGCTGACACGGCTGATAAGGCTGAGCATGAAGCGGATGGCGATATAGCCGCTGATTGCCGCCACGAGGATGCCCACCAGCGTCGGCACGAGCGCCAAATCCTGCACCCAGCCCTCTTCGATTGCGGTTTTGCCGTCGATGATGAGTGCGCCGACAATCGCGGGGGCGCTCATCATGAAGGAGAACTTCGCCGCGCTCTTGCGGTTCAGACCGGAGAGCAGACCGCCCGCCAGCGTCGAGCCGCTGCGGGAAACGCCCGGCAGCAGCGCCACACCCTGCATACAGCCCATGATGATGGCGTGCTTGAAGTTCGGCTGGTCGGCGTACTGCTTGCGGTGTGCGCTCAGCGTTTCCGCCAGCAGGAGGAAGAAACCCGTCAGCAGGAAGCTCGCACCGAGGAACCAGCCTGTCTCGCAGGAGGTGATGAAATCATCAAACACAACCTTGAACAGCAGCGTCGGCAGGGAAGCGATGAAGAGCAGCAGCAGTGTCTTGGACTTGAAGGGGTTCTTCAGAATCGCCCACCAGTCCTTCCAGAACACGATGAGAACCGGAATCAGCGTGCCAACATGCAGGAGGATGTCCAGCATATGGTAGGCGCCTGTTTCATCAATCGTGAAGCCCATCAGGATTCGGCTGAGCAGCAGATGACCACTGGAGGAAATCGGAAGAAACTCGCCAAGCCCCTGCACGAGGCCGAGAATGGCGGCTTGCAGAATATTCATCGAGGAAGCACTCCTTTCGGATGACCGAAATTATCGTCCACGAATCAGTATAGCATACTTACCGCCATTTGTCAGCCTTTTGCAGGAAATTTTACAGGGAAGGCAGGCGAATTACACCCGCATCCACTGCACGCCTTCTTTGTTGTCCTTGACGGCAATGCCCATATCCTTCAAAATGTCGCGGATGCGGTCGGATTCCGCCCAGTTCTTGTCCTTCCGCGCCTGATAGCGGCTCAGCAGCAGTTCACGGACGGTGCTCTGCTCTTCGTCGGTGGCGTCTGCCGGGGCAATGATGACGTATTCGCCGTCGCCGTGCACTTCGCTCGTCGCCTTCTGCGCGTCGCGGATGACTGCCGCCTTGTCCAGCAGGCTGAGGGACAGCACCGCGTCAAAGTCGCCCACCAGCGCCAGCTTCTCATCATCGGACAGGTCTTTCGCCTTCAGCACGTCATACAGGCGCGTTACGGCCAGCGAGGTATTCAGGTCGGCATCCAGCGCCTGACGGAACTTCTCCTGATATGGCTTGAGCTTCTCCATATCCACCGGCGTACCCGCGGGAATCAGCGACGCAATGCGTCCCAGCAGCTTCGTGTACGCAGCAGCGGCGTTATCCATGTTCTCCCAAGTGAACATCTGGCTCTGCCGATAGTGGCTCTGCAGGCAGAACAGGCGGTACACCAGCGGGTCATAGCCTTTGTCCTGCAAAAGAGACACGGTCAGAAATTCGCCCTTCGATTTGCTCATCTTGCCGCCCGTGGTGTTCAGGTGATGCACATGGAACCACGTTTTGCACCACTCGTGACCGAGGTAGCTTTCGCTCTGGGCGATTTCGTTGGTGTGGTGGGGGAAGGCGTTGTCGATGCCGCCGCAGTGCAGGTCAAGATATTCACCGAGGTGCTTTTTGCTGATGCACGAGCACTCGATGTGCCAGCCGGGATAGCCCACGCCCCACGGCGAATCCCACTTCAGCGCCTGATCCTCGAACTTCGACTTTGTGAACCACAGCACGAAGTCCGCCTTGTTGCGCTTGTTTGTGTCCTCATCTACGTCGTCGCGCACGCCGACTTCGAGGTCTTCCTCGTTGTGGTCGTTAAAGACGTAGTACTTTTCCAGCTTGCTGGTGTCAAAGTAGATGTTGCCGCCTGCGTGGTAGGCATAGCCTTTCTCCAGCAGCACGGTAATCATGTCGATGTAGTCGGGGATGCAGTTCGTTGCGGGCTCAACCACGTCGGGGCGCTTGATGTTGAGCTTCTGGCAGTCAGAGAAGAACGCATCGGTGTAGAACTTCGCGATTTCCATGACTGTTTTGTGCTCACGGCGCGCGCCCTTGAGCATCTTGTCCTCGCCCGTGTCGGCGTCGCTGGAAAGATGGCCGACGTCGGTGATGTTCATTACGCGCTTGACGTCGTAGCCCTCATAGCGCAGCGCCTTTTCGAGCATGTCCTCCATAATATAGGTGCGCAGGTTGCCGATATGCGCGAAATGATAGACCGTCGGGCCGCAGGTGTACATGGACACCTTGTTGCCGAAGCGCGGCACAAACGGCTCTTTGCGGTGGGTGAGCGAATTATACAGAATCATCAGATTCCACTCCTTTTACTGTGCAGCTTCTTCCTGCTTTACAAAGGTGAAGCCGTAGAAATCAAATTGACTGCCGGGGAGGAACACGAACGCGACTGAACACACGCCCGGCAGCACGTTCACGTCGAAGCACTGCACGCCGCGTTCCGTTCCGCTGAACTGCGCCAGCGAGGTCAACTGCTCGCCGTCCTGATTGGTGAAGCGAATCGTGACGGGGTTCGTCGAAAGCGGCGTCTGTCCGTCCAAGCGGAGTTCCGCATGGGTGGATGCGCCGAAATCCATGTTCTCCCAGACAAGCGACACGTTGTTGCCGATGCTCGTGACGGCGCTGCCGCTGCGGGTGAAGCTGTCGCCGTAGACTGTGTCGGCGTCCTGCGCCGTCTGCGGCAGCCACGCGCGGCTCTGCTTCTCGAACGAGAAGCCTTTCAGGTGAATCTTGCTCGTCAGCGAGAAACACAGCGTGTGCACGCCCGTCAGGCGCTCTGGCAGGTGGTACGTTTCGCTCTGATAGACGTTCCAAATGCTCGGCTTCTGGTAGGGCAGAACAGCAATCAGCCGTCCGCCGTCCGCCGGGTCGCCGTCCCAGAGCTTGATTTCGTACAGGTTGCTGTCCAGCGCGAAAACCGGAAGCGTGATAACGTCCGAACCGACATCGCCGAAGTCGATTTTGGTGTAGCCCGCCATGCTTTCGCCGTCGCGCGCGAAGGATATGCCCTGCTCGTTGCCATTGCCGATTTCGCCGGAGGAAAGCGAGTACAGCCCGCCGGAGATAAAGCCGTAGGGATCAAGGAACGGCTGCCCCAGCCCGGTGATGACAATATCCTGCTGGCTGATAATGCGAGGATGGTCGTACCCGTTCGTGCAGGAGGCGCGCAGGTACACCGTGTCGTCGCCCAGCGCCGTCACCGTCACCACGTCGCCGTCCACCGAACACGACGCGCAGGGGGAGTCAATGCCCTGACCATTGGTGACGCGGAAGGCAATCGCCTGCTTGTCCGCATCCGCCGGGTGAACCGCCACACGGAAGGAGACCGTCGGATGCTCGCTGCCCAGACGCTTGTCGCCCAGCGGCAGCAGCTCAATGCGGCGAATCGGTTTGTCCGCAGGCATTTCTTCCTGACGGCACAGCACGGCGGAGCAGCTGCGCCCCGGCGTTTTGCGCGCCGCGCGGACGGGCAGCGTTAATTCAGCGCCGACCAGCCCAACGCCCGACACGCGGATGCGGATACTGCCTTCGCCTGCCAGCGCGCCGACAATCGCCAGCAGCTTGCCGCTGAACAGGCGGCGCGTGTTCGTCTTGTAGCCGTCTCGGTCAGTGGAGTCGCCATTGTCCAGCCCCAGCAGCCGACCGCAGCCGTCCACCTCCACCAGCACGCGATCCACCGCGTTTTCAATGGGGTTGCCGTTTTCGTCCGCCACGGTGATGGTCACGAACGTCATGTCCTCGCCGTCGCCCAGCAGGAAAGCATCCTCCGCGGACAGCACGATATGGTGGCTTTCGCCGGGTGTGCGCTGGACGTCCTCGGCAATCAGATGCCCGTCTGCGTCATACGCGCGCGCGACCAGCTCGCCCGCCTCAAACGGCACTTGCCACGCCGGACGGCAGCGTGTCCAGTCCGTGCGGCTGACTTCCTGCACACCCAGCGAACGCCCGTTGAGCAGCAGTTCGGCTTTCACGCCGTTCGTCATGACCGGCACGTCAATCATCTGCCCCGGATTCCAATCCCAGTATACGCCAATGTGCACCATCGGCGCGTTCGTCCACAGGGATTTGAATAAGTACCAGTAGTCTTTCGGGAATACCGCCGTGTCCATCATGCCGAAATAGCACGACCGGGTGTGGTACGGCGTGGGTTCGCCGATGTAGTCAATGCCGCTCCAGAGGAACTGCCCCAGCGAATACGGCGTGTTCAAATCTTCCACGATGCACTTGCGCATGTCCTTCGTGCCCCAGCTGGACGTGGAATTGCCCAGCGCGGAGCATTGCAGATCCTCGTCGGAGAGAATCGACGATGCCATCGGGAAGTGGTAAATGCCGCGGCTGGACAGCGCCGAAGCTGTCTCACTGCCGTAAATCACCCAGTCCGGATGTTCGGCGTGGTGCGCCTCGTAATACTTTTCGCCGTAGTTGTAGCCTTGCGCGTCTACCAAATCAGCGCATTTCCGCGCACCTTCCCACGGCATGAAGTTGCTGCCGATGGTAATGACGGCATTTCCGCGCGGGTCGTGCAGGCGCACATTCTCGCACAGGTCGCACGTCACCTGTTGTGCGGATTCATCCAGATGCGTGTCCAGAATCTCGTTGCCGATTGACCACATCAGCAGCGACGGATGATTGCGGTCGCGGCGCACCCACGCGGCGACATCCGACGGCATGTCGGTGGGGAAGAAGCGCGCGTAGTCAAACGGCGTTTTGGCGCGCAGCCACATATCAAACGCTTCGTCTACCACGAAAATGCCGAGCTCGTCGCACAAGTCCATCACCTGTTTTGCGGGCGGATTGTGGCTTGTGCGCAGGGCATTGACGCCCATTTGCCGCATTGCGCGCAGCTGGCGGCGCATCGCCTTTTCGTGGAACGCCGACCCCAGACAGCCTAAGTCGTGGTGCAGGCAGACACCGTGCAGCTTGACGGGCGCGCCGTTGACCAGCAGTCCGCAATCCGTGGTGAATGTCAGGTCGCGGAAGCCGACGTTCTGCCGGATAACCTGATTGCCCAGCATGGTTTGCAGCGTGTAAACGTTCGGCGCGTCCGGCGACCAGAGCTTCGGCGAAAGCACCTGCATGACCGCCTTGGCGTGGTCGCCCGCAGCTTCGACCGTCACATCGCACACCGGCACGTCGCCGTCGAGCAGCACATGTGTCAGCACGCCGTTGTCCTTCACGCCGCAAAGCTCCGTGTCAATGGTCATCGTCCAGCTTTCCAGCTCGTGCGTGGTTGTGACGTACACGCCGTCCAGCGGAATATGGCGCTTGGGCAGCACATGCAGCGTCACGTCGCGGTAGATGCCCGCGCCGGAATACCAGCGGCTGTTCGGGCTTTGATGGCGGATATGCACCGCCAGCGTGTTTCTGCCGACGAGCAGCCGGCTGGTCAAGTCCACATCGAACGCCGTGTAGCCGTAATGATGCGTGCAGACGATGTGCCCGTTGAGCAGCACGTCGCAGTCCATATACACGCCGTCGAACCGCACGAGGACGCACGACGCGCACCAGCTTTCCGGCACGTCCAGCGTGCGCAGATACCACGCATCCGTCGTCTCGTACAGGTCATTTTCGTTTTCAATCAGAAAATCATGGGGCAAATCGACTGCCTGAAGTGCCGCATTGCTCACATCTTCCAGCGTCGAGCCGAGCGGCAGCTTGCAGAATTGCCAGCCATCGTTGAGCAGCTGTTCCACGGTCATCCCTCCATCGTATGAAGTCAAGGCGGCGCAAAAGTCCGCCCAAATATCCGATGTAGAAATTCGCCTTTTCATCAGAAAAGTCCTGCTGAAAAAGGCTTGAACTGCGTAAAAAGTCATCAAATAGGTGCAAAAATGCAGGTGAAGCATCCGCTCCGCCTGCAAGTAAGTCACACGTCGATGAATTTGCGGAATTCCGGCAGGATACCGATGCCGTCCGGGTAATGCGCGGCAAACTGAGGTACAGCATGGCTGGGGAAGCTGTTGCCTTCAATGAACGTCGGGCCGTTCGGCGTGATGGCGACGTCCCACGCGACAAAGCGCATTTGCGGTACTTTCTGCGCGGCATCAAGGCACATCTTCTTCGCCTCTTCCCAGTAAGGAATCGTAAAGCCGATAATGTCCGTGCCGGTGATGGGGTGCTTGGTGTAGGTGTTGCCCGCCTTGTCTGCGCCGACAGTCAGCAGCTTGCCGCTCTCCAAATCAATGCGCGCCGCCATGCCGCCGCAGTCCACATTGTCCATCACCTTGCCGTTGCCGATGCGCAGGAACGCATAGACGATGCCCTGCTTCTTGTCGCCCAGCAGCGTCGCAATGCGGCAGGTATTGACCGACGTCGGGCACATGCGCGCCATCTCCGGATGCTGCACGACGATTTCTTCCAGAATGCCGATGTTCTTGTCCATCAGCAGCTGGTGGAACGCCTTTGCGCCCCCCTTCCAGTCCTCCGGCGTGAACTTCAGGATGCCCTGACCGCTCGACCCCTCCAACGGCTTGCCGATGAGGGCGGGGAGCGCCATCATGTCCTCCAGCTTGTCAAGCGGCGTATCCGCGTTAATCAGCAGCCACTTGCGCGGAATCCATTCTTTGAACAGCTCGTTGAACTGCGTCTTGTCATCGAAGAAATGCCAGTACGCTTTGTCGTTCATCCGGCGGACAATGCTGTTGGAAATGCCGCGCGTGATGACAGTCTTGCGCTGCGCATCGTTGAGTTTGTACATCTGTGCGATTTTGTAGTCCACATAGCCCGCGTTGTACTTCACAGCACAGCGGAGCATGTCGCACAGCAGCCAAATGCGGGATTTGCCGGAGCGCTCATGCAGCAGCCCGGCGGTTTTCCACATGGCTTTCCAGTCCATCTTGAACAGACGCTTGAAGAAATACGAAAGACGGCTCATGCTGATGCCCCTTTCTTGCTTGCAGAATCAGACACAATCAGACGTTGAAGCGGAACAGCACGATGTCACCGTCCTTCATCACATAGTCCTTGCCTTCGGAGCGAACCAGCCCTTTTTCCTTGCATGCCGCCATCGAGCCGAGTTCCACCAGCGTGTCGAAAGGCACGATTTCCGCGCGGATGAAGCCCTTCTCGAAGTCGGTGTGAATCTTGCCCGCGGCTTGCGGTGCTTTCGTGCCGTTGACAATCGTCCATGCGCGGCATTCGTCTTCGCCCGCCGTCAGGAAGGAAATCAGCCCCAGCAGCCGATAGCACGCCGTAATCAGCCGATCCAGACCCGACTGCCCGATGCCCAGTCCTTCGATGAATTCCGCCTTTTCGTCGGGACTCATCTGCGCAATTTCCTCTTCAATCGCGGCGGAAATGACGATGATTTCGGCATTCTCGCTCTTCGCGATGGCTTCCACGCGGTCAAGACCCTTGATTTCGCTCTCCGGCTTACCGAGGTCTTCTTCGGCGATGTTCGCGGCGTAGATGACCGGCTTGGTCGTCAGCAGGAACCAGCCGTCCAGCACTTCCTTCTCCTCGTCAGTTACGGGGCAGGTGCGCGCGGGCTTGCCGGCTTCCAGATGGGCGTAAATCTTGTCCGCCAGTTCGACCTCGATGCCCGCCTTCTTGTCGCCGCCGCGGAAGTTTTTCATCGCCTTGTCCTTGCGGCGCTGCACGGTGTCCATGTCCGCGAAAATCAGCTCAAGGTTGATCGTCTCAATGTCGCGGGCGGGGTCAATCGAGCCATCAACGTGGATGATGTTCTCGTCCTCAAAGCAGCGCACGACGTGGACAATCGCGTCCACCTCGCGGATGTGGCTCAAAAACTTATTGCCCAGACCTTCGCCGTGGCTCGCGCCCTTCACCAGACCGGCAATGTCCACAAACTCGATGGTCGTAGGGGTAATCTTCTTCGGGTGATACATTTCGCCCAGCACGTCCAAGCGGTGGTCAGGCACCATGACAACGCCCGTGTTCGGCTCGATGGTGCAGAAAGGATAGTTGGCCGCCTGTGCGCCAGCCTGCGTGATGGCATTAAACAGGGTGCTTTTGCCGACATTGGGCAAACCGACAACGCCTAATTTCATAATCCGGATTCTCCTTCTGTGATGCTGTGATAGCGTTCTTTATTATAAACGCATTCCAGCAGAAATGCAATTCATTTTGCAAAGAAATTCGCCGATTCGCTGATTTTGCCGCAAACCTTGACGGAAAGTGTGCGTTATGCTATCATACAGGCAGAAGAACGCGCGAAAGGAGCGGAGGGAAAATGTACTACTGCACGAACTGCCATCGGGTGACGCCGGAGAGAGCGGAAAGCTGCCCGTACTGCGATAAATTCGACCGTCTGCGTCCGGCAGAGGAAGCGGACGAGTGCCGCTTGACGGAGCTGGATGCGCTGAACGCCTCGGTGCTGGAAAGTCTGCTCAAAGAGGCGAATGTGCCGTATATTGCCCGCCCGATGATGGGCGCGGGCATCAGCGCGGCGCTCGGCGTAACGCTGGAGAAATTCGTGTTCTTTGTGGCGTACCGCGACTACGCCCGCGCCCAGGAGCAGCTTGAAGCCCTGCTTGCGCCGGACGACCACGCGGCGGATGCAGACTTCGCGGACGAGGACGAAGAATCGGAAGATGAGGACGAATAATCCGCATACAAATCGCGGCGACTGGCATTGCTGTCAGCCGCCGCGTGTGTTTTTTGGGATTGGGGCAACACCGCACAATTCGGCGGCGCGTCGGAACTTTATACTATTTCCAAATGAGAATGCGCCAAGATGCGAAGCGAATTTTTCGCGCTGGCTAACGCGAATGAAACGCAGCGTAGCAGCGCTACGCTAAGTGGAATGAGCGGACGCAAGCGCGGAAAAGGCGCGAGCAGATGGCGCAGGTGAATTTGGAAATAGTATTATCAGCGAATCTCAATATCCCCCGAAACGCTCCGGATGCTGCCCGTCACGGTTCTGCTGCCCCTGCGCCCGGAACGGCGCATCGAAATGTCACCGGAACGGCTGTGGACGTCGATGTTGTTCATCCCTGTGTCGTCCGGCAGTTCCACGTCAATGTCGCCGGAGGTCGTGCTGCCGTTGATGAGCGACAGCGCGCCCGTGAAGCGCAGGTCTAAGTCGCCCGAAACGCTACTAAAGTCGCACTGCCGCACCTTCGCTTCCAGCTCCACATCGCCGCTGGTGCTGGCAAATTTCAGATGGTCGTAATCGCCGTGAATCTCCACGTCGCCGCTGACGGTGGAAATCTGCACATCGTTTGCATCGGCTTCAATGTTGATATCGCCGCTGGTGGTGGTGAATGCGCCGCGATTCAGCGGGGCGAACAGTTCGACGCTGATGTCGCCGGATGTGCTGGTAAAGTTCAGGTCGGTGACGTGGATGTCGCGCGCCTCGATGTCGCCGGAGGTCGTCAGGACGCTAATGGGCTTGTCGAAGCTGCGCGGGATGCACAGCGTCACGTCGCCAATGCTGCGGGAAACGGTGATGTTCGGCTTGATGCTGGAGAACAGCTTGCCCAGTTCCTGCCCGAAGCGGGAAGCGGTGCTGGCGAAGCTGTCAATCATGCTTTCGATGCTGTTCGGGTTCTTGCCGTCACCCGTGCTTTCCTGCTTGAACCCCATCTTCGACATGTTGTCCGAGAATTCTTTAGCGTGCTGCTCGAATTCCTTGGCGTGTCGCTCGGCTTCCGCTTCCACCTGCTTGTCGCTCTTCTTGTCGCCGAAGAAGAAATATTCGCCGTTCGGCTTCTTCACATACAGCCGCCCGTTGGCGAAACTGCCGCTGACGGTGAAGCTGCTTCGGTTGCGCTTCGGGGCATCGGGGTCGCGGCAGACGCGCAGAACGCCGTCCTCGATGCGGCAGATGGACGCTTTTGCGCCTTCCACATCCTCAAAGCGGACATGCACGTCCCCGTCCGGCGATTCCTCCAAATGCACGTCGTCGCACACCATCGTCATTTCGATGCGCCCAATATCCGCCGGATGGAAAGTGAAATCCGTCTGCTCGCCGTCTCCATCGTCATCGACCGGCACATCCGCGCTCTTCGGCGCTTCTTCCGCTTCGGGCGATTCAGACTTCTTCGGGTACTGGCTGATGACATCCTCCATGCCCTTCAAACTCTCGACGACGGCGGCAATCGCGTCATCGTCGCTCAGCCCGCGGGACGTCATGTCCTGATAGCGCTCTTGGCAGTTGCTCATCGTCTCGTCGTAGAGCGCCTGCACCTCGTCCGTCATTTCCACATCCTGAAAGAGCAGATTCACAATCCGCTCGACCGTTTCGTTACGCATCGTGCTGTTCCTCCTGATTCTCCTGATTTGCGTTCTGCAGCCGCTGCCGGCTGATTTCCTCCCACGAGATGGTATCGCCAATTAAACGCTCCGCCAGAGAAAAGTCCGAAAACGGCGTTACCCGGCGGAATGCGAAAATTTCCTTGCACATAATGTTATCCCTCCAATAGCTGGTCAAGCTGGCGTTTCGTGTCCTCCCACGCCGCCAAATCGCTGATGAGCTTTTCCTGCCCCAGCGCCGTGATGGCGTAGTAGCGGCGGCGCGCGCCGGACGTCTCGCTGCCCCAGTAGGACTGAATCAGCCCGGCAGCCTCCAGCCGGCGGAAAGCGGTGTACAGCGTCGCTTCTTTCAGCTCCACCTCGCCGCCGCTGAGCGTCGAAATGGTCTTGTTGATTTGGTAGCCGTAGCTGTCGCCGTGGGAAAGCTGGTGCAGAATAATGGTGTCGGTATAGCCGCGAAGAATATCTGCGGACAATGCCATATGCTTCACCTCCTATGGTTCATCCCTTGTCTTGGTATCTCACCTTGACGAGTATTACTATATCACAAGATACTTCGCCTGTCAAGGTATCTTGCAAGAAATATTTTGTTTTTTTTGCATGCCGCAGCCGCTCCTGTTCTTTTGCTGTTTCACCCTTGCGAAAAGGGAAGGCGTGGGGTACAATGGAAGCGTAAAAAATCTGCGGTGCAAGGAAGCATCAGCGGAAAGGCAAGGAGAGCGCATTATTATGGAAAAGATTCAGATGAAAACGCCGCTGGTGGAGATGGATGGCGACGAAATGACCCGCATCCTGTGGGCAGACATCAAGCAGCTGCTGATTGAGCCGTTCGTGGACTTGAAGACGGAGTATTACGATCTCGGTCTGCCGCACCGCGACGAAACGCGTGATCAGGTGACGATTGACAGCGCCAACGCGACGAAGAAGTACGGCGTCGCGGTCAAGTGCGCGACCATCACCCCGAACGCCCAGCGCGTGACGGAGTACAACCTGCACGAGATGTGGAAGTCGCCAAACGGCACCATTCGCGCCATGCTCGACGGCACGGTCTTCCGCGCGCCGATTCTCGTCAGCGGCGTTCGCCCAACAGTCCGCACTTGGCAGCAGCCGATTACCATCGCCCGTCATGCCTATGGCGACGTCTACCGCAATTCGGAAATCCGCATCCCCGGCGCGGGCAAGGCGGAGCTGGTGTTCACGGGTGCGGATGGGCAGGAGCTTCGCCAGACGATTTTCGATTTCAAGGGGCCGGGCGTCGTGCAGGGCATTCATAATCTGGATGCGTCGATTACGTCCTTTGCCCATGCCTGCTTCCAGTACGCGCTGTCGGTCAAGCAGGACTTGTGGTTCTCCACGAAGGATACCATCAGCAAGACCTACGATCACCGCTTCAAGGACATTTTCCAAGAAATTTTCGATGCGCAGTATAAGGAAAAGTTTGAGCAGGCGGGCATTACCTATTTCTATACGCTGATTGATGATGCCGTGGCGCGCGTCGTGCGCAGCAAGGGCGGCTTTATCTGGGCGTGCAAGAATTACGACGGCGACGTGATGTCCGACATGGTGGCGACGGCGTTCGGCTCCCTGGCGATGATGACTTCCGTGCTCGTTTCGCCGGACGGCAAGTTTGAGTACGAAGCCGCGCATGGCACAGTCACGCGCCATTACTACAAGTATCTGAAGGGCGAGGAGACGTCGACCAACCCCGTCGCGACGATTTTCGCGTGGTCTGGCGCGCTCCGCAAGCGCGGCGAACTGGATCATCTGCCGGACTTGATGACGTTTGCCGACAAGCTGGAAAAGGCGACCATCGGCACCATCGAAAGCGGCGTAATGACCAAAGACCTTGCGCTGCTGTGGGAGGGGACGCCTGCGCAGGCGGTCAACAGCCGCACGTTCCTCGAAGCTATCGCGTCGCGCATGGCGTAAGATGCTGTAGTGACTTTTTGCCCATACCTTCTTTTGCGGATGCTTTCCTGCTGCTTACGGGAGGCATCCGCTATTTGGTATGCGCGGAATGTGATGGTAGGATGAAAAACGTGTCTGTCCCTATCACCGCTTTGGACATGCCGCTTCACATTCGCAAGGAAAACATGGCAAAAAAGCGCGAATTAGCGTGAAATAGCCATTTTCATGTGCGAATGGAGTGTTGATTTTTGAACCAAAACAGACTATAATGGAATTGTACTGCAAATGGCATTTCAAGGCAGCAACGGATGAGAATCGGCTTATCCGCGAAAGGAGAATCTTCGCAAGATGAAGAAAATCATGCTTGTTTTCGGAACTCGGCCGGAGGCCATCAAGATGTGTCCGCTGGTCAATGAGCTGAAGCGCCGCCCGCAGGTGCAGACAGTTGTCTGCGTCACGGGGCAGCACAAGCAGATGCTTCAGCAGGTGCTGGATGCGTTTTCGGTCGTGCCGGATTACGATTTGGCGATTATGCAGCCGAATCAGACGCTTTTCGATGTTACTACCGCTATCCTGACGCGCATTCAGGCAGTTCTCAATCAGGAAAAGCCTGATTTGACGCTCGTGCATGGTGATACCAGCACGGCATTTGTCACCGCACTGGCGTGCTTCTATCTGCATATTCCGGTTGGACATGTGGAGGCTGGGCTTCGTACCTACAACCTCGAAAGCCCTTTCCCAGAAGAGTTCAACCGGCAAGCAGTTTCACTGATTTGCCGGTATCATTTTGCGCCGACGGAAAAGGCAAAGCAGAACCTGCTGCGCGAGGGCAAAGACGAATCGTCTATCTTCGTGACGGGCAACACCTCCATCGACGCGCTGAAAACCACCGTTCGCGCGGATTACACCCACCCGGAACTGACGTGGGCGAAGGGCAGCCGCCTGATTCTCATCACCGCGCATCGGCGGGAGAACCTTGGCGAAGCCATGCACCATATGTTCCGCGCGATTCGCCGCGTATTGACGGAACACCCCGATGTCAAGGCACTCTACCCGATTCACCTGAATCCAGTTGTTCGGCAGGAAGCGGCGGAAGAACTGTCCGGGCTGGAACGTTTGCACATCATTGAGCCGCTGGATGTGCTGGATTTCCACAATATTATGGCGCACAGCACGCTGATTCTGACCGATTCCGGCGGTATTCAGGAGGAAGCGCCCGGTCTGGGCAAGCCTGTTTTGGTCATGCGCGACACGACCGAGCGCCCGGAGGGCGTTGCGGCGGGCACACTCAAGCTCGTCGGCACGTCGGAAGAGACGATTTACCGCGAGTTTACGCGTCTGCTGGATGACCCGGCGGCTTACGCGGCGATGGCGCACGCCAGCAATCCCTACGGCGACGGACACGCCTGCGAGCGGATTGCGGATATTCTGTGTGAATAAACCGCGCTGGGCGCACATACAATCATCGTCGAAACATGGGGAGGAGCGTTCCGGATGAAAAAACAGTCATACCAACGCATCCTCGCTGTACTGATCAGCCTGATGATTCTGCTGACGGCGGGCATGGCCATCGTCGGCGCCGGACTGCTGCAAACCCGCGAGGATTCGCCGGACATTCTGCCGGAAGCGACGGCTACCGCGGATTCGGGCGATCTGCTGATGGCGTCCGACCTTGCACCCGACCCGGCAAAGTGGTTTCTGCCCTATGACGGAGATTTGACCGATGCGGACGGAAATCCAGTGCGCCTATCCGCCCTGCGCGGAAAAACGACCATCCTGCTGTTCTGGTCAAGCTGGTGTCCGGACTGCCAGGTGTACTTGGCGGGCGACTTTGGGGCGGCGGTACAGGCCGCACAAGCGGCGGGGGCGCAGGTCGTTCTTGTCTGCCGAGAGGGGATTCGCGGCGACACGCGCGAGAAGGCGGAAGCAGAATTGACGGAATCCGGCATTACAGGCATTCCGCTGTATATGGATGCGGACGCGGCGCTCTTTCACACGCTGGGACTGCGGAGCGTGCCGTCTCTGGCGGTTTTCGATTCGCAGGGGCAGCTGCTTCGCGCGACGGCGGATATGCCGAATGCGGATGAAATGGCGCAGCTGCTGGACGCGGCGCAGCGTCCGGCACAGCAGACACTCGCGTTTCTGAAACGGCTGATGCAGGCGGATGGTGCGATTCCATCCACCTATACGCTGTCCGGCGACGAGGTTCATCCGGGCGATACCGTGCTTTCCGAGACGATGGGGCAGACCATGCTCTATGCGGCGCAAACGGAGGATGCGGCGCTCTTCTCCGATGCATGGCGTTACGTCCGTGACGAAATGACCGTCGGCGGCTTAACCGTCTGGCGGATTCAGGCGGGCGAAAAAGCGGCAGCTAATGCGTCGCTGGATGATCTTCGCATTCTCCGCGCGCTGATGAAAGCGGATGCGGTATGGGGCGGCTACGAGCGTGAAATCCGCGAACGGGCGGCGGCACTGTACACTGCCTGCGTGGTGGATGATGCGCTGGTCAGCTTTGCGAACGTCGATGGTTCGGGGCGCAGCGATAGTGTCACCCTGTGCTATCTGGATGTGCAGACGATGCGCGCCTTATCCGCCTATGATGTCCGATGGACAGCCGTCGCGAACCGCAGCGAAGCCATATTGACTGATTCGCGCGCGCTCATGAGCAGCGAACTCCCGCTCTACCGTGCCTCCTATACCCTGGCAAAGGATATGTTCAGCAATGCGGCGGCGCAGATGACCGAAGCGGCGCTGACGATCCTGCACGCGGCGCAAATCAGCGCGGCAGGGGAGCAGACGCTGGATTGGCTGGATGCGCAGCTTGGCGCAGGCGCAATTTATGCGCAGTACGCGTCAAACGGACAGGTCGGCTATGGATTCCGCTATGAAGCGATTGGATCGTATGCCGTCCTGGCACAGGTCGGTGCCGTCAGCGGGCACACGGAGCTTGCGCGGCTGTCGCTGGCGAAACTGGAGAACCGCCGCATTGCGACGGGGACATTCGCGGGCGCTTACGGCAGCATCAAAGGCGAAACATCCTATACATTTGATGAATTGGAAGCTCTTTTTGCGCTCATGGCCATGAAGCCGTAACGCAGGAAAGGAGAGTGCAGTGTGCGCGCGATTGCGTGGCTGATTGTGAAGCTCAGCGGCTTGTTTGTCAAGCTGTACCACCTGATTTTGAACGCCATCCGCCGGTTTGACCGCGCGATGCGCAAGCGCTACCGCCCCAAGCACCTTGCCCTGATGGTGGTGTTGGTGATTGCGGTTACAGCGTCGATTACACTTTTTGTCCCGCCGTATCTGGGGCTGTCCAACGACGGCAGCTTTGCCGCTGTGTTGGCGGATACCGGGCTGTCCCGGCTCGATCCGTCCGACACAAGCGCTTTCTTCAACTATTATGAGCGTGTCTATAATGTCGGCTCGTCCGCGCTTCCGACCGGTACAACGCCGCTAATTCAGCGGATGCTGGTGCGCACGGCGGTCGTCATCGACGAACTGGTGACGCACGACGGGCTGTTTGACATGCGCTTCCTCGCAGCAATCTATCTGCTGATTTACATCCTGCTTCTCATCCCGATGCTCTCCAAGCTGCTGGGACGCGTCAAAGTCTACTCCGAGGGGCTGTTTATCGCGGTTTTTGCTGTGCTAATTTTCGGCGATACCGCCATGATAACCCGCTTTGCCTCTTTTTACACGCAGCCCATTGAGCTGATTTTGATGGTTGCCTTGGCGAACTGCGTCCTGCAGATTCCGGATAGCCTGAACCGCTTTTTGCCGCAGATTGGGCTTGCCGGCACGGTCATCCTGATGATGGCGGTCAACCAGTACTGCGCGCTGATGGGCATCGTCTTTTCTGTTGCGTACTGGATGCTCATGCGTCACAAAGCGGATGCGCTTCATAAGGGGCTGTATTTGCTCCTTGCAGTGCTGCTGTGCGCTGTCAGCGTCATGCAGACGGGCGATATGCTCAACAATCAGACGATTAACGAGAAGTACGACCAAATGACGCGCGGCGTTCTCTTTGAGGCGACTGACCCGGAAAAAGCACTGGCGCAGTTCGGCATTGAGGCGCGGTATTCCGTGCTGACGGACACGTATTCCACGCAGAGCTACCCCGTTGTGCTGCCGGAAAGCGGCGCGCTGGATGAGGGCTTCCTTGATCAGTACACGACGTCGGACGTGACGCTGTATTACCTGCGCCATCCGATTCAATTGCTGGGGCTGTTTGAGGTCGGCGTGCGCAACGCGTTCTTCACGCGAACGGATTATTCCGGCAACTACGAGCAGTCCAGCGGAATGCCTGCGCGGGCAAAGGCACTGTTCCTCTCTATCTGGTCAACGTTCAAGGAGCGTTCCGCCCCGCAAACGGCGGCGTCGCTGCTCCTGCTGGTCGTCGCCTTCCTCTTCTTCCGCCGTAAAGCGGACGAAAAGCTGGAATCCGGCAGGGAACCCGCGAGTGTCTACACCATGCTCAGCGTGCTGCTTTTCGCGGCGGTCACTGTCGAGCTGATGACGGTTGTCATCCTCAGCGGCGATAGTCTGCTGCTGCGCCAGAGCTTCCTGATGGGCTGTCTGATTGACCTGCTGGCGATTATGGCGTGCACTGAGGGACTCCACCGACTGAAAATTATTGAAACGGACGGGCAATAAAGGAGGCTGCCATGAAAAACGAAACGCAATCGGCACTGGTAGCGCGGGACGCGGCTATCATTTTGCTGCTGATCTGGGCGTTTATGCAGGCGCTGCTGATGATTTGGGCACCTGCGGATACGCAGACGACGTATTTGCTGCTGCTGTTCCTGATGGATATTGCCGTGCTGTGCGGCTTTATGGATCGCGTCAACACCGGCACGGCGCTTGCGGCGACGATTACCTGCGGCTGGGTGGCGTATAAGCTGTATTCTTTTTATGCCGTGGGCGAAACGGTGTACTTGACAGATTATTTTGTGACTGTACTGCCGCTGCTGGGATCGGGCGCGGCGGCGCTCTTCTCCCGCAGTATGCGCCACGTCAATGCTGAGAACAAGCTGCTGCGCCGTCAGGTGGATGAACAGGTGCTGGTGGACGATGTGACGGAGCTGTACAATCTGCGCGCCATGTACCGCGATGCGCAGATGATGACGGGCTACTGCGTCCGCAACCATCTGCCGATTTCGCTGATGATTATCCAGATGCGCTACGAAAGTGAACTGCACGGGATGCTGTCCCACAGCCGCTATATCCAACTGCGCAAGCGGCTGGCGGAGCTGGTGATGGACAGCGTGCGCGTAGAGGATAAGGTCTATTGCATTGACGAGCATGGCACGATGGCGATTTTGCTGACCTCCAATGAAGCAAACAGCGCCTATGTTCGCAGCCGTATTATTGCAGCGGTGACGAAGGAGGATGCTTTTGACGGCATTCTGGAGCGCGGGACGCACATGGATCTGCGCTTTGCCTGCAAGGAGTACGACGAGCATTTCGGCAAGGACATGATGGCGTTCAAGAAAGCCGTTGAGAGCGAGCTGGCGTATGATGTGTAAGGCGAAAGCGTGGGTACTGGCGCTGACGGCGGGGCTGCTGCTTCTGCTGATACCCGCACAGGCGCGCGCGGATGTGACCCGTCTGCTGATTTTGAACGACGAGCAGACAAGTGAGACGAGCGCAGCGGCGACGGACGTCCTGCGGCGATTTGCGCTCTATTCCAGCTGGACATGTACGTTTGTCAGCAGCGAGGATGTGCCGGACACCGACGGGTACACCGCCGTCATCATCTGCACCGACCCGAATCGGGCGCTGAATGCGTCGGTGGCGCTGGCGATTCAGGAGAGCAAACTGCCTGTGTTTGTCATCGGCGCGGGTGGCTTGGCGGAGCTGACGAAAACGCAGGTACATGAAGGTTCGCTGACATTGCGCTTGCAGACGCAGGCAAACGCCGCGAACGATATGCTGCTTTCCGGCAATTCGCTTCTGCTGATGAAGAAAAGCGGCGAATCGCTCGGCGGACAGATTTTCGTCGGTGCGCAGGCATTTCCGCTTTGCCAAACGGCGGGAAACATCACCCATTTGGCGTATTTTGACCCGTCGCAGGAAGCGCAGTGCGCGTTCCTCTCAACGCTGCTGCAAACGTGGCTGTGGCCCTACAAGAATTCTCCGACCGCGTACGGGCAGTATCTCGTGCTTGACCGCATTTATCCGTTTGCCGACCCGGAGCGGCTGCTGTCGCTGGTGGAGATGCTTGAGACGGAAAATGTGCCGTACGTCCTGTGTGTCATGCCGATTTACGCCAATGCCGATTATCCGGCAATGAAGCGTTTCTGTGAGGTGCTGCGGTATGCGCAGAGCCGCGGCGCGGGCATTGTGATGCACGTTCCGCAGGTAACGCTGGTGAACGTGACGGTGGAGGACTTGCAGGAGAATATCGCCAATGCGTATTCCGCCTATTCGCGCTACGGCGTCTACCCGCTGGCGATTGAAGCGCCGGATGTGTGGCTGATGAGCGAAAAGGGGCAGGATGTCCTGCGCGGCTGGCGAACGGTGTTCCTCTTCCGCTCGGATGAAGCGCTTTTCGGCGAGAAGCAGGCGGAGAACACGGCGTTGCGCGACGGCCACCAAATCGTCGCGCCTGCCTACGCTGACGCGACCGCCTTCACCAACGCCTATGCACAGGCGATTTACCTTGACCCGTCAGAGAATATCGAGACGCTCCGGACGCAGGTCAATCGGCTGAAGAACTCCCGCACAGCGCTCAAGAAGCTTTCAGATGTGGAAGGCATCGTCTATGCGGGCGACCTGTATGTGCATTTTTATCCGGCGGATGGGCTGTATGTCAACGGACAGGCAGCGTCGCTTGCCTATCAGCGCTTCAATTACGACGAGGACTACGTCTACGACCGCGGCTTTGTGCAGTATATGACCGAGCAGATTCAGGCGAGCAACAAGCTGATTCTGGCGTTTGTGGTTGTAGCGTGTACGATTTTCATTGCCGGGATGATTATTTCCCGGCGGACGACGCGACGGCAGCTGCTGGGCAACCATCCGCACGCGAAAGACGAGCAGGAGGGGGTGAATCTGCATGACGGCGGCTGATTATTTGATGCTGATTTCGATGGTCTGCATCTGGGCGCTGATGGCAATTAACGTCTTTCTGTCCGTCGGCGGATTCCTGTATTACCATCAGTGCAGCAAAACGGACGGGCATGTGCCGATTGACGAGTACCCGTTCGTGTCGATAATGGTGCCAGCGCACAACGAGAGCGTCGTCATTCGGCGTACCGTCCGCGCCCTGCTCAACTTCGACTATCCGCACGACCGCTACGAAATCATCGTCATCAACGACAACTCTACCGATGACACCGCAAATGTGCTCAAGCAGATTCAGGCGGCGAATCCCGGCCGCAACCTGATTGTCGTCAATACGGATAACGTTGTCGGCGGGAAAGGGAAGTCTAACGCGCTGAACATCGGCTATTCGGTAGCAAAAGGCAGCGTGTTTGCGATTTACGATGCGGACAACACGCCCGAACCGCAGGCGCTGCGCATTCTGGTGGAGAATCTGATGAGCGATTCGTCGCTGGGCGCGGTCATCGGCAAATTCCGCACACGCAATCGAAACGCTTCGCTGCTCACGCGCTTTGTCAACATCGAGACGCTGGCACACCAGTGCATGAATCAGGCGGGGCGCTGGTTCTACTTCGGGCTGTGCACCATTCCGGGCACGAACTTCGTCATGCACCGCCACATCATTGAGGAAATCGGCGGCTGGGATCCGGACGCGCTGTCGGAGGACACGGAAATCAGCTTCCGCATCTACCGCATGGGCTACAAAATCAAACTTGTGCCGCAGGCGGTGACGTGGGAGCAGGAGCCGTTTCGTCTGGGAATTTGGTTCAAGCAGCGTACCCGCTGGGCGATGGGCAACCTGTATGTGCTGATCAACAATTTCAAGTATATCTTTGATCCGTCCGGCGGCAAAATGCGCATGGATGTGCTGTACTACGCGCTGGTTTATATCCTGATGGCGTTCACGCTCGTCTGCTCGGACACCATGTTCGTTCTGGGTGTGCTGGGGTACAGCCATGTGTCGCTGGGCGGCTTGTCCACGATGGTGTGGGTGATGGCGTGCGCGCTGTTTGAGTGCAACGTCATGCTGACGCTGGCGCAGGAGAAGAATGAGTTCAATCTGCAATCGGCGGCGCTGGTTCTGCTGATGCTGTTTACCTACTCGAAACTGTGGGTGGTTGTCGTCCTCCGCGCCATGTGGATGACGGTGAAGAAAATCGTCAGCAAAACGGATTACACTTGGTATAAGACCGAACGTTCCGCAGACTAATCAGAAGGGATGGATTGAGAACGATGAACACACGCTATTTCACAAGCCGTCTGCTGGCTTTGATGCTCGCAGCGCTGCTGGTTTTCTCCTGCGCTGCGGCGGAGGAAACCGAAATTCCCAGCGGTGTGGTGGACAATTTTGTCCAGAGTGAAATTGAAAAGCAGCAATCCGCCAGTGACGCAACGGCATTTGAGGCAGGCGCGGCGGCAGGGGAGTATTATGCTGATTTCACCTTCGGCGGCGTGCAGACACTCAGCGGCATTACGACGACGCTGAGCCTGTACGCAAATCTGCCGAAGTACGCCAAGCCCGTCAGCGCCGTGCTGCGCCTGAGCTACACCGCATCCGACCTGATTCTGACGGACATTTCCTCCCTGACGTACTATATGAACGGCACGCCGTTCGGCTCGTCGAAGATTGTCACGCGTTCCGACGGCGCGCAGACCGTGCTGTATGTGAGCGTCCCGGTGGAGCTGCTCACGACGGGCTATAATTTGCTCGAAATTCTCTCGTATGTCCGTCTGACGGACGACGAAGGCTGCCGCGACGACTACAATGGCGCAAACTGGGTCAAGATCGCGGACACGACTTGCCTGCGTATCTACTACGAGATTTCCGACGATGCGGATGAACTGTACATGTACCCATACCCCTTCATTTCGCTGATGAATCCCGACGGCGCGGAGAGTGTGGTTGCCGTCAGCGACGCGGCGGACGAAGCCGAGCTGACCGCCGCCATGATGCTGATGGCGGGCATGGGCAACAGTCTGTCTGCCAAAAACGCCATGACGCTGTGCCGCCTGTCGGACGCGAAAAGCGAAAACGTGCTGTATGTGGGACTGAAGAAGAACACGCCGGAGTATCTACTGTCTCTGCTGACGCAAAGCGTTCCTGCAACGGGCGCATTGGTGCAGCGCGTGACGGATGGCGACACATCGTATCTGCTGATTGTCGCGGAGGAAGAAGCCGCGCTCAGCGAAGCCGCCGCGCTGCTCAGCGACACATCCCGCGTGGCGCAGCTCCACACATCGCAGACCTACGTTTCCGTCGGCGAAGCGCAGCAGTATGCCCTCGCGTCGGAAACGTCCGGGCTGACGCTTGCGGGGCAGTACACCATTAAGGACATTTCCGGTAACGGCATCAGCTTCTCCGGCCCCTTTACGCAGAAGATGACGATTTATCTGCCCGTCGCGAAGGACTATGTGCTGTCGAGCGAAAGCCGCTTCTCCTTCGACATCCGGTACAGTGAGAATCTGGACTTCGACCGCAGCCTCGTCACGTTCTACTGGGGCACGAACATCCCGCTGTATTCCCACAAGCTGACCAAGGAGGGCGCAACGGGCGAAACGCTGACCTTCTCCGTCCCGGCAGATGCCATCGGGGAGGCAGGCAGCAGCATTACCGTTGTGTTTGACCTCGAAATCAAGGATTTGGACTGCACCGTGCGGTCGATGAACACGCCGTGGGCGTATATCGCGGCGAACTCGTCACTGTACCTGCCGGCGGGCGAAAACACAACGCTGAATCTGGCAAATCTGCCGGCGCCGTTCCAGCGCGCAAGCCGCATGAACAACGTTGTGATGATACTCAGCGATGACGCGACGCAGACGGAATTGACGCTCGCGGGGCGCATCATGGCGATGCTCGGCGCGGGCAGCACGCCCTATGGCTTGCTGAAAGTCATCCGCGCGGAGAATTTCCAAGCAGCCGCCTACGGCAACAGCAACCTGATTGTCGTCGGTCTGTCCGACCGAAACAGCGTCCTCAAGCAGATCAATCCTTACCTGCATTTCCAGTACACGGACGATATGACCAGCCTTGCCGAAAGCACGAAGCTGGTGATGACGACGGATTATGCCCACGAAGCCAGCGTGCTCCAGCTGATGAAATCCCCCTACAACGAGACGATGGCGCTGCTGACCGCTTCCGCCGCGACCGAAGCAGGCTTGCAGAACCTGATGGCGCGCTTGAGCACGGAAAAGAACCGCTGGTCGCTGGGCAAGGAAGCGCTGGTGGTGGACAGCTACGGCGGCGCATCCAGCTATCAGTTCACCGTGTCCACAGCGCTGACGCAAAACGCGGAAAAGCCGTCGTTCGCGGATGTTATCGTGCAGAATCGTGAGCCGATGACGCTGCTGCTGGTCGGCATGGGCTGCATGTTGGTGCTGCTGCTTGCTGCGGTGCTGCTGCTCGTGCGTATTCACCACCGCAGAAAGTACGACGATAAGTAACCTGATTTTCGGCGAGGCGGAGGAAGGAGACAAAGGCTCATGCTGTTCAACTCCATCGAATTTCTGCTGTTTTTCCCGGCAGTCGTGCTCTTGTACTACGCGATTCCGGGCAAACTGCGCGTCTTTTGGATTCTTCTGACGTCCTACCTGTTCTACATGAACTGGAATCCGGCGTATGCGCTGCTGCTGCTTTTCTCCACGGCGGTCACGTTCCTTTTCGGCTTGCTGATCGGGAAACGGCGTACCAAGGAGAAAGCAGCGGCAGAGGCAGGACGCCCGATTCACCAGCTTTCCAAGGTCTGGGTCGGCGTGTCCTTCGCTGTCAACCTCGCGATTCTCTTCTTCTACAAGTATTTCGACTTTACCGTCGATAACCTCAACGTTATTCGCGGGTGGATGGGTCTTGCGCCTGTCACACCCGGTTTTGACGTGCTGCTGCCCGTCGGCATCTCGTTCTACATCTTTCAGGCGCTGTCGTATGTCGTTGATGTTTACCGCGGTGACGTGCGCATGGAGACGAATTTCATCAAGTATGCGGCGTTCGTCAGCTTCTTCCCGCAGCTGGTCGCCGGGCCGATTGAACGTTCGACCAACCTCCTGACGCAGTTCGACACGCCGCATAAGCTGGAATACGATAACGTCCGCGACGGTCTGCTTCGGATGGTCTGGGGCTTCTTCCTCAAAATCGTCATTGCTGACCGCGCCGCGATTCTGGTCAATCAGGTGTTCAATTACTGCAATTACTACGAAGGCCCGACCGTGCTGATTGCGGCGGTTCTCTTCGCGTTTCAGGTTTACGGTGACTTCGCGGGCTATTCCAATATCGCCATTGGTGCGGCGCAGGTCATGGGCTTTAAGCTGATGAAGAACTTTGAGCGCCCGTATCTCGCTGTGTCCGTATCGGACTTCTGGCGGCGCTGGCATATCTCGCTCAGCACATGGTTCCGCGATTACTTATACATTGCGCTGGGCGGCAACCGCAAGGGGACGGTGCGCAAGTACATCAACCAGATGATTGTCATGCTCGTGTCGGGCTTGTGGCACGGCGCGGCGTGGAATTACGTCATCTGGGGGGGTATCAATGGGCTGTATCAGGTGGCGGGCGGCATTACGAAGCCCTTCCGCCGCCGTATCCAGCAGAAAACCGGCGCGCGCACGAAGACGCTGAGCTGGCGCATCGGGCAGGTTCTGACGACGTTTGTGCTGATTGACCTGTCATGGATTTTCTTCCGCGCGAACAGCCTCGGTGACGCCATGCACCTCCTGTCGAGCCTCTTCCGCGGCTGGAACACCAATATCTTCTTCGACGGCAGCCTGCTGAAACTGGGGCTTGACCAGACGGAGTGGCTTGTGCTGCTGGGTGCGCTGCTGATTCTGCTGGCGGTCAGCCTGATGCAGGAAAAGGGCGTGTCCGTGCTGGAAGCAGTCAAGCGGCAGCAGCTCTGGTTTCGCTGGCTGATTTACCTCGCGGCGATTTTCGTCGTTCTGCTGACAGGCATCTACGGCCCCGGCTTTGCGGCATCGTCGTTCATCTACTTCCAATTCTGACGAAGGGAGCGCGGAAAGAATGAAAAAGCTGATTCAAAAAGCCGTCAAGGTTCTCGCCTTCCTTCTGGTGCTGGCGCTGTGCTATGGACTGATGGATCAGGTGCTGAAAATCAAGACGGATGACATGGTGTCGCTGGTGAAGCTGCGTCAGCTGCCGCCGGACACGGTGGATGTGCTGCTCGTCGGGTCGTCGCATATCGGGACAAATGTTGATAATCAGCAGATTTTCGATGAATATGGTATTTCAAGTTACAATTTGTGGGTTGGCATGCAACCGATCTGGAATACTTACTATTGCTTGAAAGAAGCGCTGTCAGCACAAAGCCCGCAGATTGTGATTGCTGAAGTGTACTTAAGCACGACAACAATGGACTATTCGCCGAAAGAAACGGCAATAAAAAATGTTGAATTGCTGAATTTGGGAATCAACAAAGTTCAAGCTGCTTTCGCATCTTATGAAAAGTGGACGGATGCCGTAGAAGCCTTGTGGGGATTGCCGTACTATCATGAACGGTATGATGATTTAACTATTGCGGATTTTGTGCAGGAAAATGATTTGTCGCTTCCTGCGCCGAGACGCCCGGAGGGTGGCGTGGCTATCCTAAAAATGCTGGATTATGCTTCCATTACAGATAAACTTCCGATTACTGAAAAAAACGAACAGTATTTGCGAAAAATTATTGATTTGTGCAAGCAAAAGAACATTACGCTAATATTGATGGCTGCGCCGTTTGAAGCGACAGAAGAAGCTGCTATGCGGCTGAACACTGTTGCAGAAATTGCCAAAGAAGAAGGCGTACCGTTCCTCAACTATGTGAAGGAATGGGATAGCCTTGGGATGGACGCAAACACTGACTTTTACGATGGCGGTCACTTCAATAATCAAGGTATTGTTAAGTTTTCCCGCATTGTGGGACAGTATTTATCACAGAATTATTCTTTGCGTGATTGTAGAAAAATTGAAGGATTTATATGGAATGCTTCGCAGACAACTGCTGATAAAAACAAAGCAGAGTTTACCTTAAGCAATCAGTTCTCTGGTGATGGTGTTTCTGAATACTATGATACAAAGATTAAACTCTATGAAAATCGTTATAGTTCATGGACAATATTGACCCAAATTGGTCTGCCCTTGCCAGACACGGATGAAGGGCAGGTCGTTATGGCTTGCTTTGATGAGCAAAATGGCGAGAATTATCGTGGGTTGCTGATTCGCGGTGAAGGCAATGCGCTCCAAGTGATATTGGGGAACAATCGTACATTCATGCTGCCACTTTTGCATGGTGATTCCGCTACGCTTGCTATCACCAAGGACAATGAACGATATTCTATTTATCTAAATGGTGAAAAACTCTATGAGAATGAACAGCTTCCCTGCGACGCCTATTCCGGCACGCTTCTCCTCGGCTGCGAAGAACTCACCCCCGGCGGGGAGAAGTTCCGCTTCTCGCCCACGCGCGTGCTGAACCTCGAAGTCTATGACAGCGTGCTGACGGAAAGCGAAATCCTTGCGTGGCAGCCGGAAGACCTGCCCGAAGCGCCCAAGCCGCTCGGCATCGGCGTGAAGGATGCGGCGGAAGTCTACACGCTTCCGGAGCAGTTCGTCGGCGGCGACGAAACGTATCGTCAGGCGTCGTATCTCGATACGCAGACACAGCTGTTCGCCTCCACTGCGACGCGCTTCACCCTGCTGACCAGCGTCACGCCGAGTGAAAATCCCGGCAATGGCGTGTTCCTGTCCTGCTTCGACGAGAATGCCAAGAACTATCGCGGCTTGCTGATCCGCCAGCTGGACAACGCGCAGATCAACATCGTTTTCGGTCAGAACGTCGGCGTAACCGTGCCGGGCGAATTTGACCGTGAAATGCACCTTGCTATCGTCAAGGACGGCGCAAGCTACCGCATCTATGCGGACGGTCAGCTCGTCGCCGAAGCCGAATCGCCTGCGGATAGCTATGACGGCACGCTGCTCATCGGCGCCCAGCGCGACGCGGACGGCAATATCTTCCGCATTAGCCAGACGCAGGTGAATCACCTGTCTGTCTACGCGGGCGTGATGGCAGAAGCGGACATTGCGGCCTACGACTTCGCCGACGCGCCGCTGCCGCCGGAGCTGGTTGCGGAATCCGCCGCGTACACCATGCCCGGCGCATTCGTCGGCAACGGCAGTGACCGTGCGCTCGACACGGGCGTGAAACTCTACGATGTCGCCACGAAGGATTGGACGCTCGACACCGTCATCGACGTGCGTAAGGGCGTCAACAACGGCGTCTACATGTCCTGCTTCAGCGAGGAAACCGGGCATTACCGCGGCTTCATGCTCCGGCAAGACAATGCCGATACGCTCACAGCCTATGTCGGCAATAGCGTTGGCGTCACGGTGGATTTGCCGCAGGGCACGTCGCTGATGCACCTCGTGGTCGTCAAATCCGGCAGTCAGTACACGATTTGGCAGGACGGCGAGCTTGTCCAGCGCGTCGAAAGCGCCTGCGATAACTACGACGCGACGCTCCTCCTTGGCGCACAGCGCGATGCGGACGGAAACCTGTTCCGCTTCTCGAACGCGGGCATCCGGACGCTGAACATTACGGACGGCGCGCTGTCTGACACGGACGCGGCGGCGCTTTCCGCCCCTGTGAAGGACAACAGCCGATTCTAACCCATATCGAAAGAGAGGAATCTTGCGCATGGAACAGACACGACGGGCGAGGCTGACCGGATTGATGGCGGCTCTGCTGACCGTAGCGGCGATTCTATGGACGCTGTTTGCGTCGCCGTCCATCGGGGTGGTGGCGGATGGCAGCTATGCTTCGGCGGCGGAAGGGCTTGCGCTGCGCTATGCGGAAGAGAGCATCCCGACCGGGCAGCGCGTGGAGGAATTCGCCTATGAGGACACGGCGTATTCCACGCTGTTATTCGCTTCCCGAACCTCCGTCGGCGCGGCGGTTGCGCTCGTCCGGCTGGCGACACACCCGTTCGGTCTGGGTTTCAGCACGCGTTATTTGGCGGTCGTGTATGCGCTGCTGATGGGCTGGGGCGCGTATCTGCTGGCGAACGGGCTGGCGCGGCGGTCGCGCACGGCGGCGATTCTTGCGACGCTTGGACTGCCACTTGCGCTGGCGAATCCCGCCGTCATCGGCTATTTGAACAGCCTGTATGCGGTCGGCGCTTCCATGGCATATTTGCTTCTTTTCCTCGGCGCGACGGTTTATTGCCTGTGCCGGGAAAAGGGATGCGGCGTTCAATGGGCGCTGCTGGTGCTTTTTGCGGCGCAGCTGATGCTGCGTACCATGGCGCAGATGATGGTGCTGCTGCCCGCGGCGGTGCTGGCGGTTGTGCTGTGCGCCGTGCATAGCTGCCCCGGACGGGCAGAACGTCCGCTTCATGCGGCGTGTGTGCTGATTGCGAGCCTGATGTGCGTGAGCGGCCTGGTTACAGGTTGGCAGGCGGACGACACGGTGCATTCCGCCGCCGCGAACTACTTGGCGGTCTTTCAAGGCTATCTGCCCGCATCGGAGAAGCCGGAAGAGACGCTGGAAGCCCTCGGCTTGCCTGAAAGCTACCTCGCGGACATCGGCAAAAGCTACTATGAACCTTCCGAAAAATTTGTGAACGATCCGCGGGATGCGGAGAATGCCGCCCTGCTGAACGAAAATATTTCGCTGGGGAAACGGGTGAAATTTGCGATTCAGCATCCGGCAGTCGTTCGCACCATGATGGACAAAAACGAAAGCGCTTTGCGGAACGCGGACAGCTGGTATTTGGCGGACGATGCCGGGAATGCCGTTTCGTCACGTTCACCGCTGCATACCGTGCTGGAAACCATTTTCGGGCGTGACCATCACGCCATTTCCCGCTGGTGCTTGATTTGCGCGGCGCTCCTCGTGCTGCTGCTGCCCATTGTACGGCGGCAGAGCGCATCCGTGATGCTCTGCGCGTTTCTGCTGATGGTACTGCTTGGCACGATTGGCTATCTGCCGCTGACCCTCGTGCTGACGGGCGGCATTGACTTGCTGACCGTGAAGCCGCTGGCGTTCCTGCTGGGCGGTTTGATGGTGCTGATGAGTTTCGCCTCCGGCGCGGTGCTCCTTCGCCGTCTGATGGCGTGGCTGAGCGTGAAGGACGCGAAATTGGCGCTGCCACCCTGCTCGGCGGGCGCGTCCGGCGGACTGCTGGCGTATCTCCGTAAAATCCGCGTGACGCAAAAGGGGACGGTCGCCATCGTTGCGGTGGTTTGCATGGTGCTCTGCTGCTGGCAGCTGCTTCCGGCAGAGCACATTGGCGGCGTGAACAACGGCGACTTTGGGCGTATGATGGAACAAATCGACCTGTACTGGGCACAGCCGCAGCTCGATGATGAATCGACGCAGTTTGAGTGGGGTGTCGTCGAGGATTACTCCTATCGTGAGCCGTTCCATCCGGCGCGCTTGACCTCCATAGACCCCACCTATTCGCTGATTTTCCCGTCGATGCTCGTTCGTTTCATCACCTTGCTGACGGGCGGCAATTACTCCACGCAGGTGCAGGCGTTCATCCTCCTGTCGCTGGTGATAGCGGCGCTGCTGCTGCTCGTGCACGACCTGTATCCGCTGCTGGGCAAGCTGACGCTCCCGGCGGGGCTGATTGTTGCGTGTATGCTGCTGGGCGAAAATTACCTCGCATGGTACAACTCGCTCTTCGGCGAAACGATGATTCCCGTCGGCTTGATGCTGACGATTGCCTGTACGGTGCATCTGGCGCTGATGCCGCGCGGAAGCCGGAAAAGCTGGCTGTGGATGATTCTGCTTGCCATCAGCGTGCGATTTCTCTGCACTGCCAAGGCGCAGATGGCGCTGGCGCTCCCGGCGGCGATTGTTCTGCTGATTGTCTTTACCGTCTATCATCATCCGCAGACAAAAAAGCCGCTGATTGCGTTTTCGCTGATGGGCGCGCTGCTATGCGGGCTGGTCAGCTACGACACGCTTGGCGTGTACCGCAAAAATCAGGGGGTGTCCGAAAAGCAGACCATCTGGCAGAGCGTGTTTTACGGCGCGCTGATGATTGCTGACGACCCGGACGCAGCCATGGAAGAGCTGGGCATTCCAGCGGAAATGAAGGCGGACATCGGCAAACACGCGTACTATCCGAACAGCGAGTACGTTTATCCCATTGAGTCGGACGAGCTGCAGGAGAAATTTTACGACCATGTGACGACGATGACGCTTGTGCGCTACTATCTGCGCCATCCGAAGGACATGCTGACAATGATGAACCGCGCGGCACAGGAATCCGTCACATTGAGCACGTCGTTCATGACATACACGGACGCGCTGTACAGCGACAATCGTCCGCTGCACCGCATGAACCTCTGGTGTAATCTGCGCAGCATCTTCGCGGCGCGCGCGTTCTGGGTGTATGTGCTGCTCTACGGCACGGCGGGCGTGTTCTGCCTGACGCTGATTTGCCGCAAAAAGACGCAGAAGCAGACAAAGCTGCTGGCGATGCTGTTCCTGTGCGTGATGTTCGTCGGCGTAATGCAATATCCGCTGTCGGTCATCGGCAACGGCTTTGCGGACAACAACAAACAAATGTATACCTTTATGCTCTGCCACGACCTGCTTGTTGTGGCGGCAGGCGTGGTGCTTGTGCGGCGGCTGATTCCGGCGCGGCGCACGGCGGAAAATGCAATCAGGGAGGAAGCAGACCATGAGCCGCAAGAAGAATCTGCTTGATTATCTCGCGCTGACGCTGTTTATCATGTGCATGGGCTTGGCGCTCAGCGCCAGCCTCGAATATGTGACGCGCGCGACGGAACGGGAATATCTCGGACAGGGAATCTGGGTGCTGAGTATGGCGGGGCTGTCGCTCCTTGCGCTGCTGCTGGGGCGGATTTCGCGCAAGTGCGGGCAGAAGATGCAGCCGCTTCCCAAAAACATCGTAATGATTGCGCTCGGCGCGGTGCTGGTGGGCGTTGGCGTGTATCTGCGCCTGTGGGTGATTTGGAACATCCCTGTTGAGCCGGATTCGGACTTCGAGACGTACTACCGCATGGCGAATCACCTGCTGAATGATACGCTGATGTCCGCCGAAGGAGCGGTTGACCGCCGCTATATCGCGCTCTACCCGCACACCATCGGCTTCCCGATGCTCATTCTGTGGCCGACGTTTGCTATTTTCGGCGCGTCGGTGCGCAACGCGCTGTACGCAAACCTTGTGTGCAGTGTGATTTCCATCCTGCTGGCGGGGCATATCGCTCGGCGAATCGTGGGGCGCACGGGCGCGCTGGTGGCGGTGGCGCTGATGAGCCTGTGGCCGTCGCACATCCTGTTCAGCAACATGGTTGCCACCGAACCGTCCTTCACGATGCTGATTCTGCTTGCCGCGGACATGATGACGAGTATTCTTGACCGCCGCAAGGGCAGCCTCTACGATGCTGCGCCTTCTCGGATGCTGGGCGTGATGGCGCTGCTGGGCATCGTACTGGCGATTGCGGGCGCAATCCGCCCAATGGCGGTCATCCTGCTGGCGGCGTACTGCGTGGTGCAGCTGTGCGTCACGGGCGACCCGATGAACGAAATCCGTGTGGAGGGCGCGCGCTACGCCACAAGCCAGCCAATTGTCTGCATTGTGTTGGTGCTGGTGTGCTACCTCGTCACGGGCAGCGTCATCAGCCGCGCAATTTCTGACATCATCGGCGAGCAGCCCGCGTCGGGGCTGTACGCGTCCGGCTACAACCTCATGGTCGGCTTGAACACGCAGTCGAATGGCTTGTGGAACGAGACGGACAGCGAATTCTTCGCGCAGGCGTATGACACAGCGAAGTCCGCGACGGGGGCGCATCAGGCGTGTATGGAAGTGGCGGCGCAGCGCATTCAGTCGGAGCCGGAAAACGTGCTGAACCTGATGGTCTACAAGTTCCGCGACCTGTGGCGAACGGATGATTTCGGCATTGACTGGAATCTGCTCTGGACGGAGCAGCAGGGGACGCTGACGCCTGAACTGCGCAGCCTGCTGGAGAGCATCCGTCCCGTTGGGCGCGTGATGTACATGGTGGTGCTCTTGTTCGCAGCGCTGGGCGCAATGGAAGCGTGGCGGCGGCGGCTTGCCCCGAACGCCATGATTCTCATTTGTATGCTCTTCTTCCTTGGCACGGCGCTGAGCCATATGCTGCTGGAAACGCAGGTGCGCTATCATTACAACATGATTCCGTTCCTGATTCTGCTGGCGGCGTGGACAGTTCGCTCGTGGAGCAAGACTGCCGCGGAGAAAGAAGACGTCCGCGTGATTTATGTGGATCGCCCCGAAAACGCCGAAGAGAAGAAAGACAACATTCATTTCGACATGGCGAAAGCAATTGCGGAAGGGCACATCCACGTCTCTGTGACCGAGAACGTCGCGCGCACGGAAGAAGCATCAAAAATGGAAGATTCGGCGAAAAGTAGTGTGGAAAACACTTAAAATGTTCGCCGTTCTCGTTTCTGGCTATTGCGAAAATTTACGAAAGATGATAAAATAAATTGAACAATGTGTGAAGAAAATTCACCGGCAAGGGTGCGGCACCGCCTTTTATGACAATACAGAGAAGAGGGATTGCAGGTATGACGAATCGCGAACAAAAGCTCCTGCCGTCGGCACGGCAGCTGACCTCCGTGCGTCGGACGTCGAACCTGAATTCCTTGACGGGACTGCCGGAGAGGCTGGACTTCTTGCGGCAGGTGCAGCAGCTGTTGACGGAGAAGAAACTGAACGGCTGGTGCGTACTGTCCATCGACATAGAACATTTCAAACTGTTCAACAACTGGTATGGTCAGGTGCAGGGGGACGAGCTGCTGCACACAATCGGGCATCAGCTGGCGCAGCTTGCGAAGGAGAACGACTATATCGCCGGGTATTTTGGCGGCGATGACTTTTTCCTGTGTATGCCGGATGATGACAAGCGGGCGCAGGCGGTATATGACCTGATTTTCCACTGCATCGAGGATTATCAGCAGCTTGATAGCTTTCTGCCGCTGCTGGGCATCTGCCCGGTAGAGGAGCACTCCGACGATATCAGCGTGCTGTGCAACAATGCGCAGATTGCGTCCGGGGCGGTCAGGGGCAAGCTGAATCACCGCATCTGCCGCTTTTCCGAGCAGATTATGCAGCAACTGGAAAAGCATCAGCGCCTGCTCAGCGACGTGCGCATCGGCATCCAGCGCGGCGAATTTACGTTTTATCTACAGCCGAAGTGCAACAGCCTGACGGGCAACATCGTCAGCATGGAGGCGCTTGTCCGTTGGCATCACCCGGAAATGGGGCTTGTGTCGCCAAGCCGCTTCATCCCATTGCTGGAAGAAACCGGGCTGGTGACGGATTTAGACCGCTACATTTGGGAGAGCGTCTGCCGCACAATGAGCGGCTGGATTCGCGGCGGAAAGCATTTCGTGCCGATTTCGGTCAACGTGTCCATCACGGACATGAAGGCAATGGACGTTCCTGCGCACTTCCGTGAGATGGTCAGACGCTATGACCTCAAATCGGAGCTGATTCGCGTGGAAATCACCGAGACGGCGTTCGCGGAGAACAGCAATCTCGTGCGCGAAGCCATCGACCGCCTCCACCAGTATGGATTTACTGTGCTGATGGACGACTTCGGCAGCGGCTATTCGTCGCTCAATATGCTCAAAGATACGAACGTCGATGTGCTGAAGCTGGACATGAAGTTCATCGAGATGAACGTGGAGAACCGGCAGAAGGGTATCCAAATTGTGGATTCCGTTGTCAATATGGCGCACAAGCTGAATATGACGATTATCGCTGAGGGCGTGGAGACGAAGGAACAGGTCGATATGCTCAAAACGATGAACTGCATCTACGGGCAGGGCTACTATTTCTATCGCCCGCTCCCGGTGAAAGATGCCGAGCGCCTGCTGAGCATCATTGTGCCGGAGGATTACCGAGATATTCAGCGTTTCTCCGGCGTATCGCCGATGCCTGCTGCGCCCAGCCAACAGTGGAACACAACGCCGGAGATTGAGCGCGATGTGATTGCGACGCTGGACAGTGCGTATCTGCTGCTTGCTCGGCTGAATCTCAACACGGGCGAATGCCAGCCGCTCAAGCGTACGCCGCCGCTGCCGGATGCGCAGATGCCGTTTTCACGCTTCAGCAACGATTTGGTGCGTCAGCGGCTGATTCACCCGGAGGATTTGGACGACTACCAGCGGTTTATGGCGCTGGCACACCTGCAGACGGAGATATTCAGCGGGCGGCGGCACATGGACTTCCGCTTCCGCTTGTCTGATGGCAAGCGCTTCAATTGGGCGGAGTTGTCCGTGCTGACCAGCCGCGGCTACACGCAGCAGGAGCCGTGGGTGCTGCTGTGCATCCGCCGGACGGACGACATGGTGAACATGGAAGCCGACCGCCACTATCAGCGTGAACTGGAATACTACTGCAACTGCGACGCACTGACGGGGCTGTTCAACCGCATGAAGTTTGAGAAGGATGTTTCGCTGCTGAACGAGGAACATCCGGACACCATCGAATGCGTTTACATCGACGTCGTTGGGCTGCACGAAATCAACAATCACTTGGGTCATCAGACAGGCGACAGTATGCTGTGCATGGTGGCAGGCACAGCGCGGAGCTTCTTCCCGAACGACCGGCTTTACCGCATCGGCGGCGATGAGTTCGTTATTCTCTGCTGCAACCGCAAGCATGACGAAGTGCTGCTGGCAGTGGAAAAACTGCGCATGACGCTGCGAGGCGCGGAATACGAAATATCCGTCGGTGTGCAGCAAGGCACGGGGCGAGAGAATGTGCAGAACATCGTCAACCGTGCCGAGGATGCCATGCGCCGCGACAAAGAAGCGTATTATCAGCAGAACGGTCAGGAACGCCGGATGCGCTCACTGAACGAAAAGCTGGATCGCCTGATGCAGGAGAAGCAGGATGCAGACCAGTTCATCCGCGTCATTGCGCCGGAATACATTGCGGTGTACCTCATCAACTTTGCGCAGGATTCCTTCCGCAAAATCCTGATTCCAGATTTCTTCCGCGACATGCTGGACAAGTGCAACGGCTCGTTCCGCCGCGCGATGCTGGAATATATCCGGCTCTACATAGCCCCGGAGGATCAGGAAGAGTTTGAGTCGCTGACATGCGCGCAGGTTGTGCGGGAGCGTCTTGCGAGGGAAGGCACAATTGACGAACATTACAAGCGCAGCGACGGTATGCCGATTCACCTGCGGATTATGGCGTGCGATGGACTAAATAAGGAAGAAAGCATCTGGATTTTCGCGAAGGATGCGGAGAAAACCTGATTGTAGAAAAAATGCGCATCAGCATGATGAAAACACGGCTGGTGCGTGTTTTTTTACAATTCAGTGATTGCAGTTTGCGCGAAAATGCTGTATAATGTTTGATGGTAAATAATAATGAGGAAAGTATTTGGAGGAACGAACTGTGCCACTCAAGCCTGTTTTTGATAAAGCGCCGCTGACGATGCTGACCAGTCAGCCCCTGCGCGCCGGTCAGGTGCGCGTGAACCTGCCTGCCTTGACGCGTCTGTATGCGCAAGTGGAAAATCGCCGTGAGCCGCTGCTGCTGGAAGGCGCGTTCCGTCTGGCGTGCCTTGTGAAGGCGGATGCCATGCAGTCGCCCGCCGTCAAGGCGATTCGGGAAGCCGCCGCCGCTCAGCGGGAGGATGGCTCTTTTGCGCTGACGATTGAGGATTCGGTGTATGTCCTGCGCGCGGTGTGGGCGCTGTATGAAGCGAAAGCGAAGAAGGAAGATTTGACAGTGCTGCTGCGCTGGTTCCAGTGGGCGGCGAAGCAGTGGGACGACATTGCGGCGGATGAGTACGTCCGCGCGTTCCCGGCGGATTTGCTCGAACTGCTGGAAAAGGTCTACCGCATCACGGGCATTCCTGCCATGCTCAAACTTGCCCGCACTCTGTCCGCCAGCACGATGAACTGGAGCGGCGTCCTGACCGCGACCCCGATTCAGACGCCCGTGAGCAAAGCTGTTTCGGCTGAAGAACTGGATGCAGGTCTGAAGAAGGAAAACGGTGATTTGGAGGGCTACTATACCCGTCTGGCACTGACGACGAATGCGGCGGCTCTGGCGGATGGCGCTCGTGCGGCGCTGGCGCGCGGCTGGCTCAACGGCTCGGCGACGGAGATGAACGCCGCAAAGACGGGCTGGGAGAAAATCAGCCGCTATCACGGCGCAATTTGCGGTGGACTGACCGCAAATCCGATGCTTGCGGGCGGCAATCCCAGCACGGGCATTTTCAATGATACCTTGGGCGCATGGGCGGAAGCATTTGTGTGCGCAGGCATGGGCGCGCACGCAGTTTGGGCGTGGGATGAACTGGAACGGCTGGTGTTCAATGCGCTGCCGGCGTGCGTGGAGGAAACACGCGTGCAGCTGGTGCAGCGCGTCAACTCGCTGGTGGCGCAGGAGACTCAGCAGGGAAGTTTCGCCCTGACGCTCGGACGCCTTGCGCGCGGCTATGCGCTGGCGATTCAGTCCGCCGTGACTGCATGGGTGGACGGCTTCGCGGTCAATATGCTCATTCCCGGCAAATACGCCGTCTGCGACAATAAGATGGTGCTGACTATTGACGCGCAGGGCGAGCGCTACGCCATCAAGATGCACATGAAGAACGACCAGAAAGCGTTTTTCCACATGCGGCTTCCGGCGTGGGCATCGTCGTCCGAAATCCTCGTCAACGGTGCGCCGACGGCGGAATACCGCTTGGTGGACGGCTGCATCGGCATCGAGCGCGTTTGGCACGACGGGGACGAAATCGTCGCCGTGCTGGAACAGCCCGTCATGCGGCACAGCAGCGCCTATCATCAGGCAACGTACCTCACACGCGGCCCGCAGGTGTTGGCGCTCTCGGCGGACGGCGATTGGGCATATGCGCTGTGCGGCAATGGCAAAGTGACCGAAAGCGGCGTGACCGCCCCGTTTGCGCCGATTGCGTGGAAGAAGGGAAACAATGCCCCGGTGGATGTGCCGGTGCTGCCGGAACTGACGGGCGACATTCGTGCGCTGCCGCTGACGCCGTATGCGGATACGCCGGTGCGCGTTGCGCTTTTCCCGCGGGGGGATAAGGCATGACGAGCATCCGCCTTGCCCCGATGGCAGGCATTACAGACTGGCCGTTCCGCGTCCTGTGCTTTGAGCAGGGCTGCGATGTGGCGACGACGGAGATGGTCAGCGCGATGGGCTACCTCTACGTGCCGCGCAACCATCCTGCGACCGTTTCTCTGATTGAGCGCCGGGACAGCGAGGGCAAGCTGCTTGTGCAGATTTTCGGCAAAGAGGCGGATTTGATGGCGCGCGCGGCGGAAGAGCTGTCCGCCATGGGACGCTTCGACGGCGTGGACGTGAACATGGGCTGTCCAGCGCATAAGGTCGCCGCATCCGGCGAGGGAAGCGGGCTGATGCGCACGCCGGAAAACGCAGAAAAAATCCTCCGTGCGGTCTGCAAGGCGAGCCATCTGCCTGTGTCGGTCAAGATGCGCCTTGGCTGGGACGATGAGCATATCAACGTCGTGGACATGGCGAAAATGGCGGAGGACTGCGGCGTGTGCGAGATTGCCGTACACGGTCGAACGCGGATGCAGCAGTACAGCGGTCACGCGGACTGGACGTATGTACGCAAGGTAAAGGAAGCCGTGCATGTGCCGGTGATTGGCAACGGCGACATCTTCACGGCGGACGATGCTGCCCGCCACTTGGAGGAAAGCGGTGTGGACGGACTGCTGATTGGGCGCGGCGCGCTGGGCAATCCGTGGCTGTTCCGTCAGGTGAAGCAGCGGCTTTCCGGCGAAAATGTGACCGAGCCGACCGTTCAGGAGCGCGTGGAAACCGCCCTGCGCCACTATGATATGCTGCTGCAATGGAAGCCGGAGCGCGTGGCGGTGAACGAAATGCGCAAGCATGTCGGCTGGTACGTCAGCGGAATGCGCGGCGCGGCACAGCTGCGGGCGTCTATCAATCTGGTTGAAGACCCGAACGAAGCAAAAGATATGCTCCGCGCCTTCGCGGAAAGCGCGGAATAATCACCCGCCGTAATGAAAGGAACGTGAAGATTCATGCGGAAACTGCACTCGCTGATATCGCTCCTGCTGGTGTTGCTGATGCTTGCACCCTGTGCGCTGGCGGATGCGCCGCTGCTGCAAGCCGCGTCGGACTGGAATTTGGCGGATACGCCCCTGTCCGTCACGCTGTCCATCAGCCTTCAAGCACATGCGCCTTTTGATGAGACGCGCACGGCGATGCTTGACCGTGTACTTGCGCCGCTGTCGCTGAATTTGTATGCAGCGGATGGCGAAAGCGGCGTTTCCGTGCTGATGAACGGCAACGAGCTGCTGACGATGGCGCAGAAGGGCGACGCAGTGCAGTTCTCCTGTATGCCGAACGTTTCCTATGCGTCGCTGGATGGGAATGCGCTGGAACTGCTGCTTGGCACGTCTTCGAATTCCCTCGACCTGCGCGCTGTTGACGGTACGTTCGAGAAGTGGATTGACGACGGCTGGGTGCTGTCCAACGCGATTTTAGAGCCTTTCGCGGAGTACGGCAAACGCAAGAGCGTCAAGACGACCATCAAGGACATGGGGCTGGCGCGCTCCTGCACGGATTATACCTTCTCCAAGTCGAAGCTGGAGGAAATGCAGCAGACGCTTTTGTCCCTCTGCCCGGAAGGCGATTTGCATGACCTGATTGCGTCGCTGACCTTCTCCGGCACGCAAAAACTGCGCGTCTATCGCACAGAGGACGAAGTGCCGCTGCGTGTGGAGTACAACGGCGTTTGCGGCGTGGATGGCAAACTGCGCACGGTCAAGCTCGTCTGGCGCACAAAGCGAGAGAGCGGCGAAACACGCGATGAAATCACGCTGACGTCCCCCGCAAAGAGCGGCACGGACAAGAACACGCTGGATTTTGAGCGTATTATGACCTTTTCCAGCGGCAAAATCACCATGCAGGGCACTTGCTCCTACAAGGTGACGGCGAGCAAGCAGATGACGCAGACCGAGGTCACGTTTGACTTGACGAACCGCTTGGAGAATGACAGCGACAGTGTGAGCGGCAGCGTGGCTATCAAGCGGCAGCTGCCGGGCGAAGATTACGCCACGAAGCGCACCATCACGCCGAATGTCGTCCTGTCCGGAAACGCGGAAGCGCCGGAAATCAGCGGGACAATCGGCTATCAGGAAGAAAAACGCTACGGCACGAATGAAGAATGCGTGATTACGCTGCGTGCGGCGCGCGCAAGCGAATCCCTGTGGAAGGACACCGCGGCGACGATGGAACTGTCCACGCTCAGCGCGGAGACGCTGCAAAACCTGCGCAGCCAGCTCAGCGGCGCAATTGCGACTGCCATCGTCCGCCCGCTGATTCAGGTTCTCAGCGCAGAGGACGCGGCGTTCTTCTTCTACGAAATGTCGGATGAGGACGTTCAGACCATTCGGCAGGCGGCAGAATCCGCTGTCGAAATCGAATGACACCCGATAAGGAGGGTAAACCCATGCTGAAACGAATCTTGTCTGTCCTGCTCTGCGCGGCGCTGCTGCTTGGCGGCACGGCGCTTGCTGCCAAAGAGGATGACTATACGCTCCCGGAACTGCTCTACCAGCAGTTTGCTGTGCAGGATTACCCCATTCGAGGCTCAGTTGCGGTTACGGCGTCCGGCACGGCGTCGTGGCTGGATTTCCTGCTGCCGTTGACGGCTTCGACGCTGCATGTGCGCCTGCTGAATCTGGAGGACAGCGACGATTTCCAGTATCAAGTGTTTTCGCAGGATGACAGCGGCAGTCAGCAGGGATTGACGCAGCTGTACCGCGTGGGCGATACGCTGTACCTGCGCACGGATGTGCTGCCGGATGTGCTGCTGTCCATGCCGCTGGCGGAATCAGCGAAAAGCAATCCATCGTTCTACTCTGTGCTGGCGGAGATGATGGCGCAGCCTGACATTCTCTGGGAAAGCATGTGGCAGCCGGCGCTGGAGGAATATCTGAACGAACTGGAGCTGTGGCTGGCGGATTACGCCGCTGAACCTGACACGATGACTGAAAACGGCGAGCTTGTCATGCGCGTCAGCTATGTGATTCCAGCGGACGACGTGAAAGAGCAAACGAAGCTGATGTGGAAGCAAGCGCTCTATGACGAGACGCTGCTGACGCTTTTGCGCCCGATGATGACGGAGGAGCAGCAGGCGGCCTATCTCAATCCGGCGCTGGGCTACTTCTACGATGCCTGCATTGATGCCTTGCCGCTGTCGGGCGATTTGCGCCTGTCACGCAAGTTCTCCGCGCGTGGCGATACGCTGTCCGTGGCGGTGGCGTTGCCTCTGCCGCAGAATGCGTGGGGCTACACGACGCTGACCTTCCGGCAGGAGGGCAGCACGACTGCGCTTGTGCTGAACAGCGCGACGCAGACGCTGACATTCAGCATGGCGTCGGTGGACGGCAACCAGAACGCAATTACGGGCAGCATCAGCAGTGTACCCGCCGCGTTCGTAACGGACGCAAAGACGCTGCAGGCGAAATTCACCCTGACCAGCCAGCATTCCGAAACGCAGGACAGCGACGGCACACGCCATGATGACAGTGCGTGGACGCTGACCATCGAGCCGGACACCGACGGCGCGGAAGCAGCGGATTTGGTGACGTTTGAGCCGATTACGGCGGAGCTTTCCCTCCAATACAGCACCGAAAGCAGAGAAGGCGCGCCGATTCAGCTGCGCGTGATTGCCGGGCTGCACATGGCGGAAGCGGACGTCGGCGTGAAGATGGCACTGCGCACAACGAGCCGCTGGAACGCGCTGACCCTGCCGACGCAGGGCGCGGAGGACGTGATGAGCATGGATACCATGCGCGCTGTGCAGCTGCTGACGACGGCATCGGACAACCTGACGCGGCTGATTGCAGGCGGCAGTGCGCCGGCAGCTACGACCGCGCCGGAATTGCCCACACTCGAACCGAACACGACACCCGTCCCATCGCTGACGGGAGAATAATCAGCAAAATCGTCGCAGTGCATCACAAACTGCGGCGATTTTTGTCGGAAAAGGAGGTTCTTCACGGAAAGTTAGGGAAGCAAACAAGGGCTTAGGCGAAGCACCAAAAAGCTGCACGCGGAAGGAGCATGAAAGTGCGACCAACTCAATCGCGAAAAGGGGTCAAGGGGCAACTGCCCCTTGCAGGGTCAAGGGACAGCGTCCCTTGTGGGGTTTGGGGCAACGCCCCAACAGTTCCGCGGGCGACCAGCATTTCAAACGCACTCAACAAAGGTGCAGGCAGCGAAGCGTCCCTGCCAGTAACTTTGCGCGTCCGCAGACGCGCCCCCAAGCTGCTCTTCCCCCAAGATTCCGTGAAGAACCGAAAAGGAGGAATACGCATGCGGAATGCGCGCGCACTTCAATGGGTTGCCATCATCCTCGCGGTTTTGTTTGCGCTGTCGCTGCTGCCGGTGATGGCGGTCGCGTTCTACAATCACCCGCGCGCGGACGACTACACCTACGGCGCGGTGCTGCGCAGGGTCATTGACGCAGGACAGGGGCTGCCGGAGGCTGTCGCAGCTATTGCCGCCTACGTCCGGAGCACCTACGCGCGCTGGCAGGGGTCGTTCAGCGCGGTGGTGCTGTTCACGCTTCAGCCGGGCGTGTTTTCCGAAAATGGCTATTGGCTGACGACCGCCCTGACGCTCCTGCCGCTGCTGCTTGGCACGGGGATGCTCCTGCGTCAGCTGGGGAAGATGCTCCATGCGCCGCGCGCAACGGTTGTGCTGATTTTCTTGGCGCTCATGACGCTGAGCATCCAGCTTGTGCCGGATTTGAACCAGACGTTCTACTGGTTCAACGGCGGATGCTACTACACACTCTATTACGCGCTTTCGCTGATGCTGCTGACGGGCACCCTGCGGATTTGCACCGACGGAAAGTGCCGCGCCGGGCGGACTGCATTGTGCATGTTGCTTGCGTTCTTTATCGGCGGCGGCAACTACACGACCATCCTCGTTACGCTGATTCTGCTGATGCTCCTGCTTCTTGCGCTGCTTGTGCGGAAAAACCCCGCTTGGCGGCAGATATTGCTCGTCATGGCCGCGCTGCTGACTGCGTTCGCTATCAACACCGCCGCACCCGGCAACCGCGTCCGTGCAGCGACCATCCCGCGCTCGATGGATGCAATCCCTGCGATTCTCTACTCCTTCGACCGGGCGTGGGTGCGCGTGTCGGGCTGGTTTGGCTGGCCGCAGGGAATTGCCATTGCGCTTTTTGCCCTGCTGATGTGGGATTTCGTCGGGCAGTGCGGGTTGAAATTCCGTTTTCCACTGCTGAAAAGCGCGCTGGCGTATGCTATCTTTTCAGCGCAAATGACGCCGTCGCTTTTTGCAATGGCGAATGTCGGGCCGGGGCGGCAAATCGACATCTACTACTATGCGTATGGCTGGCTGCTGCTTTGCTGGACGTTCCTCTGGGTCGGCTGGCTGCGGAACAGCCGCATCGGCACGAAAATCGACGCGGCGCTTTCGTACCTGACGCGCCATTTCGCTGCAATCGCCGCCGCCCTGTCGCTTGCGCTGGTGCTGACACTGCCATCTGCGCATCCGACATCGGGGGCAGTACCGACGAGCGTTGCAGCGGCAAAAGCGCTCATCAGCGGCGAGGCGCAGACGTATCATCAGCAGTACACCGAAATCCTCCAAACGCTGCGTCAGCCCGGCGAGATTTGCGAAATCCCGGATGTTGCGGTCTGCCCGGCGTTCCTGAACCCGCTGGGGCTGGCGGATGAGGGGCAGTCGGGCTACTGGGTGAATCAGGCGCTGGCAAACTATTTCGGGCATCAGCAGGTTATCCGCATTGAACAAACGCCATAAAGAAAGGGGACTGCCCGCGATGGACAGCCCCCATTTTTATGCCTGTGGGAAAATACGCTTGTTGACGAAGAAAAACACCACCGCGGAAATTGTGCCGTTGAAGAAGAGCGTGCCGAGCGTGTACACCCAATCCGGCACGAACTTCGCCGCTACCGCGACCCAGACGCAGTTAATCGAGTTCACCAGGCAGGTAATCACGATGAACGCAAGCGCATACAGCAGCACCTGCCGCGCAAGATGCCCTTTGGCGCGGAAAACGTACTTGCGCTGAAGCGGAAAGTTCACGCATTCGCCAAGTACCATCGCCGTCATGTACGCGCACAGGTAAGGCAGCCCGCCATGCGCCGTGTCGTAGCCGAAGATGTTCCAGCGGAAGGTTTCGCCCAGCAGCGTCATTTCGATGCCGAGCCAGCCGAAGCCGCGCATTGGCAGAAAAGCGAATGCGCGCGGCAGAAAGAGCAGCAGCACATATTTCAGCACTGTCACGACGCCGGAAACAATCAGGTACAGCCCGCCCTCACGCAGCCAAGCCGGACAGCGGGATGAATGCGGCTGGCTTGTGTCCGCCATGAAAAGCCTCCTCAGCGATAGATTTTCCGCTCGTGAACGTCCTCAATGCCGGAAAGACGGTGGAAGAACGTGTTTATGATGTCGCGCCATTCACGGGCGTTGTGCAGCTGCCGCCCGATGCGCTCATCTACTAAAGCACGGTCAAAATCGGGCAGCGGCAGCGCTTTCAGGATGCTCGCGGCGCGCTCCACCCATTCATAGCCCTCAAAATGGTCGTCGTAAATCCGCTGGATCAGCGTCCGCCCGTCGCGCATCTTGAAGGTGTACGGCAAGCGGTGGAAGAAGAGCAGCAGCTCATCCGGGCAGGTCTGTGTGGATTCAAAGCGGCGGCGCAGTGCTTCCGGGTATTGCAGGACATAGCCCGTGCCGTCCGCTGTGCGGTCGATGCCGATGGCGTTGCGGTCGGCTTTGTGGTAAGTGCCCCACGCCTGATACTCGTAGCCGTCGGGACTCGGCCCGTAATGCTGGTTCGGCGTGACCATCCAGCAGATGCCCAGCGGCGCGGTATACTGCTCATAGGCGTGGCGGCTGCCGAGCAGCACGTCCGCCAGCGCGTTCTCATCATCCGGCGCAAAACGATAGGTGAGGCGAATCCAGCGGTGGATGATATCGTCCGGCTGGCAGGCATCGGGATCCCACGCCAGCGCGCCATATGCAAAGAAATTCAGCGCCGCGAAGGGATGCCCGGTCATGCACGCGTCATTGCCGAGGTTCGACACCGCCGCCATCGCCATAATGCTGTTGCGCGGCATGTCCGCAAAGAGCTCCTGCCACATTACCGGCATGGCGAAAATGTCAATCTGCTGACCCGTGTACTCCTGCGCCAGCTGCCATTCCAGCGCCAGATTCGTTTTGGGCATTGCCAGCAGGGTCGGGGAAATCGGTTCGCGGACTTGGAAGTCGAACGGCCCGTTCTTGACCTGCAGAATCACGTTGTCGTCGAACTGCCCATCCAGATAGACGTAATGCTCATACGCTGCCTTCGGACGGTCGGTCTTTTCGTCGCGCCAGTCCTGCTGACAGTTGTAGACGAAACAGCGCCAGACCAGCATTCCGCCGAACGGTTTGAGCGCCCGCGCCAGCATGTTTGCGCCCTCCGCGTGGTTGCGCCCGTAGGAGAACGGCCCCGGACGATGTTCGCTGTCCGCTTTGACGAGGAAGCCCGCCAAATCGGGAATCGCAGCGTACACCACTTCCGCCTGATGCTTCCACCACGCCTGCACGCGTTCATCCAGCGGATCAGCCGTCGGGATGCCGTGGCGCATCGGCTGTGAATAGTCGATGGAAACCATCAGCCGCACGCCGAACGGGCGGAAAATCGCCGCGAGCTTCGCCAGATCCGGCAGATCGTCCTCAATCAGCAGCTGCGCCGGGTCGTGCACGTTGACGTTGTTGATGCACAGCACGTTCAGCCCGACGGACGCCATCATACGCCCCAGCTGCCGCATCCGCGCGGGGTCGTAGGCCAGCTTGCCGCCCTGGAAGAACAGACTGCGCCCGGAATATCCGCGCTCGACGTTGCCGTCGGCGTTGTCCCAGCAGTTAATCATGCGCAGCGCGTACTGCGGCGCAGAGGAATGATCCTCCGGCAATGCCGAACCCGACGCGAGCACCATCAGCAGCCAGTAAGCGCCATACAGCAGCCCGGTTTTGCCACCGGAAATCGTCACGTCGTCGCCGCGGCGCACGGCATGGAACCCTTCGCCCAGCGAATCATCCTCGGCAAGCGAAACGTGCAGGTTCGGGGAGAGCGTCGGCAGTGCCTGCGCAAGCTCGAACGCGGCGACTTCGCGTGGGGACGCAAAATCGGCGGGAACATCAGCCGGTAAAAACGGAAGCCACGAAAGCCATTGATTTGCCATAAACAGGATACCTCCTGTAACGTATTTTCCTAAAAGTATAGCATATTTCGCCGACTTGCACAACCCAAAACCAGAAAAGGGGAAGAAATTTGGCGAAAAGTTGACTGGGTGACAGGAAAAACACAACTGTGCGTCGAATTGTGCAAAAAACGCCGTTTTTTTCAGGCGGCAAGATGGAAAGGATGAGCCGAAAATGGCCTTTACGGTTCACGCGGTGATGCCGGGAGTGTGGCACATTGTGGACTGCATGGGCGTCTGCATGACGCTGCTGGAGGGCGAAAACGCCGCCATGCTGGTTGACACGGGCTATGGCATTGAGGATGTGGCGGACTTCATGCGCCACATGACGGATTTACCGCTGACGGTGTTCCTGACGCACAACCACCATGACCACGCGATGGGGGCACGCTGCTTCCCGGAAACGTACATGCTGGAAGCGGACATGGCGGACTGGGACATGTTCACGAACGACGAGATGCGGCGCCGGGTGCTGACACAGGCAATCGGGAAGAACCTGCCGGTGGATGAAAAAACGTTTCTCGCGGGCGAAATTCCACTGCCGAAGGTGATGAAGCCCGGTGTGATTGACTTGGGCGGATTAACAGCGGAAATCATCGAAGCGCCGGGGCACACGCCCGGTTCGGCGGTGGTGTATGTGCCGGAGCGGAAGCTGCTGCTGTCCGGCGACGACTGGAACCCCTGCACATGGCTCTTCTTCCCGCAGGCGCTGGGGCTTCGGGAGTACCGCAGCAACATGCGTGGCATCCAGCAGCTGCCGTTTGAGAAAGTCCTCTGTCCGCACCGGGAGGCGCTCTATGACCGCTGGATGTTCGACGACTTCTTCAACGCCTTGACGGATGGCAACCTCCGCGCGGCGGAACCGGTCAATATCGCGCCGTATGAGCAGATTGATACCTGTCAGGCGACGCTGCCGCATGATCAAGTGCTCGTATTCGACTGGGAAAAATCAGGACTGTAAGGAGAAAAAACACCATGAAACAGGATTCCATCCGCATAGCGGCGGATAGTCAGGCGAAGTTCAACAACAACACAGCGTTCTGCATCGGCACAGGTCGCATGGGGCTGGCGCTCCAGCGGGAGTATCAGCAGCAGCTGGCGATGGCGCAGGCGGAATGCGCGTTCACACACATCCGCGGTCACGGGCTGTTCAGCGACGATATGGCGATTTACCAGCCGTATCAGGATGCGGAAGGAAATTGGCACGAGGGCTACAATTTCACCTACCTTGACCGCGTGATGGATGATTACCGCGCACAGGGCCTGAAGCCGTTCCTTGAATTGGGCTTCATGCCGGAAAAAATGGCGAGCGGCACGCAGACCATCTTCTATTGGAAGGGCAACGTTACGCCGCCGCAGGACGACGCAAAGTGGACGGCGATGGTTCAGGCGACGCTTGCACATTTGGCGGAGCGCTACGGGAAAGACGAAGTGTCCACTTGGCCGTGCGAGGTGTGGAACGAGCCGAACCTGTCGGGTTTCTGGGAAAATGCGGATGAAGAGAAGTATCATCACCTGTATGCGGTGACGGCGAAGGCAGTTAAGGAAGTGCTGCCGGACATGCGCGTCGGCGGCCCAGCAATCTGCGGCGGCGCGACGTCGCAGGACTGGGTGCGCAATTTCCTGCGATTCTGCAAGGAGAATCAGCTGCCGCTGGATTTCGTGTCGCGCCACGCCTACATGGGCGAAACGCCGGAACACCGCGGGCGCTATCTCTATCATACAATGCGCACGGTGGACAGCCTCCTCGCTGAAATGCAGGAGACGCGCGACATTATCGACAGTTTCCCGGAATACCGCGGGATGGAGATGCACATCACCGAGTTCAACACGTCGTACAACCCGTTCTGCCCGATTCATGACACGAACCTGAACGCGGCGTACATGGCGGGTGTGCTGGCGCGGATGGGCGATGTGGCGGCGTCGTATTCCTACTGGACGTTCGGGGATGTGTTCGAGGAGCAGGGTGTGCCGCCGATGCCCTTCCATGGTGGATTCGGCTTGATTGCCAACGGGCAGATTGCCAAGCCGACACTGTGGAGCTTCGCGTTCTTCTCCCATCTGCACGGAACGCCGGTGCACCGCGACGAACACAGCGTGATTGTCCGCAAGGACGACGGCTCGTATGAAGGCGTGCTGTGGAATCTCTGCCGCACCGACCGCGACGAGCTGACCGTGACGATTGCCCTGCCTGCGGGCGGCGAACAGACGCTGACGACGGAGACGGTGGATGAAGTGACGTGCAATCCGCTGAAGGTATGGCATGATTTAGGCGAACCGCGTTCGCTGTCGGAAAATCAGCTGCGTCTTTTGCGTCAGGCGGGTCAGCCGGCGGCGGATACGGCGGTACTTGCTGCGGAAAACGGCGAATGCACGCTGCAAATGACCTTGCGGCAGAACGCCGTCGTGCGCTTTACGCTGTCCGCCAGAAATCAGCAGGGCGATTACGGATACGACTACACTTGGTATCAGCAGCACAGCTGAAATTTGCCCTTGACAACCATGCCCAAATGACGCTATAATATCCTCTGCAATGATGGAAAGAGTACCGGGGATGGATGCGCAAAGAGAGCTGCGGCAGGTGAGAAGCAGCCGGGACATCCGCGGGAACATGGCTCCGGAGCATCACGCGCCTGAACGCCTTTGGGCTGAAGTAGGGTGCGGCGGGTCGCGCCGTTATCCGCAGGATGAGTGATAAATCAGGGTGGCAACGCGGAAAATTCTCCGCCCCTCGGCAAAAAATGCGGGAGGGGCGGTTTTTTATCGTTTCTCTCAAACAGCAATTGGAGGAATGAACTCATGTGTGAATCGTGTAAGAAGCCGTTTTACATCACTACACCCATTTACTACCCCAGCAGCAACCTGCACATCGGTCACGCCTACTGCTCCACGGCGGCGGACTCGATGGCGCGCTTCAAGAAGCTGACGGGCTATGACGTCTATTTCCTGACCGGCACGGACGAGCATGGCCAGAAGATTGAGCGCAAGGCAAAGGAACAGGGCGTCACGCCGAAGGAATATGTGGACAAGATTGTCGCGGGCATCAAGGATCTGTGGAAGCTGATGGACATTGATTACAGCGACTTCATCCGCACGACCGATGACCGCCACGTCAAGTGCGTGCAGAAGATTTTCAAGCAGCTGTACGATCAGGGCGACATCTACAAGTCTGAATACGAGGGCTGGTACTGCACGCCCTGCGAATCCTTCTGGACGGAATTGCAGCTCAAGGACGGCTGCTGCCCGGACTGCGGTCGCCCGGTGGAAAAGACGCGTGAAGAATCCTACTTCTTCCGCCTGCAGAAGTACGCCAAATGGCTGATTCAGTACATCGAGGAGCATCCGGACTTCATCCAGCCCGCCAGCCGCGCCAACGAGATGCTGAACAACTTCCTCCGTCCGGGTCTGGAAGACTTGTGCGTCAGCCGTACGTCCATCAAGTGGGGCATCCCGGTCACGTTCGACGAGAAGCACACGGTGTATGTCTGGATTGACGCACTGAGCAACTACATTTCCGCGCTGGGCTACGGCACGGACAATGACGCGCTGTTCCAGAAGTACTGGCCGGCGGATGTCCATCTGGTCGGCAAGGAAATTGTCCGCTTCCATACCATTATCTGGCCGATTATGCTCCACGCGCTGGGGCTGCCGCTGCCCAAGCAGGTGTTCGGTCACGGCTGGCTGGTCATCAATGGCAAGAAGATGGGCAAGAGCGTCGGCAACGTTGTTGACCCGGTCGTGCTGTGCAACCGCTATTCCTCCGACGCTGTGCGCTATTTCCTTATGCGCGAAATGCCCTTCGGCTCGGACGGCGAGTTCACGCTCAAAGCCATGCTGACGCGCATCAATTCCGACCTTGCGAATGACCTTGGCAACCTTGTCTCCCGCACGGTCGCGATGATTGAGAAGTACTTCGGCGGCACGGTTCCCGCCATCGACGCGGTGGATGAAGCTGTTGACAAGCCCATCTGGGACGAGGCGGAGCAGCTTTCCGGCAAGGTGGAGAACTACGTCAACGCCTTCCAGTTCTCCAACGCGCTGGTGGAAACATGGAAGCTCATCAGCGATTGCAACAAGTATATCGACATGACGCAACCGTGGGTGCTGGGCCGCAGCGAAGAAGGTCAGCCGCGTCTGAAGACGGTGCTGTACACGCTGGCAGAGTGCGTCCGCCGCGTCGCCGTGATGATCGGCTTCGTCATGCCGCGCACGCCGGAACGCATTTTCGAGCAGCTGGGCGTGACCGACGACGCGCTCAAGACGTGGGATTCCGTCTGCAAGCCGTTTGCCGTGCTGCCGGAAGGCCTGACGGTGCATAAGGGCGCGGCGCTGTTCCCGCGTCTGGACATCCAGAAGGAAATCGAACGCGACGCACCCGCCGAAGAGCCGAAGAAGGAAGAAAAGAAGCCTGCCGTCAAGCCCGAAAAGAAGGCGGAAAAGAAGCACGAAACGCCTGATTTCCCGGCGGAAATCACTTTCGATGATTTCTGCAAGTGCAAGATGCAGGTGGCGCGCGTGCTGTCCTGCGAGAAGGTGGAGAAGAGCAACAAGCTCCTGCAGTTCCGTCTTTCCTTCGGCAAGGACGGCGAACGCACGATTCTCTCCGGCATCGCGAAGTACTACAAGCCCGAAGAACTCGTCGGCAAGCAGGTCGTGGCGGTCGTGAATCTCGCGCCGCGTAAGATTGCGGGCATCGAAAGTCAGGGCATGATTCTCTCCGCTGTCGATGACGAGGATAATCTGCGCCTGATGAGCGTCGGCGAGGGCGTGGAGGACGGTGCAATCATCGGATGATGGCGCTGTTTGACTCTCATTGCCACGTCGATGAGCCGAAGTTCGACGACGACCGGGGGGACGTCCTGACCCGCATGGCGGAAGCAGGTGTCACCCGGTACGCCGTGATTGGATCGGATATGGCAACTTCCCGGCACAGCGCGGATTTCGCAGCGGCACATCTGGGCTGCTATGCCGCCATCGGCATCCATCCGCACGAGGCGAAAGGCTTCGTGGAGAATGATTTGCAGCGCTTGGCGGACTGGTCGAAGGAAGAGAAAGTCGTCGCCATTGGCGAAATCGGGCTGGATTACTACTACGACCTGTCGCCGCGCGAAACGCAGATGACGGTCTGCGAAGCGCAGATGGAGCTGGCGTGGGAATTATCGATGCCCGTGGCATATCACATCCGGGACGCGCATCAGGACATGCTGGGCATCATGAAGCGCCACAGGAAGCATCTGACCGGCGGCATCATCCACTGCTTTTCCGGCAGCTGGGAGATTGCGAAGGAGTACCTGAAACTGGGGTACTTCATCAGCTTTGCGGGGCCTGTGACCTTCAAGAAAGCGCCGAAATTGCAGGAAGCCGCGGTGAATGTGCCGCTTGACCGCATCCTGATTGAGACAGACAGCCCGTACCTTTCGCCCGAACCCGTCCGCGGCCGCCGAAATGAGCCGACGAACGTGCGCTATGTGGCGGAGAAAATTGCCGCGCTGCGCGAAATTCCGCTGGAAGCGTTCGCACAGATCACGATGCAGAACGCGCTGAATGCCTACAGCATTAAGGAATGAGTCCATTTGGCTGCTCCGAGCGAATACGGGGCAGCCTTTTTCTTTCCGCGTCAGGTTGCATCATGCGGGGAATCATGATATAATGGGATGGACTGCTGATGATGGGGAGGTTTGCCCATGCTGGCTTGTGTGTGCCTGAATCCTTCGTTTGACCGCACGGTGTCGCTCCGTTCCTTCACGGCGGGCGATGTGAACCGTGTCCTGTCCGCGCGGCAGGATGTGGGCGGCAAGGGCATCAATGTCGCCATTACTGCGCGTCGGCTGGGCATTGCGTCCTGCGTCCTCGGCTGTGCGGGCAAAAACGGCATTGATGCGGTTCGCCGCAAGCTGGACGGCGAGCAGGTGACGCATGCTTTCCTGCTCGTGGACGGCGACGTGCGCACGAACATGAAGATTGTCCCGCAGGACGGCACGGGCGTGACGGAGCTGAACGAACCCGGCGCACCGGTCAACGCGGAGAATCAGCGGGCGTTTTCGGACTTGCTGGCGGAAAAGACAGTTGCGGGGCAGTATGTCGTCCTGACAGGGTCACTGCCGCCGGAATGTCCGCCGGAGTATTACCGCGACCTGATGCTCTCCCTGCCGGAGCGCCTGTTTGTGCTGGATGTAAGTGGCGCGGCGCTGATGGCGGGGCTGGCGGCGCGTCCGTTCCTCGTCAAGCCGAACCGCAGCGAACTGCAAGCCGCTATGAACCGTCCGCTGCCGACGATGGCGGATGTGCATCAGGCGGCGCTGGAGCTGCTTGAAATGGGCGCGCAGAATGTGCTCGTGAGCCTCGGCGGCGAGGGTGCATTGTGGGTATCGGAACGCGGCGCCATGTTTACCCCGGCGATTCCGGTTCGGGTGCAGTCCACCGTTGGCGCGGGCGACGCAATGGTCGGCGGTGTGATGGCTGGCTTGGAGGAAACAGGGGACGTTCGCCGTGCGCTGGCGTATGGCGCGGCGGCGGGCTGTGCGTCGGTAATGACCGAGGGGACGCAGCTGATTCGCCCCGATGATTTTGCTGCCCTGCTTCCGCAGGTGCAGATACAGGATGTGTAAGGATGCTGTTTCGCAGAGTGCGGGCTGAGTTTTCCGATGGCGTGATTGACTTGCTGCCCTTGCGGCTCTATCCGCCGGAAAAAGAAATGGGATTCGGCCGCGTGTATGACTATATGATTGTGCCGCACGGGACGCACCGGGAAGTTGGACGTATCTCCCTGCGGATGGGGGAAAGCCCCTGTGTGTACTATTTCGGGCATATTGGCTATCATGTTGACCCGCCGTATCGCGGCAATCACTACGCGCGCCGCGCCTGTGCGCTCTTGCGTCCGCTGATTGCCCTGCACGGCAAGAGCAGCGTCGTCATCACGACTGACCCGGATAACTGGGCGAGCCGCAAGACGTGCCTGGGGCTGGGCTGCACGCTGGAAAGAACCGTGGCCGTGCCGCAGGAGATTCGCGACCGCTGGGAAATCAGCGCCGTCAAGTGCCGATACATCTGGCGAATTGATGGCTGAAAAGGAGATGCGTTTTGTGGAAATGACGCTTCAGGGCGTCCGCGTCCATTATGAAATCGGCGGCCACGGCGAAAGAAAAGTGGTGCTGCTGCATGGCTGGGGCTGCTCGGAAAAGCTGATGGCGGGGATTAGCGATGCGCTCACGCCGGACATGACCGTGCTTCGGGTGGATTTTCCGGCGCATGGCGAAAGCGGATTTCCGCCGCAGCCGTGGGGTGTGCCGGATTTCGCTGCGAATCTGCTGGAACTGCTGACGAAGCTCGACTTCCTGCCGTGCAGCGTGATTGCGCATTCCTTCGGCGGACGCGTGGCGATTGAGCTCGCCGCCGACCATCCGGAGCGTTTTGAGAAGCTGATTCTGACAGGCGCGGCGGGCATACGGCCGAAGCTATCCGGCGAAAAGAGCAAGAAGTCGCAGCGGTATCAGCGGCTGAAAAAGCTCGTCGGTGTAGCGAAAAAGACGCACCTCTTCGGCAGCTTGCCGGACAAGTGGCAGGAGAATCTCGTGCAGAAGTACGGCTCGCGGGATTACGCCGCCTTGTCGCCGGAAATGCGCAAGACGTTCGTCAAGGTCGTGGGTTATGACCAGAGTGTGCTGCTTTCGCATATCAAGAACCCGACGCTGCTCATCTGGGGCGACCGCGACACGGAAACGCCGCTGTGGATGGGGCAGCAGATGGAAAAGGAAATTGCCGACAGCGGTTTGGTGGTGCTGGAAGGCGGCACGCATTTCGCATATCTGGAGCAGGCGACGCGCTTTCAGACGATTGTGCGTCAGTTTCTGCTAAACTGATTTGGATGGGGCAGGAGTGAATCAGGTGATTAACTTTCTGAAATGGCTTCCGGCGCTGGCAACCGCCTTGGCAATGCTGCTGGCACAACGGAGCCTGATGCATGATTTCCAGCTGGAAAGCTACCAATTTCCCGGCTATTTCCGGACACTGCGGCGCAATTGGAAGCGCGCGCTGCTGCCCGGCGTCACGCTGGCGGCGTACTTGACGCTGCTGTATTTGGCATACCGGAGCATTGACCGGATGCTGGACATGAGCGTCGGCAAAATCCTGCTGGCGCTGGTGAATGCGGCGCTGGCGGTCGCGGGCGGCTGGTGGTGCCGGTCGATTTTCCAGCAGAAGAAGGCGAAAAAGCCGTTTGTCGTCACGATGCGCGTCAAGCGGACGTATATTGTCATGGGCGTTGTCTATACGCTGCTCTGCACGCCGATTGCGCTGCTGACGAAGGTGTACTTCTGCGGACTGCTGCCGCTGCTGCTGCCGCTCTGGGTGGCGCTGGGTGGATTGCTGGCGTGGCCGATTGAGAAGCTCGTGAGCGAAATGTATTTCCGCGACGCGCAGAAGAAGCTGGCGGCGCGCCCGGACATCATCAAAATCGGCATTACCGGCAGCTACGGCAAGACGAGCGTCAAGTTCATTCTCGGCACGATTCTGCAGGAGAAGTATCAGACGCTGATTACCCCGAGCAGCTTCAATACGCCGATGGGCGTGACGAAAATCATCCGTGAGCGCCTGACGCCTGCGACGCAGGTGTTTGTGGCGGAAATGGGCGCGCGGCACGTCGGGGATATCAAGGAACTGTGTCGACTGGTGCATCCGCGTTACGGCGTGCTGACGAGCGTCGGTCCGCAGCATTTGGACACCTTCCACACCTTGGAGCGCATCAAAAATACGAAATATGAATTGATGGACGCTGTTCCGGCGGATGGCTGCTGCTTTTTCCCGGATGACGGCGCAATCTGCCGTGAACTCTATGACCGAACGGAGAAAGAAAAGCGCCTCTGCTGCCTGCATTACAGCCCGGACGCGGACGTGTGGGCAACGGATGTGACGGTTTCCCCGATGGGCAGCCGATTCGTCCTGCATACGTCGGCGGAGGAAATTGCGTGCGAAACGCGCCTGCTGGGGGAACACAACATCCAGAACATCCTGCTTGCCGCGACGGTGGCGCTCCATCTGGGGCTGACCATGCGGCAAGTAGCACGCGGCATCAGCAAACTGCAGCCGGTGGAGCACCGCTTGCAGCTGATTCCGTCGCCGGGCATCACCATCATTGACGATGCGTTCAATTCCAACCCGAAGGGCGCGGAAGCGGCAGTGAAGGTACTGGGGGCGTTCCAAGCGCGGCGCATCATCATTACCCCCGGTATGGTCGAATTGGGCGGACAGGAAGCGGCGTTCAACCGCGAATTTGGGCGGAAAATCTGCGGCAACGCGGATATCGCCATTCTCGTGGGCAAGAAGCACACACAGCCGATTGCTGAAGGGCTGCTCGCGGCGGGCTTCCCGCAGGGAAATCTGCACGTCGTCGCCAGCCTCGACGAAGCGACGGTGCTCCTGCGGCAGATTGGGCGTCCCGGCGACATTGCAATGTTTGAAAACGATCTTCCGGATCACTATTCTGAAACGTAAGGAAGCTCTGACGAATCAATCAGAGATTCCGTAAAGGCAAGGAGATTTTTGTTATGGCAAAGGTTCAGCTTGGTGTGATTTTCGGTTCCCGCAGCTGTGAGCGCGAGGTATCCATTATCAGCGCGGTGCAGCTGATGAACCATGTGGACAGCGAGAAGTACGACGTCATCCCGGTGTATATCGGCGAAAACGGCGTCTGGTATACGGGAAATGCGCTCCGCCGCATTGAGACGTACACGCCCTTTGACCCGAACAAAGCGGGCATCGAAGCCGTTGCGCTGGACGTGACGGCGGGTTCGGGCGCGCTGCTGGCGAACCGTCCCGGCAAGGGGCTGTTCTCTCATCCAACGCAGGTCATGGTAGCGCGGCTGGAAGTCTGCGTTATCGTCATGCATGGGCTGAACGGCGAGGACGGCACGCTGCAGGGAATGCTGGAACTGGCAAATCTGCCGTACACGTCCACGGGCGTGGCAGGCAGCGCCATCGGCATGGATAAAATCATGATGAAGCAGTTCTTCCGCGGCGCGGGGACGCTGCCGTGTCTGCCGGATTGCTGGTTCACGCGCGCCATGTATCAGCAGGACAAAAACGCCGTGCTGGACAAGGTGGAGAAGGAACTGGGCTATCCTGTGTTCGTCAAGCCCGCGAACCTTGGCTCGTCCATCGGTGTCAGCCGTGCGGATGACCGCGAAGGGCTGACGGACAGCCTTGAACTGGCATTTGAGTATGACCGCCGCGTGCTGGTTGAGAAGGGGCTGGATCACCCGATTGAGCTGAACTGCTCCGTACTGGGCTACGATGGCGACGTGGAAGCCAGCCCGATTGAGATGCCGCTGTCGGGTCAGCAGTTCCTCGATTTCAAGGAGAAGTATCTTGCCAATGGCGGCTCGAAGGGCATGGCGAGCCTGCACCGCGTGCTGCCCGCGCCGATTGAGGACAGCCTGCGCGATAAGATTCAGGCAATGTCCTGCGATATTTTCCGGATGCTGGACTGCAAGGGCGTTGTGCGCATCGACTACATGTTTGACCGCGCGTCCGAGCAGGTGTACATCACCGAAATCAACACGATTCCCGGCTCGCTGGCATTCTACCTGTGGGAGAACAAGGGCGTGAAGTATTCGCAGCTGATTGACCGCATGGTGGACTGCGCGCGCAAGGCGAACGAAGACCGCAACATGCGCAATTATGCTTATTCCTCCGATATTTTGAAGGGCGTTTCGTTCGGCGGCGCGAAGGGCGCAAAGGGGAGCAAGGGCAGCAAATTCTAATACTATTTCCTGCATTCGCCTGCGCCATCCGCTTGCGCATTCTTATCTGAGAAATAGCATCAATCAACACAAATGCAAAATCCATGAAGGAGGGAAAATGCTTGCGATTGGAGGATATCAAGTCGCCGCAGGACATTAAAGGTTTGTCCTATGCGGAGATGAACGATCTTGCCGCGCAGATTCGCACAGAACTGGTCACGACCATTTCCAAGCGCGGCGGGCATTTGGCGAGCAATCTGGGCGTGGTAGAATTAACGATGGCAATTCACCGCGTGTTCAACATGCCGGAGGACAAAATCGTCTTTGATGTGGGGCATCAGAGCTACGTCCATAAGCTGCTGACGGGGCGCTACCGCACGTTCTGTACCCTGCGTTCCTTCGGCGGCATGTCCGGCTTTCCGAAGCGCTCCGAAAGCGAATATGATGTGTTCGAGACGGGTCATGCCTCTACCGCGCTGTCCGCAGCGCTGGGGCTGGCGCGCGCCCGCGATTTGCAGGGGCAGCATCACCATGTGCTGGCGCTGGTGGGCGATGGCGCAATGACCGGCGGCATGTGCTATGAGGCGCTCAACGACGCGGGTGACAGTCATACGCGTATGATTGTCATCCTGAATGACAACGAAATGTCGATTGCGCCGAACGTGGGGGCGCTTTCGCAGCACCTGACGGATTTACGCGTCTCCAGCGGGTGGACAAGCACGAAGCGGGTCATCCGCAAAGGCTTGTCCTGCCTGCCCGTAGTCGGAAAACCGCTTCAGCGTATTTTATCGTGGGCAAAAAAGAGCGTCAAGTCCATGTTCGTGCGCGAAAATCAAGAGGGCTTCTTCAACAGCCTTGGCTTCCATTATTTCGGCCCGATTAACGGGCATGATCTCAAGGCACTGGAGCACACATTGGAGGCCGTCAAACAGTTGGATGAGCCGGTTGTCGTGCATGTGCTCACAAAAAAAGGCTATGGGTACAGCGCGGCGGAGGACAAGCCGGAGCGCTTCCATGGCACGCCGCCGTTCTATGTGGAAACCGGTACGGCGCGCAAGAAGGGAACGCTGCCGTCCTATGGGCAGGTAATGGCGGAAACGCTGTCCGAAATGGCGAAAACGGATGAAAAAATCGTCGCGATTACCGCCGCTATGCCGTCGGGTACGGGCTTGTCGTACTTTGCGGAGCGCTTTCCGCGCCGCATGATGGACGTCGGCATTGCGGAGGAACATGCCGTCACGATGGCAGCAGGGCTGGCGGCGGGCGGCATGAAGCCGTACTTCGCGGTCTACGCGTCGTTCTTCCAACGGTCGTTTGACCAGATGATACATGACGTGTGTATGCCGAAACTGAACGTGACGCTGCTGCTTGACCGCGCAGGGCTGGTCGGCGAGGATGGCGCGACGCACCACGGCGTGTGGGATTTAGCGTCAATGCTGCCCGTGCCGAACATGGTGATTCTGGCGCCGCGCGACCTGAATGAGCTGCGTGTCATGATGCGCTGGACGCAGGAGAACGAATCCCCCTGCGCCATCCGCTATGGGCGTGAATCCGTCGATTTGTCGGCGCGCTACCCGGCGCAGGACAAGCCGTTCCGCATCGGCGAATGGGAGCTGATGGAGCAGGGCGGGGATGTGGCGCTGCTGGCTGTCGGCTCGATGGTGGCGGAAGCGATTGAAGTTCGCGACCTGCTGGAAAAGCGCGGCATTCACGCGGCGCTGGTGAACTGCCGGAGCGTGAAGCCGATGGACGAGAAAATGCTGTATCAGCTGGCGAATCGCCCAATCGTCACGATGGAAGAGCATGTGCTGACGGGCGGCTTCGGCAGCGTGGTCTGCGCGTTCCTGTCCGGCGAAGGGCTGCCCGCGCCGATGCTGTCCTTCGGCATCCCGGATACCTTCGTGCAGCATGGGCGGCGTGATCAGCTGCTGAAATACTTGGGATTGACGCCGGAACTGATGACCCAGCGCATCGTCATCGCGCTGAAGAATGGAGAAAAGCATCAATGAGCGAAAAGCAACGGGCTGATGTAGCGCTGGTGGAACGCGGGCTTTGCGAAAGCCGCACGAAGGCGCAGGTCAGCATCATGGCGGGCGAGGTGTACGTCGGCACGCGCCGCATTGACAAGGCGTCGGAGCTGATTAAGCCGGAGGACGAGCTGGAAATCCGCGGCAAGTCGAACCCCTATGCCAGCCGCGGAGGTCTCAAGCTGGAAAAGGCAATTACGTCCTTTCAGGCGGATCTGCGCGGCAAGGTGTGCATGGACATCGGCGCGGCGACCGGCGGCTTCACGGACGTCTGCCTCCAAAACGGCGCGGCGCATGTCTATGCGATTGACGTGGGCTACGGGCAGTTCTCGTGGAAACTGCGCAACGACCCGCGCGTGACGCTCTATGAGCGGACGAATGCGCGCCTGCTGACGCCGGACATGCTGCCGCTGCACCCGACTGTTACGGTGATGGATGTGTCCTTCATCAGCATTCGCCTGATTTTGCCTGTTGCGGCGCAGCTGATGGGCGAGGAGGGCGTGTTCTATACGCTGATTAAGCCGCAGTTCGAGGCGGGACGCGACCGCATTGGCAAGAAAGGCGTCATCCACGACCCGAAGGTGCACGAGGATGTTCTGCGGGAGATTGTGGAATTCGCGCCGAGCATCGGCTGGCAGGTGCAGCAGCTTGATTATTCGCCGATTAAGGGGCCGGAGGGCAACATTGAGTTCTTGGGCAAAATCACCGTCCGGACGCAGGAAGCTGAGCCGATGACGCCGGAAATCATCCACGAGCTGGTGAAAAAGGCGCATCAGGAGCTAAAGGGTTCTTCACACAAGTAATACGATTTCCTTCATTCACCTGCGCCATCTGCGTGCGCATTCTCATTTGGAAATGGTATCAAAATTTCTGTATATGCTTGCATGAATATTCATCTTGTGTTATAATGGGGATACTTCGGGTGCTGTTTGTGAAAAAAACGGCAGACTGAATCAGGATGGAGGGAACGGCGTGCGACTTGGCATCGTCATTCATGGTCATCGGCCGGATGCAATGGCGGCGGCGCATCATGTAGTGGCACAGCTTACGTCCTGCGGCGCGCAGGTGCTGGTGGAAGATGAGGTGCTGGCAGCGTTTGCGTCGGGCAGCGTGACTTCGCTGAATGCGCCGGATGCGCGGGCGGACGTGATTCTGTCACTGGGCGGCGACGGCACGCTGCTTCGCGGCGCACAGTATGCGCTTTCGTGGGACGCGGCGCTGCTCGGCGTGAACCTGGGGCGCGTCGGATTTTTGGCGGAAGGCGAGGCAGATGCCCTGCCGAGGCTGTTGGACAAGGTCATCCGCGGCGACTACGAGACAGAGCGCCGCGCAGTGCTGTCCGTGCAGATGAATGGGCAAAGCTGGTACGCCATCAACGACGTGGTGATGAGCCGCGGCGGCTATGCGCGGCTGATTACGGTTACGGCGCTGGTGGATGGCGCACTCGCCGGGCATTACATTGCCGATGGGCTTGTTGTCGCCACGCCGACGGGGTCAACCGGCTATTCGCTCTCCGCTGGCGGTCCGATTATTTCCCCGAAAGTGGATTGCATGGTGCTCACGCCGATTTGTGCCCACAGTTTGCAGCATCGTCCGACCGTTGTGCAGGGCAGCGCACAGATTCGCCTTCTGTTGGGGTCGGATGCGCCGCAGAGCGCCTGCCTGCAAGTCGATGGGCAGACGTACGCGCAGCTGGATGACGGTGCGGTGGTCGAAATCAGTCGTGCCGATCGAACGCTGCAGCTCATCCGCACGAGTGACCAGCCGTTCTTCAACCTTGTCCGCGAAAAGCTGACGGAATGGACCCGATAACACAAAATGTAAAGGCAGGTGCTGCGGAAATATGAAAACCGTTCGACAAGTGGCAATCCTCGATATCATCGAAAAACAGGAAATTGAAACGCAGGAGGAACTCGCCAGCGCCCTGAATGCGCGGGGCATCCGCGTGACGCAGGCGACCGTATCCCGCGACATTAAGGAATTGCGGCTGCTGAAAGTGCTGACCCCCTCCGGCAAGTACAAATACGCAACGGGCGATCAGGCGGACAACAATCTGACCGACCGTTTCATTCGGATGCTGGCGGAATCGCTGCTGTCTGTCTCATCGGCGAACAACCTGATTGTGGTGAAAACCTTGTCGGGTTCGGCGAACGTCGCGGCGGAAGCACTGGACAGTATGCACTGGCCGGAGGTGCTGGGGACGCTGGCAGGCGACAACACGGTGCTGCTGATTATCCGCTCGAACGAGGAGACGATCACCGTCACCAGCCGCATCCGGGAAATGATGAAATAACGGCAATGGTTATCCCCGGCACGGAAAAGGAGTATCCATCATGATTCTATCCATGCGAATGCGGAATATCGCGCTGATTGAGGAACTGAGTCTGGAATTCGGCGAAGGGCTGCACGTTATGACCGGCGAAACCGGCGCGGGCAAATCCATCGTCGTGGACGCGGTCAATCTGGTGCTGGGCGGACGCGCCGCGCGGGAACTCATCCGCACGGGAACAGACAAGGCGTGGGTCGAAGCGGTGTTCGATGCCAGCGGCAATGAGGAAGTCGCAAAATGGGCGCAAGCGCAGGCACTTGATGATTTTGACGGCACGGTAACGCTCTACCGCGAAATCACACGCTCCGGGCGCAACCTCTGCCGCGTCTGCGGGGTGGTGATGCCGCTGTCCGCGCTCAAAGACATCGCCGTACTGCTGATGGACGTGCATGGGCAGCACGAGGCGCAGTTCCTGATGAACTCGCAGTATCACCTACTGTTTCTGGATGCTGCGGGCGGCGACGATTATCAGGCGCTGCTCAGCCGCGTGGACGCGGCGTATCAGGCGTTCATCACCAACCATCGGCAGTACGCGCGCTTGGTCAAGGAGAATGAGAAGAAGCAGTACCGCATGGAATCGCTGAAAAAGTCGCTGGAGGAATTGGAAAAAGCACGGCTGAAGCTGGGCGAGGAAGAAACGCTGGCAGCGGAAAAAGAGCGATTCCGGCATTCGGAGAAGATTGCGACAGCGGTTGCGGCGGCGCATCGGGCGATTTCAGCGAACGATGACAGCGAGACGGTACTTTCGCGCGTGAAGGAAGCGGCGGATGCGCTTCGGTCGCTGGCGGCGTTCGGCGAAAACTACGTCAGTCTGGCGCAGCGGTGCGATTCAGCGTACTATGAGCTGGAGGAAATCGGCTACGAACTGGCGGATTTGACCGAAAAAGGGGAGTTCGACCCCGTTCGGGCGGAGAAAGTTGAGACACGGCTGGATTTGATTCGGCGCATGGAACGCAAGTACGGCGAAACGGTGGCGGAAGTCCTTTCGCAGCAGAAGAAGATGCAGGAGGAATACGACAATTACGTCTCGCTGGATGAGCAGGTTGCCAAAACCGGCGCGGAACACAAGCGCTTGCTGGCGCAGTATCGGCAGCTCGCGCGTCAGCTGACGGAGGCGCGGCACGGGCTGGCGAATGAGTTTGAGAAGAACATGATGGCGCAGCTGAAAGACCTCGGCATGGGCAACACCATCTTCCAAGTGTCGTTCGCGATTCGCCCGGAAGGGAAGATTTTCATGCCGCAGTCGGTCGGCGACGACGTGATTGAGTTTATGATTTCCCCGAACCCCGGCGAACCGCTGAAACCGCTGTCAAAAATCGCTTCCGGCGGCGAATTGTCGCGCCTGATGCTGGCGATTAAGAGCCTCGAAGCCGAAAAAGGCGGTGTCGGCACGATGGTGTTCGACGAAATCGACACGGGCATCAGCGGACGGATGGCGCAGGTCGTCGCGGAGAAGATGGCGCTGATCGCGCGCAAGCGGCAAGTTATCTGCGTGACGCACCTGCCGCAGATTGCAGCGATGGCGGCACACCAGTTTCTTGTGGAGAAGCGTGTGGAAGGGGAGCGGACGAATACGAGTGTTCGCCTGCTTTCACCCAAGGAACGAATCAGCGAAGTCGCGCGGATGCTCGGCGGCGCGGACGGCAGCGAGGGCAGCGCCATGAGTCACGCAGCGCACATGCTCTATGTGGCGGGAAATCTGCCGGAAGAAGATATTAGCCATAGCTAATGGTGAAATTGACTAAAAAACTTTGGCTGACATTTGTCAAACTTTTCACTGTACCAAATGCCTTGTTATATGATATAATAGATTTCGTGTGATTGTGTCCTGTTCAGACGGATTCCGTCTGAATATGTGTTTTCTGCTGTCACGGCAGGGGATGCGAAAGGATTTGGAAAGGGGTTTTCTCTGTGTTTGTCAAACACATGTTTCCCGGCGGAACGCATCCGCATGAGGGCGTAAACGGCAAAGCCGTCAACAGCGGCAACGCCATTCGTGAGCTGCCCGCGCCTGCGCGCGTGGTGATTCCGCTCTCGCAGCATATCGGTGCGCCCTGCAAGCCCATCGTGCAGAAGGGTGATTTGGTGCTGGCGGGTCAGAAGATTGGCGAAGCGGGCGGCTTTGTGTCCGCACCGGTGCATTCATCCGTCTCCGGCAAGGTCGTCGGCATTGAGCCGGTCGAGCTGGCGAATGGTTCGACGGTGTCCGCCGTCGTCATCGAGAATGACTTCCAGAACAACTGGGTGGAGCTGCATCCGGCAGAGCACCCGGAAACGCTGACCGCGCAGGAATTGCAGACCATCGTCCGCGAAGCCGGCATCGTCGGCATGGGCGGCGCGACGTTCCCCACGCAGGTCAAGATAACGCCCCCGAAGGGCAAGACGATTGAGAAGCTCGTCATTAACGGCGCGGAGTGTGAACCGTACCTGACGGCTGACCATCGCCTGATGCTGGAAAAACCCGCGGAAATCATCGACGGCATCCACCTGATGATGCTTGCGCTGGACGTGAAGGAAGCGCACGTCGGTGTGGAGAACAACAAGATGGACGCGGTGGAAGCGCTCCGTGCCGCGGCGAAGAATGTCGAAGGCATCACGATTCATGATTTGCCCGTCCGCTATCCGCAGGGCGGTGAAAAGCAGCTGGTGTATGCCCTGACGCGCCGCAAGGTGCCGACCGGCGGTCTGCCGCTGGATGTCGGCTGCGTGGTCAGCAACGTCGGCACGGTGTATGCCATTCAGCAGGCGATTCGCGAGGGCCGCCCGCTCGTGCAGCGCGTGACGACCGTTGGCGGGCTGGTCAACAACCCCGGCAACTTCCTCGTTAGCGTCGGTACGCCGATCGACACGCTGCTGGAAGCCTGCGGTGGAATGCAGTCCGGCGCACGGATGCTCATCAGCGGTGGCCCGATGATGGGTATGGCGATTACCCGCACGGATATCCCGGTCACGAAGGGCACGTCCGGCGTGCTTGTGTTGGGCGAAGAAGCCGTTGACCCGGTGGAATCCGCCTGTATCAACTGCGGCCGCTGCCTGCGCGCCTGCCCGATGCAGCTGATGCCGACGCTGCTTGACCGCTGCGTCCGCGCCGACCGCTATGACGAAGCCGAAAAGTACGGCATCATGAACTGTATCGAATGCGGTGCGTGCACCTTCGTCTGCCCCGCCAAGCGCCTGCTTACGCAGTCCTGCCGTCAGGGCAAAAAGGTGATTACGACCCGCAAGAAGGCGGAAGCCGCGAAGAAAGCCGCGGCAGAAGCTGCAAAGAAGGCTGCTGAAGAGCAGTCCAAGAAGGAGGCATAACACCATGCAGAATAATCTTGTGATGACCTCCTCGCCCCACCTGCGCGACCATAGCAGCACGCAGCGCATCATGCAGGAGGTTTGTCTGGCGCTGCTGCCGGCTGGCATTGCGGGCGTTATCATCTTCGGCTGGAGCGCGCTGATGCTCATCTGCGTGTCCGTGGCAACCTGTGTTCTATCTGAATTTGTGTGGGAAAAGCTGACGAAGCGGACGGTGACGATTGGCGACTGGAGCGCCGTCGTGACGGGTCTGCTGCTGGCGTACAACCTCCCGGCGAACGCGCCGTGGTGGCTGGCGGTGGTCGGCGGCGTGATTGCCATCGTCCTCGTCAAGCAAATGTTCGGCGGCATCGGCAGCAATTTCATGAACCCGGCGCTGACCGCGCGTGCGATTCTGTTCGTCAGCTGGTCTGCGCTGATGAGCAGCTATCCGCAGTCCAACTTCGCCGTGGATGCGACGACCTCCGCAACGCCCCTCGGCTTGCTGAGCAAGGGCGTTTCCGGCGTGAACTTTATGGATCTGCTGCTGGGCAACTGCGGCGGCGTGCTGGGCGAAACCTGCAAGCTGGCGATTCTCGTCGGCGGCATTTACCTGTGCGTCCGCAAGATTGCTGACTGGCGCATCCCGGTGTCCTTCATCGCGACCGTGTTCGTCTGCTACCTGATTAAGGATGGCGCTGAAATGGCGATTTATCAGGTGTTTGCGGGCGGCTTGATGCTCGGCGCGTTCTTCATGGCGACTGACTATGCGACCAGCCCGGTGACGGTGCCCGGCCGCGTCATCATGGGCATTGGCTGCGGTCTGCTGCTGTTCATCATCCGTGCCTACGCGAACTACCCCGAAGGCTGCTCCTTCGCGATTCTGTTCATGAACGTCTGCACGCCCCTGATTGACCGCTTCACCGCGCCGCATCCGTTTGGGGAGGTGAAAAAGCATGGCTAATCAGAAGAAAACCTTCATGAGTGTCCTGCTGAACGGCCTGATTTGGGAGAATCCGACGTTTGTGCTGATGCTGGGCATGTGCCCGACGCTGGCCATCACCACGTCCGGCATGAACGGCATCGGCATGGGTCTGGCGGTTACGGCTGTGCTGATTTTCTCGAATCTGTTCATCAGCCTGCTGCGCAACATCATCCCGGACAGCGTGCGCATTCCGGCGTACATCATCATCATCGCGTCCTTCGTGACGATGATTGACATGCTGCTTAAGGCATTCCTGCCGGATTTGTCGCAGGCGCTGGGCATGTTTATCCCGCTGATTGTCGTCAACTGCATCATCTTTGCCCGTGCGGAGTCCTTCGCGTCAAAGAATCCGCCGGTGCTGAGCATTGCGGACGGCCTGGGTATGGGGCTGGGCTTTACCTTTGCCATCACGCTGCTGTCCGTCATCCGTGAGCTGCTGGGCAACGGCACGTTCTTTGGTCTGCAGGTGATGCCCGCCAGCTATCAGCCGATGGGCATCATGACGCAGGTTTCCGGCGGCTTCATCACGCTGGGGCTGCTGCTGATTCTGGTCAATGCACTGTCGAATAAGTCGAAAAAGAAGGGGGCGGCAGCATGAGCAACATTTGGGCGAATCTGCTGACGATTCTTGTCGGCGGTCTGCTGGTCAATAACTTTGTCATGAACCGCTTCCTCGGCTGCTGTCCGTTCCTCGGCGTTTCCAAGCAGTACGACACGGCAAAGGGCATGTCGATGGCGGTTATCTTCGTCATGACGCTCGCCAGCTTCATCACTTGGTTCGTGCAGCACCTGATTCTGGTGCCGCTGCATCTGGAATACATGCAGACGATTGCCTTCATCCTCGTCATTGCCGTGCTGGTCGGCATTGTGGAAATGGCGCTGAAGAAAATTTCCCCCTCGCTGTATCAGTCGCTGGGCGTGTACCTGCCGCTCATCACCACTAACTGCGCTGTGCTGGGCGTGGCGATTCTGAACGTGGATAATGGCTACAACCTGCTGGAAAGCACGTTCAACGGCTTCTGCGCGGCGGCGGGCTTCGGTCTGGCGATGATTCTCTTCTCCTGCATCCGCGAGCGTCTGGCGCTTGCGAACATGCCCAAGTGGATGAACGGCTTCCCCGGCGCGCTGATTACGGCGGGTCTGATGGCGATTGCGTTCATGGGCTTCGGCGGCTTAATCGGCTGAGGAGGGAAGACGGATGACGGTTGTGAACATCCTCATTGCGGCGGCTGTGCTGGGCCTGATGGGGTTGCTCTTCGGTCTGCTGCTGATGGGCACGGAGAAGGTCTTTGCCATTCCGGCGGATGAAAAGCGTGACGCTGTGCGCGCTGCGCTTCCGGGCGCAAACTGCGGCGCCTGCGGCTATCCCGGCTGCGATGGCTGTGCGGATGCGATTGCTTGCGGCAAAGCGCCTGTGAATGCCTGCCCGGTCGGCGGCAAGCCCGTTGCAGACAAGATTTCCGCGATTATGGGCAATGCGGAAGCGGCAGACGCCGTTCGCAAGGTCGCCAGCGTAATCTGCCAAGGTGATTCCGAGCATTGCAGGGAGAAGTTTGAGTACCGCGGCATTCAGGACTGCGTGGCGGCATCTGTCGTCAATGACGGCAACAAGGCTTGCAAGTTCGCGTGCCTTGGTCTGGGCACCTGCGCGCGCGTCTGCCCGTTCGACGCGATTCATGTTGACCCGGTGAAGAAGATTGCCGTGGTGGACGACGAGAAGTGTGTCGCGTGCGGCAAGTGCGTGGCGATTTGCCCTAAGGGTGTGCTGAGTCTGCGTCCGGTGACGGAGGATGTGACGGTTCGCTGCCGCAACACTGAGCCCGCCAAGAAGGTGCTGTCTGCCTGCTCGACTGGCTGCATTCACTGCGGCAAGTGCTTCCGCTCCTGCCCGCATGGTGCGATTACGATGACGAACGGTCTGCCGGTCATTGATCAGAGCAAGTGCCAGCACTGCATGGCGTGTGCGGACGCTTGCCCGACGAAGGCAATGTGGGCGAACTTCGACAAGCGGAAGGTTTCCGCGTAATTTGGGATTAGAAAAGGACGTGCGGCTGTGAAAGGCTGGCACGTCCTTTTTGATGTGTTGCAATGCGCCTAAAGAGGGGATTGCAGGGGAGTGTGGCTATGGTTGCAAGCCCGCCTGGTCGGTCGCGCCCAATCGGCGCGACAATGTGGAGCTGGCCGAGCTTGCGTCTTGGGGGCGCTCCAGCGGGAGCGCAAAGTTACAACCGTTGCGCTGAAAGCGCTTCGCTGTTCAGCGTCGGGCGGCGGAGTTGACTTCGTTATCACAATTGATTTAACGGAGCAGCAGTTGGGGCGTTGCCCCAAGCCCCATAAGGGGCGCTGCCCCTTAACCCTGCAAGGGACATTGTCCCTTGACCCTTTCGCGCAATTGAGTTGATTTCGTTATCATACTTCTTCCGCGTGTTGCTCTTTTATTCACCACGCAAAATATTCGGAAGCGAAAGCGTCCATGCCGGCGTCCCATCCACCTCAAACAGCGCCTGATTTTCCCATGCGCATCCACCGAACCATGCGCCCGCGTCCTGCGGGTCATACCCACCAGCATAGCTGCTCGCCCAGCCCGAACCGAACTGTTCCCACAGCTTACTCTGTTCTTCCCAGCTATTTCCCGGCACCGGAATCCACGCCGGTTCCCAGTAGCAGACGCCGAGTGCACCTGCCTGCACAGCCGTTTCCACCGTCTCGCGGAAATCCGCCGCCTGACCGTCGCGGGAAATATCCTGCTTCATGTCGCACCACTCATTCGGGACGCTGTTCGGGTGCGTATCGAGGTTATTCGTCGTAAACGGATAGGCTGTTTCGGCGATGAACACATCTTTGCCGAAATTTTCGTGCACGTCTGCCATCAGTTCTGACAAATTCTCCAGCGAACCATGCCAATAGCTGTAATAACTGTACGCCATCACGTCGAAATCAACCGGCGTATCGCCCTCGCAGACCTCGCGGATGTACTTCTTTGCGTCCGATTGACTGACGTTGGTGAAATGCACCGCCACCAACGCATCGGGCAGGGTTGCGCGGACAGCGGCGCTTCCGGCGTTCATCAGCTGATTGCGCCCATTTGTGCTCCATTCGCCCGCCATGCCGCCGTTAATCTCGTTGCCGACCTGCACCATCCAGATGTCCACGCCCGTTGCGGCAATCTGCGTCAGCGCATCCACCGTGAAGGCGTAGAGCGCGCTGCACTTCTGCGTTAAATCCATCGTGACCCATACCTTCGGGGACATTTGCTTTGCAGGGTCAGCCCAGAAGTCGCTGTAATGGAAGTCAACGATGAGCGACAGTCCGGCTTCCTTGCATCGGCGGGCGATTTCCACCGCGTTCGCCACGCCGCAGTTGCCGCCGCCGTAGCCTCTGCTGTCCTCGTCGAATGGGTCGTTCCAAACGCGGACGCGCACGGTGTCCCAGCCTGCTTCCTTCAGCAGGAGGAACAAGTCTGTCGGCTCGCCGTCGCGGTTGCGGTAGACAACGCCGCTGTTTTCCTCGCTCAGCACGGTGGAAACATCCGCGCCAAATTTGAAAGATGCAGGGAAGGCATCATCCTCCGCGAGCGCCAAATGTGGCAAAAGAAGGGCAACAGACAACAAACAAGCGAGTAGCCTCTTCACAATAACGCCTCCTTCTCACGAACAAAAACAGCAAATTCACGACGAAGTGATGCCTTCATTATATCAAAAAGGGCGTCTTGCGTCAAGAAAATAGAAAAACATTGATTTTTGAAGGCAGCATGTAAATACTATCATGCTCGAAAATACCCAAATTCCCGCTGAAAATGTGAACAGCATCTTGCAAAAAGCAACGAAAAATAGTATAATCAAATAGGATAGCCAGCAGAATGTGTTTGCGATGGAGGAAGGGCACGGTGTTTTCCGTGGCTAATTTCAGGCAAATGTTTTCTGCGCGGAAGTTTCTTCCGCAGTATGTAAAAAAGGAGTGTTTCCAATGGCGAAGAAGTATGTGTACCTCTTCAAGGAAGGCAACGCCAACATGCGTGAGCTGCTGGGCGGCAAGGGCGCGAACCTCGCTGAGATGACCAATCTCGGTATGCCCGTGCCTCAGGGCTTCACCGTCACCACCGAAGCCTGCACCCGGTATTATACCGACGGCAAGGTGATTGGTGACGATATCGTCGAGCAGATTTATGCTGCTCTGGCGGAGACCGAAAAGGTGGCCGGCAAGAAGTTCGGCGACGACAAGGATCCTTTCCTTGTTTCTGTCCGCTCCGGCGCTCGTGCCTCCATGCCCGGCATGATGGATACCATTCTGAATCTGGGCCTGACGGACGTGTCTGTTGTGGGTCTGGCAAACCTGACCAACAACCCGCATTTCGCGTATGACGCGTATCGCCGTTTCATCGCCATGTTCTCTGACGTGGTTATGGAAATCCCGAAGAACGAATTTGAAGCGGTTCTGGACGAATTCAAGGAGAAGAAGGGCGTCAAGTACGACCGCGACCTCTCTGCGGATGACCTGAAGGAAGTCGTCGTTCGTTTCAAGGAAATCTACAAGAAGCACATGGGCGTGGACTTCCCGCAGGACCCCAAGGTCCAGCTGATGGAAGCCGTCAAGGCCGTGTTCCGTTCTTGGGACAACCCGCGTGCCATCTACTATCGCCGCATGAACGATATTCCGGGCGACTGGGGCACTGCCGTCAACGTGCAGTCCATGGTCTTCGGCAACATGGGCGAAACCTCCGGCACGGGCGTTGCCTTCACGCGCAACCCCTCCACGGGCGAGAAGAAGCTGTACGGTGAGTACCTGCTGAACGCTCAGGGCGAGGACGTCGTGGCTGGTATCCGTACCCCCGAACCTATCTCCCACCTGCAGGAGCAGATGCCCGATGTGTACCAGCAGTTTGTGGACATCGCCACCAAGCTGGAAGCGCACTATCGCGACATGCAGGACATGGAATACACCATTGAACGCGGCAAGCTGTACATGCTGCAGACCCGTAACGGCAAGCGTACCGCGGCGGCTGCGCTGAAGATTGCTGTTGATCTGGTGGACGAAGGCGTGCTGAGCGAAGAAGAAGCCGTGCTGAAGGTGGAGCCCAAGCAGCTCGATACCCTGCTGCACCCGAACTTCGACGCTGCAGCTGTGAAGAAGGCGCCCGTCATTGCGAAGGGTCTGCCGGCTTCCCCTGGCGCTGCTACCGGCGGCATCTACTTCACCGCTGACGAAGCGGCTGAACACGGCAAGAACAAGGAAAAGGTTATCCTCGTTCGCCGCGAAACCACGCCTGAGGACATCGAAGGCATGGACTTCTCTCAGGGCATCCTGACCGTCTTCGGCGGCATGACCTCTCACGCGGCGGTTGTCGCTCGCGGCATGGGTCGCGCGGCTGTCGTCGGCTGCGGCGCGCTGAAGATTGACGAAGAAGCAAAGACCCTGACCGTTGGCGACAAGGTGTACCACGAGGGTGACTTCATCTCCCTCGACGGCTCTACCGGCAACGTCTACGATGGCCAGATTGCGACGGTTGAAGCGTCCATCTCCGGCGAGTTCGCTCGCTTCATGGGCTGGGCTGACGCTGCCCGCCGTCTGCGCGTCCGCACCAATGCGGATACCCCGCGCGACACCAAGCAGGCTGTCAAGTTCGGTGCGGAAGGCATCGGCCTGTGCCGTACCGAGCACATGTTCTTCGAGGCGGATCGTATCGCGGCTGTCCGTGAAATGATCCTGGCCGACACGAAGGAACAGCGCGAAAAGGCGCTGGCGAAGATTCTGCCGATGCAGCAGGGTGACTTCGAAGCGATGTACAAGGCGCTGGAAGGCAAGCCCATGACGGTTCGTTACCTCGATCCGCCGCTGCATGAGTTCGTGCCGCATGTTGACATGAAGGAAGAAATCGACGAGCTGGCCAAGAACCTTGGCATCACCTCCGAGGAAGTCATCCACAAGATCAACGCGCTGCATGAGTCCAACCCGATGATGGGTCACCGTGGCTGCCGTCTGGCCGTCACCTATCCGGAAATCGCGGAAATGCAGACCCGTGCGGTTCTGCAGGCGGCTATCGATGTGACCCGCGAATGCGGCTACAACATTGTGCCCGAAATCATGATTCCGCTGGTCGGTTCCAAGAAGGAACTGGCGTTTGTCAAGTCCATCGTCGACGAGACCGCCAAGAAGGTCTTTGAGGAACAGGGCATGACGCTGGAATACCACGTCGGCACCATGATCGAAATCCCGCGCGCGGCTGTCACCGCTGACGAGATTGCTGAAGAAGCGGAATTCTTCTCCTTCGGCACGAACGACTTGACCCAGATGACGTTCGGCTTCTCCCGTGACGACGCTGGCAAGTTCCTCGGCGCCTACTACGACAACAAGATTTTCGAGAGCGATCCCTTCGCTCGTCTGGACACGGACGGCGTTGGCAAGCTGGTGCAGATGGCTGCGAAGCTGGGCCGTCAGACCCGTCCGAACCTGAAGCTGGGCATCTGCGGCGAACACGGCGGCGATCCGAGCTCCGTGATGTTCTGCCACAAGGTTGGCCTGAACTACGTTTCCTGCTCGCCTTTCCGTGTGCCGATTGCGCGTCTGGCTGCTGCTCATGCCGCAATCCTCGAAAAGATGGGCAAGTAAGACGTTTGGCGCTGCAAAGCGCATAACGACTGACGAATACGCATCTCTGGTGGTTTCTGTCCCTGTCAAAGGGGATGGAAGCCACCTTTTTTGCGTACAACAAAAGGCGCGCTGGAGAGATTTGCTCTCATCCAGTGCGCCCAAATCCGCTTATTCTTCCGTCATGCAGTCCACAAAACTCGTCACGGTTGACCAGTACAGGTTGAATGCTGCGCCGTAGGTGTCATCATCGAAGCTATCCGCCGATGTGCCGCCAACTACCGTGATGGTGTAGCCGTACAGCACGCAGACGAAGATGCAGTACATATTGCCGTCTTCGCCTTGACCGCCTGCACAGAAGGGCGTCAGGACTGCATCGCTGTCGTTCTCGTCATACGCTACCAAACCCGGATTGCCGCCTGTGTACATGGACTGATAGTAGTCAATCATCGCTTGCAGGTTTTCCTCCGGCAGCGTGATGGTCACATAATCCTCCAGCGATTCATCATAGGTAATCATCACGGCGTAGCTGACATCGTTCCGCCCGTTGTAGCCAAGCCGCAGGTCAATGCTCGTCTCGCCGACCTCACAGCTCGTGACGTTCAGCGCTTCGGGCAGGTCAATCGTCATCCCTATGTTTTCGATGGTGTACGGGTTCGTCGCTTCGTATGCCTCCGCAACAGAGAGGGAAAAGAGCAGGCAAAGCGCGCAGAGCAAGGAAATCAGTCGTTTCATGAAATGAACCTCCTTTTATAATTCAAAGTTGATGAAATCAGACAGTTGAATTTCGCCGTAAATGTCGGTCAGGCAGAAGCAGTAGAGGTAGGTCGCGTCGCTGCCTTCGAGCGAGTAGAAACCGAAGTCGATGGAACCGTCTTTGCCTGCCACAATCGGGTCGCCGTCCATTGTCATTTCCTGCAATTCGCCGTCCTCATCCTCATATAGCACGTTGTAAATCGGTGTCACCACGTCACCCTCGGTCAGGGGAGTGCTGCCGCGAACGGGGAGTCCGGCATCGTCGTACCCCTGCGTGAAGCCGACAATCGTCCAGCCACTGCTGTAGCTCCGCCGTATCACCAGCAGATACCCCTCGACATCGTTGCAGCGGACGGGAATCACACTTCGGCGCATTCCGCCATTGACAAGCTGGTCGTACATCATCACAATTTGGTCATCCAGCATTGGCCAAGTACCGTCGAATTGGCTGATGATTTCGCCGCTTTCCCAGTCAATGGCGGCGTTCTGCATTGCGCCCATTTCGATGTAGAACGTATCCTCGTCGTCGCTGCCATCCAAGTACAGCAAGCCCTCGACCATGCTCAAGTTGTTCAGCTCGTCCTGACTGAGCATCATGCTGCACATATAGGCGGAATCATCGTCCATGTCCAGCCAATCGTCCATGGCAGAATCGTCCGGTATGAGGCTGCCGGTGAAGAACGCGTCGTTCATGGATGTGAACGTTGGCACAACGTCAGGTAAATCCACCGCATCTGCTTCCAACGCAAGAGGCGTTTCGCTTGTGGTGAACGTACTGGCGGGGGAGAAAAACGCGTCTGTCAGGTTGCCGGTGAACACGCTGCTGGTCGTGACCTGCTGCGGAACCTGCGCGCTGAAGACGTAATTGCCGCCGCTGCGAAGCTCCGCATAGCCGCGCGTGAACTCCGTCATGCGCGGAATTGTCTCCTGACAGCCGTCGCCCTCGTAGCTTCCGGACGGGAAATAGACGCTCATGCCCGTCAGGTAGTCGAATTTCCGCGTGCCGACGTTGTAGCGCACGACGCGCTCGTAGGCGGTTTGCAGGACGTCTGCGGTCTGCGGCGCAATGGTACGCGTGCCGTCAATCAGCGCCATCATATCCACCATGTCGGATGTTGCGCTGTCAAAATCGCCAAAGGCATACATGCGCTGGCGGGCACGGCTGAAGGTAGACAATTGCCCAGCGTCCAGCGCCTGCGAGAGATACGATGCGTATGTCTCCATTGTGCTGACCAGATAATCCATTGCCGGCAAGTAGAGGACGCTCATGCTGAGATAATCATCAGGGTTTTCGTCCAGGCAGGCTTCCATGTACGCATCCGCAATCGCAACGCCGATGCCCTGCGCGTCAAGGGCCGGATTTTCGCCCAGCGCATTCAGCCACGCATAATTCCAGCCGAGCGACGGCTCCAGTTCTTCGCTGGCGACCATGAAATCAGCGTAATACTGCATGTGCGCAGCCGCTTCGTAGGTTGCCATCAAGCAGGCGTCGAAGCCGATGAGATCCAGATGAAAATCGGGATTGGCTTCTGTAAAGTTGTACAGCGCGTCGTTGATTTCGTGAATTGTCAACCCATCGTAATCCGCTGTTTCGTCGAAGCAGACGCCGCTCGTCGATCCGCCGCCGTGATTCCAGAAGATCAGCATGTAGCGATCGGCGGGGTAGGTGGAAGTCGCCCAAGTCAGGTAATCTTCCAGCGTGTTCTGCGCGCCCATGCTTTGCCATGCGCAGACTTCAACGTCGGAAAAATCGTAGTCCGCAATCGTAAAGCGGTTGATGTGGTTCGCACGCAGGCGGTTGTCGTCCCACTGGCTCGCGCCGCCTGCCTGCACGACGACTGTCACGTTGTCCGGAATGTCCGCCGCGCACATCTCGTACAGGTCGTTCACAGAGTCACTCTGCAAATCCGTGCCGCACATGTACATCAGGACAGTCATCGTTGGGGTGTCCGCGCACGCCGCCGGAAGTCCAAGCAGCAGCAAACTGCTAAGCAGCAGCGCAAGAAGTTGGTGTTTCATCGGATGGTTCGCCTCTTTTCTTGTTTTCTGGCAAAATCCCATTATTTCTATTCTACTGCTGCAAATTCCCGTTGTCAACCGCGATTCGCGCAACATAAAACGCTCCTGACGCGTGTTCGGGAGCGTTTTGCTAAAGCAGCACCGCACAGCTCGGCGGCGCGGCTGGCGATGTCTTTTCCGCTATCTGCGCATGCAATTTTCTCGATTTGCATCCAGTAAACCTTCAAAATTTGCATTTACATCTGACGAAAAATCCATTCGCCAGCTGACTACCTCATTTGTGCGGTGCTACCTTAAATATGGCGATTTATTCTGCCGTCGACGCGGCGTGAATCTCCTCCAGGAAGCGGGTAATCGGCAGGTGCTGCGGGCATACACGTTCGCACTTGCGGCAGTGGATGCACTGCGACGCATCCGCATGATCCGCCTGAATCTGGGCGTACCCAGCCTTGAAGGAGCTGTTCGCGCGGAGCATGGCGGCATCGTAGCCTTGGAAAATGCGCGGAATCTGCACGCCCATCGGGCAAGGCTGGCAGTACTTGCAGCCCGTGCAACGCGTTTTCGTCCGCGCAAGGTACGTTGCTTTGACCTTCTGGTAGAGCGCAAGTTCCTCGTCGGTCAGCGTCGGGCGCTTCGCCATGTCGAAAATGCGCAGATTATCCGTCACCTGCTCCCATGTGCTCATGCCGCTGAGAATCGTGATGACTTCAGGCATGGCGTACAGGTAGCGGAAGCCCCACTCGACCGGGCTGCGCCGCACGGCATACGCGTCGTAAACCGCTTTCACATCCACCGGGGGATTCGCAAGCAGACCGCCGCGCAGGGGTTCCATGACGACGACACCCACGCCGCGCCGGCCCGCTTCGCGGATGCCCTCAAGCGTCGCTTGATTCTCATCGTCGAGGATGTTCATCTGCACCTGACACATGCCCCACTGATCCCAGTCGTGCAGGATGCGCAGGAACGCCTTTGCGTCATCGTGGAAGGAGAAGCCGGGATAGCGCACCTTGCCCTGCGCGATGGCTTCGGCATAGAAACGCTTGTAATCCAGCTTCTGCATTGCGTCCATGCGCTCGTTGTTCATTGCGTGAAGAATGTAAAAGTCCACATAGGGGGTATCGAGCTTTTTCAGCTGCTCATCGAGGAACTTCATCATGTCCTCATGCGTCTTGACGAGCCAGACGGGCAGCTTTGTCGTCAGGATGACCTTCTCGCGGTAGCCGTCCTTGAGCGCCTTACCGATGACAATCTCGCTTTCGCCGCCGTGATACGGGTATGCTGTGTCGATGTAGCGGACGCCGTTGTCGATGGCGTGGCGAATCATGCGAATCGCTTCGGATTCGTCAATTTTGTCGTCCGGTGTTGTTGGAAAGCGCATACAGCCGAAGCCGAGCATGGAGCTTTCCCGGTTGATGGTCGGAAACATGGTGTTCAGCACGTGTTTTCGCTCCCTTACTTAGAGATATGGTATTATATCCGAAAGCCTGTCGAAAATCAGGTCAGGCTTTACATCCGATGTGTCTACATCGCTGCGTTTTGCTTCGCCAGAGAGGACGAGAATGCCCGTCATACCGTGATTTACGCCGGTCGCAACATCTGTGTAGAGCCGGTCGCCCACCATCGCCATCTCATGCAGCGCAAAGCCGGTGCGCGCAAGGGCTTCATCCACAATACCGCGGTTCGGCTTGCCAATCACCACATCCGCCCAGCGCCCAGTGCTGGCGTGAATCAGTGCCATAAACGCGCCAAGGTCGGGGATGAACCCATGCTCGGTCGGGCAGTTGAAATCAGGATGCGTCGCGATATATGGCTTGCCCGCGCGGATGAGATCGCAGACGCGGCAGAGTTTGCCGTAATCCAGCGTCGTGTCAAACGCCGCCAGCACATAATCCGCGTCGTCCGAATCGCAGAAGCGCAGCCCCATCGCCGTCAATTCCGCCCGAAGCACGGGATTCCCCAGCAGATAGCCGGTTTTGCCCGGAAAGTGCGTCAGGCAGTACCGCGCCGCCGCCTGTCCGGATGTAATCACGTCGCGATACGCCGCCGGAACGCCCATCCGCGCCAATTTTTCTGCATACGTTGAGGCAGAGCGGCTGGAGTTGTTCGTCAGGAAGCGCGCGGTGCGCCCCGTTTTCTCCAGCGCGTTCAGAAATTCCAGTCCGCCGGGAATGATGCGGTCACCCAGATAGAATGTACCATCCATGTCCAGCAGAAAGCAGCGGATGCCGGACAGCTTCGCGTGAATCGTCTCGTCGGTCATGCGCTCACCCTCCGCGAATCAGATTTCCTGCAATTTCAGCACGCCCTCAAGGTTCATCATCTTAACGGCGGCGTTGTAGGCTTCCTTGACCATGCTGATGAGGTATCTTTCATCCTGACAGGGAATGTACTTCGTCGCAATGCAGACTGCCAGCCCGTGGATGAACAGCCATGTGCGCTCAAAGAAGCGCAGGGCGGTTTCGTCGTCCAGCGGCGTTTCCTTCTTGATGATGTTGAACACAAGGTCAAAATTCGTCTGGTCGCTGTATTGCCCCTCGCTGACGCGGTCGCGCATGAAGAGCAGCTTGAACAGCTCCGGTTCGTCACGGCCATAGAGCAGATACGTCGTGCAGAGCTGGATATATGGCGAGTCGGACTGCGCCATATCCGCCTCCGCGTGTGCCTGAAACTGGCGCGCGACGTAGAGAATCAGCTCCCGGTGCAAATCCTCCATGTTGGTGAACAGGCGGAAAATCGGCTGCGTTGAGCCGCCGAGTTCCTTGGCAATCGCGCGGGCGTTGAGGGCTTCCATGCCTTCGCGGCGCATAAGCTGGCAGGCAGCATGGAGAACAGCATCACGGGTAAATCGAACCGTAGGCGGCATAATCGTCAATCTCCTTGTTTATTTGGTATATTTGGCATAGGAACTGTAAAATCTCCGGCTGGAATCAATCTGCGTCAGCTGACGGTTCTTCGTCACATTCAGCACCAGCGCAATGCCGCCGATGTTCGTGACCATGTTTGAACCGCCATAGGAGAGGAACGGCAGGGGAATGCCGGTAATCGGCAGCCGCCCCAGCGTCATGCCGATGTTCTCGAAAACGTGGAAGAGCAGCATGCCAATCACGCCGATGATGATGAGCATACCCTGCCGGTCGTAGGTGTAGCGCGCGAGGTAGAGCATACGCAGGATAATCGCCAGGTACCACAGCATGATGATGCTGCAGCCGGCAAAGCCGAACGCTTCCCCGATGGTGGCGAAAATGAAGTCCGTCCAGTCGGCGGGGACGTAGTTCAGCTGACTCATTGAACCATCGACGAATGTGCCGATGCCCGTCAAGCCGCCCGCGCCGATGGTCATCTGCGACTGGCGCATCTGGTACGCGTCACCCTGCGGGGACAAATCAGGATTCAGGAATGCGACAATACGCGCCAGACGGTAGTCATCGCTGCCCGTGGCGACCATGAAGCCGTACAGCGCCAGAACGAGCAGAATCGCGACGACAGCCATCGTAATCAGCAGCCGCCAGCGGACGTTGGCGAACAGCAGCATACACGCGAACGCGAACACCACAACGATAGCGGAACCTGTTTCGCCGGAGAAGAGAACGATTGCGCACGGCACGAGGAGCATTGCCATGATTTCGATGAAGTCGCGGAAGGTGCTCATTGGATGCTCTGATTGGCTCAGGCGCTGCGCCAGCATCAGAATCATTGCCAGTTTGATGAACTCGGACGGCTGAATCGTCATGTCCCAGATGATGTCCAGCCATGCCTTCACGCCCTCAGCGCGGTTGAAAACCCACACGACAAGTACCAGCACGGTTGTGCCGATGTACATGGCGCGCGTGAAGCGGCGAATCAGGTGGTAGGGGCAGAGGATAATCAGCGTCATGACCAGCGGCGCAAGCACCAGCACGAAGAAGCACTGGCGGAGTGTCGAGGAGGATTCCAAAATGTGTTCCAAGAGGTTCGTGGCAGTGGAGTTGATGGAGTACGTCGCCACACAGACGGCGTAGATGCCAAAGAAGCACATCGCAAACACCATCAGAATCAGCGGCACATCCACATGCGCGCGCGAACGGCGGCTGGCATTAGCGAACATGCTTCTCATCTCCTTTTTTGCGGCGCTGGAACAGGCGCTGGAAGAGTGTACGCTTCTGCCCGTATTCCGGCAGCGGCACGTCCTCGTCCGTCGTCATGCGCAGGGCGATGCGGGCAATGGCATTGCGCCCCTCGCTTTCGCCCTCCATCACGCTCTGATGATGCAGCAGCGCGCGGTAAATTTCCGCATCCTCCGGAATTTCGCCAAGCAGCGGCATGTCCAGCGTCAGCGCGACAGTCTGTGCGGCGTACATTTCACCCCGGCGGATGTAGTCGGGATTCAGGCGGTTGACAATCACGCGCTGCGCCGTCAGCCCCTTTTTGCGCAGGACGCTCGCTGTTCGCTCCGCGTTGCGGATGCATACATCGTCCGGCGTGCAGACCAGCACGCACTCGTTGATTTCATTGCTCAGCAGACCGCGCAGGCTGCGCTCAATGCCTGCCGGCGCATCAATGAGAACGTGGTCGAAATTGCTTTTGAGCGTCCGCAGAATTTTGCGGAACGCCTTGGCCTCCAGCTCCTTCGCGCGGGCGAACTGGCTGGCGGGCAGGAGAGACAAATTCGGCAGCGCGTCCGGCTTCGGCACGACAAGCGCGTCATCCACCGGGCAAATGCCGTTCGCAACATCCAGAATATCATACACAATGCAATCCTGCACGCCCAGCAGCACGTCCTGATCGCGCAGGCCGATATCCGCATCCACAATGCAGACACGCTGACCATTGCGCGCAATTTCCATGCCGAGGCAGGCGGAGAGGGTGCTTTTGCCCACTCCGCCCTTGCCGGAAGCAATAATCCAAGCTGTACCCATGTATTTGTGCAAGCCCTCCTTATGGCGCAAGGCTGTTGCCAATCGGCAGGTCATAGTCCACATCACTCTTGTCCCATTCCGGGAAAATCCAGTTCAGGAAGTCCTTCGCGGCGTAGGAACACATGGCGCCGGAATACCCGTGCGGCACATAGACGACGATGGCGACTTTCGGGTTGTCCAGCGGAGCAAAGCAGACGAACCAGCCGTTGTTTTCAAGGTCAATCTGGTTGACCTGTGCCGTTCCTGTTTTTGCACCCATCTTTTTCTGCCATTTGAAGTCGCTCCAGTAGCGTTTAGCAGTACCGGTATCGTCCGTAACGCCCTTCATCCCTTTGTGGATGAGGTTGAAGTATCCGTTTGTGTCGTTCAGGTCGTTGATCAGCACCGGGTCGCGGCGGGAAAGCACTTCGCCTTCCGGAGAGATGATGGAATCGACGATGGAGACGTTGTAGACCTTGCCGCCGTTGGCAACTGCCGTAACGTAGCGCGCGACGGCAATTGGCGTCACCGTCGTCACCGACTGTCCGATGGCGGTCAGAATCGTCTGCGAACCGCCCCACTTAATATCGTTGATGTAGTTGTAGGTGTCCGTAATGACGGAGTTGGAATACACCATCGAGCGGGGCATGTTCAGCTCTTCCATCAGGATGGTGCGCATGTTCTCCACCCACGAGGATTCGGGGTATGCCACCGCCATGTCCATCAGGCGCTTGGCGCAGGAGGACAGGCGCTCATCGTCGTATTCCATGCCGCGCGATTCACCGCACTTCTTCAGGTGCGACTTGATGGAGTTGAAAACGATAATCGGGCGCGAGGTGTCCTGCGACGATTCGCCCACCGGCTTCGTCGGGTCGTACAGCGTGTTCTGACTGCCGACGACGCTGCGGACTTCGCCGGGCAGGTCAATGCCGGTTTTGCTCGTCAGCCCGAACGCGGCAGCATACTGATATAGGCGTGTTTCGCCCAGACGGCTGCCGCACTCATAGAAGAAGTAGTTGCAGGAGTGCTCCAGCCCTTCCACAATCGTCTGGTAGTAGTGCTGGCTGCGGTAGCCCTCGGAAATCCAGCACTTCGGAGCGGTGGACAAGTCGGAGTTGTAGGCGGTGTAGTAGCCTATGTCCGAAATCATCTCGTCCGGCTTCAACACGCCGGAGTCCAGCGCGCCGAAGCCCGTTACCATCTTGAAAATCGAGCCGGGGGTTGCGCGCGAGCCGATGGCGTAGTTCAGCATCAGGTTACGGTCATCGGACAGAATTGCGCGCGCCTCGTCGCCGCCTGCAACCAGCGCGTTCAGGTCGTAGGTGGGGTAGTTCGCCATGGCCAGCACACGCGCCTGCATGTCCAGCACAAGCATCACGCCGTGTTCTGCCAGTTCCAGCGGGTAATGCTCCCAGTCGTAGGTGGCAATCAGCGTGCGATTATCTTCCAGCCACTTGCTGGAGACCATCAAATCCTCCTGCTTGTCGCGGATGCGGGCGACGTTGGAGGCAATCGCGCGCTCCGCCACGGTCTGGTAGTTCACATCCAGCGTCAGCTTAACATTGTTGCCGTCCGACGGCTCCGTGTAGGAGATTTCGCGCACGATTTTCGACCAGTTGTTGCGTTCGACGACGCGGCTGCCCTTGCGCAGGGAGCTGTTCTGCGTCAGCCAATCCTCCATCGACGATTCAATGCCGTCGCGCCCGATGGTGTCGTTGTAGCTGTATCCCTTCGCCTGCAGCGTCAGCCACATCGTGCGCGAAGGAATCTTGCCGATATAGCCGATGACCTGCGCTGCCAGCGTCTGCTTGGGGTAGACACGCTGTGTGCTTTCGGAGATGTCCATGCCCGGCAGCATCATCGACTTCGTTTCAATCTCCGTCACCGTCTCGAAGGGAACGTTCTTCGCAATCGTAATCGGCAGGGAGTTGTACAGGTTCATCTGCATTTCGGAAAAGACAGCCATGACTTTGAGCATCGTGTCCTCATCAACGATGATGCAGGGGACGTAGCCGCTGTCGTCGCCGCGCTTCTCGATGTACGCCGCGCGGACTTCCTCTTCCTCTTCGGCGGAGTTGACCATGCGGTAGCGGTGCTTGAGCGTCACCAGGCAGTCCTCCGGCGTGGGGTAGCTCTTCGCGGTCACATAGTTGTTGGAGCGCCATTGGCTTTCGCGTGTCTGCAGCGTCGCATCGGACACGCCCGAACCGAAATTGAACTCCCATTCGCCCGTCTCTTCGCTGCGCTGAATGACATAGCTGAATGCCAGCTTGCCGCCGTTGCGTTCAATAATTTTCAACGTGTCAATAATTGACTGCGTATACGTCTTGTAAACGCTGGAGGAGCTTTCGCTGGCGTCTTTATAGAAGGTAACATTGTAGACCATTTCGTCCGTGGCGAGAATCACGGAGTTCGCGTCGGTGATATTCCCACGCTTGCCGGTCAGAGGAATCGTCTTTAAGCGGGTGGATTCCGTTTTTGTGGAATATCCCTCGCTGCTCTTCAGCTGCAAATTCACCAGACCGACAAACAGATAGGCAAACATCAGGATAAGGATAATCACAAAGACCAGAAAGCGACCCTTCACCTGTTCCGGCGCGTTGCCGTGATCTTGCTGATATTGGTTCACAATTCAGCCTCCTTTCACAGGGAAAAATAACATAATTCACCCGGCTGACCCGAAATCAGCCTTTCGCCATTGCTTTGGATACCGGCGCACCGAAGCCGAGCAGCCGACGCAGCGGCCACATCAGCACAACCACGGTCAGCGTCGTCATCAGCGCATCGGTGAGCGCACGGGTGAAGAAAGCGCTTGTCAGTTCCGCGCTGCTCATTGCGATATAGATGATGCTTACGGCCTCATACAACAGCGTCGCGCACAGGGCGCACAGGGGCGTGCGCAGATAAACACTGCGGTTGCGCCCCCGGCGGTGGTTCGACATGTCGTACTGCAATCTGGCGGCACTCTTGTCGGTGAAGAACAGCGACATCAGCATCGCGCAGATTGGGTAGAACACGAGATTGAGCAGCTTCACACCCGGCACCATCGTTTCCAGTAGAATGCCGTACACCGCGCCGACCCAGAACGCCTTATAGCGCGGATAGCCGACAATCACTACCGATAAAATCACCAGCGGCAGATTGATGCTGACCGTCGTGTCCAGCTGCGTCATCACCGTGACATGGAAAAGGTAGCCGATGAAAACAACCAGAAGCAGGCGGATTTGGCGCCAAAACACGTTGCGCACGGCTTATTCCTCCCAGTCAAGGTCGCCCGGATTGAGCGTCCGGACAGGCGTCGGGCTTGGCGTGGGTGTCGGCGACGGGGTTGCCGTCGGGTTGAGCAGCGTCGAGTTGTACTCATAGACCGTTCCGCGCGGCGTGGGCACAGGCGACGGCGTAGGCGAGGGCGACGGTGTCGGGCTGGCGGTCGGGCTTGGTGTCACGGACGGCACTTCCGTCGGGGTCGCCGTTGCGCCGAACATGAGCGTCGAGCCGATTTTCAGTGTCGGATAGGGGCGAGCTGTCACCAGCGGAACGTACTCGTTGTATACTGCCGTGGAGTCGCGTCCTTCGATGGCTTCCGCTTCCGGCTTGTAACGCAGGATGATGACGTACTCCAAGTGCTGGAAGTCCGCCTGCGGTTCAATGACGACGTACTGTTTGTTGCCTTCCATGCCGCGGGTGGATTCGCGCACCGTGCCAATCGGGATGCCTTTGGGGAAGGAGAAGCCCACGCCGGAAGTGACCACTTGATCACCCGGACGCGGCAGGGAATCATCCGGCAGATAGTACATGCGGCAGAGCGCCGTGCCGTCCACGCCGAGCGTACCGCTGACGATGCCCTGATCGCGGCTGGACTGAATCATGCCGGCGATCGAAGCGTCGGAGTCGATAATCGTGCGGACGGTGCAGGACGTGTCGTACACGGTTTCGGTGAAACCGACGAGTGCGCCGGAAATTGTGACCGCCATGTACGGCTCAACTCCGTCGCGGCTGCCCTTGTTGACCGTGAACACGGAGAAATAGGTGCCCTGTTCGCGGGCAATCACCTGCGCCGTCAGTGGATTCATGTTCGCGTTAGTGACAATTTCCTCCTGCATATTCGTGAACTGCGACAGCTGCTTTTCCAGCTCTGCGTTGCGGGCGACGACGGAGGCCAGCTCCATGTTTTCCGCTACGACGCGGTTATACTCCGCCTCCCAGTTCGAGCGCAGGCGCACCATGTAGAAGTAATCCGAAATGCTTTGCACGATGCCGGAGAACCACGTCTGCACCGGGGTGACGGCAGAGGAAATGGCGTTTTCCGGCAGCGTCAGCAGGGAAGAATCTTGGTACATCGTACGAGATAATGCCATAATGCCAATAATGCCCAGCAGTATCACGCTGACCGTCCACACCAGAATCGTGCGCAGAACAGGATGCCCTTTTTTCTTCTTGCCGCGCTTTTTCTCGTCTGCTGCGCGGGGCTTCTGCCCGTAGCCGCGGTCGATTTGCGCGTCGCTGCCCGCTTCGGGTGCTTCTTCCGGCGGCGTCTCCTTTTCCGGCGCGTACTCAGCTTCCAGATTATCCTCCATGTAAAACTCCATGGTCGGACGTGCCGGACGGCGGCCGCGGTCAATGCCCTCGTCATCCTGCTCGCTGTGGGCGCTGTTCAGCCCAATCATGCGGATGCCCGTGGAATTGTAGCCCTCCGTCGGCGGCGCGTTGTCCTCCTCTGGCGGCAGGTCGGGCACTTCGTCTTCCTCCGGCTCGTCACCCGTGGGAAGTCCCGCTGTCACGCTGTCCAAATCGTCATCAAAATAGAAACCGTCGCGGCGGGCAGGGGTTTCACCGCGATTTTTGCCGTTCTTCTGATTCGCCATGACGAATCGATCACCTCAGTTCCTTCAAAGAATAGGGGAATCCGCTCATCAGTTCAATTGCGGCATGCGTCCCTGCTGGGCGAGCAGCGCAAGATTCTCGACGATGTAGCCCAGCCCCAGCACCGTGCAGTCGCCGGGGTCTTTCGCCAGAATGACCTGTATGTTCAATTCATTGGCGATGTACTGATCCAACGCATACAGCTGCGCGGCGCGGCCGGTGAGATAAATGCCGTTCTTCATGATATCGGATGCCAGCTCCGGCGGGGTGCGCTCCAAGACCCACTTGATAGCGGTCAGAATCGCCCGGCATGGCTCGCGAACCGCGCCGTACGCCTGCTGCGCGGTATAGTCGATTTCCAGCGCGCTGGGGGAGAGCAGGTCGCGCCCGCGGATGCGCACACTCGACCCGTTCTCCTGCGGCAGGGCGGAAGCAAGGTCAAGTTTTACATCTTCAGCTGTCTTTGCGCCAATCAGCATCTTAAACTCATGTTTAATATGGTTGACAATGGCTTCATCCATTTTCACGCCGCCGACGGGGATGGACTGGCTGACGACCAGACCGCCCAGCGATACGACCGCAACTTCCGTCGTTCCGCCGCCGACATCCACCACCATGCAGCCTTCCGGCTCAAAGACGGACAAGCCTGCGCCAATCGCCGCCGCCAAGGGCTTTTCAATCAGGTAGACCTTCTTCAAGCCGCACGCGCGAACCGCCGCCGTCAGCGCTTTACGGTTCACTTCGTCAATTTCCGACGGAATGGACATGACCAGCCGCGGCTTGACGAGGTTGCTTTCGCCAACCGCCTTGCTGATGAAAGCACGCAGCAGCAGCACCGTTGCGTCGTAATTGGCAATCATGCCGTTGCGGATGGGGTGAATGGCGATTTCCGCATCGCTGGTGCGCCCATACATGCGCTGTGCATCCTCGCCGACGGCAATCGGCTTCTTGTCGCCGCGCCGCGAAATCACCAGCGTCGGTTCGCTGATGACGATGCCCTCGTTCTTCACATAGACAACTGTATTGCAGGTTCCAAGGTCAAGCCCAATGTCTGGCGCTTTGAAGTGCATATCTGTACCATCCCTCAATCAAATTCATCATCCGGCGTCAGGCGCGCCAGCAGTGCAGTCCGCATTCGTCCAGCAGTTCGCGCACGGTGTGCATCGGCAGGCCAATCACGTTGCTGTACGAGCCTTCGAGCTTGTCAATCCACAGCCCGGCAATGCCCTGTACCGCGTATGCGCCCGCCTTGTCCATCGGTTCGCCCGTGGCGATATAGCGGCGGATTTCCTCCTCCGTCATCGGGTAGAAATGCACCTGCGTCCCCACGACCCGCTGATGAACCATGCCCTGCGCATCCACGGCGCACACGCCTGTGTACACCTGATGCCACCGCCCGGACAGCAGGGACAGCATCTGGAACGCTTCCTCCTCGGAGTGCGGCTTGCCCAGCGCTTTCCCGTCCACCGCCACCAGCGTATCCGCCGACAGCACCACGCAGCCCGGATGCGCCGCAGCGCCCGCAAGCCCCTTGCGGCGGCTGATTTCCTGCACCGCTTCTTCCGGCGGCAAGGCGCAGCTTTCGTCCACCTCCGGCGCATCCACCACATACGGCAGCCCCGTCAGCGAAAGCAGTTCCCGGCGGCGCGGCGACCCCGACGCCAGAATAAGCGCGGCATGATTCATACCATCAGTCCTCCTGAAATTCCAAAGCATCAGCGAAGGGTTTCGCGAATGCTTAAAACAATCCATCCTGTATTATAGCACATTTCCGCCTATAATGAAAGGATTTTCGCAATTTTCACCGTCTTTTCATATTTCGCGGGCAAACGCGCAAAATAAAAAGGCGGAATACGCGGCACGAATGCCGGATTCCGCCGGAAAGAATGAAGAAAATTACATCTTGCTGATTTTGTTAAAGTCCACGCGCGACTTCAAGACCGTCAGCAGCACCATGCCGAGGAAAACGGCGCCCAGTTCACCGATCGCGACTTCGCCCATCGTCAGCGCAACGGGCAGACCGTACAGCAGCGCCAGCATCAGACCGACAATCACGCCGTTTGCCACAATCGGGCAAGCCGCCGCCAGGACGGGCTTCTTGCGCAGCGCGTAAGTGCCGCACGCCGCAATCAGCGTCGTCAGCGAGCCGAACACAATGTCCCAAATCGACGGCGTGGGGGAGAAAATGTTCGCAATCAGGCAGCCCACAAACAGACCGGGAATGGACTGCGGCAGAACCATCGGCAGCACCGTGAACGCTTCGGACACGCGGCACTGGATGTTCCCATACGAGATGGGCGCGAGCAGCAGCGTCAGCGCGGCGTAGAGCGCGGCGATGATGGCAGAGAGACAGAGGGAACGGGTGGTCAGCAGCTTCTTAAACATAGAAGCACTCCTTTCTTTGCAGGGTCAGCGGCACAATCGTGCGGCAAAATCCCTGTCCCGGCGCTGTCGGAAAGGAAGTCCGATGCGCTCCGGTGCGCGGTTTCCGCGCAAGAAAATACTATATCATATTTTTTCCTGAATCGCAAGTAGAAAATCGGGCAGAATGTACTCTGCGCCCGCCGGTGCGGGTGACAAATTTTCAGGGAGGTTGACTGATATGTCCCATAAGAACAACCAGTGCATCCATTGCTCCGTCGAAAGCTGCCAGCATCATGAGCAGGACGGTGTCTGCGGTCTGATGGACGTTCAGATTGCGCCGAAGGAATGCTGCTGCAACGGGAAAGCGGACGAGAGCCTGTGCTCTTCCTACAAGTGCCGCTGGTAACGGACAGGCGGGAAATCTTCCGAGGGGGATCGTGTCGCGCACAAGGCGGCGCGGTCTCCTTTGGCGTATTCAAAGAAGGGGGAATGGCGCATGAACGGTGATTTACGGGAAAACTGTCGTCTGCTGGATGAAAAGCTGCATCGGGCGGTCAATCCGGACATGCACGTCCGCTTCTTCCGCACGTTTTCACGCGATGCGGCGGTGTATTATGTGGATGGGCTGATTTCCACCGACTTCATGCAGCACTATTTGCTTTTTCCCCTGCAAAATGCGGCGGAAACGGCATCATCCGGCGAAATCGCTGGCTGCATCCGGCAGCGCGTCGCCTTGTGCGAAGTCGAAGCGTTTTTTGATGTGCGGGAAATCGTCGCGCAGCTGGTGTCGGGTCACGCGGTCGTATTGGCGGACGGTATGGACGGCGCGCTGAGCTTTGATGTTCGCGGGGCGGTTCGCCGCGGGATTTCGCCGCCGCTGACCGAAAGCGTCGTGAGGGGACCGCATCAGGGGTTCAACGAGTCCATCCGCGACAGCATCACCCTGCTTCGCCGCATTCTGCCTACGCCGGAGCTGATTGGCGAAATGCGGCAGATTGGCGATGCGATTCCGGTCAGCCTGTGCGTGATGTACCTGCAAAACGCGGTGGATGAAAGCAGTCTGTCCCGCCTGAAGGCACGGCTGGAGGAAGTACATATTGACCATGTGCTGTCCATCGGCGCGCTGGAGCAATTGCTGGAGGATCACCCGTTTTCGCTCCTGCCGCAGTGCGTGATGACCGAGCGCCCCGACCGCGCCGCGTCGATGCTGCTGGAAGGGCAGATTGTGCTGCTGCTGGATGGTTCGCCGCAGGTGCTGGTGCTGCCCGCAAGTCTCCTCCATCTGCTGCATACGCCGGATGACACATCCTCGCGTTGGTTGTACGGCACGTTTATGCGGCTGATTCGCCTGCTGGGACTGCTCTGCGCGCTGATGCTGCCCGCGCTGTTCGTGGCGTTCGTCACGTTCCATCCGCAGGCGCTTCCGGCGGCGCTGCTCACGTCGATTCTGGAAAGTCAGGCGGAAGTGCCGCTGTCCGTGCCGCTGGAAATGCTGCTGATGCTCATCATGTTCAACCTCGTCGGGGAAGCCAGCATCCGCGTGCCGTCGCTAACTGGTTCGACGCTCGGCACGGTCAGCGGCTTAATCCTGGGACAAGCCGCGGTCGAAGCGAAACTTGTGCATCCGCTGCTGATTATTGTCGTTGCGGTGTCCAGCCTCGGCTCGTATGCCGTGCCGGATTATTCGCTTGGATTAGCGGTGCGCATCGGGCAGCTGCTCCTGCTTGCGGCGGGCAGCATCTTCGGCGTTTACGGCATCGTGCTGTTCATGACGGCGCTCTGCGTCCGCCTGTGCAGCCTGACGAGCCTTGGCGCACCCTTCGCCGCTCCGCTTTCGCCGCCGCGTGCGCATAATCCCGATTTGCTGACGCGCCATCCGCTTTGGCAGCAGCGCTGGCGGACATGGCTGGGCAGTGCTGAGAACAATATGCGCTCACGCGGCAGAATGCGTGGCTGGGACAGGAGAGGACAATAATGCAGCGAATCCAGAAGCGCCGCGCCGGGCAGCGTCAGACGCAGAATGCGCTGATTGGGCTGCTGTCCGCCGTGTCGATGACGCGCATTGGCCTGACGCAGCTGCTGCCCCTCTGCGGGAGCGCCGCGTGGTGGCTTTCTGCCGCGTGTATGCTGCCGGGGCTGTGCGTCTACGGCGCTTTGCGGCTGCTCCTGCGCCACACGCACACGCGGACGCTGACCGACTGTGCCCGAAAGCTGCTGGGGAATTTCGGCGGCATCCTGAGTATGCTCACGCTGACCCTCCCGCTCCTGCTGGACGGCATTGCGTCCCTCACGGCGCTCATCACATTCTTCACCGAGGGCATCGGTGCGCGCGGCTCGCAGTTCACGCTTACGCTGCTGACGGCGTCAGTGATGCTGATTGCCCTGAACCACGACGGACTGCCACGCGGCGTTTATCTGCTCCGGCATGTGCTGCTTGTCGCCGCCGCGATTATCGCCATCAACGCGCTGCTCGACGCGCACCCGGACGGCATCGTGCCGCTCTTGGGCGAAGGCGTGCCGCCGCTGAAGAACGGATTTCGCAGTTCGTGGGGGATGAGCTGGATGCTGCTTCTGCTGCTGGAATTTCCGGCGGAAGAGGGGGCAAGGCGCACACCTGCCATGCTCGCCGGGCTGCTGCCCTGCCCTGTGATTCTGCTCCTGCTGTCCCTCGCGATTCCGCCGGAACTGACCGTGCCGGGGCGCAGTCTTGCCAGCAGACTTGCGCTGCCGACGCTGTTTTTGCAGCCCGCCGTCCGAACGCTTGCGCAGTGTCTGTTGATGATGACGCTTTTTCTGAGCATTGCGGGCAGTGCGCAGCTGGCGGCGCGCTTCCTGACATCATCGTGCCAGAAGCCGAAAAAGTGGGTGCCTTATGCGCTGATTGGCTTGCTGACGCTGACGCAGCTATTCGACATCAGCCGACTTTGGCGCGTCCTGACCGCCCTCACGGCATGGTCGCTTGCGCCGGGGGTGCTGCTGCTTCTGGTGCTGACCATCGCCCGGCTTTGCAGGAGGGAAAAAGCATGAAACGCGCGCTTTGTCTGCTGCTGATCTGCCTTTTCTGTACGGGCTGCTCGGCGCTCCCGCCGGAGGAACGCGCCTTCTGTGTCGTCCTGCTGGTTGATGGCGGCGCGCAGGAATGCACCGTCCGCGTGCGCATCCCGACATACCAGCAGAACGGCGGCTATCAGACACTTTCCGCAACTGGCGCTACGCTGACCGACGCGCTCCGAACACTTGAATCCGCCGCGCCGATGCGCCTGCACTGGGGGCAGCTGCGTCTGATTGTGCTTTCGCGCGCATGGGCGGCGGAAATCCCGATTGTGCGGACGCTCAGCGACTTGTCCGGCGTGGAGAATCTGCGCCTGCACGCTTCCGTCGCCGTGACCGAGGAGGATACGACGGCGCTGGCGGAAAAGCTCGTTCCGGAGAACGGCACGCGCCTCAGCAAGTCCATCGATGTGATGGTGCAGGCGCGGCACGAGCAGGGCGTCATCCCGACGTGCGCCGCGTCGATGCTGCTTCGCTTCGGCAGCCGTCAATCACCCGTACTTTGCGGCGCAGAAAGCACGGCGGAAGGCCTCCTGCTCAGCGGCGCGTGGCTGACGGATGCGGACGGGCTTGTCCGCGACTTCCTGACGCCGGAGGAAACGCAGATTCTGCTGCTGATGCAGGGAGAACTGACCCGGACGCAGCTGCTTCTGCCCGAACACGCGATTCATCTGACGGAAACAAGCACGAGTATTCGCCTAACGGAGAATACCGCCGTCTGCCGCGTGAACCTGCGCTACGACCGCGCCGACCTGACCCCGCAGGCCGTGTCCGCCGAAACCGCACAAGCGTGTTTGGATGTGTTGAAGCGCCTGCAAGCGGCTGGCTGTGACGCGCTCGGCTTAGGGCGCAAAGCCATCTGGTCAGCATGGAGCATGTCGGACTGGCGTGACAGCGATTTCCCGGCGCGGCTGCAAAATCTCCGCTGGACGGTGGAGGTTCGCAGTGAACCCGCAGCATAATCTGCATAGGGTATAAAAAACGCGGCTTCCTGCTATTCGCAGAAAGTCGCGTTTTCGTCTGTCAAGGCTTTGCGCCACGCGTCCGTCAGCTTCGGCAGCGTCCAAACCGCGTTTGCCGGGCTGGTAGAGGGGGGGACGAGCGCCGGAATGCCCATTATCGGCTGCAAGTGCCGCGCGTAGAGCGTTCCCGTCAGCTTGCCGTTGCACAGGACGCGCGTGATGTGCGCCCGGTCGGTAATCCGCGCAATGTCCACCGGCACCGCCTCGCGCACGGACGCATCCGCCGAACCGTCGATTTCGCAGTTCGCGATCACATCCCACAGCGCCAGATGGTGCCGGAGCAGCAGGGAAGTCTTCTCCGCGATGCTCTCCGGCGCATCCTCCGCATACACCGCCGCCAGCATCCGCCAGAAGCGGTTCTGCGGATGCCCGTAATAGAAGCCGTTTTCGCGGCTTTTGACGGACGGAAAGCTGCCCAGAATCAGCGTCCGGCAGTTTTCATCCACCACCGGGGCAAAGGGATGCGTGACCATCAGTCTTCCAGCACAATACGGGGATTTTCCTTGCTCGGACGGTACATCACGAAGCGGCGGCCGATGCACTGCACCGGTTCGGCTTCCAGCGCGGCACACAGTTCCGTCACTGCCTCACGCGCGGTCAGCGGGCAGCCCTGCTGCACGGCGCACTTGATGAGTTCGCGGGCCTCCAGCGCATCACTGGCCTGCTTAATCGTGCCGGGGACGACGCCATCCTTGCCGATGTAGAGAATAGTTTCCATGGTATTCGCCATGCCGCGAAGCATAGCGCGCTGTTTGCTGTTCATATTGTTTGCTTTCTCCTGTTATTCCACAAAGTCAAATTCCATGTCGATGATGCGAACCGTGTCGCCTTCCTGTGCGCCCGCCTTGCGCAGCGCGTCAATGACGCCCCACTTGCGCAGCGTGCGGTGGAACCAGCTCATGGATTCTTCGTCATCGAAGTTCACCGAGTCAATCAGGCGCTGCATGGACGAGCCGACGACCTCGAACACCGCGCCGTCGCGGACAATCTCGAACGTGCCGGGCTTGACGGAGTCGTCGTAGCTGACTTCCTCCTCGAAATGCACAATCGGGGGGAGCGCTTCCAGCATGTCGCCCGTTTTGTCCAGCAGCGCGTCAAAGCCCTGATGCGTCGCCGCGGACACGACAAACACGGGGTAGTCCAAGCCGAGTTCTGCCAAGTGCGCCTTCAAGCGGACGACATTTTCTTCTGAATCCGGCAGGTCGGACTTGTTGCACACCACAATTTGCGGACGTTCCGCCAGCTCGCCGTAGTTCGCCAGCTCGTGGTTGATCTGGTCGAAATCCTCCACCGGGTCGCGGCCTTCGCTGCCCGCAATATCCAGTACATGCAGCAGCAGACGAGTGCGCTCGACGTGTCGCAGGAAATCATGCCCCAGACCCGCGCCGTCCGCTGCGCCCTCAATCAGACCCGGAATATCCGCCAGCACAATGTCCTTGCCGTGGCGGCGGACGATGCCCAGATTCGGCGTCAGCGTCGTGAAGTGGTAATTGCCGATTTTCGGCTTCGCGCTCGTCACGACGGACAGAATTGTCGATTTGCCGACGTTCGGATAGCCCACAAGACCCACGTCCGCAATCGTTTTGAGCTCCAGCAGAAAGGTGTGGATTTCCGTCTTAATGCCGGGCTTGGCGAAGTTCGGCGCTTGCCGGGTTGGGGTCGCAAAGTGGCGGTTGCCCCAGCCGCCGCGGCCGCCGTGCAGAATCGTGCGCGTTTCGCCAGCTGTGTCCATATCTGCAACCACCGCGCCGGATTCCGCCTCGCGGATGACCGTCCCGACAGGTACTTTGATGATGAGGTCTTCACCGCGCTTGCCCGTGCAGTTGCCTGCCGCGCCGTCCACGCCGTTTTCCGCCGTGTATTTGCTCTTGAAGCGGAAGTCCAGCAGCGTGTGCATGTTCAGGTCGGCATAGAAGCAGACATTGCCGCCGTTGCCGCCGTCTCCGCCGTCCGGCCCGCCGTTCAGGACGAATTTTTCCCGGTGGAACGACATGCTGCCGTTGCCGCCGTTGCCTGCCTTGCAGGTGATTTTTACATGGTCTACGAAATTGCCCATAGTTCCTCCAAGTTTAGGATTCCCATTGATTACTTAATTGCGCAGAGAGTGCAGCGGGGCAGGGATGCGTCCGCCGCGCGCAACGAATTCTTTATTGCCATAGGGGTTGACCGGCATCACCGGCGCGAAGCCCAGCAGTCCGCCGAACTCCACCGTGTCGCCCGCTTTCTTGCCAACGGCCGGAATCACGCGCACCGCCGTGGTCTTGTTGTTGACCATGCCGATGGCGGCTTCATCCGCAATAATGCCGGAAATTGCCGCCGCACTGGTGTCGCCCGGAATGGCAATCATGTCAAGCCCCACGGAACAGACGCACGTCATGGCTTCGAGCTTTTCCAGCGTCAGCGCGCCCGCCGACGCTGCTTCAATCATGCCAATATCCTCGCTGACCGGGATAAACGCGCCGCTCAGCCCACCGACGTGGTTCGATGCCATCACGCCGCCCTTCTTCACGGCGTCGTTGAGCAGCGCCAGCGCCGCCGTCGTGCCGGGAGCGCCCGCCATTTCCAGTCCCATTTCCGTCAGCACATGCGCCACGGAGTCACCGCGCGCGGGGGTCGGGGCAAGGGACAGATCAACAATGCCGAAGGGAATATTCAGCCGCTGCGACGCTTCCTGCGCCACCAGCTGACCCACGCGGGTAATCTTGAACGCCGTCTTCTTGATGGTTTCCGCTACCACGTCAAAAGGCTGCCCCTTGACGCTTTCCAGCGCGCGCTTGACCACGCCCGGCCCGGACACGCCGACGTTGATGGCGCATTCCGGCTCGCCCACGCCGCAGAAAGCACCCGCCATAAACGGGTTGTCCTCCACCGCGTTGCAGAAAACGACCAGCTTCGCACAGCCCAGCCCGTCCGTGTCTGCCGTCAGTGCCGCCGTCTTTTTGATAATTTCGCCCATTTCGCGTACGGCGTTCATATTGATGCCCGCGCGGGTGCTGCCGACGTTGACAGAGGAGCAAAGCCGCTCGGTCGTGGAGAGCACTTCGGGGATAGAAACCAGCAGCCGCTCGTCCGCCAGCGTTGCGCCCTTGTGCATCAGGGCAGAGTAGCCGCCCAGGAAGTTCACGCCCATTTCCTTTGCCGCGCGGTCAAGCGCCTTGGCAATCGGGCGCGGGTCGCCCTGACAGATCAGGCTCACTGGGGTCACGGAGATGCGCTTGTTGACAATCGGAATGCCCAGTTCGCGCTCAATGGCTTCGCCCGTGCGCACAAGGTCTTTGGCGACGCGGCAGATTTTATCGTACACGCGCTGTGCGCAGGCTTCCGGGGACGGATGAGAGCAGTCCAGCAGATTGATGCCCAGCGTAATGGTGCGGATATCAAAGTTCTGCTCCTGAATCATCGCCATCGTTTGGAGGATTTCGCCCGTTTCAATCATCCCTCAAGTCCTCCTGCCTTAAATGCGGTGCATCGCGTCGAAAATATCCATGCGCTGGAGGTGGATATTCAGGTGCATTTCCTCGCGGATGGGCTGGAACGCCTCATCCACGGCGGCAAACTCCATCTGGGCACCGTCAAGGTCAACGACCATCATCATCGTGAAGCATCCTGACAAGATGGTCTGCGTGATGTCCAGAATGTTGATGTTGAGTTCAGACAGCTTGGTCGCGACGCGGGCGATAATACCGGTAGTATCCTGCCCGGTGACGGAAATCAAGGCCTTGGTCATGCGTAGTATCCTCCCTTTCAGCGGCTTCTATGCAGCCGGTGCGCGTTCGTCCATACGAAAAAACAGCGGGTGTGCGCAGGCATACCCACGCATAACAATAGCAGGAAACCGCCCGAATGTCAAGCAAAACATGATGAAATCACACGCAAATCCGCCTTTTTTCGCAGAAATTAGGCGGGATGACTTGATTATTCGGGGGCAGATAGCGTATAATAGACGCGGAATTGGATTCTTAGGAGAGATGAGTGATTATGAACACGCCGCAGATTCAGGATTTTGCGGGTAAACGCATCCATATGATTGGCATCGGTGGCTCCAGTATGTCCGGTTTGGCTCAAATGCTCCAGCATTTGGGGTATCAGGTGACAGGCTCGGATCAGAATGACGGGTATCTGATGAACGACGTGCGGCAGGCGGGTGCGAAAGTAACCATCGGCCACCGCGCGGAGAATGTCCACGGCGCGGATTTGGTGGTCTATACCGCGGCGATTCCGCTGACGAACCCCGAACGCGCCGAAGCGGAGCGGCTGCATATTCCGTCGATGGAACGCGCGGAGCTGCTGGGACAGCTGATGCGCCACTATGCGCGCGCCATCGGCATCTGCGGTGCGCACGGCAAGACGACGACGACCTCCATGCTTTCGGAAATCCTCGTCGAGTGCGGGCTTGATCCGTCGGTGCATATCGGCGGCAAGCTTGATGCCATCGGCGGGTCAACCCGCATTGGTCACAGCGATATTTTTGCCGCCGAAGCGTGTGAATTCAACCGCTCGTTCCTGCATATGCATCCGACGATGGCGGTTGTGCTGAATATCGACGCCGACCATCTGGACTGCTACAAGGACATCGACGAGATTGAGGAGACGTTCGGGCAGTTTCTGCACCTGCTGCCGGAAAACGGCGTCGCCATCGGCAAGGGGACGGATGAGCGTGTGGTTCGCCAGCTTTCGCGCCTCAACTGCCGGACAATTACTTTCGGGCTGACGGCGGATTGCGACGTGCATCCCGCCGCGCTGACGGAAGATGATAACGGCTATTATACATTCGACCTCTGCGCGCAGGGGAACACTTTGGCGCACGTCAAGATGGGCGTGCCGGGGCGCTTCAATGTCGAAAACGGGCTGGCGGCGCTCACTGCGGCGTGGGTACTGGGCGCGGATATGACGAAGGCGGCGGAGAGCTTGGCACGCTTCACCGGGGCGCATCGGCGATTTGAACTGACGGGGCTGCTCAACGGTGCGGAGATGTTCCACGACTACGGGCATAATCCGGCGGAAATGCGCAATGCCGTCGCTATCGCCCGCAAGCGCTGCAAGGGGACGCTTTACGCCGTTATGCAGCCGCACACGTTTGACCGCGTGAAGCATCTCTTCAATGACTACCTGACGTGCACCGAAGCGGCGGACGTGACCGTCGTCATGGATATTTTCAGCGCGCGTGAAAAGCGGGAGAATTACCCCGATTTGGACAGCGGCAAGCTGGTTGCCGGAATGCAGGCGCACGGGCTGAACGCCGTATGGACACCGTCGTTCGACGATACCGAGGCGTACCTGCGCGCACACTTAAAGCCGGGCGATTTGGCAATTACGATGGGCTGCGGCGATGTCAATCTGCTGAACGAGCAGATTGAGCAGCATGAGAAAAGTGGACGATAAGCCCATAAATCAGCGGCAAAACGGCGCAAATTCCGGTTTGCCCCTTTTCTTTATCGTGTTCCTATGCTATAATAAAAGGCAGTCTGCCGCCTAAAGCGGGAGCATTTTGCTGTGTTTAAGGAAGGTGAGCTGCACATGCAGCAGTATCCTGTTCGGACAATTGATTTGGAAGCGTTGCGGGAGAATGTGCGTCTATTGCGCTCCACGCTGCCGGAAAAAACGAAGCTGATGGCCGTTGTCAAGGCGGATGCTTATGGGCACGGCATTGCAAAGGTCGCCCGTGCCGCGCTGGAAGCGGGCGCAAGTGCCTTGGCGGTTGCCCGCACGGATGAAGGCGCGGCGCTGCGTCAGGCGGGCGTAACCGCGCCGGTGCTGGTGCTGGGCGCATCCTCTGATGAAGAAATTGCCGAGGGCGTCCGCAACGAACTGACGCTGACGGTCTGCACGCCGGAAATGGTTGATACGCTCGAATCCTGCGCAAAGGACAGCGGCTTGATGGGGCTGATGCACCTGAAAATCGACACGGGCATGGGGCGCATTGGCGTGCGCACGGAAGAGGAAATCCGCGCGATTCTCGCCCGTCTGCAAGTCAGCCCGCATGTCCGCTTGACGGGGGCATTCACGCACTTTGCGGATGCCGATGGCAGCGATATGGCATATACGCGGATGCAGTTTGAGCGCTTTCAGCAGCTGTTGACGCTCCTGCCGGACGGTATTGTGCGCCACTGCGCCAACTCCGCGGCGATTCATCGTTGCCCGGAAGCGGCGCTGGACATGGTGCGCGCAGGCATCTCGATGTATGGCCATCCGCCGGTGGAAACGGATCTGCCCCTCCGCCCGGTCATGACATGGCGGACGCAGGTGACGTTCGTCAAGACCGTTCAGCCGGGCGACAAAATCAGCTACGGCTGCACATTCACGGCGGAAAAGCCGATGCGCCTTGCGACGGTAGCCTGCGGTTACGGCGACGGTTATCACCGCAACGCCTCCAGCCGCGCGCAGGTGATTCTGCACGGACAGCGCGCGCGGGTCGTCGGGCGTATCTGCATGGATCAAATGATGGTGGATGTGACCGACATTCCGAACGTCAAGGCGGGCGACGAAGTGACCCTGATGGGCTCGGACGGCGCGGAGACCATCACGCCGGATGAACTCGGCTCTTGGTCAGACACGATTGGCTACGAGGTGCTGCTGGCGGCGACGGAGCGTGTTCGCCGCGTCTGGCTGCACGAGCACGAATGAGTGCGGAAAAGGCGGCGCTGCGAAAAGCGATTCGCGCGCGGTATCCCGGCAAAAGCCAGCGAGAAGCGGAAAGCGCAAGACTTTGCGCCGTGATTGCGCAAAGCGACCTGTTCCGCCGCGCAAATGTCGTTGCCGGGTATGTGCCGATGGCGCGGGAGGCTGATATCATGCCGCTTTTACGCCTGACACTGGATTTGGGCAAAACGCTGCTGCTGCCGAGGGTGGAAGGCGCGCGGCAGATGACCATGCGGCAAATTTGCGATTTGTCAGCGCTGATTCCGGGCGCGTACGGCATTCCCGAACCGCCGGAAAGCGCCCCGATTCTATCGCCGGATGCGATTGACTTGCTGTTGACACCGCTGGAAGGCATTGCCCCGGACGGTACGCGGCTTGGCAAGGGCGGCGGCTACTATGACGGGCTGCTGCCGCTGAAAAACGGCATCGCGCTGGGCTGCGCCCTGCCGTGGCAATGGGTGGATGACATTCCGCGCGAAAGCTGGGATATTCCGCTGGGCGCCTGTGTGGACGGGGAGAAGATTCGGTACTTCAGCGGCGGGAAAAATCCGTCAAAATCATGAAAGGTGAGGAAATACCATGTCGGAAACGAAAAAGAAAACCGCTGCCCCCAAGCCTGTCAGCAAAAAGCCGTATTTGACGGGCACGCCGCTGGATTCGTCCTGCATCGGCGGTGCGCTGCGCTTCTTCCTGTATCTGCTGATGATGGCAATTGCGTTCCTGTTTCTGGGCGCGGTGCTGAGCTTTGACAGCTTTATGCTCCGCCTCATCATCAATCTGGCGGTCGTTCTGCTGCTGCTGACGGTTATGTTCCAGTCTGGCGCAGCGGCAGGCAGCGTTGCGGTCAACGCGGGTGAACTGGCGTATCAGCGCAAGGAGTCGAACCGAATGCTCAATGACGCGGAAATCCGCGCTTGCTATCACCCGCTCAAAGGCTTTTTGACAGCGCTGATTGGCTCGCTTCCGCTGCTGATTGCCGCGACCGTGCTGGCCTGCACGACGCAGCGCCAAATGACGAGCATCGGCGCGCTGCCGACGTGGGTCAGCAGCATGATGGATAACGTCGATAACGGCGCGGCGCTGGCAGTGTACGCGCAGGACGGCGGCGTCGCGGGCATGACAATTCTGCGCATGGTGATTCGCACCTGCATCCTGCCCGCCGTCAACATTGTTGGTGCGACGAACAGCGACGCAATGCTGCGCTTGGAGCAGTTCAGCCCGCTGCTGTGCTGCCTGCCGATGATTGCCTATGGGCTGGGATATCCGCAGGGTGTCCGCATCCGCACGCAGGTGCAGGCGGACATTGCTGCCGGCAAGCGCAAGGCGCGCAAGAAGGCGAATAAGGAGCGCAAGCAGCGCAACGCACAGAACGGCCCGGAGCAGCTGAATTAAGTGGAGGAAACCCACATGCGAATCATCGCCGGAACAGCCCGCGGCACAGTCATTGATGCGCCGCTGGGGAGAGATACGCGCCCAACGCTCGACCGCGTTCGTGAAAATGTGTTCAATATCCTTCAGCAGCAGGTTCGGGGTGCGCGGGTGCTGGATTTGTTCTCAGGCAGCGGCGCAATGGCGTTTGAGGCGGTCAGCCGGGGGGCTGCATCCGCCGTGCTGGTGGATGTGGACAAAAAGGCGCATCAGGTGGAGGAAGCGAATTGCCGCAAGCTGCGGATGGACGACCGCTGCCGCCTGTTGCTGATGGATTGGCAAGCCGCCGTATCGCAGCTCCAGCGCGCGGACGACCGTTTTAACCTTGTGTTTCTTGATCCGCCGTATGCCATGCACGACCTCTGCGGCGTGATGAATGCGCTCAAGCCGCTGATAGCGGAAGATGCCATCATTCTGGTTGAGCATGAGGCAAAGACGTTCCCATCCACCCCGGATGGCTTTGATCTGTACGATAGCCGCAAGTACGGCATTGCGGGCGTGAGCTTTTTCCGCCTGATTCATACGGAGGAATTGTAAATGGAACGCATTTGCGTTTATCCCGGCAGCTTTGACCCGGTTACGCTGGGTCACGAGGATGTTATCCGCCGTGCCGCGAAGCTGTTCGACCGCCTGATTGTCGCCGTGATGCACAATCCGCAGAAAACAGGCTGCTTCCCCGTGCAGGAGCGAATGGCGCTGCTGGAGAAGCTCACGCGTGATTTGCCGAACGTGACCATCGACTGCTGGGATGGGCTGCTGGTGGATTATGTGCGCACGCATCAGGCGAGCGTTGTTGTCCGCGGGCTTCGTGCCGTCAGCGACTTCGAGTCCGAGCTGACGATGGCGCAGATCAACAGCCATCTTCTTCCGGGCATGGAGACGATTTTCCTGATGACGCGCCCGGAACATTCGTGCATTTCATCCTCTGCCGTCCGGGAAGCCGCCGCGTTCGGCGCGGATATCCGCGATTTTGTCCCGGCGTGCATTGCCGAGGACGTGACCACGCACTTTCATCGCGCACAGAAGTGACCCAATACACCCGCTTGAGCGAAAGCAGGAGAGGAGCAGACGATATGCTGAACAACTCGCAGGGTTCTCAGGGAAACAATGACCTTCAAACCGCTCAGAACGCAATTGCCATCCTGATTGACCAAATTAGCAAGGCTCGTGGAGTTGGGCGGACAATCGTCATCGATAAAAACTGGCTCAACAACCAGCTCAGTGCTTTGCAGAACAGTCTACCTGCCGCCGTGCATCAGGCACAGGCGGTGCTGAAGGAGAAGGAAGCCACCCTGTCCCGTGCGCAGCAAGAAGCGGAGATGCAGCGGCAGACCGCGGCTGATGATGCGCAGCGCCTGAAGGCACAGGCGGAAAAAGAAGCCGCTGCCGCGCGCGCCGAGGGCGAAAAGGCGCGCGCTGATGCGCAGAAGGATGCAGAAGCCGCCAAGCAGGAAGCCGAGCGGATTCGCGCTGGCGCAGTGTCTCAGGCGAATGCGGATGCCCGCGCGATTATCGACAAAGCAAATAATGAAGCGCGAAATATCATCTACAAGGCGCAGCAGGACGCCAATCGCCTTGTGCAGGCGGATGCCATCCGTCAGCAGGCGGAGAAGGAAGCTGAAACGCTCCGTTCGCAGGCGAACGAGGATATCGCCAAGCGGCAGGCGGACTGCCAGCAGTACATTGCGGGTCAGCTTGCGAATCTGGACAGCTATATGACGCAGATGCTGCAAAACGTTCGCAATGCGCGCAGCCAGGTGCGTGGACAGTAACGGTTTTTCATGGAAAGCAAATTTTCTTGCAGGTGTTACAATCAATTCACCAGAAATTCATGCAGACTTCATATTCCTGCACTAAGATACTCTTGCAAGCGGCGGAAAGCCACCATCCACCGATTGCAATCTCCTTTTTCCAGGCATTTTCCCCAAAGGGAAATGCCGAACCTCCCTATCCTCCATACAAAGCAAAGCCCGCCAATGCTGTGAAGCGTCGGCGGGCTTTGTGATTGGGCGCATAAATTTTCCGAGGCGCGGAAATGCTTCTCCGCATAGGGAGGCGTGAAGCGATGCGGAAAAAGCAGGTGCTGCAGCTGCTGACAATGCTGACGGCGACCGCCGCCGTGTGCGCGGGACTCTTCCTGCGCCATCAGCCAATGGAAGTGGCGGCAGTGCGCGTGGAGAAGGGGAACATTTGCCGTACGGTCGGTGTCGCAGGGACGGTCTGCTACACGCAGGAAACGCCCGTCACGGCAATGGTCAGCGGCATGGTGGACGCGCTGTATGTAATCGAGGGGGAGCGCGTGACGCAGGGGCAGGCGCTGGCGCGGATCAGCGGCGGTACGGCGCAGGAACAGGCGGTGCTGGCGCTGATGACGCATTTGGATGACGACGGGCGCAGTGCCCTGATGCAGACGCTGGCAGAGGGCAGTGTCCTGCGCGCGCCTGTCAGCGGGATTGTGCAGCGCGTGGCGACGGCAGCGTATGCGCCCGTGCAGGCGGGGAGCATCCCCATGACGATTGCAGCGGGCGCGCCGGAAATCGTCTGTCTGTGCGTTCCGGCGGATGCGGAAGATGTGCGCGTTGGGCAGCTGGCAGACATCAGCACAAATGGCAAGCATTGCGGCTACGCGACGGTCGCGAGCATCAAGCCGATGATTGCGGAAAGCTCTTCCGCCTATCGCCTGATTTTGACGCCGCAGGACGGGCTGACCCTCATCCCCGGCATAGAGGTGGAAGCGCAGATTACCGCCGAATATCATGCGCAAGTCACAACGCTGCCGCTCAGTGCCATCACGCCCGACGAAACGGTCTGGTGGATTGCTGATGGTATTTGCACAGAAATTCCCGCGCAAATCGTGCAGACGGACGAAAATAGCGCGTGGGTCAGCCTGCCGGAAGGAATCAGCGTGGTGAACGGCGAATTTGACCGCTGTCAGCAAGGCGTTCGCGTCCGGATTGCGGAGGGTACGCCGTGACGCTGCGGGACGCGCTGGATTTTGCGCTGACCAGCCTGCGCGGAAATCTGGCGAAATCACTGCTGACGGTGCTGGGGCTGGGTGTCGGCGTCGGCGCGGTGCTGACAGTGCTTTCGCTGGGCGACGCGGGCGAAATCCGCGTGGAGGAAGAAATCGCGCGCTTGGGTGTGGACAAAGTATGGTTCTGCGCGGAAAATCCGGCGTATCCGCTGACGGAGGATTGCCGCGCCATCGCCGCTTCTACGGGCGCGGATGTTTGCCTTGGCGCATCGACGATGGACGCGGTGTCGCTCGGCGGGCAAACCGTCTATGCGCAAATTGCCGGATATGACGATGGCTTAGAAACGGTGCATCACCCCAGCAGCGTGCAGGGACGCATGTTCACCGCGCGCGAGTACAGCGGTGAAAGGGTCGCCCTGCTTGACGAGACGCTGGCGGGGCGCTTGAACGCGGCGGTGGGGGATTTCATCAACTGCGGCGGGCGGCGCTACTGCATCGTCGGTGTCGTCGCGGGGATGCCCGCACAGAGTGCATCGCTGGGCAGTGGAATGCTCCTTCTGCCGCTGCAAACGTGGCAGGATGCCTATGCGCTGTCCCCAACAGAACTGGCGCTGGCCGTCCCGAAGGGCGAAAAGGCGGGGGAACTGGCTGAGGATGTTTTGGCGAAGCTGCACAATCTGCCGGGAAAATATCTCTCCGTAACGCTGGAAAACGAGATTGACGCTGCAAAGTCGGTCGTGCGGATTTTCGTGATGGTACTGGCGTGCGTGGCGTTTGTGTGCGTTGCGACAGGCGCCATCGGCGTGATGAACGTGCTGTTGATTTCCGTACGGGAGCGGCGGCGCGAAATCGGACTCCTCAAGGCAATTGGCGCAACGTCGCGGCAGGTGGCGCTGCTGTTTCTACTGGAAGCGGCGGCGTATGCGTCGCTGGGCGGGCTGCTGGGGATTCTCCTCGGCTTGGGGATGACGGCGCTCTTCGGCGCGCTGATTGGCTTAATGCCGCAGGTGAAGCTGCTGCACATGGGACTGCTGCTGGCGGGTGCGGCGGTGCTGGGGCTGAGCTTCGGCGTGATTCCCGCGGCAAAAGCGGCAGGACTCCCTCCAGCGCAGGCACTTAGAACCGAGTGATTTTTTGGGCAATTTGTCTACAAAAAGCGTTTCTTTTCAACCATGCGAGACATTCTGCACAAGGAATTGCGCAAAGAATTGGCAATCCGGCCTATTTACGATTTGGCGAAAAACAGGTATAATATCGACAGTGGCCAAGCAAGAGGAACCATTCGCAAGCGTGGTGCTGGCCAACCGGATTACGAATTTTCGTGAGGAGGAATTCATTATGGCAAGTGTATCCCTGCAGCACATCTACAAGGTGTACGCCGGCGGCGTGACGGCTGTCAGCGACTTCAACCTCGACATCAAGGACAAGGAATTTATCGTTCTGGTCGGCCCGTCCGGCTGCGGCAAGTCCACCACCCTGCGCATGGTTGCCGGCTTGGAAGAAATCTCCGACGGCGAACTGTATATCGGCGACAAGCTGGTTAACGACGTTGCTCCGAAGGATCGCGATATCGCGATGGTGTTCCAGAACTACGCGCTGTATCCGCACATGACCGTGTTCGACAACATGGCGTTCGGCCTGAAGCTGCGCAAGACCCCCAAGGACGAAATCAAGCGCCGCGTGGAAGAAGCTGCCCGCGTTCTGGGCATTGACCACCTGCTGAACCGTAAGCCGAAGGCTCTGTCCGGCGGCCAGCGTCAGCGTGTTGCTCTGGGCCGTGCTATCGTCCGTGAGCCGAAGGTCTTCCTGTTCGACGAACCGCTGTCCAACCTGGACGCTAAGCTGCGCGTGCAGATGCGTACCGAAATCACCAAGCTGCATCAGCGCCTGCAGACCACCTTCATCTACGTTACCCATGACCAGACCGAAGCTATGACGATGGCTTCCCGTATCGTGGTCATGAAGGACGGCGTTGTGCAGCAGGTGGATACGCCCCAGAACCTGTACGACTTCCCGGCGAACGAGTTCGTCGCAGGCTTCATCGGCTCTCCGCAGATGAACTTCTTCGATGTGCGCCTCAAGCGCGAAAACAACGAAGTTGTTGCGTACTTTGGCGACAACAAGATCGTTGTGCCGCAGGGCAAGGTTTCCAAGTTTGTGGATGAGTCCTATGTGGGCCGCGAAGTTGTCATGGGCATCCGTCCGGAAAACATCCATGACGATGAAATGTTCCTCGCCAACGCTGCCGATGCGGCCATCGACGTGAAGGTCGAAGTGACTGAAAAGATGGGCTCTGAGACCTATCTGTACCTGACCACCACCGGCAAGGAAGGCAACATCATCGCTCGCGTCAACCCGCGCACGACGTCCATCGCTGGCGCTGAAATCAAGGTGGCGTTCGATGTGAACCACCTGCACTTCTTCGACAAGGAAACCGCCCGCACTATTCTGGTGTCCGATGCTGTTCCCGCGCCGACCAAGACCAATCTGACGAAGTAATTCACTTCACACAGAATTTTCAGGAAGCACTTTCTCCGTAATGGGGAGGGTGCTTCCTTCTTTTTGATCGGCAGAACGTTTGTTTTTGTGCTAAATTCACAAAAAATTTTCGCTTTTCAGCAAAATTCGCTTTTCTCCCGCGCGAAAGTGTGCTATACTGAAATAGGATATTCGGATACAAGCGCCGCGTGGGATGGCGGCGCGAAAGGGGCGTATACCTTTGATGAACAAACGTTTGCAGGAGCAGGTTGACAACGTGCTGAATCGGCTGAGTGTACCCATCACGATTCTGGATGCGGATTCGGACAGACTGCCGGACGGGATGCCGCTATCTACGCTTCGACTGACTGAGGGCGAAGCGCGCGCCATGCTGGGCAGCCTGTATATGGCGGTGCCGTCGCTGCATATCGTGCTGACTTGCGCCGAGCAGCAGCCCGGTGCGCGCGATGTGCTGCAGCTGGCGGCGATGTTGATTGCCGCGCTCGACCACTCCGGCGAAAATCGCACCGAGAGCAGCAGCGACGTGTATTGCCGCGCGCTCCGGGGCGACCTGATGGGCAGCGAACTGGAGGCGCTCAGCCACGAGCATCAGCTGCCGCAGGAGATGGATCGCACGGTCATGCTCTTCCACATCGTGCAGACCGAAAACGAGTGCGCCTATGACCTGCTGCGGGACATTACGCCGGTGCAGGACAAGGACGTGCTGCTGAACATGGATCGTCACACCGTTGTGCTGATTAAGGAAATGACGGACGTGGAAACGATTGATGACCTGCACCAGTTTGCACAGGCGCTGCAAGAGACGCTGATGGGCGAGACGGCGCACCAGATGACCGTCGGCATCGGCAAAATGCGCCGCACCATCGACGAATTGCGCGACAGCTACAACGAAGCGCGCCGTGCTATTGAAGTCGGACGCATCTTCAAGCCGGAGGAGAGCATTTATATTTACAGCCGCCTGATTCTGGAGCGCTTCCTGATGGAGCTGCCGCAGGACATCAGCGCTTATTATCACGGGCTGCTCTTCAACCGCAAGAATCAGCGCCTGTTTAACGAGGAAATGCTCTACACCATCGAAATGTTCTTCAAGAAGGACTTGAATCTGTCCGACACGGCGCGTCAGCTTTATATTCACCGCAACACGCTGGTGTATCGGCTGGACAAGGTGCAGCGGCAGACGGGGCTGGATTTGCGCTCCTTCGACGATGCCATCACCTTCAAAATCCTGATGGAGTTGAAAAAAGTCAGCGGCGACAAAGCGCCCCGGAAATAAACGATAAGGAGGATTTTTCCCATGAAAAAGAAACTTGCGCTCGTGCTGTCTCTTGTCCTGTGCTGCGCGATGCTCAGCGGCTGCACGACGCTCACCGCTCTGATGGGCAAGCAGATGGCGAATGCCGCCACCGACGATACCAGCGGCGACACCGTCACGATTTCCCGCGAGGAGTATGAGAAGTACAAGCAGTTCGACAAGCTGCTGGAACTGATGGACATCGTGGATGAAGGGTACTTCGAGGACTACGACAAGCAGAGTTTGCTTGACGGCGCGGCGAACGGCCTGCTCTCCGGGCTGGGTGATCCGTACACCTTCTACTACACACCCGAAGAGTACGCCAAGCTCTGGGAGGATGACGAAGGCGAATACGCGGGTGTCGGCATCCAGATTTCCACGTCCTATCTGACGGGAATCTGCACCATCAGCCGCGTGTTCGACAACGGCCCGGCGCATGAGGCGGGCGTCCGCAAGGGCGATATCCTCTACAAGGTGGAGGATTTGTATGTCAACTCCAGCACCATTAACGATGCGGTAGATATCATGCGCGGCACGCCGGGCACGGATGTGCACGTCACGTTCCTGCGTGGTACGGAAGAAATGGCGTACACGCTCACGCGCGCGAACATTAACGTCAACCGCATTGATTCCATGATGCTGACCGACGAAATCGGCTACATTTATCTCTACGACTTTGCAGGCGACTGCGCTGAAAAGTTTGAAACAACCGTTAATAAGATGGTGGAGAACGGCACGAAGGGCTTGATTATCGACCTGCGCGACAACCCCGGTGGCTGGGTGAACGACGCGCAGAGCATCGCCGATATCTTCCTTGACAAGGGGACGCTGTGCTATTTGCAGTACAAGAACGGCGAACGCTACTACTACCGCACAAAGGACGGCAAGGTGGAGATGCAGCTGGTGATTCTTGTCAACGAGAACAGCGCATCGTCCTCCGAAATCCTCACCGGTGCACTGCGTGACCGCGCGAACGCGACCGTTGTTGGCAAAAAGACCTACGGCAAGGGCATCGTGCAATCGGTCGTGCCGCTCTCCGACGGTTCTGGGATGCAGATTACCGTTGCGCAGTACTACACGCCCAACGGCTACGCGGTGCACAAGCAGGGCATCACGCCGGACGTGGAAGTGGACGGAGACAACGGCATGTACGAGTTGGGTGACCTGACCGACGCACAGCTTGCAAAAGCGCTGGAGGTCATGCAGGAAAAGCTCGCGGAAACGAAATAATCACCAAAAGCCGGGGCAACCAGAACGCTGTCCCGGCTTTTTGCATACGAAAAAAGCGCTGGAACGTACATTCCAACGCCTTTTGCGCGTTTGAGAGACGAATTAGTCCTCGTCCTCTTCCGCATTCTGTTCTTGGAAAATTTCAAAGACCGCGTTCAGCACGTCCTCGTCTTCCACGCCGGAGTAGGTTTCTTCATCGCCTTCACGAATGACCTTGAGAATCACCACTTCGTCCTGCTCGTCGTCATCCTCAATTTCTTCATCGTCCAGCGGAATCATCACCATGTAGTCGTCGTTGTTGTACTCGACCACGTCCAGCAGCAGGAACTCCACATCGTTGCCGTTTTCGTCGGTCAGCGTGATGATGTCCTCGTCCTGAATTTCGCTCATCGTCAGCCTCCTGCGTCACTCCGCGTCGGTGAACATGCTGTCGTCGCCCTCGTCGCCGTCGGCGAAGTTGTAGTCGTCGGCAAACATCTGCTTAAATTCCTCGAAGATGGCATCGGTGATGCTGTCATCCTCTTCCGGCACAAATTCTTCGGTCTCGTCATCGACGATTTCAGAGCGGAGAATTACGACCTCGTCGTCATTTTCATCCTGCGGGACCAGCACCACATACTCGTTGTCGCCATGTTCCATGCGGGCGGCGATGTCATAGAGATATTCCGTGCCGTCCTCGTCGGTCATCACGACCACGTCCAGATCATCTTCATCCTGCACGTCCTGCGGATTCAGTTCAGGGGTGTTGGGGGTATCAGTCATGATAGCTGCCTCCTTCAATTGCACTTAGGAACCTCCCACATTGTAGCACATCGGGCGCGCTTGTGCAAGCGTTTCCGGCGTTGACAGGCGGAAAATTTTATGATATTATCGGGAAAACGCGGAAAGGGAGATTGGCGAATGATACCAGCGGCGATTCAGGCGCTTCTGCCCCAACATCCGGGCGAAGAGAACCGCATCGGGCTTTCAGGCGCGCAGGTCGTGATGTATGAGGATTGTGTGCTGAAAGTGCAGCCGGACACGGGAAATGCGGCGAATGAGGGCATCATGCTGCGGTTTTTGAAGGGGCGGCTGCCCGTGCCGGAGGTGCTGGCGGAGGCGGTGCAGGGTGGAATGCGCTATCTGCTGATGACGCGCCTTCGCGGGCGGATGCTCTGCGACGAAGCGTTTCTGGACAATCAGCCGCTGCTGGCGCGCCGGATGGCGGATGCGGCGGAGATGCTCTGGAATGTCGACATTGCGGGCTGTCCCTGCTCCTATGTGCTGGACGACGTCCTGCAAAAGGCGGAAGCAGACATCGCCGCTGGGCGCGTCACCATTGACACCGCGAATCAGCCGGACACATACGGCGCAGGTGGATTTGCATCGCCGGAAGCGCTGCTGGCATGGCTGAAAGCGAACCGTCCACCGGAAACGCTCGTTATGTCTCATGGTGACTTCTGCCTGCCGAACATTCTCGCGGACGAAAAGGGGATTGTCGGCTTCATTGATCTGGGGCAGGCGGGCTGTGCCGACCGATGGCGCGACCTCGACCAAGGCTTATGGAGCATGTGGGCGAATACGACCGGGCTTTTTGGCGGAAGGGCGCGCACGTTCGACCGAAATACTCTCTTTTCCGCGCTGAATCTCCCCCTTGATGAGGAAAAACTGCGCTACTACTCGCTTTTGAGCGAACTTTGCCCCTGAAAAAACGCCGCTCACTGCCATTGTCAAGCAGTGAACGGCGTTTCGTCGTCAGCGGATAACAAGTTCCATCGGGTAGTGGTCAGAGCCGCGGATTCTGGGGTGTGCGTTCGCATCGACTATGCGCTCCACCATGCGTTCGGACACAAGAAAGTAATCCAGCCCGCCCGCGCGAATGCCCTTGCGATAGGCGAACGCACCGGGCGCGGTGTCCGGATGAACGTGGCGATAGGCATCAACGAAGCCGCTTTGCAGAAGCGCCGCCATCCCGCTGCGTTCCTCGCGCGTGAAGCCCGGAACGTGCATTCCCTGCGACTTTCCGGCTAAATCCGCATCGTTGTAGGCGGCATTCAAGTCCCCGCAGAGAATGACGGGTTTCTGCGCATCAAGCGCCTGCAAATGACGAAGCAGCGCGTCATTCCACGCGACACGCTCTGGCAGGCGGCTCAAATCCGCCGCGACATTCGGCGCGTAGGCGTTCACAAGGTAAAAGTCACCCAAATCCGCCGTAATCACACGCCCCTGCGTATCCGTTTCATCCTCGCACAAGCCGAAGCGGGAGGATACAGGCGTCCGCAGCGTCAGCACCGCAGTGCCGGAATAACCGGGGCGGTCGGCGTAATTCCAAATGCCTGTAAACCCCGGCAAATCCAGTTCGCCTTGACCCGCCTGCAGCTTCGTCTCCTGCAGGCAGTAAACATCCGCGTCCAGCCGCGCGAAAGCATCCAGCAGCGTCCGGTTCATCAGCGACCGAAAGCCGTTGATATTCCACGAAATCAGCTTCATTTCTGCTCCTTACCGGTATCCCAGCGCGTCCCACTCCGGCGGGTCGGTGCTGTCGCGCCCGGTGTAGCATTCCGGGAAAAGCGCTGCCGTCGAGTACGGCTCATCCGCCGCGTACAGGTGCGAAAGGTCGCCCGACTGCATACAGCGGAACACGACTTCGCCCTTCACGCGCTCTTCCGTCACCAGCGTGGTCACGCTGGACGGCTGCGTGCAGAAGCCGTGCCACAGCAGCATCGGCGACAAGCCCAGCAAGTGCCCGATGCACACCATCATAATGCCGAAGTGGCAGAACAGCACAATCGTGTCCGGCTGGTTGTTGTCGCAGCGGTACAGATGACCCTCGCGAGTCATACCGTAGCGCGCCAGCAGCGCATCCATGCCCGCCTGCGTTTCACGCCAAATCGCATCGACCGTGCCGACGCGGAACAGTTCATCCTCCGTCCAGTGATTCACGTCGTACAGCAGCGGATGCCCCTGCCACAGCCGCGGCTTGTAGTCCCACGGAATCCGCTCTGCGCCCGTCTCCGGGTCAATGCTCCGCCCGCGGAACTCCGCCAGCCACGGCAGCGTTTCCGCCGTGCGGTGCGTGCGCTCCAAGGTGTACCGCGCGGTTTCCTGCGCACGCCCCAGCGGGGAGGCGTAGAAGTCCCGCACGTCGAGTTTCGCCAGCCGAAGCGACAGCAGCTGCGCCTCCCGACGCCCTTTCAAGGTCAGCGAATCGTGCTTGTAGTCTGGTTCAGCATGGCGGACAAACATCAGTTTCATCGTTTTGCACCTCATACTATTTCAAAATGAGAATGCGCCAAGATGCGCCGCGAGTTTTTCGTTCTGGCTAACGGGAGTGAAATGCAGCGTAGCAGCGCTACGCTAAATGGAACGACCGGACGCCAGAGCGGAAAAGACGCAAGCAGATGGCGCAGGTGAATTTGGAAATAGTATTAATCAAAAATCTGGAAGATGCCGCATTTGAGGTACTGCGTTTCCGGCGCGGCAGGCAGAATCGGATGGTCGCGCCCCTGCGTGCGGTACTCGACCTGTCGCAGCTGCACATGCGCATCGTGCGCCGCATCGCGGACAATCTGCATGAACGCATCCGGCAGAATGTGCTGCGAGCAGGAGCAGGTAATCAGGTAGCCGCCGGGCTTGACCATCTTCATTGCGCGCAGGTTGATTTCCTTGTAGCCGCGCGTCGCCGCTTCGATGGCGCTGCGCGTCTTGGTGAACGCGGGCGGGTCGAGAATCACCACGTCATACTTGACGCCCGCGCGGCTCTGCTCCGCCAGCAGGTCAAACGCATTTGCTTCGACGAAGTGGACGACATTCTCCAGCACGTTCAGGCGCGCGTTTTCCGTCGCGAATTCGCAGGCGAAAGCGGAAATATCCACGCCCGTGACTTCCTTCGCGCCATAATGCCCCGCATGAAGCGCGAAACTGCCCGTGTGCGTGAAGCAGTCCAGTACGGTCTTTCCCTTGACGAACGGTGCAATCGCGGCGCGGTTCTCCTTCTGATCGAGGAAGAAGCCCGTCTTCTGCCCTTCCTTGACATCCACCCAGAAGTGTACGCCGTTCTCCACCATCTCCACGCGATCGGGGACTGTGCCGTACATCACGCCTGTCAGCTGCTCCAAGCCCTCCAAGCGGCGAACCGGCACGTCGCTGCGTTCATAGATGCCCTGTGGATGCACTTCTTCCACCAATGCATCCACCACATCCTGTTTGAAGCGCTCCATGCCCAGCGCCAGGCATTGCAGTACCAATACATCGCCAAAACTGTCCACAATCAGCGCGGGCAGGCGGTCGCTCTCCGCGAAAATCAATCGGCAGGAGCGCAAGTCCGCGAACGTGCGCCGGTAATCGACAGCTTCCTTGACACGGCGGAAGATGAACGCGCGGTCAATCGGCTCGTCGTGCAGGCTCATGATGCGCAGGGAAATTTGACTCTGCGGATTGTAAAACGCCTTCGCCAGGAATTTGCCCTTACTGGAATACACCGATACGATGTCGCCGGGGGTGAAATCGCCCTCAACGCGCGCAATATCGCTGCGGAACACCCATGGATGCCCGCCGTAAACCCGTTTTTCTTTGCCGGGGATGAGAATCGCATTGGCCATATGCCAGCCTCCTTATGCCTGATGCGCCGCCGCTGCGCCGATGAACGCCGCGAACAGCGGATGCGCCTTGTTGGGGCGGGAAAGGAACTCCGGATGATAAATTGTGCCGATATAGAACGGATGCGCCGGAATCTCGAATACCTCCGGGTAATTTCCGTCCGCGCTGAAGCCGACGAAATCCACGCCGACCTCGTGCAGCGGCGCAAGGAACGCATCATCCACCTCGTAACGGTTGCCGTGGCGCTCGTGCACCATCGTCAGACCGTAGATGGCCGCGGTGCGGCTGCCCTCGGTCAGCACGACGTCCATGCCGCCCATGCGCGCATTCTGCCGGCCATCGTTCTCGTCCACGCGGTCGCGCGGAATCGCCACCACCGCCGGGTTTGCCAGCCGATTGACTTCCGTCGAGTTCGCGTCCGGCAGCGACAAAAGCGACCGAACCGCTTCCACCACGCCAAGCTGCATTCCGTAGCCAATCATCAGGCAGGGGATACCCTTCGTGCGTGCGAAGTTCGCCGCCGCCATCATCCCCTCCGCGCCACGGTGCCCGAAGCCGCCGGGGAGGATGATGCCGTGATAGCTGCCCAGCCGTTCCGCGGCGTTCGCTGCCGTCAGCTCGTCCGAGGAGATATAGTCCACATACACCGCCGCGAGGTTTGCGATGCCCGCGTGCACCAGCGCTTCGTGCACAGACAGGTACGCATCATGCACGGCAACGTACTTGCCGACCAGCGCGATATGCACTTCCTGCGTCGGCGCGTCATATCGGGCGACCATGTTCGTCCACTCGGTCAAATCCGCCGGGGGATTGTCAAGCTTCAGCGTTTTCAGCACCATGCCCGCCAACCCCTCTTTTTCCAGATTCAGCGGCACTTCAAACAGCGTGGACGCATCCCGGTTCTGCACGACGTTGCCCACCGGCACATTGCAGAACAGCGCAATTTTATCCTTCGCGGACTGGCTGATGTTCACCTCTGTGCGGCAGACGATAACATCCGGCTGAATGCCGATGGCGCGCAGAGCCTTGACGGAGTGCTGCGTCGGCTTCGTTTTCATTTCGCCCGCAACGGACAAATACGGCATCAGCGCCACATGAATGAAGCAGGTGTTGCCCGCGCCAAGCTCCCATTTCAGCTGGCGAATCGCCTCCAGATACGGGGAGGCCTCAATATCGCCCGCCACGCCGCCGATTTCGATAATCGCAATATCCGCGCCGGAGTTTTCCGCCGCCGTGATGATGCGGTGCTTGATTTCGTTCGTCACATGCGGCACGACCGTAATCGTCGCGCCGTGGTATTCGCCGCGCAGCTCGCGCTCCACCAGGGCAGTGTGAATCTTGCCGGTGGTGATGCTTGCTTCGCCCTTGAGCGACTCGTCGATAAAGCGCTCGTAGTGCCCTAAGTCAAGGTCGGCCGCCACGCCGTCCTCCGTAATGAAATTTTCGCCGTGCTGCAAAGGGGACAGCAGCGCCGGATTGAAGTTATAGTAGGTGTCGCACTTCTGCATCGCAACCTTGTAGCCGCGCGCCTTTAGCAGCCGCCCCAGGGATGCCGCCGTTGTGCCCTTGCCCAGCGAAGAAACAACGCCGCCAGTCACAAATACATATTTCATCATCAAAATTCAACTCCTTTTCGGTCGCTTCGATAAAGAAACCGTCCTGTTCATTGTAGGTGTTTCGCGCTTTTCTGTCAAGGGGGCAGGTCGATTTCCGCTCTTTCATTTTTCGGGCGGATGTGCTACAATGGTCATAAACAATCGAAAGGGGAGACGCTCGTGATTCCTTTCCCGGAATATCCGCGTCCGGCGCTGCGCCGAGACAGCTTCCTGAACCTCAACGGTTCGTGGTCGTACGCCATTACGGCGGATGAAGCCCTGCCCAATGCGTGGGACGGAGAAATTCTTGTGCCGTATTCGCCGGAGACGGCAGCTTCGGGCGTTCGGCGGACGCTTCAGCCGAATCAATGGCTGCACTATCAGCGCCTGTTTACGCCGCCGGATGGGGCTGGCGGGCGCGTGCTGCTGCATTTCGGCGCGGTGGACAATGACTGCGTGATTCTCGTCAATCATCGGGAGGTCGGGCGGCACAGCGGCGGCTACTGGCCGTTTTCGCTGGATATCACCGACTATTTGCAGGACGGCGAAAATACGCTGCATGTCGCCGTCCAGGATGCGTCCGACTGCGGCATTCAGGCGCGCGGCAAGCAGAAGCTGACCCCCGGCGGCATGTTCTATCCCGCGCAGAGCGGCATTTGGCAGACCGTCTGGCTGGAGCGCGTGCCGGACTGCTATGTGCAGGAGCTGACGATTACGCCGGACGTGCCGACGCGCACGGTTCGTTTTGCCGTCTCTGTCAGTTCCGACTGCCTTGTGTCCTTTCGCGTGACCGCAGACGGCAGGGAAGTCGCCTTGGCGCGGAACACGGCGGTTCGTAATTCTGCGAGTGTTACATTGAAACTGCCGGAAGAGGCGCTGCACTGCTGGTCGCCGGACGATCCGTTCCTCTACGATGTGGAAATTTCGCTGCCGGAGGACAAGGTGGAAAGCTACTTTGCCATGCGGCAGTGGACATGTCAGCCGGATGCGCACGGCATTCCTCGCTTCTGCCTGAACGGTCAGCCGATTCTGCTCAACGGCCTGTTGGATCAGGGCTATTGGGTGGATGGGCTGTACACGCCGCCGTCGGACGAAGCAGTGGTGAACGAATTGCAGCGCGTGAAGGCACTGGGCTTCAACCTCCTGCGCAAACACGCGAAAATCGAGCCGCAGCGATGGTATTATCACTGTGATCGGCTGGGGCTGATTGTCTGGCAGGATTTTGTCAGCGGCGGCACACCCATGAAGTCGTGGTATGTGACGTACTTGGCGAACGTGCTGCTGCCAGTCCTGCGGCATTTCCCAGATGTCGGGCTGTTCCGGCATCTGCTGTCGCGCCCAAATGAAGCAAGCCGGACACTTTTCCTCCGCGAAATGTCGGACACGGTGAATACGCTGTACCATCATCCGTGCATTGCGCTGTGGGTGCCGTTCAACGAGGGCTGGGGGCAGTTCAATGCACGTCAGGTGACGGGAATTCTCCGCCGGATGGATGCGACGCGCCTGATTGACCAAGCGAGCGGCTGGTTTGACCAAGGCGGCGGCGACGCGTACTCCATGCACAACTATTTCTATCCGCTGAAAGTGCGGAAACATCGGCGCGTAACGGCGCTGACGGAGTACGGCGGCATTGCGTACCCCATGCCCGGCCACTGCACGCACGAGAAGTCGTATGGCTATGGCACAGCGGAAAGTCGGGAGGATTTAACCGCGCGCTATCGCCAATTGCAGCTGGAAACGGTGCTGCCGCAGCTGCAAAAGGGGCTGTCCGCGCTGGTGTACACGCAGGTCAGCGACGTGGAGGAGGAAATCAACGGCATTTTCACCTATGATCGCGAGGAGGTCAAGCCGGACGAAACCGCTGTTCGGGAAATCAACGCCGCATTGGCGGCGGAGTTTGCCCGTTGCACCCGCAAAAAACCATAAACGCAAAAAATCGCCGCACCGGATTGATTTTCCGATACGGCGATTGCTTTATGTGATTAGGCATCCAGATGCTTGTCCGTGTCATCCGCGTTTTCCGTTGATTTCGGTGCGCCATCCGCCGCCTCATACGGCTGGACGGTATCCTGCCTCTGCTTCTTGCGGCGGTCGCCCAGCACAATCGGGTACGCGCCCAGCGCGCCAAACAGCATCCCCACCGCGAGACTCTTTGTTATTTCGGTGTGAATTTCGTCGTTCGTCTGCATCATTTCCAGCACATAGTCCAATTCGTTCGGGTAGAGCTTCTTGAAATGGGCAAGCTCAAACGAGTTCATTTCTTCTTCAGCTTCCTTGATGCTCTGCACACCGACAACAGCGACTGTTCCCACCGTACCGACGCAAATCGACAGAATCAGCATTACGATAATCGTGATGGTCTTCGCCTTGCCGGGCCGACCGTGCAGCAGATCATAGCCCTTGCCCGCCAAGAATGCCGTCAGCCACGCGACGATGCTTGCGATGTACCCCCATACGCCGACCAGCACCCACAGCGCCGTACCGATGAGCGCACCCAAGAACGCGCCGAGAATGCCGGTCAGCAGATTGCCCTGCTTCTCCTCGTAAATCGACTCCTGATTTTCCACCGTGTTTACCTCCCTTTCGCGTTTTCCACAAGATGTTCTCATTATATCGGGGAATGGCTTCCGTGTCAAGTGTCAATCCGCCTGCAGCACCTGCGCCAACGCCTCTTTCGTGATGTCCCAGCGGAAGCCGCGCCGCGCCAGCATCGCCGCAATGCGCTGATACGTCTTGCGCGGATCCTCGTCGGACTTCGCGCGCACCGCTGCCTTTTCCGCCAGTGCAATCGCGTCCGCCAGCTGGTCGTCCTCGCCAATCGCGGATAGGGCTTCCTCAGCCTCATCCGCATCGATACCCTTGCGCCGCAGTTCTTGCGCAATACGGCTGCGTCCCATCTTGCGCCCCGAACGAGCCTCGACCCATTGCCGCGCAAAGTCCGCATCGTTGAGCAAATGCTCGCGCTCTAATTTATACAGCACCATCTCCACCGTGCAGGGACGATAGCCGACCCGCAGCAGTTTCTGTTCGATTTCATGCTTGCTGTGCGCCCGCGCCGCAAGGCAGGCAACCGCCCGATCCAGCGCATGGCGATATTGCCGCACCATCAGCCAATTGTCGTATTCTTCCGGATTGATGGGCTGCCCCTCCGTCAGCGGCCGCTCGCGGAAGAGCGAAAGCGGTACGACGATCGTCTCCTGCTCACTGATGACAATCTGCATTTTGCCGCGCTGACGGGTGATACGCGTGATTATGTCCATGATGGCATCTCCTGTTTCAGCGCCCATTGCAGCACATCGCGGTTGACCAGCCCCAGCCGCCCTGTTCGTGCCTCGCTCGCGCCGCCGTTGAGGAACACGACGGCGCGTCCCGTTCCTTCCTCGATGAACGCGCCGTCCACGCAGCCGTACGCGAATCCTTGATGCCCCAGCAGCTGGCGCGGCGAAATCTCCGGGCGATTGAGGATGACCAGCCCCAGCCCGTAGGTGCGCGTCGGGGTTGCGGACTGCCGGCGCGTCATTTCCTGCATGAGACTTTCGCCGATAAGACGCGTTTCGTCCATCGTGCCGCGCTGATGAATGAGCGTCAGCATCTGCAAAACAGACCGACCGTCGGTATACATTGCTCCTGCCGTATGCCCGTAATGGCATAGCGGATTCGGCTTTTGCAGCGGATGACGCCCCAGCGCCGTCACGCGAAGCTCCTGACCCGCGCGATAAGGCAGCACGCGCGTAATCGGCATGATTTCCGCTTCGTTCAGCGTAGACGCATCGAGTGTCGCGCGCATGTGCAGCGGACGGAACAGCATTTCCTGAAACAGCGGCTCAATACACAGCCCCGTCTGCTGTTCCAGAATGCATCCCAGCAGCCCAAAGCCGAAGTTGGAATAAATCAGCTGCTGACCGGGCGCACAGGCGCGAATCTCCGGCTGACGCAGCAGTTCGGTGTACGGCTTGCCCTCTTTCAGGCAACTGTCCAGCATCGGCAGGTCACGCAGACCCGACGTGTGGCAAAGCAAATGCCGCACGGTTACGCCGGAGAGCGCAGGGGCTTTTTCGCCGTCCGGCAATAGGGAAGCTGCCTCGCTGTCCAGCGCAAACAGTCCGTTGTCAATGCAGCGGAGCGTCACGAGTGCCGTCGCCATCTTCGTGATCGATGCGACGCGGTAGCGCGTGTTCTCCTGCGCCAGATGCTCCGGTTTCGCCGTCGATGTGTCGCAGAGGGCGCAATTCGCCCCATCCTGCAGCAGCAGCGACGCGCCGAACACATGGTGCTTCGCCAGAATCCGCTCATAGTTCGGAAGACTCGTCAGCGGATGTCCGGATGCGTGGTGCGTCATCTGCCCGCGGCTGTGCGGTGCCAGAATCGGCAGCGCCGCGCGGTAGAGCAGGTTTTTCGCTGGTGTCGTCGGCATAGTTATCCCTCTCTCTGCGGATTTTTCCGCGCGAATGTGCCAATCAGCAGCCAAATCAGACCGACTGCCGCGAGCGTGATGCTGACAATCTGGCTGATGCGAATGCTGCCGGAATACAGGCTGTCCATCCGCAGCCCCTCGATGACCGCGCGCCCGATGCCGTACATGAGCATGTAAACTGCCAGCAGTTGTCCGTTCCACCGCTTGCGCTTCCGCACGCCGAACCACAGGACGAGGAAAATCAGCGCATCGACGCACGATTCATAGAAGAACGTCGCCATATGCCACTCGTAGCCTGAATCGACCGGAATCAGAACCGCCGCCGGGAAAAACTGCCACTGCGGATTCGTAATCAGCCGCCCGTAGGCCTCCATATTGAAGTAGTTGCCCCAGCGTCCGATGCCTTGTCCCAGCGCAAGCGCCGGAACAAGAATGTCCGCTAACTGAAGCAGCGGCATATGCCGCACGGCACAGAAAAGCAGCAGCGCAATCGCTCCGCCAAGGATGCCGCCGTAGATGGCGAGTCCGCCCTCCCAGATGCGCAGAATCCGCAGCGGGTCGGCGGCAAACACGTCCCACGAGAACGCGACGTAGTACAGGCGCGCACCAACAATGGCGGATGGAATCAGGCACAGCGCGAGGTCAATCGCCAAATCAGCAGGCAGTTTCAGCCGCTTCTGTTCGTGGCTGCACAGGGAAAGACCAATCACAATCGCGCTGACAATCAGCACGCTGTACCACGGCACTGACCCAAAAGCATAGCGGCTTGCGGGCATTGCTCCCATTTCGTTTCCTCCTAATAGACCCGGAAAATGAACCGGCTTGTTCTATTATAATATGCCCTGAATTGGCTGTCAAGCATACCGAATTCAGCGTTTTTTCCCATATTGCCGCACGCCGATTTCATCGTTATCGTAACAGCCAAGGGACACCGCATCGTTGCCAAGCCGCTGCCGCAGCTTCGCCACTGCCGCTTCCACTTTTTCCTGCTTTTCAGAACCGACCGTCGGTTCTTTTTCTGCATTACCGACCGAAGTACACAAATCAAACAAGCTCAGCTGCTCCGTATATGCCTCGTTTTCACCGGACAGGTGCGATACGCCGACAGTGATCGACCGAACAGGCGACTTCACCGAAACCGACCAGTGGTCTGTAATCAGCTGCATCGTCACCGTGCGAATTTCCTGCTGCAAATACGTCGGGTGCGGCAGGGTAACTTGGTGGGACAGGGTGTGCAGCGTCGGCGCTTTGAGCGTCACGCTGATGACGCTGCCTTTCAACCCGCTTTGCCGCAGTGTCGCCGCGATTTCATCCACCAGCACGGACACACCGCAGCGCACTTCCTCCATGTTGACCAAATCACGCCGAAAGGTCATGCCGCGGCTGACAGACTTCACTTCTTGTCTGTCCTCATAGCGCCGAACAGGGCTGTCATCCAGGCCGTTCGCGTACAGCCAAAGCTGCTCGCCAGACTTGCCAAGCATCCTCCTTAAGTCTGCGCGGGAACGCGCCGCCAGTTCGCCGATGGTGCGGATGCCGTGGCGTGCCATCGTCTGCACGGACGCGCGCCCGGCATAGAGCATCGTCGCGACGGGCAGCGGGTAGAGCATTTCTTGATAGTTCTCGCGGAAAATCAGTGTCGTCGCGTCCGGCTTACGGTAGTCGCTGCCCATTTTCGCAAACACTTTGCAGAACGATACGCCCACGGAAATGGTAATGCCGATTTCCTCCCGAACGCGCTTTCTCAGCAAATCCGCCAGTTCGCGCGGGGACAGCCCATAGAATCCCGGCGCGCCTGTCATATCCAGATACGATTCGTCAATTGAAGCAGGCTCCACGAAATCCGTATATTCGCGGAAAATGGCATTCATGCGCCGTGACACGCGCGCGTACTCGTCGTGATGCGGCGGAACGAAGAGGATGTTTGGACATTTCTGCCGCGCTTGCCAGATGGTGTCCGTCGTCTTGACACCCGCTTTCTTTGCCAGCTCGTTCTTCGCCACGACGATGCCGCAGCGGTCTTTCGGGTCGCCAGCGACCGCCATCGGTACATCCCGCCATTCAGGATGCTCTATGCACTCGCAGGAAGCGAAAAAGTTGTTGCCGTCACAGTGAAAAATCAGCCGTCCCGCCATCCGTACACCTCCTTTTCCGTCCTATTGTACGGCTATTATAGCACATCCGTTTGCATTTGAAAAGGCGAACAGCGCAAAAAGCACCCTCCCGCCGTCAAGCGAGAGGATGCATCAAGTTATTTCTTCGTATTCGTTTCTTCCAACAGGCGCAGCACTTCGCCGAAGTATGTCTCCACTTCTTCGTCGGTCAGCTTCATTGCCTTTTGCAGCATCTCCGGAATCTTCTTCGGGCGCACGCGTGCGTAATACTCCGTCGCGCTGATGTTTTTCTGCCAGTTGCTGAGCTTCATGTTCTTCCAGCGCGCAATGTGGCGCGGCAGAATCGGCTCCAATACGTCGATAACTTCGTTGAAGTGCGCCTCGACATCCGGCCACTGGAAGTGCTTTTCCAGAATTTCCGCCACGCGCGTGAGAAATTTCGCCTTCATTTCCGGCACGGCAAGCAGCGCATTGAGCGGCTCATGCCGGAAGCCTTGAATCTTCGCGGTGACGGGCTTGATGTAATACTCCAACGGTGTTTTATCCAGATTCCGCCAGCACGCTTCCACGTCGAACAGCAGATACTTCCACTTGCCACCCGGCACGCGGTATACGCGCACGTTCGTGAAGTCCACATTGCCCAATATGATTTCGTACGCAGCGTGGGTGAACAGGCTGTCCACGTCCAGCCGGTCGGTGACGTACTGCAGGTTTTCCGGGTCGTTCAGATCGTTTTTCTTGCAGAAATCCGCCAGTTCCAGCCAATCCTCGTTGCTGCCGTTCTGCGTGAAGCGATCTGTGCCAGTGCGGGCGAGAATGTCGATGCTGTCAATGTCCTTTTCGTCTGTCACGCCCTCGTACTGCGCAATGAAATACTTGTTGATTTTCTCGCGCAGGTTATAGTGCCCCCAGTACTGCCCATTGATGTACACCTGAATCACGACGTGGTCTTGGTACAGAATCCCTTCGCCTTCCGCCAGCGACGATGCCACAATGTCGCGCAGGCGGGTTGCGTACGTATCAGAATTGGCGGCACGGAGCAGAATGGACTTGTAGGAATCGTAGTCGCGCGTCGGGAAGGGGTTGAAGGCAAAGCGGTCGTTGCCGTACGCCTTGCGGGCGTAGAGAGCAATCGATTTCTGGGCGTTGATTCGCGCGGAATGCCCGGAGCAGGTGAATGTGCCCATTTGGTTGATTTCGCACATGCCGTCACCCGTGAAATACTCGATGTTGATGGGGTATTCAAGCTCCTTGTCGTAGTTGGGGATGCTGCCGGTGCCCTTGACCAGCGCGCCGGTTTTCTTGTTGAACAGATAGTCCTCGTCCGTAATCAAGGAGACAATCGGCGTCGCGGGGTCGTCGTTGATGAAGTACGTCGCGCTGACCGTGGGCGACGGGACGAGTTCGGGCTGAAACGCACGAATCCGAACGACGGTCGTTTCCTTGATGGTCAAGCCATCCGCCGGGAACTCCTTCGATTTCGCGTTCGGGGTGGAGCCGTCCGTGGTGTAGCGCAGTGTCGCGCCGGACAGCACCGAGTGCGCCATGACGGTCACGCTGTCCGTGTAGAAGCCGCCCGCCGTGTCCAGTACAGGCACATCCACCCGTCCGGAATAGATGGTCGCATCGTTCTTCTTGCCGCGTGTCGCGTTCTCGAAGAAGCCGTAGGTTGCGCCGTCATCGGCTGTACCGTAGCTCACGCAGCCGTACTGCTGGGGATATTTCAGCTTTTGCAATTGATTGCCGTCCGCGTCCGAAAGATAGATGCTTTCGCCGGACGAACTGAGCGCGAACGTCGCGTAGAACTCACTGCCCTTGCTGATGTCCACTTCGTCGTTGCCCGTGCAGAAGACGGTCAGATAGCCGGCCGCTTTGAGCTTTGTACCCTGCGGAAACTGGAACTTCATCTTGTTCTTTTTGCTGTCGCTCAAATACCAGCCGCTGATATCGACAGTGGATTTCCCCGTGTTGTGCAGTTCAATCCAGTCGTAGGCATGTCCATTCTCGTATGTGCCGTTGGAGGTCATGATTTCGCTGATGACGACCTCCGCCAGTGCGCAGGCGGGCAGCAGAAGCATCAGGAGCAAAGCGGCGCAGAATTTTTTCCACATGGCAATTTTCTCCTTCCTGATTTCGGAAGTCTGGAGGTGGTTTCATGTCCATCATACCACAAAGGGAACGCTTTGTCTATCAGACTGCAGCTGATTTCGCCGCATCCACCAGCGCTGCGAACAGCGCCCGATGCGGCAATCCGTCCGGTTGATTCCAGAGCCGCTCCGGATGCCACTGCACCGCGACGCAGAACGGCTCGTCTATCTTTTCCATCCCTTCAATGACGCCATCCTGCGCCCACGCCGTCGCCGTCAACCCCGGCGCAAGCTGCTTCACCGCCTGATGATGGTGCGAGTTCGTCATCAGCGACTCAGCGCCAATGATGCGCGCAAAGCGGCTCTGTGCATCCACCCGCACGGGATGCGTCGCGACTTCCGGCGGCTGCGTCTGCTGGTGGTGAACGGGGGAGTCAGGGCACTGCGACGGCAAATCCTGAACCAGTGAGCCGCCCAGCGCGACATTCAGCACCTGAAGCCCCCGGCAGATGCCCAGCAGTGGCAAATGGCGATGGAGCGCTTCCCGGCACAGCGGCATTTCCCAGATATCGCGGATGGGTGTAATCAGCCCGCATTCCGGCAGTGGCTTTTCGTCGTAATACGCCGGATCAATGTCGTCGCCGCCCGCCAGCAGCAGGCCATCCAGCAGCGACAGCACCTGCGATGCGCGCGACACATCTTCCTGCGGCGGCAGAATCAGCGGCAGTCCGCCGCACGCGGAAATCGCCTCGCAGTACATCCGCTTCTGCTGAAACGAAAGGCGATCGTCCGACACACTTGCTGTAACCCCAATCACAGGCAGCATTTCAGTTTCCTCCAATTATATTATCATGTTCTGACGCCTAAACACGCAATTTGACATTTTTCAGACAAGAGGATGCACCGGGTCAAATTGGGCGCTGGCGAAAAGCTGCTCCTATATAATAGGATAAGACTATTGTATGTCAATCACTTCGCGCTGTCAATGTTGATTTTTGAACAGAATCAGCAGCACAAAATGCATGGTCGCCGCGAAATATTGCATATCTAATAGGAGAAAAGTGCGATTTTCCGCGCATATGAATCAAATTTTTGCGGAATCTGCAAAAATACTTGCAAAATGAATTTGAGAATGCTATAATATCGCTGTAAACCACTCTGGTACCCTCGGAAAAAATAAAGGAGGCATCCCCATGAGTCAAGTACACGTTCTCAACCATCCGCTGATTCAGCATAAGCTGACCATCATGCGCAAGAAGGAAACGGGTCCCAAGGAATTCCGCGAACTGCTGGAAGAAATCTCTACACTGATGGTCTACGAAGTCACTCGCGACCTGCCTACCGAGGAAGTCGAGATTGAAACGCCCATCTGCAAGATGAAATCGAAGGTGCTTGCGGGCAAGAAGCTGGGCATCGTGCCGATTCTGCGCGCTGGTCTGGGCATGGTGGACGGCGTTACGAACCTGATTCCTGCCTGCCGCGTCGGTCACATCGGCCTCTACCGCGATCCCGTGACGCTGAACCCGGTGGAATACTACTGCAAGCTTCCCGCCGACGCGCAGGAACGTGAACTGATTGTCCTTGATCCGATGCTTGCCACCGGCGGCAGCGCGTCCGCGGCCATCAGCTTCATCAAAAAGCGCGGATGCAGTCACATCCGTCTGGTCAACCTGATTGCAGCGCCGGAAGGCATCAAGCGGATGCAGGAAGACCATCCGGACGTGGACATCTACGTCGCGGGCATGGACGACCACCTGAACGAGCACGGCTACATCGTTCCGGGTCTGGGCGACGCGGGCGACCGCCTCTTCGGCACCAAATAATATGGACACTCATCCGGAAAGAGGGTGAATGGATTGTCGCTGGAAATCATGAAAGGAATCCAGCAGGCGGAGGCGCAGGCAGACGAAATCCGCCAAACTGCGCAGCGTGAGGCACGCGACGTTGTGAAAGCCGTCGAAGCCGCCATCGCGCAGCAGGAACGCGCCGCCGCCATTGAAAATCGCGCACAGTATGCGCAGGCGATGGAGGACAAAAAGCAGGAGGTTGAGCATCAGCTGACTGCACAGCGCGCCAAGGCAGGCAAGCAGCGGGAAGCGCTCTGCCAGCAGGCGCGCAAGCACCTGCCCGAAGCCGTCAGCGCGATCTATGAAAGGGTCTTGCAGCATGGCAATCGTTGAAATGAAGCGCATCGACCTGCTGGCAATGCGGCAGGATCAGCGCAAACTTCTTCGGACGCTGCAGGATATGGGCTGTGTAGAAATCACGCCGCTTCAGGATGAGGCACTCGCGGAGTACCGCACAAGGGACGACGGTCGGCTGGAACAGGTCGATGCGCTCCTTGCGCGGCTCTCGTGGGTCATCCATGAATGTGCCGCCTACAATCATCAGCCTGCGCCCTTTATGGGCAATCTGCCTGAGGCGTCCGCGCAGGACGTCCACTATATCACGCAGCAGGAAGCTGCCTTGCAGGAAACGCTCCGTCAGGCGGAAACGCTGGAGAAACGCAGCGGCGAATACCGCGGCCAGCTGATGCGCCTGCAAGTAGCACAGTCGCAGCTGAAACCGTGGCTATCGTTTGATTTGCCGATGGAGCAGATGCATAACACCCGCCGTGTGGCGCATTTCCTCGGCACGGTGAAAGCCGCAGAGCTCCAGCAGTGTCAGGAAAAATGGGCATCGCTCCCCGTGGTGGTGGAGCAGCTCAGCGCCGAACACGACACCGCCGCCGTCTGGATTTGTGCGCATCAAAGCGCTAAAGAGCAGGTCGCCGCAGATTTGCGGGACGCGGGCTTTGCCCCGGCGCAGCTTCCGGAATTTACGGGAACTGCCGCGGAGCAGTCCGCACGGCTGGAAAACGAAAAGAACGAAATTCTTCGTCAGCAGGAAGCGCTTGTGCAGGACTGGAAAGCCCTCTCCGCCGAGCTGACGCACCTCAAGGTCTGGTATGACGCGCTGACGATTGAACGCGATCAGCTGGAAGCCGCCCGCCAGACCATCGGCACAGGCAAGGCGTTTCTCCTGCGCGGCTGGGTACCCGCTGAGGTCGCCCAGCAAGTGGCAGACAAGTGCCGCAGCCTTGCACCCACCTGTTCTGTGGATATTACCGACCCGGCGGAAGGGGATGAACCGCCCGTTCTGCTGGATAACAACCGCGTCAATGCACCCTACGAGAGCGTTGTCGAGGGCTTTGCGCTCCCGGCGTACCGCTCCGTTGACCCGACCGCGGTGATGGCGCCATTTTATGCATGTCTGTTCGGCATGATGCTGTCCGACGCCGGCTACGGTCTGGTGATGATTGTCGGCATCTTGGCGCTGATTTTCCTCAAAAAGCCCGCAAAGAAGAATGCCCGGCTGCTCTGGGTACTCTTCGGCGGCGCGGTAATGACCGTCGTCTGGGGCGCGGCGTACAACACTTGGATGGGCTTTACAGCCCCGTGGGGCGGTCTGCTTGACCCGATGAATGACCCGATGCCCGTCATGATGATTTGTCTGGCGGTCGGCGTGATTCACTTGTACGCCGGTCTTGGCATGGCGGCGTACCTGAATTTTAAGCGCGGGAAGCCGCTGGATGCACTCTACGACCAGTTCTCGTGGATTTTCGCACTGACGGGTCTTGGGCTGTACGCGCTGTGCAGCGGTACATTGAAGACGATTGGGCTGGGCTTGACCATCTTCGGCGTGGCGCTGCTGCTCCTCTTCGGCGGACGCGAGAAGAAGAATCCGTTTGCGCGTCTGCTGGGCGGTTTGAGCCAGATTTACGGCGCGACGAGCTGGATTTCCGACATTCTGTCCTACATGCGCCTGTTCGGCATGGGTCTGGCGACGGGCGTCATGGGGCAGGTCATCGACATGCTGGTCGGCATGATTTTCCAGAACGGCCCGATTGGCTGGATTCTCGGCTCGGTGCTGTTCGTCGGCGCACACGCGTTCAGCCTTGGCATCAACGCCTTGGGCGCGTATGTTCATGCCTGCCGCTTGCAGTATATTGAGTTCTTCGGCAAGTTCTTTGAGGAAGGCGGCGTGGCATTCCGCCCGCTGCAGCGCCGGACAAAGTACGTCAGCATCCGCCCGGAAACCGGGAGTAAGGATGCGTAACTTTCGATTGATTTTGAAGGAGGTCACCTGTCATGGAATGGGGTTTGGCGATTGGTTTGTTTGCTGCGGCGATTGCCGCGATTCTGCCCGGCATGGGCTCTGCCAAGGCGGTGGGTCTGGCGGGTGAAACGGCGGCGGGTGTTTCCGCTGAAACGCCGGAAGCCAGCTCGAAGCTGACGCTTCTGCAGCTGCTGCCCGCAACACAGGGCATTTACGGATTCGTTATCGCTATCGTGATTATGGCGAAGATTGGCATCATGGGCGGCAGCGGTGCCGTTGTGCCGGTGGATAAAGCGCTGATGCTGCTGGCTGCCGCGCTGCCGATTGCTCTGGTTGGCTACTTTTCCGCGATTGCGCAGGGCAAGTGCGCTGCCGGCTCTATGCTGATGGTCGGCCGCCGTCCGGAAATGCAGGGCAAGGGCATGATGATGACCGCGATGGTGGAAACCTACGCCGTTCTGGCGCTGCTGATTTCCTTCCTGTGCGTCAACGCCATCGTGCTGTAAGGGGAGCATCATGAACGCAAACGCGATTCAGGAAAAAATCCTGTCTGACGCTCGCACGAGTGCATCGGACATCATGCGCGATGCCAACGAAAAAGCTGCCCGCCTGCGCGACGCGGCAGAGAAGCGGATGGCTGCCGCGCACAGCCGCCTGATGATGCAGGCTTCTGAGGATGCGGAGGCGGCTCGGCTGCGCATGGAGCGCATGGAAGAACTGGAAGAACGCAAGCGCCTGCTCAGCGACAAGCGCGCGCTGATTGACGAGGCGTTCGCGCAGGCGCTTGACAAGCTGGAAGCCATGCCGTCCCAGCAGGCGCGGGCTTTCCTGATGACGGAAGCCGCTGCCGTGGCGGATGGCGACGAAACCGTCATTCTCGGCAGCAAGAACCCCGGCTGGTTTGACGACAAGTTCCTTGCGGATTTGAATACGATGCTGCAAAAGCAGGGCAAGCCGGGTCAACTGACGCTGGGCGAAGAAAAGCGCAATGGCGAAACAGGGCTGATTCTGGCGAAAAACGGCATGGAAATCAGTTGCACCTTCGCGTCGCTGCTGGACAGCCGGCGGCTGGATATGGAAGCAGACATTGCGGCGATTCTCTTTCCGGATCGTCCGGCATAATCGCGAGAGGAGGACACGAAATGGCACAGCCAAGCGTGTATTTTTCCGCCGGGCGGCTGACGATGCTGCAGCGGAATGTGCTTGACGCTGCGGGCATGGAGCGGCTTCTCTCCACGGCATCCCTGCCGGAAGCGCGCAAAACGCTCTCCGAACTCGGCTGGACGGGCGCGGACATCACCGACCCCGAACAGCTTGCCGCTGACCGGGTAAATCAGGCAGCACAGGACGCCCGTGCCCTGTCACCTGACCCTGCGCTGGTGGACTGCTTCCTGTATGCTTACGACGCGGCGAACCTCAAAATGCTGCTCAAAGCGCGTTTGCTGGGGCTGTCTGCGCCCGCGTTGTCGGACTGCGGCACGATTCCGGCGGATGCGCTCCGCCACGCAGTCACTGACCATCGTTACAGCACGCTGCCTGCCGCTTTCCGGGATGCGATGAATCGTCTGGAGCAGAATATCGTCACTGGCATTGACCCGATGAGCATCGACGTTGCCATTGACCGCGCCATGTACCAGCTGATTTTCAGCCGCCTGAAAGGGACGCATAGCCCGGTCACGCTGCAGTATTTCCGCGGGCATGTTGATTTGCTCAACGCGGTGGCGCTGCTGCGCGTGCGGCAGATGAAGAAGGATGAAGCATTCTTCATGAGCGTACTGCTGGACGGCGGCACGATTCGCGCGCAGTCGTGGCGGCTCTGCTTTGCGCAGCCGGACATGCTGTCCGCGATGCTCGCCCCGTATGGCGCGTCGGTCACGGAAGCAGCGAAGAATGCGGTCATGGACGGCAAGCGTCTGCCTGCGCTGGAAAAGGCAATGGACGACGCGCTGCTGGAGATGTACCGCCCATTCCGCTTTCAAATCTGTCCGGAACGGGCGGCGGCGTATTTCCTCGCCGTGCAGCGCGAAACCGCGGCTGTCCGTCTGATTCTGGCGGGCAAGCAGAATGGCTTCGATGCGGAAAATATCCGGGAAAGGCTGCGTGATCTGTATGTTTGAAGAAACAGGGGCAATGCAGCAGGAAAAGAAGCAAATGGGCGTGGTTGGCGAACGCGACGCCGTGCTGGCATTTAAGGCCTTGGGAATGCGCGTGATTGCTGTCAGCACGCCTGAAGAAACGACGAAAGCGCTCCACCGCCTGTACAGCGAAGGCATTCCCGTCATTTTTCTGACGGAGACGTGCGCGCAGCAGGTGCCGGAAACGCTGGAACGCTACAAGACCGACCCGAAGTGCGCCGTCATCCCGATTCCGGGCAGCAGCGGTGCGAACGGCTTCGGCCTGAGCCGTGTCAAGGCCAATGTCGAAAAGGCCATCGGCGCGGATATTCTGTTCAACAATGAGAAAGAGGGGACTTGACCCAATGGCGCAGCAAGGAAGAATTGTAAAGGTCGCCGGCCCTCTGATTGTCGCGGAAAATATGGCGGACGTGCGTATGTACGATGTCGTTCGCGTCAGCAAAAACCGCCTCGTGGGCGAGGTGATTGAACTTCGCGGCGACAAGGCCTCCATTCAGGTTTATGAGGAAACGTCTGGTCTTGGCCCCGGCGAACCGGTGGAATCCACCGGCGCGCCGCTTTCCGTGGAACTTGGACCAGGGCTGATTGAATCCATTTTCGACGGCATTCAGCGCCCGCTGACTGTCATTGCCGAGAAGTACGGGATGCACATTACGCGCGGCGTGGAAGTGCCGAGCCTGAACCGCGATAAGGAATGGGGCTTTGAGGCGCTTGTGAAGCCCGGCGACAAGGTGACAGGCGGCACGATTATTGGCCAGGTGCAGGAAAGTGCCGTCGTCGAGCACCGCATCATGGTGCCGCACGGCATTTCCGGCGAAATTGTCAAGTGCGAAAGCAAGGTCGCGCGGCTGACGGACGTGGTGGCGGTTGTCCGCGACGAAAAGGGCGTGGAGCATGAACTGACCATGCTGCAAAAATGGCCGGTGCGCCGCGGGCGTCCCTATGCGGAAAAGCTCGCACCGAAAGCGCCAATGGTCACGGGGCAGCGCGTTATCGACACGTTTTTCCCGATTGCCTCCGGCGGCGTGGCGGCTGTTCCCGGCCCGTTCGGTTCGGGCAAAACCGTCGTGCAGCATCAGCTGGCAAAGTGGGCGGATGCGGATATCATCGTCTACGTCGGCTGCGGCGAGCGCGGCAACGAGATGACGGACGTTCTGCGCGAGTTCCCGGAACTGCATGACCCGCGCACGGGCGAGAGCCTGATGAAGCGCACCGTGCTGATTGCCAACACGTCGGATATGCCGGTTGCGGCGCGTGAGGCGTCCATCTACACCGGCATCACCATTGCCGAATACTTCCGCGATATGGGCTACAAGGTCGCAATTATGGCGGACTCCACGTCCCGCTGGGCGGAGGCGCTGCGCGAAATGTCTGGCCGTCTGGAAGAAATGCCCGGCGAAGAAGGCTATCCGGCATATCTGGCATCCCGTATTGCGGAGTTTTATGAGCGCGCGGGTGCGGTCGTCTGCCTTGGCGGTGATGATCGCCGCGGCAGCATTTCCGCCATCGGCGCTGTTTCCCCGCCCGGCGGCGATATTTCCGAGCCGGTTTCGCAGGCGACGCTGCGCATCGTCAAGGTGTTCTGGGGGCTGTCCAGCTCCTTGGCGTACAAGCGCCATTTCCCGGCGATTGACTGGCTGCAGTCATATTCACTCTACATCAGCCGCTTGCAGGAATGGTTCAGCGACAATGTTTCGCCTGAATGGAACGAGCTGCGTGCCAAAGCCATGCGTGTCCTGCAGGAGGAAGCGGAACTGAACGAGATCGTGCAGCTGGTCGGCGTGGATGCGCTGAGCTGGAAAGACCGCCTGACGCTGGAAGTCGCCCGCAGCATCCGCGAGGACTACCTGCATCAGAATGCCTTCGACGAGGTGGACACCTACACGAGCTTGGCGAAGCAGTTTGCCATGCTCCGGCTGATTCTGGAATATCAGGAAAAGGGCAATCAGGCGCTGGACGCGGGTGCGAACCTCTCCGACGTGATTGCGCTGCCCGTCCGCGAGCAGATTGGCCGCGCCAAGTACATCCCCGAATCGGAAATGAAGCGCTTCGAGCAGATTGAAAGCGACCTGAGCAGTCAGTGCGCGGCGCTGATGGATGAAGGAGGCGAAGGCTGATGCTCAAAGAGTACCATACGATTAAAGAGGTCGTTGGCCCGCTGATGCTGGTGGAAGGCGTCAGCGGCGTGACCTACAATGAGCTGGTGGAAATCCATCAGTCGAATGGCGAAGTTCGTTCCGGCAAAGTGCTGGAAGTGGATGGCGACAAGGCGATGGTGCAGTTGTTTGAATCCTCCAACGGCCTGCGCATCTCCGACTCCACGGCGCGTTTTCTGGGGCGCGGCATTGAACTGAGCGTCTCGATGGACATGCTCGGCCGCGTTTTCGACGGCATGGGCAAGCCAAAGGATGGCGGCCCGGAGCTGATTCCCGAAATGCGGATGGATATCAACGGCGAGCCGCTGAATCCCGCCGCGCGCAACTATCCGAGTGAATTTATCCAGACGGGCATTTCCGCCATTGACGGCCTGAACACGCTGGTTCGTGGTCAGAAGCTGCCGGTGTTCTCCGGCTCTGGTCTGCCGCACGCACAGCTGGCGACGCAGATTGCGCGTCAGGCGCGCGTGCTGGGCAAGGGCGACCGCTTCGCCGTCGTGTTCGGCGCTATCGGCATCACCTATGAGGAAGCGGATTACTTTATCAGCGACTTCCGCCGGACGGGCGCTATCGAGCGCGCTGTGCTGTTCATGAATCTGGCGAATGACCCGGCGATTGAACGTATCGCGACGCCGAAAATGGCACTGACGGCGGCGGAATATCTGGCGTACGAAAAGGGAATGCATGTGCTGGTGATTTTGACGGACATCACCAACTACTGCGAAGCCTTGCGTGAAGTTTCCGCCGCCCGCAAGGAAGTTCCCGGCCGCCGCGGCTATCCGGGCTATCTGTACACCGACTTGGCTTCCATGTACGAACGCGCGGGCCGCGTCGTCGGCAAGGAAGGCTCGATTACGCAGATTCCGATTCTGACCATGCCCGAAGACGACAAGACGCACCCGATTCCCGACCTGACCGGCTACATCACCGAGGGGCAGATTATCCTCTCCCGCGAGCTGTTCCGCAAGGGCATTGAGCCGCCGATTGACGTCATGCCGAGCCTGTCCCGCTTGAAGGACAAGGGCATCGGCGAAGGCAAGACCCGCAAGGATCACGCCGCCACGATGAACCAGCTCTTCGCCGCCTATTCGCGCGGCAAGGAAGCCAAGGAACTGGCGGTCATTCTGGGCGACGCGGCGCTGACCGACGTGGACAAGAAGTACGCGGCGTTCGCGGATGCTTTTGAGAAGGAATATGTTTCGCAAGGCTTTGAAACGAACCGTTCCATCGAGGAAACGCTTGACATCGGCTGGAAGCTGCTGGCGATGCTGCCGCGCGGCGAACTGAAGCGTATCCGCGACGACATGCTGGATGAGTTCCTGCCAAAGGCGGAGGTGAAAGCCTAATGCCAACGGCGCTTCGCGTCAACCCGACCCGCATGGAAATGACCCGCATCAAGAAGCGCCTCGTCACAGCCACGCGCGGTCATAAACTGCTCAAGGACAAGCGGGACGAAATGGTGCGCCAGTTCATCCTGCTGATTCGGGAGAACTACACGCTCCGCCGCGAGGTGGAGGCGGAACTCAGCGGTGCACTGCGCGATTTCGCGATGGCACGCGCGGTCATGTCGCCGCAGAGTTTGGAAGCCGCTGTGCTGTATCCGGCGCGTCAGGCGGAACTGCATGTCAGCGAGCGGAACATTCTTTCCGTGCATGTGCCGACGATTGAAGCGGATCAGGCGTCGCTGGAAACGACCGTGCAGTCCTACGGTTTTGCGGAAACGTCTGCCGAGCTGGACGGCTCGATTGCGACGCTGGCGTCTGTTCTGCCGAAGCTGGTACGCCTGGCGGAGATTGAAAAGACCTGCGACATGCTGGCGGACGAGATTGAAAAGACCCGCCGCCGCGTCAACGCCCTCGAATATGTGATGATTCCGCAGTTCGAGATGACGATTCGCGAAATCAGCATGAAGCTGGAAGAAAACGAGCGCGGCGCTACCACCCGCCTGATGAAGGTCAAAGACATGATGGCGAAACGGGACGCATAATCCCAACGGGAACTTTTCGGTGCATTGCCGGGAAGTTCCCGTTTTGCTTGCGGAAAAAGCGGTTTCGTGCTATGATGGGAAGGAATATCGTGAGGGAGCGTGAGCAAGGGTGCTTGATCCTGTGGAGGCGCTGCTGGACAGCGGATTTCATCGCGCCGTCGTGTTGGATGGCGCAGAGTGCGGACTGGACGCGGAACAGTCGCTGATACTGGCGCTGTGGTGCTACGAGGCGGAGAAGCAGCCCGCATCGGACGGCGCATGGATTCACCCGTACTATTTTGCATCCCAGAAAGCGTATACAGCAGCATCATCGCTGGTTAAAAGCGGGGCGTTTCCGGGGCTTGCACTGCGGGACGAGATTCGCGTGAAGCCGATTTTTGCGCGTCTGCCGGATTTTTCGCAGGGAACAAACACCATCTCCTACATTCGCGGCATTGGCAGCCGCTTCCATGTACAGATTCTGACGTACACGCCGCGTCTGCCCGCAACGGCGCATCTTCTGTCGGAGAATAAACCGCTGCACTGCGGGGAATGCCGGAAGTGCGTCGACGCCTGTCCGACGAACGCCTTGGAGGGCGGCGTGTTCCACCGGGAGCGCTGCATCCGCAATTGGATGATGGTCGGCGGTGAAGTTCCTGAGGAAATCCGCGCGAAGATGGGCAACCGGCTGATTGGCTGCGACGTGTGCCAGCGAGTGTGTCCGCACAATCCGCCGCCGCAGGGAGAGGCGCATCTTGCCGTGCCGTTGGCGGATTTGCTGCGTCAGCCAAAGGAAACGGCGCTTGCGCTGCGCCCGCTCATCGGCGTAAATCTGACGTTGCCAAACCGGGTATTGTCGCAAAGCTGCCTGCTTGCCGGCTGCAGCGGCGATACGTCGCTCATTCCGCTGCTGATGCCGCTATTGCATCACCCATCGCCCGCCGTCAGCACACACGCGGCGTGGGCACTCTCGCGCCTGCAGGAGGGTATTTCTTTTTTGAGCGAATTGTGATAGAATAGGTGATGCCGGGCGAAAAATTTGATGCACGGCGCAGTGGGAGGATTTACGGATTATGCGCATACTGGTCGTCGGGGACGGCAAAGTCGGTCATACGGTTGCGGAGCAGCTGACCCGCGAGGGACACGACGTTGTGATTATCGACAAGAACGAGGACGTCTTGCAGCGGTGCGAGGATACGCTGGATGTGCTGTGCATCCGCGGCAACGGTGCGAACGCACGCACGCTGCTGGATGCCGGCGTGGAAAAGGCGGATTTTGTTGTCGCCGCTACCGCCAGTGACGAAACGAACATGCTCTGCTGCCTGATTGCGAAGCGGCTGGGCGCACGCTACACAATTGCCCGCATCCGCGACCCGGAATATAACGAGAGTTTGTCCCTCTTGCAGCGGGAAACATCCATCGACAACGCCATTAACCCTGAGCGTGCGACAGCGCTGGAAATCAGCCGTCTGCTTCGCTTCCCCTTCGCCAACAATATCGAGACGTTCGCCAAAGGGCAGATCGAAATGGTGGAATTCCGCGTACAGGAGAATGACGTGGTTGTCGGCTGCCCACTGCACGCGCTGTCATCGCGGCTGCCGGGAATTCCCCGCGTGCTGTACGCGATTGTCGAACGCTCCGGCGAGGTCATCATCCCCAACGGCGATTTCGTCATCCACGCGGGCGACCGGGTGCACGTTGCGGGCGATATGGTGACGATTACGAACTATTTTCGCTTTCTGGGCAAGCACTCCCTGCGCGTGAAGAACGTCATGCTGCTGGGCGGCGGGCGCATCAGCTACTATCTGGCGAAGATGATTGTGCCGATGGGGATGCACGTCGCGATGATTGAAATCAACCCGAAGAAAGCGGAAAGCCTGAGTGAAAGTCTGCCGCACGTCAACGTGATTCTGGGCGACGGCACAGATCAGGAGCTGCTGGAACAGGAAGGCTTGGAGTCGATGGACGCCTTTATCGCCATGTGCGACCGCGACGAGGAGAACCTGATGACAGGGCTGTTCGCAGTCAAGCAGGGCGTGCCGAAAGTTATTGTGAAGAACAATCGGCTGGCGTACGCGGACATCATGAACGGCATGGGGTTGGACAGCATGGTCAGCCCGAAGACCATCACCTGTTCGACCATTCTGCGTTATGTCCGCGCGCTGGTCAACAGCGACGGTACGAAGGTGGAGCGTCTGTATCGCCTAATGAACGGACGCGTGGAGGCACTGGAATTTATTGCGCGCGCGTCGGATCCCTACATCGGCATTCCGCTGAAGAATCTGCATATCCGCAAGAACGCGCTGGTTGCCGTGATTGCCCGGCAGGGGAAGGTCATCGTGCCTTTCGGCGACGATAAGATTGAAGAGGGCGACCATGTGGTTATCATCGTCTGTGAAAACGGCATCGGCGATTTGAACGAGGTTATCAGCAAATGAATAAACGGCTTGTAGCTTATATGCAGGGGGCAGTGCTGCTGATTGAAGCCGCCTGCATGACTCCAGCGCTTGTGATTGCACTGTTCCAGCAGGATGGCGACGCATGGGCGCTGGGTGCGACGATGCTGATTCTGATTGCGATTGGTGCGCCCCTGCGGTTTCTGGTGCGGCCGGGCGAGCGGAATCTGCGCGCGCGGGAGGGCTTCCTGACCGTGGCGCTGGCGTGGATTGCGCTGAGCTGCTTTGGTGCGCTGCCGTTCGTGTTCAGCGGCATGATTCCGAACTACATCGACGCGCTGTTCGAGTCCGTGTCCGGCTTCACGACAACGGGCGCGACCGTGCTGGAGAACTTCGACAACCTGCCGCAGGGAATCATGTTCTGGCGTTCCTTCACGCACTGGATTGGCGGTATGGGCGTGCTGGTGCTGACACTGGCGCTCGTACCGCAGCTCAGTGAGCGTACGTCGCATCTGGTCAAGGCGGAAAGCCCCGGTCCGACGCTGAGCAAAATTGTCCCCAAAATGGGCGATACGGCGAAAATCTTCTACATCATCTACCTGATTCTCACGATTCTGGAGTTTATCGTGCTGATGATTGCGGGCATGAACCCCTATGATGCCGCGATTCACGCAATGGGCACGGCAGGCACTGGCGGATTCAGCAATTACGCCGCGAGCGTCGGGGCGTTTGCAAGCCCGGTGATTGACATCACCATCACCGTCTTCATGGTCATGTTCGGCATCAACTTCGCGCTGTACTACTGTGCCATCACGGGCAATTGGCGCGGCATCGTGAAGAGCGAGGAACTGCGCTGGTATCTGGGCATTTTCCTGACTGTCACCGTTGCGATTACCGTGGTGATTCTGCCGCAGTACGGCACGGTCGGCAACGCATTGCGCTACGCCAGCTTTCAGGTTGCCAGCATCATGTCCACCACGGGTTATGCCACAGCGGATTTTAGCCTGTGGCCGGTCGCGGCGCGTATGCTCATCTTCATGCTGATGTTCATCGGCGCGTGTGCGGGTTCAACGGCGGGCGGCATGAAGATCTGCCGCATTGCCATGCTCTGGAAGCAGGGAGTGCGCTCCGTGCGCCATACGTTCCAGCCACGCAAGGTGCAGGTCGTCCGCTTTGAGGGCAAAGGTGTGGATGACACGCTCCTGCGCGAAACGGCCTCGTTCGCGTTCGTGTATGTCGCCATGGTTCTTATCGGAGCAGTGTTGATTGCCTTCGAAGGCAAGTACGACATTGAAACGAACCTGTCCGCCGCGCTGACTTGCGTGAGCAACGTCGGGCCGGGGTTCAACGCGGTCGGCCCAGCGGGGAATTTTGCCGGGTACGGGCCGTTCGCGAAGGTCGTACTCAGTCTGCTGATGCTCGCGGGTCGTCTGGAGCTGTACCCGATGCTCGCACTGCTCTATCCGGCGCTCTGGCGCAAACAATAATCAGCATAGGAGGAAAAACGCATGGACAAGCAGGACAAAATCATCCGCTATCGTCAGCTGAACCAGACCGCGCAGAAGGGGCAAATCGTCTTTACCGGGTCGTCGCTGATGGAAATGTTTCCGATTGAGCAGTTCGTTGCGGAAGACAATCTGCCGGTTGTGGTGTACAACCGCGGCATCGGCGGCTTCGTGACGGACGAACTGCTGACGAATCTTGCTGTCTGCGTTCTTGACCTTGCGCCGCGGATGCTGTTCCTCAACATCGGCACAAACGACTTGTCCGACGCATCTCGCCCGATGGCGCAAATCATGGGGACGTACCGGGCGATTCTGGAGAAAGTGCTGCAAGCGCTTCCGAACGTGCAGATTTACCTGATGGCGTACTATCCCATCAACGAGGAAGCCGCGACGCCGGAAATGAAGCCGTGTCTGCGTGTGCGGACGAACGAAAAGATTGCGCAGGCGAACGCGGAAGTGCAGAAGCTCGCAAAAACGCTGCACCTGCACTACATTGACGTCAACACGCCGCTGAAAGATGAACAGGGGCGGCTGCGTGCGGAATTTACCTACGAGGGGATGCACATCCGTCCGGAAGGGTATCGAACGATTTATCCGGCAATTAAGGAAATTCTGATGAACGCCTGAAAGGGGAGTTTGCTCATGAAAATGACCTCTGCCTATGCCAACAAACTGCTCCGGCAGCTGAATGAGGAGAAGGAATTTCTACTCAATCAGGAGGAAAATTCCTGTACCTATGTGTATGCCGCCGACGAAGAGCCGCTGATTCCGCAGTACAGCTATCCGCAGACGGAAGCGCAGCTTCGGGCGCTGGATGCGAAAATCGTGAAGATCAAGCACGCGGTGAATTGCAGCAACGTTTCCACCAGCCTGACGCTAAGCAGCGGACGCGTGCTGACGGTTGATCAGGCGCTCGTCGTGATGGCGCAGCTCAGCCAGCGCAAGCAGCAACTGGACATTCTGCGCAAGCGTCAACCCAAGGCGCGCAACAACGACCATTACGGCCGCAGCGGCGCGACGGAGTACACCTGCATCAACTACGATTTAACGGATGTCCGCAAGGCGTATGAAGCGATTTCGGCGGAAATCATGGAAATTCAAATGAAGCTCGACCAGCTGAATCAGACGGTGACGTTTGACGTGGAGCTGTGATATTTTCCAGACCGATGCGCTCTTTTAGCAAGCGCGGCTGGCACAGGTTTATGGTTTGCGCAGCCGCAGACGGTTATTGCGTTGTTCATTATCCGACACAAGGTTCATGGTTGGATTTTTGATTATTATGCGGATTTTTTTCTGCATCCCGCATCGGCCGAAAGCCTGCCCGAAAGGGTAGCGGAGCGGAGGCATCTGGTTTCATGCGCCGCATTTCTTCACATATTGAAAAAAGCGCCTTTCGGGGGAAAATCATCCTTCCGAAAGGCGTTTTCATTTATACTATTTCCAGATAAGAATGCGCCAAGATGCGCCGCGAATTTTTCATTCTGGCTAACGTGAATGAAACGCAGCGTAGCAGCGCTACGCTAAGTGGAATGAGCGGACGCCAGAAGGGAAAAGGCGCAAGCAGATGGCGCAGGTGAATCTGGAAATAGTATTAGCCGTTTTCCTGCACCATGCAGACCGCCTGTGCGCTGATGCCCTTTTCTTCGCCCTCAAAGCCGAGCTTTTCCGTCGTCGTTGCCTTGATGTTCACGCGCGCAAGGGGCAGTTCGAGCGCATCCGCCACATTTTGCCGCATTTGCGGAATGTAGGGGAGCAGCTTCGGTTTCTGCGCCACAATGGTCACGTCGCAGTTCGTTACACGCGCGTGGTGCGCCTTCAGCAGCGCAACAACGTGCCGAAGCAGCAGCATCGACGAGATGCCGCGGTACGCTTCGTCCGTGTCCGGGAAGTGCTTGCCGATGTCGCCCAGCGCCATTGCGCCCAGCATGGCATCCATCAGCGCGTGCAGCGCCACATCCGCATCCGAATGCCCCAGCAGCCCAAGTGTGTGCGGAATGGTCACGCCGCAGAGAATCAGCGGACGGCCTTCCACCAGCCGATGTACGTCATAGCCTTGCCCAACTCGAAGCGCCGGCAGCGCCTGTTCTGCAAAAAATGCTTCTGCCATCAGTAAATCCTCCGGGGTCGTCAGCTTGATATTGCGTCGACTGCCCTCCGTCAGCTGCACGGGAACGCCCATCCGTTCCACCAGCGACGCATCATCCGTGCCGAGGAAGCCGTCGCGCTGCGCCTGTTCGTGTGCCTGACGGAGCAAGTCGGTCTTAAAGCCCTGCGGGGTCTGCACAGCGCGCAGGGCGGTGCGATTCGGCGTGTCCAGCGCGATATTGGCGTCGCTGACGGTCTTGATGGTGTCCGTCACGGGAACCGCGGCGACGCCCGTTCCGCATTCCTCTACCGATGCCATGCAGCGCTGGATAACGTCTGCCGTCACCAGACAGCGCGCGCCGTCATGCACCAGTACGCCGTCGCATTGCCCAGAGAGCGCCTGCAAGCCCCGCCAGACCGATTCCTGACGCGTCGCGCCGCCTGATACCACCGGAACGTCCAGCCCGTTCTGCGCCAATTCAGATGCCATAACGGGCATGTCCTCTTCGCGGCTGACAACAACCACCTGCTCCACCAGCGGCACAAACGCCTCCACTGAGCGGACAATCATGCTTTTGCCGGCGATTGGCAGCAACACTTTATTGCACTTCGCGCCCATGCGCTGCCCGCTGCCGCCGCCCAAAATAATTGCGCCCCACATGATTTATTCCTCCGCGCCGCGTTCGGACGCCATCGCCGCATCCTCTTCCAGCACACGGTAGATTTCCGCAGCACCTTCCTTGCGCACCGTACCCGGCACGGCAAGAATCTCGTAGCGCCCCAAATGGTCGCCGAAGCGGATCGTCATGATATCACCGGGCTTGACCTCTGCGCCGGGTTTGGCGACTTTGCCGTTGAGCGTGACACGCCCGCCCGAGCAGGCCTCGTTCGCCACCGTGCGGCGCTTGATAATGCGGGACACCTTCAAATATTTGTCAAGACGCATAATTTCCTCCGTGTTTCGGGTATTTGAGAAAAAAGCCCGCAAGATTGCTCCTGCGGGCTTCTATACGATGTCTGATACGAAAATGAATCAGAAAATCGTATTAAGGACGATTACTGATTGACAGCGTCCTTGAGGGACTTGCCAGCCTTGAAAACAGGCGCCTTGGAAGCCGGGATGGTAATCTCCTCTTCGGGCTTCTGCGGATTGCGGGCAATGCGTTCCGGACGATCCTTCACCTCGAAAGAGCCAAAACCAACAATCTGCACCTTATCGCCCTTGGACAGGCTTTCGGTGATGACTTCAACAACCGCATTCAGCGCCAGCTCGGCGTTCTTCTTGGGGAGCTGGGTCTTTTCAGCAAGGGCAGCAACCAGTTCGGTCTTATTCATGGAATATATTCCTCCTTGTTTGCGCGATTCACGCATAGATGAAATGGGATAACCTTGGCAGCACGCTGCTGCGGCATAGCGTCGCGGTCAGCGCTTCCAATCTGCGGGGGAAGATGGCTCAACAGCGCGATTTTGCGCGGCTTTCACCCGATTCCAGTATACATCCATTTCCGATAAAGTCAAGTCCTTCAGCGATTTTTCGTCCAATTTTATCAGATTTTCCATGGCAGAAAAGCGTTTGACGAACTTTTCGGTGGCATTTTTGAGTGCCTGCTCCGGGTCAATGCCGCTCAGCCGTGCCACATTGACGCAGCTGAACAGCAGATCGCCCAGTTCTTCGCCGGGATCGCGCGCGTTTTGCAGTTCTGTCAGCACCTCGTCTGCTTCCTCATGCACCTTCGGCAGCGCATCCTGCGGCGTATCCCAGTCAAAGCCGACCTGCGCCGCTTTCTTCTGCACCTTCTCCGCCCGCATGAGCGCTGGAAGACTCTTGCTCACGTCCGCCAGCACACTGCCCTGCGACATAAGACCCTTTTCGGCTTTCTTGAGTTTTTCCCAGCTGTCCGCGACCTCCTCCGGCGTGTCGCAGTGGACATTGCCGAAGATGTGCGCGTGGCGGTAAAGCATTTTGTGGACGATGGCGGTCGTAATGTCCTGCATCGTGAATTCATACGCCGACTCTGCAATATCTGCATGGAACGCCACCTGCAGCAGCACGTCGCCAAGCTCATCCGCCAGATGATCCATATCGCCCTCATCGACCGCGCCGACTGCCTCGTACGCTTCCTCAATCAGATAGCGGCGGAGGGTCTGATGCGTCTGTTCGCGATCCCACGGGCACTGGCGGCGCACCTGGTGCATGATGTGCTGCAAGTCCTGAAAGCTGTACCGGGTGCGCTGCTGAAGCGGAACGGCGGGCAGATACAGGCAGACCGTGTGGTCATAGGTGTGCAGGCGGTCCATCTCCCAAAGCTGGATGTTTTGCGGCTTACGGTTCGTCTTGACGGTGGATGGGAACAGCACCGTCGGCAGCTCGTCGCCGTAAATATCGCACAGGCGCAGTTTCAGGTCACATGCCAGTGAGCGATTCCAGATTTCCGTAATCAGCAGCGGCGTTGTCGGATCAGCGGCGGCGGTCACGGCATCCTCTGCGGGAATCGTTCGCAGCGCACCAATGGGGGCGAGATTCCCTGGCAGCTGCGCAATGCACGCATCTGCCAGCGTTACGCCCGGCAGAATGCGCAAGACCGCGTCCTGCGGCTGCTGTGCCCGAAGCTCCCGCACCGCGCCATCTGTTCCGGCATCCAGCACGGCAAAGACAACCGCGTGATGCTCCGCTTCCGTCCACAGCGCCTTTGCCATGTCACGGTGCATCTCGTCGAAATCCTCATAGCGGTCGTAGTAATCATCCAGCGACGTACTTTGGACGCCCGCTTCCGTCAGCACCGCGTAAACCGGGTGCTGCGCCGTGCGGAAAATCAGCCGCTTCGCTTTCTTCATCGTGTTCAGAGACTGCGCCGTCAGCAGTTCCGGATCGCCCGGCCCCAGCGACACAACGGTGATGTTCTGCTTCATGCTTCTTTCCTCACTTCTTATTTCCGTTTCCGGCGGAAGGCGTTCAAGTCCTCCTTGGTGAGTGCTTTCGTCCAAATCGCCGTGACCACGAACACCGCCACGCCGACCGCTACCTCCACAATCGTCAGCAGACGGCTGAACGGCAGGATGCGTGTCATCAGACAGACGGCCGCGCCCATCGCAAGCGTCGCAATGCCCGGACGCACCAGCCAGTCGCGCCAATTGAACTTCGTGCCGGTATACTTCATGACGTAATAGAGATTCGGAACGAGCGATACCGTGTAGCACACCAGCGACGAAATCGGCGCGCCGTGGATGTTGAAGCCCGGAATACCCACCAGCGTGTAGTTCAGCGCAATTTTACACACAACGCCCGCAACCAGCGTGTACATGGGAATCCGCTGCTTCCGGACGCCTTGCAGAATGCTGCTCGTCGCCTGCACGACCGTGAACAGCACCACCGTCAGGCTGGAAACCATCAGCAGCGTGCTGCCGGTCATGATGTTCTCTTCGCTCAGCGACCCCTGATAGAAGAAGCGGAAAATCTGCTCGCTGAGCACGCTCATGCCGACCGAGCAGGGCAGCCCGATCAGGAACGCAAAGCGCAGGCCGAGATTCGTCTGCCGCTGCACCGCGTCCATATCCTGCACAGCCCACGCGGAGGAAATTGCCGGAACGAGCGACATGCTGACCGCCAGCGACAGCGCCGTGGGAATGTTAATCAGGCGGATGACCATGCCGCTGAACACGCCGTACGTCTCGACGGCTGCATCATGCGTCAGACCGGAGGCGACGCAGCGGTTGACCAGCATCGCCGAGTCAATGAACTGCGACAAGGGCACGATGCACGAGCCGATGGTAATCGGGATGGCAATCACCATCAGCTGTTCGGCAATGCGCTTGGTGGAAGCATTCTGCTCCGGCGCAAGCTGTGGAATCGCGTCGAAGCGGCTTCGGCGGCGGAAGTAAAGCAGAATCATGTACAGCAGGGCAATCCCTTCGACGATGGTTGTGCCAAGCAGTGCGCCTGCCGCGCCCATCGCCACGCCGCCCATTTGATTGCCGATATACGCCATCGGCAGCGCCAGGAACACCTTGCCGACCTGCTCAATCAGCTGGCTGATGGCGGTCGGCACCATGTCCTGCTGTCCCTGTATAAAGCCGCGGAACGCCGACATCATGCACACAACCGCCACGCATGGTGCAATCACCTGAAAGCCGATTTTGCTGTCCGGCTGATTCACGCGCGCCGCCAGCATTCCGCTGCCCGCCAGCATGATGATGGCCGCAAGGCATCCCAAAGTCGTCAGCAGCAGCAGGGCGACACGGAAAACGTGCTTGGCACTGTGCGGGTCATCCTTTGCCAGCGCGGAGGATACCATTCGGCTGACCGCGACGGGCAGCCCGGCGGATGAGATTGTCAGCAGAAGGTTGTAGGTCGGGAAAACCGCATTGTAGATGCCCTGACCCTGCGCCCCGATAACGTACGTCAGGGGGATGGAGAACAGCACACCGACGAGCTTGCAGATAATGCCTGCAATGCCCAGCACAGTCATGCCGCCGATAATCGACTTGGATTTGCTTGCCATTGGCTGCATCCTTTCCGTGATGAAAATACCGTACTCCATTATACGCCAGAATGCCCGCTGAATCAAGCAAAAACGCAAAAAAGGGAAGCGCGCGCTTCCCGATTTTTTTACTGTTCCATCTGCCGCCCGACGATGCCCGCTGCCGTTTCCGCCACCTTCAGCTCGGTGTCGCCCATTTTGACGCCGTTGTCGCGGCTCATGAGCAGCACCGCGCCAATCGCTTCGCCGTCGGCAATAATCGGGCTGATGACCTGCGCCGTGTAGTTCGGGTTCTGATCTTCTTCCGTCGTCACTGCCACCATCCTTCCGCCGCTCTGCTGATTCAGGGCAACGGTCTGTCGGCTGGCAATGGCCGTCTCCAGCGCGCGGGAGATCGGCTTGTCGCCCAGCTCCTTGCGCGGCAGACCGCTCGCCGCCACCACCTGATCGCGGTCCACAATCACGGCAATATGCCCCAGCGAACGGAACAGGCTTTCCGTGTAGTCCTTGGCAAAGGATGACATTTCGCCAATCGGGGAATACTTCTTGAGAATCACCTCGCCGTCGCGGTCGGTGTAGATTTCCAGCGGGTCGCCCTCGCGAATCCGCAGCGTTCTGCGGATTTCCTTGGGAATGACAACACGCCCCAGCTCGTCGATGCGGCGAACAATACCGGTTGCTCGCATGATGGTCAGCCTCCTTCAAAATCTGTTCGAGAAAGTGCATGGGCACCACCGCACAATTCGGCGGCGCGTCTGGCGATGTCTTTTCCGCCATCTGCGGCTGTGCGGTGTTCCCCATGATTTCGGTGTCCGAAAAACATTTTGTGCACTTCCTGCGTTTTCATGCACGAAAATTGGAAATCACATCGTTTTTCCCGCGTGGATAGTCGAAAGGCAATTAAAAAGCCCTGCCGCGCTGTTTGATGCGGGCAGGGACTTGCAGTTTTTGCTTGTCGTACTATTTCTTGATTAAGAATGCGCCGCGAATTTTTCGTTCTGGTGAACGGGAGTGGAATGCCGCGCAGCAGCGCTGCACTAAATGAAGCTGCTGGATGCCAGAACGGAAAAAGTGCAGGTGAATCTGAAAATAGTATCAGATGAAACGGCGGCTGTTGGAATAGCGGGTGATTTGATGGCCATCCGCATCCGCAGTGAAGCCGATTCGGAACGTGCCTCTGGTCGTAATCGCGCTGGAATAGGAGAGGGTCGCAGAGTACGAAATGGTGTTCGTGGCGATTGTCGCCGGAACAGCCAGCGTTTTCACATAAACCCAGCGTCCGTTCGACTGCTGTTCCAGCCATGCGTTGGTGACAACAATGCGTCCGGCAAGGATATCCGTCATCAGAGTAAAAGTGGCAACTTTGTCCATGCCGAGCGAACAAGTGGCGGACAGGAAAGTGACATCCGCACACGGTTCTACGGAATCGTCTGCGAATGCACAGCTCAAAAGTGCCGCAAGAACAAGCAGCACAGCGAAAATACGGCGAAGCATATGCATCATTTATTCTCCTATCTCTCTAATGATTGTGCGCAGGAGAGAAGTTACCTCTTCCTGCGACGTTCTGCCGGAAAACAGCAGAAGTTTGTCGTCGCCCTGCCATAAAGCGACGGGCTTGTTGATGTTTTCCGTAATGTAGAAATTCAGTCCATCGAACTGTTGAATCGTTCCTTCATACGACTGCTCGAATGAAAGCATCATATACTGCGGATTGGAAATCAGGTTGATTACACCGACGATCGTCTGCTGTGCGTCCGCCGCATTGACATACATCAGCGAAATACTGATGCCACTTCGCGTGAAATTCACATAGCGGTGCTGAAGCTCCCATTGACCGTTCACCATTTCCGGGATGCCGGTTTTCCTGCCAATCAGCGCATCAAGCGCTGCGATACTCTGTACCTCAACAGTATCGCCGCTTGGCAGCGTGGGGTCAGCGACGGCAGTTTCCAGCATTTCGATGGCGATTTCGTGGCTCGTCACGAAGTGCTGCTGTTCATCGGCGGTTGTCCAGTTTTCATACCACAGCAGCGGATGCGATACGGCAAAGGCGACAGCAATCGCCGCGGCACTGCAAGCCGCTGCGGCCATGATTTTCTTCCGCTTTTGACGCTTTCTTTCGTTTTTCTGATGTGCTGCCGCAATGTGCTGCCGGAGGACATCCACGCGCGCGGGGGCAATCGGCTTCTGTTCACCTTGCAGACGTTCCAGCAAATCCATGCAGGTGTGGATTTTCGTTTCATCTGTCGGCGCATCCGTTCGGGCGGCTTCCGCCTGAATGATGTTCAGCAGGCGGCGCTGCGTCTCGCGCGGCGGCAGATGACCGTAATCAATCGCTTGCAGGATGGCTTGAACCTCCTTTTCTTTTGGGTCGCTCACAAAAAAAGCCTCCCTTCACTATATGATACTGCATGAGAAGGGCAAAATGGGATAAGCAGAAAAAATTTTATAGAATCAAAAACGTGCCGCCCTGTACGCACAGCAGCAGCGTGACGAAAAGCAGTCCCGCCGCTTTTTTGCGGATGCGGCGCGCGGCATCGTTGACCGTGTTGCGCTTGATACCAAGCGTGTCCGCTGTATCCGCCGCGGAATTATCCTCCTCGTAATACTGGTGATAAACGGACTTCTCCAGCGGGGTCAGGCGCGCTTGCAGTTCCTCCAGCAGCTCGTTCATCTCGCTCTTTCGCAGCCACTGGATGAGTTCGTCCTGTTGTTTCTCGATGAGGATTTCCGGTTCCAGCGGGAGCGATATACCCAGCCGCCTGCGTTCGATGCGGGAGCGACGCGCCAGTGTGATGCACTCCAGCTTGCAGGCGTTGATGAACCATCCGTAGAGATTCTTGTGATTCGCCAGCTGCTCCTTCTTTTCCAGCGCCCGCAGCACCACTCGCTGAACAATATCTTCCGCATCCACACCATGAATCATTTGGTAATTGAGCAGAATGCGGCATAATCGCACGAGATCCTCCAGCATCTTGTTGTATACGTCGGTAATCTCACTTTCACTCATCCATTTCACCCTCACGACTTTCTGTATGATGGTGTCCGTTTCGCACTTGCGCGTATGCGCTCCGGGCAGTGCCTATAGGCATTTCTATTGTAAGACGAGATTGCCAATATGTCAATGCTTGCGCGGAAATATGGTGTGTTTTTTCCTGCGGGTGAGTGCCTTTTTTCCCATAGGCAGAATAAAACGCGTCGAGGTTTAGACACAGATAATATCTGCACACCGTGTACCGTCGGAAATGAAAATCATAGAATAACAGCGCTATGCTGTTGACAAGAACGTTCTTTCGCGTTATAATAGACACAGTAAATCACATCTGGAGGTCACGTAAATGACAATGTGGAATTTCGGTGCTTCAGCCGTGCAGAATGATTCAGGAGGGAGTCAGCATTGAAATATCGCAAGCAGTATATCAACGTAGATGTTGTGTTTGATGCTTCCGGGCGGATGCGGCCGCAGGTCATCCACTGGGTGGACGGACGGCGATACGAAATTTCGCGTGTAAAAGCGATTGTGCCCGCGGCAGCGCGCAAATCCGGCGGGCAGGGTGACCGATACACGGTGATGCTGGCAGGTCAGGAGCGCTACTTGTTTTTTGAGCGTCCGACAGACGAACACACTGCCATCGTTGGGCGCTGGTTTGTAGAAGCGACGGAGGGAAATTGAAATGGACAGAATCATTCGCCGAGAACCTGCTGATTGGCGGCACAGCGTGGCATTCACCGGGCATCGTCCGCAAAAACTGCCGTTTGGTTTTGATGAAGCCGACCCGCGCTGCGTGGATTTCAAGCGGCGGCTGTGCAATTCTATTGAAATGATGATTCTGGAAGGGTACACGCACTTTATTTCCGGTGGGGCGCTTGGCATGGATATGTACGCGACGGAGGCGGTGCTGACGCTGCGCGAGCAGTACCCGGAAATTACGCTGGAAATCGCCATTCCGCACGACGGACAGACTGCAAAGTGGCCGCAATCCCTGCGCGACCGGGCGGAGCGCATCCGCGAGGAAGCGGATGTCATCACATGGATTGCGCACGAGTATACCAAGCGCTGCCTATTCGATCGGAACTACTACATGGTGTCGCATTGCAGCGTGCTGCTGGCATGTTTTGACGGTCAGGCCGGCGGCACGGCGCAGACCATCGAGACAGCACATCGGCTGGGGCGGCTGGTCACGGTTGTGCGGCCGGTTCGCCGGAAAGTCGCGTAACACCGCATGGCATCCGCCCGCGTCAGTGGCTCCATTTAAGGCGGCATCGCACAACTCGGCGGCGCATCTTGGCGCATTCTTATTGAAAAATAGGATAGAGGAGAAATGAATTATGCAATGGGGCTTGAATGTTCATCAGCAGCCGCGGCAGCTGGACAAACGGTTTTCAGACCTGAAACTGTGCCAGCGCGAACAGATTGCGAAGTGGCTGCGCGAGGAGACAAACGATTACTACACGCGCCATCAGCGCTATCCCGTCGGGCGGGAGGCAGAGGACGTGGTGGACAATGCGTATGTGCAGATTGTGAAAGCAGGAATTTGGATTCCGTATGGCGAAGTATACCAGTATTATCTCAGCCGCAAAGCGCGAATGATGAAGCATCCGCTGCAAGGCTGAACGAGGAGGCTTTGCACATGTGCGGGCGTTTTTTCCTTGCTGATAGTGACAATTCTGGCGAACTTCGCAGCATCATCGATCAGCTGAATCGGCGCGGCGCCACCGTCAAGACGGGCGAAATTTTCCCGACGGATACCGTGCCTGTGCTGGCGAACAATCGAAACCGGCGCGTCATGCCCTTTTCCATGCAATGGGGATACACGCTGCCGGACGGCCGCCTGCTCATCAATGCTCGGAGCGAAACGGCAGGAGAGAAGGCACTCTTTCAGGACGCAATGCGCCAGCACCGCTGCCTGATTCCAGCAACGAACTATTTTGAGTGGGAAAAGCGCGGCAGGGAGAAAATCAAGTACGCCATCCGACAGGCGGATGCAGGTTTGCTATACATGGCGGGGCTGTACCGCGTGGAGAACGGGCGCGCAGTGTTCACCATTCTAACGCGTAAGCCCGCCGAACAGATTCGATTCATCCACGACCGGATGCCTGTCATTCTAACAAGCAATGCAAAGCAGGATTGGCTGAATCTGGACTGCGATGCAGCGCAAACTTTGGCGCAGGCGTGTGAAAATGTAACGTTTTGCGCAGTGAATGTTTCGTGCTGAGCATTGCCGCATAATGACGCAGATTCCGGTCAGGCTGCTGGCGGCGGATTCATGCTCGCCGCTATGGAAGAAGTTGTGCTGTCCGAAGAGACGATTCCGATGATGCCGTTTGTCAGGGCGGAAAAATAACGCATTATGCACTTGCCACCAGCGCGGCGGTATGGTATAATAAAATAGTTGCTATATGCTTGCAAAATGGGGGAAATATCCCTGTCAGCCACCCCACTGCAGCTTTTGATGGAGGAATTACGATGTACGATGTGCTCATTATTGGCGCTGGCCCCGGAGGAATTTTTACCGCTTATGAATTGATGGAACGCCGACCTGACCTGAAAGTCGCCGTTTTTGAAACGGGGCACCCGCTCAACCGCCGGAAGTGTCCGATTGACGGCGAGAAAGTGAAATCCTGCATCCACTGCAAGTGCTGCTCCATCATGAGCGGCTTTGGTGGCGCGGGCGCATTCTCCGACGGCAAGTACAACATCACCAACGATTTCGGCGGCACGCTCTACGAGTACATCGGCAAAAAGGCTGCCACGGAACTCATGGAATATGTTGATACCATCAATCTGCGCTACGGCGGCGAGGGCACGAAGCTCTATTCGACTGCCGGCACGAGCCTGAAAAAGACGTGTATGCAGCACGGTCTGCACCTGCTGGACGCTTCCGTTCGCCACCTCGGAACGGACATTAACTATATTGTCCTCGAGCACCTTTACGACTATCTGAAGGCACAGGTGGAGTTTCATTTTGACTGCCCTATCGACACGGTAGAAAAGACGGACAACGGCTATCGCATTTACAGCGGCGACAAATTCTTTGAAGGGCGCAAGTGCGTTATTTCCGCCGGACGCAGCGGCAGCAAGTGGATGGAAAAAGTCTGCAAAGACCTTCACATCAAGACAAATTCCAACCGCGTCGATATTGGCGTCCGCGTGGAACTGCCTGCTGAGATTTTCTCGCACCTGACCGACGAACTGTATGAAAGCAAAATCGTCTACCGCACCGAAAAGTATGAAGACGCGGTACGCACCTTCTGCATGAACCCCAGGGGCGTTGTCGTCAACGAAAACACGAATGGGATTGTAACTGTGAACGGTCACAGCTACGAGGATCCCGCAAAACAGACGAACAACACGAATTTCGCGCTGCTGGTCGCCAAGCACTTCTCTGAGCCGTTCAAGGACTCCAACGGCTACGGCGAGAGCATTGCGCGCCTGAGCAACATGCTGGGCGGCGGCGTTATCGTCCAGCGCTTCGGCGACCTCATCCGCGGCAAGCGCAGCACCGAAAAACGCATCAAGGAGTCGTTCACCGTGCCGACGCTGAACGCCGCCGCGGGCGACCTGAGCCTCGTGCTGCCCAAGCGCATTCTGGACGGCATCATTGAGATGATTTACGCGCTGGATAAAGTCGCCCCCGGCACTGCCAACGACGACACGTTGCTCTACGGCGTGGAAGTGAAGTTCTACAACATGGAGGTCGAGGTGGACAGCAACCTCATGACCTGCCACGACGGGCTTTACATCATCGGCGACGGCAGCGGCATCACGCACTCTCTGTCCCACGCGTCCGCAAGTGGGGTGCATGTGGCGAGGCAGATTAGCAAGCAATAAGCAGGGAAGCCTATCAAAGAATTTTGTCAATAGTATAGTTGATTCCTTAGCTTTTGATGCTGCTGAATCAGCTGTTTAGCGTCTTTGGCTGAAAATACTCGTGCCATATTCTTTTTTCCTCCGATGTGCCTTTGTCGAACTGCGCGCTTGTATTTTCACGATTGCACTCCGTTATTGTAGCACAATCCATCGAAAAGCGCAATAAAGATTCTATAAGCATCATAAGCTAACCGCGGCGAGTGCCTTTCTTCAGCACCCGCCGCGGTTCTTCTATTTGTTTACCTTTCTTCTCTAAAGTATGGCAGCCCCAAATGCTGCGGCGGCTGGTCTTCCCGCTTCTTGCGCAGGCTGGAGATGCACAGCACCACGATGGTCACAATGTAGGGGAGCATTTTGTACAGTTCCTTCACCGCCGGGTTCGAGCCGGTCGGGATGTACATGTGCAGGATGTAGAGTCCACCGAAGAGAATCGATGCGAACACGCCAACATTCGAGCGCCAGATGGTGAAGATGACCAGCGCAATCGCCAACCAGCCGCGGTCACCGAACGCGTTGTTTGACCACACGCCGCTTGCGTAGTCCATGACGTAGTACAGTCCGCCAAGCCCTGCAATCATGCTGCCGATGCATGTTGCCATGTACTTGTACTTCGTCACGTTGATGCTCGCGGCATCGGCGGTGTTCGGATTTTCGCCAACCGCGCGCAGGTGCAGACCTGTGCGGGTGTGCTTCATGAACCAAGCGACAAAGAAGCCGATGGCAATCGCGAGGTATACCATAAAACCGTAGGACAGGAAGTCCTGATAGAACCAGCCTTCACTCTCGGCGAACAGTGGGCGATGGAAGAAGTAGCTTGTGCCGGAGAGGGCAATAGACGGAACTTCACTGCCAGACAGCTTAATCAGTGAGCCGCCAAAGAAGTTGCCAACACCCACACCGAAGGTTGTCATGGCCAAGCCCGTCACGTTCTGATTCGCACGGAGCGTAACGGTCAGCAGGCAGTAGAGCAGTCCCATCAGCAGCGAACCGAGCAGGCAGCATACAATCGGAATCAGAATTGCCGGAAGTGCGCTGATGTCCGCCTTGCTGGGCAGGGAGTTTTCGTAGAAAAACGAGCCGATAACACCGCAGATGCCGCCGACATACATGATGCCAGGGATGCCGAGGTTCAAATTGCCGGACTTTTCCGTCAGTATTTCACCCGTGCTGCCGTAAAGCAGCGGAACGCCCTGCACCACCGCGCGGGGAATGAATGAAATGATATCAAACACGCAGCTTCTCCTCCTTCCCAGTACGCTTGCAGAAGCTAATTTTGTAGTTGATAAAGAACTCACAGCCGATGATGAAGAACAGAATCACACCGGTGATAATGTCCGCAAAAGACTGATTCAACCCGAACTTCGAGGATACCTCGCCAGCCCCGCGGTCAAGGAAAACGAGCAGGAAACTGGTAAAAATCATAACGAACGGGTTAAATTTCGCCAGCCATGACACCATGACCGCCGTGAAGCCGCGCCCGTCTACAAGCGTCGTCGTCAGCGTGTGGTCGCTGCCCGCGGTCAGCAGGAAGCCCGCCAAGCCGCAGATTGCGCCGGAAATCAGCATCGTGCGGATGATGACCCACTCCACCTTGATCCCTACATACCGGGCGGTGCGCTGGCTTTCGCCGACGACGGAAATCTCGTACCCGTGCTTGGTGTAATATAGGTAGAGGAACATCAGCAGCACCAGCACGCCGACCACGATGATGTTGAGCAGATACTGCTGGTCAGCGACCTTCGGCAGCCAGCCAATCTGCGAACGCTGGTTGATGATGCCGATTTTGCCCGACCCCTTCGGCGACTCCCAGAAGATGCAGAAGTACGCGACCAGCTGCGTCGCGACATAGTTCATCATCAGCGTGAACAGCGTCTCGTTCGTATTCCACTTTGCCTTGAAGAGCGCCGGAATGCCGCCCCAAATCGCACCAGCGAGCATACTGGTCAGCAGCATCACGAGTATCAGCGCCCAGTTCGGCAGCACGTCGCGCAGGAGAATCATGCAACTGGCGGAGGCAAGGCAGCCCATCAGCGTCTGACCTTCGCCGCCGATGTTCCAAAAGCGCATCTTAAACGCGGGGGTAACGGCGAGGGAAATGCACAGCAGCATCGCTACGTCGCGGAAAGTCACCCACGTCTTGCGCGGCGTACCGAACGTGCCTTTGATGATGGTGCTGTAAATGGCGAGCGGGTCGTCATCCGTCAGCAGCAAGCAGATAATGGCGCTTGCGCCCAGTGCCAGCGCAATGGCAATCACGCGAATCAGCAGCGCCTTCTGCCACGAAATGTCTGTTCGCTTGGAAATGTGGAAGAGCGGCTCCCGTTTGGCTTCACTCATGCTCGTTACCTCCCACGCGGGTCATCATCATGCCGATTTCGCGCTTGTCTGCGCCGCGGCCGGGTACGATGCCGCTGACTTTGCCGCCGCACAGCACCAGAATGCGGTCGCACAGCTCCACCAGCACATCCAAATCCTCACCGACGTAGACAACCGCCACGTTCTGCTTCTTTTGGTTATTAATCAGGTTATAAATCGTGTAGGAGGAATGAATGTCCAGCCCACGCACCGCGTACGCCGTCAGCAGCACTTTCGGCGCGGAGGTGATTTCGCGCCCGACCAGCACTTTCTGCACGTTGCCGCCCGACAGACGGCGAATCGGCGTACTCAGGCTCGGTGTCGCGACTTCCAGCTCCTTGACCACGTTTTCCGCGATTTTGCGCGGGCTCTTGCGGTCGGTGAAGAACGAGTGCCCCTTGCGGAACGTACGCAGCATCATGTTGTCGGATAAGTCCATGTTGCCGACCAAGCCCATGCCCAGCCGATCCTCCGGCACGAAGGAGAGCGAAACGCCCATGTTCTGGATGGTCAGCGGGTCTTTGCCAATCAGTTCCACATGCGTGCCATCGTCCTCGATGTAGCTGATGCTGCCAGAATCGACAGGCTGAAGCCCGGCAATCGCTTCCAGCAGTTCTTTCTGACCCGAACCCGCGATGCCCGCGATGCCCAGAATTTCGCCCGAATTGGCGGTAAAGCTGACGTGGTCGAGCTTCGTCGTGCCTTCCTCGTTGCGCACAATCAAGTCTTTGACTTCGATGCGCGGGCGGGGATTGACCGGCTCGGTGCGCTCAATGTTGAGCTTTACCGGATGCCCGACCATCATGTTCGTCAGTTCCTCGGCATTCGTGTCGCGGGTCATCACGTCGCCGACGTACTGCCCCTTGCGCAGCACCGCCACGCGGTCGGACAGAGACTCCACCTCGTGCATCTTGTGGGTGATGATGACAATCGCCTTGCCGGCGTTGCGCATGTTGCGCAGGATGGCGAAGAGCTTGTCCGTCTCCTGCGGGGTCAGCACGGCGGTCGGCTCATCCAGAATCAGGATATCAGCGCCGCGATACAGCACCTTGATAATTTCAATCGTCTGCTTCTGCGAAACGGACATATCGTAAATCTTCTGGTTCGGGTCGATATCAAAGCCATACTGGTCGCAGATTTTCCGAATTTTGCGGATGGCGGACTTCATATCCAGCTTTTCATCCAGACCGAGGATGATGTTTTCCGCCGCCGTGAACACATCCACCAGCTTAAAGTGCTGATGAATCATGCCGATGCCCAGATGGAACGACTCCTTCGGGGAGGAGATGGACACGGGCTTGCCGTTGATGTAGATTTCGCCCTCGTCGGGGTAGTAAATTCCGGAGAGCATGTTCATCAGTGTAGTTTTTCCGCTCCCATTCTCACCCAGCAGCGCAAGAATTTCGCCGCGGTAAATATCCAGACACACCTTATCATTGGCCAGCACAGGGCCAAAGCGCTTGGTCACATTGCGAACGCTGACGGCTGCGGTTCTCTGTTCCAACCGGCTCACTCCTTTATGATTGCAAATCGTAAATGACGCGAATGAATAGGAAACACTGCAAATGGGAATGCAGCGGGTTTGCCTGCACTTTCATTTGCAGTGTCAACAAGAAACTCGACCGCCCCGACCCCATGCAAAAGATCGGGGCAGTCGAAAATGGAATTACATGCCTTCGGGCAGCGTGATGCCGTCGATGTTCAGGTCGAAGTAGGGAGCGGCGCGGAAGAAGGATTCCTTGAATTCGCCGTCTTTGACCACTTCGGTGTCACCTACGAAGTCGCCCATGTCGTCCACGTCCGCCAGATAGGAGGTCAGTGCCTCGCCGTTCACGGTGAAGGTCGCGGTGTCGAACACCTTGATGGTGCCAGCCGCCAGCGCAGCCTTCACTTCTTCCAGCTTCTCAGCCGTGCCAGCCGCAGAAGCCTGCTCGTTGATGGCAGACAGCTCGACAGAGCCGGTCGCAATCGTGCCAGTCCAGTCAAGCGCGATATCTTCGCCGTTCATCATGCAGTTCAGGATGTACTCGAAGTAGGGTTCCCAGTTGATGCGGGAGGAAACGATGAAGGTGTTCGGGCAAGCCGCCACCGTGGAGCCGTTGTAGGAGACGTTCGGCACACCCGCCACTTCGCAGGCAGTCGGAGCGCCCATGGAGTCAGCGTGCTGGGAAATAAGGACGCAGCCCTTCTGAATCAGCATCTGCGCGCCTTCCTTTTCCATCGCCTCGTCGTACCAAGAGTAGGTGAAGGTCACTTCCATCGTCGCGGAGGGGCAGACAGAGCGCGCGCCGAGGAAGAAGGAGGTGTAGCCGGACTTCACTTCCGCGTAGGGGTAAGCGCCGACATAGCCAATCTTCGCCTGATCTGCCGTAATCGTGCCGGCTTCGATCATTTCGTTCAGCTTCATGCCAGCCGCAACGCCCGCCAGATAGCGGCCTTCATAGATGGTCGCGAAAGCGTTGTGGTAGTTGGGCAGGTTCTCGGTGTGCGCCTTCGTGCCAGTCGCATGGCAGAACTCGACTTCCGGGAACTCCAGCGCAGCCTGAATCATGTAGGATTCATGACCGAAAGAGTCCGCAAAAATGATGTCGCAGCCTGCGTCCGCCAACTCAGCAGCTGCGTCGTAGCATTCCTGACCTTCGGGGATGTTGGTCTTGGTTTCGTAGGCGATGCCCAGCTTCTCGCAGGCAGCCTTCGCCGCGGTGATGAAGTTCAGGTCGTAGGTGGAGTTTTCGTCGTGCAGGAAGATGAAGCCGATCTTCAGGTCATCCTTCGCGACGGGCGCGCGCTCAGCCAGTGCAGCAGTCGTCAGGCAGCACAGGCACATCACCAGCGCAAGCAGCAGAGATGCAAACTTTTTCATGGTCAAGTCCTCCTCCATTCGATGGGTGAAAACGGTGTAACCATTCGCTAAAAAGCGAACGTTTTCCGGGAAACATGACCCATTGTACACAAATTCGGCACAAAAATCAAGCCTTTTTCAGAAAAAATCCGATTTTTTTGCGAACAATTTAGATGAATGTTCGGAAATAGGTGGATTGGCAGGAGAACGTCACGTTTTTGACAAGCATCAGTGCTTTCCGCATACGGCTCCAACGTAAGCATACCGTCAGCATTGCGGCTGATTCCATGTGTCGACAGAACATGATAGGCAAGGGGAGTTTCATAAGGATACCAATGCGCTCTGCCGAGGATGTTCCGGCAGGGAGTTTCAAATTTCGCGGCAATCTTGCAAAAACGCCCTTGACATTGTACTGTCCCTGATTATAATAGTTGCATGTACAACGATGCACATACAACCATTAGCGTCACGGAGGTGCACATATGGATATCACCGAGCGGAAAATCACAAAAATCGCGCGGGAAACAGAGAAACTCGTCCTGCTGTCCCTGCGAGAAGAGGGCGTCGGCACGGCAGAAATTGATCTGATTCACGCGCTGCGGCACCATCCCGGCTGCACACAGGCGGCGCTGGCGGAACTGCTGCACGCAGACAAGGCAGCCATCGCGCGGCGGACAAAAAATCTGGAAGCGAAAGGCTTCTTGGTACGTCAGGACGACCCGAACGACCGCCGCAGTCAGCTGCTGTATCCCACGGAAAAGGCGGAAGCCATGAAATCCTCCAAAGCAGCGATCGAAGCATCCTTCTACGAGTACCTGACTTCTGTGCTGACGGACGATGAATCCAAAACCTTCGCAGTGCTGCTGAACAAGCTGTACGCAGCATCCAAAACCGAAAGCCGCGCGGGATTCCCGCATTTTATTCAGGCGCAGAGGAAATAAAGACGATGCAAGACAAGCAGAATTTCTGCCCGAACAAAATCAGCTCCTATTTCCGTGCCGAATGGCTGCCGCTGACCTTCGTCACGCTGTCCGGGCTGTTCTACAACGTGGGTCTGCTGGCGACGCCGTGGTTTGAAGGGCAGCTTGCCCAGTACCTGACCGACATTCTGGGTGGCTATCAAACCGCGGACGCAATGGCGACGCTGGTGCTGGCGTATCTGGCCGTCACACTGGCGGTTCAGGGCGCGCGTTTCATCAAGCGATTCTACGTTCGGCGCTTCGCCAACAACATCAACCGACGTATGAAGGGCATTCTGTACGCCAATCTGGTACGCGAAAGCCGCACGTCGCTGGAGAAAGAAGGTGCTGGCGAGCTGATGACGAAAGCCATTTCCGACGTGGACGACTGCGTGGAAGGAATGCGCAAATTCACCACCGAAGTGTTTGACACCGGCGTGGTGATGGTCAGCTACGCAGTCATGCTGCTGATTTATGACTGGCATCTGGCGCTGCTGAGTTTGCTGTTCACGCCCATTTCGTACTTCTGCGCAGCAAAGATGAAGAAGCCTGTTCAGCGCGCAGGAGCGGCGTACAAGAAAGCGGCGAGCGCGCTCAGCAGTGCGACGCTCGACCGCGTGGAAAACGCCGTCACCTACCGTATCTACGGCTGCGAAGAAGCCCGCGCGGAACGCTACGAGGGTGCGCTGAAGAATTACGAAAAGGCTGCTGTGCGTTCCAACGTGTGGCAGTCCGCCCTGCCGCCGCTGTATCTGGCTGCATCAGGAGCCGGGGTGCTGTTTATCCTGTGGTTCGGCGCGAAGAACGTACTCGGCACAGGCTGGCGCGCATGGGACATCGGCGCCTTCACCACCTTCTTGTCCTGCTTCACGAAGCTGACGGTGAAGTCCTCCAAGGTGGCAAAGCTGTTCAACTCCGTGCAGAAAGCGGAAGTGTCGTGGAAGCGCATCAAGCCGCTGATGAAGTCGCCGGAAGCGCTGGACGACCTCCGCATCCCGCAGTCTGCCGACGTGACGCTCGACAATCTGTCCTTCACCTATGGAGACGCGCCGATTTTCTCCGGCCTTTCGCTGACAGCGCATCCCGGCGACATCATCGGCGTGACTGGCCCGGTCGCGTGCGGCAAATCCACCTTCGGGCGCGTATTTCTCTGCGAAATGCCCTATGGCGGCTCGGTTCGCTTCGGCGGCAAGGAACTTTCGAGCTTCTCGCCGCGGGAAATCTCCGGTATGGTCGGCTATTTGGGACATGAGCCGGAACTGAGCATGGACACGATTCAAAACAACGTGCTTTTCGGCAGCAGGCAGGACGTTCTGCCGCAGCTGAACGCCGTTGTCCTGACGGACGAAGTGCGGGCGATGGAAAATGGCGCAGACACGGTCGTCGGCAGCAGCGGCGCACGGCTTTCCGGTGGTCAGGCGCAGCGGCTGGCGCTGGCGAGAACGCTTGCCCATCCGCGTCCGCTGATGATTCTGGACGACCCGTTTTCCGCACTTGACCGCAAGACGGAGGACGCTGTGTTTGCGAATTTGCAGGCATACGCCAAGGATAAGGTCGTTTTCCTGATTTCGCATCGACTGTACCACTTCCCACAAATGCAGCAGGTGATTTTCATGGAGGACGGCAAGACGACGGTCGGCACGCATGACGAATTGATGGCATCCGTTCCGACATACCGCTGGCTTTACGAGAGCCAAACCGGGGGTGAAGGACATGCGTAATCAAAAAAAAGCGGGCGTGATTTCCGCGCTCAAGGCAGCGGTGCGGTCGCATCGGATATTGACGATCAGTACGCTGCTGTGTGTTGCGGCATCGGTTGCCGCGTCGCTGATTCCGCCGCTGCTGCTCAAGAACATAATTGACCGGCTGACGGGTGGTATGCCGCTGCTGTTCACCGCCGTGCTGCTCTACTTCGGCAGCCTTGTGCTGGAGGGGACGCTCTCCTCGGCGCAGGAAACGCTGCTGGTGCTGTTCGGGCAGAAGATGACGCACGCCCTGCGCTCCGAAATGTCGCAGAAGCTCATCGCGCTGCCCGCCAGCACGCTCGTCGGGCAAAATCCCGGCGAGGTTGCCGCGCGCTTTTCGGGTGATGTGGATGCTGTCGAGGCGCTGTTCACTTCCGGCATCATCAGCATGGTAGCGGATGCCTGCCGCATCATCTCGATTCTGGCAGTGATTGCCGTGGAGAACATGGGGCTTGCGCTGGTGCTGCTGGTGATTCTGCCGCTGTTCGCCATTTTCACCCGTTTTGTGCAGAAGCGGATGCTCGCCGCGCAGCTGGAGAACCGTCGCGCCGTCGCCGCCGTGTCCGGGCAGGTACCGGAAACGCTGCACAACATCCGCACCATTCACGCCTTGGGGCTGGAAAGCTACATGGAGCAGCGCTATGACCAGCGCATCGGCGAAAGCTATGCCGCGATGGAAAAAACGAATTTCTACGACGCGATTTACTCGCCCGTCGTCTTCTTGCTCAACGCCGCCGTCGTGGGCATCGTGATGCTGCTCTCCGCTTCGGGCAATGCGGATGTGCTGGCACTGTTCGGCATGTCGGTCGGCACGTCGGTCGCCATCATCAACTACATTTCCCGCATTTTTTCGCCGATTGAAAGCCTCGGCATGGAGATTCAGACGATTCAGTCCGCTATGGCGGGTGTCAAGCGCATCGACGCGTTCCTTAATCAGCCGGAACGCGCCATTCCGCAGGAGCGAAAGAATACCGCGCGCGGCGACGTTGTGCTGTCCCATGTGACGTTCGGCTACGGCGAAAAGCCGGTGCTGTCCGACTTCTCCATGAGCGTGAAGGAAGGGGAACAGGTCACGCTGGTTGGCAGAACAGGCGCGGGCAAAAGCACGGTGTTCCGGCTGCTGCTTGGGCTTTATCAGCCGGAAGAGGGGGATATTACCATCGGCGGCGTGAACGTTTCGGCGATTCCCGACCATGAGCGCCGCGCGTGCATCGGCTGCGTGGAGCAGCGCTTCTCCCGCGTACCGGGGACGGTGCTTGACCAGATTACGCTTTCCGACCCGACCATCACCGAGGAAATGGCACAGAATGCCGCGAAACTGGCGGGAATGGATGACGCCATCCGCGCGCTTCCGGACGGGTACAATACCATCTGCACAGACGGCATGTTCTCGCAGGGGGAGTGGCAGCTGCTGTCCATTGCCCGCGCGGCGGCGGCAAACCCAGCGGTGCTGCTGCTGGACGAAATCACCGCAAACCTCGATGCCGAAACCGAAGCGCGTGTACTGGAAGCGCTCCGCCGCGCTTCAGAGGGACGCACCGTGCTGTCCATTTCGCACCGCATTTACGAGAATCTGGGCGGCAGAACCGTGGAACTCAAGCCATACAACGCCTACGCCGCTGACTCTGCGGCTGATTGCAGCGTAAAATCAGTATAGAAAAGGGTGTGGAGGCAGCTTGACAACCTCCACACCTTCTTCTTATTTTGATTAGAACAGCGGCTGCATCGACGCATCCAGCGTCGCGAACGGGCCGGGAAGCACCCGCGCCCCGCGGTGATTGCCGTAGAAGTCACTGTCAAACACGATGGTCGAGCCATCCGCCGCTTCAAAGCGCTGATCCGGCTCAAACGCGCGCCCCAGCGTATCGCTGTCCACCAATCCGCCGCGGAACGCGCCGATCAGCTCCGCCACGTCGGTATCAAGGAAAATCTGTCCTTCACGTTCTACCAGCATGAAATATGGCTTTTCGGACTTGACGCAGCAGTCCTTTTCCTTCTTCCACGGTTTCGCGCCCGCAAAATAGGCGTTGCCGTCTGCCCAGACCGGCAGATGCCCGAAGTGGTACTTTTCCAGCTTGCCCATGTCCGGGCGCGCCACGTCCAAGTCGAACTGATCCAGCCACTCCTGCTCGGTCGGGTAGTCGTCGAAGCACCAAGTGCCCACGACGCGCTCGTTTTCGCCCGGATCACCCTGCTTTGCCGGAGCATCCACCGGGTGCGCCTGCACGAAGATGTTGTTGTAGAAGCGGTCGTCGCCATGGAGGATGGTCATGAAGCCCGCAACCTCCGTGCGATGGCGGATATGGTAAGGCGTATAGCGCCAGCTCGTGCCGCTGCCGACGCAGGTGAACGTGCCCAGCATGAGGTTATGCACCAGCGCCACGCCCTGCGTCGCGAATCGCAGGGACACTTTCGACATCATGATGTTGTTGTCAATCAGCGTCGGGCCGTGTCCGACCTCCACGAAAATGTCCTGACTTTCCATACCGCCGACTGCCCATGTGCAGTACGCCGGGCGCTCGTTGTGGTGCAGCAGATTCTGCGTGATGCGCGTGCCCTGCGCCTCCCAGTCACACCAGACGCCCATGGTGCAGTCGTGGATGTGGTTGCGGCGAATCACCACATCAATCGCCGCGTGCAGCTTGATGCCGGAGATTTCCGCGCCGCCGAGCTCCTGCATGTTGTTGATGTGGTGGATGTGGTTGTTCTCAATCACGGAATAGACCGCGCCCATACGTCCGACGATGCCCGTCTGCTCGCAGTTGTGGATGTTGCAGCGGCGGATGATGTGGCTGCCGATGTTTTCCTTCAGCCAACCGTGATACTGCCCGCGGCAAACCGCGTCGCGCTCCATCTGCGTCGGACTTTTGAGGTGCTTTTTCGTGAAGTAGTGGTCGTTTTCCGGGTCGTAGTATTTGCCCAGCGAAATACCGCAGCACTTGCTGTTCGTGATTTCGCAGTCCTCGATAATCCAGCCCTTCGACCAGTGCGGGCCAATCATGCCGTCCTGAAACGCAGCTGGCGGCGCCCATGTCGTCGCAGCCTTCTCGATTTTGAAGCCATGCACCGTGATGTACCCGCAGCCCGTTTTCTCCGGGAAGAAGCAGCGGCGGCGGACGTTAATTTCCACCTTCTCGCGGTTGGGATCTTGCGTGTGGAAGTTGGCGTACAGCACGGTTTCGTCGCCGTCCTGCTCGCTGAACCACTTGAAGGTAGACCCCTGCGGATCCCACGACGGCTTGTAAATTTCGCCCGCAATGCACTCCTCCAGCGATTCCGCCTCGTAGAGCATCTGGTCGTTCAAATACACCGCACCCGTGTGGCGCACCGTCGGCGCAAAGTACCAGTCGCCAAAAACCTCCGTCGTATACGGATTATACGCGCCGAATGTGCTGTTCTTCACGCGCACCGTCCACACCGTGCCCTGATAGGGCGTCCACCCCTTGATGCGCTCTGCGCCGCAAATCACCGCGCCCAGCGGCTCGATGGAGCGATAGAGAATGGGCGCATCTTCCGTGCCGCCGCGTTCCGGATTGACATATTCGCGGTACACGCCAGGAAACACCAGCACTTCGTCACCGGGCTTGGCAATCTTGGCGGCTTCGCTGATGCGACGGAAGGGAGTCCCGAGGCTGCCGTCACCATCATGCAGCATGGCTTGATTGACATAGTAAATCATAGAGTGCTCCTCCTTCATATATGGAATTTCTTCCGCAGTGGATTGTTCTGTTATGATTATACCAAATTGCTACCGATTTGTCCATATGATTTTGGACATTCGCCGCTTCCTTTCCGCGCAATAGTTGAAAGACGCTGCAATTTATGCTATACTGTATAGAGGGGATTTGTCCCCATTTGCAGAAAGGCAGGCAGCGATATGAAGATCATTCGCGCACGGGATTACCAGCATCTCAGCCGACAAGCGGCGAACATTCTTTCGGCGCAGGTGATTTTGAAACCCGATTCCGTTCTTGGACTGGCAACCGGCTCCAGCCCGATTGGCACGTATCAGCAGCTCATCGCGTGGGAGCATAAGGGTGACGTTGATTTCCGGCAGGTATCGACGGTAAATCTGGATGAATATGTCGGGCTGCCCGCCGGCCATCCGCAGAGCTATGCGCATTTCATGCGGGAGAATTTCTTCGACCATATCCAGATTGACCTGAGGAACACGCACATTCCGAATGGCATGGCAGAGGACGGCGACGCGGAGTGCCGCCATTACGACGCGACCATCCGCCAGCTGGGCGGCATTGATCTCCAGCTGCTGGGACTTGGGCCAAATGGGCACATCGGCTTCAACGAGCCGGAGGACGTGTTCCAAAAGGACACACACCGCGTTGCGCTGACGGATGCCACCATTCAAGCGAACAAGCGTTTTTTTGCGTCGGAAGCGGATGTTCCGCATTTCGCCTACACGATGGGCATCTGCGGCATCATGCAGGCGCGGCGGATTGTGATGGTCGTGTCCGGCGAAAGCAAGGCAAATATCCTCAAACAGGCGTTTTTCGGACCTGTGACCCCGCGCGTTCCGGCTTCGATTCTCCAGCTGCATCCTGATTTCACGCTGGTGGCGGATGAAGCCGCGCTCAGCGCACTGGATGGAACAGAAGCGCAATGAAAAGAGGCGATTGAATGCCCCGTTTTGAATCATTATCTGAAGAAATGACGCGCCGGATTGAAAGCGACCGGCAGCACGGCACAAGCCCCAAGGTTTTCTGCCCAAATACAAGCGTCATCCGCCGCGCTGCCTCGCCGCGTGATGCGGGCAGCGTCTGGCGACCAGCTTTTCTGCATGATGTGGATAAAATTATGCACTGTCCATATTTCAACCGCTACACGGACAAGACGCAGGTGTTTTCGCTCATCCGCAATGACGACGTGACGCGCCGCAGCCTGCATGTGCAGCTGGTATCCCGCATTGCGCGCACCATCGGCAGCGCCCTGAACCTCAATCTCGACCTGATTGAGGCGATTGCCTTGGGGCATGACATCGGGCATCCGCCGTTTGCGCATTCGGGCGAAGTGTTCCTGAACGAGATTTCCATGCAGCACACCGGGCGGCATTTCAGCCACAACATCCACTCTGTCCGCGTGCTGGACGGCATTTACCCCTTCAACATCAGCTTGCAGACGCTGGTGGGCATTGCCGGACACAACGGCGAAATTGAGCTGGAGGAATACCGCCCCGTGCCGGTGGACAGCTTCACGGAATTTGATCAGATGATTGAACGCGCCTACACGGAAGAGGCTTATGCGAACCGCATTCAGCCCTCCACGCTGGAAGGGAATGTCGTGCGCGTAGCGGACATTATTGCGTATCTGGGCAAGGATCGGCAGGATGCCGCGCGCGTCAAGATGACGGCGGAGGATGCCTATGCGGAGCACGAGATTGGCTCGCTGAATGCAGAAATCATCAACAATCTGGTCGTCAACATCATCGAAAACAGCTACGGGAAGCCCTACATCAAACTGGATACGGTGCACTTCGAGGCGCTGCGGGCGTCCAAAGCGGAGAATTACAAGCTGATTTACAACGAAGCTGCCAAGGCCGCGCACCTGTTCGACACCGTGCGCCCCATGATGCAGGAGATGTACGGGCAGCTGCTGGATGATTTGCGCGAAAACCACACCACGTCGCCCATTTTCACGCATCATATCGCCTATGTGACTCGCTCATACTATCCGCGCGTCAAGCCCTATGCGGACTGCGATCCAAATCAAATTGTGGTGGACTACATTGCCAGCATGACAGACGACTACTTTATTGATTTGCACCATTATTTGTTCCCGAACAGCCCATACAAGGTCGTCTACAAGGGCTATTTTGACGGAAGAGAGGCTCCCGCACATGTTTGAACTGATTCGAGACGCTATCGCCGCGCACCAGACCATCATCCTGCACCGCCACACCAACCCGGACGGTGATGCGCTGGGCAGTCAGATTGGCCTCAAGCACCTGATTCTGGCGAATTATCCGGACAAAACGGTGCATATGGTGGGTGACGGCGCTGAGCGCTACGGCTTTATGGCAGATTCTATCATGGACGAGATTCCCGACAGTGCTTATCAGGGCGCGCTCGCCATCGTGCTGGATACATCCGCCAAGTCGCTCATCAGCGATACCCGTTACACACTTGCCGCGCAGACCGCCCGCATCGACCACCACATCTTCGTGGAGAAAATTGCGGACATTGAAGCAACGGACGACACGTTCGAGAGCTGCTGCGGTCTGGTGGCGCAGATGGCGCAGGAATGCAGCTGGTCGCTGAACCCGCAGGCGGCGACGGCGCTGTTCACCGGCATGGTGACGGATTCCGGGCGCTTCCGCTATGACGCGACGAATGCCCGCACGTTTCGCCTTGCCTCCTACCTGATGGAGCAGCCGATTGACACAAACGCACTCTATCGCAATCTGTATGCCAGCGATTATGCCCAGCTTGTCGTGCGGGCGAAGTTTCTGCTGCATGTGCAGTTCACGAAGAAGAACGTCGCGTATGTCTATACGACGATGGACGGGAAAGCTGAGTACGGCGTGGATGACTTCACGCTGTCCCGCGGCATGGTCAACAGCATGGCGGATATGCGCGGCGTGGACATCTGGGTCAACTTCACCGAGAGCGACAAGGGCGTGCTGTGCGAACTGCGGTCAAGCCGCTTCAACATCAACCCGATTGCCGTCAAATACGGCGGCGGCGGGCACATGAAAGCCAGCGGCGCGACGCTGAAAAATCGCGAGGAAGCAATGGCCATGCTGCATGATTTGGATGAAATGATGGGAGAAAGCAAATAAATGGATATACAGCATCAGATTCTGGAAAAGATGAAGGCATACGACACGATTATGCTCTTCCGGCATTCGCGCGTCGATGGGGACTGCGTAGGCGCGACGAAGGGCATGAAGGCGCTGATTCAGGCGAGCTTCCCCGACAAGAAAGTGCTGATTGTGGATGATGAGCATTCCGACTATCTGGCATTTCTGGGCGAAGACGATGCGCCCGTCGCCGACGACGTGTACGCGCAGTCTCTCGCGATTGTGCTGGATGTTTCCGTCGCCAGCCGCATTTCCAACCCGAAGTACGCGCTGTGCAAGGAGCTTGTGAAACTCGACCACCACATTAACGTCGAACCGTATGGCGACCTGATGTGGGTGGAGGAAGAGCGCTCGTCCGCGTGTGAAATGGTGGCGGATTTCTACGACAAGTGCCGTGATGAACTGACGCTGACGAAGGACGCCGCGCTGTATCTGTATACAGGCATGGTCACGGATTCCGGGCGCTTCCGCTTCTCCTGCGTTTCCGGCGACACCATGCGCCTTGCCGCGATGCTGCTGGATACCGGCATCGACACGGAATGGCTGTTCGCGAATCTCTACTCGGTGGAGTACAATTCGCTGAAGTTCAAGGCGTACGTCTACGAGAACATGCACCGCACAGAAAACGGCGTCGCATATTTCTCCGTCAGCAAGGACGTGCAGGCGCAGTTTGGGCTCAGCTACGAGCAGGCAAGTGCCGCCATTTCCTATTTGGAGGGCATTCGCGGCTATCTGTGCTGGCTGGCGTTCATTGAATCGCCGGATGGATCGACGCGCGTCCGTCTGCGTTCCCGCTTTCTGACCATCAATCAGGTGGCGGAAAAGTACCACGGCGGGGGACACGCCTGTGCCAGTGGCGCGACGGTCTACTCCACCGATGAGGCGGCGGCACTGATTGCCGATGCCGATGAAGCCGTCCGCGAATACAAGGCAGCCCACGAAAACTGGCTGTAATCCACCATATGAATAATCCCTTCCATCGTCACACGACTTTGGAAGGGATTTTGTTTATTTCAGCAATCCATGTGCGAAGTCCACCGAACGGGTCAGTGATGCAACGAACGCGGTCAGCCCGTCTGCATCTTCCTCTGTAAAGCGGTTCAGGCTTGGCGAATCAATGTCCAGCACACCGAGGAGGCGCCCGTCCACCCAAATTGGCAGAACAATCTCCGACCTGGACGCGCTGTCACAGGCGATATGCCCCGGAAAGCGCTGCACATCCTGCACCACCTGCACCTGCCGCGTTGCCGCCGCTGTGCCGCATACGCCGCGGCCGAACGGAATCTGCGTGCAGGCCGTCCTGCCTTGAAATGGGCCAAGATGCAGCATATCGCCGCTGGCGAGGTAGAAGCCCGCCCAGTTGATATCCGGCAGCGCTTCATACAGCAGCGCAGATGCGTTCGCCAGCGTCGAAAGCGGCTGCGAATCCTCTGCCAAGGCCGCAATCTGCTGTACCAGCAGGGGATACAGCGCTGCTTTTTCGCGCGGGAAAAGAATCTCCTGATGCATCGTGCACTCCTTTACAGGACGTAGAAGTAGATGGAGAAGAAGTGCAGCACCGTGCCAATCAGACAGAAGAAGTGGAAAATGGAGTGGAAATACTTCTTCTTCGAGCCGATGGCGTACAGCACCGCGCCTACGGTGTACGCCACGCCGCCCGCCACAAGCAGCACCAAGCCGGGGTAGGCGAGGTTCGCCACCAGCGTTTTGGTAGCCAGCAGAATCACCCAGCCCAGCGCCACATAGCAGACGACGCTGATTTTTGCAAACTTCTTGAGGTTCACCGCGTTCAGCACAACGCCTGTAATCGCAACAGCCCACACGATGCCGAACATTACCCAGCCAGCCGGGCCGCGCAGCGTCACCAGCGTGTATGGCGTGTACGTTCCCGCAATCAGCAGGAAAATCGTGCAGTGGTCGAACACTCGAAAGACTTTCTTCGCGCGATTGACTTTCAGTGCGTGATATAGGCAGCTCATCAGGTACAGCAGTGTTGTCGTCAGTCCGAAAACGATGCTGGATGCCAGCTTGTAGCCGTCGCCCGCATGGGCACTTTTCACAATGCAGAGGACAAGCGCCGCAATGCCTAAGCCTGCACCGATGCCGTGGGAGATGCTGTTCAGCAGTTCTTCCGCCAATGAGTACGTCGGAATGCCATACTTCTGGCGCTTCAGTGCTTTTTCGTCCATGCCTTGAGCCATTTTTCTCGCCCCCTTTACTTCAGCAGGCGATAAAGCGAAGTGACTTTGCCAAGTATCGTTACTTCATCCGCATAAATCGGTTCCATCGTCCGGTTCTCCGGCTGGAGTCGGAAGTGCCCATCCTCCTTGAAATATCGCTTGACCGTCGCGCTGTCATCAATCATCGCAACGACGATTTCGCCGTTGAGCGCCTCGCTGGTCTTGCGCACAATAATGTAGTCGCCGTCAAGGATGCCCGCCTCAATCATCGAATCGCCCTTGACATGGAGGATGAAGTGTTCGCCTTCACCCAGCATAATGTCCGGAATCGGCACATACTCTTCCAGATTTTCCTCCGCGAAAATCGGCTGACCTGCCGTCACGCGCCCGACAACCGGCACGGCGGTGGAGTTGTTGCGGATAAAATTCGGGTCACCCGTCACTTCCATGGCACGCGGTTTCATCGCGTCACGGTGAAGCAGACCGCGCTTTTCCAGCCGCTGAAGATGCCCATGCACGGTGGAGGTGGATTTCAGCCCGACCGCTTGCGCAATTTCGCGCACGGACGGCGGATAACCTTTTGTTTGAATTTCAGACTTGATAAAATCGAGGATGCGCTGCTGATTATCGCCACGAGGTCTTTGCATGGGGAAAATCGCCGCCTTTCTGTGTTGATGCGCTTATTATAGCACAATTCGCCGCAAAAATCAAACAACCGTTCGTTCCGGCTTGAATTTTTGTCGAAACCTGCTATAATAATGGTGGAAAGAAGGGATACGCAATGGCGAAGCAATGTGTGCTGTACGATCGGGAGTGCATCGACTGCGGCGAATGCCAGCAGTGCGACCTTGACCCGGACAAAATCTGCGACAACTGCATGAAATGCGTGATGGGCGACGCAGATTATCGCGCCATCAGCATCACGGGCATTAAACTGGAAGAAGAATCCTAAAAAAGGGGAGAAGCGCGGCAGGGAAGTCACGTTTCTCCCTTTTTGGTATCCTGATTTTCGTCCTGCTCCGGCGGTTGATGCCCGGTGACTTCCTCCAGCGTCGGCAATACCACGCGCTCCGCAGCCATTCGGCGGCGGCGGTCAGTCATTTCGGCGTAGTGTCTGCGCGTCGTATCAACGGAAGAATGGCCAAGCACATCCGCCACCAAGTAAATATCGCCAGTTTCCTGATAGAGGTTCGTCGCAAACGTGCTGCGGAGCTTATGCGGGCTGATTTTCGGCTTCAGCGGCGCGGCAACGGCGGCATACTTCTTCACGAGATTCTGCACGGCGCGCTGCGTAATCCGCCGCTTTTGCAGGGATAGAAACAGCGCATCCTCATGACCGGGCAATGCTGCGATTTCCCGGCGAGCATCCAGATAATCCGCCAGTGCCGTCGCGACTTCCGGCGGAAAATACAGCACGACCTGATTGCCGCCTTTTCGCGTCACCAGAAAGGCATTGTTTTCCAAATCTACATCGGAAACATTCAGTCCGACGCACTCCGAAACGCGTATGCCCGTACCCAGAAACAGCGAAATCAGCGCAAAATCGCGCTTGGCCGTCAGCTTCTGGTATGCTTTCTGACGCTCCGACAACCCAGCACCTGTTGCGGATTGCTCCAGTATCCGAATCATTTCTTCCTGCGAAAGACGGATAATCGGCTTTTCGTGGATTTTGGGAAGAGACACCAGCGTCGTCACATTGGCGCTGATTCGCTGATTCTTGAATAGAAATTCGTAGAATGACCGGATTGCTGACAATTTCCGTTTAATCGCCAGTTCGTGATTGACCAGCGGCTTCAGCGGGGCATTTTCTTCATCAGCATCCTGTTCTTTGAAGTAGTAGGTCAGATACTCGATGTACGCCGTCAAATCGCTCTGCGTGACGGAGCCAATCTGCTGGTCGGTCAGGTGCGTCAGCGGCGTATCAGCAAACGCGACGCGCTCGCGCTGCAAAAATGTGAAGAACGTCCGCAGGTCGATGGCATACGCCAAGCGCGTGAACGTACCGGTCGTCACGGCAATGCTGCGGATGAAATCACCACAGGCTTGCGGCAGGCCTTTGAGAATCTCGCGAATTTGGATGATTCGCTGCGCATCGACTTGTTCGCGGTATGTAGGCTGCTGATTGGGCACCGAATCGCCCTCCTTGCTTCAAAATCGACGCAACTATTCGTGAAACTGTGGTTTAGCGAATAGTTGTATGTATCGCTCCCTCACGCTGATTTCAGGCTTTGGACTCCTCATCCATGGCGTTGATGCGCCGATACTCCTTAATCGCGCCCGTCGCCAATTCGTCGCAGCGGATGTTTTCCGGATGGTCAGCGTGACCCTTGACCTTGTAGAACGTTACATGGTGCTTCTTGGTCTGCGCCAGCAAAATGAACCAGAGATCCTGATTCTCAACCGCTTGACCGGCAGCATTCTTCCAGCCGCGCTTCTTCCAGCCGTCAATCCAATGCTCGTTGAAGGCGTTGACCAGATATGCGCTGTCCGAATACAGCTTCACGTCGCACGGCTCCTTCAGCGCCCCCAGCGCACTGATGGCGGCGAACAACTCCATGCGGTTGTTCGTCGTGCCCGCCATATAGCCGCTCATTTCCTTGCGGTGCGGCCCAAATTCCAGAATGCAGCCCCAGCCGCCCGGCCCCGGATTGCCAGAGCAGGCACCGTCGGTGTAAATATTAACCTGTTTGCGAGGACGGGCTTCCGTCATACTTGACTCCCCTTTTGTCACATTGAATTTATTGATTATTTAGACATCTGACGGGATTTTTCCGCACAGACCGCCATCGCGTCTTGCACTGCCGCCCGGAAACCGCGCTTCTCCAGCATTGCCACCGCTTCGATGGTCGTCCCAGCCGGAGAACAGACCTCATCCTTCAGCTGCCCCGGATGCTTCCCCGTTTCCAGCACCATTTTGGCGCTGCCCAAGACAGCCTGTGCCGCCATTTTGATGGCATCCGGGCGGCGAATGCCTTCGCGAACTGCCGCATCCGCCATTGCTTCAATCAGCATGAAGATATACGCCGGACTGCTGCCGCTGACCGCAATGAAGCCATCAAACAATTTCTCGTCAATTACCGCTGTTTCGCCAATTGCATCAAAAATACCCTGCGCATATGCCAAATCAGCCGCGGAGAGCGTCGTCTGGCGGCAAATTGCGGTCATGCCAGCCCCCACCAGCGCGGGCGTATTCGGCATCACACGCAGCAGCGTCGCGGTCGTACCGGCGACTTTGCTGGTCAGCATGTCCATCGTCCAGCCGGCCGCAATCGACACCAGCGCGCGGTCATTGATTTCCCCCTTGATGCTGTCCAGCAGTTCGCCCAGCACCTGCGGTTTCACCGCCAGCACAATCATACGGCACTCTTGCGCCAGCGCCTTGGCATCCGTCGTGCAGGTCAGCCCCGGAATTTCCGCAGCCAGTGCCTGACGCTTTTCCTCACTGTGCAAACACGCCATCACGTCTTCCGCCGCCACATAGCCGGATGCAATCATACCACGCAGAATTGCGCCGCCCATATTGCCGACGCCAATCATGCCAATCTTTTTCATGTCCGATCACTCCTTTTCGCAGATATGCGTATTATACCATGAAATCAGAAGAATGCAAAGGGTCTGAACAAGAAAAATCGGCTGCCGGATTTTTCTGACAGCCGATTCGTGAATTTTACAGAATATACTTGCGCAGGTCCGTTGGCTTGTTTTCACCGGAAAGATGCTGTTGGACGTACTCACCGTTGATAGTCAGCTCGAACGGCGGCATATTCTCGTCACCCGCGTTGAAGGAAATGTCCTCCAGCACCTGCTCGAACACGGCGTGCAGGCGGCGCGCGCCGATGTCTTCCGCCGTCTCGTTCGCCGTAAACGCAGCGTTCGCAATCGCTTCGATGGCGCTGTCCTCAAACGTCAGCATCACTTTGTCAACCGCCAGCAGCGCCTTGTATTGCAGCGTCAGCGCGTTGTCCGGCTGCGTCAGAATCCGCTGGAAGTCCTCGCGCGTCAGACTCTTCAGCTGCACATGCACCGGGAAGCGCCCCTGCAGTTCCGGAATCAGGTCGCTGACCTTCGCCACATGGAACGCACCCGCCGCAATAAACAGCATGTAGTCCGTCTTGACCGGACCGTACTTGGTATTGACCGTGCTGCCCTCGACAATCGGCAGAATGTCGCGCTGCACGCCCTCGCGGCTCACGTCCGGACCCGAACCGCCGCGGCGGCCCGCAATCTTGTCAATCTCGTCGATGAAGACGATGCCGTCCTGCTCGGCGCGGCGAATCGCTTCCTCCTGCACGGCGTCCTGATCAATCAGCTTGTCCGCTTCTTCCTGTTCCAGAATCTTGCGGGCTTCCTTGACCTTCACGCGGCGCAGCTTCGTCTTTTTAGGCATCATGTTGCCCATCATGTCGCCGAGGCTGATAGCACTGCCGCCTACTTCCAGCGACGGCGCAGCTTCTTCGACCTCAATCTCCAGCTCGCGGTCTTCGATTTCGCCCTTCATCAGCTGCTGACGAAGCCGTTCACGCTCATCCGCCAGTTCCGCATTTTCTTCCTTCGCGGGCGTTTCGGGCGACTTCGCGCGACCCAGCAGATAATCCAGCGAGAAGCTGTTCGAGGGCTTCTTCGGCGGATTCACCAGCAGCGTCACCAGCCGGTCTTCGGCAATCACACGCGCGCGCGGAGCGACACGCGCCGTATGCTCTTCGCGCACCATGCGGATGGAATTCTCCACCAAATCGCGAACGATGCTCTCCACGTCGCGGCCCACATAGCCGACTTCGGTGAATTTCGTTGCTTCCACCTTAATGAACGGCGCGCTGACGAGCTTCGCCAGCCGACGGGCAATTTCCGTCTTGCCGACACCCGTCGGGCCAATCATCAGGATGTTCTTCGGGCTGATTTCCTCGCGCATCGCATCATCCACCTTGGAGCGGCGATAGCGGTTGCGCAGCGCAATTGCGACAGCACGCTTGGCTTCATCCTGACCAACAATGTAGCGATCCAGTTCCCGGACGATCTGCCGGGGCGTCAATTCTGCCATGTCTGCCCCTCCTTACACGTCTTCGACGATCACGTTGTCGTTGGTGAACACGCAAATGCTCGCCGCGATGTGCAGCGCTTTTTCCGCAATGTCATGCGCGGAGAGGTCGGTGTTCTGCACCAGCGCGCGCGCCGCTGCCAGCGCATAATTTCCGCCGGAGCCAATCGCGACCACGCCCTCGTCCGGGTCGATGACCTCGCCCGTGCCGCTGACGACCAGCAGCGTATCCTTGTCCGCCACGATCATCTGCGTTTCGAGCTGACGCATTCCGGAATCGCTGCGCCACATCTGCGCCAGCGCAACCGCCGCGCGTTCGAGGTTGCCACCGCACTGCGTCAGCTTTTCCTCAAACTTATCGCACAGGGTAAACGCATCCGCCACAGCGCCCGCAAAGCCGATTACAACCTGTCCGCCATAAAGACGGCGAACCTTGTGGGCATGAGACTTGAAAATAACGCTCTGCCCCATTGTCACCTGACCATCGCCCGCAATCGAGGTGTGGCCATTTTTGCGCACGGCGCAAATCGTCGTGCCTCTGAGTTCCATGCTCATTGTTTTCCTCCTGAACGCGGATTTTTTCCCGCGCCCATGCACATCATACCACAAACCGCGCCCATTGTCACGCGATTCTGCCTCAAACCTGCATTTCTGTGACCCAATCCCGCAAATAGTTGAGCGAACACTCCGAAATCACAGTATAGCGTTCCTGTTTATTGCGGATTTTTTTGTGCTGCTTGTCCACCAGCAGACCGTCTAACAGGCCGAACGTGCAGTTCATCGGCTGAAAATCGCGGTTCGGCGTGGAGACATAGCGTCCCATTGCGCCCATGGCAGTGATGCCCGGCAGTTCGGCCGTGCCCAGCCCACGCAAATCGCGCCCAAGGCTCAAGCCGCAAACCAGACCGCTCGCTGCGCTTTCCACATAACCCTCGACGCCCGTCATCTGTCCTGCGAAATAGCACTGCGGACGCGAAATCATTTCGAAGTGCGCATTCAGGAAGCCCGGCGAATGCAGGAACGTGTTGCGGTGCATGACGCCGTAGCGGGCGAATTCCGCATTCTCCAAGCCGGGAATCATGCCGAAAACGCGCTTCTGCTCGCCCCACTTCAGCCGCGTCTGGAAGCCGACGAGGTTGTACAGCGTGCCCGTCGAGTTGTCCTGCCGAAGCTGCACAACAGCGTACGGCTCTTTGCCCGTTTGGGGGTTGCGCAGACCGACCGGCTTCATCGGGCCAAACGCCAGCACCATGCGCCCGCGCCGCGCCATCGACTCCACCGGCATACAGCCTTCAAAGACCTTCGTCTCCTCAAAGCCGTGGATATCCGCCGTTTCCGCCGCCAGCAGCGCATCCACAAACGCGTCGTACTCTTCTTCCGTCATCGGGCAGTTCAGATAGTCGTCACCGCGGTCATAGCGGGATTGGCGGAACACCTTGTCCATGTTCAGTGATTCCGCCGTGACGATCGGGGCAGCCGCATCGTAGAAATTCAGCGTTTCCAGCCCCGGCAGACGGCTGATGGTTTCGCTCAGCGCGTCGCTGGTCAGCGGCCCAGTCGCAATAATCACCGGGCCATCCGGGATTTCCGTGACTTCCCCGCTGACGACCTCCACCAGCGGATGCTCCCGCAGACTTTTCGTGATATGCCCGGAGAACGTCTCACGATCAACCGCCAGCGCACCGCCCGCCGGAACGCGCGCCAAATCAGCCGCTTCCATCACCAGCGAGTGCATCAGGCGCATTTCTTCCTTCAGCAGGCCGACGGCGTTCGTCAGGCGATCACTGCGCAGAGAGTTCGAGCAGACCAGCTCCGCAAACAGCGGACTATGATGCGCCGGGGACATCTTCTCCGGCTTCATTTCAATCAGCGTGACGGCAATCCCTTGCCGCGCCAGCTGCCACGCCGCTTCGCTGCCCGCCAGCCCTGCGCCGACGACCGTTGCGTGCAGATTACTCATCCGCTTCCTCCTCGCTTGCCTGCACCTCAATGCGGTGGTGGCACGTTTCATTGGCGCACAGGTGCCATACTTCGCCCTTGCGGCCGCGCTTTTCCACCATATAGCTGCCGCAGACAGGGCATTTCTCCGTCACCGGCTTCTCCCACGACACAAAGTCGCATTCCGGGTAGCGCTCGCAGCCGTAGAACTTACGGTTCTTGCGGCTCGTCTTTTCCATCAGGCGCGCACCGCACTTGGGGCACGGCGCGTCAATGTAAGTGACAATCGGCTTGGTATTGCGGCATTCCGGGAAGTTCGGGCAAGCCAGGAATTTGCCGAACCGCCCCATTTTGTAGACCATCATCGCGCCGCACTTGTCGCACGGCACGTCGCTCGGCTCGTCCTTGACCTCCACCTTTTCAATCTGCTGCTCCGCCAGCTTCAGCGTCTGTTCAAACGGCGGGTAGAAGTCGCGCAGAATCTGCTTCCAGTCCATTTCGCCTTCTTCCACCTTGTCCAGCTTGTCTTCCAGCTCGGCGGTGAACTCCACATCAACAATGTCCTCGAAGTACGTTTCCATCATGCTCGTCACCATGCGTCCCAGCTCGGTGGGATACAGGCGCTTCTTTTCCCGGCTGACGTAACCGCGAGAAATGATGGTCGTGATGGTCGGCGCATAGGTAGACGGGCGTCCGATGCCCTTTTCCTCCATCATGCGCACCAGCGACGCTTCTGTGTAGCGGGACGGCGGCTGGGTGAAGTGCTGCTCGCTGGCGACATCGGCGACCGCCACAGCGTCACCCTCGGACAGCTGCGGCAGCGTCGTTTCGCTCGACGCCACGTCGTCATCCGTGCTTTCCTCATACACCGAGGTGAAGCCCGCAAACTTCTTGTGTTCGCCGTAGAAGCGCATTCCAACGCCATCGCCGCTGATTTCCATCGTCATCGTTTCGTAGAGGGCGGGCATCATCTGGCTCGCCAAGAAGCGATTGTAAATCAGCTTATAGAGGTTGTACTGCTCCTTCGTCAGCGACGGCTTGATGCTGTCCGGCGTGCGGTGGACGTCGGTCGGGCGGATGGCTTCGTGCGCGTCCTGCGCGTTCTTGCGCCCCTTGTACTCGTTCGGCTTCTCCGGCAGATAGTCGCTGCCGAAACGCTCCGGGATGTACTCGCGCAGGGCATTCAGGGCTTCATCTGAAATGCGAACGCTGTCCGTACGGATGTAGCTGACAATACCCTGCGTGCCCTCGCCTTCAAGGTCAATGCCTTCGTAGAGCTGCTGGACAACCTGCATCGTCTTTGCCGTCGTGAAGCCCAGTTTTCTGCTGGCTTCCTGCTGCAAAGAGGACGTCGTGAACGGTGCGGCAGGCATCTTGCGCTTTTCGCTCATTTTGATGCTGTTGACCGCAAAATGTGCTTTCTGAATGCGTTCGACTGCTTTCTGCGCTTCCTCCGCATTGGCAATCACCGATTTCTGCCCGTCGAGCGTGGCAAGGCGCGCCGTGAAGTGCAGCTTGCGCCCATGCGCCTGGTGCGCCAGCAGCTTGGCGGAAATCTCCCAGTATTCCTCCGGGATAAACGCCTCGATTTCTTCCTCGCGCATCACCACCATGCGCGTCGCGACAGACTGCACACGGCCGGCGGAAAGCCCCTTCTTAATCTTCGCCCACAGCAGCGGGCTAATTTTATAGCCGACGAGACGGTCCAGCACACGGCGTGCCTGCTGCGCGTCCACGCGCCCCATATCCACCGGACGGGCGGACTTCAGCGCGTTCTGAATCGCCTTTTTCGTCACCTCGTGAAACTCAATGCGGCACGGCTGGCTTGGATCCATGTTCAGCACATGGCTCAAATGCCATGAAATCGCTTCTCCTTCGCGGTCCGGGTCAGTTGCGAGGTAAATCTGCGACGCGGTGCGCGCCTCTTTGCGGATGCGGTTAAGAATTTCGCCGCGCCCGCGGATCGTGATGTACTTAAGGGCAAAGTCGTTGTCCACGTCCACGCCAATCTGGCTTTTGGGCAGGTCGCACACATGCCCCTGCGAGGCTTCGACCTTGTAGCCCTTGCCCAGAAATTTGCTGATGGTTCGCGCCTTGGCGGGAGATTCGACAATAATGAGTTTCTGCTTGGCTGCCGTCATGGTTGTTTACGCCTCCGATAAATTTGGAAATGAGAGAAGGGCTATTCTGTCGCCCTGCAATAGCTTTTTCCGGGCAGTGCCTTCACTGCACCGAGGATTTGCAGCATAGTCAATGAGGCCATCAGCTTTGATGCGTCCAGCCCCGTCTGCGAAGCCAGCTGATCAAAGGAACGCTCACCGTCCGCCAAGGCATCGTAAATCCGCTTCTGCACGTCGTCCATCGGCGGCAGCGGGATTTCAGGCGCTTTAGGCGGTTCCGGCGGGGGCGCTTTCTGCTCCATCACAGGCGGAGCTTTCGGTGCTTTGGCCGGAGCGGGCTGCGTTTCCTTTTTTCGGGGTGCGGGGCGCGGCTGACCCGTATCCTGCCGCTTCGGGATGCTTGCGGCGGGCTGCCAGTCCATGTCCTCCAGAATATCCTTCGCGCTTGTGAAGTAGACTGCGCCTTCCCGCAGGAGTTGATGCGCCCCTTCGGACATCGGCGCGTCCGGAATGCCCGGATAAGCGAACACATCCTTGCCCTGATCCAGCGCGTGATGCACGGTCAGCATACTGCCGGAGCGGATGCGCGCTTCCATCAGCACCACCGCATGACCGAGTCCAGCCAGAATGCGGTTGCGCACCGCAAAGACGTACTTGCTTGACTGCATATCCGGCGGATATTCACTCAGCAGCAGCCCACCTTGTGAAAGAATTCGTGCTTTCAGCGCCACGTTTTCCGATGGATACGGCACGTTCAGCCCGCTTGCCGCTACGCCGATGGTCGGGCTGCCGCCGTCCAGGCACCCCTCATGCGCCGCCGCATCAATGCCGACCGCCAGTCCGCTGACGATGCACACGCCCTGCTTGCTCAAATCGCGGCAGAGCGATTTTGTTGCCGCAATGCCTGCAACCGTCGCGCTCCGCGAACCGATAACGGTGATGCACCTGCCCTCCGCCGCGCGCAAATCCCCCTGATAGAAGAGCATGTACGGTGGTTCGGGAATGTTTCGCAGGGATTCCGGATACATATCGTCCGCCATCGAGACAAGCCCCATATTCCACTTCCGCATGGTCACGAGCATATCATGCAGTTTCTCCCGCGACGCGCTTGCCCGCAGCAGCGACAGGCTGTAATCCGAAATCCGGTTCTGCAAGGATGCGCCGTGGTCGCGCTGAAAGGCATCATACGCGGCTTCTGCGCTTCCGTATTCATCCAGCAGCTTTTTCAGCCGTCTGCTGCCTAACATTCCCTGCGCCAGCCACGCCAGACAGGCCTGCTCGCGGGTATATCGCATTCGCCACGCCTCCTTTGCAGAAAAGCCAGATTCTGGTGCTGCTAGCCGTTTTGCATAGTTCTTTAAGAAAAACACCTTCGCAGCACATTGAACAATGCTATCACAACTCGGATGAAAAATCAACGGGCAAATGATGCGCATATGGAAACTACTTTGATTTTTGCCAAAAACATCGTTGCACTTTTGTGCATTCTGCTGTTATTTAATCGCAAAATCCGTCTCCGGAAGCAGATATGGCGTGAGAATTTCCGCAATTTTCGTATAACCTTCCGCGTTCGGATGCAGCCCGTCACTGAGCAGTTCGGGATAGGCGTATTCGCCCGCTTTGGGGCAGAACGCGCTGTACGCATCCACAAACGTTACGTTTGGCGTCTTATTGGCGAACCGCTTGAACGCCAGATTCAGCAGCGTAATTTTCCCCTGCTGACCGCTGTAAAATGCGCTCGTCGTGGGCAAAGTGCTGAGAATCACAAACTGGCAGTCCGGGTTATTCGCCTGCACCGTCTCAATCATGGCGGCGTAATTCTGCACGATTTCTTCCTTTGTATAGCCGTGTCCGATGTCGTTAATGCCGCAGATGAACACAATCTGCCGATAATTACGCGCCGCCAGCTCCCCAATACGCGCGCGGCACTCCAGCGTCGTCTGCCCGCCGATGCCGTAATTCGCGCAGTCGCTGCGGCCAAGAATCGTGTTCCAATCACCGTAAAGCAGCTTCGCGTTCTGGCAGATGCTGTCGCCAATGAAGGCAATGCCGGTATCCGGGCGATCCCAGCGGCCGTCGGACGTATCCACCACATCGCCCGTTCCCGCAAAATACGCCAGCTTATGCAGCGTCACGGGCTGTTTGCCCGACGAATACACGCTAATTTGATCCAGCCGGGCGAAATTCGACCCGAACGCCATTGCCATCGCGCTTTCATCGAAATACGCCCCATAGCGCCCTTCGGACACCTCCACCGTCTCCGAGGCATTCACCTTCGCCCACTGTGTCGCGCCGGAATGGCTGGAAAGTGCCAGATACACACCGTATTTCGCGCCGCTGTACTCGACGTAAAGCCGGCTGTCCGTGCGCATCTGCGACGCATCGAATGTGCCGCCGACGTGCTGCGTGAATCGGAAGACAAGGCACTCATTCTGTGCGGTGGACGTCGCCGCACCGCTGAACAGCACCTCATCCGCGCCCAGCGAATCCGTCTGCGCCGCCCCGCACCATGCAACCTTGTGAATCACCATCGTCTTGGTGGATACGGACGTGCCGACGCAGATTTGATCTGCTGCCGCGAAATCCATGCTGCCATACGCCATCCGGCACTGCTCAAACGAAAAGACCGCCGTGTACATTCCATCCGTCTGCGTGCAGGTGGACGGCACGTTGATTTGCGCCCACACGCCGCCTTCCCAGTCGGACAGCGCCAGATAGACGCCATTTTGCACCCCGTCATACGTCACGGCAAAATACCCGTTTTCGGAAATCAGCGACGGGTCAAACGTGCCGTTAACGTTCGTTGTGTCAATGGTCAGCGCAAGATTCCAGCCGCCCGACGCGGGTTGGCTGCCCTCAAACAGCACCGTCTCCGTCATCGGTTCTTCTGCCAGTGCAAGACCAAGCAGCAAACAGCTGAGCAAACATACCAGCAGACACTTTTTCTTCATGGTTGCGACTCCTCTTCTCGGTTATGCTGCTTTGATTATACGCTATTTTCCCGTTTCCTGTCAAGCGTGGAAAAATGCCCGATCCGCGCGAGCAGACCGGGCAAGCAATGATCAAACCGTACCCGTGACGACAAGCGTTGCCATGCCGGGCGTAATTGTCACTTCGCCCGTCGTCGCATTGCGGGTGTAGGTGGCGGCGGGAATCAGCAGCGGTGTCAGCGTGCGGAAGGTCGCGCCGTCGTAGGTGTAATCCGTGCCGGCAGTCAGCGCCGTGCCGTTCAGCGTCACGCTCGTGATTGTCAGCGCAGGCGTGAACGTATCCGTCAGTGACACGTTGTCCGTCGCCGTCGTTGCCGTTGCGCCACGGTTTTGCAGCGTGAAGGTGTACGTCAGCGCACCCGCCTCCGTCACCGTCGTCGGACACATGGATTTGATAACGCTCAAATCCGGCGCGGGGTCAGCATTCACGGTTGCTTCCGCCGTCAGGGGCGCCGCGAGTCCGCCGCCTGTCACGGTTGCGGTGTTCGTCACGCTTTCCTCAGCGCCGTAGGGTGTGAACTGATTTGTCTTGACGGCGTACATCAGCGTGGTGTTGCCGCCCGCGGGAATCGACAGTCCTGTCACCGTCAGCGGACTGGTTGCCGCGATGGTCGGCGTCGCCTGCAGGATGCCGTTACGGTAGTAACGCAGCGTATCGCTCTGATACGTCATCGGAACGACCGCTGCAGTACCCGCCGCAGGGGTATACGTGCCCAGGTTATCCGTCAGCGTCAAACCCGTCAGCGCCGCCGTACCGGAATTAACAAGCTGCACGGCGTAGGTGATCGTATCGCCGTTTTGGTAGGCTGCCGGAATCGCGGTCTTGCTCACGGACAGCACCTCGGTCAACACGCCCGTCACCACATTGGAGGGAATCGACTGGTTGTTATAAGAAAGCGTTGCCTGATTCGTGAACGTTGTCGGCATCGCGAAATTCCTCCTTTCCCGGCGCTGTCAATCAGCTTTCCGGGGCACTTTCAAGCTATGCCGGACGTTTTGCGTTGGTGCGCAAAAAAGCGGCGCGCTCCGCTATGGATACGGAAGCACGCCGCAGGTTTATGCTTTTTTCTCCGCCGATTTGACCAGCCGTGGGTCACGGCGCACCCATTCGCCCACCAGCCGATACAGCGCCGCCGTCAGCGGGACGAACAGCACCATGCCGGAGATGCCCATCATGCCGCCGCCAATCAGCACTGCCGCCAGAACCCACAAGCCCGGCAGCTTCAATTTGCTGCCGACCGTGTGGGGGTAAATCAGGTTGCCTTCGACCTGCTGGAGCAGGAAGAGGTAAATCAGGAATTCCAGTGATTTTGCAGGCGAAATCGAGAAGAGCATGATGCAGCCAACCGCTGCGCCAATGTATGGACCGATAATCGGAATCAGCGCCATCATGCCGACGAACGTACCCAGCATCAGCGCGTAATCCAGCCGCAAAAGCGTCATGCCGATGGTACAGAGTGTGCCCAGAATCACCGCTTCGGTGCACTGACCGACGATATAATTATGGAAGCAGTCGTCCAGCGTTGAGATGATGTGCATGGCACGCGCCATCCGCGTATCACCCAGAACACGGTGCAGCAAATTGCGGCTCTGGCGCTGGAGTGTCTCTTTGCCGATGAGAATGTTGAAGGTAAAAATCAGCGACATTAGGAGGGAGAGAATCGAGCCGACAAGCGAGGTGGTGAAGCTGACCGCCGTATTGACGACATTGCCCGCGCCGTTGAAGAGCAGATTCGCCGCGCGCTCGATAATCTCGCGCCATTCCTGTTCCGTTGCAGGCAGAACGAGGTTATAGTCCACCATCAGCGCTGCAATCGTCGGATTCTCCATCAGCTTGTCGTACATCTGGCGCAGAACGCCCGGCAGCGATGACAGAAGCACCTGAACGCAGGAGATTAGCTGTGGCAGGATAATCTGAATCAGCGCAACGATAACCGCAACCAGCGTCAGGAACGCCAGCGCCATGCAGACCGGGCGGCGCATGGCATTCCACACCTTTTTCTTTGTGGTTGGCGCCATATGCCGCTCGTAGAAGCGCATGAGGATATTGAGGACATAAGCAATTATCGCGCCGTTAATCAGCGTTCCCGCTGCCGCCAGAAAGAGGTTGAACAGGCCGACCAGACCGTCCCAGTAGTGAATCGCCAGATACAGCAGAAATGTTACGATTCCTATATTGATGCAGGTTTTCTTGTCGATGTTCATGTTTGGTTTCCTCCGTGGATCACTCGCTGTCACCGAAATTCATGTTGGCGTAGATGCGCTCCATTCGCTCGTTCGGGAATCGTGCGTCCATCACGCTGCCAATCCACGTTTTCGGCGGTTCATCGTGCAGGCGTTCCGACCAGCGGTATACCGCCGCCGCGGATACAAGGCAGTTGACCGCCAGAAAAATCGACAGCACCCATGTGAGAATTTTTCCCGCGCGGTTCGGCAGTTTCAAAATCCACTTCGCCATCAGCGGGTAGATATCCTTAATCCACAGGATACCCAGCGCACCCCAGAACAGCGAATACAGCAGGCAGATTCGCCCGTTGATGTTAAACGGCACGCGGCTGTAATCCCACGAGCGCGAACCGAAAAGCACCTCCTGCAGCCACGAGCAGACGTATTCGACGACGCTGCCGACAACAAATCCACCCAAGAAGCTCAGCCACCTGCCGCGGTTGCGGAAACGGTAGAGGATGATAGACAGCGACGCCGCGCCCACGCCGTAGAGCATGTTGAACGGTCCCCAGACAAGCCCCGACCGGCTTTCCAGATAGCCGTGGCGCGCAAAGCACCACAGCAGCTCCAGCATCACGCCCGCAAAGCTGCCGATAAAGACTATCAGGGCGATTTTGTAGCCGTTCATACCGCGCGCGAAGAAGGATTTTTCCTCCTCCTGCACATCGATGGCCGTGTTCGACGGCGGATTGATGCGATACCACTTTCGGTTGAGGGACTTCGCCACATCCGCGGCACGCGCGGACAGCTCATCTACGGTGGAGGATGCGATTTTGTGTGCCGACGACAGGTTCTCTTTCGCCTGCTGGAGACTTGCAATCTCCGCCTGCACCTGCTTTTCCAACGCCTCGGGAATCTCCGTATCGCACTGCGCCAGTTCCGCAATACAGGTGTCTTGAATCATCTTGCGCTCCCGACGCGCCTGATTGAGCGCATCCTGACTCAGCTTCTCCAGTTCTGTCTGCTCGCGCGCGGTGTTATTTTCCTGTGCCATGAGCTTCCTCCTGTTTTGCTTCTTCGCCTGTCATTTTCTCCGGCAGGGTGACGATAAACCGGCAGCCGCAGGGAGATTGATTCTTCACGCGAATTGTGCCGCCGCAGTCGTCCAGAATCTGCTTGCACAGTGCCAGCCCCAGCCCGTTGCCCTCCTGCTGATGCGAGCTGTCCACCTGATAGAAGCGACGGTAAATGCGTTCCTGCTCCTCCGGTGGGATTCCCGGCCCTTGGTCGGCAATGGCGATTTCAAACCGACCGTCGGTTTGTTTTAACGTAACAGCAATCAATCTGTGCTGTGGGCTAAACTTAACGGCATTGCTGAGCAGGTTCGTCCAGACGTGCAGCATCAGCGTTTCCGGCCCGCGCCACGTCACTTCCGCCAAATCGGCATCAAAGTCAAGCTGTTTAGGCGACCACTGTGCTTCCAGCAGCACAATTGCCTGACGAATCTGCTCGTCCAACCGATAGCATGTCTGCTTCATCGGCATCGTGTGATTGCTGACCTTGCTGAGCAGCAGAATGTTGCCCACCAGTGTGGACAGACGCCGCGTGTTGAGCAGAATCCGCTCGATATACCCCGCCTGCTCCGGCGAAACATCCGTGCTTTGCAGCAGCGTCGTGTAGCCCTCGATAGCGCTCACAGGGGTTTTGATTTCATGCGATACGTTCGACACAAAGTCGGTTTGCAGCGTCTCCGTTTCGCCCAGCGCCTCCACCATCCGGTTGAAGCTGTCATAGCTGTCCGCAATTTCGTTGATGACGCTGTTCGTCGTCAGGCGGACGGCGAAATTCCCGCTGGCAACCTGCTTCATGGCGCGGCTCAGCCGTACAACCGGACGCAGCAGCAGCACGTTCACCACCGTCGCCGCCGTCAACCCAATCGTCGTGCCGAAGAGAAGCAGCCACACCAGTGGATGTACTTCAATCGTCTCGTGCAGCAAGTTTTCCAGCAGCGCCGTGAGCAGCGTTGCAATCAGCAGCGTACCGAGAATCTCTGCAATCGCCGCCAAGGTAAACAGCACGCGAATATCCAGCTTGCCGCGCCCCTTCTCCTGCTGCTTCATGCCTTAACCACCTTATAGCCCACACCGCGCATGGTTACAATATGAAAATCTGGATTATCACGGAAGCGCTCACGCAGGCGGCCGATGTGCACATCCACCGTGTGGCTGTCCGAATCGGAATCGTAGCCCCAAATGTCGTCCATCAGCTGCTGGCGCGTGAAGATTTTACCCGGATATGCCGCCATCTTGTAGAGCAGCATGAATTCCTTCTGCGGCAGAATCATGCTGGTTTCGCCGCGCGTCACGGTCAGCGAGTCGCACTCCATCACCGTTTCGCCGATGACCTGCCGGTGCTCGTTCATCATCTGCACCCGGCGCAGCAGCGCACCGACGCGCAGCACCATCTCGCTCACGTTAATCGGCTTAACCATGTAGTCATCCGTGCCGGAGAGGAAGCCGAGACGCATGTCGTCAAAAGCGTCGCGCGCCGTAATCATCAGCACGGGCGTCATGACGCTCTTTTTGCGCAGCGAGCGCACCAGCTCGTAGCCGTCCATCACGGGCATCATGATATCCGAAATAATGAGGTCGACATACTCTTCCGCCAGCGCATCCAGCGCTTCCTGACCGTTTGAGACCATGCGCGTGTGATAGCCGTTTTTCTCCAGCACATGCGAAAACAGCTGGCACAGCTCCGTGTCATCCTCGACGATGAGGATTTTGAACATGCTTTCGCCTCCCTGTCTCCGTCAAGTCCACCAGAGCAGATGCACCGCCGGCTTCTCCCGCTCCTCGGTGCTGATGTGCAGGCGCACCAGCACCATGCCCGTCATGCACAGCGTACCGAAGCAAATCCACAGCGGCACTTCCATCAGCAGCATCCCCAGCGGCAGCGTGAAGTATGTCACCCGTGTGCGGGACAGATTCGGCGTAATCCGCAGAATCGTCGAATAGAAGATGAAGATACACGCCAGCACCAGCACCGGCGTCCAGAATGGCAGCAGCCCCAGCAGGCAGCCGAACGTCGTCGCAATGCCTTTACCGCCCTTAAACGAGCGTGTCGCCGGGAAAACGTGCCCCGCGACCGGCGCGCAGAGCACCAGCGGCGCAAGGGGCGTCAGCAGCGCATCGGGCAGATAGTGCATATACAGCGCCACGTGAACCATGCCTTTGAGCATATCGCCCGCCAGCGTCAGCACCCCGCACCAGAATCCGCCGTGCACAAACGCATTCGCCGCGCCGGGGTTTTTGTCCTTCGCAGCCGACGCAATTTCTTTGTGGAACACGCGCGAAAAGACCTCCGCATACAGCACGCAGCCGGAAAGATATCCTAACAGCAGATAAAGCAGGTCACGCACCTGATTCACCGCTCCTTTCGCCTTTCGTTACTTCCAGTTTCGCTTCCATTGCTGACGGCGGCGGAAATCGCGGATGCGCTGGATCAAATCGCCATAGAAGAACAGAATAACGTTGAGCAGGCTCATCACCAGCGCCAGAATGCCCAAGAGATTGCTCGTCAGCAGCTGCTGCACAACCGGCAGCAGATAGACCAGCGCCAGCCACTTCATCTTGACCGGAATGATAATCAGGTTGACCTCTGTCTCCGGAAAGAGGACGGCGCACGCCAGAAATAGCGACAGATTGAGGTAGGTGTTCGTCGCATAGCCAGTAATCAGACCGGCGAGAATCGCGCCGAGCATCCCGCAGAGGTAGTATACCGTAAAGCGGAACGTGCCCCATGTGTTCTGCAGTGACGTACCCAGATACCAGTAGAACATGAGCGAAATCAGCAGAAACACAGGCGAGGACGACGGCGGCATGAAGATAAATGACACCAGCCGCCAGATTTGCCCGTGGAAAATGGCTTCACGGTCGAACATCAGGTAATACGACAGGCTGATGTGATACGCCGCCAGCAGATAATCCGCCACATAGGTGACACCCATGCCGATGCAGAGAATCATCATCAGCTTCGGGATGCCGAAGTACCGTCCAAAACGCCGTTCACCACGGCTGAGAAGCTTTTCAAACACAGTCGTTTTCCTCCTTCAAAGGATTCTTTGCAGAGTCCCCTTTCTTTATTCTATTCGACACAGAAGGGCTTTTGTCCTGCTGAATCCACACAGAAATATCGTCTTCCTGTACGTTCTCTTGTGTGGGATTAACTTTTCTTCAATTCCTGTTGACTTTCTTGCAGAGAAAACGGAAATGTCGGGCAAAAGTTCATGGACAATTCACCTTCTTCCTGTATAATAGGGGTGTAAGATGGAAGAAAGAAGGTGTATGGCATGAGCTACATCTCGTTTGAAGATGTCTGCAAGGACTACCCGGCGGGCAACACCGTTGTTCACGCGTCCGATCATGTCAATTTTCACATTGAAAAGGGCGAGTTCTGCGTGGTGCTGGGGCCGTCCGGCGCGGGCAAAACCACCGTGCTGAACCTGCTCGGCGGCATGGACAAAGCGACCAGCGGGCGAATTATTGTTGGGGATAAGGAAATCACCGGGCTTCGCTCGCCTCAGCTGACGGAATACCGCCGCCACGACGTGGGTTTCGTCTTTCAGTTCTACAACCTGATGCCGAACTTGACGGCGCTGGAGAACGTCGAATTGGCGCAGCAGGTCTGCGAACGTGCGCTTGATCCGCGTGAAGTGCTGGAGCAGGTTGGGCTGGGACAGCGAATGAACAACTTCCCTGCCCAGCTCTCCGGCGGCGAGCAGCAGCGTGTATCCATTGCCCGCGCGCTGTGCAAAAACCCGGCGCTGCTGCTCTGCGACGAGCCGACCGGCGCGCTGGACAGCAAGACGGGCGAACAGGTGCTGGATCTGCTGACCCGCCTGTGCCACGATTACAGCACAACGGTCGTCATCATCACGCACAACGCCAGCATTGCGCCGCTGGGCAACCGCCTGATTCGGATGCGCAACGGCAGCGTGCAGGAAATGACCGTAAATGAACATCCCGCGAAGGTGGCTGATATCACATGGTAACGCAGAGCAGCGGGAAAAAGTATCATGGAACGCTGACGAAAAAACTCTTCCGCGACATGAGCCGCAGCGCCATGCAGTTTCTCGCCATGTTTCTCCTCTGCGCAATGGGCACATGGTGCTTCAGCGGACTGGACGCGAACTGGCGTATGCTGGAGCTATCCACCGAAACGCCGATTGCGCAGAGCAATCTGGCGGATTTCTGGGTGAAAGGATCGTCGTTTGGCAAGAACGACATCCTGAAGCTGCGGAATCTGACCGGTGTGAAGGATGTGCAGGCGCGCGTCACGCTGGAGATGGACTGCCCTGACTTAGGCGACGAAGTGACCCTGATGGTGCACGGCTATGACGGCGACATGCGCATCTGCACGCCGATTATCCGCACGGGCAGCGAGCTTTCCGCATCGGATACGCGCGGCTGTCTGCTGGAGGAGCAGTTCGCGCAGGCGCACAATTTGTCCGTCGGCGACACGGTGAAGGTGTCCTATGGCGGCGTGTCGCTCACCTTTTTCGTGCGCGGCACAATTCTCTCCGGCGAATACCTTGTGACGGCGAAGAACATCACGCCGCAGCCGGACATCTACGGCTACATGTACGTCAGCGCAAAAACCATGGCGGCGTTCCCGTTCACCGAAATGCTGGTGAAAGCATCATCTGACGCAGACCTGACGCAGGTTCGCGCCGAAATCATGAACACCTGCCCGACGGCGCTGATTGTAGACAAGGACACACACAGCGGCACGCTTTCAGCGCGTAACTTCGTCAGCATGTTCCGCAGTCTGTCCTACTTGTTCCCGGTGCTGGTTTTCGCGGTCGCGGCGATGATTGTCGTCAACACGCTGACGCGCATGATTGAGAATCAGCGCGTACAGATGGGCACGCTCAAAGCGCTGGGCTACCGCGATCGGCAGATTCGGCTGCACTACCTCAGCTACGCCATCGTGCCGTCCGTCGCAGGTTCGCTGCTGGGCGTGCTCACGGGGCAAATCAGCATTCCGTACATTCTTTGGCCGATTGTCTCGACGAACGTGCGTTATCCGGCGCGCCTTCACGCCCCGATTTCCGGCATCACTTGGCTGATTGCCGTGCTGTCCGTGGTCATGTGTCTGCTGATTTGCCTGCACACCTACAACCGCGCGGCGCGGGAAACGACAGCAAGCCTTTTGCGCCCAAAGCCGCCGAAATCCGGCTCACGCATCCTGCTGGAGCGGATTCCCCGGCTGTGGGGGCGTTTTTCCTTCAACACGAAGATGATTATCCGCAACATTTTCCGCAACAAGGGGCGTTCATTCCTGTCGCTGGTGGGCATCCTGTGCTGCAATATGCTGATCATCTGCTCCTTCGGCTTGCAGGAATCCATCAACACATTTATCGACGATTACTACACGCACACCCTGCGCTACGACGTGCGCGCGAACCTGATTTCCGGACAGGCATCCTCGCTTGACCACTACCGTGAGACGCTGAACGCCATGAAGGTGGACGGCATCATGGAGCAGTCCGTCAGCCTGCGCAGTGAAACGAACCTGCGCTCCTGTTTGCTGACCGTGATGACGGACGACCAGACTTCCATTGCCTTGGGCGACAATGCGACGTTCCTGACGCTGCCGCGCACCGGCACCGCCATCAGCAGGAAGTTAGCCGGTCTGATGAACGTGGGGCTGGGCGACACCGTGAGCATCTGTCTGCCCGGAGACAGCGACACCATTTCGCTGACCATCAACGCGCTGGCGGACACAAACATCGGTCAGGGCCTGTTCATGAGCAAGGAAGCGTGGGAAGCGTGCCGCAAGGGCGATTTCCAAGTGACAACGCTGCTGATTACCGCGCCGACGCCCGCCTGTTCGCACCTGCTGGAGGAAATGGACGAGGTGGGAACGCTTCTCTATCCGGCGAAACAGCTGGTGGAAATGTCCAGCATTATGGACTCGACAACGGCGGCGTTCACGATTCTGAGCGTTGCGGCGCTGGCACTGGCGTTCATCATCTGCTACAACATGGGGCTGATGAATTTCAGTGAGCGCGTCCGTGATTACGCAACCTTGAAGGTGCTGGGCTACCATCAGAGGGAAATCCGCCGTCTGATGCTGCGCGAGAACAACTACATCTCCATCATCGGTGTTCTGCTGGGAATTCCGCCGGGATTCCTCATCACCACCATTATCCTCAAAATGTGTGAATACGATTCAATGGTTTTCCCGACGCATGTCACCTTTCCGTCCGTCGCGGGCGCTTGCGCAATTACCTATGTGTTCGCGTTCCTGATTCAGTTGCTGCTGACGCGCAAGGTTCGGTCGATTGACATGGTGGAGGCGCTAAAGAGCGTCGAATGACAAGAGAATCAACGAAAGGATGATTTCTGCTATGAAAAAGCTGTTTGCTCTCCTGCTTGCGCTGGCGGTGGTCGGGTCTATCGCACTGGCTGACCCGGCTTCGCTCACGGGCTGCTCCGTGTCCAGCGGCATTGTGAATGCGGTGAATTACGTTGATATTACCGCGCCGTTCTCCGGCACACTCCAGCCCTTCACCTGGGAAGCGGGCGACCTTGTGAACGCGGGCGATTTGCTGTTCTCCATGCGCACAACCACGATTTACGCCACGGAGGATGCGACCGTACAGGCAATTTACTGCGCCGCGGGCGACGACGCTGCTGCCGTTGCCACCCGCTACGGCGGGCTGATTGCCATGCGCCCGGAATCCGAATGGGTGATTGCGGGCAGCATCACGACGGCGTACGACAAGCGTGACAACCGCGTGGTGGACGTGGGCGAAACGCTGTACTTCCGCTCCAACAAGGAAGGGCGTTCGGTCGGCACGGGGCGCGTAACAATGGTATCCGGCGCGGAATACATGGTGGAGGTGCTCACGGGCGAGTTTGAGCCAGGTGAGGTACTCTCCCTCTTCCGCGACAAGAACCGCACTGCCAGCGACCAAGTCGGGCGCGGCGTTGTGAACCGGCGTGACACGCTGACGGCGGTCGGGCAGGGACGCGTGGCGGAAGTGCTGGTGAAGGTGGGCGACCAAGTGAAAAATGGTACGCCGCTGCTCCGCCTGATGCCGACTGCTACCACCCCGGATGCCTCCCCGGACATTACGGCAGCGCAAAACGGCGTGATTGGTACGCTCGCCGTGCAGCCCGGTCAGCAGGTGTACGAAGGGCAGCTGCTGGCGCGCCTGATGCTGGTGGACAAGCTGGAAGTCGTCGCGCAGGTGGACGAGGTAAACCTGAAGAACCTCTATGTGGGCGACAAGGTGTCCGTGACGCTGGATATGGACGAATCGAACGTGCTCACCGGCACGGTAACGGAAATCGGCAATCTCGGCACGACGGTGCAGAATGCCGCGTACTTCCCCGTGCATGTGGAGCTGACGACGAACCAGATTCCGCTGGGCGCCAGCGCGTCGGTATACATTCCGAACAACAAGTAATACTATTTCCAAATTCACCTGCACCAGCTGCTCGTGCCTTGGCGCATTCTCATTTGGAAATAGTATAAAACAAGAAGCAGCTTCCGCCCCAAATTGGGGATGTCGGAAGCTGCTTCCTTACTTTCTCAACGGTTTCTCTGCTGCCGCTACCATCGCCCGCATAATCTCCGATGGATGCAGCAGTTCGCCGTGCTGCGCCATGCTGTACGTCTGGTTGCCCGCGACAATTACATGATCCAGCACAATGATGCCGACACCCTCCAGCAGCTGCTGCAAATAGCGTGTTGTGCAGATATCATCCTCCGACGGCAGGGCAACGCCTCCCGGATGATTATGGCACAATACAACGCTGTGCGCGTTGCTGTTCAATGCGGCTTCCAGCACCAAGCGCGGGTACGCCGTCACCGCTGAAAGCGTGCCCTCCGTCACCTTGCGATTGCAGATAATGCTGCCATCTGCCGTCAAGCAAATGACATAAAACTGCTCCCGCCGGTAGCCCGCCATCATCGTTCGGCAGTAATCCAGCGTCACCTGCCGACTTTCCAGCTTGCTCCGCACCTGATTCACTTCATCAGAATAGCGGCGGAACAGCGGCAGAATCAGCGAAAGCAGCGTCGCGCTCTCCTCGCCGATGCCGTCAATCAGCATCAGCTGCTCCGGCGACGCTTCCAACACCCGCGGAAGCGACCCGAACACATCCATCAGCGCGTGTGCCGTATCGTTCACGTTGCCGCGCGCGCGGCCATAGAAAAGGATCAGTTCCAGCACCTCATGCTCAGAAAAGCCCTCCAAGCCGCTGATTCTGAACCGCTCCCGCATCCGCTTTCGATGCCCGTCGTGCGTTGCTGCCATCATGTTTCCCTCTTTTTCGCAAAATCCACGTCTTATTGTAACGCATTTTTTCGTGATGTGCAAGCACTTCTTTTGTGCTTTCGTGGATTCACAAACGCATCAATCTATGATATAATGCGGGTAGCATTGGTGAATAAAGACGAAGGAATGGAAGCGCAATGTACTTATCCGACCCGATGGTATCCGTGATTGTTCCGGTGTATAACGCCGAAAGCACCCTGCGGCGCTGTGCCGACAGCATTCTGGAGCAGTCCTATCCTGATTTGGAGCTGATTTTGGTGGATGACGGCAGCAAGGATGCCTCGCCCCTGATTTGTGACAGCTACATGCAGAAAGATGCCCGCGTCCGCGTGATTCACAAGCCCAACTCCGGCGCATCCGCCACGCGCAACCTCGGTATTGCCGAAGCCCGCGGGCACTACCTGCAATTTGTGGACAGCGACGACTGGCTGACGCCCGATGCGACAGAAAAGCTCGTCGCCGCCGCCGAAGCGCATCAGGCGGATTTGGTGATTGCGGATTTCTACCGCGTGTCCGGCAAACTCGTCGCCAGCAAGCACCGGGTAATGCCCGTCGGCGTGATGACGCGGCGGGAGTATGCCAGCAAGATGATGGAGAACCCTGCCAGCTTCTACTACGGTGTACTCTGGAACAAGCTGTACCGCCGGGATTTGGTTGTGCAGCATCACCTCGAAATGAACCCCGCGCTGCGCATCTGCGAGGATTTTATGTTCAATCTGGAGTACCTGCGTATCGCCCGGTACATTGTCGCTGTGCCGTCGCCGGTATACTACTACGTCCGCACGAAGAACTCCATTGTTTCCCAGACGTACGGCATGACGACGCTGAAAATCCGCTTGGCGGCGTTTGATGAGTACAAGCAGTTCTACATGGATGTGCTGGATGAAAAGGCGTATCAGAAAGCACGCTTGAAAGTCTACCGTTTTCTGGTGGACGTGGCGATGGATGGCGTTGTGCTGCCCAAGCCCGCGCCCGGCACGCGCAGCTTGAAGGCTGCCGATTCACCGGAAACGCTTGACGATGATTGGGATTTGTAAACGAAGCCCCTGCACCGCCCATTGGCAACGTGCAGGGGCATTATTCTTTTACGTCATTTTGCGTGGTTTGCTCCGACCATAGGCGTGAACCCAGTCCACGACGTTGTAATAAATCAGGAAGATGATGGAGGACAGTCCCCATGTAATCGGGTAAGCCCACGAAATCGTCGTCAATTCCGGGCGAATCGGCACGGCAATGGTGATGTACGTCACGCGGAACACGCACCAGCAGCACAGCATGACAATCATCGGCACAATCGAGCGTCCTGCGCCGCGCAGAACCGCCGCCATTGCGTTGGAGAGCGCCAGCAGGAAGTAGAACGGCGTCATTATCCTCGCGTGCATCGTCCCCAGACGGATAACCTCCTGCACCTGCGCCGCGTCGCCCGACTGGATGAACATCGCAATCAGCGCCGGGATGAAGGCGTAAATCGCCAGACCAATCGCTTCTGCAATGCTGACACACGCAATCAGTCCGAACCGCGCGCCTTTCTTGGCGCGTTCATACTCCTGCGCGCCGAGGTTCTGCCCGATGAAGGTCGTCAGCGCCAAGGTGAAGCTGGTAATCGGCAGGAAGCCAAAGCCCTCAATCTTGGAGTACGCGCCGCAGCCCGCCTGCGCCAGTGCGCCGAAATCATTGATGTTCGTCTGCACGACGACGTTCGCCAGCGCAATCACGGCGTTTTGCAGCCCCGACGGAATGCCGATGTACAGCACCTTTTGGAGCATTCGCCCGTTGAAACGGATTTTCCGCGGAATCAGGCGGTAGGATTCCGTCGCCTTCATCAGCTTCCTCAGGCCGAGGAACGCGCTGACCGCCTGCGAGATGACCGTCGCGAACGCCGCGCCGCCAACGCCCATACCCAGCACGCCGACGAACAGCAAGTCCAGCGCAACATTGAGCATGGCGGAAATAATCAGGAAATACAGCGGATGGCGGCTGTCGCCAACCGCTTGGAAAATACCGTTCACCGCATTATACAGAACAGCAAAAATCACGCCGCCAAAGTACACGCGGAAATACTCAATCGAATTCGGCAGCACGTCCGCCGGCGTGTGCATCCAGTCCAGAATTGTCGGTGTCAGCAGAACCCCAACGAGTGTCAGCACGAGACCTGCGACGATTGCAAACGCAACAGACGTATGCACCGCAATCGAAACATTCTCATGATCCTTTGCGCCCCAGAATCTGCTGACGACAACGCCTGCGCCAACGAAAACACCCTGAAAGAAGCCGATGAGCATGAAAATCAGGTTGCCGGACGAGCCAACTGCCGCCATGGCCTCCGTGCCCAGCACATTGCCCACGATAAACGTATCCGCTACATTGTAGAACTGCTGAAACAGGTTGCCCAGAAAGATGGGAATCGCAAAACAAACCATCAGTTTCCAGATGCTGCCCTGTGTCATGTTTGCCGCGTGCGACTGATTTGCCATTTGGTCTATTCACTCCATTGCTATTTTGACAGAAACCAATTTCATCATAGCACGTTTCGACAGCTTGTCAACGTGTTCGCGGAAAAAGTTGCCCAGCACGAAAAAATTGCAAACGTAAAATTTCGCTTGCAGGGTTGTCATGAGCGGCAAATCATGGTATGATGGTTTTCGGAAAATCCTTTCCAATTATATTAAGGAGTGAAAGGCATGAAATTCTTCATTGATATCCTCAAAGGCATGGTGATTGGGCTTGCCAACATCATCCCCGGCGTATCCGGCGGCACAATGATGGTTTCCATGGGCATCTACGATACGCTGATTTACTGCATCACCCACCTCTTCAAGCAGTTCAAGAAGTCCCTCATGACGCTGCTGCCGTTTGTTGTCGGCATGATTGCCGCGCTGGCGATTCTCTCCAACGTCATCACATGGGCGCTGATGGATGAATTTGCCTCGCTGCCGACGAATACGCTCTTCATCGGACTGATTCTGGGCGGTCTGCCCGCCATTTTCAAGCAGATCAAGGGCAGCAAAAAGCGCGACAGCATCCTTGGCGGCATTCTGTTCGTGCTCTTCTTCGCGCTCGTTATCTTCATGGCAACGCTGAAAGAAACGCAGGATACCGGTGCGGTCATCTCTCTGAGCGTTCTGGAAGTCCTGAAGCTTACGCTGATGGGCTGCATTGCGTCCGCGACGATGGTCATCCCCGGTGTGTCCGGCTCGATGATGCTGATGCTGATGGGCTACTACTACCCCGTCATCGGCGCGATTAAGAACCTTATCAATGCGCTGGTGGCGCTCGATGGCGGCGCGATTCTCTACAACGTGGGCATTCTGCTGCCGTTTGGCATCGGCGTGGTGATCGGCATTTTCGCCATTGCGAAGCTGATTGAGATTCTGCTTGCGAAGTGGAAGTGCATCACCTACGGCGCGATTCTTGGGCTTGTTGTCGCATCGCCGTTTGCCATCCTGATGGGGCTGTCGCTTCCCGGCTTCAACCTCGTGCAGGTGATTGTCAGTGTGCTGACGTTCATCTTGGGCTTCGCCGCCGCGTGGCTGCTGGCACGGAAGGACGAAAAGCCCGCCGCCTGATTTTTGCAAATCGAAAACGCCCCTGTCTGCAATGGACAGAGGCGTTTTTTGATGCCGCGGATGATGCGGATGCGTTATACTATTTCCAGATAAGAATGCGCCAAGATGCGCCGCGAATTTTTCATTCTGGCTAACGTGAATGAAACGCAGCGTAGCAGCGCTACGCTAAGTGGAATGAACGGACGCCAGAAGGGAAAAGGCGCAAGCAGATGGCGCAGGTGAATCTGGAAATAGTATTAGAACATGTTCTTTCGGCGCATAATAACGAAGGCGAACAGTGTCAGGATGATGGAGATGCCGCAGACTGCCGCAAATCCCCACGCCTGCCTCTCAAACGGTACGGGGACGTTGATGCCCCAAATCGTCATAACCAGCGTCGGCACGGCAAAAAGGACGGTCAGCGCGGTCAGCACCTTCATGGTGATGTTCAGGTTGTTGTTGATGATGGAAGCGAACGCGTCAGTGGTGTTGCTCATAATGTCGCGGTAAATCGAGCACATTTCCATTGCCTGCTTATTTTCGATGATAACATCCTCCAGCAGGTCTGTGTCCTCCGGATAGCGCTTGAGGATGTCCTGGCGCATCAGGCGCTCCATGACCAGCGCGTTGCCTTTGAGCGACGTGTTGAAGTAAACCAGTGACTTCTCCAGCTTCATCATTTGCAGCAATTCCTGATTGCGGCTGGTATGCTCCAGCTTTTCCTGAATGTGCTGGCTGGTTTTATCAATCTGCTTCAGGTAGGACAGGAAACGGCCGGCATTGCGCTGGAGAATTTGCAGGATGAAGCGGGTACGCTTGAACGTCCAGAAATTGCGAATGCGCTCCTCGGTGAAGTCGTTGATGATGGGCGTATCGCGCGTGCAGACGGTGATAATCACCTCGTCGCACAGCACGATGCCCAGCGGAATTGTGCTGTACACATAGCCCGTGCCCTCGGTATCAACATACGGAATATCCACAATAATCAGCGTCTGCTGCTTATCCGAGTCGTAGTCAATGCGGGCGGATTCCTCTTCGTCCAGCGCGGCGGGCAGAAAGGTCGGATCAAGGTTGAAGCGGGTGGTCAGACCATCCACTTCCTCCTTCGTCGGGCTTTGCAGATGCACCCATACGCCCTTTTCCAGCGTCGTGCATTCGGTCAGATGATCCTCGATGGTCTTGAAGATTCTTCTCATGTTAGTGCTGCGTCCTTTCAACATTTCCGAAGGAAGGCAGCGCGGTCGGCATCAGTCAGCCGTCAGAGCGCTGCCGATGGGCTCAGGGGTACTATACGGATCACCGTCCATGCGGTCAGACACTCCTTTCCGGCGTTCGCGGGCTGCTTGCCCGAAAGCCACGCCTTTTATCTTACGCCCATTTCCCGCAATTGTCAACGGGGTATGCCGCAAGAAATCAGAAAATGGTGCTTCATATCTATTATCTGCCTCGCCTGTGCCCTCTGGAAATCGTATAAACGGCACGCAGATGCTTTCGCAAATGCTGTTCCTGTGCTGTTTTCGGAGGAAATTTCAGAGAATCAGACGAATTTGCAGAAGAATTTTGTTTTTCCTATGGCTTTTTTACAAAATATCAGTATAATAGAATAAGGAACTCAGCTTAGACTTTTTCAATCAGCGGGAGGTTAGTCCCTATGACCTGTGACCTTCAACGGGCAAACGTGTGGAAGCGCATCTCGGCTTTTTTGTTTGATGTGATTCTGCTGGCGATTGCCTGCGTTCTTTGTGCGTGGGGATTATCAGCCCTGCTGGGATTCGACGCGCAGTACCAGACGCTCATGGCGCGCTATCAGGCCGCGGCAGACGCGTGCGGGCTGGACATGTCCATCATGACCCAGACATACAGCACACTGACTGACGCGCAGCGGGCGCTGGTGGAACAGGCGAACGCCGTGCTCGCCGCTGACGAAACCGCTGTTCATGCGTACGGCATGGTCATCCAGCTGTCGATTCTCATCGTCAGTTTCGGCGTACTGTCGGGTTATCTCCTATTAGAATTCCTCGTTCCGCTCCTTTTCAAAAACGGACAAACCTTGGGCAAAAAGATATTCGGTGTGGCTCTGATGCGCAATGACGGCGTGAGAATCGGTCATGTGACGCTTTTTGTCCGCACAGTGCTGGGCAAATACGCGGTGGAAACCATGATTCCAATCATGGCGGTGATGATGCTGTTCTTCGGCAATCTGAATATCGTTGTGCTGGGCATTGTGCTGATTCTCTCCGTCGCGCAGTTTGTCCTCTTCTTCGCCACGCGAAAACATTCACTGATTCACGATCTTCTTGCTGATACCGTCGCGGTTGATATGGCCAGCCAGATGATCTTTAATACCACGGATGAACTGGTTGCTTACAAAGCCAAGCTCCAAGCAGAAAAGGTCGCGCATCAGACGTACTAAGGCACCACCGCGCAAATCCATCCCGCGGGGCTTTCAGACGATACTTCCGCCTGCTTCAAAAGCGGCGAAGGCATGTCACTACGATGACAAAGGGCAAAGAAAGGGGATTCTATGAAAATCGTTTTGCAGAACCTGACCAAAATCTTCCCGAGCCGCAACAAAAAGTCCGGCGAAGAAGTGGTAGCAGTCAACAATTTTGACTTTACCATCCCGGATGGAAAGCTGATTGGCCTTCTTGGCCCGTCCGGCTGCGGCAAAAGCACGACGCTGTACATGATTAGCGGTCTGCAGAAGCCATCCAGCGGAAAAATCTTCTTCGGGGAGGACGATGTGACCGATTTGTCCACGGAAAACCGCGGCATTGGTCTGGTGTTCCAGAATTACGCGCTCTATCCCCATCTGACGGTCAAGCAGAACATCCTCTTCCCTTTGCAGAACCTCCGCGGCAAGGACAAGATGACCAAGGAAGCCATGCTGGAGCGTGCGCATGAGGCCGCCCGGCTGGTGCAGATTGAGGAACTGCTGGAACGCAAGCCCAGCGAGCTTTCCGGCGGTCAGCAGCAGCGCGTCGCTATCGCCCGCGCGCTGGTGAAGATGCCCCGCGTGCTGCTGCTGGACGAGCCGCTGTCCAACCTTGACGCCCGCCTGCGCCTGCAGACGCGCGAGGAAATCCGCCGCATCCAGAAGGAAACGAAGATTACCACCGTTTTCGTCACGCACGACCAAGAGGAAGCCATGTCCATTTCCGACATGATTGTCGTTATGAAGTCCGGCGTGGTGCAGCAGATTGGCAAGCCGCAGGAGGTCTATGACAACCCGGCGAACCTGTTCGTTGCGAACTTTCTCGGCACGCCGCCTATCAACATCTTCACCGGCCATGTCAAGGGCGAGCGTCTGTTCATCGGCGTGGACAATGTGATGGATGTGCCCGGCGTGAAGGATCAGGACGTGTTCGTCGGCATCCGCCCCGAAGGCTTCATCCTCGACATGGAATTCGGCACGCTGTGCTGCAAGCCGCAGAACGTCGAGGTCATGGGGCGCGACGTGTCCGTCGTCTCCACGCACGAAGCCTCCCAGAAGCCGACGGTGCGCTCCATCATCGACGCGGACAACAAGGTAGATGCTTCCGCCGATGTCGTGCGCTACCGCATCAAGCCGCACAAGATCTTCCTGTTCACGCGGGATGACGAGGGCGTTCGCATTCCGTTCGAGGTGAAGTAAGATGGTAGAAAGCAAGCATCAATGGAAAGCATGGCTCTATCTCGCCCCCGCCATCGTGCTGCTGCTGGTCTTTACGGTCTGGCCGATTATCAACACGGTGCGGCTGGCATTCCTGAATGACTACAACAGCCTGAGCGAAGTCGGCGGCGCCACCTTCACCGTTGGCATCAAGAACTTCCAGACGGTTATCGGCGACAGCGGCTTCAAGACGGCGCTGAAAAACACAATGCTCCTGTGCCTGTTCACCGTGCCGATTTCGACGATTCTCGCGCTGCTGATCGCGGTTGCGCTGAACTCCATCAAGCCCCTGCAAAAGGTACTGCAAACCATCTTCTTCCTGCCCTATGTGACCAACTCCATCGCCATCGGCATGGTTTTCGCCGCGATGTTCAATATCATCGGTATGCCGCACATGGAGCGCCTGATTCAGACCAAGGGCATTGTCAATAATGTCATTGAGCTTTTCGGCGGGCACTACGTCAACTGGATTAACCAAGGCTCGGAATACTGGGCGAACATGTTCGTCATGATTGTCTACATCGTTTGGAACGCGCTGCCCTTCAAAATTCTGGTGCTGCTGGGCGGTCTGCAGGGCATCAATAAGCAGTATTACGACGCGGCAAAGGTGGACTCTACACCTCGCTGGCGCGTGTTCACCAAAATCACCGTGCCGCTCCTCTCTCCGATGATTGCCTACGTCGTCATCACCGGCTTCATCGGCGGCTTCAAGGAATACACCAGCATCGTCGGCATTTTCGGCGAAACCATGGGCCCTGCGGGCGACGCGGGACGCATGAACACCATCGTCGGCATGATTTACGATGCGCTGCCGAAGTCCAACTACGGCGTGGCCAGTGCCGCTGCGCTGATTCTGTTTGCGATCATCTTCGTCGTGACGATGATCAACATGCAGGTCAGCAAGAAGCGCGTGCATTATTGAGAGGTGCAGTATGTCCGAAAAAGATTTCACCATCATGCATTCGCGGAACATGCAGCAAGTCAGCGTCACTCAGCGCATCACGAAGGTGCTGACGCTGTTCATCACCTATGCTTTCCTCATTGTGATGGCGCTGATTGTGCTGTTCCCGTTCTACTGGATGATTATCTCCTCGCTCAAGTCGCTGGATGAATACCGCGCGTCCGTGCCGACGTTCTGGCCGCGCATGGTGCTCATCAGCAACTACGCCGATGCGTTCTCCACCGGCAATCTGGGCCGCCTGTTCCTCAACACCGCCTATGTCGGCATCGTCTCGACGATGCTGTCCCTGATTATCACCATCCTGACGGCGTTCGCGTTTGCTCGGCTGGAATTCAAGGGCAAGAACGCGCTGTTCGGCGCGCTGCTGGCGACGATGATGATTCCCGGCGAGCTGTTCACCATCACCAACTACCAGACGATTTTCATGCTCGGCTGGCAGAACACCTACACGGTGCTGATTGTGCCGTTCCTCGTCAGCGTGTTCTACATCTATCTGCTGCGCCAGAACTTCCTGCAGATTCCGAACGAACTGTATCTTGCGGCAAAGGTAGACGGCACGAGCGACTTCAAGTACCTGTGGAAGGTCATGGTGCCGCTCTCCCTGCCGACGCTGATTTCCATCACCATCCTGAAAATGATGGGCGCATGGAACTCCTACGTCTGGCCGCGTCTGGTGGCGAATGACGATGCGCACAAGCTGATTACCAACGGTCTGCGCAACGCCTTCAACAGCTCCACCGGCGAAACGAATTATCCCGTGCAGATGGCGGCAGTCGCGATGGTATCGTTCCCGCTGTTCCTCGTGTTCATCTTCCTGCGCAAGTACATCATGTCGGGTGTCAGCCGCAGCGGTATCAAAGGTTAATCGGCGGATTTCCGCCTTTAACAATTTTTTGTCTCCCTCGACCAGAAAGGAAGGAAAGACACATGAAGAAGTTCCTCTCTCTTCTCATGGCGCTGACCATGCTGATGGCCTGCACTGCTTGCTTCGGTTCTGCTGAATCCGCAAGCGATCCCGCTGCTTACGACGGCAGCGAGGTGAACATCACCTTCTACAACACGATGGGCTCCAACCTGACCCCCGTGCTGGATACGTACATCGAAGAGTTTAACAAGCTCTACCCGAACATCCATGTCAGCTACACCTCCGTTGGCGGCTACGATGATGTCCGCGACCAGATTTCCAAGGAAATCACTGTCGGCGGCCAGCCCAACATCGCTTACTGCTACCCGGACCACGTTGCCCTGTACAACCTCGCGCGTGCGGTGCAGCCGCTGGATGCTTACATTGACAGCACGGCGACCGTCACCCGCGCCGACGGCACGACCGAAACCTTCGGCCTGACGCAGGAGCAGAAGGACGACTTCATTTCCGCGTACTACGAGGAAGGCCGTCAGTTCGGCGATGGCAAGATGTACACGCTGCCGATGAGCAAGTCCACCGAAGTGCTGTACTACAACAAGACGTTCTTCGATGCCAACGGCCTGACCCCGCCCACCACTTGGGACGAGATGGAAGCGCTGTGCAACAAGATCGTCGAAATCGACCCGTACAGCATCCCGCTGGGCTATGACTCCGAGAACAACTGGTTCATCACCATGACGGAGCAGCTCAAGACCCCCTACACCAGCGCCACCGGCGAACACTTCCTGTTCAACACGCCCGAAAACCGCGCGTTCGTGAAGCGTTTCGCAACGTGGTACAATCAGGGACTTGTGACGACCCAGACCATCTACGGCAGCTACACCTCCGGTCTGTTCGTCTCTGACTCCGGCATCAAGAGCTACATGTCCATCGGCTCCTCCGCCGGCGCGACGCATCAGCGTCCGACCAAGGGTGCGGACGGCACCTATCCCTTTGAAGTGGGCATCACGACCATCCCGCAGGTGGATGCCAGCAGCGCGAAGGTCATTTCTCAGGGTCCGAGCCTGTGCATCTTCAAGAAGGCGAATGCGCAGGAAGTGGCCGCTTCCTGGCTGTTCGTCAAGTACCTGACCACCACGGTGGATTTCCAGGCTGAATTCTCCATGGCGTCCGGCTATGTGCCGGTCATCAAGTCCGTTGCGAACAATGAAGTCTATGCGGAATTCGTTGCGGGCGCGGACGGCGGCGACAACGTGGCGGCGCTGGCGGCGAAGGTTTGCTTGGAGCAGGTTGACGCTTACTACACCTCTCCTGCGTTCCCCGGCTCTTCCGAAGCACGCAGCCGCGTTGGCGAACTGATGGCAGGCTGCATGACGGATGCTGCGGCACTGGGCGACCTGACCAAGCCGGAAAACGATGCGAAGCTGGACGAGCTCATCCAGAAGCGCTTCGACGAAGCTATCACCAAGTGCGAACAGTCCATCGCGGGCTTTGGTATCTAAGGCGCGCAGATGAAAACACTCCGCAATCTATTTCCCCTGCTGCTGACCCTGACGCTGCTGCTCTGCACGGCGTCAGGCGCGGCGGCGGAAACCACCGACGGCGGCTTTGTGGATTATGTGGCGCAGCTGAAGCTGAACATGTCCTCCGCAACCGCCAAAACCAGCGCGACCGTCAGGACGCATGTGGACGGCGACACGGTGCATTTCGATGTGCCGGAAAGCGTCTGCGCGGACGGTGTGCTGAAAGCGCGCTTTCTGGCGCTGAACACCCCCGAATCCACCGGCAAGATTGAGGAATACGGCGTTGCCGCGTCGCATTTCACCCAGGAGAAGCTCGCTTCGGCAGTGTCCATCATCTTGGAATCGGATTCTGACCGCTGGGAGCTTGACTCCACTGGCGGCCGGATGCTGGTCTGGGTGTGGTATCAGCCGTCGGAAGGCGCGGAATACCGCAACCTGAATCTGGAGCTGCTGCAAAATGGCTATGCGCGCGCGTATTCCACCGCGAACAACCAGTACGGCAGCATCTGCTCAAGCGCACTGGATCAGGCACGGCAATTCAAGCTGAACCTCTACTCCGGTCAGCCTGACCCCGATTTCTACTACGGCGACGCCATCGAGCTGACCCTGCGCGAACTGCGCTGCCATCCGGAAGCGTACCAGAACAAGAAGGTCGCTTTCAACGGCATCGTCACGCTGGCGCACAACAATTCGGTGTATGTCGAAAGCCTTGACGCGGAGAGCGGCATCGTCTTCGGCATCTCCGTCTACTACGGCTTCAACCTCAGCGGCAAGGGGCTGTCGATTCTCACCCCCGGCAATGAAGTGCGCATCGTCGGTTCGGTGCAGTACTACGCGGCGGGTGACCAGTGGCAGATTTCCGACGTCTCCTACCGCATGATGAAGCCGAAAGACCCCGGCAACATTCAGCTGCTCAGCGAAGGGCACGAGCCGTACTACACCGAGACGACGCTCGCCCAGTTGATGTCGCAGACCCTGCTGACGGACGAAAATGGTGAGGAAGCTGCCTATGCTCATGCGGATTTGGCGCAGAACACAAGCGCCGAGCTGCACAAACTGCATGTGCTGTCCATCAGCCGGGACGACGAAAACAGCCGCGCGTATCTGACCGTCGAACAGGACGGGCAGCAGATGACCGTAATTGCACCGTCGTCTTTCGTGACCGATGAGATGGTGGGGCAATCCATCACCGTGCGCGGTTTTGTCGAACATTCGAGCGGCAGCGTCGCTGTGCGTGTCTACGAAACCGGACTCCTTCTCGCAGAATAACACCCCTGACAATCAAGGAAAGGGAGAAAACAATCATGAAGAAATTCCTTGCGATGCTCATGCTGCTGGCGATGTGCTTCAGCTGCGCCGCGATGGCGGAAACCACGGATGAAGATCTGGCAGCGGCCAAGACGTACCTGTTCATGATGTACAAGGATCTGCCGGAAACGACGATGAGCGACTACGAAGTGGTCGGCGTCATCAATATCGGCGGCATCGAATTCCCGATTACGTGGACGGCGGACAGCGACACCATCAAGATTGTTCCGCAGGACAACAAGATGGTCACCATTGATGTGGATGAAAAGAATCCCGAAGAAGTGACCTACACCCTGACGGCCACCCTGTCCAATGCAGCTGGCGAAACCGTGAGCGTGTCCTTCGCGCACAAGGTGCCTGCTGCGATGATTCTGGAAGGCATGAGCTACGAAGAAATCGTGGCGGCGGCGTACTCGCTGGAAGCGGGTCTGGCGCTGGAAGACACCCAGCGTCTCTACGGCACGGTGACGAAGATTGACACCCCGTGGAGCGACGAATACAAGAACATCACCGTCACCATTCAGGTGGGTGAACTGGCGGATCAGCCCATCCAGTGCTACCGCCTGACCGGCGAAGGCGCGGAAAACCTGCAGGTGGGCGACGCGATTACCGTCGAAGGCATCCTGAAGAACTACAAGGGCACCATCGAGTTCGACAAGGGCTGCGTGCTGGTCGGCTACGGCGAAATCGTCAGTCAGAAGGCGATTGTAGACGCGGCTTACGCGCTGGAATCGGGCGTTGCCATGACGGCTCCGACCGCGCTGGTGGGCGAAGTGGTTTCCATTGACTCCGCGTGGAGCGACGAATACCAGAACATCACCGTGACCATCGTCTGCGACGGTCTGACCGAACAGCCCATTCAGTGCTATCGTCTCTCCGGCGAGGGCGCGCAGGCGCTGGAAGTCGGCAGCGTGGTCGGCGTGTACGGCACGATTAAGAACTACAAGGGCACAGTCGAGTTCGACAAGGGCTGCGTGACCGTTCCTGCGGACTCCGTGGCGAGCGTCCGTCTGGCGGTGAGCGCCTACGCGCTGGAAGCGGGTCTGTCCATGAATGACGCTTCCACCATGACCGGCGTCATCACCAGCATCGACACCGCTTGGAGCGACGAGTACAAGAACATCACCGTCACCATCGTTCCCGGCGGTCTGACCGACTACGCGGTGCAGTGCTACCGTCTGTCCGGCGAAGGCGCGGAAACGCTGGCGGTCGGCGACACCATCACTGTGAGCGGCACGATTAAGAACTACAAGGGCACGATCGAATTCGACAAGGGCTGCACGCTGGACGCTGTGGTCAAGGCGGAGTAATCGTTTCCTAACAGGGGGGGAATCCTGCATTAGCGGGACTCCCCTTTTTCTGTATGCAAAATGCCGTGCTTCCGATCTTGGAAACACGGCGTTTGATACTATTTCCAGATAAAAATGCACCAAGATGCGCCGCGAATTTTTCATTCTGGCTAACGTGAATGAAACGCAGCGTAGCAGCGCTACGCTAAGTGGAATGAGCGGACGCCAGAAAGGAAAAGGCGCAAGCAGATGGTGCAGTTGAATCTGGAAATAGTATGATTATGCTTCGTAGCCCAGTGCCTTCATGAAGCGCTGGAAGCCCGCCAATCCGGCTTCATCGCGCTTGTAGACACCCGCGTCCGCCAGCACCTGCGCGCACACCAGCGCCACTTCCTGCCGCAGGATGGCTTCCGCTTCCGCCGACGTTTGGACAAGTCCGTGCCGCGCGACAACTTCCGTCAGCCAGTCGTAATGTTTCGCACACGGGTCGCTGTCCGCCGGACGCACCAGCGGCTTCTCGCCCGTCAGGTAGCCATTCAGTGCCGCTAACTCCGTCTTCAGACGGCCCGGCAGGATGAACAGCCCCATCACCTCAATCAGCCCGATGTTCTCCTTCTTGATGTGATGCAGCGGCGCATGAGGATGGAAGATGCCCAGCGGATGCTCTTCGCTCGTACGGTTGTTGCGCAGAACGAGGTTCAAGCGGTACTGCTCCCCCTCTTTGCGCAGAATCGGCGTAATGGTGTTATGGGGCGTTCCGTCCGTTTCCGCGAAAATACCGCACGCTTCGTCGCTGTACCCGCGCCACGCGTCCAGAATCCGGCTGGCTTCGGCAATCAGCGTCTGTTCGTCCGTGCCGCTGAGCTGAATGGTGGACATCGGCCAATCGAGCAGTGCCGCCGAAACGCCCGGCACCGGAGACTTCAGCTGGCAGCGAACTTTCGCATCGTCCATCGGAAAATGATATCGTCCGCCCTGAAAATGGTCGTGATTGAGGATTGACCCGCCGACTATCGGCAAATCCGCATTCGAGCCGAGCATATAGTGCGGGAACTGCTGCACGAAGTCAAACAAGCGATCGAATGTGCCGCGGGAAATGCGCATCGGCACATGCTGGCTGTTCAGCACGATGCAGTGCTCCGGGTAATACGCATACGGCGAATACTGCAGATACCACGTCTGCCCCGCGAGCGACAGCGGCACCATGCGGTGATTCTGCCGCGCCGGGAAGTTGCTGCGACCATGATAGCCGGGATTTTCCACGCACAGCATACACTTCGGATAGCCGACGCTGGGCGCATTCTTCAGCTTCGCGATTTCCTTAGGATCTTTCTCCGGCTTGGAGAGATTGATGGTGATTTCCAGCCGTCCCGCCGGCGTATCGGCAAAATAACGGACGTTCTGCGCAATTGCATCAACCTTGATGTAATCGCACGCGCGGCACATCTGGTAGAATTCCTCCGTCGCCTGCTCAGGATGATTCTGCGCAACGCACTGCTGGAAGTGCGCGCGTACTTCCTTTGGCGACGGTGTGAGCAGCCCCATCAGGCGCGCACTGAAGAGGTCGCGCGCATACGTCATGTCCTCGATGATGCCTTTTTCGACCGCCAAATCGCACAGTGCCCGCAGAAGCGCCGTCGCGGTCGGCGGCACGTCCGCCATCGGCACAATATCGCCGGCGGGGGCATCAAGCTGAAACGCATCGAGCAGCAGGTTGCGGAAGTACGGCATATCCACCGTTTCTATCAGCCCTTTTGCCGATGCGTAAATCAGCAGATTTTCAATTGCCTGTGTTGTTTTTTCCTCCCAAGACATCATCAACATCCCTTTCTGTATTCATCGCTCCGGCTTGATTCACTCCTAATTATAACGGAAAACAGCTTTTCTGTCAATCAGCCTGGCAAAGGACTTGACAGAAAGGCAAAAAGACAGTAGGATAAATCATATGATTTCCCATTGATTTTCAGGAGGCGGCTTCATGAACGAACGCGAGGAAGGCAAGGGAATGCGGCTTCTGCGCAAGGGCAAACGTGGCCTGATTCAGGCGATTTTCAGTCGTCTGGGGTTGATTGTGCTGCTATTTTTGCTGCAGCTGGCGCTTCTGCTGGGGCTGTTCAGCGCGGCAGCAGAGTTTTTGCCGCACTTCTTCGGCGGAACGATTGTGTTCAACGCCATTATCGTCATTTATCTGCTCAACAGCGAAGGCGACCCGACCGCGAAGTTGACGTGGCTGGTGTTTTTCAGCGTTGCGCCGGTGTTCGGGGCGTTGTTCTATTTATACACCAAGAGTGACATAGGGCATCGGCTTTTGCGCGAACGGACGACACAGCTGATTCGCGAGGGGCGCAGCGATCTCCGCGCGCACGCCAGCACCCAGCAGCATTTGGAAGAGCGCGACCCGCAGATTGCGCGCATGGCAAGCTACATCGCGAAAAGCGGCTGCTATCCTGTTTGGGAGCATACCGCTGTGACGTACTTTCCGCTGGGCGAGGACAAATTCGCCGCGTTGCTGCCCGCGCTTCGGCAGGCGAAGCATTTCATCTTTCTGGAGTACTTTATCGTGGAAGAGGGCGAAATGTGGGGGCAGGTGCTGAGTATTCTGGTGGAAAAAGTGAAGCAGGGTGTGGAGGTGCGCGTGCTGGTGGACGGCACATGCGAGTTCACGCACCTGACGCACGATTATCCCCGCCGGATGCAGGAACTGGGCATCAAGTGCAAGATGTTCGCGCCCGTTCGTCCGTTCGTCTCGACGCACTACAACTACCGCGACCACCGCAAAATCGCCGTGATTGACGGGCAGGTGGCGTTCACGGGCGGTGTGAATCTGGCGGACGAGTACATCAACCGCGTCGTGCGCTTCGGGCACTGGAAGGACACCGCGGTGATGCTGCGCGGCGAGGCGGTGCGCAGCTTTACGCTGATGTTCCTGAACATGTGGGCGATTGACGAGCACACGATGGAGTCGTCGCGCTTTCTGGCGTATCCGACAAAGCCCGCCATGGACGCGCCGGGGTTCGTGCTGCCCTACTCGGATTCTCCGGTGGACGGCAACAAAGTCGGCGAGCAGGTGTATATCGACATTCTCTCCCGCGCGCGGCGGTACGTCCACATCATGACGCCCTACCTCATCATCGACCACAACATGGAGACGGCGCTGCAATACGCGGCGGAGCGCGGCGTGGACGTCCACCTGATTCTCCCCGGCATCCCCGACAAGAAGTACGCCTTCGCGCTGGCGCACACGCATTACGCTTCGTTGATGAAGGCAGGCGTCAAAATCAGCGAATATACCCCAGGGTTCGTCCACGCGAAAGTGTTCGTCGCGGATGACCGAGAGGCCGTCGTCGGCACGATTAACCTCGATTACCGCAGTCTGTACCACCACTTTGAGTGCGCAGCGTACATGCTGGATGTGCCGTGCATCGCGGACATTGAGGCGGATTTTCAGCATACACTGAAGCAGTGCCGCCGCATGACACCTGAGCGCCTGAAAAACGACAAGCTTTCGATGAAGGTTGCTGGTGCGCTTCTCAAGGCGATTGCGCCGCTGATGTGATTACAGCCGCGCCTCCTCCGCCTGACCAGAACGGCAGACGACCGACAGCGTCAGGCAGACCGTCCCCGGCATGGCGTACCATGCGCTGCCAGTGAGGATATAGAGTATCAGCATGAACAGCCCGTAGCCCCAGTAGCGCGGTGCTTTTTCCCGCTGCGTCATGATGGACAGCAGACTGCCGCGCTGCGGCGTTCTCCGTTTTCGCTGCCCCAGCGCTACCAATTGCGCATCCGTCGCGGGGGAAAGCCGCCCCGCCAGCGCCAGCAGCGTCTCTCGGCGAATGACGCGGATGGGCGTCGGCATCTGCTCGGCGCGTGCAATCACCCGCGGCGGCGCTTTTCCCAGCACGCACAGGACGACCCGATTCGCCTGCTGCCGCTGCATCGCCCGGTGTGCCTCTACCAGCTGCCCGATGGACAGCTCCCCTTCCGGCGGCATCCGAACGCACTGCACCAGCAGCGTTTCCGCGCCGCCCGACGGCTTTTCCTGCCTGCACAGCGCGCCGTCTGCCGTAATGCGCTGCATCCGGAGCGGCCACTTTTCCTCCAGCAGCAGCGCCGCCTGAAAGTGGGCTTCCTTCGCCTCCGAAAGCAGCATTTTCTCCAGCAGCAATTCGCCACCGATGCGGCAGCGGAGTGCCGTTTCGCGCCGCGCCAATGTCGTCTGACGATAAAGGCGGCGCAGCAGCAGCAGCAGCGTGCCCAATGCAATGCCCGCCAGCAGCGCAGGGAGGTTCAATCCCCAGAGGAACACAAACCAGCCGATGCCCAGCGCCATCAGCAGCACACCGCGCCCCACGCTGTCCAGCAGCTCCGCCAGCAGGTTGCGCTTGAATCCCGTTTCCATCGCTTCTCCGCCTTTACAATTCCCGAAATTTCGGGTATAATAGGAATGTACACTTGCACAAGCAGGAGGATTGCCATCACATGGCAAAAGAACGCATTGGTATTTTAGGCGGCACGTTCGACCCGATTCACGAGGGGCACATCCATATGGCGCTTTCCGCCATGCAGGGCGCGCATCTTGACCGCGTGCTGGTACTCCCGACGGGCAATCCGCCGCACAAGATAGGCATCACCCCCGCGGAAGACCGCTGGCGCATGGTCTGCTGCGCCTGTGCGCTGCATGACGGGCTGACGCCGTGCCGCGCGGAAATCGACCGCGAAGGCGTTATCTATACGGTAGATACGCTGTCCATTTTGCATCAGGATTATCCCAAGGCAGAGCTTTTTTACCTGATTGGTACGGACACGCTGATGGAGCTGCACACATGGCGGAATTTTGAGCAGGTATTGTCGCTGTGCACCTTCGTTATCTGCCCGCGCCCGACCAGCATATCGCCCAAGGTGCTGGCAGACGAGCAGCGGCGGCTGATTGCGCTTGGCGGACGATTCGTGGCGCTTGACGCGGACGTGGTGGATGTGTCTTCCACGGAACTGCGGCAGGCGCTTCGGGATGGTCAGGCAACGCCGCATTGCAGCGTACCCGTGCGGGAATACTGCAAGGTGCGTGGACTGTACGGGCTATCGCCGCGCGTCCCGCAAGGAGACAAGTGGCTTGACCGCCTCTTCGCCGACCTGAATCAGCACCGGTTTATGCATTCGCTGGCAGTGGCGCACACGGCGCGGCAATTGGCGGTTGCGCACCATCTTGACCCGGTCAAGGCGGAAGCCGCCGGACTTCTGCACGACTGCGCGAAATGTCTGCCGCTCAGTGCCATGCAGCAGCTTTGCCGTGACCATCAGCTGACGGTTGATCCGGACATTCTGCAAAGCGGCGCATTGCTCCACTCCGTCGCCGGGGCATGTCAGGCGCAGGATGTTTACGGCATTACCGACCCGGAGCTTCTCTCTGCCATCACCAACCACACCAGCGGCCGCCCCGGCATGAGCAAGCTGGACATGGTCATCTGGCTGGCGGACAAGATTGAGCCGACCCGCGCATCCTATCCGCTGCTTGACAAAGTGCGGATGCTGGCGGGCTTTTCGCTGGAAAAGGCGCTGCTAACCAGTCTGGAAGGATCAGCGAACTATCTGCGCAGCAGCGGGAAAACCGTGCATCCGCTGACGCTGCAAACCATTGCGTGGCTGAAAACGCTTCCCGAAACCAAGTGAATTATCAGAAGGAGAAATATTATGCAGAATCTTCAGCTCGTGCAGGAAGCTGCACAGGAACTCTACAAGAACAAAGCCGGTCAGATTGTCGCGCTGGACGTGCAGGGCATGACCGTTATTTGCGACTATATGCTGATTGCGGCCGGGCGCACGGTCAATCAGGTGAAGGCGCTGGCAGACGATGTGGATGAGCGCATGGCGGAGCTGGGCGTACCGATTCGCCGCCGCGAGGGGCAGAACGAAGGCCGATGGATTATCCTCGACTACGGCTTCATGCTCGTGCACATCTTCCATACTGAGGAGTACGAATATTACAACCTCGAACGCCTGTGGACGGATGGCAGCAACCGCCTTGTGCTGCCGTTTGACCAGACGGATTTGTAATCGAATACAGAGACATCGGGCAGTGCGCATGGTGCGTTCACTGCCCGATGTTTTTGTTTACGGATAATTGCGGATTGTCCTTGCCTTTTCCATCGCATCCTCCTTCGCGGAAAGCGGCGATAGGATGTAGGCGTAGTCGTAATCCCGCGTCAGCGGCGTCAGGTACGGCTCATGCACGATGATGCGATACCATGAATTATCGCCGCCCAGCCCAATCTGCACGGCGTTCAGGCGCAGGATGACGTTCTCCGTCGCCGTCAGCTGGTACGGGTGCTTTGCCTGCGTGAGCGCTTCTGGTGTGTAGTGCAGCGCACTCGCTTCCATCGGCGCACTATCCGCCGCAGCCAGCAGACCCTCGCCCGTCTCGTCCGTCAGCGCAATCCAGCGCACGCCCGTCCGATTGCCCGTTTCTGATGGCTCCATGTACGGGAAGAAATTGTCCGTTACAGTCGTTTCATAGCATCCGACTTTCGTACCGCTGTGCCGGTCGGTGTAGTTTTCTTCTGGTCCGCAGCCGAAATAGGTCATCCGCTCATACGCCTCGGGAAGCGTCATCTGCATCCCGACGACGGGGATGTAAATCAGCTGCTGATGCTCCGGCGCGGACAGGTGCATCTGCACGCGAATGCTGCCGTCGCCATAGAAACGGTATTCCAGCGAAACCAGCATGTTTTCCAGCGCCGGATAGCAGCCGTCGAATGTCACGCGAACCGGGTTTTCGTCCGCATACAGCACCCTGTTCGTGACGACATACGCTCCTGGCTCTTTCCATGCCGCATTCATATGCCCCAATCCGGATCCAAACGCACGGTCATTATCCGTCGCGGCACGGTAGAAACTCCCCTTCGGTCCTTCCCCCGGTACAATCAGCGCATGGAACGTGCCGTCCGCACCCAAGGCTTCATAGCGCGTCAGCTGCGCCGTTTCCAGATTCAGCGCCGTGCGGAACTGCTCACCGCTGATGGACAGCACATTGCCATCCTGCGTCACAGTCATGGCAGCATCCGGCAGCATCGACGTTAGTTCATTGTCATTGCGCATGGCAAACTGCTCGTAAGCCACCACATGCCCCGCATTCAGCAAGCCATCCTGCGCTTTCAGCGCAACCGTCAGATTCAGGAAGTACTCTTTGCCTGCCTCTTTCGCGATGGTCGGCAGATTCAGTGTGACTACACGCTCGCCCGGCTGATTCGTTCGCGCATCAACATTCGCCACGCGCACCGCGTCCGCCGGAAGCACACCTTCCGCCACAACGTCCGCATCTGCCGTGATGCTCCATCTGAATTCGTACTTTTCCGCCACATCAGTGAATAAGAAGTAGTTCTTCATTCGCACCGTCGCACGGTCTTCGTCAAACGCATCAAATTTCAGTTGGCTATACTGATAGCGAACTTCCGTCATTTCCGGCTGAAGTGTGCGGTCAGGCAGCAGAAGCCCGTTCGCACAGAAATTGTCGTCATGCACGCGTTCGCCGAAGTCGCCGCCGTAGCCGAAATAGCGCGTTCCATCCTCGGCGGTCTGGTAAATCGACTGGTCGATGAAGTCCCAGATGAACCCGCCCTGCAAGCTGCGGTAGGTATCAAACGCCGCCTGATATTCGTCCATGTTGCCCATTGCGTTGCCCATCGCGTGTTCATATTCGCACTCGATGTAGGGCGTGTCGTGCCCCGCCTCGGCGTAGGCAATCATCTGCTCGACCGTTTCGTACATGCCGGAGTAAACGTCGATGCCCGTCGCAAAGTTATCGCGCGCCTGCTCGTAGTGCCACGGGCGCGTCGGATCGTAGGCGTGCAGGACGTGCGTCTCGCCCATCTGATTGACATACGGCTGCACCAGAATCGTCCGCAGAATCTCCGGGTTCTTGCACTCGTTGCCCAGCGACCACATGATGACGCTCGCATGATTGCGGTCGCGATTCACCATGTTGTACTCGCGGTCAATAATCGCGTTCGACATATACTCTGTGATGCGCGCGTTTTCATAAATCATGTTGGAATGGACTTCGAGATTCGCCTCATCGACAACGTAAATGCCGTATTTATCGCACAGATAATACCAGTACGGACTGTTCGGATAATGCGACGTGCGCACGGCGTTGATGTTGTTCTCCTTCATGATGCGGATGTCTGTCTCCATGACCTCGCGCGTCACGGCGTACCCGTATTCGGGGTGCGTCTCGTGGCGGTTGACGCCGCGCAGGGAAATCGGCTGCCCGTTGATTCGGATGAGGTCGGCGTCGCCCGTGCTGCCCTCAAACCAGCCGCTTGCATTCGTCTTGTAGGTCATTTTGCGGAAACCTACCTGACAGCTTTCGTAGACCGTTTCCTCGCCGCTCGTCTCCGCCAGCACCAGCGTGTAGAGATACGGGTCTTCGGCGCTCCATTTGCGCGGGGTCTTAACAACGCCACTCAGGATGACGCTCTGCGCTTCGCCTGCGGAAAGTATCGCGTGCGCTGCATCCGCCGTCCATGCGACCGGCTGCCCGTCCGCATCGTAAAGCTGCGCCGAGACGCAAATTTCGCCGTCTGCATCGCCGCGATTTTCCAGCATCAGCGTTACAGAGAACGTGCTGTCCGTGAAATCCGCGTCAAAATCAGTCACAAGGCTGTAATCGCGCACGAACGTCTGCGGCGTTGCGTAGAGGTACACGTCGCGGAAAATGCCGCTCAAATCGAAATAATCCTGATCTTCCAGCCATGAGCCGTCGCACCAGCGGTAGACCTTGACCGCCAGCGTGTTTTCTTCGCCATAACGGATGTAATCAGTCACGTCGAACGTATCCGCCGTGAAGGAATCCTCCGCATAGCCGACCTGCGTACCATTCACCCAGAGGTAGAAAGCCGCATCGACGCCCTCGAACGTCAAGAAAATGCGTTCGCCTGACCAGCTTTCCGGCAGCGTGAACGTTCTGCGATACAGCCCGATGGGGTTGTACGTTGTCGGCGCCATCGGCAAATCCGCCGGATAACCGATTTTGTTGCCGAAATTGCGCGCGAACTTCTGCGTTGTGTTGGTGTAAATCGGATGGTCGTAGCCCTGCGTCTGCCATACGCTCGGCACAAAGATATTCGCCCAGTCCGAAGCATCAAAATCCGGTTGATAGAAGTTCACGCAGCCGCCACGGTCAAATTCTGACGGAGAGTCGAAGAGCCGGAACGTCCAGTTCGTCTGGCTGAGCAGCAGATAGCGCCCGCTGTTCTCCTTGCGATAGTTGACTGCGCCGTCTATCGCCTGTTCGGGCGTGTCATAGGGAACGGAATCCGTGCGCGGCGCTTCCCGCCCAATCTGCACGATGTCGCAATTGCGATTCGGCGCGTCGCCATCTGTGCTGCCATTCCATTCCTTTCCTGTCCAGAAAACACCCGGTGTACTCCATGCGCAGTCGGTGAAAGTTGGCAGCGTGTGGGAAGCTGCCTTGAGCATATCCGCCCGACTGCCCGTAAAGGTACACTGCGTCACGAGCATGTCCGTCTGCGTCCCTTCGACTTCCAGATGTGCCTTCGTTTTGCCGGAAAAGCGGCAGTTCCGAATCGTCGCGCCGCGCCCATTACCAAGGTACATGTTCGCGCTGGCGTTGTCCGAAAAATCGCAGTTCTCGATGGTCGTGTCGTGCGAATCGTAGTAGATGACACCTGTCCAGCCGTCCGCCACCGTCGTATCGGTGCAGACGCAGCTGGATTTGAGAATTCGCAAGCCCGTCACACGCGACTGCCGCACGTCGCAGGCAGTAATTGTCGCGTTCGGCTCGTTTTGCAGATAGATGCCGTCGGCGTTATCAGAAAAAGTGCAGTTTTCGATGCGGTTGCCGTTCCCGACCGCGCCAAAATAGCCGAAGCCGCAGCCTTGCACATGTGAATCCTGCAAAGTGCAGTCCGTGCAGTGGGTAAAAAACACGCCTTGGTCGCAGTTCAGCGCAAGACTGTCCGTGACGACGACGTTCTGGCTGCCGCGGATGTCAATGCCGTGGTTCGTCTGCTCAACGTGAACATTGCGCAACACCGCACCCTGCACGAAAACGAGGTATGTACCGAAAATGCCGCAGCGGTCAGCCGAAACGTTCTCCAGCGTCACATTTCTGCTCCGCGCGATTTCCAGCCCCATGCTGCTGTCAGAGACGTCGATGTCCCGCACCGTCAGATTATCGCATTCCACGGCAATAAAACCGCCCGCATCCGTCGGAACAGTCAGGTTGTCCTGTCCGACGAAGTAGTAATACGGCCTTCCGTTGATGGTGCAGTCCGCAATCTCGTGCGTCGAGAAGTATTCGGGATCTTCCCCGGCTTCGCACATGCCCGTCAGCACCGTTTTGCCCGCGCTCTTGTCGCTCAGCGGGTCACCCGCGATGCAGATGCCAACCTGATGGAACGTGCAGCGGCGAATCGCGCAGTCCTTCATGCCGCGCAGCCAAATTGCCGTAGAGGACGTGCGGCACTCCTCGTCGCCCAGCACAAATTCACAGTCCTCAACCGTCATCGCCCGGCTCACATCCGCAACGATGCCCCACTTGCGCACCTGAAAGCGGATGTTCCGCAGCGTCACGCCGTCCGCCGTCACGCTGACCATCGTCTTGAAACGCGGCGAATCCAGCACAGCGCCGTCCTCGCCCTCGATGGTGACTGCATGGTCAAGGGCAATCGGGAATGTCTCCTGCTCGCCGTACACGCCCGCGCGCAGAAGAATCGTGTCGCCCGTAGAGGACGCTGCAACTGCTTCCGTGAGCGTCTGGAAGTCCCCCGTGCCGTCTACGGCAACGACGTATGTTTCCGCCTGCGCAAAGCCCGCGCAGAGTCCGAGAATCATCAGCAGTCCGATGAGCCATTTTCGCACGATGGAATCCCCCTTATGGCGATAGAAAGCAATTGGTTGCTTACGGAGTGAAAAAAAGGCGGGACGCAGTGTGCGCCCCGTCTGTACCTCATGATGAGGCTTTTTGTTCTGCTTACTCGAACACCAGATTGCCCCACAGGCTCGGATTGGTGTTGATTTCAATCGTACCCGTCCAAGCCATCTGCGGGATGTACTCCGTGCCGGGGCAGGGATAGGAAATGTCGGTGACCGCCACGTTGAACTTCACCACGTCGCCGGACTGCGGCTTATAGACCGCAATCTTGTTGTTCGCGAAATTCGCCCACGCAATCTTGACTTCAAAGATGAAGCCCGTGGAGGTTGCCTGCGTCGCGCGCTCGTAGCCTTCGGTCAGCACGTCTTCGCCGCCGTCGACACCCTTGCTGATGAAGCGCTGCCGATATTCCTTGGCGACCATCGTGCGGTCAAACGCGGTATCGAAGTAGTTGTTGTCGCAGATGAGGAACAGCAGGAAGTCGTTGGTATGGTATTCCGTGCGGTTCGGGTCATCCGTGGGATCAGTGGAGATGAAGACCTTCAGGTTGTCTTCGCCGTCCAGCGGAAGCATCTCGATAGCGCCGTAGGGCGTATCTTCGGTCACGTCGAAGGCAAGATACAGGTTCTCTTCGTCATACGCGGCGTAGACCTTCGCGGACAGATCATTCGGCCCCTGCCAGAAGCTGAGGTCGCGGATAATCTGGGACGCATCTTCCAGCACCGCCGGAGAGGACAAGTCCCAATCGCTCAAGTCGCCGTCAATCGTGATGGCGTTCGCCTTGTGCGCTGTAATGGTGGGCGCCTCTTCTTCCGCCATCGCCGCGGAGGACATCGTCACCAGTGCCATCATCATGGCCAGGAAAGCAGCTAACTTCTTCTTCACGTTCACACAACTCCTTTGTCGGTTTGGTTGACACCTGTTGCAAGCCTGTTTCAGCTTTCAATGGTATTGTACAACGTTTTTTCTGCCTGTGCAATGGAATTTTCAGCATTTGAATTTGGAATATCCAGCACAAACCTATTTCACTGAACGAAAAAGTGGAGGCGAGCCGAAGCCCGCCCCCAGAGGAGGAATGAGGATGGATTACTCAGCAATGGTGATGGTACCAGACTGCGTGCCGACGGTGATGGTGTGTTCACCGGGCGTCGCGATGGTCACGGGGATTTCAACCACGCGCCAAGAACCGCCGCAGACCGTGTAGAGCTTTTCAGCCACCACTTCGTCGCCGTCCTTGACCTGAACGTAGGTCAGATCGTCCGCGCCATTGTTGCGCAGCAGGCAGTAGACCATGAATTCTTCGCCAGCCTTGGCGGACACAGTACCCACAACGCTCTTGACGGTCTGGCCGCGGCTGTTGGTGCTTTCCTGCTCTTCGTACACGGACGGGAGAATCAGGCAGGAGTACTGGAAGTCGCCCTTCTGGCCATAGCGCATGGAGTAGTTGTAGACCACCAGCGGATCACCGAAGTTGTTCGGGGAAGCGTGGTTCGGGTCGTCTTCCATCATCGCCTGAACCAGCAGACGGACGTAGTTGGAAGCGCCCTGATCGCCCGCAAGATCCTTCCACTGAGCCGCGTCGCTCCAGTTGTCGCGAGCCTGTTCCTTCTGGATGATGCCTTCAGGCTGACGTTCGCCGAAGATCAGGTCAGCATAAATCCAAGGTTCGGTGCCGTAGATGAAGCCCGCTTCGCCGGTGCCATGGTCAGGCTGCTGGCTGTACGGAATGTACATCACAGCGTCCGCATTCTTGAGTTCGTATTCGGTGACCTTGGAAACCATCGTCAGGATGATGGGCTTGCCCGCATCCTGCGCGTCTTCCACCAGCAGTTCCGCTGCGTCGTTCAGCGCGGAGAAGTAGCCAATCACGACGTCCGCTTCTTCGATGCTGTCAACGACCGTGCCGAAGTTGTTCAGGTAGGTCTTGTAGTGGTCAAGGGTATCCGCGGAGGAAGATTCGATATAAACCTTGGTGCCCTTCGCCAGCGGCAGCAGGCCGTTGTCGTTCTTCACCAGCACAGCGGACTTCGCCTGCAGCTTTTCAGCCAGCTCGACTTCTTCCGCAGTACGCGCAGCACGCAGGTCTTCGTTGGTGTGGATTGCAGTGCGGTTCGCGATCCATTCGGGGCTCGCGACGACAGCCAGCGCCTCGTCCATCACGCGGTAGGGATTCTCGAACAGACCCTTTTCAAACTTGAACTTCAGGATGCGCGCGGCAGAGCGGTCAACCCACTGCTTCTCCACGTCGCCTTCCTTCAGGCCATTCACGATGCAGTCCGGCCAGTTCCACATGGTGTTTTCGCTGATTTCTTCGCCATGCTTGATGCCGCCAGCGCCGAACATGTCGGTACCGTTCTTCAGGGCTTCGTTGTACAGCCAACGGCCCGTCTGCTCGGACAGTTCAAAGCCCTCGTTGGTGACGCCGGAAACCTGCTGACGCATGCCCAGCGCCCACCAGTCGGTCACGACGATGCCGTCGAAGCCGAGGGTGTCACGCAGGTAGCTCATGGTCACGGAGTCCCACTTGACGTCGGTGGTGTTGGTGATGCCCGTGCCGCCGCAGTTGGTCATGACCCATTCGTTGCCGCCAGCCAGCGCAGCCTTCCAGCCAACCATCCAGTTGTCGAAGTTCTGCGCCACAGAGCGGGCATTGCCGAAGTTGGAGTCGCCGCCGCGGCCGATCCAGTGCTTAACGCAGGACGCGAATCCGGCGTCTTCCATGCCCTTAACTTCCTGATAAACGATGTTCGCGATGTGTTCGGGGTTCTCGCCGTACTGCGCGCCGATTTCGTTCGCGTAGGGCTCGAAGGTCACATGGATACCGACCGCAACCATCGCCTTGCCGTAGATGTTGGAGAGCTTGTACGCCAGTTCGGGGTCATTGGCGGTGCCGTAGGCAATGTGCGCCTTGTCGATGTAGCCGCCCCAAGCGTTGAACTCACGGTCAGAGGTGAAAATCATCGGGACGCCCAGGCGTTCCTTTTCCGCCGCAGCCTGCAGGTTGTTCAGCGTGCTGACGACGTTGTCCGGCGTGCCGTTCAGGTTGAACAGCATACAGGTCAGGTTGAAATCCGGAATCAGGGAGCGCGCCGTTTCGAGATTCGCGCTGACGCAGAACAGCAGACCCGCTTCTTCTTCGGGGGTCATCTGGCTGATCAGGTCATTCACGCGGGTTTCGGTGTCCAGACGCCAGTCCTCGTAGGGATCAAGCTTTCCGTTCTTGTTCATGTCCTTGAACTTGTAGCCGTCCACTTCCAGAATCGGGGTGACACCCTCGATGTAAGTCAAGCGGGGCTGTTCGCCATTGGCTTCAATCAGGGCGAACTCGCACGGCTGCGCCAGCAGTTCCGCTTCTGTCGGGCCTTGCTGTGCTTCTTCTGCCAAGCCAGCCATTGAACCCAGCATCATCGTCAATGCGACCAACAGGGATAACTTTTTCTTCATGAAAATACTCCTTTCCTTTCCAAGAAACCTTTTACGCTCTGTCGGCAAGATCCCTGCTTCTTGATTGCTACCCTCCCTCTCTTTGTCAGGGTTCCTTGCGCCGACCTCTTGATTATCATTATAATCAGAACCACAAAAAGGGTAAAGGGAAAATCCAGTCCGTTCATTTGGAATATTCAGCACAGACACGTTTCTCCCCATTTTCTACGGATTTGGCAGGTTATCCTCCATATTATCAATGCGGAGAAAAAGTAATTATCCTATTTGGTTATTCGCAGGATCGTCGTCCGTTTCCCCAGCAAGCGGGGCGGATGCAGGTCAAGCAGGAAATCCAGTCTTTTTTCCTGCAATATTCAGCATACGTCAACCTTGTTCGGTCATCCGCTTCCGCAGCGTCTGGCGATCGATTTTCATGTTCGCCGTATGCGGCAGTTCTGGCAGCAGGACGATTTTGTCCGGCAGCATATAGCGCGCCAGCTTCGTTTTCAGCGCATCCACGAGCGCCTTTTCCGTCAAATTGCCCACAGCAAACGCCCACAGTGTATCCTGTTCCTTATCCAGCAGGCAGCATGCTTCCAGACAGCCGGGGATGCTCCGCAGCGCCGCTTCGACTTCTCCCAGCTCCATGCGGTAGCCATGATGCTTGACCATGCTGTCCTTGCGTCCCAGCACGTTCAGCTGTCCCTGCGCGTCGAGGAAGCCGTAGTCGCCCGAACGGAACCAGACGCCCGGCTCCTGCCCCAGCGGGTCAGCAACATAGACCGCGCGGCTCCGCTCTTCGTCGCGGTAATACGCCTGCGACACCATCGGCGACGAGACGTACATCTCCCCTGCTTCGCCCGGTGCGGCAACTTGCCCATCATCGGTCATGAAGCGGATTTTCACCGTCGGGAACGGCTTTCCGACCGGAATCAGCTGTCCCGCCTCGTAATTGCCCTCGACTTTCCCGACGGACACGCTGAACATCTCCGTGCTGCCGTAGAAATTCCACGCATGACCCTTTGGCGCGGCGTTCATCCAGACGGCCAACTGCGCCCACGGCATCACTTCGCCGGACATAATCATGTATTCAAGCTCCGGCAGGCAGTTTTCCGTCAGCACGCCGCTGTTTGCCACCTGCACGAAGCTCGATGGCGTCATCGTCAACTCCGTGATGCCCTTCTGCCGCAGGTAATTCACCAGCGTTTTCGGGAACGACAGCGCCGTCGCGGGAATCATGCACGCCTTGGCGCCAAGCAGCGCGGGCGGGAAAATGTCGATAATCGAATTGGCGTAGAAAAACGGCGACTGATTGCCGAAAACAGTGTTCTCGGTGAACTGATAGCGTTCAATCGTCTCTTCGGTGTACGCCATGAGCGACCCCTGCGTATGCGCGACGCCCTTCGGAATGCCCGTCGAGCCGCTGGTGTAAAGAATCGCGGCAAGGTGGTCCGGCGTCACGGTCTGCCGGATTTGTACCAGCTTATCCGCGTCCACGGGCGACTGCGCCGCGTCCGACCATAGCACGCATTCGCACCCATCCGGGCAGACAGCTTCCGCTTTCGCACGGCTTTCTTCATCATAGACAATCGCCGTTGGCTCCAAATTCTGCATGATGAGCTTCAGGCGCTCCGGCGGCAGCATCGGGTCAAGCGGCGCATAGAAGCACCCCGCCGCCCACACGCCGAAGAATACCTTCACACATTCGGCGCTGCGCGGGTTCATCAGCACCGCAACCGGCGTATTCCGCGCGCACCGGCTGCTCAGCGAAGATGCAATCCGCTGCGCTGCGTCCCACCACTGCCCGAACGTGAACGGTGCCGAGGCATCCCATGCCAAACGCTCCGGGCTGCGCTTTGCGGTGTTCTCCAAATAGTCAAGAACGCTTCGTTTCATCGTTGTTTTTCCTTCCTTTCATTGCGAATCATGTTTGCCATCTCCGGATACGCCGCTTGCCATTCCTCCAGACAGCGCTGCCAAGAATCGTACTGTGGATCGCCGCGGTGGTCTGTCAAGTCGTAATTTTCTTCCAGATATTCGCCGATTCGCAGCGACAGCTTGATGCTGCCCTTCACATTGAGGTGCTGCCAATCCGCGAAATCGCTGCTGTACCGAATGCCGAAGCGCCCCTTCGGATTGTTGAAATTCAGCAGCGGAATGCCGCGTTCCTCCGCCATCTTCCGCAGCGTGCAGATATACATATGATCATTTTCGTAATCCGGGCTTGGATACGAAATCAGGATGATTTGAATGCCCTGCGCTTCGCAGAGATCGCAGATGCGCTCGAAATATTCTGCCTCGCGCCCGTTAGTTTTCTTGCCCGTCTCCGTCCAGAAGAACGTTGGCTTCGTGTGATGCTCCATCTTGTCGCATTCGATGAAGCCTTTCCAGTCGACACTGCGTCCGCCCGTCCAGCCGGGAAACGCGAAATTCTCCGCCGTCAGTGACTTCCAATTCTCATGCACCTGCGGATAGCCCAGCAGGAAGTCCAGCGGCTGCTGACCGCCTGCGGCAATCGCGTTTGCGCGGCGAATCGGGTTCAAAATGCCGGACGTGGAGAGAATCGTGCGCCCGCGCCGGGTCGTATCGTCGGGGTACGTTGCTGCTTTTGCATCCAGCAGAAGGATTTTCGGGTGCTGTGTTGTCAGCGCCTGCTCCAAGTAGTAGTAGGTATGCCAATACTGCTGTTCCGCGCTCGCAAGATCATACACGCTGAAGCCCCAGTTCGCCCACAGTACGTTCGTATTCACTGCAGCATACGTCGTGCTTGTGCCGACCGCCAGCACGTCAATGGTGTTGCGCGGCTGAAGGGGCAGATTCATCATGCTGCCCGGCCCATAATCGTATTTCGGCGTCAGCACATACAGCACAGCGCACGAAATCAGCGTGAAAATCAGCCCAAACGCCAGTATTCGGAGGAAAAATGCTGCATTCTCGCGTCGGCGGCTGACCGCTTTATCTGTCATTGCCTTCCCCTCCTTTTCAGAATCCTGCGTACAGGAATGCCGCGCGGTCGAATCCAGCGCCGTAACAGCCGAAGATGAGCGTCAGAAACATCAGCCCCATCAGCAGCGTCCAGCGCACATACAGCGGCGAAACCGCCAGCTTCTTGCGCAAATCCGGCTGTTTTTCACAGAGGATGTCCACCAGGAGCATCAGCAGTACCGCGATAATTGCCACAACGCCGTCCTGCATTCCAAGCGGGAAATTACGCGTCATACCCGCGCCGAAATCGGTGAAGATGCGCCCCATCATGCCAAACGCCATGCCCGGCGACGTCGTGCAGGCAAAAAACTGCGCCAGCAGCACCGCTGCCATCGTCCGCAGCCAGCCGAACGCCTTCATAAGCGCCGCACCGCCCCGATGTGCCGTCACGCGCTTGCGAATCTTCCGGAACTGCGGGTCAAGCAGCATTCCCGCCGCCGTCAGCAGTCCGAACCACAAGCCGTACAGCACCGCGTTCCAATAAAATCCGTGCCAGACGCCGATGAGCAGAAAAACCACCATCGACGCCGCCGCGCCCGGCATCGCGCGCCCTGCCTTTGCGCCGAACAGCCGCTTGCCGACCTTCGCCAGCCCGATTCCAGCGCGGCTCGCCACCAGCGGGTACAGCAAATAGGTGCGGAACCATACGCCGAGGCTGATGTGCCAGCGCCGCCAGTAATCCGCAATGCTTGCAGCAAAGAATGGTCGGCGGAAGTTCTCCGGCAGGTCGATGCCCAGCAGCTCCGCCGCGCCGCGTATGATGTCAATGCCGCCGGAAAAGTCCGCATACAGCACGATGGCGTACATCGCCGCTGTCGCCAGCACAAGCCAGCCGGGCAGCTCCTGCGCCGTCGCCACGAGCACACTCACTGCCGGCATCAGACGGTCAGCGATGACAAGTTTCTTGAAAAAGCCCCACGCCATCAGGAACACACCGGACACAAAGCCATTCGGTGAAAGGCGGTGCGGGCTGTCCAGCTGCGGCATCAGCTGCTTCCACGTCGTAATCGGGCCCTGCGTCATCTGCGGGAAAAAGCCCGCGAACAGCAGGACTTTCGCATAGTTCTTTTCCGGCGTGACCTTCCCGCGATAAACGTCGATGAGGTAGCCTACGCTCTGGAACGTGAAGTACGACAAGCCGATGGGGACAAGCAGCCCGTCCGGCAGGGCTTGCAGCTGCGCGAGCGCCTTCATCAGCACCATTGCGCCGAAAACCGTGACCATTCCGCCGATAAGCAGTGCGCGGCAAACGCCCCTGTGCTCCGAAAACCGCCCTATCAGGCGTGCGCAGCCCCAAATCAGCAGCGTTTCCGCCGTGAGGTACGCTGCCCCCTGCCAGCCGCAGAGCAGCCAGAACGCCGCACTGCCCGCCAGCAGTGCCCACTTGCGCACGCGCATCGGCAGAACGTAGTACACCACAGCCAGCGCAGCAAGAAACCCCAGGAATTCAAAGGATACGACGCTCACAATCCCAGCTCCTGTCTGAGCCGCACGCGGTCGATTTTTCCGTTCATCGTCTGCGGAAACTGCGGCAGATGGTAATACACATCCGGCAGCATGTATTTCGGCAGCCGCCGCCTGAGTTCGCCCCGAAGCGCCTTTTCGTCGTCCTCGCCGGAATAGCAGCAGACGATTTGCTGTGTCACAGCCTGATAGAAGCAGCAGCCCTGCGTCACCGCCTGACACGCCTTGATTGCACACTCGATTTCGCCCAGCTCAATTCGATAACCTTGCTTCTTGATTTGGCTGTCCTTGCGCCCAAGAAACATCAGTTCGCCGCGCTCGTTGTATGCGCCGAGGTCGCCCGTTTTGTACATCCGCTCTGGAATCCCCCGCGCGTCCGGATGCTGGACAAACGCTGCCGCCGTTTTTTCCGGCGCATTGTAGTATCCGGCGGACAAACACGTCCCGGAGACGCAGATTTCGCCGTCCACCAGCGTAATGCGCGTATTTTCGCACGGAAAGCCAATCGGCAGCGGCTCGCCGTCCTCGAAGGTGCGGTCAACACGATACCACGAGCAGACATCCGTGATTTCCGTCGGGCCATACATATTCACAAAATCCGCATCCGGCAGGGAGCGCCGCCAGATGTTCAGCTGACGGTTCGGCATCACCTCTCCGCAGAAGAACACCCGCTTGATCCCGCGCGGACGCCCGTCCTTCACCACGCCGAGATTCGCCGGGTGCATCAGCGCCGACGGAACCCAGAACAGCGTGTTAATCTGCCGCTGCTCCAATTCGTCCATCATCCGTGCCGGGAACAGGAAGTCCTTCTGGGGCAGGAAGTAGACGTATGCGCCGCTTTTGAGCGTGCAGAAAATATCCAGCACTGAGTTGTCAAAATACAGCGGCGCCTGATTGCCGAAACGTGCGGTTTCATCGAGCCGCAGCGCAGGGACTGCCCATTCCACGAAATCCAGCACCGAGCGATGGCGAATCGCAACGCCCTTGGGATGCCCGGTCGAACCGCTGGTGAACAGCACATACTGCAAATCGGTATCGATGATGTCCCGCTGACGCGCCGCCAGCAGCGATTCGTCAATATCGCAGGATGCCGCCGCTTCCGTGGAGACGCATGGCAGTTTTCCCGCCGCATCCGCCCATATCGGCGCTTTGCCCGCATCAGTCAGCAGAAGCGCCGGATGCAGCACATCCAGAATCAGCTGGACACGCTGCTGCGGCATCTGCACATCAATGATGGTATAGAAGCACCCAGCTTCCAGCACACCAAGCATCGCCGCGACAGTCATCGGGCTTTTGTCCATGCACAGCGCAACGGGAACGCGCGGCGGGAGCTGCCGCGCCAGATAAGTGCCGATGCGTTTCGCCGCATCGTGCAGCTGCCGCCACGTCAGACACGTTTTTTCGCCCTCAAACGCCGCCGCATCCGGTTTTTTTGCCGCCCATCTATCCAGCCATGGCAGCACACAGCGCATCATGCCTGCTTCCGGCAGCTGTTCACCAGCGCCAGAATCGCCTCCGCGCTGTTGAAGTTCTCCGGTTCCACCTCTCCTGCGTCAATTCGCACGTCATAGGCTTCTTCCAGCGCTACGATGATTTTCATCAGCTCCAGCGAGTCAATCAGCCCGTCATCGACCATATGCCGCTCATGCGCAAAGTCGATTTCGTCGTTCACATCCTGCAAAATCGTCAGCAGGCGCTCCATTTTCTCGTTCATCCTCCATCGTCCTCCTATCTTTCTGCGAAATTGTATATTTGTCTTATTTTCAAACTAATAGCACCAGAATATACATGTGTGTTTATTATTCGACAAGCACCAGACGAATTCCTTCTCCGTCCTCTGCGCTTGCAAAGAATTTCGATTTTCCCGCAAATCTGGAAATGGTAGAAAAAAACTGCCGCGCAAATCAGAACTGCGCGGCAGCATGGAATGGATTTACGGATTCAGCCGTTCTTCCGTCTGGCTGTCGAAAATGTGGAATTTCCCCTTTTCAATGTTCAGCGAAATCGTCTTGCCGATGACCGTGCTGCCGCCCGCAATCTTTGCCACCAGCATCTGACCCGCCGCTTTCAGATATACGATGAAGCCGTCGCCCAATGGCTCAACGCTGTCCACCGTACCCTCGATTTCGCCCTGACCTTCCGGCGCGAGCGTCAGTTCCGACGGGCGCAGACCGACGATAACCTCCTTGCCTTTGTACTGCTGCATCAGCGCGGTCAGGTCATCCGGCACGGACAGCAGCAGTTCGCCGCACTGGAACGCCAGCGAACCGCCCTTTTCCACAACCTTGCACGTCAGCTTGTTAATCTGCGGCGTGCCGACAAAGCTCGCAACGAACAGGCTGTTTGGATGCGCATAGAGGTCGTTCGGCGTCCCCTGCTGCATGATGTGACCATCCTTCATCAGCACGATGTGATCCGCCATCGTCATGGCTTCGGTCTGGTCATGCGTGACGTAGATGGTGGTAACGCCAAGCTGCGTCTGAATCTTCTTCAGCTCATAGCGCACCTGATCGCGGAGCTTCGCATCGAGGTTGCCAAGCGGCTCGTCCAGCAGGAACACCTGCGGATCGCGCACAAGCGCACGTCCCAGTGCCACACGTTGACGCTGACCGCCGGAGAGCTGCGCCGGCTTGCGGTCAAGCAGTTCATCCAGACCCAGCATCGCGGACATCGAGTTCACACGTTTCTCGATTTCTTCCTTCGGCGCTTTCTTCGTTTCCAGCGCAAACGACATGTTCTTGCGCACGGTCATGTTCGGATACAGCGCATATTCCTGGAACACCATCGCAATGTTGCGCTCCTGCGGCGGCACGAATTTCTTTTCCTTGCCGCGCTCGTCGAGCTGGTTCATCGCTTCATTCCCGAAACAGATTTCGCCGTGAACCGGGTGGAGCAGACCCGCAATGCAGTACATTGCGGTAGACTTGCCGCAGCCGGACGGCCCCAGGAAAACACAGAATTCGCCGTCCTTGATTTCCAGATTCATGTCCTTGATGACATAGGACTTGCCCTTGTTGTAGGTCACGTCCATGTTCTTAATCGTAATCGCTGCCATGGCGGACTTCCTTTCTTTCCCTCAGTGCTTATTGACCGAATGCGGCCACTTCAATGCCGAAACCGTAATCATACAGCGGATTTTCGATGTCCTTGGGCAGGTCTTCGCGCTGGAGCATCACCTGATCCATCGTCGCAGGAATCTGCCATGGCAGTTTGCCGGAAATCGCGCAGTCACCGAAGAGCGCGTGCGCCACCGCTTCCGCGCCCGCCGTCACGCCGGGACGGTAGACAATCATCACCGCGTCGGACGCGGCATCCACCGGCGTCATGACATACGCGCGATTCATCAGCACGACGGATACAACGTTCACGCCGGACGCATCGAGCTTTTTCAACAAATTCTGCTGTTCTGCGGGGAATTCCAACGTCGCCGTGCCCCACGCGGGTTCGTGCGTGCCGCTCGCTTCACCGACGACGACAATCGCGGTTGTGCCTGCCGGGTACGAATCGGCAATCAGCGTTTCGTCATCGCCGATGTAGGTCACGTTGTCCGCACCCGCCCGCTTGCAGATGGCGTCGTAGATGGACTTGCCCTCGGTCTTCAAGCCTGTTTCGGAGGAAATCTTCCAGCCGCTCGACAGCGCATCAACGTTCTTAGCCAGCGCGCCAACGACCAGAATCTGCTGACCTTCCAGCGGCTGCTGGTTCTCGTACTTCACCAGCGTGACCGCCTTTTCCGCGGCTTCCATTGCCTTCTGATAATGCTCTTCGCTGCCGACAACCTGCGCAATTTCGTCCGCGTCGGTGTAGGGGTTCTCGAACACGCCCAGCCGGAACTTCGCCAGCAGCAGACGGCGGCAGCGATCCGTCAGCAGCGACGGGTCAACCTGATCCACCATGCGGGTGACGTCGCGCTGACCCATGCCGCCCATGACGTCCGCGCCCGCCTGCATCGCGACGATGTGGTTCAGACCCCAGTCGGTCTGGATAATGCCGTCGTAGCCCAGACGCTTGCGCAGAACATCGTTCATGACCACAGAGGATTCATGCGCGTAATTTTCCACCGCGTCGCCGCCCAGATACGGGACGGTCGAATAGCCGTAAGGCATGATGGACGCGGGATGCACCGTCAGCGCCGCCTCAAAAATGCTCAGGTGCAGCGCGAACGTTTCGTCATCGAACACCAGCGGAGAGCCGTCCACGCCGCCAGTCTGCGGGCCGGAGCCGGGGAAATGCTTCACGCAGGACATGACGGAATCAGCACCGATGCCACCCGTGCCGTTCTGCAAGCCCGTAATCGCCGCGACGACCATCGCCTTGGCGGTATCCGCGTCCTCGCCGTAAGTTTCCTGATTGCGCCCCCAGCGCGGGTCAGTCGCCAAGTCCGCGTTCGGAGAGAGGCTCATGCGGACACCCAGCGCCTTCATTTCCTGCCGCTGAATGTCTGCCAGTTCCTGCACGAGTTCCGCGTCGCCCGTCGCGCCCAGCGTGATGGCGTCCGGCAGAATCGTCGTGTCGTTAATCCAGCTTGCGCCAATGACCGAGTCCATGGAGAAGACGACCGGGATACCCAGTTCGCTTTCTTCGCACAGGGACTGGACGTAGTTCATCTTCTCGCCCGCCGACTCCTTGCTTTCCGCAAAGTAGGTGTACGTCAGCGCAAAGCCGATGTCCAGGTCGCTGAACCAGCTTTCTTTGAGCGTGACCAGCGTCATATGCGCCATCTGCGCCGCCTTGTTCTTGTCGCTCATGCGGCTCAGCAGGTCTTCCGTGCGCTCTTCAGGCGTCAGACGCCAGTCTTCATACGGGTCAAGCTCGCCGTTTTTGTTCAAGTCCTTGAACTTGTAGCCGTCCTGCTCCAGAATATCCAGTCCGGCAGTTTTCAGCACAATCTGCTTTCCTTCATATTCCTGCACGACCGTCGTCAATTCGACGACATTGCTTTCTTCCTCGTCCTCTTCCGCCAGCACACCGGGCGAAAGCAGCATCATCGCGGAAAGGGAGAGCGCCGCGACGCTTTTGAGCAGTTTTTTCATGAACCTTTCCTCCTTGTTGATTGCGCCGCGCATTACGACGCTGTGACCGCGCCTGACATCTGACCGCTGATGAGGTACTTGCCCATGAAGATGTACAGCACCAGCACCGGCAGCGCCAGAATCAGCGAACCAGCCATCTGCACGTTGAATTCCGCCGCCATCGTGCCCGCCAGCTCGTTCAGGGCAATGGTCGCGGGTTTGGAATCATAGCCGCCGAGCACCAGCGCGAACAGCATCTCATTCCAAATGGACGTACACTGGAAGACAAAGACCGTAATCGTCGCGATTTTTGTGTTCGGCAGGACGATTTTGCGGTAAATCTGCCATACGCCGTTGCCGTCAATCATCGCCTGACGAATCAGCGCGTCCGGCACGTCGGCGTAGTACCCGCGCATCATGACCGTACACATCGGCATACCGAAGATGGCGTGAACCAGCACAAGACCCCAGAGGTTATCGTAGAGGTCAAGGGCGTTGATGGTCTGCAAAAGCGGAATCAGAATCGCCTGGAAGGGCAAGTATGTTGCCGCGACCAGCGCGATAAAGAACACGTTGTTGAACCGGAACTTCCATTTGCTCAGTGCGTAGGCACAAATCGAGCCGAGGAATACCGATCCCGCCGCACCGAAGAGCGTCACCAGCAGGCTGGTCATCAGCGGCTGCGCAAGCTCCTCCATCGCACTCTCGTAACCCTCCATTGTCCACTCTGACGGCGGTGTGATGGGCGTGGTCGTCATCACTTCACTGTTGGACTTGAAGGACGTCATCACCGTTCCCCAGAACGGCAGCATGTAGAAGACCAGAAACGCAATCATGATGAGGTAGTACACCACATGCAGCACGGTCATGTGCCACTTGGGTTTAATTTTCGTCGTCTGTGCCGATTGTTCCTGCTTGCTGCGCTCAATACTCAAATTATTTTGCATTTCAGGCTCACTTCCTTCTGTTCGTCCAGTAGGTCAGCGGCAGAATCAGCACCAGCACCAGCGCAAGCAGGAAGCAGCTGATTGCCGCGGAATACGCGAAGTTGTTGTTCTGGAACGCTTCATTGTACATCCAAATCGGCAGCGTCCACGCGGCGGAGGTGGTGTAACCCACCAGCGACACGATGAAGTCAAACGAGCGCAGGGCGTACATCGCCAGAATCGTGATGCAGGAACCCATCGCGCCCTTGAGCTGCGGAATGATGAGCTTGAAGTAGATGCGCGGCATATATGCGCCGTCCAGCTTCGCGGCGTTGATGACATTGACCGGCACGTTCTTGATGGCGGCGAGGAAGATGACCGCGACGTAGCCGGAGAACTGCCAGACCATCGCAATGATGATGGACAGCATGATGGTGGAGTTGCTCGACGCCCACATCAGGTGCCCAGCTTTCATCGCGGCAGAAACATCAACGCCAAGAATCGAGAGGAAGGAATTCAGCACGCCGCCCGTTGGACGATACATGTACGCCCAGACCGTGCCGGTCACGACAAAGGACAGCGCGAACGGCAGCAGAATCAGCGTGCGGAACAGCGCCGTGCCGCGAAGCCCCTGATCCATGATGAGCGCCAGCCCCAGACCCAGCAGGAGGCACAGCGGAATCAGGCAGAACAGCAGCAGCGTATTGCGCAGCGACGGCCAGAAGTCGGGGCTGGAGAACATCTTCGCGTAGTTGCCGAAGCCGCCCCAGCCGTAGCTTGCTTCCAGCTGCCCCGACTCCCAGTCGGACACGGAAACCCACAGGTTCCAGCCCAGCGAGACATACACGAAGTAAATCAGCAGCGCCGCCGGGATGCAGATCCAAATCAGCGGATGACGTTGGAGAAAGTGGTGTACCGGGCCGACTGTTTTAGGCGCAAAGCGCAGCAGCAGCTGGTACACGAGAATCACCGCGACGATGATGGCGCAGAGAGCCCAGAACCTGTCATGGGAAAAGGTCATGAACGCCAGATTCTCAAAAAATTCAGAAAATTGTTCCATGGGCAAATCCCCTTCTGTTGCATTCTGTTCGAGGTTTTGCTATCAGCTTTGAAGAAAGCCCGTACAGGCTTGGGCAATTCCGCTGCGCCTGTACGGGCTGATACATCATTCGCCGTAGCTCAGACCCCAGCCGTAGTCATACAGCGGGTTTTCAAGGTCGAAGGACACATCGCCTTCCTGATTGCGGACAGAATCCATATCCCGCGGGAACTGCAAGGGCGTCTTGCCCGTGGGGTTGTTCAGCCCGAAGAGCGTTTCCGCAATCGCGATGCCGCCCTGCGAGCCCGGATAGTACGCTTCCAGAATCGCGTTCGTATTCTCGTCGCACCACGTCAGGATGTAGGGACGTCCGCCCGTGACGACCGTCACCATCGGCTTGCCGCTGGCTTTCGCCGCTTCGAGGATTTCCTGCTGACTGCCGGTGATTTCCAGCGTGTCGTAGCCCCACGGCGGATCGTGCTGGTAGCTCGGTTCGCCGACGGACACGATGATGATGTCCGCATCCTTCGCCAGCTCTGCAATGCGCTCAACGTTGTCGGATTCATAGATGACCGTTGCATTTTCGCCTGCGTAAGCCGCCACTGCGTCCGCAATGGTCAAGCCTTCCTGCGCGGAAGACCAGCCGCCGACCAGCGAGTCCATGTCGCCGGCGCGCGGACCGCAGACCAGAATCGTCTGCTTCTCGTTCTGTTTGAGAGGCAGGATGCCATCGTTCTTGAGCAGCGTCATCGCCTTGCGCGCCGCTTCAAGGTTCACCGCCTGATGTTCCTCGTTGCCGACGAACTGCACGGCGTACTCCACGTCGCAGTAGGGATTCTCGAACACGCCCAGTTCAAACTTCACCTTGACGATGCGCGTCGCCGCCGCCGTCAGGATGTCTTCGTCAATCTTGCCCGCGTTCGTCAGTTCTTCCATCTGGTCAATCAGGCGGATGGATTCGCCGCCGATGCCGTCCACACGGCTCTCGGTGATGCCAATCAGGATGGCTTCTTCGTCGGACACTTCTTCACCCATCATCGTGCCGCGGCCTTCCTGAATCGCCCAAATCATGCCCCAGTCGGTCTGGATGATGCCCTCAAAGCCCATTTCGTCGCGCAGCAGGTCTTGCAGCGTCGCCTTCGAGCCGATGGCGGAGTTCTCCATGTCCAGCTCCAGCGGGACAGAGTAGTACGGCATGATGGAAGCAATGTTGACTTCCAGCGCCGCATAATACGGCTTCAGGTGAATTTGCAGGGTTTCCGCGCTGGAAATGATGGGCGAGGTGTCCTTGCCTTCCATCTGCGGCCCAGCGCCGGGGAAATGTTTCATGCAGGCCACGATAGCGCCGGTATTCAGTCCGTCGCGCCCATTCTGGAACGCAACGACCTGCGCCGTGACCATCTTCGTCACAAGGTCAGGGTCTTCGCCGAACGTCTCCATGACGCGCCCCCAGCGGGGTTCTGAAGCAATGTCGGCTTCGGGAGACAGCGTCATGCGAACGCCGATGGCGATATGCTCATCGCGGGCAATTTCCGCCAGACGGGTGACAAGGTCTTCGTCGCGGGTTGCCGCCAGCGCCAGATTATGCCCGGTAACGGTCGCGCCGGAGACGTAAGACAGGCCATGCACGGAGTCCATCGACACCAGCACCGGCACGCCCAGACGAGACCCCTCAGCATACTCCTGAATCGTGTTCATGGACACCGCAGCTGCTTCCACGCTGTTCAGTTCGCGAATCAGCAGCATGCCGATGCCTTCCTTATTGCACCACTTGTTCAGGTAGGATGGAATCTTGCCATCGGCACGCGGCAGGTACGTCGGGTGCTGCATCTGCGCAATTTTCTCGCGCACCGTCATCTGCCCGACCAAGTCCGCCGTGCGGGTGTCAGCATCCAGTCGCCAGTCCTCGTAGGGATCAAGCGTGCCGTTGCTGTTCAGGTCGATAAACTGGTAGCCGTCAACTTCGATGATGCTCTTCACATGGGGATTGAGCGTCGGCTGGGTGTAGGTTTTTTCCTCCGCCATCGCGGGAGCAGCCCACAGCCCGGCTGTAAGCGTCAGCGCACCCAGCATCGCCAGCGAGCGCCGCATCCATTTCTTAGTCAACAAGGTTCCATTCTCCTTTCACGCCAGCTTCCTTGAGGATGTTGACGATCTTATTCGCGAAATATTCCGCGTCGTGGTCACTGGACGTAGCGAACTCCTGCACCTGCGTCTGCAGGCTCATAGACGCGCTCCAAGGCAGCGCCGTGCCGTGGGTGAAGCTCGGATAGCTGCGGATCGTGTCGCTGATCAGCTCATTCTTGAACTTAAGGGTCAGTTCGTTGTAGCAGTCATCCGGGGTATCGGTGTAGGGCGAAATGGATTCCTTCAAAGCGGAGAACCGCTGCTGAACCGGCGTGCTGGATACGTTGTACGCCCAGCGCAGACCCGCCTCAACATCCGCCGAGTCATTGCTGACGACGAAGCCGTCGATGTTCATGCCAAACCAGCCGTCCGTGCCGGGGAACGTGAAGATGCCGTAGTCCTTGCCGTATTCCTGACCCATGCTGGTCATCAGCGGCTGCATCCAAGTGCCCATAATCTGCATAGCATACGTCCCGGCGACAACCTGACCGCTCGCTTCGTACCAGTCACGGCTGGAATGGTCGGGCGCGACGTAATCCATCAGCTTGGCGTAAGTCGTCAGCACCTTCGTCACATCCTCGACGTTATAGATACCGTTGATGAAGTCCTGATAGATTTTAGGGTCAGTGCCCATCATGATGTCCTCGAACACCTGACACGCCGGCCAGCCCTTGCGGTCGCCGAGGTCGATCGGGTACTCGCCGTCGGGCATTTTCGCCGCCAGCTGGTCGCAGATGTCCCAGAACTCGTCCCATGTGATGTTCTCGTGATCCGGAATCGCAATCCCGTACTTCTCGAACACATGGATGTTGTAGAAGATAACATTCGTCTTGTGGATGCCAATCGGCACGACGTAGTTTTTGCCGTCGGGCGCGGTCAGCAAGTCCTTGATGCCCGGCAGGATGCGCTCGTTGAGCTTCGCGTAGTCCCACAGCTTGGACAAATCCAGCAGCATGTTCGCATCGAGGTACGGCTGAATTTCCTGACCGGGATGCGCCTGGAATGTTTCGGGGCTCTTGCCCGCCTGCTGAAGCACCTTGACCTTCATGACCATGGCGCCGCCAGCGCCGCCCGGAATGGCGTTCGACTTCGTTTTCACCTTGCCGTACGCGCCTTTGAATTCGTCGATGACGGATTCAATCGCATCCTTTTCGCCGCCAGCCGTCCACCAGTGGTAGACGTTGACCGTGCCTTTCGCAGAAACATCCTCCAGCACGGCGGCGAAATCAATGTCATCGGCGCTGCGCTTCTCGCGCTTGGCGGCAAAAGCACTGGTCGTCAGCGACGTAATTGCCAGCACACCCGTCAGCAGCAGCGCACCGAATTTTTTCAGCTTCATTGCTTGTTCCTCCTCTGAGAATACAGGGAATCTGTTACTCTTCCACGAACGTCATCGTCGCCCACAGGCTGGGGTTCTCGTCCACGTTGTGCATCGTGGGCTTGCGGTCGCGGCCGTCCAGCTGCGCGGAGTACTGCATCCGCAGGCTGTGAATGCCGGGGCACGGCAGGTCAACGTCAAGGATGGAGAAGTCAAAGCCAACGGTCGTGCCCGCAGCGGGAACCAGCTGCGCGATCTTATCATTGGAGAGGTTGTGCAGCGGGATCTTGCTTTCGAGGATGTAGCCGCCCATTTCCTTGTCGCGGACGGTCACGGCTTCGTAGTCGTCGAACACCAGCTCGTCGCCGTATTCGCCTTGCGTCTCCCAGCCGAGATTGTCAGCGATCATGTCGCGGTCAATATAGTTGAAGAAGTCATATTCGTCCGTGGACTGCACGATGCGCCAGTCGGTCGCTTCGTACGCTGTACGGTTCGGGTCGGCGTTGGGATTGGTGCTGAAGAAGAGGATGATGGCATCCAGTTCATCCAGCGGGAAACCTTCGCGGTAGACAAACGGCGTGTCATCCCACACCTTCGCGGCGATGTAGAGGTTCTCTTCATCCCACATAGCGTAGATTTCCATTGAGCAGTCCGCTTCGCCGTCCCAGTGCTCAATCTGATCGACAATCTGCTTCTCACTGTCAATGCGCAGGCAGCGGCTCGTGTCCCACTCGCTCAGGTCGCCGTCAATGACGACGTTCTTAGCGCGCGGGGCTTCCAGATTCGCGTCGGAATACGCCAGTGCAGCGGGGGCCGCAGCAAACATAGCCAGTGCCAGCACGGATGCGGCTGCCTTGCGAAGCCATCCAAAGTGTTTCATGTCTCGTTCCTCCCTTTCAACATCGGAAACAAACTCAATTCGCACCATGGCGGTGCTTTCGTGATTCAGTATAATCCCAGCGCCTGTTTTGAACAAGGGAAAATCCAGCACTGCTATTGGGAAAATACAAAACACAACCAAACTTCTTTATGCGGTATTCGGTTTTTGTGCGCTTCCGTCAACACGGGGTACTTTTCTTTTGCATTTTCTCTGCGTATGTGCTATACTGCTTCCATCAGCACAATGCGAAATAGAAAGGACGGCATGTATGCGAAAACTGACGTGTATGCGAATGAGCGCGAAAATGACCATCCTGTTTTCTGTGATTGCCGCCTGCATGATAGCCGTCAACTCTGTTCTGGCGACGCTCTCCGAGATACAGAACATCCTGCTGTACGAGGAAGACAACCTGAACGCGATGGCGAGCAAAATTGTCGCGGCGTTCGAGCAGAACATCACCGTCATGGGCTATGCACTGGACGGCTTGAAACAGGATAATGACTTCATGGCTGCGCTCAATACCATCTACACATTAGGCGAAGACATGGAGACGACGTCCGAATACCATCAGGCACAGAACACGCTTTCCGCCGCGCTTTTCCATGAGCCGCTGAACGACTACTTCTACCGTATCAACGTGCTGACAATGGACGGTTTCTACCTGTCCAGCCGCTACGAGACGATTGGTCTGCTGGAAAACTACTCGGATGAGCTGCGCACCGTCATGCTCCGCCTGCCCTACCTGAACGAGCGCAACCGGGGGCTGAGCCAGAAGACGCTTGTCCGCCCGCACATTGACCCGTGGTTCGTCGCGCGCCCGATTTCTATCTATACGCTGATGTCTCCTGCCGTTTATCACGGCAAACAGATCGGCTTTGTGGAGGTCAATGCGCTTTCAACCGACCTGTTCGACATTTTCTCCTCCAACGACATGGCAGGATTCCGCGCCACCGCCTACGACGCGGACGGCCGCCTGTTCCACCGCAGTTTCGATGACACCATCGACTACTCCGCCGCCGAATACGGCAGCATGACCGAGTGCAGCGACAAAAACGGCGACACCTACTACGTCGTCAAGGAGCATTGCAGCTGGCTGGGCTTCGACATTTATGCCGCCCAGCGTACCGCCGTTTTCGAGTCGTCCATCCACTCCGTCATCCTCCACCATGTGCTGGTCAGTCTGCTGGTGCTGTTCATCGCAGAAGTGTTCATCATCCTCTCGTCGCATCAGCTCAGCCGCTCGATTCTGCGCCTGACGCGCAAGGTTTCCCAGCTGTCCGACCCGGCGGCAATAGCCGAGCGTCCCCTGCTGCCCGAAGAAATGCCGAAGGTCACGAACCCGCGCGACGTGGAGATGCGCGAACTGGAGGACGTGTTTGACAAGCAGGTAATGGAGCTGAAAACTGCCATGCGCAACGACGCAGAACTGCGCGAGAGCAATCTCCGTTCACGGCTGAACGCGCTGCAGGCGCAGATTAACCCGCACTTCATTTACAACACGCTCAACATCATCTCCGCAAAGTCGATGGAAGCCGGGAACGAGGAGGTCATCGACATCTGCGGCAAATTCGCCCAGATGCTGCGCTACTCCACCGACCTGCGCAGCAAAACCGCGACGCTTCAGGAGGAAATCGCCCACGTTCGCAATTATCTGGCACTCGCGAAAGCTCGTTTGGAGGATCGGCTGGAATACACCATCGACATACCGGACGCTTTCTCGCATCTGACACTGCCGAAGCTCTCCCTCCAGCCCATCGCGGAAAACGCCATTTCCCACGGCTATCAGGGGTCAAGCGGCACAATTCACATCACCATCTCCGGCACGGTCGATGAGGACGGCTGCCTGCATCTGCTGATTTGCGACGACGGCTGCGGCTTCGGGGAGGAAATCCTGTCGCACCTGCGGGAAGAATTCAGCCACATTGAAGCGGGTGAACTGACCGAGCCGGAAAACACGTCCGCCCATATTGGGCTTGTCAACACCTATCGCCGCCTGTTCTATTTCAGCCGCGGCGCAATTCGGATGCGCGTCCGCAATGACGGCGGCGCAGTAGTCGAACTGATTGAAACGCGCACCAGTGAGGAGGAAGACGATGTACACCATTCTGATCGTAGATGATGAACGTCCCGCGCAGACGTTCCTCAAAGCCATCTGCCAGAAATACTGCCCTGCGTTTGACACCATTCTGCTCTCCGGCAGCGCCGACGATGCCCTCCGGCTGATGGCGCAGCAGCACGTCCATGTGCTGGTAACGGACATCAGTATGCCGGGCATCAATGGCATTGAATTGGCGCAGCGCGTCCGGCAGCTGTATCCGCGGACACATACAGTGATTGTCTCCGGCTACGCGGAATTTGAGTTCGCGCGCGGAGCAATTCAGGCGGGCGTGGATGATTATCTGCTCAAGCCCGTGGAAATCCAGAGTTTCCGGCAAATTCTCGACCGAATCCGCGAAACGCTCGATGCAGAAGCAAATGACCTGATGGAGGAAACGCTGACTCGCCTGCTCTGCGGTGAAGCAGTCGATGAGCCGCTGCTCTGCTCTCTGTTTTCCAGCCGTATGATGCGCTTCGCCCTTGTCCGTCAGGGCAATTTGTTCACCGTACGCTTCGCAAAATTCCGCACCGCGCAGCTTCGGCAGGTGCATCAGGCGGGCTGGATTGCGTTTTATGGGCGCGATGAGCAGGAAACCATTCTCCTGCGCAGCAGTGCCGACCGGCAGAAGCGTTTTCCCGACGAGCTGTCCGACCTGCTTAAAGCCGACTTCCCGGATCTGCCCTGTACGGCGATTTACGCGCCGGAAGATGCCGACATTCTCACCTTGCCGCAGTTTTTGAGCCGCGCTGCAGGGCGCATGGTGAATACCGTCGTCATCAGCAAGGGGCAGCTTGTCCCGCTGAACGCACTGCAAAACGCCTTGCAGCCTTCCGTCCTGTCCGCTGCGACAAAAAAGCGCCTTGCGTCATTCGTCGAAACAGGCAATACAAGAATGCTGAAAGAGCTGTTTGTGTCCCTTGCAATCGAATGGAATCAGAACAGCCTGCCGCAGATTCAGGCGGAAGACCTGTGCTATCAGTTGATTCTGTACACGGCGGACTTGGGCGTTCCCGGCCCCAAAAGGAAGCGCGAGCAGATTCTGCGCGAGGCAAACGAACTATACGGCAGCGCCTCCTCCTACGGCGACCTGCTGGCGAGCCTGTACTCCCTGATTTTTGAGGAAGGGTTCATCCGCGACAAGAACGTCAGCGCGAACGAGCTGTGCGAATACACGCTGAATTACATCCGCGAGAACTACGCCCAGCCGCTGAGCATCCCGCGTATCTGCACCGATGTTGGCATCAGCCAGACATACCTGTCGCGCCTGCTGCGCAAGTATGCCGGAACGACGTTCAACACCTTCCTGACGCAGTGCCGCATGGACGCTGCGAAGCAGATGCTGCGCGAACATCCGGATATTCTGCTGCATGAAGTGGCGGCGTGCGTCGGGTATGACGACCAATCGTATTTCAGCAAGATTTTCCGCAATGAAACAGGCATGACGCCATCGCAGTATGCTGCGACATTTGCGGCAGATGCGCCGACTCAGCCGCCGAAAACGTGATTTTTCCTTTTTTGCCGCCAATCAACTGGCGGCTTTTTTGCTTTTCATCCGTTTTTCATTGCGGAAAAAAGCGTCACTTTTGCCCGTTCCCCTTGCAAATCAAGCCAAAATCGGCTATGATAAGATTGTGGTATTTTGAGCCTGTGATAAGGCTTTTGACGGAGGGATTTCAGCGTGTCCGATAGATTATCGAAGATTCGCAATTTCTGCATTATCGCCCATATTGACCATGGCAAGTCCACGCTGGCTGACCGCATTCTGGAAACGACGGGCGTTTTCCAGAAGCGCGAGATGGTGGAGCAGATTCTGGACAGCATGGAGCTGGAACGCGAGCGCGGCATCACCATCAAGTCCAAGGCGGTGCATATGCACTATACCGCCAAGGACGGCAAAACCTACACGCTCAACCTGATTGACACGCCCGGCCATGTGGACTTCACCTACGAAGTCAGCCGTGCGCTGGCGGCGTGCGAAGGCGCGCTGCTGGTGGTGGACGCGACGCAGGGCATCGAGGCGCAGACGCTGGCGAACTGCTATATGGCGCTCGACCATGACCTCGAAATCATCCCGGTCATCAACAAGATTGACCTGCCCAGCGCGCAGCCGGAAGAAGTCCGGCAGGAAATTGAGGACGTCATCGGGCTGGATGCGTCCTATGCGCCGTGCGTGAGCGCGAAAACTGGCCTGAACATCGATCAAGTGCTGGAGGCAGTTGTGAATTACGTTCCCGCGCCGCAGGGCGACGAGAACGCACCGCTGCAGGCACTGATTTTCGATGCGTTCTACGACAACTACCGCGGTGCAATCTGCTTCATCCGCGTCAAGCAGGGCACAATCCGCACGGGAATGCGGATGCGCATGATGGCGACGGGCGGCGAGTTCGACATTGTGGAAGTCGGCACGTTCGCGCCGGGTTATCAGCCGTGCGACGAATTGAAAGCGGGCGACGTAGGCTATGTCGCGGCCTCCATCAAGGATGTGCGTGAAACCCGCGTCGGCGACACAATTACCGACGCCATGAATCCGGCGGATTGCCCCCTGCCCGGCTATCGGCAGGTGACGCCGATGGTCTACTGCGGCGTGTATCCGGCGGACGGCGCGGACTATCCGGCGCTCAAAGATGCGCTGGAGAAGCTGCGCATGAACGACGCTTCCCTTTCTTTTGACCCGGAAACGTCCGTCGCACTGGGCTACGGCTTCCGCTGCGGCTTCTTGGGGCTGTTGCACATGGACATCATCACCGAGCGGCTGGAGCGCGAATGGGACTTGAACCTCGTCACCACCGCGCCGAGCGTCATCTACCGTATCACCAAAACCGACGGCACGGTGCTGATGTGCGACAACCCGATGGCGCTGCCGCCCATTGGCGAAATTGCCATGATGGAAGAACCGTTCGTCCACGCGGAAATCTTCACGCCGCAGGACAGCGTCGGCACGATTATGGACTTGTGCCAAGACCGGCGCGGCATCTTCCTTGACATGCAGTACGAGGGTACGCGCGTCAAGCTGAATTACGACATTCCGCTCAACGAAATCATCTTCGACTTTTTTGACCAGATTAAGAGCCGCAGCCGCGGATACGCCTCGTTCGACTACGAATTCAAGGACTACCGCGAGAGCCAATTGGTCAAGCTGGATATTCTGCTCAACGGCGAAATCTGCGACGCGTTCTCCATCATCGTCCACCGCGACAAGGCGTACGGGCGCGGGCGCTCCATCTGCGAGAAGCTCAAAGACGTCATCCCGCGGCAGATGTTCGAGATTCCGATTCAAGCGGCCATCGGCGGCAAGGTCATCGCGCGTGAAACCGTCAAGGCGATGCGCAAGGACGTGCTGGCAAAGTGCTACGGCGGCGACATCAGCCGAAAGAAAAAGCTGCTGGAAAAGCAGAAAGAGGGCAAGAAGCGAATGCGGCAGTTCGGCACGGTGCAAGTGCCCAGCGAGGCATTCCTTGCCGTGCTGAAGATGGACAGCAACTGACGCTGTCAGGAGGAAAAAACATGCTGTACCGCAAGTCTCAGGTCAGCGACCGCTGGCTTCGTGCGCCGCTCCAAGCGCCCACTGCGCTGCATCAGCCGCTTTCCTACATTTCCCGCAGCCACATTGCCGACGTGTTTGCGTCGCAGGAGAACGGGCGAAAGGACATTTCCGTCTGCTTCACGGGGCATCGGGCGATTCCGCCGCAGGAGCTTCCTGCGCTGACAGAGCGGCTTGACCGGGTGCTGGAAGCACTGTATCAGCACGGGTTTCGGGATTTTATCTGCGGCGGCGCGCTGGGATTTGACACGCTGGCAGCGCAGCGCATTCTGCTGATGCGGACGCACCATGCGGATGTTCGGCTTCGGCTGGCGATTCCGTGCAGCACGCAGTCCGCGCGATGGAAAGCGTCGGATTGCCTGATTTACGAGCAGCTGCTGTATGCTGCCGACGAGACAGTTGTCCTCTCCAGCCACTACTATGAGGGCTGCATGTACATGCGGAATCGGTACATGGTGGACAACAGCGCATTTTGCGTCTGCTACCTGAATCGGCAGAAGGGCGGTACGATGTACACCGCGCTCTACGCCATGCAGGAGGGGCTTCCGCTGCTGAATTTGGCAATCGCCAGCGACTGCGAGCGCCTGATTCAGAAAACAAAGGTATGAAAAAAGCAGGGGAATGCTTGTTTCCCCTGCTATTTATACTAATTCGATTCTAAAACATGGCATCGAGCATAGCAGGTTTTTCGTTCCGGCAAAGCTGAGTGAAGCGAGGCGTACTGGAGGTACGCGCGAGCGGAACGAAGCAAAGCCGGGGCGGAAAAGATGCTGTGCGAATGACATGCTTTAGATGAGAATTAGTATTATCACTGTTTTGATGTCTCTGCCGTTTTTTCGGCTTCCTCCATCGCTTTGAGCTTGAGCAGGCGCTCGTCATGCTCTTCTTCCACCTTGATTTCCCAGTGCAGCAGCAGCGTCAGCACACCGCGCAGCGCAATGACCGCACCCAGAATCAGCAGTTCCGTCCATTCGCGGACGATGACCGTGCGCAGCACTTCGCCGCCGAGCTTGAATTCCAACGCAAGCGCAATGCCTTGCGCCAATTCAAGCCGGAGATGCTCATCGTGCTTGAAGTAGCTGACGACTCCCTTCATCGCCGTGATAATCAGAATAGCGATGCCCGCCAGCTCCGCCAGCACAATGCCCAATTCTGCTGAATAATGTACCAGTTTTTCCAGAAAACTGATGATGGTATCCATTTTCGTACACCCCCTTTGCCACTTTTTCTATTGTAGCGGATTTTTCCGCATTTGAACAGTCCTTTACAGGTGATTTGAATGGAAATTTACTTGCACGTTCCCTATTGTCGCCAAAAATGCCGCTACTGCGACTTCGCTTCCTTCCCCCATGCGGAATCTACACAGCGTGCCTATGTGGATGCGGTGCTGAGCGAAGCCGCGTCGCAGGCGGCGAAAATCCCGCATGGCGCGATGGAAACCGCGTATTTAGGCGGAGGCACGCCGTCGATTCTGCCGCCGGAACTGCTGACACGGCTATTGGAAGGCGTTACAGCGCATTTTTCCCTTGCGCCCGGTGCGGAATTTACGTCCGAGGCGAACCCTGGCACGCTGACCCATGCGTGGCTTGATGCGGCGCTGAACTGCGGTATCAATCGCCTGTCAATGGGGATGCAGGCAGCCCAGCCAGCACTGCTGAAGATGCTGGGGCGCATCCACGACTTTACGCAGGTGCAGCAGAGCGTCGAGCTTGCGCGGCACGCTGGATTCCAGCACATCAGCCTTGACCTCATGTTCGGGCTGCCCGGTCAGACGGTCAGCATGTGGCGTGAGACGCTGGAGAAGGCGCTGTCGCTGAATCCGGAGCATTTGTCCTGCTACGGGCTGATTCCTGAAGAAGGTACGCCGCTGTACCGCGACTTGCAGACCGGGCAGCTGACCCTGCCGGACGAGGACGATGAGCGCCGTATGTACGACCTGACGCTTGATCTGCTGGCGCAATCAGGTTTTCAGCAGTACGAAATCAGCAATTTCGCGCGCCCCGGCTGCGAATGCCGCCACAACATCGGTTATTGGCAGCAGGTGCCGTATATCGGACTGGGCGTGTCGGCGGCGTCGTATCTGCCCGCGAAGAACGGGATGATTCGCCTAACAAACCCACGCACGCTGCCCGCGTATCTACGGATGGTGCAGTCGCAGGACGATTCGCTGCGGGAGCGGGAGTTCGTCTCAAAAACCGACGGTCGGTTTGAAACGCTGATGCTGGGGCTGCGAATGACCTGCGGCGTCAGCGAATCGGAATTTCAGGAGCGGCACGGCGTTTCGCTGGATGCGCTGTACGGCGAGAAGCTGCGGAAATTCGAGCATGAAGGGCTGCTTCAGCACAAAACCGACCGATGGTCGCTGACGCGTCGCGGGATGGACGTGCAGAACGCGGTTCTTGTGGAACTGATGGATGACTGACCGGCGACCTCCGGCGGGTGTTTTTCCCGACCGGAGGTCTTTTTTTGTTTCCCTCTTTTTCAAAGAAACCGACGGTCGGTTTTTTATTGCTCTTTGATACCCTTTGCCATGCGGTAGGCTTCGTCATACAGCACGTTCTGGCTCGCCAGCGGCGTTTGCGTGCCGGGATAGCGGCGGGTGTAGCTGCCGTCGGGCTGCTGGTCGCGGGCCTGTACGTTGTCGTGCCACATGACGTCGAAGATGTGGTCAATGCGGCGTTTCACGTCGTCCTGCAAAATCGGGGTTGCCACCTCGACGCGGCGCAGGGTGTTGCGGGTCATCCAGTCCGCCGAAGCAATGTAGTAGCGCGCTGCGTCGCCGTCGCCGAAAATATAAATACGGCTGTGTTCGAGGAAGCGCCCGACGATGCTGATGATGTGCACATTGTCGGTCAATCCGGGCACGCCCCCGCGCAGGCAGCAGATGCCGCGCACAATCATTTCGACCTGCACACCCGCCTGACTGGCCTCGACGAGCTTGTCAATCAGCATCTTGTCCGTCAGGCTGTTCATTTTCAAGCGAATCAGCCCCTTCTGCCCCGCCTTTGCCTTGCTGATTTCGCCGTCAATCATGTCAATCAGCTTGTCTTGCAGGCAGTGCGGCGCGACCAGCAGCACGGACATGTGGTCTACTGTTTCGCCCAGCATCAGCGCTTGGAAAACCTGCAATGCCTCTTCGCCAATTTCGTCGCGCGCGGTGATGTAGCTCAGGTCGGTATACAGGCGGCTGGTCTTCTCGTTGTAGTTGCCCGTGCCGATCTGCGTGATGTACTGGATGCCCTCATCCGTTTTGCGCGTAATCAGGCAGAGTTTGGAATGAACCTTGAGTTTATCAACACCGTAGATGACGTGGCAGCCCGCACGCTCCAATCGGCGGCTCCACTCGATGTTGTTCTCCTCGTCAAAGCGGGCTTTCAGCTCCACCAGCACGTCCACCTGCTTGCCGTTTTCGGCGGCTTCCACCAGCGCTTCCACAACCTTCGAGTCGCGCGCGAGGCGATAGAGCGTCATGCGGATGGAGACGACCTGCGGATCATTCGCCGCTTCGGACAGCATCCGCAGGAACGGGCGGATGCTCTGGTAGGGATAGTGCAGCAGCACATCCTTTTCCAGAATCTGCTCCATCACCGGGCGATTGTCCACGATATCCGGCGTTGCCTGCGGATGACGCGGCGCGTAGAACAGTTCCGCATGGCTGCGCAGTTTGTCCTGAATATTAAACAGGAAGCTAATATCCAGCGGCGTATCGTACTCGTAGACGCGCGCGGTGTCGAGCCGCAGCTGATCGCACAGCTTCTCGATAATGTCGTGCCCGATTTTTCGGCTGAGTTCCAAACGCACCGGGCAGAGTTTCTGGCGCAGGCGCACGACTTCCGCCATGTGGTCGCGATAGTTGAGGTCTTCGTCGTATACGCTGTCCGCATCAATGTCGGCGCTGCGGGTAATGCGCGCCAGCGTCTTGCTTGCGATGCGGTAGCTGCCGAAAAGCAGCGGCAGGTAGTGCAGAATCAGTTCCTCCGAGAGGATATAGCAGCCCGTGCGCTCCGGTACTTCAATCAGGCGCGGGAACATGTTCTCCCCGCATGGCACGATGCCGATTTTTTCCTTCTCGCTTCCCGTGCGCAGGACGGCGACGGCATAAATCTCCTTGTTTTTGAGGAACGGGAACGTCTGCTTTTTGCCCACGACATAGGTCGAAAGCAATGGCAGATAGTCTTCACGGAAGATTTTCGCCAGATACTGCTCGCTTTCCGGGCTGATTTGGCGGAAGTTGACGATGCTGATGCCCTCGTCCTCCAGTTTCTTCAGCACATCGGCATACGTCCGGTCGCGGCGGTCGCACAGCGTGCGGATGCGGCTGACGGCAGCGTCAATCTGCTCGCCGGGGGTCATGTTCGTCTTGTTCTCGCGCGCCTCCTTATCCAGCAGCATCTGGTCATGCAGGCTGCCGATGCGCACCATGAAAAACTCGTCCAGATTGCTCTGGAAAATCGAGAGGAACGACAGACGTTCGCACAGCGGTACGCGCTCATCCTCCGCTTCTTCCAGTACTCGCTCGTTGAACCGCAGCCACGAAAGCTCTCGGTTTTCCGTGCAAGTCAGCATGTTGTCCATCCTGTTTTGCCCCTTTCCATCAGTTCATTGCAATATCTGCCAATTTATCGCGATAATTGCGCAGCGCTTCCGCTTCCACTTGCTGACGCTCCGCCGCCAATTTTGGGTTTTCCCGCAGGCGCTTCATGCACTTCGCAGCTTCATCCAGCAGCCTTACGTCACCGTCAAGCAGGAAATCCGCCATCATTTCGCCGGATTGCCGCGTACCCATCAGGTCGCCCGGCCCGCGAAGCTCCAAGTCTTTCTGCGCGACGATGAAACCGTCATTCGTCTGCGTCAGGATGCGTAATCGCTCATTTTCCGCTGCCAGCAGGAAGCACCAGCTTTCCGCTGATCCACGCCCGACGCGCCCACGCAGCTGATGCAATTGGCTGAGCCCGAAGCGCTCGGCATTCTCAATCACCATGACGCTCGCGTTCGGCACGTTCACGCCGACTTCGATGACCGTCGTGGACACGAGGACATCGAGATTCCCGGCGGAAAACTCGCTGAGCACCTGCGCTTTTTCGTCCGCGGGCTGTGCGCCCCACGTCAATCCGACGCGAAGCCCCGACAATTCGCCGTTTTTCAGCACGTCGAACGTCGCCTGTGCGCTGCGAACGTCCTCCATCATCTCGCTGTCCTCAACCAGCGGACAGACCACATACGCCTGATGCCCTTTCAGCACCTCCTGCCGCAGGAAGCCGTACATCCCGGCGCGCTTCTCTTCCGGCACGACTCGCGTCTTGACCGGCGTGCGCCCCGGCGGCAGCTCATCGACGATGGACACATCAAGGTCGCCATAGAGAATCAGCGCAAGCGTGCGTGGAATCGGCGTTGCGGACATGACGAGCACATGCGGCGCTTTCGTGCCGTCCGCGCCTTTCTGCTGCAAGGTCGAGCGCTGCATCACACCGAAACGGTGCTGCTCATCCGTCACAACCAGTCCGAGCCTTTGATACGCCACCTTTTCGCTGATCAGCGCGTGCGTTCCGAACACTGCCTGATATCCCCCGTTTGCGCAAGCCTCCTGCGCCTCCCGCTTCGCCTTCGGGCGCATCGAGCCAATCAGCAGACCGCAGTGGATGCCCAGCGGTTCCAGCATTGCCTTGGCGGATTCGTAGTGCTGGCGCGCGAGAATTTCCGTCGGTGCCATCATCGCCGCCTGGTATCCGCAGGCGCATGTCATGGCAATCGCCCCGAATGCCAGCGCGGTCTTGCCGCAGCCGACGTCGCCCTGCACGAGGCGGCTCATCGCCCGGTCGCACCGCAAATCCGCCGCGATTTCCTCCAAGACGCGCTTCTGCGCCCGGTCGGCGGGAACGGCAGCGTTTGCCAGAATTTTTCCGGCGCATCCGGCGGAATCGGCAGTGCCGTGCCATCCGCCTTGTGTCCGCGCAGCAGCCCCAGCGCCGCCTGATACATCAGCATCTGCTCAAACGCCAGCCGACGCCGCGCCAGCCGCAGGTTTTCTACATTCAGCGGGAAATGCGCCTGCCGGATGGCGAAATTCAGCTCACACAGCTGATGGCGGATGCGCAGGTCGTTCGGCAGCGTCTCCGGGCAGCAGTCATCGACCTGTTCCAGCGCCTGCTGCATCATTTCGCGGAAGGACTTCGCCGGAATCCCCTTCACGGCGCGGTACACCGGCAGGATGCACGGCTCCGTCACCCGCTGCGCATTTTGGAGTACGGGTTTTCCCCGGCTCTGCCCCATACGCCCGAAGAGCATGACGGTCTGCCCAACCGGCAGGTTCTGCATCATCCACGGCTGATTATACCACACCAGCGGCAGTTTTCCGCTGTCATCCCAGAGGTACGCCGTCACTCGCGTCAAGCCATTGAAGCGGCTGAGCTTCGGTGCGTCCTGCACGACGCCCATCACCAGCACCTCGCCGCCGTTTGCGTCCGCGCAGGGAATTGAGTGTGTTCTGTCCTCGTAGCGCTGCGGAAGAAAATACAACAAATCGCGCAATGAGCAGACGCCCACTGCGCGAAGGGATTCCAGCCGGGTTGGGCCAATGCCCTTGATGGCGGAAAGCTCCATTTGCTTTTTACTCCACAGAAATCAGATAGTAATACAGCGGCTGACCGCCCAGCAGGCAGTCCACATCACAGTTCGGATACTGCTCGGCGATTTCCGCCGCCACCTGCTCCGCGTCTTCCTTCGTCGTATCCGCGCCGTAGTAGACGGTAATCAGCTCCGCATCGTCGGTCACAACGGCCTTCATCATGTCCATCACAACGTCATGCACAGAATTGCCGCAATACTCAATCTTGCCGTTGTGCATCCCGATGATGTCACCCTTGTGAATCTGCACGCCGTTGTACTCGCTGTCGCGCACCGCATACGTTACCGTACCGGTCTTGACGTGCTCCGCCGCTTCCGCCATGCGCTTGGCATTCTCCTCGCCGGACACGTCGTCTTGGAACGCGACCGCCGCGGCAATGCCCATCGCCACGTTCTTCGTGGGGATGACGTGCACTTCCTTCTCCGCCAGTTCCGCCGCCTGATTCGCCGCGAAAATGACGTTGCCGTTGTTCGGGAATACGAACACACACTTGGCGTTGACCTGATTGATGGCGTTCAGAATGTCATCCACCGACGGGTTCATCGTCTGACCGCCCTCGACCACCACATCCACCGTCAAATCACGGAAGATGCTGGAGAAGCCGTCGCCCAGCGACACTGCCACCATGCCAAATTCCTTCGCGGGTTCAGCAGGGGCTTCCACCGCTGCGGGCGCTTTCTCCGCCTCCAGCGCACGCTTGCGCGCCAGCATGTTGTCCACCTTCACATTCACCAGTTCGCCCAGCTCAATGCCATACTGGATGGCGTTGCCGGGGTCGTTGGTGTGCACATGCACCTTCGTCTCGGTCAGGTCGCCCGTCACCTTGACGCAGTTGCCGATGCGGTTCAGGCGGCGGCGGAAGGAATCCACGTCGCCCTCGGTGCAGTCCTCGCGGAAGTTCACGATGTCGTACTCCGTGCAGTAGGCATAAGGCAGATCGCCGGACAGATCGTGAATATCCTCTTCCACCTGACTATCGCCCGCCAGCAGTGCCGCCGGGTCAGCAATTTCCTCGCCGCGCATGACCGCCGCATAGCCGGTGTAAATCAGCATGAGGCCGCGTCCGCCGGAGTCGACCACGCCCGCCGCTTTCAGGGGCGGCAGCATGTCGGGCGTGCGCTTCAAAATCGCCTCGCCGCTGGTCAGAATGACATTCATCAGCCCATCGTAGTCATCGGGATTGCTCTCGGTGTACTTGATGGCGTCCTCCGCAATGACGCGCGCGACGGTCAGAATCGTGCCCTCCTTGGGCTTCATGACCGCCTTGTACGCCTTGTCAGAGCCCGCCTTCAATGCCTGCGCAAACTGCACGGGGGTAATCTTCTCCACGCCCTTCAAGGACGTCGCGAAGCCGCGCAGCAGCTGGGACGTGATAACGCCAGAGTTGCCGCGCGCGCCCTTGAGCGCACCCTTCGAGATGGCAGCCGCCGCCTCATCCGCGCGCAGGTACTCCTGCGCATTGACCTCACGGGTCGCGCTCTGCATGGTCAGGGACATATTCGTCCCCGTATCGCCGTCCGGGACAGGGAAAACGTTCAGCGCGTCCACCGCTTCCCGGTTCTTTTCGAGCAGTGCCGCACCCGCGACGACCATGTCGCGCAGCAGCAGCCCGTCAATGGTTTTATGCTGTATCAAAGGTAAATTCCTCCTACCTGCTTTCGGCGCCAGCTCCTTGGAGCTGCTGCCGTGTGGCTTTCCTGCATTACACGCGGATACCTTCCACGGAGATGTTGACCTTGCGAACCTTCACGCCCGTCATGCTTTCCAGCTTGTAGCGCACGGTATCGACAATGGTCTTGCACACCTCGGCAATGGAGATGCCGTATTCCACGATGATGAACAGATCGACGTCCAGCATATCGCCAACACTGCGAATCTGCACGCCCTTGGAGAGGTTTTCCCTTCCCAGCCATTCGACGATGCCATCCTTGGCACGCTTGGAGGACATGGCGACGATGCCGTAGCATTCCAGCGCCGCGTATCCCACGACCTTGAGCAGGACATCCTCCGTAATATAGATTGTTCCGATGTCGTTCTTGATTTTGCAATCCATAGTAGTCGACCTCCTTCATCCAGGGGCTTCCCAGCTTTTGTCCTCGCGGACACGATAAATGCACCCATAGCTGGGTCAGAGTATAGTATACAGGATTTTAGCGGAAATGGCAAGACTTTTTCGGCCCGTTTCACAAAAATGCCGCCAGAAATTCCAGAAAAAGCGCCGACATGTGTCGGTTTCGTGAACATTTCTTGCAGATTGTGTGATTTTCCCGCCTTTGCGATACCGCCTGACCAAAAATTTTCCCCTTGACAAGCGGGAAAAACCGTGCTATCATGCACCCATCAGGGCAATGAGGAGACGGGTCATCCGCTTCTGCGGCGCAGGCAGAGAGCTTCCGGGCGGTGTGAGGAAGCAGGCGACGCATAGGGTGACGTACAGCTCCGAGTCATCCGCTGAAACCGCGTCTGCGCGGCGTGTAGGCGGCATCCGGTGCGCCGGTTACAGCGTGCGAGGAATGACTGTTCCTCCTTGAGGGCTGTTTGCAGCCAGACGGAAGTGGTACCGTGGCATTTTGTCACCTTCCCCGGATTTTGTCCGGAGAAGGTGTTTTTTATTCTTATTCTCTGAAAGTAGTAAGGAGTGATTGGATTATGGCGCTTGATTCCCTGCGTTTCGCGCACCGCTTCGACCAGATCAGCGGCAGCGCCATTCGCGAAATCTTCAAGATGATTGCCAAGCCCGGCATGATTTCCTTCGCGGGCGGCAATCCGGCGGCATCAGCGCTGCCCGATGCGGAATGCGCCGAAATCGCCCGCGACGTGCTGCAAAATGATGGCAAGCGCATCCTGCAATATGGCGCGACAGAGGGGTATCCGCCGCTGCTGGAGAGTCTGCTCGCCTATGTGGAGCAGCAGCTTGGGTGCGCCGTCCCTGCGGTGCTGCCCGTCACTGGCTCAACGCAGGCGATGGATTTGCTCTGCAAAGCGCTGATTGACCCCGGCGACGTGATTCTGGTGGAGAACCCGTCATTTCTGGGCAACATGCAGTGTATGCGGCTGTATCAGGCGACGCTGGTGCCGGTAGAGAGCGACGAGAACGGGATTATCCCGGAAAAGCTCGAAGAAGCGATGCGCCAGTATCACCCAAAGCTGCTTTACACCATCCCGACGTTCCAGAACCCGACGGGCATCACGCTGGCCGCCGACCGCCGCAAGCCCATTGCGGAACTCGCCGCGAAGTACCACGTCGTTGTGGCGGAGGACGACCCGTACCGCGACCTGCGATATGCCGGAGAAGCGTGCCCCTCCATCAAATCCTTCGACAAGGATGGCTGGGTCGTTTTCCTCGGCTCATTCAGCAAGATTATCAGCCCCGGTCTGCGCGTCGGATTCATGGCGGGCGACGCGGGTATCCTGCGCAAATGCACTGTCGGCAAGCAGTCCACCGACGTCCACACGGCAAACCTTACACAGGCGATTGTGGATCAGTACCTGCGGCGCGGTCTGCTGCCCGACCACATCAAGCGCATCTGCCGCAGCTACAAGGCGCAGCTGGATGCTATGCTGAGTGAACTTTCAACCTTTCCCAAAGGCACGACATACACGCGCCCAGACGGCGGTCTGTTCATCTTCGTGACGCTGCCGGAGGGCATCGACGCAAAGGAGCTGCTGGAACAAGCGGTAGAGCGCCACGTCGCCTACGTCCCCGGCACGCACTTCTTCTGCGACGGCGGACACGAGAACACGCTGCGCCTGAACTTCTCCAACTCCAGCATCGCGCAAATTCACGAGGGCATGAGCACCCTGCGGGAGATTTTCGCGCAGGCGCTGGTGAAATGACACTGTTTCCCCTACTACTTAATATATAGGAGGTTCCCCATGCACATTCTTGACGTTTTGAAAGAGCGCGGCTTCATCGCCCAGACCACCTTTGAGGACGAACTGTACAAGCAGCTCGAAGAACCGACCACCTTCTACGTCGGCTTCGATCCGACCGCTGATTCCCTCCACATCGGGCATTACATCCCGATTATGGCGATGGCGCACATGCAGCGCGCGGGGCATCGCCCGATTGCGCTGATGGGCGGCGGCACGGCAATGATCGGCGACCCGTCCGGCAAGACCGACATGCGCAAGATGATGACCGTCGAGACGATTGACCACAACGTCGAGTGCATCAAGCAGCAGATGAGCCGTTTCCTTGATTTCTCCGACGACAAGGCAATTATCGTCAACAACGCGGACTGGCTGCGCAACCTGAACTTCATCGAATTCATGCGCGACATCGGCGCGATGTTCTCCGTCAACAAGATGCTGACCGCTGACTGCTACAAGACGCGCATGGCGACCGACAACGGTCTGTCCTTCCTCGAATTCACCTACATGCTCATGCAGTCCTACGACTTCTTGGAGCTGTTCCACCGCTACGGCTGCCGGCTGGAAATGGGCGGCAATGACCAGTGGAGCAACATGCTTGGCGGCGCAGACCTGGTTCGCCGCAAGGACAGCGAAAAGGCGTTCGCCTGCACGTTCCAGCTGCTGCTGACCCACGACGGCAAGAAAATGGGCAAGACCGAGAAGGGCGCGCTGTGGCTTGACCCGAACAAGACCTCCCCGTTCGATTTCTACCAGTACTGGCGCAACGTTGATGACGCGGACGTGGAAAAGTGCCTTGGCTTGCTGACCTTCCTGCCGATGGACGAAGTGCGCCGTCTGGGCGCGCTGCAAGGCAGCGAAATCAACGAGGCGAAGAAGGTGCTGGCGTTCGAGGTGACGAAGCTGGTGCACGGCGAAGAAGAGGCGCAGAAGGCCGCCGATGCCGCTGCCGCACTGTTCGCGGGCGGTGCGTCTGCCGCAAATGTCCCCTCCTTCACGCTGACGCGGGACGAATTCGCCGCCGACAGCCGCGTGACGACCATGCTGGTCAAGTCCGGGCTGTGCAAGAGCCAGAGCGACGCGCGCAATCAGGTGAAGGCGGGCGCGGTACTGGTGGCGGACAAGAAGGTGGATGACCTGAACGCCACACTGGCGGAGAGCGACGTCCCCGCAGATGGTCTGCTGATTCAGAAAGGCAAGAAGAACTTCCGCCGCCTGTTCCTCGCATGAGTGCCATGAACCCCTATCGGACGCTCCGGCAGTCTGCCAGCGACGAGTTCATCATCAACAAAAGCCGCTTCATCGGCTATGCCGCGCCGTGCGAAACGGAGGCGGAGGCGCTTGCCTTTCTGCAATCCATCCGCACAAAGCACAAGGACGCCACGCACAACTGTTATGCCTACATCATCGGGCAGAACGCAGGCATCATGCGCTATTCCGACGACGGCGAACCGGGCGGCACTGCGGGGCTGCCGATGATGGAAGTATTGAAGCATCAGGGCGTAGTCAACTGCTGCTGCGTGGTGACGCGCTATTTCGGCGGCGTGCTGCTGGGCGCGGGCGGGCTGGTGCGCGCGTACACGCAGGGGGCAGTCGTCGCGCTCAAGGCGGCGCAGGTCGTCGAGATGCTGCCCTCGTGCCAATACCTGTGCGAAGTCGCCTATCCGCTGTGGGACAAGGTGCAGTACGCGCTGAAAAGCCTGCCCGTGCAATTGCTGAGCAGCGAGTTCACGACCGCCGTCGGCTTCACGCTGCTGATTCGCCAGACGGACGCGCAATCTGTCCTGGACACGCTGACCCGCGTCACCGACGGGCGCATTGAGACGCTGCTGGAGGAAGAATCCTACCGTGCGTGGGGCAGCGAAAGCAAATAACCGATTTTACCCGGAAATCGTTCTGATTCAGAACAGTTTTCGGGTTTTTGCTTGACCTTTATCAGCTTTCCTGATATGATGCTTTCATAAATACCGGGACAAGGAGAAAGGCATATGACAAGGAAACATCCAGCACAGGAGCTTGAGGAAGATGTGCTGGTTCGCACAAGCAACATGGGGCAAGGGCGCTCGGATTATGAAGCGTTTCACACGCTGTCGCCCGCCATCCACCTGCGCGAAATCCATACGCATGATTTCTTTGAGCTGTATATTCACCTAAACGGCTTTCCCCGCCTGTATGTGGACAACAAAATCGTCACGCTCCAGCGCGGCAGCCTGATGATTTTCCCGCCATTCGTCATGCACGGCATAATCTCGCAGGACACCATCCGCAACTACGAGCGAGTGGTGCTGTTCATCTCCTCCGGGATGCTGCACCAGCTGGGGCAGGGACTTCTGCCGCTGGAGCAGCGCCTTTTGGACTGCACGCGCCGCACCGGGTATCATTATCAGCTGGATGAAGCGGCGCTTTCGCTGTGTACATCATGCATTGACCGTGTGGCGCAGAACACAGGCGACGAGCGTCCCGAATCGCGCTTGGCGGATTATGCCGCGATGACCGAGTTTCTGCTGCAAATCCTCCGCGTGACGCAGGAAGCGCCAATGCTGCAGAGTGCCCAGCCCTCGCCAGACACCATCCAGCGCGTGATGGCGTACATCAACGAGCATTACGCCCAGCCGCTGACGCTGGAGGAAATTGCGGACGCGTTCTTCATCAGCAAATCGTACCTGTCACACGAGTTTGTCCATTACACGAACACGTCGGTATACGAGTACATCCAATTCCGGCGCATCTGCGGCGCGAAGCTGCTGATTGCCTCCGGCGTATCGCTGACGGATGCTGCATTCCAGAGCGGGTTCAATTCGTACTCCTCCTTTCTGCGCACTTTTCGCAAAACAGTAGGCATTTCGCCGACGGATTTCCAGCGAAATCTTGGCAAATAGCTTTTGCATTGTCGAATACGGATAATTTCTTCCCAGATATATCTGCACGATTTGCATAGTAGCGTGGACAATTTGCATAGACGCGCCGCCCTTTCTCCGCTATAATGAGGGTAGCTTCCGGATGAGGTAATGCAGCCGTCGCCTCCCGGACAATGTACAAAGGTTCGGCTGCAAGAGAAAAGGAGGATTCCTATGAAACGGTTTTTCCTGCTGCTGCTCGCTGCCATCATCGGACTGCTGCCGCTGATGAGCGCCTGCGCTGAAGCGCCGCTGGACGGGTATCCCGGCATTGATGAGCTGCCCGCCATCGACACAATCAACAATCCGTTTGAGTTTTTCGACGTGAAGAATGACCCGAACGGCGACGGCGTTGTGACCGACATCACCGAATGGGAAGCGCGCCGCACCGAAATCCGCGATTTGATCCAGCACTACTGGCTGGGCTACCGCTGGGAAACCGCGGCGGAGGACGTGTCTGGCAAGTACGAGATTGTCTACGAGGACAACACTGCGTCCTACGGCGGCTTCTATGGAATTTGGGGCGCTTGCGTCTTCAACCTCGGCGACGAGTTCCGCAAGTTGTCCGCTGCGCTGCTGGAAGGTCAAGTGACGGTGGGCGACAAGACGTTCGGCCCTGCATCCACCAAGGCGGAAGCCAAGCAGCTTGCCATCGAAGCGTGGAACGCGGGCTACTCCGTCCACTACATTGGCGAACCGCCGTGGGGCACGGAAGGCGACGCGGTGTTCGTGAACACCACCGGCGCGATTACCGAGGAAACCATCCCCGCCCGTGTGCGCCCCGTGTATCAGGCGGTCATTACCATCACGAATCCGGAAACGGGCGCAAAGGCGAGCTTCGCCGCGAAGCTGAATGTGCCCACGGATGCGCAGATTCTGGCGGCTTGGGGCGAAGAGAAGGATCAAGTTCCGTTCGTGATTGATATCGGCGGTACCTCCGCATTCTCTGCTGCGAACTTGAACGGACAGGGCTACGGTCTGGTGACGTTCAAAGCCACTGACATTTACCCCGATGACTCCAATGCGGATGACGGCATTGACCGTGCTGGCGTGTACACCGCGCTCTACCCCTACGACGCGAACGACTACAAGCACGCATCCGGCGCGCTGATGGCGTGGAGCTGGGCGGCCAGTCAGATTGTGACCGCCTTGGAAAACCAGGCAGAGGGCACGAGCCTGACGCTGGGCGAGCTGGTTCGCCTTGACCCGGCGAAGACCGTCATCACGGGTCATTCCCGCTATGGCAAGGCCGCCATGTTCACCTCGGCGTTTGACGACCGCATCAGTATCTGCGTGCCGAGCGAATGCGGCGGTTCGGGCATCCAGAGCTACCGCTACAAGGTGGAAGGCAAGATTTTCAACTTCAACACCTCCGCCTACGCCAAGGCTGACCGTGTATACGGCAAGACCGAAGTGCCGACCGTGTCCTACGGCAAGGGCAACAGCTGGTTCCCGGAGACGGCAGCTATGTTCGTCGCCCGTGATAACCAGATTCCGTTTGACCCGGTGGAAATCATCGCGCTGGTTGCGCCGCGCCCCTTCTTCACCGTGTCAGGCATTGACACCCACTGGCTGGGCAATGAAGGCGCTGTCGCCTGCATGGTTGCAGCAGAAGAGGTTTACGATTTCGTCGGCACGACGGAAATCGAGAAAAACAACATTGCTGTTCGTGCCCGCCAGAGTGACCACGTCTTCTACCCGCGTGACTTCTGCTTTGCGCTGGCGATTATGGATCGCGAATTCAAGCAGACGGACGACAAGCTGCTGCATGTGAAGGATCTGTTCCCGGAAGGCACTGGCATTTCCGGCATGTCCTACCCGGCGGCGGATTACGCAACCATCAGCGAACTGAACGACTACCCGTTTGACATCAATTCTTCCTACATCCCGTGGTCTGCCGAAAGCAAGTACACGCTGTGGACGGCGCAGGAAACCTTCCTGACGAACCACAATGTTACCATTACCGCGCATTCCGACGCGCCCGACGTGGTGCTGGTGCTGCCGGACGGCAGGGAAGTCGCCGCCGCTTCGCACGAGGGTGACGTGTTCACCTTCACCTTGACTGCTGAACAGTCCGTCTACGGGCGCTACGAACTGCGCACCGTCGGCACGGACAAGGCGGCGCACAGCGTCTACTTCTCCGCCGTTTCGCTGGCGGATGCGCTCCGTCACGGCACGACGAAGGGCGACGAGGGCGAAGAGAACCGCGTGCTGGGCTTCGCGTCCCGTCTGGCGAACACGAAGGAGAATCCCCCGCTGGTCTACATCGGCAGCGAAACCGAACCCGCTTCCATGATTTTCACACCCGAACGTGTGGTGCCGGAAGACACGAGCCTGCTGGAATACGGCATTCTGTTCCACGACGCGCTGTTTATCCGCATTGCAAATGCTGGCTGGGACGCTTCGCAGACCTTCAAGGTGAAGAACCTGAAGTTTGTCTCCATGCCGGAATACACCTTTGAGTTCTCGATGGCGGACATTGCCGCTTCCGCTGAAAACAACGGCAAGCAGGATGCTGCGCTGTTCACCAAGCCGATTTCTTGGAACGCCGAGCGCTACAACAACGGCTTCTCGCAGGTGTGGCCCGCGATTCCGGATACGCTGGAAGAGCGGCAGGCGCTTGAACGCGGCGAGACCATCACCCGCCCCGAAGCGCCCGAAAAGACCGTGACCGCCTTTGACGCGACCGTCTCCGGCAAAGCGGCACTGTCGGACACCGCGCTGACCATCACGCTGACCTTCTCCGAAGCGCTGCGCACGGGTGAATACGCTGTCGGCATGGACATTGCCGAAGCGTGGGAAACCGCGTGGAATGCGGACGGCACGCAGATGACGCTGACCGTCCCCGCGGACGCGCTGAATGGACAGCACACCGTGAACCTCATCATCTTCCGCCTGATGGATACCGATGGCAACCTCATCGGCGGTCCGGTGGAACTGCATTTGGACTTCTAATCCTCGAATCCCCTGCCCGTGGCGACGTAAAATCGTCACGGGCTTTTTTTGTTCCCGGCAAACTTCATTTTCGCTTCCTCGTAACTTCACATTGGATTCATTCAATTGTGTCATAATTGCTTCCGGAACATTCATGAGCTGGAAGGAGTCAGAGGAACTATGAAGAAGACCGGGAAAATCATTGCCATCATCGTCGTGCTTGCGCTCGTCGTGAGCGGCGTTTTCCTTTTTGCGGGTGGACGGAAAAATGCGGCTTACAGCGAGGAAATCGCCCGCACGCAGGACATCAGCACCTATTACACCTTTTCCGGCAACCTGTCGACAAAGGACAGCCAAATCGTCACCTCCACCGCGAAAACAACCGTCAAAGAGTGCCTGTTCTCCGAGGGCGACGTGGTGAAGAAAAACGACATTATCCTCAAATTTTCAAGCGGCGGCACGGCACGCGCGCCGATGGACGGAACGCTCTCGAACCTCTACGTCGAGGAAGGCGACGAGGTGACCATGGGGCAGCAGCTGCTGCGTGTCGCAGATTACAGCAATCCGCAGATTGTGTTCAACGTGGATGAATACGACCGTCCGGCGCTCTCCGTCGGGCAGGCGGCGGATGTGACCGTACTGTCCACTGGCAAGGCGCTCACCGGCACCATCACCCGCATTGCGCAGGAAGCAACCGTATCCGGCGACTTGGCGTACTACGAGGTGACGATGACCGTGCCGCAGGATGGGACGCTCGCCATGGGCTTGAGCTGCGAAATCCGCGTGCTGTACCAGAGCGTGAAAAACGTCACGACTGTGTCAATTGACGCGATTCAGTACGATTCGGACGGCAAGCCGTTCGTCTACTGCTACGACCGCAAGGACGATATTGTACAGCAGCGCGTGACACTGGGCATCAACAACGGCTCGATTGTCGAAATCGTCGACGGCATCCGCACGGGCGAAGCGGTGCTGATTCCCGTGAAGAACACAATGGAAATGCCCATGATGCATTATTGACGGAAAGGGGCATTCACCATGGCGGAAAATATTCTGACGATGGAGAACATCGTCAAAACATACAAAATGGGCGATGAACAGCAGACGGTTTTGAAGGGCATTGACCTGCAGGTGGACAAGGGCGAATTTGTCGCCATTCTTGGCCCCAGCGGGTCGGGCAAATCAACGCTGATGAACATCATTGGCTGTCTGGACACGGCAACATCCGGCACATACCACTTGCATGGGCGGGACGTATCCGCGCTGAGCGAATCGGAGCTGGCGCGCGTACGGTCGAAGGAAATCGGTTTCATCTTCCAGTCGTTCCAGCTGCTTCAGCGTCAGGACGCGCTGCAAAACGTGGAGCTTCCGCTGATTTACGCGGGCATGAGCGGCCACGAGCGCGCCGCGCGGGCGCAGCAAATGCTGGAACGCGTCGGTTTGAAGGACAAGATGCACCACTTTCCGAACCAGCTTTCCGGCGGACAGCAGCAGCGCGTCGCGATTGCCCGCGCGCTGGCGAACAACCCGACCATCCTGCTGGCGGACGAGCCGACGGGTGCGCTTGACCGGGCGACGGGACGGCAGGTGATGAGCCTTTTCCATGACCTGAACGACGAGGGGCGCACGATTATCATGATTACGCACGACATTGAGATTGCCCGCCACGCGCGGCGCATTGTGCGAATCCTTGATGGCGAAATCAGCGAAGGAGTGGTGGAAGATGCTTAAAGAGAGCATTCGCATGTCGTGGCAGAACATCCGCGGCAACAAAATGCGCACCTTCCTGACGATGCTGGGCATCATCATCGGCGTGACAGCGATTATCGCGCTGATTACGACGGTCGGCAGCGCAACGGGCGAAATCACGAGTCAATTCTCTGCCTTGGGCGCAGGTAAAGTGAGCGTAAGCATCAGCGGCACAGCCATCAAGCACGGGCTGAACGAAAGCGACCTCGCGCACATTGCTGCGCTGGACAATGTGGCGGGTGTTGACCCAAATGTCTCCCTGCGCACCTATGCCGCGCAGGACGGTCGGCTGGTGGAGGATGTGACGCTGGAGGGGCGCAGCAGCGACTATTTTTCCGCGCAGGATGACCTGATTGGGCGCGGTCGGGCGCTGAAGGCGATTGACATGGATCGTTCGAGCCATGTTTGCATCATCGACCAGACCTTGGCGTCCGCTGCCTTCCCGAACGAAGACCCGCTGGGGCAGTCGCTGATTCTGCACGGGCAGCAGTTCACCGTCGTCGGCGTGCTGAGCGAGGACAGCGGAAGCGACCTGATGGCTGCCATGTCTGCCAGCAGTGACGGCGGCAAGGCGATTGTCCCCTATCCGGCGGCGATGCGGCTGAGCGGCTCAAACACCGTGCGGTCGCTGACGCTGTACTTGAAGGACTCGTCGTTATCCTCCGAAACCGTCGACAATGTGAAGCAGCTGCTGGACAGCGCGTTCAACTACCGCGACAGCGCGTACTCCATCATCAATCTGGACAGCCTGCTGGATACGATGAACAGCATCACCGGCATGATGACGACGATGCTGGCGGGCATTGCGTCGATTGCCCTGCTGGTTGGCGGCATCGGCATTATGAACATGATGCTCGTCTCCGTCAGCGAGCGGACGACGGAAATCGGCCTGCGCAAGGCGCTCGGCGCACGTCCGGGGCTGATTCAAATGCAGTTCCTGATGGAATCGGTCATGCTGTCGCTCATGGGCGGGTTCATCGGCATACTGGTAGGCAATCTCGTCTCGTGGATGATTGCTATGGCGCTGGATATTCCCTTCCAGCTCAACGCGGGCGCAATCACGCTGGCGTTCGTGTTTTCCGCCTCGGTCGGCATTCTGTTCGGCTGGGCACCCGCGCGCAAGGCTTCACGGCTGAATCCTATTGATGCTTTGCGGTCGATGTGATATAATAGAAGCATCAGCACAAGGAGGTTTCCGCCATGTTTACGATTCTGGTGGTTGAGGATGACGCGCCGCTGCAGCGGATGATGAGCGCGTTTCTGGGGTTGAACGGCTTTTCAGTCGTCGGGGCTGCCAACGGCGAGGAAGCGCTGAACGCCATCGACAGGGTGATGCCCGATCTGGTCATTGCCGACGTGATGATGCCGGTGATGGATGGCTGGGAGCTGACGCGTGAACTGCGCCGCTGCTATCCGCGCCTGCCCATCATGCTGGTGACGGCGCGCGACACCATTGAGGACAAGCGGACGGGCTTCACCTCCGGCGCGGATGACTACCTGACCAAGCCGGTCGATTTGGACGAGCTGCTGCTGCATGTGCAAGCGCTGCTGCGGCGGTCGCAGGCAATGACGAGCCACCAATTGACCATCGGGCAGACGCACTTGGATTACGATTCGCTGACCGTGCAGCGCGGTGACACGCTGCTGACGCTGCCGAAGAAAGAGTTTTTCCTGCTCTTTAAGCTCCTGTCCAGCCCGATGCAGATTTTCACGCGCCGGCAGCTGATGGACGAAATCTGGGGCATGGATGCGCAGAGCGACGAACGCACGGTGGACGTACACATCAAGCGTCTGCGCGAAAAGTGCGAGATTTTCCCCGATTTCAGCATCGTAACAGTGCGCGGTTTGGGCTACAAGGCGGTCAAGAATGGATAAGCGCCGCATCATCCGCAAACCGTACTCCTTCCGCGGGCGCATGATTGCGGCGCTGATGATTGGCTCGCTGCTGGCAACCGTCATCAGCCTGTTTCTCGCCTTCTGCGTGACGCACATCAACCTCTTGCAGGAACTGAAAGTGCGTGAGCGCGCCGTCGCCATCTACCTGATGGAACTGGAACAGCGCACGGAGCTGAGAACAGACGAATTAGCCCGCTTGGTGGAGCAGAACGGCATCGAAGTTGCTGTGCTGACGGACGAGGATGTCGCTGCCCTGTCCGCGGGCACGCAGCGGGAGCTGAAACGCGCGGGCATTGCCTACGAAGCAACGACGTGGAAATCGCAGCGAAATCCGGTAACGTATGTGCAGATGCGCACAGGCGTCCTTGCAATTACCGCTGGCGGCGACGGCAGCAGCTACGGCATCGCGTTTGCGCGCATTATCTTCGGCTCAACCAGCTTTCTGGCAGTCTTTGCGCTGATGGTGACGCTGGCATCCTACTGGATTTCCAAGCCCGTTCATGAAATCACGAATGCGACTCGCAAGGTCAAAGAGGGCGACTTCACCGTCAAACTGGATGCCGCCCACGCGCCGGGCGAAATTGGGGAACTCATGCGTTCCTTTAACGCCATGACCGACGCGCTCAGCCGAACGTCCTACCTGCAGAAAGACTTCATCAGCTCCATCAGCCACGAATTCAAAACGCCGATTGCGTCCATCCGAGGCTTTGCGCGGTTGCTGCAAATGCCCGGCTTGACCGAGGCGCAGCGGCAGGAATATGTGGACTTAATTGCGCAGGAAAGCGACCGCTTGTCGCGCCTGTCGCAGACGCTGCTGCGCCTGTCCGCGCTGGAGCAGCAGTCCGCGCCCGCATCGCTGACGGAGTTTTCGCTGGATGAGCAGCTTCGTCAGGTCATCCTGCGCTTAGAACCGACATGGAGCGCGCGCGGCATCAGCTGGCAGCTGGATTTGAACAGCGTTACCGTCGTATCGGACGAAGAGCTGCTCAGCCACGTCTGGATGAACATCATCCAAAACGCCATCAAGTTTTCGCCGGAGAATGCAGTTATCGAGGTGCGCGTGTTCGCCACAGATACGGCGACCGTTGAAATTACCGACCACGGCATCGGCATGGACGACGCGACCGTGAAGCGCATTTTCGACCGTTTCTATCAGGCAGACCGCTCCCGCAAGCAGGAGGGTGTCGGCTTAGGGCTGTGCCTCGTCAAGCGGATTTTGGATATGCTTGGCGGCACAGTATCGGTTGACTCGCGCCCCGGCGAAGGCTCCACCTTCCGCGTCCACGTCCCTTTCCGGCCCAAATATGATGAGGCCGCACACACTGACGAAAGAGAGGGTAAAAGCCCATGAACACCGATTCGCAGCATCTTCAGCAGGTCAGCGAGGAATTTCAGCACATGGTGGAGGAATTTTTTCTGGTGCAGTCGCGCTACTCCGCCGCAATCAAGGAGATTCAGACGAAGCTCGAAATCCTTGATGACGAGTTCCAAATGCGTCATCGCCGCAATCCCATCCACCACATGCAGAGCCGGCTGAAAACCATCCAGTCGATGCTGGAGAAGCTAAAGCGCAAGAACTACGAAGTCAGCATCAACAGCGCGGTCAAGAACTTGCAGGATATTGCCGGCATCCGCGTTATCTGCTCATATGTGCAGGACGTGTACACCATTGCGAACCTGCTGGTCAGCCAAGACGACGTGCATTTGGTGCGCATGGCGGATTACATCCGCGAGCCGAAACCGAACGGCTACCGCAGCCTGCATTTGATTGTTGAAATTCCTGTTTTTCTCTCTGAAGGGCGGATTCTTGTACCCGTCGAGGTGCAGATTCGCACGATTGCCATGGACTTCTGGGCTTCGCTGGAGCATTCGCTCCGCTACAAGGCGCAGGAGTACATTCCGCAGCACATTTCCGACGAATTGCAGCGCGTCGCGACGGACATTGCATCCCTTGACCAGCGGATGCAGGCGATTCACGATCAGGTGGACGAGCTGAGCGACGCGCGCAGTGACAACGCCACATAATATGATTTCCCGAGGTGAAGGCATGGAACAGTACCCGAAGAAACTGCCACCGCAGGTGGACAGCCGTCTGCGGCACAGTATCCTTGAAATGCCCATAGAAATCCGCAAGGCAAGCGGCATCGTGATTTACGGGCGCCGCATCAAGAGCCTTGTTTTTACGACCGATTTGGCGATTATCAAGAACTGCGACGCGGACGCGGTGTTCGCCGTCTATCCATTCACGCCGCAGCAGTCCATCAGCGATGCGATTATCAAAGCGTCTTATATCCCCGTTTTCTGCGGTGTGGGCGGCGGAACGACGCAGGGGCTTCGCACCGTTTCGCTCGCGAAGGATGCCGAAGCACAAGGGGCAATGGGCGTTGTGCTGAATGCGCCCGTATCGAACCTGAATCTGCTCGCGGTCTCGAAGGCGGTGGATATTCCTGTCATCATCACCGTGATTGACGAAGCGACCGACATTGGACAGCGGATTGCATCCGGCGCGTCGATTCTCAACGTCGCAGGCGGGGCGAATACCCCGGCGATTGTGCGAAAGATTCGCACGGAGTACCCGGATTTTCCGATTATTGCCACCGGCGGCAACAAGCCGGATACCATCGCCGCGACGGTTGCGGCAGGCGCAAACGCGATTACGTTTACGCCGCCATCCGCACAGGAACTGTTCAAAGCGATGATGACCCGTTATCGGGAAGAGTAAAAAGTGCATAAAAGCCCGGCAATCAGCCATACTATCCGTATCAACAGGAGGTGTCGTTTGATGCTGGGCTTTCTTTCTGCAATTCTGGCAGGCGCGGCGATGAGCGTGCAGGGCGTAATGAACACGCGGCTTGGCGAAAAGGTGGGTACGCTGGAGACGAACGCATTCGTGCAGCTGATCGGTTTTTTGCTGGCGCTGCTCATCGCGGTTTTCTTCGGCAAAGGCAACATCCGACTATTGCCGCAAGCGCCGTGGTATGCGTGGCTGGGCGGTGTACTCGCGCCGGTTATCACGCTGACGGTGATGTGGGCGATTGGCAGCCTGACACCAACGGTCGCGATTTCCGCGATTCTGCTCTCACAATTGACCGTTGCCGCGCTGATTGACGTATTCGGCTGGCTGGGCGCGGAGAAGATGCCGTTCTCGTGGGAGAAGTGGGTCGGCGTGGCGCTGATGGTGGGCGGTGTCATCCTGATGAAAATCAAGACGTGATACGGCGAACGCGCGGAAATCAGCAGGATTCCGGGCGATTTTCCGCGAACGCTTCTGACCCCTGCGACAAACACAGCCATTTTTCTTCGCAGGAAACAGGCAATCAAATGGCGAAACCTCCTGCGCAGAAAAACAGGAGGTACTTTTTATGCTGCAATCCATCCGCGATGGCGATCGGCTGATTGTGCGCATCGACGGCGAGCTCGACCACTTCTGCGCACAGAGCGTTCGCCGCGACTTAGACGCGCTGCTGCTTGACCGCTCCGTCCGCACGCTGATTCTGGACTTCTCGTCGCTGACGTTCATGGACTCCTCCGGCATCGGGGTTGTCCTGGGGCGCTATCGGCTGCTGCGCGACCGGGGCGGGCACGTCGCGATTGTGGGCATGAACCCGCACATCGCTCGGCTATTCCACATGTCCGGGCTTGACCGGATTATCCGCCAGCTGGACAAGCATCAGGAGGCGCAAGCATGAGCCATCACAACGAAATGGAAATCCGATTCCTTTCCCTGCCCGAAAACGAAGCCTTTGCGCGCGTCGTGATTGCCGCCTTTGCCGTCCAGCTCTCCCCAACCGTCAGCGAAATTGCCGACATCAAGACCGCCGTCTCCGAAGCTGTCACGAACGCCATCGTCCACGGTTACGAGGGCACGCGCGGCACGGTTATCCTGCGCGCAAGCATTGACGGCACGCTGCTGACCATTGAAATCACCGATAAGGGACGCGGCATCGCCGACATTCCGCAGGCGATGGAACCGTTTTTTACCACGCACCCCGAACAGGAACGCAGCGGCATGGGTTTTGCCGTCATGCAGACGTTCATGGACGACCTGCGCGTCACGTCCACGCCCGGTCAGGGCACAACCGTGCGGATGAAGAAGCGGATTCTGACGACGCCGATTATGTAAAAGAAATGGACTGCTCCGCATTTGAGAGCAGTCCATTTTCTTATGCTTTTTTCTGCTTTCGGATATCAAGCACCGCGTCGAGGATATCCTCCGCGAGCTGCTTTTTCGTCCGCAGCGGGTACTCTGTCTGGCTGTCCGGCGTGATGAGCGTCGCAATGTTCGTATCAACATTGAATCCTGCGCCGGGCTGGCTGACGTCGTTCAGAACAATCAGGTCAAGATGCTTGCTTTCCAGCTTCCGATGCGCGTTTTGGAGCAGGTTCTCCGTTTCCGCCGCGAAGCCGACAAGCACCTGCCCCGGCCTTTTCGCCGCACCGACCGCCGCGGCAATATCCGGGTTCTCCACCAGTTCGACGACAAGCGGCTGCCCGTCGTGCGCCTTCTTGTGCTTCTGTGGGTACGTCACAGCGAAGCGGTAATCCGCCGGAGCCGCCGCTTGAATCACAACGTCCATGTCGGGCGCAGTCGTCGTAACCGCGTCGAACAAATCCTGCGTGCTTTCCACACGGCGGATGTCAATGCCGTCCGGCGCGGGCGCTGTTGTGCTGCCCGCAATCACCGTCACCTGCGCGCCGCGGTTTCTCGCCGCCTCGGCAATGGCAAAGCCCATTTTGCCGGAGGAATCATTGGTCATGTAGCGCACAGGGTCAAGGCGTTCGCGCGTTGCTCCTGCTGTCACCAGCACACGCAGACCCGCGAAATCGCGCTTCGGGCAGAGCAGGGAGACAATCGCGCGCACAATGGTTTCCGGCTCACTCATGCGGCCCGCACCCGTATCGCCGCACGCCAAAAAGCCCGCTTCCGGCCCTGCAAAATGCACACCGCGGGCTTTCAGGGTCTGCACGTTCTGCTGCGTCACCGCTGCCGTCCACATGCCGGTATTCATGGCAGGGGCAAGCAGAATCGGCGCTTTCGTTGCCAGGACGGTGGTGGACAGCATATCGTCCGCAATGCCGCACGCCATCTTCGCCATGATATTCGCCGTCGCGGGCGCAATGGCAAAAACATCCGCGCGTTTCGCCAGCGCGATATGCTCCACCTCCCATGTCTCCGGGCGCGCGAACGTGTCCGTGACGACGGGATGGTTGCTCAGCGTTTCAAACGTCAGCGGCTGCACAAACTGCGCCGCGTTTTTCGTCATGATGACGTGCGTCTCCACGCCGAGCTTGCGCAGACGGGAGACAATTTCGCAGCTCTTGTAAACCGCAATGCCGCCCGTTACGCCCAGCACCACATGCCGTCCGCGCACGTCGGGAAGTTCACAGCACATCGACGTCCTGATCCTCGTTTTCGTCGTTCGGTTCGTCGTAGGTAATCAGACCGCGGTTGATTTCCTCCACCGCCGTCTTAAGCGGCTTCATGCCTTCATTGTCCAGCAGGGGCTTGCTGCCGCCGATAATCTGACGGCCGCGCTTGCTCGCCTCCACCACGAGGGTATAGCGGGAATCAGCGTGCTTGAGCAGCTCCAGAACGCAGGGTTCGACAATCGACATAAGGGTGTTCCTCCTTTTATGTTCAGCCGCAATTGCGGCAGGAAACGCTTTTATCTTACTCCGGGATTTCGACGGTATAGCGCGCCGTGTTATAGCGCTCCGCCTCGATGATGCCGGCAATCCGCGCGGCACAGGCGGCTACATCATCGTTGATGACATTGTAGCGGTAGTGATTTTTGAGGGCGATTTCGCGCACGGCGATTTTCTGCCGCATGGCGATCTGCTCCGGCGATTCCGTGCCGCGCCCTTCCAGACGGCGGTGCAGCTCCGACATGCTCGGCGGCAGGATGAAGATGCTCACGCAGTCCTTCTCGCGCGCAATCACCTGCTCCGCGCCCTGCACGTCAATATCCAGTACGACATTCTGTCCCTGCGCCAAGCGGCGGCTGACCTCGCTGCGGAGCGTGCCGTAGTGGTGGGCAAACACCGGCGCATACTCGATGAACTCATCGTTTTCGACGCGGCGCGCAAATTCCTCTTCGCTGATGAAGTAGTATTCGCGCCCGTTTTCCTCGCCCGGACGGGGCGAACGGGTCGTTGCGCTGACGGAAAAAACCAGCGAATCGTCATGCGCCATCAATTCCTTGATGACGGTGCCCTTCCCGGTGCCGGACGCGCCGGAAATGACCAGCAGCATACCCTTTCGTGCTTCACTCATGTTGCCATTCCCCTTCATGCTGGTATCACACCGCATTTTGAATCTGTTCGCGCATCTTTTCAATCTCGCTCTTGAGATTGACGACGTTCTGCGCCATTTGCGCATCAGAGCATTTGCTGCCGATGGTGTTGGCTTCGCGGTTCATTTCCTGAATCAGGAAATCCATCTTCTTGCCCGTTTCGCCGGATACGTCCAGATACACATGCATCTGCGCGATGTGGCTTTCAAGGCGCGACAATTCCTCGTCGATGGCGCATTTGTCCGCCATCAGCGCAACCTCCTGTGCCAGCCGCGCCGGGTCAACAGGTTCAATTGGCAGACGTGCCAACCGTTCGGTCAGGCGCAGCCGGTATTCCTCCACCACCTGCGGGGCACGCGACGCAATCTGCTCCCGCAGCGCCGCCGCCGCATCCAGGTGCACCTGCAAATCATCCCGCAGATGTGCCCCTTCGCGGATGCGCATGTCCGTGAGGTGCTGCATCGCCAGCGCCGTCACTTCGCGGCACTGCTCGGTGAGTGCTTCTTCATCCAGCGCACGTTCCGTCACAGTCGTCACGCCGTCGAGCTGCATCAGGCGGCTGACGGTCAGGTCATTCGCCGCGCCTGTCGCCGCGTGCAGCGTATTTGCTGCCTGCATGTACGCCGCGGCAAGCGTCTCATCCACCGTCACATCGCTGTCAGAACCGCTGATGCGCCGGAGTGTCAGCTGCACGTCCACATGCCCGCGGCAAAGCGGCGCAAGCGTCTTGCGAATCGTTTCCTCCAGGAAGGTCAGACCGCGGCCGAGCCGCATGGACAAGTCCAGAAAGCGATGGTTCACCGCCCGAAGCTCCACGGTCATCTCCCAGTCGCCCTGGCGAGATGTCTCCTTGCCATATCCGGTCATGCTCTGCATCCGGCAATCCCTCCCCTTCAGAAAATTTATTATACCACGTCCCGCCGCACTTTGCAAGTAGTTTCCCGTATTTGCGCGACTTCAGCTTTTTCGCATTGCAATCTTGACACGCAGTCGGCACGGTGTTATACTTTGGAACATCCGCGCATGTTTTTTCTTTGTTTTTCGCCAATTTGTCATGCGCAGGGAGGATGCAGCCCATGAAACTCGACCGGAAGAAAATGCTGCTCATCAGCTTCATGCTCTTTTCACTCTTTTTCGGCGCGGGAAATTTGATTTTCCCGCCTTTTTTAGGGCAGAACGCGGGCAGCAGCACCGTTAGCGCCATGCTGGGTTTCCTCGCGACGGCGGTGATTCTGCCAGTGCTGGGTGTCATCGTTGTGGCGCGGTTCGACGGGCTGGAGCAGCTCGCACAGCACGCCGGGAAGAAGTTCTCCCTGATTTTCACCGTTCTCATCTACCTGTCGATTGGGCCGGGGCTGGGCATTCCGCGCGCGGCATCCGTACCGTTTGAGATGGCGGTCGCGCCGTATTTGCCGCAGGGCGCAAACATCCGCGTGTGGATGGTGGTGTATTCGCTGGTGTTCTTTCTCATTGCGCTGTGGCTGTGCATGACGCCGGGCAAACTCGTCAGCCGCATCGGGAATTTTCTCACGCCGTCGCTGCTGATTCTGCTCGTGTTTCTCTTCATCAGCTTTTTGTTCCGCGGGCAGGTCAACATTGCAGCGCCGCAGACGGAATACAGCGCTGCCCCGTTCCTCAAGGGCTTCTCCGAAGGCTACCAGACGATGGACACGATTGCCGCGCTGAATTTCGGCTTAGTGATTGCCACGACGCTGGGCAGCTTCGGGCTGACGCAGCGCAAGGATGTACTGCGTCACACGGTCAAGGCTGGGCTTTTCGCCGGATTGATTCTCTCCGCCGTCTACATGATGCTCAGCTACATGGGCATGTGCTCCTCCGGCGTGTACGACATTCAGGAGAACGGCGCGTGGACGCTGCGGTGCATCGTCTTCCAGCTCTTCGGCGAACCCGGCGCTTATCTGCTCGCCGCCATCTTCACGCTCGCCTGCCTGACGACGTGTGTCGGGCTGATTAACTCCATCTCGCAGTATTTCTCGCACCTTTTCTCCCGCATCAGCTACCGCAAGTGGGTCTTTCTCATTATTGGCTTTTCCTTCCTGATTTGCAATCTGGGTCTGACGGTCATTTTGAGCATTTCCATCCCGATTTTGAACGCCATCTATCCGATTGCGATTGTGCTGATTCTGCTGGGCATGACGCACCGCGTGTGGGCGAAGAACCGCTATGTCTACCCGATTGTTGTCGCCGGGACGGGCGTCGTCAGCGTGTTGTACGCGCTGGACACACTGCACCTGCCGCTGGGCATCCTCGGCACCCTCTGTCACGCGCTGCCGCTGTATGAGCACGGCTTCGGCTGGGTGAGCGTCGCGCTGGCGATGCTGCTGATTGCCCTGCCGATGCCGCGAATTTTCGCGAAACAGAAGCGCGCTTGACAATTTCGGCGACTTCCTATACAATACAATAGAAGCGTATGATATAAGGAAGCGAGTGACCTATGAATACTCTCAACAAGACTTTTCTGCCCGTGACGCTGGACGAATGCCACGCGCGCGGCTGGGATGCGCCCGACTTTGTGTATGTCTGCGGCGACGCGTATGTAGATCACCCGTCGTTTGGGCTGGCAATTATCAGCCGCATTCTGGAGAAGGCAGGCTATCGCGTGGCAATGCTCTGTCTGCCGCCGTGGCAGGATGCTTCCGCGTTCAAGCAGTTCGGCAAGCCCCGGCTTGGCTTTCTGGTGTCCGCGGGCGTGATTGACAGCATGGTCAACCACTATACCGTCGCGAAAAAGCGCCGCCACGACGATGCCTACGCCCCCGGCGGCAAAGGCTTCATGCGCCCCGACCGCGCGACCATCGTCTACTGCAACCGAATCCGGCAGGCGTACCGCGATGTGCCGATTCTCATCGGCGGCGTGGAAGCGAGCCTCCGCCGTTTCTCCCACTATGACTACTGGGACGACAAGGTGCGCCACAGCATTCTGGTGGACTCCGGTGCGACGCTGCTGATGTACGGCATGGGCGAAACGAGCATCATCGAATGCGCAAACTGGGTGGCGGACGGCATGAATCCGGCGGAACTGCCGAAAATGCGCGGCATCTGCTACATGAGCAAGACGCCCGACCCGACGTGCGTTCAGCTGCCAAGCCATCAGGAGGTCAGTACCGACAAGCGCAAGTACGCTGAGGCGTTCGTCATCCAGTACGACGAGCAGGACCCGATTCGCGGCAAGCGCATGTGTCAGCAGCAGGACACTGATCGATATCTGATACAGAATCAGCCGTGCCTGCCGCTGAGCCGTGAAGCCCTCGACGCGGTGTACGACCTGCCCTACACGCGCACTTATCACCCGATGTACAAGGCGGAAGGCGGCATTCCAGCGCTGCAGGAGGTCGAATTCTCGATTGCCTCCACGCGCGGATGCTTCGGCTCGTGCAATTTCTGTGCCATCACGTTCCATCAGGGGCGCATCATCCAGAGCCGCAGCCCCGAAAGCATCCTCCGCGAAGGAAAGCTGCTGACCCAGCTGCCGAATTTCAAGGGCTACATTCACGATGTCGGCGGTCCGACGGCGAATTTCCGCAAGCCTGCGTGTCCAAATCAGCTGAAAGTCGGCGCGTGCAAGCATCGGCAGTGCCTGTTCCCGCAGCCGTGCAAGAACTTGCAGGTTGATCACGAGGAATTTCTGTCCATCCTCAAGCAGCTTCGCGAGCTGCCGAAGGTGAAGAAGGTGTTCGTCCGCAGCGGCCTGCGCTACGACTACATCATGTCCGACAAGAACCCGACGCGTTTCCTGCGCGAATTCTGCAAATACAACGTGTCGGGGCAGCTGAAAGTCGCGCCGGAACATGTCTGCCCGTATGTACTTGATCGTATGGGCAAGCCGCGCCGCGAGCTGTACGACGCATTCGTCGCGCGGTATCAGCAGGTGAACGAGCAGCTGGGCTTAAAGCAGTACTTAATCCCCTACCTGATGAGCAGCCACCCCGGCAGCGACCTGAACGCCGCGATTGAGCTGGCATGTTACCTGCGCGACACGGGGTTCTACCCGGAGCAGGTGCAGGACTTCTACCCGACGCCCGGCACGCTTTCGACGTGCATGTTCTATACCGGGCTTGACCCGCGCACCATGCAGCCCGTTTTCGTCGCGCGGTCGCCGGAGGAAAAGGCGATGCAGCGTGCGCTGATGCAGTACAAGAATCCGCAAAATCAGCCGCTGGTGCGCAAGGCGCTTCGGATTGCGGGGCGCGAAGACCTGATTGGCTACGGCAAGCAATGCCTTGTGCCGCCGGAGCGCGATATGCGGGATGACCGCTATCCGACGCGTCCGGGCGACAATCCGGCGCACGCGCGCAAGGCGATTCGCCACCCCGACAAGCGGCAGCAGAGCAGCGATAAGCCGCAGAACCGTCGGCAGCGGAGAGGATACTAATTGCATAAGGAACGCCCTCGGATGCAGTCAAATTCGACATTCCGAGGGCGGTTTTTTCAATTATTGCAACAGCCGCTGCGCCATGCTTTCTACGTCTTCCAGCGTCAGGAGCGTGACAGACCCGAACGGCGCGTTGAGCAGCACTTCAACCGCGCGGCGGTAGCGTGTCAGCAAATCCACCAAAGCGGGCAAATCGCACGGCTGCTTGTCGTTTTTCGCCTGCATGAGCTGTGCCGCCAAATCGAAAAAGCAGTCACCCAGCAGGTGCAGGACGATGCCTGCCACGCCGCGAATCTCCGTGAACAGCGCGCCGCTCTGGACACCCTGCGCAATCGTTTGTTCCATCAGCGGGTGGAAGCGGTCTGACAGCGCGTCCAAGTACGTCAAAGCCATCGCGCGCCCTTCCGGCGAAGTGGCCATCGGCAGGAGCATCGCCGTGAACGCCGCGTCTTCATCGCGCATCGGCAGACACGCCGACAGCAGCAGATTCAGCCGCGCAAGGTCATCCGGCGCATCCGCCAATTGGGCTTCGGCACGTTCCGCCGATTCCTGCGCGTGCTGGTGACTGAGCAGCGTCATGATTTCTTCCTTGCTGGCGAAATGGTGGTAGATGCCGCCCTTGCTGACGCCCGCCGCACGGACGATTTCCTGCATACTGGCGGCTTCGTAGCCCTTTTGGCAGAAAAGCTGCTCTGCCGCCCGCAGAATCTCCCGTTTCGTTTCGTCACCCTTGCGCATGTGATGCTTCCTCCCGTTACTCCGCGTTTTCGCGGTGCATGGAGCGCTCCGACGAAAAGCCGTTCGGATAGCGCCCATGCAGTTTGTTAAGATTCCCCTGCAAAATTTCGCTCAGCGGCACATTCAGCCCCTGCGCTGCCTCCGCCAAGTACCACGCGACGTCGCCAAGCTCCTTTTTCAGCTTCTCCTTATCCAGCGGATGCCCCTGAAAGCGGTGCTTTTTGAGCAAATCAATCGCTTCACCGCTCTCGCCGCAAAGCCCCATCAGCGCGTTTTCCAGCACGTCCTGCGGATTCAGCGCTGGATTAAGCAGGGACATGGCCTCCTGCTGATAATCATCGACATTCATTGCGCCTGCTCCTTCCGCTGCATGAGTTCCAGCCCCATTTTGCCCGTGATTTGCTCCGGCGTCAGCACCATCAGGCACAGGCGGCTGGCGAACTGCGCGTATTCCACTTCGGCGGCGGATTCATCCGGATAGAAGCGCTTCGCCAGCGCGATGCACAGGTCATGCTTCTGCTTTTCGTCCGTCACGATGGCGATTCGCCCCTTGACGATGACGCTGCGGTACGCGGTCGTGTACTTCTCCGGAATCACGTCGTCCGCGTCAACCACGCAGAAGGACGCGCGGTTATCGCGGCGGATGCAGTCGATTTTCTGCCCTTCGAGCGCGCCGTGAAAGACAATCACGCCATCCACCAGCGCATAGGACAGCGGCACGCCGTACGGGAAGCCATCAAGGGAAATCAGCGACAAAACACCGCTGGTCGCCCGGCGAAGCACCTGTTCGCATTCTTCTTGGCACAATGCCTGTTTGTTCCTGCGCATGGTCATGCCTCTTCCACTGCCTTTTTCAGCGGCGTGAGGTCGATGCCTTCCGCGTCATTGAGCACCTTCAGCAGGCTTTCCAGCATCTGCTGCACGCCGCCGGGCACGTCGCTTTCCACATTCAGCGGCAGCACGGGGTCATGCACGGACAGGCGGAGCAGGAACCAGCCGTTGTCCATGCCGCCGTCAAGGTCGAAGGAAATGCGCACGCCCTCGCGGTTATCCGGCGCGATATGCCAGTTTTCCGCCGCGTTCGCATAATCCAGCACGCGCTGAATGACTACCTTGCCCGCGTCGCGGAAGTCATCGGCGGTGATGTTCAGGCGGATTTCGCGGCTCTCGACCGGCTCTTTCAGGTCGGCAATCAGGCTGCCGAGCGTCTTGCCCTCCTGCTTGAGCTTCATGGCGCGGACAATCAGCACCGTGACGAGATACATGCCGTCATCAAGGAAGTGATTCTCGCGCAGGGCAGCGTGACCGCTCGTTTCAATCGCCAGCGGGCAGGAAATGCCCTCTTTGTTCAGGCGGATGGCTTCATCGATGACGTTGCGGTAGCCGCGCTTGTAGCGGTAATGCTCGCCGCCCCAGTCGTTGATGAACTTCTTGAGGCCTGAGGACGTCACCGAGTCCGTCACAATCGTTTCGCCGGGCTTTTCGTCCAGCAGGATTGCGGAAATCAGCGCAATCAGGCGGTTGCGGTTAATTTCGCGGCCGTTGGCATCCACCACGGCGGCACGGTCGCAGTCGGTATCGAAAATCACGCCGAGATCAGCGCCAACGCGCTTCACCGCCGCGGAAATCGACGCCATCGCCGCTTCATTCTCCGGGTTCGGGATATGGTTGGGGAACATGCCGTCCGGCTCCAAGAACTGACTGCCTTCAATCCACGCGCCCAGTTCTTCCATCAGCTGCGCATAGAATCCGCCCGCGCCGTTGCCCGCGTCCACCACGACGTGCAGCCCCAGCAGCGGCTTCGGCACGTCCGTACCCAGTCCGCGGCGAATGCGGTCGGCAAGCTGCTCCTTGTACGTCGGCAGGAACGGCTTCTTGACAATCGTGCCTGCCAGCGGGGTGTCTTCGGGTTCGAGCGTGCTCGCCGTTTTGAGCAGTTCCTCCACCACGTCGCCTTCCACGCCGCCTTCCGCCAAGAAGAACTTCAGGCCATTCTTGTCATACGGGTGATGGCTTGCGGTAATCATAATCGAGCCATCCGGCTGGAAACCGGGCGTGATGATGCACATGTACATTGCCGGGGTCGTGCACATGCCAAAATCCAGCACGGACGCGCCCGCTTTGCTCACACCCTCCGCCGCCGCGTGCAGCAGCGCCGGGCCGGAAATGCGGCTGTCACGCCCAATGGCAATCGTCACCTGCGTCACCGGCTTGCCGACATGCTTCGCCACATAGCGCGCGAACGCCATGCCAAGACACATGGCCACATGCTCCGTCAGCGGGGCATTCTCGCCCACCGCCACGCCGCGTACGTCCGAGCCGCTCTTGAGCTTCATCCAATCCATCTTCTCTTCCTCCTCTGTCCGTTTATCTGCGCATTTTCTGAACCATTTTGTCCACTTCTTCCGGCGGAACCGCCTCATACGCGCCGCGCAGCAGGTGATACAGCGGCGACAGGCTCAGGAAATCCTCCTGCACGCGCTTCGTCAGCTGCGGGCTGTGCACATCCACCGAGGCAGTGCTTTCCGGCGAAATGTACACCTCGCGCAGGGCATACCAGCCCTTGAGGTCATCCGGCACACCCGCCGGCACTTCCAGCCGCTTGAAGGAGCTGCCGCCGACGAGCATGTGATGCTCCGTCAGGTGACACTGCTTGATGACGTTCCGCACTCCGTCCGGGTCGGCGACAATCCTCCGCCGCAGGATGTCCATCATCTGCCGATTTTCACCCCATGTGCCGACACCCCAGTTCATACCCGACGGTGCGAGTTCAAACCAATACATCACGCTGCCCTCGCGCGGTTCGCCCGCATGGCGGAATAGCACCCACAAATGGTCGCGGAAGGGGCTTTTGTCCTTCGTGAAACGAACATCACGCCGCAGCCGCGCCATGCAGCGGTATGGGCGGAGTTCCATCTGCGGGTCAATGGAGAGCATTGCGGGCGCGAGTTCCTGAATGAACGCCTCAAACGGCGCTTTCACGTCCCGCTCATAGCGCGCGCGGTTCTCCTCGAAGTAGTCAATGCTGTTATGGAAGCGAATGTCCAGAAAGAACTGAATCGTCGCCTCCGGAAATCCGGTAAACATCATGCAGCCTCCTTGGGAATCTCCCTTCTATTATACCTGCTGAAAAGGGATTTTTCAACCGTTCCGGCAGCGCAAATCGCAAAAAAACAGAGGAATGCCCGCGCATTCCCCTGCTTTTCTATGAATCACTCGAAGCGAATCGTCATCTTGACAGGCGTCTGCCCGGTCAGTTCCGCCGAACGCTCGTCCGGCTGATACAGCCCGCAGTACACGTCGAACACCTTGCCGTCCGCCACGCGCTCGCCCGCATCGTTGACGACGGTGAAGGCATTCTTATCCAGCGGAACAGCAATCTGCCGCTTCTCGCCTGCCTTCAGCGCCACGCGCGCGAAGCCCGCCAGATGCGGATGCAGCGTCTCCCACTTCGTGTCCACGTCCTGCACATACACCTGCACAACCGTTTCGCCGTCGCGGTCGCCCGTGTTCTCGACCGTTGCCGTCACCCAGCCCATTTCGGCATCCACCGCTTCGTTATCCAGCGCAAAGGTGGTGTAGGACAGCCCGTAGCCGAACGGATAGAGCGGCTTGCCCTCGAAGTAACGGTAAGTGCGGTTCTTCATCGAATAATCAGTGAATTCCGGCAGTTCAGACAGGTCATGATAGAACGTCACCGGCAGACGGCCGGACGGGTTGACCTCGCCGAAGAGGATTTCCGCCAGCGCCGTGCCGCCTGCCTGACCCGGATACCACGCCATAATCTCCGCATTGCCCTGCGGCACATTCAGCGCAGAGCCTGCCGCGACGACCGTGACCAACGGCTTGCCAGTTTTGACCAGCGCATCAAGCAGCCTCTGCTGGCTTTCGGGCAGATTCAGCGAAATCTTATCGCCGGACGCAAACGCATTGCCCGTGTCGCCCTCTTCGCCCTCCAGCGTCGCATCCAGACCGACGCACGCAATCACAGCATCCGCATTTTCCGCAACCAGTTCGGCTTCCGCCAAGCGGTCGTTCGGCTGACCCAGATTCTGCACGCGGTCTTTGAACAGGTGGCAGCCTTCGCTGAACAGCACGCGGATGCCGTGCTCCTCCGCATAAGCGCGGATGCCTTCGAGGAACGTCACATAGCGGCTGGAACGGCCGTTGTAGTTGCCTTCCAAAGCAGGCACGCTGTCCGCGTTCGGCCCGACGACGGCAATCGTGCGGATTTTGCCCGCGTCCAGCGGCAGCACACCATCGTTGCGCAGCAGCACCATGCACTTTTCCGCTGCTTCCAGCGCCAGCGCGTCATTCTCGTCGGTATCGTTGGCGGTATAGGGGATTTTGTCGTACTCACAGTCGTCCGCGAAGCAGCCCAGCAGATAGCGGGAGGTATACATGCGCTCGCAGGCGGTCGTGATGTCCTCCTCCGTCACCAGACCCTCCTGATACGCGGTCAGCATATGCAGGTAGGTGTTGCCGCAGTTGACGTCGCAGCCGTTTTTGAGCGCCAGCGCCGCCGATTCCGGCGCGGTATCGGTCACATGGTGATGCTCGTGGAAGTCACGAATCGCCCAGCAGTCGGACGTCACATGCCCCTCAAACTGCCACTTATTGCGCAGAATGTCCACCAGCAGCGTCTTCGATCCGCAGGCAGGTTCGCCGTTGACGCGGTTGTACGCGCCCATGACGCTCTCCACCTTCGCTTCCTTCACCGCCGCCTCGAACGCGGGCAGATACGTCTCGTTCATATCCTTCGGGTTCGCCACAGCGTCGAAGGAATGGCGGATGGCTTCCGGGCCGGAGTGCACCGCGAAATGCTTGGCGCACGCGGCGACCTTGAGGTACTTGCCATTGCCCTGCAAGCCCTTGATGAACCGTACGCCCAGCCGGCTGGTAAGATACGGATCTTCACCATATGTCTCATGACCGCGGCCCCAGCGCGGGTCACGGAAGATGTTGATGTTCGGGCTCCACATGGACAAGCCCTTGTAAATGTCGCGGTCGCCATGTGCAGACTGCCCGTTGTATTTCGCGCGCGCCTCGGTGCTGATGACGCTTGCCACCATTTCGTGGAAGTCCTCGTCGAAAATCGCCGCCAGACCAATCGCCTGCGGGAACACCGTCGCCGTGCCCGCACGCGCCACGCCGTGCAGGGATTCATTCCACCAGTTATACGCCGGAATGCCCAGCCGCGGAATGGCAGGCGAGTCAAAACGGAGCTGGGAGGCCTTCTCCTCCAGCGTCATCTGCGCAACCAGCTCGTGTGCCAGTCGGCGTGCTTCATCACGATTCATCATCGGAACGTTTCTCCTTTCCTTTTCCAAGGGATTCTCATGTACATTTCCACCAAAAAGCAAAAATTCCTGCTGATTTTGCACAAAAATTTTCACGAAATCCGACCTTTTTCTGCAAAACGCTATGGCGCAACCTCGAATTCTTTGCTATAATAGAACGTGAGAGTGATTTCTGCTGTGAGGTGAGAGAGTTGAAGCCGGTCATTCGCGCCATTGCGTTTGATTTGGATGATACGCTGCTGCGGGACGACCGCACGATTTCGGACGAAACGGTATCCGTCCTGCGCCGCGCAAGTGAAGCGGGCATCTTCATCCTGCCCGCCAGCGGACGCACCTATTGCAGCATGGCGGGGTTTGTGGCACGCATCGGGTGCGCAAGCCGGGTCATCTGCGCCAACGGAGCGGTAATCGCCCAGCCGGACGGAACAACGCTGCATGAACTGACGATTCCCGCGGACATCGCACGGCAGGTCGCCCGGTTCGCCAAGGAGCGCGGATGCTACTGCCAGACGTACGCAGGCGATTGCTTCTACTATAATCAGCAGGGGGATTATGCCCGCGCATATGCGGAAAGCTCGTCCCTGCGCGGCGTGTATGTCGGCGATTTGGAGCAGCATCTATCTGCGCCGACGACGAAGCTGCTGATGATGGCGCCGCCGGAGCAGGTTGTGCAGATGCTGGCGGAGGCACAGGCGCAGTTCGGCGAATCCGTCGCGCTGACCTGCTCGAAGCCGTACTTTCTGGAGGTCAATCCCCCGCTGGCAACGAAAGGGCACGCATTGTCCGTCTGTGCGGAGGAAATGGGCTTCCCGCTTTCGCAGTGCATGGCGTTCGGCGACAGCCTGAACGACGTGTCGATGCTGCGCGCCGCCGGATACGGCGTGTGCATGGGCAACGGGCGCGAGGATGTGAAGCGCATGGGCTTTGCCGTCTGCGGGACGAATCAGGAGGACGGCGTGGCGCGGTATATCCAGCGGATTCTTTTTGACTGATTTTGCATAGTATTTAGGAGGTTTCCTATGGTACAGGCAGCCGACTTTGCCAAGACGCTTCAATTGACGGTGCTGTCCCCTTCCACGCAGACGGAATGGGATATCCGCACCACCGACCTGAACCGTCCGGGTATGCAGTTCTGCGGCTTCTATGAATATTTCCCATTTGAGCGTCCACAGGTCATCGGCAAGGTCGAAATGACGTATTTGGAGAACCTTGAACCGGAAGTACGCCGTCAAATGCTCAAAAAGTACTTCTCCTTCGACATTCCCTGCGTCATCATCTGCCGCGGGATGCATCCGCCGGAAGAGCTGCTGGAAGCCGCCGCCGCGCGCAATATCGCCGTCTATCAGACCGGAATGGTGACGACGAAGTTCTTCTTCACCGCCATCAACTACCTGAACCGCTGCCTCGCTCCGCGCGTAACGCGCCACGGCGTTCTGGTATCGGTATACGGCATGGGCGTGCTGATTACGGGCGACAGCGGCGTTGGCAAGAGTGAAGCCGCACTGGAGCTGATTCGCCGCGGGCATCAGCTGGTGGCGGACGACGTGGTGGACATCTGCCGCGTGTCGGACAACCGTCTGACCGGCGAATGCCCGGAGATGGTGCGCCACTTCATGGAGATTCGCGGCATCGGCATCATCGACATCCGCGCGATGTACGGCATCGGCGCCGTCGCGCAGAGCAAGTCCATCGACCTTGTGATTCACATGGAGAAGTGGGTCGAGGGCAAGGAGTACGACCGGCTTGGGCTGAATGACGAGTACATCACGATTCTTGGCGTGAAAGTACCCAGCCAGACCATGCCGGTACGGCCGGGGCGCAACCTCGCCATCATCATCGAGGTGGCGGCGCGCAACCTGTCCATGAAGAAGCTCGGTTTCAGCGCCGCGCGGGAGCTTGACCGCCGCATGAACGAAATGATCATGAAGCGTTCCAATCCCGACACGCAGAATCAGGACTAACGTATTTTCACAATTACAATATACAGGAGGCTTTTTCCCATGATTTATGTTGGTATTGACGTTGGCGGCACGGGCATTCAGGTCGGTCTGGTGGACGAAAGCGGCAAGATTCTGTGCAAGGGTGGCATCGTCACCCGCACGGATATTCCCTTCGACATGCAGGTGAAAGCGATGGCGGACTGCGTGCTGGACACCATCGACAAGGGCGGCTACACGCTGGGTGACGTGAAGGCCATCGGCGCGGGTGTTCCCGGCGTAACCGACCCCCGCACGGGCAATATTGCGTTCTGCACCAACCTCGGCTGGGTGGACGTGCCGTTTGTGCAGGAGTTCAACAAGCACATTGCCAAGCCCGTTTTCGTCGGCAATGACGCGACGGTCGCGGGGCTGGCAGAGAGCGTCGCGGGCGTGAGCGCTGGTTCGGACAGCAGCGTGTTCGTCACCCTCGGCACAGGCGTTGGCGGCGGCATCGTTTTTAATGGCAAGGTCTGGAACGGCTTCCACGGTGTCGGCAGCGAAATCGGTCACATGATTCTCGAACTTGACGGCGAGCCGTGCACCTGCGGCAACTACGGCTGCGTCGAACGCTACTGCTCCGCGACCGCCATCATCCGCATGGCGCGCGAGCTCTGCGCGGTGCACCCGGAAAGCGAAATCGTGAAGGTGTGCGAGGGCGACCTGAACCGCGTGAACGCGAAGGTTGTTTTCGACGCGGCGAAGAACGGCGACGAAATCGCGCTCAAGGTGTTCCACCGCTATGTGAAGTATCTGGGTCAGCTGGTTGCCAGCCTGGTTAACTGCATCGACCCGGAGGTTATCGTGCTGGGCGGCGGCGTGAGCAAGGCAGGCGACTTCCTGCTGGATGCTGTTCGTGCGGAAACGCGTCGCTATGTGCTGTACAAGACGCTCCCATCGGCGCGCATTGAGCTGGCGAAGCTCGGCCCGGATGCGGGTATCATCGGCGCAGCGATGCTGGGCAAGTAATTCATCCCCCCCAATAAATTTATCCCCGGAGGCATGACGCTTCCGGGGATGTTTTGTGTCCTTATTTATTCAGGCTGAAGCGGAACGTGTAGCCTTCTTCGCCGTAATGCTCATTGCCAACCCACAAGACCGTCTTGTCCGTGAGGTTATAGACGGCAGAGTGAATCGTCAGCGAGTTGGAATCGCCGGGATTGCCCCAGTCGCGGCGGCTGACTGCATCGAGCAGACCCATCGCCGCTTCTTCGTCCGCCACGACGCCGTTCAGCTCCGCCAGACGGTCGCGCAGAAGCTCATAGCGGTCAAGACCCGGTTTGTTCGCGTCCGCCGTGTAGTAATCCGGCGTGATGATGAAGTTGGTAATCATCTGCCAGTCCGTCGCGCCGGAGAGCGGATCAGCGTCGTTCCAGATGACGTTCAAGTGGCGGTTCGCGCCGTCCGCGTCGTCGTCGCTGCTGTCAGACACCCATTCCAGAATCGCGCTCTTGCCCGTGGAATCCGCAATCATATAATGGAAGCTCGTCTTTGCGGAGTCGTGCAGGTCGTACTTTTCCACCAGTTCGACTGCTTCTTCAACGGAGTCGGCGTAGTCCAGAATCATGCGGAGCATCGTGGTCGAGGTCAAATCCGGCTTGTCGGTCTGCTGATTCGTCGCGGCGACCTTCTCTCCGCCCTGATAGGACATGAAGATGCCGCACGCCACGCCCGCGTCATTCACGCCATCCAGCGGCGCAAAAGGAGCGGCAAGCGTGAGAATCTTCTGCCCGAAGGTGGTCACGTCCTTCGTGCTGTCTAAGCCGAGGAACTGCAAGTCCACCGTGGAATAGGAAGCATGACGTCCGTTGCCCGGATTCGTGTAGACGATGACGGTGTTCGTCTCGTGGAAATCGTAGTTGCGGCCGAAAACGCAGTCGCCGTCCGCCGTATCCGCGGTGAAGGCGGAGCAGGCGATTTCCGAGGTTTTGATGCTCATGGGGATGATGCCCTTGGTGATGCTGTTCGTGATAAAGGAGATAAGCTCCGTGTCATTGGACGCGCCGCCCTGCGCCAGGAACTCGTCGAAATGGTAGCCGCCGGAGACATTCAGCACATACACCGAACCATCCTTATGGCTTTCATCGCGCTGCGTCACCTGCTGAAAGGACAGCAGCGTTGTGATTTCGTCGTGCCAGACGGCGTACACCGTACCCACCAGCACGATTACCAGCGCCAGCAGAACGCCGAGGATGGTCAGCAATACTTTCTTCGCGGTTGATTTCTTCTTCATGGGGTCAGTTTTCCTCCCGTTGCGAATTTGTTGATACAGTCAAGTATCATAGCATAAAAACGCAGATTTGTAAAGTGTGAATTTTTCGCGTCAAATTTGTGATTTCGCAAGGATTTTTGCCCCTCGATGTTGTAATTATAATGCAAAGAGAGGAGGGAAACGACGATGACCATCAGGGAGCGATTGGAACAGGAGGAGGCACAGCGTCTATCACCGCGGGCGGTCTGCGCGAAGGACACGCGCGGGCGCGAAAAGCCGATTGTCCCCTGCCCGATGCGCACGGATTTTCAGCGCGACCGCGACCGCATCATCCACTGCAAAGCGTTTCGCCGCCTGAAATACAAAACGCAGGTGTTCCTCGCGCCTGAAGGCGACCACTACCGCACGCGGCTGACGCACACGCTGGAAGTGGCGCAGATTGCCCGGACGCTGGCGCGGTGTCTTCAGCTGAACGAGGACTTGACGGAAGCAATTGCGCTGGGGCACGATTTGGGGCATACGCCGTTTGGGCACATCGGCGAACACGCGCTGGACAGGCTAATGCCCGAAGGCTTCCGGCACAACGAACAGTCGAGGCGCTGCGTCGAGGCGCTGGAGAACGACGGAAACGGGCTGAACCTGACGTGGGAGGTGCGCGACGGCATCCTCTGTCACTCCGGCAAGCAGTTTCCCGCAACGCTGGAGGGGCAGTGCGTCCGCCGTGCCGACCGAATCGCGTATCTGAATCACGATTTGGACGACGCCCTGCGCGCCGGGGTCTTGCAGCCCTTTGAACTGCCGGCGGACTGCTTGAAGGTGCTGGGGCAGACGCACGGCGAGCGCATCAACACCATGATTTGCGACATTGTGGCGTGCAGCGCGGACAAACCGAAGCTGACCATGTCGCCGCTGGTGCAGGAAACCATGGACGGTCTGCGGGAGTTCATGTTTGCGCGCGTATACCGCGACCAGTGGCGGCAGGCGGAAGAAGAACGCTGCAGGCACGTTGTGGAAGCGCTGTTCAGCTATTACAGCGAGCATCCGGGCGAAATGCCGGAGGAGTTCGTGCTCATCGGCTACAAGGAAGGCACGGCACGCGCTGTGTGCGACTTTGTATCGTGCATGACCGACCGCTACGCCATCCGCACCTATCAGCAGCTGTTCGTGCCGAGCGGGTTTTCGGCAATATAACAAGCGTTCTTCGCATTTTCCCGCTTTTTTTCCGAAGATTCCAAAAACACAAGGCTGAAACAAGCAGGAAATTTCGATTTCTTGGCGAATTAAACTGATGGATGAGCAGAGACAGACCTGCAAGCCATCCAAATAACACAATGCGTTCCCCGTTTCCTGTTGGTTCCGGGTGTGCTTTTTGTGTTCCTTGGCAGAACGCTTTTTGAGGGAGGTGAGCGGTGCCGTGCGTTTTCCGCCTTCTTGGCTGGATGAGCTCCGCGCGCGTGCGGACATCGTTCAGATCGTTGGGCAGTACGTCCAGCTCAAAAAGAATGGGCGCAAATACTGGGGGCTATGCCCCTTCCATGGAGAGAAAACCGCATCTTTCTCCGTGGATCCGGAAAAGCAGCTGTTCTACTGCTTCGGCTGCAAGGCGGGCGGCAGCGTCATCCATTTTGTGATGGAGATTGAACATCTGCCGTTTCCCGAAGCGGTGAAGCATCTGGCGGATCAGCTGCACATGCCGCTGCCGCAGATGGAGGCTGACCCGGATTATCAGCGGCGGCAGACGCAGCGCGAGCGACTGCTGGCGTGCAATCGGGATGCGGCGCACTTCTTCTACGAAACGCTCTTCACCCCTGCGGGGCAGCCGATGCTGGATTATTTGAAGCGCCGCGGCGTATCCGACGGCGTCATCCGCAAATTCGGTCTGGGCGCAGCGCCGAACAGCTGGGACGCTTTAACCCGCGCGATGCAGGCAAAGGGCTACACCACCGAAGAGCTGCAAATGGCTGGGCTGATTGTCATCAAAGACGCGGAGGAAGCGACGGCGGATCGCCCTGCGCGCCCGCGCCGCGCTTTTGACATGTTCCGCAACCGCGCGATTTTCCCTATCATCGACCAATACGGCAACGTCTTGGCGTTTGGCGGGCGCGCAATTGAGAACGTGCAGCCGAAGTACCTCAACACGTCCGACACCCCCATTTTCAACAAGCGTTTGGGCGTGTACGCGGCAAATCTTCTGCGCAAAGAGCGGCACTTGGAGCGTGTGGTGCTGGTCGAGGGGTACATGGACGTCGTTTCGCTGACGCAGTTCGGCGTGACCGGCGTCTGCGCGACGCTCGGCACGGCGCTGACGAGCGAACAGGCAAAGCTGCTCAAACGCTTTGCGCCGATGGTATACTTGTCCTACGATGGCGACAGCGCGGGGCAGCACGCCATCCTGCGCGGTCTGGATATACTGGAGGCGGAAGGCATTCCGGCGCGTGTGCTGGATTTTCCTGACGGGCTTGACCCGGACGAATTCATCCGCCGCGACGGGAAAGAAGGCTTCGACAAGCTGCCTGCCCTGACGCCGCAAGCCTACCGGATGCGTCGGCTTCGCGCGGAACACGACCTGACCACGCAGGAGGGGCGAACCACCTACGCGAAGGCGTGCGCCGCAATTCTGCGGAACTTGGAGCCGGTGGAGATGGAGAACGCCCTGCAGGAGCTCATCGTGCAGACGGGCTTCAGCCGCGATGTGCTGATTGCGCAGATCGGCATGACGCCGCCGAAGGACATCACTTCTGCGCCTCCCCTGCCCGCGCGAATCGCTCGTCCGCCCGCGACGCCTGTCCCGGAGCCGGAAAACGCCGACGAGGATGTGCGCGCGGAGGAGCTGCTGCTTTCGCTGATTGCCTCGTCGCGTCTGCCGGAAGATTTGGCGCAGGAGGACGACTTCCGCGACCCGCTGCTCAAGGAGCTGTTTCTGCAGCTGCAAAGCGGTGTGTCCGCCGCGTCACTGGTGGAAAGCCAGAGCGACGAGGTGGTGCGCGCCCGCGTCAGTCATCTGCTGATGGCGCAGAGCGGCGAAAGCACGGATCAAATGCTGCAAATGGCGCACGACTGCCTATCGCGGATGCGCCTGAAACGATCACGCGCGCAGTATGACGAGATTATGAAGCGCATCAAAACGCTCTCCGGCGCAGAAAAAATGCAGGCGCTGGATGAAGCAAAGCAGCTGACTGCCACCATCAACCGACTGAAATAATGCAGTCGTTATGGAAATTGCAATTTGTTTATCGCTACCGAGCCGGAAAACCCGGCTGTATCACAAGAAGGAGAGTTCAACTTGACGCTTTCGCAGAATGGCCGTCCGTCACCGCTTGACGAACTGTACGAATACGCAAAAAACAAAGGCACGATCACTTATCAGGAAGTGACCGATCGTCTGGGCAATACTTTTTTTGAGGCCGATCAGCTGGAGAAGGTGCTGGACAAGCTGGAGAGTCTGGGCGTGACCGTGGTGGATTCCGCGGAAATCCCGGATACATCCCCCGCTGCCATGGAAGTGCCCGATCCCGCACTGAACGACGACCTGAGCGAAGCTGATGTCATTTCTGCCGACGACCCGGTGCGCATGTATTTGAAGGAAATCGGGCGCATTCCGCTGCTAACGAGCGAAGCGGAAATTGAAGTTGCCAAGCAGCTGGAAAGCGACGACCCCGCTATCCGCAACGAGGCGAAACGCCGCCTGAGCGAAGCGAACCTGCGCCTTGTCGTGTCGATTGCCAAGAAGTACGTCGGGCGCAGCAAGAACTCCATGAGCCTGCTCGACCTGATTCAGGAGGGCAACCTCGGTCTGATGAAGGCAGTGGAGAAGTTCGACTACACCAAGGGCTTCAAGTTCTCCACCTACGCGACGTGGTGGATTCGGCAGGCTATCACCCGCTCGATTGCCGATCAGGCGCGTACCATCCGCATCCCCGTGCACATGGTGGAAACAATTAACCGCATCGTGCGCGTGAACCGCCAGCTTCAGCAGAAACTGGGGCGTGAGCCGCGTCCGGAGGAAATCGCGAAGGAACTGGGCATCAGCGTGAGCAAGGTGCAGGAAATCATCAAGATTGCGCAGGAGCCGGTGTCGCTCGAATCCCCGATTGGCGAGGAGGAGGACAGCCACCTTGGCGACTTCCTCGAAGACGACAAGACGCCGCCGCCCTCCCAGATTGTGGCGGAAAGCATGATGAAGCAGACGCTTTCCGACGTGCTGCACATGCTGACGCCGCGCGAAGAGCAGGTCATCCGGATGCGCTACGGGCTGGATGACGGTCAGCAGCGTACGTTGGAGGAAGTCGGCAAGGCGTTCAACGTCACCCGCGAACGCATCCGCCAAATTGAGGTGAAGGCGCTGCGCAAGATTAAGCGCCCGAACATGTCCAAGAATCTGGTGGACTACATGGATTGATGATTCCCTGTTGGGCTGAAGGGAGTGGATTCCGCTTGACACAAACCCCGGATGGCCGCCAAAAGCGGCTTGATGACCTCTATGAATACGGCAAGAAGAAGGGCACGCTGACCTACAAGGAGATTATGGAACGCCTGATGGATCTCTACATCGAGCCGGATCAGCTGGACAAGGTGCTGGAGAATCTCGAGGCGCTCGGCGTGACCGTCATCAATGAAAACGACCCGCAGCCCGCGCAGTCCAGCGAGGACACCCCCATTGACACGATTAACCTGTCCGTCCCCGACGGCGTGAGTTCCGACGACCCTGTCCGCCTGTATTTGAAAGAAATCGGCAAATATCCCCTGCTGACCACCGAGGAAGAAATTGCGCTGGCGAAGCAGATTGCGGAAGGCACGCCAGAGGAGCAAGCAGCGGCAAAAAAGAAACTCAGTGAAGCGAACCTGCGCCTTGTGGTGTCCATCGCCAAGCGCTATGTCGGGCGCGGAATGCAGTTTCTTGACCTGATTCAGGAGGGCAACCTCGGCTTAATCAAAGCGGCAGAGAAATTCGACTACACCAAGGGTTACAAGTTTTCCACCTACGCGACGTGGTGGGTTCGGCAGGCGATTACCCGCGCCATCGCCGATCAGGCGCGCACGATTCGCATTCCCGTGCACATGGTGGAGACCATCAACAAACTGATTCGCGTCAATCGCCAGCTGGCGCAGGAGCTGGGGCGCGACCCCACACCCGCGGAAATCGCGAAGGAAATGGGCATCAGCGAGAGCAAGGTGCGCGAAATCATCAAGATTGCGCAGGAGCCGGTGTCGTTGGAAACCCCGATTGGCGAGGAAGAGGACAGCCATCTGGGCGACTTCATCGAGGATGAGAACGCGCCCGCGCCGGCGGAGGTGGCGTCCAACGCCATGATGCGCGAACAATTGCAGGAAGTGCTGCACACACTGACCCCGCGCGAGGAGAAGGTCATCCGCCTTCGTTTCGGGCTGGAGGATGGACAGGCGCACACGCTGGAGGAAGTTGGCAAGGAGTTCAACGTCACCCGCGAACGCATCCGGCAGATTGAAGCAAAGGCACTGCGCAAGATTCGCCACCCTGGCCGTTCCAAGAAACTGCGCGACTACTATACGGAATAACATTTGCGGCTCTGTCCACGAATCGGCGGCAGGGCCGTTTTTGGGAGGCGTTATGCTCGACGAAAGACTATCCCTCGCCGCGCAGCTGTACGAGCCGTGTGCGCTGGGCGCGGATATCGGCACAGATCACGCGCTGCTCCCCTGTTATCTGCTGACGCACAACATTTGCCAAGAGATGATTCTGGCTGATGTCAGCCCAAAGGCACTTCTCCACGCTGAAGAAAGTGTCCGCCGCCATCATTTGGAGAAGCGTGCGCATGTGCGGCTCGCCGACGGGCTGGATGCGCTGACCAAACCTTGCGGGTGTGTGTCGATGATGGGCATGGGCGGCGAAACCATCCGCACGGTGCTGCTTAGCGGCGCAGAGAAGCTCTGCGGAGCGGTACTGGTGCTTTCCTCGCATACGGAGCAGCCGCTCGTTCGCCGGACATTGCCTGAAATCGGCTACCACATCGTGCAGGAGAAACTCTGCCAAGCGGCGGGGCGCTTCTACATCTTCTGGCGCGCCGAACCGGGGCAGGCGGACGACTGGACGGCGGAGGAAGTGCACTACGGGCGCTTGCTGTGGGTGCAGAATCCGCCGAAAATGCTGCTGGACTACTGCCGCTACCGCATCAAGGTGATGGACGACCGTCTGACCGGGCTGGCATCCGCAACGGGTGATGTAAGCCGGATTCGCGGCGAAATTGCGGCGGAAATCGACTTTTATCAACGAAAAATCATGGAATTGGAGGGTGCGCCATGCTGACGGTGCAGCGGGTTTACGAGCTGATTGACGCGCTTGCGCCGTTTGACACGCAGGCGGATTTTGACAATTCCGGCTTGCTGGTGGGCAATCCACAGGCGGAAGTGACGGGCATCCACCTTGCGCTGGACGTGACCGACCGCGTGATTGACGATGCGCTGGCAGCGGGCGCGAACCTGATTGTGACGCATCATCCCCTGATGTTTTCCGCCCGGAAGCGCCTGACTGAGGCGGATTACGAGGGGCATCTGCTGATTCGGCTGATTGCAAACGGCTTATCGCTGATTGCCGCGCACACGAACCTCGACCAAGCGTCCGGCGGCATGAACGACACGCTGGCGGGACTGCTGGGGCTGGAGAGCATCGTCGGCGAGGGCTTCCTGCGCGTGGGAGATTTATCCGCACCGATGACGGCGGAAGCGTTCGCAGATTTTGCCGCGCGGCAGTTGGGCGACACAGTGCGCGTGATGGGGCATCGGGAGGCGCTCATCCACCGCGTCGGTCTCTGCTCCGGCGGCGGGTGCGACGAGTGGGCAGATGCGCGCGCCATGGGCGCGGATGCTTTCCTCACAGGCGAGGTGAAGCACCACATTGCGCTGGATGCATCCTACCACGGCGTGGTGCTGTTGGAGGCGGGACACTTTGCCACGGAAAATCCCGGTATTTTTGCGCTCATGAAGGCTTTACAAAACGCGCCGGATATAGTACAATGGAAAATGCACATTTCGCGCTCCGAACGCAGCGCGTATGAGTGACCGTCCGTGCCCTCCGGCACGCTGTTTATCAAGGAGGTACTTATGGACCAGCTTGCTATGTTATGGCAGTATCAAGTGGAAGACCGCAAGGCTGACAAACTCGAACAGGAGCTGAGCCGCAGTCCGCTGCGCCAGAAGATGAATACCTGCCGCACGCAGTTCAACGCCAAGCAGAAGCAGTACAAGCAGATGGAGGAACAGGTGGCGATTCTCTCTGACCGCAAGGATGCCATCCGCGATGCCATCACCCGCTGCGAAGAACAGCTGCGCCACCTGCAAAGCCGCTTCGAGCAGAATCCTCCGACCGAATTGGATGATACGAAAGCGCTGCTGAGCGAAGTGAACCGCTTTCTGGAGACGATTGGCAGCTATGAGCAGGAAATGAAGCGCATGGCAAAGGATGCCAACGATTACGATCAGAAGGAACGCAGCCTGCGCCGCGATGCCATTAAGCTGAAGGAAGAATTTGATAATCTCAAGAAGCAGTACGACAAGGAATCACCGGAAAAGGAAGCTGCCCTGAAGGCACAGAAGGCCATCGTCGCAAAGAAGGGCGAGGGCATTTCGCCGGAGCTGCTGGCCCGCTATCACGAGATTAAGAAGCGCATCACGCCGCCGCTCGCTCGGCTGATTAACAACCAGTGCAGCGGTTGCAATATGTCGCTGCCGTCGGCAGTGCTGAGCCGCGTCACGTCCGCCAACGGCGAGATTGTGGAGTGCGAAAGCTGCGGACGTCTGTTGATTCCCTGATTCTGCCGCATGTGAAAAAGACCACGCATGACCGATTTTCGGTGCGTGGTCTTTTTCGTATGTGCGATTTTACGGTACATCCTTGCAGATATGCACCCAGCCAAGCGCGCCGGAATAGCGCTCCAGTTCCGGCAGTGTCATCTCATACTATTTCCAAATGAGAATGCGCCAAGATGCGAAGCGAATTTTTCGCGCTGGCTAACGCGAATGAAACACAGCGTAGCAGCACTACGCTAAGTGGAATGAGCGGACGCAAGCGCGGAAAAGGCGCGAGCAGATGGCGCAGGTGAATTTGGAAATAGTATCAATGGCGCTGTTGCTGCTGCCGCACGCGGGGAACACCGTCTCAAAGCAGCGCAGAGAATCATCCAGATAGACCTCAACGCCCTCGTTGACTGCGAACGGGCAGACACCGCCGACGGCATGGCCGATTTTCTCCGGCACTTCCTCCGATGCGAGCATCTTCGCCTTCACGCCGAAGCGCTCCTTGAAGCGGTGATTGTTGATTTTGCCATCCTCCGCCGCGACAATCAGAATCGGCTGCTCCTTGCCCTGAAACGAGAGCGTTTTCGCGATGCGTCCCGGCTCACAGCCCAGCGCCTGCGCCGCCAAAGCAACCGTTGCGCTGGATTCATCGAGTTCGCGGATGCGGTCGGCAATCCCCTGCGCGGCAAATGCTGCGCGTACCTTTTCGATTGACATGAATTGCGTAATTTCTTCCTGCCATTATGCATCCAGCGCCGCGTCCATCAGCTTTTGCAGCACCACCGGGTTCGCCTTGCCGCCGGAAAGCCCCATTGCCACGCCCATCAACGCGTTTTTCAGCGTCAGCTTGCCCTTGCGGTAGCCCGCGACCATCTCCGGGTGCGTGTCGATGGCTTTGCGGACGTACTCTGCCAACACCGCTTCATCGCTGATTTGCATCAGTCCCATGCGGGTGACGTATTCCTCCGGGGCTTCGGGCGTGTTCCAGAGCGCGTCTATCGTCTTTTTCGCTGTGCCGACGCTGATAAGGCTCTGCTCCGTCATGTCCGCAATCTTCGCCAAGGACGCCGGGTTCAGCGGGATTTTCGCATCCTCGCCATCCAGCAGGCGGAACACTTCGCTGATCATCAGGTTCGCCAGCATTTTGACCGCCGTGGTGGACTGCGCCGCCGTTTCAAAGTAGTCCGCCAGATATTTGCTGGAGACCAGCTGCTCCGCCGCGTACGCCGTCAGCCCGTAATCCGCCATGTACGCCGCCTTGCGCACATCCGGCAGCTGCGGCAGTTCCTTGCGCCACCCGGCAATGACTTCGTCGCTCAGCACAATGGGCGCTAAGTCCGGGTCGGGGAAATAGCGGTAGTCGTTGGCGTTCTCCTTGCGGCGCATGGAGGACGTTTTGCCCGTGTTCTGGTCGAAGCGGCGCGTCTCCTGCACAATCGCTTCGCCCTTCTTGACTGCCTCCACCTGCCGGCGGTATTCCTCCTCAATCGCGCGCTGAACGGACGTAAACGAGTTCAGGTTTTTCATTTCCGTGCGCGTGCCGAACGGTTCATCCTTTTTGTGGATGGAGAGGTTCACGTCACAGCGGAGCGAACCCTCCTGCATCCGGCAGTCACTCACACCCGTGTACTCGATGACCGCCTTCAGCTTGTGCAGGTACGCAACAGCCTCCTGCGGCGTGCGAATATCCGGCTCAGACACGATTTCAATCAGCGGAACGCCGCAGCGGTTGCAGTCGATGAGCGTCCCCTTCTCCGGGTCATGCACGAGCTTGCCCGCGTCCTCCTCGATGTGGATGCGCGTGATGCCAATGCGCTTCTCGCCCGCTTCCGTCTCCACCATCAAGTGACCGCCGACGCACAGCGGCAGGTCGTACTGGCTGATTTGGTACGCTTTGGGCAGATCGGGATAGAAATAATTCTTTCTGTCCTGCTTGGAGTAACGCGCAATCGTGCAGCCCGTCGCCAGCCCCGCCAGCACCGCGTAATGCACCACCTGCCGATTGAGCACCGGCAGTGTGCCGGGAAAGCCCATACAGACCGGGCAGCACTGCGTGTTCGGCGCTGCGCCGAATGTCGTCGGACAGGCGCAGAAGATTTTGGTCTTCGTTTTCAGTTCCACATGAACCTCCAAGCCGATGACCATTTCGTATCCGTCCATCATCTTCCAAGCCATTACAGCGTCGCCTCCTTGCAGATTTCGCCCAGCGCCTCTTCCAGCGCATAGCCGACTCGGTAGAGCAGCGGTTCGGAGAAGGTCGCGCCCATCAGCTGCACGCCGACGGGCAGCCCCGCGCGGTCAAGCCCGCAAGGCAGCGACAAGCCCGGAATGCCCGCGATATTCACCGGGACGGTATCAATATCGCCGAGGTACATTTCCAGCGGCGACATCGTCTTTTCGCCGATTTTGTAGGCAGTCGTCGGCGCGACGGGCGAAAGCAGGCAGTCAACGTCCTTCAGCACCGCGTTCAGTTCGCGGATGACGAGCGTTCGCACTTGCAGCGCCTTCTTGTAGTACGCATCGAAGTAGCCAGCGGACAGCGTGTAAGTGCCCAGCAGAATCCGCCGCTTGACCTCCGCGCCGAAGCCCTCGCTGCGGCTCTTCAGGTACAATTCCTCCAAATCCGCATATTCCGCCGCACGATGCCCATAGCGAACACCGTCAAAACGCGCAAGGTTCGAGCTGGCTTCCGCCGAGGACAGGACGTAATACGCCGGAAGCGCGACTTTCAGCGACGGAATGTTGACTTCCTTCACCGTCGCGCCAAGGCGTTCGAGCGTTTTGGCAGCGTTCATGACGGCTTTTCGGACATCAGCGGACAAGCCCTCGCCGAACATTTCCTTCGGCAGACCGATGCGCAAGCCCTTCACGCCTGCTTTCATCTCGCGGTTCATGGGCGTATAGCCGCGTTTGATGGAGGTCGTGTCGCGGCAATCGTAGCCGGCAATCGCGTCCAGCACAAGCGCGTTGTCCGCCACGTTCTTCGTCATCGGGCCGATTTGATCCAGCGACGAGGCAAACGCGACCAACCCATAGCGGCTGACCATGCCATACGTCGGCTTCATGCCAACAACGCCGCAGAACGCCGCGGGCTGGCGAATGGAGCCGCCGGTGTCGCTGCCGAGGGAGAACGGGGCTTCATCCGCCGCGACGCACGCCGCCGAGCCGCCGGACGACCCGCCCGGCACGCGCGACAAATCACGCGGGTTATGCGTGGGGTGAAACGCGCTGTTTTCGGTGGACGAGCCCATGGCAAATTCATCCAGATTCGTCTTGCCGAGCAGGACGCAGCCCGCCGCCTGCAATTTTTCCCAGACCGTGGCAGAGTACGGCGATACGAAATCCGCCAGCATTTTGGATGCGCAGGTGGTTTTGCCGCCCTTGACGCAGATGTTGTCCTTCACGGCGACGGGAATGCCGCAAAGCGGCGACACCTTTTCGCCCTGCTGCCGCTTCTTGTCGCATTCATCCGCCTGACGGAGCGCTTCTTCCTCGTTCAGGCTGATATACGCCTGCACCTTGCCCTCCACCTGATGGATGCGGTCGAGATACGCCTGCGTGACCTCGCGGGAGGTCAAATCGCCGCGCTGCATGGCATCGGACAGCGCCAGCAGCGTCATTCGGGTAATTTTCATGACTGATTCCTCCCTTAATCGAATGTCTGCGGCACATTCACGCAGTCTTCGGTGTGCGTCGGCGCGTTGGAGAGCAGCAAATCGCGGTCAAAGGGTGCCGCCGGAATGTCCTCGCGCAGCACATTTTCCGTTGGAATGACGTGTGCCGTCTGCGGAACGTCGGTCGTGTCCACTTCCTGCAAGGCTTCGGCAAAGCCAAGAATTGTGTTCAGCTCCTCGCCCATTGTCACTTCTTCTTCTGCCGTCAGGGACAGCTTCGCCAGCTCCGCGACGGTCTTAATCGCCATCGTCGGGCGCTTTTTCTGCGGATGCTTCTCTGCCTCCGCCGCCGTCGAAACGCCCAATTGCAGCACTTCCAGCTGCTCGGCATCGACAAAATCCGGCGCGCTCGTCATCAAATCGGATGCGTCGCGCACTTTCGGGAAGGCAATCACGTCGCGCAGGGAATCCGCGCCAAGCAGCTGCATCACAAGCCGGTCAAGCCCGAAAGCGAATCCCCCGTGCGGCGGCGTGCCGTACTTGAAGGCATCAATCATGAAGCCGAAGCGGGCGCGGGCGGTTTCCTCGGTGAAGCCCAAGGCGCGGAACATCAGCGCCTGCACGTCCGGGCGGTGGATACGAATCGAGCCGGAACCCAGCTCAATGCCGTTCAGCACCACGTCATACGCCTGTGAGCGCACCCGTGCGGGGTCGGTCATCAGGTAGGGCAAATCCTCCTCATACGGCATGGTGAAGGGGTGGTGCATCGCCATATAGCGCTGCTCCTCGTCCGACCACTCGAACTCCGGGAAGTCGGTGACAAAGCAGAAGCGGTAATCCTGCTTGTCGCGCAAGCCCAGCATATCGCCGACTTCGAGGCGCAAGCCGCACAGCGTTCGGCAGACGGTTTGGAACTTATCGGCGCAGAAGAGGATGAAATCGCCATTTTGGGCATCCAGCGCGGTCAGCAGCGTCTGCCACTGCGCCTTGGTGAAGTACTTTTGCAAAATGGAGTTGACCTCGCCGCTGTCGTGAATGAGAATCCACGCCATGCCCTTCGCGCCGTAACCAAGCGCGTGGTCGGTCAGCGTTTCGATGGTCGTGCGGGTGAATTTCTCCGCGCAGCCCTTGCAATTGAGCGCGCGCACCTTGCCGCCCTCGTCCGCCACGCGCCGGAAAACGGAGAAGGAGCATTCCGCCGCCAAGTCCGTCACGTCGCGGATCTCCATGCCGAAGCGCAAGTCCGGCTTGTCGCAGCCGTAGCGATCCATGGACTCCTGCCACGTCAGGCGCGGGAAATCATAGCCGATTTCGCGTCCCATCACGTCACGGAAGATGCTCTTGAACAGGCGCTCCAAGTGCTGGAGGATATCCTCCTGCTCCACAAACGACATTTCCATGTCGACCTGCGTGAACTCCGGCTGGCGGTCGGCGCGGAGATCCTCGTCGCGGAAGCAGCGGGCGACCTGATAGTACTTGTCCATGCCGCCGACCATTAGCATCTGCTTGAAAATCTGCGGCGACTGCGGCAGGGCGTAGAACTTGCCGGGATGCACGCGGCTGGGCACGAGATAATCGCGCGCGCCTTCGGGCGTTGACTTGCAGAGCATCGGCGTCTCGATGCAGGTGAAGCCGTCGCCGTTCAGGTACTTTTCCGCCGCCATCTGCACCTGATGCCTGAAGCGGAGTGCCTTCTGCAACTGCGGACGGCGCAAATCCAGATAGCGGTACTTGAGCCGCAGTTCCTCGCGCACCTTCGCATCCTCGTCCATCGAGTACGGCAGGGGCTGCGCTTCGCTGAGGACAACAAGGCGCTTTGCCAGCAGCTCCACCTCGCCCGTCGCCAGACGCGGGTTATACGTTTCTTCGTCGCGGTGACGGATTTCGCCCTCCACCTGAATCACGCTCTGCATATGCAGCGTTTCCGCATGGTGGAAGTCCTCCGGCGGCAGGTACTGCATATTGCAGACGACCTGCGCAACGCCCTCGCGATCCTTCACATCCAGAAAAATCACGCCGCCCATATCGCGCCGATTCTGCACCCAGCCGCACAGCGTCGCCGTCTGTCCCATATGCTCTTTGCGGATTGCGCCGCAGTAATGTGTCCGCTTCATGGTCATCCTCCTTGCTTTTTTGCGGTATAAAAAAACGCCTTTCATCCCCAACACATGGGGCGAAAGACTTCTCGCGGTACCACCCAATTTTCCCCGGCGCGCGCCGGAGCATCTCTGCCGCAACGGTCAAAAATGACGATTGCGCGAAGCTGTCACGGGCTTCCCCCGTCCGTGCCTACTAAGCAAACGCTTTTCGGGCGGCGGCTCTGAGCTGTTTCTTCCCCGGTGTCCGCCTGCCGCACTCGCACCTGTTCACGGCTCTCTGCAAAAGCGACTTCCCGGCTACTGCTGCTCTTCATAGCCTTGTGGAGACTTGCGTCTCTGTTGAATTGCGGTTATCATACCATCTTTTCCGGCACTTGTCAAGCAAAAAACATTGGGAAAACAATTGCCGGACACAAAAAAAGGGGCTGATGACCCCTGCAAACGCAGAAATCACCAGCCGGAAATGTTGATTATTCCACCGCCACAATGCGGCCGTCGCCGTAGGGGTTGGCGTACTGTTCGCCCACCACGCCGCCAAGGGTGGTCGTGATGTAGGTAATCAGCACCTGATTGTCAACCATCATGTCCTCGCCCAGCACTTCGCAGCCGTCGAACATGGTGTAGCCGTCGCCATGGCCAAGCAGCATGTAATTGTGGGATGCCAGCGTGTAGGTCTTGTCCAGTTCAAGGGGCTGACCGCCGACCATCACGTTCTTGACGCGGTATTCGCCCGAAACGCGCGTGAACATGCCGTTCTCGTCCTTCTCGGCGGAGGACGCGACGCCCGTGTGAATCTCGTAAGTCAGACCGGAGACCTGCAGGAAGCCGCCGTTTTCGCTCGGCACAGCGCGTGCGCCCCATTCCAGCGCGTCCAGCACCTGCTGACCCGTCACGCGGATGACGCACATGGTGTTGCCAAAGGGATGGACGCTGTAAATGTCGTCAAGCGTGATGTCGCCCGCTTCAATCTGCTTGCGGATGCCGCCGCCGTTGACGAACGCAATGTCCGCGTTGGACAGCGCGCGGTACGCATCGGCGCACAGGTCGCCCAGATTCGTTTCGGCGTTGCGGACGATGCGGACGGGCGTGCCTTCCGCCGTCACCGCGACAGGGTCATTGACGTAGAGCGGCACCTGAGAGGTTGCAACGACGGTTTGACGGATTTCGTCGAGCTTGGCGACCTGCGCCGCCACCGCGTCCGCCGCGTCGCCCGTCAGATTCAGCAGCTTCGGCGCGGCAATGTCCACCGTCCAAGTGTACAGGCCCGTCGTCAGCTTGCCATCCTTGGCAATGCGCAAATAGCCGACGGAGGACAGCTTCGTGCCGCAAGCCGCGCGCAGCACCGTCTTGCCTTCAGCATTCTTAACTTCGTTGCAAGCCATCGTCTCGTGCGCGTGGCCGTCAAGGAACGCATCAATACCCGTGGTATGCGTGATGATTTCGGTGCTCATGTAGGGCGAGCAGCTTTCCTCAATGCCCATATGCCCCATGGCAACGACGTACGTTGCGCCTTCCGCGCGCGCCGCATCCACCGCGGACTGCACCGCCGCGTAGAGCTTATCGCCCGTTTCATCCTGCATGAAGCCGTAGATGAAGTTGCCCGCATCGTCTTGGAAGTAGACGGGCGTGGAGGAGGTAATCGTGTTCGGGGTAGTCATGCCGACAAAAGCGATTTTCACGCCGTCAAATTCCTTGATGACGTAGGGCGCGAAAACCAACTTATCGCGGCAGGTGAAGTTCGCGGAGATGTAGGGGAAATTCGCCTGCTTGGTCAGTTCGAGGAAGTTCTCCATGCCGTAATCAAATTCATGATTGCCGGGGATGGCGATGTCGTAGCCGACCGCGTTCATCAGCTCAATGATGGCGCTTCCCTTGGTCAGCGTGCCGATGGTTTCGCCCTGAATCGCGTCGCCATCATCGACAAGCACCACATGGTTGTCTGCCTGCAGGCTGTTGCGCATATTCGCCACGCCCGCGTAGCCCCAGCCCTGGTCAATGCCGCAGTGAACGTCACTGGTAAAGAGCACCACAACGTCCTTGGTCAGCGCGGGGGCTGTGTCTTCCGCGAAAGCAGCGCCGCACAGCAGCATGGCAAGCATCAGCAGAACCGCAAGAAACTTCTTCATTCGGTTTTCCTCCTAATCGTATTGTCCAGACAGACTCCCTGTCTTTATCTCCATTATAACGCATGTGATGTGTTAAAATCAAGCAGTTATTCATCATTTTTGCGTAAAAACTTTGCGTTCTATCTGTCCGCTGCGCTCCATATGCTCTTTCTGCAAGCGCAGATGCGCCCGGAAGGAGGCTGTTCACCCTTGCGCAGACTCCTTTTGCTGCTGATTCTGCTGATTATTCTGATTTTTCCGCTCTTTGCCGGGCGCGTGCGGAGCGCCTCCACCGTCTGCGCCATCCACGTTGATGTGGAGCAGAAGATGCTGACGCTGTTCTGCGGAAGTGAAATCGCCGCGCGATACCCGATTGCCACCGGCGCGCGGGATACGCCGACGCCGCTGGGCGTGTTCCGCATCAACCGGCGCTTTGCGGGCGAGATGGGCGGTTTCGGCACCTGCTTTCTAGGCTTGAACGTCCCGTGGGGCGACTATGGCATTCACGGCACGAACCGCCCGGAGTCCATCGGCACAAACGCCAGCCACGGGTGCATCCGAATGCGCGTCGCCGACGCGGAAGCCCTCTATGCGCGCGTACCCAACGGAACGGTCGTCGTCATTGAATGCGGCGCGTACGGCGAACTGGGCGGCAGTCTGCGGACGCTGAAAAACGGCGACCGCTCCAGCATGGTTCGCGCCGTGCAGCGGAAGCTCCGCGCGCTGGGCTTCTATTTCGGCACACCGGACGGCATTTTCGGCTCGGCGACGCAGCGCGCGGTGGATAAAGCGCGCGAAACATTCAGGCTTTCAGCGAACGGGCTGGTAGATTGGGCGCTGTACCAGAAATTAGGGCTGACGCTGTTTGAATAGGAGGGATACCATGAATTGGGATGAAACACGCGATTTTCTCTCCCCCTGCTTTCCGGAGTGCATCCGGGATGAATTGGCGATGCTGCTGCCGGGCGAACTGCGCGAAATCCGCATCCGCGCCGAGCGCCCCGCCGTGTTCGTAACAGCGACACGGACGGCGAAGCTCGACTGGATTCCCGGTCAAATGCAGGTAGAGGCGCTGACGGAGGCGCTTTCAGGACACAGCCTGTTTGCGCGCGCAGACGAGACCCGGCGCGGCTACCTGACGCTGCGCGGCGGCCACCGCATGGGACTGTGCGGGCACATCACGCGCAAAAACGGACAGAGCACGCTGCGGGACATTGCGTCTGTGTGCATCCGCATTGCGGGCGAATGGCGCGGCTGTGCCGATGGTCTCATCAGCCGCTTCCCCGCCCTGTTTCCGGGCAAAACGCCGTCGGTGCTCATCATCGGTGCACCCGGCAGCGGCAAGACAACGCTCCTGCGCGACCTGACGCGGCAAATGGCGGATACGATGTCGGTTCAAGCGGCGCTGATTGACGAGCGCGGCGAACTGGCGGCGTGCGTGGACGGTGTGCCGCAATTGGACGTGGGCGCATCCACCGACGTATTGGACGGGCTGCCGAAAGCGGAGGCGGTGCCGTGGTTCATCCGCTCAATGGCGCCGAACGTGATTGCCATGGACGAACTGTCCGGCGCGGAGGACGCGGCGTGCGTGATGGACGCGTGGGCGTGCGGCGCGTCGGTGCTGGCGACGGTGCACGGAACGGCGCTGGCGGAAACGGCGAATCGCCCGGCATTATCGCCCCTGTTCTCCCGGCGGTGCTTCGACCTGTATGTGCTGCTTTCCAGCGAGGGCGGCGGGAAAATCACCGCGCTGCACGACCGCTGCGGCAGCCCGATTCCACAGTCATGACGCGCCTGCTGTTTCCGATTTGCGCGGCGCTGCTGTCCACCCTGGCGGGGCTGCACCTGTCCACGCACCTGCGGCAGGAGGAGCAGCGGCTGGCGCGCTGGGGCGAAATCCTCCAGCACCTGCACCTGCTGATGGCGTCATGCGCGTACTCGCTGCCGGAAGCGTTTCGCCTGTGCGCGGATGGGCATCATCCGCCGGATACGCTACTGCGTCAGCTTGCGGACGCGCTGGAACGTGCGCCGCTGTCCTCGCCGGGCGCGCTGACGGACAGGCTGTGCCCGGCAATCAGCGAAAAGGACATCATCAGCCGAATGATGCACCTGCTCAGCCGCGGCATCCTCGAAAGCCGACTGCTGGCGGTGGAAAACGCGCGGCAGGAGGTGGCGCTGATGCACGAGAAAGCGGCACGCAAGGCGGACAAGGACGCGCGGCTGTATCAGACGCTGGGCTGGATTGGCGGGCTGTGCCTATTGCTTATCCTGATGTAAGGGGGAAAGTTCCATGCAGCTTGACCTGCTCTTTCAGATTGCCGGGGTCGGCATCCTCACGACGGTCGTGGCGTCGGTGCTGAACAGCTCCGGGCGCAGTGAGCTGGCGAATTTGGCGACGGTCGCCGGGCTGGCGATTGTGCTGCTGATGGTCGTGTCGCTTTTGTCGCAATTGTTCACCAACGTGCGAACGATTTTCCAGCTTGGATGAGGGCGCGGGATGGAGACGGCGGGAAAACTGGCGGGCTTTGCGGTCTGCGCGGCATTGGTGGCGCTGATTCTGCGTCGTCTGCGGCCGGAAGCCGGGTGGGGCGTATCGCTGGGCGCGGGCGCAATCGTGCTGCTGGCGGCGCTTCCGGCGCTCTCGGCGCTGGTGCGCGGGATTGCGTCTTTATCCGCCATGAGCGGGCTGGACGACAGCTTCATGCAGCAGCTGCTCAAAATCGCCGGGCTGTCGCTCCTGCTGGACTTTGCGGCGCAGACATGCCGGGACGCGCAGGAGGAAGCCCTCGCGCTGAAGGTAGAGTTCGCCGGGCGGGTGCTGCTGCTCTCCAGCGCATTGCCCGTCTTGCAGGCGCTGTTGTCGCAGCTTGTGTCCTTGCCGCTGTCTTGACGGCAGGCGCATCGGCGGAATCAGGCGAGGCGGAATCGCTTTCCAGCGGCATCAGCACCATCGTATCCGCCTTGGACAGCGCCGCGCTGGAATCCGCCCTCTCCGACGACGACCCCTTCGCGCAAACCGGCGGTTTCCGGCAGACGCTGACCGCCATTGCGCGCGGCGAAATGACCATCGACTTTCAGCAGACCGCCGATTTGCTCTCGCGGCAGTTCTTTTCTGCCGTGCGGCAAAGTCTCTGGCGGCTGACGCGGCTGATTGCCCCCGCGCTGCTCTGGGCGCTGCTGAAACAGTTCAGCGGCAGAAGCAGCGAATGCGGGCGCATCGTCGTGCAGCTGTTCGTGTGTGTGTTTCTCACGCAGGATTTGAGCGACCACATCACGCTGGCGGTTACGACGGTGCAGCAGATTTCCGCGGGGATGCAGGGGTTGCTGCCGATGCTGCTGACGATGATGGCGGCAGTCGGCGGGAGCGCGGGTTCGGCGCTGATGCAGCCGGCGGTGGTGGCGTCGGCAAGCGCGATGACAAGCCTGATTTCCGGCATAACCGTGCCGCTGGCGGTCGCGTCGGGGGTATTGTGTATGCTCTGCCATTTGGGCGATGGAATCCGCGTGCAGCGGCTGGCGGAATTTACGCAGCAATGCGCGGTGTGGTCGCTGGGCATCGGGTTCACGGTGTTCATCGGCGTGCTGACGACGCGCTCGGTGACGGCGGCGGCAATTGACGGCGTGACGCTCCGCACGGCGAAATACGCGCTGAACAACCTCGTGCCGTTCGTCGGCGGGCTGTTCGCGGACACAGTGGACACGCTGGTCGGCTCCGGGATGCTGGTGCAAAGCGCCTTGGGCGTGACGGGGCTGATCGTCATAGCGTCCCGCGCGGTGCTGCCGCTGTGCCAAACGCTGGCCGCCGCAATGCTCTACAAGCTCGCGTCCGCGCTGATGCAGCCGGTATCCGACGGTTCGCTCGCCGGGTGCATCCACGATTTCGCGAAGGTGCTGATGCTGCTGTTCGTGCTGCAATTGTCCGCAGCTGCCATGTATTTGATGCTGATTGCGCAGCTGATTGCCGTCAGCGGGTTCACGATGATGCTGCGATAACGAGGTGAATGACGATGGAAGCGCTGACCGGGTTTGCGGTGCTGTCGCTGCTCTCTTCGCTCCTGCTGTCTCTGCTGCCGGAAACGAAGCTGAAAAGCACGGTGCATCTGGTGGCGAGTCTGCTGCTGCTGCTCTCGTGGCTGACGGCGCTGCAAACGCTGTGTACACGGTTTTCGCAGCCGGAAAGCAGCGCTTCCGCCGCGTCTCCCCTGTCTGAAACGGCTGATTTTTCCTTTGCTGATGCGGTGGATGCCCTGTCGCGCCAGCCATCCGCGCAGGAGGATGCCCCATGAACATGACCCGCTTCCGGGAGCTGCTTCGGCGGGACGGCTGGCTGTATGCAGCAATCGCGCTTTGCGTAGTGCTGGCGCTGTCCGTGAGTGCAATCAGCGGCAGCAGCCCCGACGAGGAAACCCGTATTGCCCGCGTGCTGTCCGAAATCGCGGGGGCGGGCAGCGTCAGCGTAACCATCTACACAGAGGACAGTCAACCCTGCGGCGCGGTGGTGGTGGCGTCCGGTGCGGAGGACATTGCCGTCCGCCTGCGCTTGCAGGAAGCCGTGACGACGCTTCTTGGGCTGGACAGCAGCCGCGTCGCCGTGTATCCGCGAAAAGGAGGAAACGCCCCATGAAGCTGCAATCCCTGCCGACATTCCTTGTCCGCCGAAAGAACTGGCTGCTGATGGCGGCACTGGCGCTTTCGCTCACCGCGGCGCTTCTGCTGCGCCCGTCATCCCCGCAGGCGCAGCGTGTGACGCTGCCTATGACATCCGCTGAATCAAGTGCATCGCCCTTGGAGGCATTCCGTATCAGCCGAGACAGCGCCTATCAGCGCGACATGGCGGCGCTGGAAACCCTCATCAGCAGCGAAAACACCGACCGTGCTGCGCGGCAAAGCGCGGCGGAGGAGCTGCAAGCCTACGTTGCGCTGCATCAGGCGCAGTTAGCGCTGGAAGGGGCGCTGCTGACCTCGGAGCTCGCGCCGTGCTGCGCAGTGGTGACGGACGGGAGCGTCACCATCGTGACGGAAAAGCAGGAAATCACGGAGCAGGACACCGCGCTGGTACTGACGCTCGTGCAGGTGCATACAGGCGTTCCCGCGTCAGGCGTGCGCATCATGACGGCGCAATGAATTTCGTAAAAAGCCGGTTTCACTTTGCAAAAAGCGGGGTATACTGTCTTTGTCAGGAAGGTGCGGATTGACGCAGCAGCATTCCTGTGCTATAATGAAGCATCTCTTGCAAGGAGGGATAACTTCATGGAAAGAACAGGAACGATTACCGCGGTTTCCGGCGACACGCTAGAAGTCACCTTCTGCCGCCCCGGCGACTGCGAAAAATGCCACGCCTGCATCGGCGGCGAAAAGAAGCATGTACTGCTGGTGAAGGGCGAAGGGCATGTGGGCGACGTGGCAGTGGTGTCACTGCCCGAACAGACGGTTGTCAAGGCATCCGCGCTGGCGTATCTCTTGCCGCTGGCAGGGCTGTTCATCGGCATGCTGCTGGGCGCGCTGATTGCGCCGCAGAGCGAGACGGCAGGCAGTGCCATCGGCGGTGTGATTGGGCTGGCAGCGGCGCTCATCGGCTTGACGGCGACGGAAAAGAAGCGCAGTGAGTCCGGAAAATATGCGCCGAAGCTGCTGCGCGTGATTTCTGCCGCAGACGCGCTCAAAAACTGACATTACCATTGAGAGAGGATGTGTTTTTATGGCCAAGGAACTTATGAGCAGTGAATTTTCTTCTTTTGTGAAGCAGGACAAGCCCGTTTTGGTGGACTTCTGGGCAACGTGGTGCGGCCCGTGCCGGATGCTCGCGCCGGTGGTGGAGGAGGTTTCCGCTGCGCACGCGGATGACGTCGTCGTCGGCAAGGTGGACGTGGACAAGTGCCCCGAACTCGCCCAGCAGTTCGGCGTGATGAGCATTCCGACGCTGATTCTGTTCAAGGACGGTCAGGTGGTGGACACGCTGGTGGGCTATCACCCGAAGGCTGCGCTGGAAGACCTGATTAAAAAGGCGCTGTGAGTTCAGCTTATCCCAAAAAAGCTTTCTGTCTGACGGGCAGAGAGCTTTTTTCGCGTCACTGCGCGCAATGAAAAATGTAAAAATCCGCGGGAGGGCGGTTTGTCCCTTCCTTTTCGCGCAAAGGAATGTTATAATGAAGAAGCTGCATTGCAGCCGAAACCTACTGACAAAGGAGCGAATCACGATGAAACGCCTGATGAGTCTGTTGCTGATGCTCTGTCTGCTCATCCCCTGTCTGACCGCACCCGCGCTGGCGGACACCCCGAAGCCGATTCCGACGATTGATTATGACAGCATCCCCGAACCACGCGAAGGGCTGCACCACTATCTGCTGCTCTGCTCCGACCAGTGGACGAACAAACTCGTGAACACCGACGGCATCGTGATTGTCACACTGGACACGGTGACGCACCGCATCATGCTCACGTCGATTATCCGCGACGCGCTGGTGGAGCGCCCCGACGGCGTGATTGGGCGCATCAACTACATCGCGCGCAATTCCGGGCCGGAAGCGCTGTGCAAGGTTATCAGCCAGCACCTGGGCATCAAAATTGAAAAGTACATTCTGCTGAATTTCCAGATGATTGCCAACATTATTGATTATCTGGGCGGCGTGGATATCACAGTCAACGCGTCGGAGGCGGCGTATCTGCGGCGCTATCCACTTGACCCCGGTCAGACCGAGCCGACGATGGCGCAGGCGGGCACTTACTGCTTCACGGGGCGCGCGGCAGTCATTTACATGCGCATCCGCAAGGCGGGCGGCGGCGGCGATTTCATGCGTACACAGCGCGCCCGCACGGTCATGTCCACCTTGGCAGACCAGTGCCGTACCTTTACCTACGATCAGGCGCGCGACCTTGTGGACGTCATCATGAAGAACAATCTTCAGACGAACATGACGCTCGACGACATGATTGCCGCCATGGAGCAGGCGCTGAAGCTGCGCACCTGCGTGATTGAGGAACTGCGCATCCCGCAGGATGACGCGGTGCACCCCATCAGCTACGCGGGTATGGCGGTGCAGGAAGTGGACTGGGTGATGAGCCGCGAGGACATGGCGAACTTCCTCTCCAGCGGCTGGCTCGTCATTGACGACAACGACGAGGACGACCCGATTGATTTCTGACCCCTCAAAGTTTTGACATAAGAAGGAGTTTCCGCCATGAAGTGTCCCCAATGCGGTCAATGGAACCGTGCTTCCCTGCCCAACTGCATCCGCTGCGGCGCGCCGCTGAATCCAGAAAGCGCCGAAACGCCCGCGTGGCAGGAGCAGTTCCGTAAGGAAGACAAAGAACCGAAGAAGTACATCCACGTCGACGAGGACGGCGCAGTTGACGAATCCAGCGACCGACGGGATGAACTCGCCACGGACATGACGGAGCTGAAAGAGCGCAAAGTACGCGGCGCACGCCGTCTGGAGCGGATGAAGGAAGAAGCCGCGATGCGCTCCGCCCCTTCCGGCGCGACCACCATCCACATGCATTCCTCGCGCGAATCGCTGATGAATGCACACGCTGGGCGCGTTCGCATGGTCGGGCACGAAGACGAGCGCAACGCCGCTGCGCAGAGCGCGGCGATGGCGGACAACGTCGTCCCTCAGCCGAAAATCTGGCAGGACACCCGTGGATACGACCCGCTCGTCACCATGCTGCAGGAGAACACGATTCCATCCGCTCCGCCGCGCATGAACGAAATGAAATCCTACCGCACGCGCGGCAAGGGCTTCCGGCTGGCGCTGCGGGTGCTGATTAGCCTGCTGGTTGTGGGTCTGGTCGGCGTCGGCGGATTCTTCGCGCTGTCCCATCTGGGGCTGCTGAACACCTCCAGTGGGTCGAACGCATCCATCACGTCCAGCATTGTGGATGATTTGGCGGCGCACACGGTGCTCATTCCCGGCGAGGACGGGCAGCAGATTTACGTCGGCGCGCCGATGCAGGCAACGTACCCCGTGGTGGACGGCTTCGCGACGGTTGAGATTCCGGATTACCTCTGGTATCGCGACTTGCCGAGCGTCGGTGTGGAAAACGAGACGATGCATGTGACACTCAAGGCGTTCCTGAAAACCGCGAACGGCCGGCAGAAGGCGCTTGACCCCATTGAGTACGACATTTCCATTCCGCTCAGCCCAATTGCGCTGGTTTCACCGGAATCCATGCGGCAGGAAGTAACGACCGCTATGTACTCCGTGCAGCTGCAAGTGCGTCCCGGCTCAACAGTGACGGTCAACGAGGTGGACATTTCCGACACGGTGAGCGAGGATGGTCTGCTGATTTACAACGCAACCGTTCAGCCCATTGGCGACAATGTGTTCAAATTCCGCGTCCGTGCGCCGTACTGCCGCGAAAACGCGCTCGACCTCACCCTCTACCGCGAAGTGCAGGAGATTCCGCTGGACTTGGCGGTGACGACATACGCATCAACGAGCAAATCCACCCTCGAAATCTCCGCGACGACCAAACCCGGCGCAACGGTGGACGTGCTGACGAATCACTCCGACCTTGACATTACGAATCTGGATAAGACGGGCGAGTTCAAGTTTGTTGCCATCTTCGATAAAATCGGTGACAACACGATTACCATCACGTCCTCCTATCCGGGCAGCAAGACTTCGCGCGTGGACTACACCATCTATTACGTTCCGAATCAGGACGTGTACACCCGCAAAGCGTGGCCGCTGAACAACTCCGCCGAATACTCCGAGCTGATGTCAAACATCACCTACCGCTCCGAGCATTCGCAGGTGTATCTGGTCGTCGGTACGATTGCCGAAATCATCTCCACCAAGCCGCAGACAGCCATCGTCTACACGGGCGAGGACGGTCAGAGCCGCCCCGTGGTCATTGAGAACAAATCGAAAACCGACTGGGCGGTGGGCGACTACCTGCGCATCTACTGCGACGCATACGGCACATACAGCGCCATGCCGTGGCTGATTGCGCGCTATACCTATCAATAACCCTTGGGAGGAAACAGTATGGCTTCCTATGACCTTCTGATTATCGGCGCGGGACCCGCCGCGTGGAGCTGCGCCATGACCGCCCGTCAGCGCGGATTGACGACGGCGGTCGCGTGCGCGCAGTCCGCCACCAGCTGGCTTCAGCGCGCAGAGCGCATCGACAACTACCCCGGTCTGCCGCAAATCAGCGGCAAAGAGCTGCTTTCACGCTTCCGGGCGCAGGCGGCGGACATGGGCGTTGTCATCATCGAGCAATTGGCGCGGCAGATTATGCCAAACAGCGATGGCTACATGACGCTGGTCGGCAACGACATCATCGAAAGCCGCGCAATTGTGCTGGCGATGGGCGCGGCGCGTCCAAAGCTGCTGCCGGGCGAAGAAGAGCTGCTGGGGCGCGGCGTAAGCTGGTGCGGCACATGCGACGGCATGTTCTACCGCGGCAAGAAAGTGGCGGTGCTGTCGGCATGGACGGGCGGCGTGGAAGAAGCGGAATTTCTCGCCGGACTGGCTTCCGAGGTGGATTACTACCTGCTGGCGCAGCACACGCAGCCGGAAAATCCGCCGTACCGCCTGTGCGCGGGCAAGCCGCAGTCCATCCGGCACGAAGCAAATCAGCTGGTGCTGGTGACGGATGCGGGCGAATACCGCTACGACGGCATCTTCATCTTCCGCCCTGCCGTATCGCCGGACACGCTGCTCCCGGGGCTGAAAACCGAAGGCGCGTTCATCCCCGTTGACCGGCGGATGGCGACGAATCTGCCGCGCGTCTACGCCTGCGGGGACTGCACGGGTCAGCCGCTGCAAATCGCCAAGGCAGTCGGCGAGGGCAACGTTGCCGCCATCAGCGCATCCGCCGATTTGAGCAAGGGGGTACGCGCATGAAGAAGGCATTCCGGTATCTGCTGCCGCTTCTCCTGCTGATGATGCTGACGCTGCCCGCGCTGGCGGACGGCTACGAATTTGCCGACGACCTGACGGGCGAATACCTTTACCCGGCGGGCTCGGACGAATCCACCGCGACGTACATCTACCGCTACCGCTATCCGCAATTGTCCGGCGACGACGAAATCGCTGCGATGTTCAACACAACCTATGCCTACACCGCTGATGATACCCTTGCCTTTGAAGCACCGATGAACGCGGGGCTGACTGACGGCGCGGCGCAGGCGACCATCATCGACGTGACGTATGAAGTCACCTGCCAGACGGCGGATTACCTCTCGATTCTCATCACGAAGCACACAAAGCGCCCGGACAGCGAGTCCACCACCATCAGCGGGCATGTGTTCGCGCTGACGGGCAGCCGCGCGGGTGAAATCATCAGCCTGCCCTACCTGCTGGGGATTCTGACGCAGGACGGCAAGGTGGACACTTGGCTGCAAGACCGGCAGACGGCGAAGGCGGACAACTGCGTGCGCGAGCTGGTGTGGGCGGAAATCGAGCGGATGATGAAATCCGGCGACGTACCGTTCTATGACGGCTTGACATTCGAGGAGCTGGAAGCCGCGTTCTATCCGGAAGAGGATTTCTATCTGGATGAAAACGGCGACCCGGTGTTCTACCTGCTGGAAAACACGGTTGCCCTGCCCGAAGCGGGCATTCTGCTTGTCCCCATTTCGCTGGAAACGCTGCTGGATGAGCTGTAATGGCTGCTATCCCCTATTATTTGCGTATCAGGAGGCTTCATGCTCCGCGAATTTGATTTGCAAAGGATGCACTGGGCGGACAAAACGCAGTCCATGCTCCACCAAAGGCAGATGGAAGCGTGCGAGACGCGTCTGCTGAGCTACCCAACCGAGTCGATTTTCACGCTGCAGGACGAGCGGGAGACCGAATGCTGGTGGCAATGCTCTTACGACGCGGAGGAATCACCCAAATCGCCCGTGCTGCACACACTGCGGGAGATGCGGGCGAATGTGCTTGCGCGCCTGCCCGTGGAAGCCGCGCTGCTGACAGAGACGGAACATGCGCTGATTGTCCGTCTGATTCTCTGCGGAGGTCAGGCGCGCATCGACGGTTGGCAGGAGCTGTCCGCCGCTGAATCACTGCTGCGCCGCCTTTGGTGTACGCTGGAGGTGGACGAGCAGGACGTTCTGCTGCACCTGCCGCGGGAACTGATGATCCCGCTTTCGCTGATTCTGCGCGAGCAGCGGCATCAGGAGCTGCGCAGCCGCCTGCTGTTCTTCGACACGGACACGAAGGCGGCGCTCTACCTGTCCGGGATGCTGAGCGCGAAACAGGCGCTTTCCCGGCTCTACGAAAGCGTGCTGCACGATTCATACGCGAACGACGAAGCGCTGGCGCTGCGCTACTTGAAGGCGGGCAACGATTTCTACTACAACCGCGCCGGGGAGCTGTTTCTGCTGCATCCGGGGCTGGCTGACCCGGAGAAAATCCTGCGGGAAGGCGGCTTTCCGATGGGGTATCAGCCGGATTTGCCGAGCGAGCGTGCGCTGATGGCGTCGCGTGACCTGCTGCCGGAGGAATTTGAGACAGACGCACAGCTATCGGCGCTGCTGGACAGCTGCATGGGGCTGGAAACGGCGGAGGAAAACGGCGCGCACGATTTGCGGATACTGGTCAAGCAGCATGTAACGTGGTCAGAGCTGATGGAGGTTGTGCGGGCAATGCTGCCGATTCCGCCAACGAAGGAACTGACGGCGTGCCTGCATCGCCTGTACGCCTTCACGCCGCGCTGGGGTACCTACCGTGCCGCGCTGGTGCAATAACAGGAGCTATCATGAAATACACATTTCAAACCGATTCTGCGGCGGAGGGGCTGCGCATAGACGCCTGCATCCGCCGTTTTTTGCCGGAGCTGCCCTCCCGCGCGGCACAGGAGGCGTTCTCCCATCGCGACGTGAAACTCGACGGCAAGCGCGTCAAGCCCGATGTGCGCGTGCACGCCGGGCAATGCGTGGAAGTATTCTGCATGGAGCAGACCGCGCCGCTGCTGGATGTCGTGTACGAGGATGCGGATGTACTGCTGGTCAACAAGCGGGCGGGCATCAGCGTAGAGGCGGACGAAAAGGGCGGCGTGACGCTGACCGAATTAGCCGCGCGGCACGTTCGTCAGCAAACTCCCGATGCGCGCGCACCCAAGTCGTGCCATCGGCTGGACAACCAGACGTGCGGGCTGCTGATGTTCGCCAAGACGGAGAAGGCCGAGGGCATTTTGGAGCGCGCCTTCCGCGACCGCACAATGGACAAGCGCTACATCTGCCTTGTGCGCGGAATGATGAAGCCGCCGAAAGCCACCTGCCGCGCCTACCTGCTCAAGGACGCGAAAGCCGCGCATGTCACCATCCACGACAGCGCCGTCCCCGGCTCGCGCCCGATTGTGACGGCGTATGAAACACTGGAACAGGGCGCGGTCAGCCGCGTGGAAATCCATCTGATTACAGGGCGGACGCACCAAATCCGCGCGCATATGGCGGCGCTGGGGCATCCGCTGCTGGGCGACGACGTGTACGGCGACCGCGCGTTCAATCGGCAAATGAAAATGCAGGGCAAGCTCTGCCTATGCGCGGCGCAGTTGACGCTGGACACGGGCGGCGCGCTGCCGCAGCTGGACGGGCGGACATTCCGCGTGAAGTGCCCGTTCTGACAGGAGAGGAATTTTATGAATTTACAAATGCCGATTCGCCTGATTGCCACCGACATGGACGGCACGCTGCTGACGGATGAACCGCTGATTCTGCCGGAAACGGCGGATGTACTGCGCCGCGCGGCGGAAAAGGGCATCGTGCTGTCACTGGCATCGGGGCGTTTGCCGGACGACGCGAGCTTTTTTGCCGTGGACGCGAAGCTGCCAATGCACGTCATTGCGCTCAACGGCGCGGTGACGCTGGTGAAGCCGCTGGGCGACGTGCAGGAGGCGCACCACCTGCCGCAGCCGACTGTCCATCGCATCACGGCGCGGCTGGACGAAGCAAACGTGCAGTACGCGGTATTCGGCGTTCACGAGGTCGTCGCGTCGGATGCCATGCCGCTTTCCCGCGCGCAGGTGGTCATCGGCACATTCCTGAACCGCGCGGGCGGGCGCACCGCTTTCCGTAACCGGAAACAGGGCATCGACGCGGTGATTCAGGACTGCGTGAAGGTGGTCGTTTTCTCGCAGAATCTGCCGCTGCTGGACGATTTGCGTGCGTTTGTGCGGGATACCTGCCCCGATGCGGACGTGACGAGCAGCTGGTGGGACAACATTGAGATTGTACCGCGCAGCGCCAGCAAGGGCAGTGCGCTTCAGGCGCTCGCGAAGTCGCTGAATATCCCGATGGACGAAGTGATGGTATTCGGCGACAGCGACAACGATTTGAGTATGCTCAAAGCGGCGGGCGTCTCCGTCGCGATGGGCAACGCAAACGAGCGTGTGAGGGCATCCGCACGATTTGAGACGCTAACGAACGATGCGCAAGGCGTGGCTGCCGCCATCCGCGCCATCGTTTTTGGCGAGGACGTGCCGGGCGTCATCCGCAAGCGGTAACTATGCGCCCATCCCCTGCCGAAGCGCAATCATCCGCCCGAACAGCCCGATTCCCTCCAGTTTCAGCTGGGCGGACAGGGCTGTTTTGCTTTCCTGATTCTCCAGATTGCCCCTGATCTGCGCCCACGCGTCCGACAGCGCCAGCAGCTCCTTGATCGGCGACGGCGGATTGCGCCCGAAGCGCTCCTGCGCCGTCTGTCGCCAGAGCGTCATCTGACCGTCCAGCGCTGTTATCTGCTCCTGCGCTTCCGTCAGCGTCAGTTCGCCCGCATCCAGCAGGGACGCGGTGTCCCGCAGCGTCCGCGCGGCTTGCAGCAGCAGCGTGAACCCCGCCTCGGCAACATCCACCTGACCTGCCATGCCTTTGAGCCGAAGCTGCAATTCCGGGCATGTCCAGCGGTAGAGGTACGTTTCGATACGCTGATTTTCGCCCAGCCGCTGCCGCACGGATGCGGCATCCGTCTCCGTGCCGTAGCAGGCAATGAACACGCGCCACTTTTCGCCGTCCTCGACGACTGCGCCCGGTGCGCCGCGGTCGCTGAGCAGTTCCGCTTTCTCCCGCGCGGCATCCTCGTTGGAGAAAACGCCGGTCTGGATGGCGTACCACGTTTCCGCCGCGAGCGTGATTTCCCGCGAGACGACTGTCTGGTCATAGGCGGCGGCAATCGGCGTGGCGGTCGGCTGCGCAATCGTCTCCGCCGTCAAGTGCGACGCGGCGTTGCGAGAGAGAGTCAGCGCACCCGCCGCAAAAATCAGCAGCGTCAGTACAATCATGCGCCCCAGCCGCCTGCGCGCCATCTGCTGCCGGTAAAGCCGCTGTTCCACGCGTCCCATGTTCTTCGCCTCCACTTCCTTTGGTCTGGCAGACGATATGCCCGCGCGGAAGCGAAAATGACTTGCGCTTTTCGGCAAAATGTGCTACCATAGGAGCAAGAATCGAAGCAAGAATCCACAGGAGGACAGCACATGCGATACCACATCGACACCATTCCGGTTTGGGACGCGGCGAAAATTGACGGCGAGTGCCTGCTCTGCGCCCTGCAGCGCCGGGTGGAACTGCAGCAGATTGAATATTCACTCGGCGCGTCGGTCATGGAGCCGGACGTGCGTATTCAGGTGAACAAAAAGGGCTTCTGCCAGCACCACCAGCGGATGCTGTTCAAGGGCGACAATCGGCTCGGCCACGCGCTGATGCTCGAATCGCACTTGACGGAGACGCGCGGCAAATTAAACAAAGCGTTCAACGACATCCGCAAAGCCGCCAGCGGCAATTCGTCCTTTCTCGACCGTCTGTCCGGCAAAGCGCCGTCACCCGCCAAGGCGATGGAAGCCGCTGTGCAGGAGCTTGACGCGCTGTGCAGCACCTGCATCGTCTGCAACGCGATTGAGGACAACATGAACCGCTATCTGCACACATTTTTCCATCTCTACCAGAACGATTCGGAATTCCGCAAGCATTTTGCGCAGAGCAAGGGGGTCTGCCTCCCCCACGCGGTGCAGCTGCTGAAACTCGCGCCGCAGGAGCTGCCAAGCCGCGAATTATCCGCTTTTGCCGACCTCATCTGCAATCTGGAAACCGAAGCATTCGACCGCATTCAGGGCGACGTGAGCTGGTTCATCAAGAAATTCGACTACCGCTTTCAAGCCGAGCCGTGGAAGGACAGCCGCGACGCGGTGGAGCGCAGCGTCAACAAGCTGCGTGGCTGGTGCGTCGGAAAAGAGCCGAATCCAGAAGAAAAGTGAATGCGAAAACATCCCGCCTGATGCTTGTCAGACGGGATGTTTTCCTTTACGGTTAATTTACGGATTGATTTCCGGCGCGGTTTCCGGGTCGAAGCGCTCCAATTGAACCTTCGCTTCCTCAAAAATATCCAGCGAGAAGGAGTCCGGGTAGCCCTCCTGATACACGACGCGGCGGATGCCTGCATTGATAATCATCTTTGCGCAGACGCTGCACGGCTGATGCGTGCAGTAGAGCGTCGCGCCGTCGATGGAAACGCCAAGTTTCGCCGCCTGAATGATGGCGTTCTGCTCCGCGTGGATGGCGTAGCAGAGTTCGGCGCGCGTGCCAGACTGAATGCCGAGCCGGTCGCGCATACACTCGCCGCGCTCGCGGCAGGTTTTGAGGCCCGCCGGCGCGCCGTTGTAGCCCGTCGTCATGATGCGCTTGTCCTTCACAATGACGCAGCCGATGCTCCGCCCCGGACGGTAGCAGCTTGTCCATCCAGCGATGACGTGCGCCATTTCCATAAATCGGCTGTCCCACTTGTCCATACTTGTGTCCTCCTGTATGTTTGTTCCCCATTATATCGGCTTTCGCGGGTTCTGTCAAGTTTTTCAGCGGCGGCGCATAAGTTTGCGGGCAAAGGAGGCGCTTTTATGCCCCAGACCCTCAAAAAACAGGCGCTTACGCTGACCATTGCGAACGGCTTCACGCGCGGGCTTGGATTTTTCTTTCGCCTGATGACGGCGCGGCTGATGGGTGCGGAGGCCATCGGCGTGATGGAGCTTTCCGCATCCGCCGCGATGCTGGCGCTGACACCCGCAACCGCCGGACTGCCGACCGCCATGAGCCGCGTGACTGCGCGCCCGAACGCCGATCAAAGCGCCGTCCTGCGCGCGGGGCTTTCACTCAATCGGCGGATTGCACTGGTGATGATGCCGCTGCTGTTCCTGCTTGCGCCGGGGATGGCGTGGCTGCTCAGCGACTTTCGGACGCTGCCCGCGATTCTCATCAGCATTCCCGCCGTGTTTTTGCTGGGCTGCTGCGCCGTGTACAGCGGGTGGTTCTATGGCCGCGGCGATATGCTCACGCCCGCGCAGTGCGAATGCAGCGAGCAAATTGTGCGATTCGTCGGAAGCCTTGTGCTGCTGCTGATTTTCACGCGGTCGCCGCTGTCCGTCCGTGCCGCGCTGCCGGGTTTTGCCGGAATTCTGGCGGGTATCTGCGTTTGGATGATGTTCCGCCGCCGTGCGCCGCTGCCGCCGGGTGTGCCATCCGCCGATTTGCGCCGTGAGCTGCTGGCGTTATCCGCCCCAACCGCCGTTTCGCGTCTCTGCCAGACGTGCCTGCGGATGCTGACGGCAGTGCTGCTGCCGCTGTGCCTGCGGCAATCCGGGCTGACCGCGTCCGCCGCGACTGCGCAGTTCGGGCTGCTGAGCGGGATGGCGATGCCGCTCATCATGGTGCCCGGCGTCATCACCAGCGCCATGTGCATGGTCGCCGCGCCCGCCGTGTCCCGGCAGGAAAGCAACCGCGTCCGCCTGAAACGCACCATGCGGCAGTTGCTGCTGATGGCGGGGCTGATTGGCTGCCTGTCCTCGTGCGTGCTGTTTCTCTTCGCGCAGCCGATTTCGATGCTGCTCTATGGCGAACCGGCGCTGACGGGTGTGCTGATGGCGCTCTCCCCGCTGTCGATGCTGTTTGCTATCCAGCAGGTGCAGTTCGGACTGGTGACGGGCTTGGGCGTTCAGCGGCGCGCGATGACGGGTACCATTGTTTCCTCCGCGCTGACGCTGGTGGTCATGAGCGCCCTCTGTCCGATGCCGAGCGTGCGGATTTTCGGCGCGGTGCTGGCGATGCTGGCAGGCAGCCTTGTGCGCGTGATTTGGAACGCCGCCGTGCTGCAATCAGCGAAGCGGGCGGCGTAATCCCTTGGGATAGTGGTTCTTCATCTGCCCGTCGGAGATTTTGCCCCAGCCCAGCGGAATGGCGTCGCAGCACGCAAGCGCCCAGCCCTTGCCATCCGCCGGGAGCGTCTCACCCGCCTGATAGCGGCGCGCATCCTCCCGCGTGAGTTCCACACGCGGCACATCCGGCGGAAAGATACTCATCGCCCACGCGTGGTCGGGCACAAACAGCTTCTTCTGCACCGTCCCCAATTGCAAACCGCAGCGGACGACCTGAATGCCGTCGCAGACCGGACGGTCGGGCAGGCAGCTCAGCGTCACTGATTCGTCGCGGCTGCGTCCGGGCTTGCCGCTGCCGGTGCGCATCACATTCGCGTTTGCCGTCGGGCAGAAGGCACGCAAGGCTTGCAATGCTTCCTTGCTCGGCGCATCCTTTTCTGGCGCTTTCTGCCAATTACAGGGTGCGTCGCCGTGCTTGCGCAGGAGGGCGACGAAGTGCCCCTCGCCTTTCATGCGGTGCGGATAGCACGTCAGCATCCCGTCCGGCGCATCCGCTCCGGGCAGGGAGAAGGCTTCCAGCGAGAAATCCGCGTGGCGCGACAGGAACGCATCCACCGTATCCTCGTTTTCCGTGCGGTTCATTGTGCAGGTGGAATAAACTATGCGTCCGCCGGGACGAAGCATTTCCGCCGCGCGGTCGAGGATCTCCGCCTGCCGCTTGGCGCATCCGGCGGGGCTTTCGGGCGACCATTCCGCGCGTGTTTCCGGATGACGGCGGAACATGCCTTCGCCGGAACAGGGTGCATCCACCTGAATCGCGTCGAATGCCTCCGGCCAGCGCTGCGCCAATTGGTCGGGATAGGCGCTGACGACGAGGGCGTTCGGGATGCCCATGCGCTCGATATTCTGAGAGAGGATTTTCGCGCGCTCCCAAACGGGCTCATTGCACACCAGCACGCCCTGTCCGCCCATACGCAAGCCGCTCTGCGTTGATTTTCCACCCGGCGCGGCGCACAAGTCCAGTACATGCTCCCCCGGCTGCGCGTTCAGCACGGCGGCAGGCAGCATTGCGCTCGGCTCCTGCAAGTACCACGCGCCCGCTTCATGCAGCACGTCCGCGCCGGCGGTCGAGGTCAGTGCGAGGTAATGCCCGTTTTCCTCCCACGGGACTCTTTCGCCGCAGTCCTCCGGCAGCCGCGTCGGGCGCTTCCACGGATTCACGCGCAGACCGCGCTGATATGGCTCGTCATATGTACGCAAAAAGGCGGCCATTTCGCCTTTCAGCTGTGCCGCCATTTGGGATAAAAACGCCTGTGGAAGCTCGGTCATGCCTGTCCCCCCGGTATATTGTCATGATATTGATTTTTGTCCTGCGCAATTGTCAGCGGCGGCGGGGTCAGCTCCGTCTGCGTTGTGCCGAAATGTGCGCGCCGGGCAGGAATCACCCGCTTGCGGCGCGTCGCCGCGGTGCCTTCCCGCTTGGGCGCGGGCTTCGGCTTTTGCGTGTGTTGCACCACCTGCTCCTCTTCGATCATTGTGCCGTCAGCATAAATCAGGTGGCGGCCCGTCGGCGTGCGGCGCGCGCGCTTAGGCAGAAAGCGTGTCCAGAAGTTTCCCCAGACACGGTACGGCTGCCAGCGGATCAGGTAGACCAGAAAGTCCATCACGACGCCGAAAATGCACAGGAGGATGACCAGCGGCAGCCAGTTGCGCATCGCCCAGCCAAGCAGGCCGCCGTGGCTGTCGCTCGTCACCATGTTCCAGAGCCACTGCGCTGTCCCGCGAATCCACCCCAGCAGGAAATTGAACAGCGCGTTGATGAAACTGCCCACAATGGTCATCCTCCTCCACTATTTTCTGCCTTCGCGGCGCATCTTAGCGCATTCTCATTTGGAAATAGTGTTACTCTACGGTTATCGTAACGCTCACATTTCCCGGCACGACCTCGACCGAGATTTCCTCGTCCTCATCCGCATCAATGCGGCAGAGCACGGGCAGACTGTACGTCCCCGGCGCAAGCCCGGACGCATCGCATACCAGCCGAATATCGCGGCTTTGCAGCGCGTTCAGCCAGTTTTGCGGCGCGGTAATCATCACCGAGGCATTCACGCGGCTCATGGAGGCGTTGTAGCCCGCTTCCAAGCCTTCAATCTGAATCGGCAGGTTCGTGAAACTCTTCGACTTCAGCACCGGCCCGATTTCAATCGTCACGTTGACGTAGGTGGCGCTGACGTATTTCAGTTCCGGCACGCTGCTCAATCGGACGCGCTGCTTGACCGAATCGGACAAGCCGGACACGTCGATGGTTGCATCCGTAAACAGCGCGTCGATTTCCGCCATCTCGCTTGACCAGCCCGCCACCGTGATGTTCTCCGGCGTCATGCTGATTTTTTTGATTTCGTAGCCTTCCTTCGGCGTGCCTTGAATCAGCCCGGTCTGGGAAAGTTCGAGCGTTTTCATGGCGTACATGGTCTGCTCCACAATCACGCTGTCCAGCAGCACCGACTCGCTCGTCACTTCGAGCAGGTCGCTTTCAATCGCGTTGTTGTTCTCGTCCAGCAGCGTATACGCCAGCGCCTTGCGAATCGTGCCCTCGCGCTGGGGCAGGTTGTTCAGCTCCAGCACGACTTCGGCACGGACAATTTTGTCCACCATCGACTTCGGGCCGCTGATCGTCACCGTCGGCGGGTCGAGCGTCGCCGCACCCGCGTAGTAGCCCTCCGGCGCGCTTCCGACCGTCTGCACGGACACGGGGATGCGGAAGCGGGTGATGTACTCTTCCACATCAATTGTCACGGTAGACGGCTGAATCGAAGAAACCGTGCCGTAAGTGCTAGAATTGGTGGACAGAATGCGGATTTCCTGCTCCCCTGCCGCCGAAATGCGGGAGAGGTCAATGCGGACGTTGTAGTTCGTCGCCTTAGCGTTGGCGTACTGCATCTGCGGCACGTCGGCGGTAAGGGACACGTCGCCAAGGAGGCTGGTCAAATCGCTGGTGACAATGAAGCCGTTGCGCTTGACGGATTCTTCGCCCGAAACAGACACGCTAACGCTGGAGAAGTGCTTTTCGCGCGTGAGCGTCGGGTCTTGGGTAATCAGCCCGCCCCAGAGGATGATGGCCAGCAGGAGCGCGAGCAGCTTTGTCGGCCAATTGTGGATGAAAATCCGCTTGAGACCGTCCAGCAGCATCGTCAGGCGTGGGTCACGCTTCTTCTGCGGCTTTGCGGAAGGGGTCTGCGTCATTTGGCACCCTCCTTTCCCTTGCGGCGCACGAGCATGGACAGCAGGCGCTGATGCGGCTTGCGGACATAGATGCCCTCCAGAATCGTCCGCAGCGACTTCGCGTCAAGGTGGCGGGTGAGCTTGCCGCCCTTCGCCATCGAAATGATGCCCGTTTCCTCGGAGACAATCAGCACAATCGCGTCCGTCGTTTCGGACACGCCGATAGCGGCGCGGTGGCGCGTACCAAGGTCATGGCTGATGCCGCTGGCTTCCGTCAGCGTGAGGATGCTCGCCGCGCTCATCACACGTTCGCCGCGGATGACGACGGCGCCGTCATGCAGGGGCGTGTTCGGCTCGAAGATGTTTTCCAGCAGGCCGGAGGTAATCCGCGCGTCGATGCCGATGCCGTTCTCGATGATGTCCTGCAGGCCCGTTTTCTGCTCAAAGACAATCAGCGCCCCCACATGGCGGCGGCTCAAATCCTGCAGGCAGCGGATGATTTCGTCGATAATGCGCGTCGCCTCATCCTTATCGGTGTCGCGCCGCTTCGTTTCAATGCGCGCGCCGCGGCCAATCTGCTCCAATGCCTTGCGCAATTCCGGCTGAAAGAGGATAACCAGCACCAGCGCGCCGTTGTTCACCACGCTCATCAGCAGCCAGTTCAGTGCCGTCAGCCCGAAGAGGTTGCTGATGCCGACGATGAGCAGCAGCATGGCAAGCCCCTTCAAAACAGCGCTGCCCCGCGTGTCGCGGGTGAGCATCAGCAGTTCATAGATAATAATGGCAACGATGAGAATATCCGCAATATCGGAAAGACCGGGGCGGTTCAGCACGTTCCAGAAAAAGGTCTCCAGCGTCTGCAAGAACGTTGTCACGCCAGCTCCGCCTCCTTTAGCATCTTGAATGATTTCATGCGTTCTGCTTCTCCATTATACAACAAATTGCCGCGAATATGAATGCCTTTTCACAAATTTTCCGTGAAGCATCCGTGAACATTCAGAACACCCCACAGTGCAGATAACGAATGAAGCAGCCACTTTCTTCCCGATGGGCGGAAAAAACATGAAAAAAGGGAAAAGCAGCCGCTTTGACGGCATACTTTCCCCTTTCCCCAAATTACCGTGTCCTCTTCAAGGCGAAAATGATTACAGATTGCCGCCGTTCCAGCCCCAGAAGCCGATTTCTTCATACGTCACATAGATGCGGTCGCTGTCAATGTCCAGTTCTTCGCGCAGGATGTCCGTCAGCGCCTCGGTCAGCGCGGCGTAATCCTCCTCCGTCGCAGATCCGCCGAAGAGCTTCACTTGGCAGATGGCGCAGGGGGCGTCCGTGCCCTTGAAGTACATTGCGGCATTGTCGCGGAAAGACAGCATCAGCCAGCTTTCCGTCTTGCCGGGGATTTTCTCAATGGCATCGCCCATGCGATCCTTGATGACCTGCTCTTTTCGTCCGGGAATGGACACGTTGGAGGTCGTTTCTATGTAAGGCATAACAGTTCCTTTCATTCATATCGGCGTTATCGCCGTTTCCGCCCCGCAAGCAGGGCTTCGGATGAAATATTCGATGTTCAGACGCTCAATTCCTGCTTTTCGCCCAGCAAATCTGCATTTTCCGCCAGCAGCGGACGAATGACGTCGCGCAGGTACTCTTCCACCTGCTCGCAGCTTCGACCCGTGAACTGCTCCGGACGCAGAATCGCTTCCACTTCCTCGCGGGTAATCATGAACGCCGGGTCAGCGCAGATACGGTCGATGAGGTCGTTCTTGCCGCCCTCTTCCTTCACCACGCGCGCCGCCGCCTGCGAATGCACGCGCAGCTTCTCATGCAGCTCCTGACGATTGCCGCCCTTCTTCACCGCGTCCATCATGATGTTTTCCGTCGCCATAAACGGCAGCTCGTTCATCACGCGTGCGCGCACTACCTTGTCGTACACCACCAGCCCATCACAAACGTTCATCATGATGTTCAGGATAGCATCCACACCAAGGAACGCCTCCGCGACGGCAATGCGCTTGTTCGCGGAGTCATCCAGCGTGCGCTCGAAGAATTGCAGGGAGGACGTCATTGCCGTGTTCAGCGTATCGACGCAGACGTAGCGTGCCAAGGCGTTGATGCGCTCACAGCGCATGGGGTTGCGCTTGTAGGGCATGGCAGACGAGCCGATTTGGCTCTTCTCGAACGGCTCCTCCATCTCCTTGAAATTCGCCAGCAGGCGCAGATCATAGGCGAACTTGCTCGCGGACTGCGCAATGCCGCTCAGCACAGAAACCACCTGATAGTCCATCTTGCGGGAGTACGTCTGCCCGGACACCGGCACGACCTTGTCAAAGCCCATCGACGCGGCAATATCCTGCTCGACCGCCTTGATTTTCGCGCTGTCGCCGCCAAACAGCTCCATGAAGGACGCCTGTGTGCCCGTCGTGCCCTTGCTGCCCAGCAGCGCCAAGGAGGACAGGCGGTGTTCCAGCTCGCAGTAATCCATGTACAATTCATTCAGCCACAGCGTCGCGCGCTTGCCGACCGTCGTCAATTGGGCAGGCTGCAAATGCGTGTACGCCAGCGCGGGCATGTTCTTGTACTTATCCGCGAAATTCGCCAGCAGGTTCATCACGTTGAGCAGCTTGCGGCGCACGACCTGCAAGCCCTCGCGCATGATAATCACATCGGTGTTGTCACCCACATAGCAGGACGTCGCGCCCAGATGGATGATGCCCGCCGCCTTCGGGCACTGCAGACCGTACGCGTAGACGTGGCTCATCACGTCGTGGCGGCACTCCTTCTCGCGGCGCTGCGCATCGTCGTAGTTGATGTCCTCCGCGTGGGCTTCCAGCTCGGCAATCTGCGCGTCAGTGATGTCCAGCCCCTGCTTCTTTTCCGCCTTCGTCAGCGCAATCCACAGCTTCCGCCAAGTGCGGAACTTGTTGTCCTCGGAGAAGATGAACTGCATCTCCTTGCTGGCATAGCGGGTCGAAAATGGGCTGATATAGCTGTCATGAGGCATAATGCTTTCCTCCGATTTCATTTCAAAGGGTGATTTTCCGCGCCAATTCCAGCGCCAGATACGCCGCACGGTCTTTTTCATCCAGCTTGGCATGGGTGGACAGGCTGCGAGGATCCCACTGCTCGCGGTCAAGGTTATCGCCCGCGTAGAAAAACTCGAACACGTCGATTCCACGGAACTGCGCCAGCGCCATCAGCGCCGAACACTCCATATCCACGCAGACGCATCCCTGCGCTTTGCGCTTCTCGAACTTCGCGCGGGTTTCGCGGTAGAAGGCATCCGTTGTCCATACTTTGCCTTCGGTGAAGTCCACGCCCGTTTCGCGCAGAATCGCCTCGAACTCCCCGCGGTATTTCGGATTCGCCGGAATTTCGTCCGACGGCGGCGCGTAGTGGAAGCTCGTGCCTTCGTCGCGCACGGCGGCGGTCGGGATGATGATGCCGCAGTCGCGAATCTGCTGATTCAGCACGCCGCAGTTACCGAATACGACGAACCGCTTTGCGCCCAGCGCGTGCAGCTCTTCCAGCATCGCCACGCAGGACGGCGCGCCGACCATCGCCAGCGCAAATGTCAGCGGCGTCCCCTGCCACACGCCGCGGTAGACGGGATACTTCGCGTTCGCGTCGCCGAGCTCGGCAAGCACGCGCACATCCGCCGCCATATCCAGCATCCGCTCGAACGTGACGTGCGAAAAGCAGCTGACGGCCGTCTCCGGCAAATCCGGCACAGGCGAAAAGAGCATATCGGGGTTGATGACTGCTTGGCGCGACGCATCAAAATCCGTCAAAAGCATGGTGATTCCCTCCTGCCGCCGTTTGCCCTCTATCATAGCAGATTTTGCGGCAAAAGGCAACAGGAGGGCTGCAGTTTATACTATTTCCAAATGAGAATGCGCCGAGATGCGAAGTGAATTTTTCATTCTGGCTAACAGGAGTGAAACGCAGCGTAGCAGCGCTACGCTAAGTGGAACGAGCGGACGACAGAATGGAAAAGGCACGAGCAGGCGACGCAGGCGAATGCAGGAAATAGTATCACAGGCGGAAGTAGTCCACGCCGCCCTCAAACAGCGGCTGATACTTGTCGCCGGGTACGTTCTTGTAGAGATTTTCGCCGCTGCGCTCGGTGTGACCCATCTTGCCCAGCACGCGGCCGTCCGGGCTGGTGATGCCCTCGATGGCGAAATAGCTGGCGTTGGGGTTGAAACGCATATCCATCGACGGTGCGCCGGATAAATCCACATACTGCGTGGCAATCTGCCCGTTCGCCGCAAGCTGACGAATCAGCGCTTCCGGGCCGACAAACCGGCCTTCGCCGTGGCTGATGGCGACCGTGTGAATGTCATCCACCTTGCAGCGGGACAACCACGGGGATTTATTCGACGCAATGCGCGTGCGAACGAGCATCGACTGGTGACGGCCGATTTCGTTGAACGTCAGCGTCGGGCACTGATCAGACGTGTCGATGATTTCGCCATACGGCACAAGCCCCAGCTTAATCAGCGCCTGGAAGCCGTTGCAAATGCCCAGCATCAGGCCGTCGCGGCGCTGGAGCAAATCATGCACCGCGTCTTTCATGGCAGGATTGCGGAAGAACGCCGTGATGAATTTCGCCGAGCCGTCGGGTTCGTCGCCGCCGGAGAAGCCGCCGGGCAGGACAATCATCTGGCTGCGCGCAATCATGCGGCTGGCCTCGGCAATCGACTGCGTAATGGCTTCAGGCGTCAGGTTGTTGATGACGAGGATTTCCGCCGCGCCGCCTGCGCGCTCGACCGCCCGCGCGGTGTCGTACTCACAGTTCGTGCCGGGGAAAACCGGGATGAACGCCAGCGGCTTGACCGTCTTGACGGCGGGCAGGGGGTAGGTTTCCGCCGAATAGGAGAACTTCTCCGTCGTTTCGCCGGTGTGACCGCGGTAGGAGAACACCTTGTCCAGCTTGCCCTCGTAGATTTCCTGCATGGCGGTCAAATCAATGCGCTCGCCCTCGTATTCCAGCACCCACTCCGGCACGGTGTCGCCCACCTTCACGCCGAGGTCGATATCTTCGGTGCATTCCAGCAGCATCGCGCCGATCTGCTGCGCGAAGAGATTGCCGTCGTAATCATCGTCGATACGCGTGCCAATCTGATTGCCAATTCCCATCTTGAACAGGCCTTCCGCCACACCGCCCAGACCCAGCGCCCACGCGGAAACCACCTTGCCCGCGCGAATGGCGGACAGAACGGCATCATAATTCGCGGTCAGCGCGGCGGTGTCGTGCGGGTCGCAGGAGACAAGGCGGATGGCGTGCCCCGCTTCCTTGAATTCGGGCGAAATGACCTCGCTCGCCTTGCCGGGGGCAATCGCGAAGGAGCAGAGCGTCGGCGGAACGTCCATCTTCTCGAACGTGCCGGACATGGAGTCCTTGCCGCCAATCGCCGCGATGTTCAAATCCAGCTGCGCATCCAGCGCGCCCAGCAGCGCCGCGAACGGCTTGCCCCAGCGCGTCGGATCCGTGCCCATGCGCTCGAAATATTCCTGGAAGGTCAAATACGCCTGCTTGTAGTCAAAGCCCGCGCAGACCAGCTTCGTCACGCTCTCGATGACCGCCAGATAGCTGCCCTCATACGGCGACTGCGACAGGATTTCCGGGTGCATCCCGTACGCCATGCCGGACACGGTGTCCGTCGTGCCGTGCAGAACCGGCAGCTTTGCAACCATCGTCTGGTTCGGGGTCAGCTGATATTTGCCGCCGAAGGGCATCAAGACCGTCGCCGCGCCGATGGTAGAATCGAACCGCTCGCTCAAGCCCTGCTTGGAGCAGATATTGAGGTTGCCAAGCATATCCGCCAGCTTCTCCGTCACCGTATCGCCCGCAAACTCGTAGGGCTTGACATCATCATCCGGCACAGACGCAGTCGTGTGCTTCTCCGCGCCGTTGGAATTGAGGAACTCGCGGGACAAATCGACAATCGTCACGCCCTTCCACGTCATGCGCAGGCGGGGTTCGGCGGTCACTTCCGCCACGACGGTCGCTTCAAGGTTCTCGCGGTTTGCCGCCGCAAGGAACGCATCCACATCCTCCGGCGCAAGCACAACCGCCATCCGTTCCTGCGATTCGGAAATCGCCAGCTCCGTGCCGTCCAGACCGTCGTACTTCTTCGGCACTTTGTCCAAGTCAATCATCAAGCCGTCCGCCAGCTCGCCGATTGCCACGGATACGCCGCCCGCGCCGAAGTCGTTGCAGCGCTTGATGAGCCGGGTGACTTTGCCGTTGCGGAAGAGGCGCTGGAGCTTGCGTTCGGTCGGGGCATTGCCCTTCTGCACCTCCGCGCCGCACGTTTCGATGGATTCCAGCTTATGGGACTTGGACGAACCCGTTGCGCCGCCGCAGCCGTCGCGCCCGGTGCGCCCACCAAGGAGGACAATCTTGTCGCCGGGGGCAGGCACTTCGCGGCGGACGTTCTTCTCCGGCGCAGCGCCCACCACCGCACCGATTTCCAGACGCTTGGCGGCATAGCCCGGATGGTACATTTCGTCCACCAGCCCCGTTGCCAGTCCAATCTGGTTGCCATAGGAGGAATAGCCCGCCGCCGCCGTGGTGACGAGCTTGCGCTGGGGCAATTTTCCCGGCATGGTCTGGCTGACCGGAACGAGCGGGTCAGCCGCGCCAGTAACGCGCATCGCCTGATAGACGTAGGTGCGCCCGGACAGCGGGTCGCGAATCGCACCGCCGATGCAGGTCGCCGCGCCGCCGAAGGGCTCAATCTCCGTGGGATGGTTGTGCGTCTCATTCTTGAACATGAGCAGCCACGGCTCTTTCACGCCGTCCACATCCACATCAATCTTGATGGAGCAGGCATTGATTTCCTCGCTCACGTCAATGTTGGGGGTCTGCCCGATTTTCTTCAGGTACTTGCCGCCGATGGTCGCGATGTCCATCAGGTTCATGGGGCGCGCGCGGTCGCCGTAGACGGTTTTGCGCGCCGCCAAATATCGCTGGAACGCCTTCTCGACCGCCGCTTTGCGCACATCCACCGCGTCAAGGGTCGTCAGGAACGTCGTGTGACGGCAGTGATCCGACCAGTAGGTGTCAATCATGCGGATTTCGGTCAGCGTCGGGTCACGGTGCTCGGACGCGAAATAATCCCGGCAGAACGCAAGGTCGTCGTCATCCATCGCCAAGCCGTACTTCTTGACGAACGCATCCACCTCATCGGCATTCATCGCCGTGAAGCCCGTCAGCGTCTCCACATGGTCAGGCGTGTCGTACTGCTGCTGGAGCGTCGTCTTCTCGCCCAAGTCGGCTTCGCGCGCCTCCACGGGGTTGATGACGTGCTTCTTCACGCGCGCCAGCTCATCCGCCGTGAAATCGCCGTCCAGCAGATACACGCGCGCACTGCGAACCGTCGGGCGGGCGCACTGCCCCACCAGCTGGATGCACTCCTCGCAGGACGCCGCGCGCTGGTCATACTGCCCCGGCAGGTACTCCACCGCAAAAACCGCCTTCGCGCCCTGCGGAAGTTCCGTGTACGTCACATCCACCTGCGGCTCGGAGAACACGACCGGCAGACACTTCTGGTACAGCGCGTCATCGACACCCTCGACATCATAGCGGTTCAGCAGGCGCAAACCCGTGACCGTCTTGATTTGCAGAATATGGCGAATTTCCCACAGGAGCTGCTTCGCCTCCACCGCGTAGGGGGCTTTCTTTTCCACATAAATGCGTTTGACGCTCATGAATGGCTCTCCTTTCGTGATGCCAAGGCGCGCTGACCAATATCGCGGCGCATGTGCATGTCGGTGAAGGTGATTTTGTCCGCCGCCTGATACGCTTTGTCAATCGCAGCTTCGAGCGTATCCGCCGTCGCGGTGACGCCCAGAACGCGTCCGCCCGCGGTGACAATCTGCCCATCGACCAGCTTCGTACCCGCGTGGAAGACGGTCGCGGTTTTGCCCGCTTCATCCAAGCCGGAAATCGGGTAGCCGCTCTTGTAGCTGACCGGGTAGCCGCCGGATGCCAGTACGACGCAGCACGCCGCGCCAGACGCGAATTCAACAGGTGTATCCGCCAGCGTACCGTCCACCGTCGCGCGCATGATGGTCAGCAGGTCGCTTTTCAGCAGCGGCAGCACCACCTGCGTCTCCGGATCGCCGAAACGGCAGTTGTATTCGATCACCTTCGGGCCTTTGGGCGTCATCATCAGACCGAAATACAGGCAGCCCGTGAAGGTACGCCCCTCGGCGTTCATGGCGGCAATCGTCGGCAGGAAGATTTCGTCCATGCAGCGCCGCGCCAGTTCGGGCGTGTAGCAGGGGTTGGGGGCAATGGTGCCCATGCCGCCGGTGTTGAGGCCCTCATCGTGGTCAAGCGCGCGCTTGTGATCCATGCTGGACACCATCGGCTTGACCGTTTTGCCGTCGGTGAACGCCAGCACGCTGACTTCCGGGCCGGTCAGGAACTCCTCGATGACGACCCGCGCGCCGGACGCGCCGAACTTCGCTTCCTTCATCATGGACGCGACGGCTTCCACGGCGCTGTCGCGGTCAGGGCAGATGAGCACGCCCTTGCCGAGCGCCAGACCATCCGCCTTGACGACGATGGGCATATCCGCCGTCTGCAAATACTTGACCGCCGCGTCATAATCGTCAAACGTCTCATACGCCGCCGTCGGAATGCCGTACTTCTTCATCAGGTTCTTCGAGAACACTTTGCTGCCCTCTATAATCGCGGCATTCTTGCGCGGGCCGAACGCGGGAATCCCCTGCTCCGCCAGCGCATCCACCATGCCGAGGCACAGCGGGTCGTCCGGCGCGACGATGACGAAATCCACCTTGTTCTCCGCCGCCCAGCGGACGATACCATCCACGTCCGTCGCCTTGAAGGGCAGGCAGGTCGCAATCTGCGCAATGCCGCCGTTGCCGGGCACGGCGTACAGCGCCGTCACTTCCGGGTTTTCCTTGATTTTCAGCGCGATGGCGTGTTCGCGTCCGCCGCCGCCGACGATGAGTACCTTCATCTTGCTTCCCTGACCTTTCTGAATGCAATCAATGGTGGAACAGGCGCATATGCGTGAAGCACATGACCATATTGTACAGGTTGCAAGCGTCAATCACGTTATCATCGCGAATCGAACCGCCGGGCTGGGCGACGTAGGTCACGCCGGAGCGGTGCGCGCGCTCGATGTTGTCGCCAAACGGGAAGAACGCATCGCTGCCCAGCGCAACGCCGGTCTGCTGATTCAGCCACGCGCGCTTTTCTTCCTTCGTCAGCGGTTCAGGGCGCTCAGTGAAGAAGTGCTGCCAGCGGCCGTCCGCCAGCACCTCGTCCGGCTCGTCGGAGATGAACACGTCAATCGTGTTGTCGCGGTCGGCACGGGCGATTTTCTCCACGAACGGCAATGCCAGCACACGCGGATGCTGCCGCAGCAGCCAGTTATCCGCCTTCTGCCCTGCCAGACGCGTGCAGTGAATGCGGCTCTGCTGCCCCGCGCCGATGCCAATCGCCTGACCGTCCTTGGCGTAGCAGACGGAATTCGATTGCGTGTATTTGAGCACAATCAGCGCCACAATCAGGTCGCGCTTGGCATCCGCCGGCAGGTCGTGATTCGTGGTCACGATGTCGTTCAGCAGATTTTCATCAATCACAAATTCATTGCGCCCCTGCTCGAACGTGATGCCGAACACCTGCTTGTGCTCAATGGGCGCGGGACGGTAGGAAGGGTCAATCTGAACAATATTGTAATTGCCCTTCTTCTTCATCTTCAGCAGCGCCAGCGCCTCGTCGGTGTAGCCGGGGGCGATGATGCCGTCGGACACTTCAGGCTTAATCAGCCGCGCGGTGCTTTCGTCGCACACGTCGCTCAGGGCAATCCAGTCGCCGAAGGAGGACATGCGGTCTGCGCCGCGCGCGCGGGCATAGGCACACGCCAAGGGCGACAGTTCCTGTTCACCCACGAAATAAATCTTGCGCAGGGTATCATTCAGCGGCAGACCCACCGCCGCACCCGCCGGGCTGACATGCTTGAACGACGTCGCCGCGGGCAGACCCGTCGCGCGCTTGAGTTCGCTGACCAGCTGCCAGCCGTTGAGCGCGTCAAGGAAGTTGATGTAGCCGGGTTTGCCGTTCAGCACGGTCAGGGGCAGTTCGCCCTGCTCCATATAAATCCGCGACGGCTTCTGATTCGGGTTGCAGCCGTACTTCAATTCCAGCTCTTTCATGCCTCTTCCTCCTGATCATGCTTGTTGATGATGATGGTATCGCTGCTGCCGTCCGCCAAGCTGATATAGGAAACGTACAGCGACACCTTGTTGTCCTCATTCAGATTCATCCATGTATCCAGCGCCAGCTGCTCAATGTCGCCGTGCAGCGCCACCTTCTCCGGTTCGCCCGCGAAGGACGGAATCGGATTGCCGTCGCATTGGTAGGTGTGGATGAAATGTCCCTCGCCCGCCTTGGGCTGCGCGTACTCATAGAAATAGCGCAGGACGCTGCTTTCGTCGCCGTCGTCGGACTTGATGATGGACAGCTTGTAGGATGCTTTGCCGTCCGCGACGCGCACCAAGCCGCTGATGCGGGGCGTCCAGTTCGGGCGGTCGTCCTCGAACATGCGGGTACGCAGCGCGTCCTCGAACGTCTGCCCATTCTGCATGAAGTCGTAGACCGTGTCGGTCTGGTCGCCGTTGGTGACGATGGTATATTCGCCGCCCGGCAGCGCACGGACAGGCGCGTAGATAATCAGGTGCGGGTCGGTCATCAGGCTTTCGTCGTGCGCCTTGGTGATGATGCCGTCGTCCGTCTCCTCAAAAATGCGGTTGCGGCTGTTGACGCTGCGGCCCATGATAAAGTAGACAATCACGGCATATTCGCCGCTTTCGTCCACGCCGAGACAGATGCCGCGCCCCGGATAGGTGTTATTGCTCAGCACGTCGTTCAATTTCTGCTTCTTCATTGCTTTTCCTCCCGCTTTTTTGCGATTTCGCCTGCCACCTGCTCCAGCGCCTGCGGCAGCAGAATCCACTCCGCCTGTTCCATCACGCGCCGCTGCAAAGTTTCCGGCGTGTCGCCCGGCAGCACTTCAACGGCTTTCTGCGCGATAATATCGCCGCCGTCGGTAATTTCGTTGACAAAATGCACCGTCGCGCCCGTGACCTTCACGCCGCGTTTAAGTGCCGCTTCATGCACATGGAGTCCATAGAATCCGTCGCCGCAGAAGGACGGAATCAGGCTCGGATGGATGTTCAAAATCCGATGGTCATACGCACGGATGACGTTCTCCGGCAGAATCGTCAGGAAGCCCGCCAGCACAACGACATCAATCGCGTTTTCACGCAGCAGGGTCAGCAGACGCTCGCCGTAATTCTCCGGCGCTTCGCCCTTCTCCTTGCGCAGGACGGCATGGGCGATTCCAGCGTTTTCCGCGCGAGTCAGCGCATAGGCGGATGCGTTTGACGCCACGACGAGCGCCAGTTCCGCGGACGGGATTTTGCCCGCCCGTTTCGCGTCGATGATGGCTTGCAGGTTCGTGCCGCCGCCGGAAACGAGGACAGCTGCTCTTACCACAGTTCCACGCCCTTTTCCCCCGCCACGATTTCGCCCAGCACATACGCGCCGGGTTCGCCGTTCTGGTGCAGGATCGCAAGCGCCTTGTCGGCATCTTCGCGGGCGACGGTAATCGTCATGCCCACGCCCATGTTGAAGGTGTTGAACATGTCGCGCTCCGGGACGCTGCCTTCGCGGGCAATGAGGTCAAAAATCGGCAGCACGCGCACGTCGCTCTTCTTGATTTTCGCGCAGCAGCCTTCGGGCAGGGAGCGCGGAATGTTCTCATAGAAGCCGCCGCCGGTGATGTGGCTGATTGCCTTGGGCTGGATTTCCTTCAGCAGCGCCAGCACGGGCTTGACGTAGATCTTCGTGGGGGTGAGCAGCGTTTCCCAGAGGGACCTATCCAGCTCCGGATAATTGCGGTTTTCGCCGCCGTTGCCAATAGCGAACACCTTGCGCACGAGCGAGAAGCCGTTGGAATGCACACCCGTGGAGGGCAGCGCCAGCATCACGTCGCCCGGACGAACCGTTTCGCGGTTGATGATGCGCTTCTTGTCCACAATGCCGACGGAGAAGCCCGCGAGGTCGTAATCATCCTCCGGCATCATGCCGGGATGTTCCGCCGTTTCGCCGCCGATGAGCGCGGATTCCGCCTGCACGCAGCCTTCCGCCACGCCCGCGACGATGGACGCGATTTTCTCCGGCACATTCTTGCCGCAGGCGATATAATCAAGGAAGAACAACGGCTTCGCGCCGCAGCAAATCACGTCGTTGACGCACATCGCCACGCAGTCAATGCCGATGGTATCATGCTTGTCCAGCAGCATGGCGATTTTCAGCTTTGTGCCCACGCCATCCGTGCCGGAAACGAGCACCGGCTCTTCCATGCCCGCCGCGTCCAGCGCAAACAGGCCGCCGAAGCCGCCGATGCCCTCGACGCAGCCCGCCGTCATTGTCCGCGCGACATGCTTCTTCATCAGTTCCACCGACGCGTAACCGGCGGTAATGTCAACACCCGCTGCCTTGTAGCTTTCGCTCTCGCTCTTCATCATGGTTGTCTGCTCCTTTGTCGCATTCGTCGCGTTAGTCGTCGTCCCGCACTTTGCCGCCGTGAATGGGCTGGTCGAATTTGTTCTTCTCCGTCACCAGCGGCGGGTCAACCGGGTATTTGCCGCAGAAGCAGCCCTTGCAGAATCCGCAGTGGCTGTCCGCCGCCAGCTTGTCGCACGCCTCCAGGGACAAAAAGCCAATGGAGTCCGCGCCGATGATTTTGCCGATTTCCTCCACCGAATGGTGTGCGGCAATCAGGTTCTCCTTGCTGTCCACGTCCGTGCCGAAGAAGCAGGGGTCGGTGAACGGCGGGGCGGACAGGCGCACATGCACCTCCGTCGCGCCCGCTTCGCGCAGAAGTCGGACGATGCGCGCGCAGGTCGTGCCGCGGACGATGGAATCATCCACCATGACGACGCGCTTGCCCTTGACGGTGGCGGAAATGGCGTTCAGCTTGATGCGCACGGCATCCTGCCGCTGCTTTTGTCCCGGCTGGATGAATGTGCGCCCGATGTACTTGTTCTTGATGAAGCCGATGCCGTAGGGAATCCCGCTGGTGCGGCTGTACCCAATGGCGGCATCCAGCCCGGAATCCGGCACGCCGATGACCACATCCGCCTGAACCGGATGGTCAAGCGCGAGGAAGCTGCCCGCCCGGATGCGCGCCTCGTGGACGCTGCTGCCGTCAATGACGGAATCGGGCCGCGCGAAATAAATGAACTCGAAGATGCACATGCCGTCGTGGCACGCGCCGGGCATCTTATAGGAATGAATCCCCTCTTCGTTGACGACGACGACTTCGCCCGCCTCAATATCGCGCACGAACGTCGCGCCGATGGCATCCAGCGCGCAGCTCTCCGACGCAAACACCACGTCGTCGCCGATTCTGCCCATGCACAGCGGGCGGAAGCCATGCGGGTCGCGGCAGGCAATCAGCTTCGTCGGACTCATGACGACGAGCGAATACGCGCCCTTGATGACCTGCATCGCATTCAAAACCGCCTGTTCAATCGAACCGCACTTCAGGCGCTCCTGCGTGATAATGTAGGCAATCACCTCGGTATCCGACGTGCAGTGGAAAATCGCGCCGTTCTTCTCCAGCTGTTCGCGAAGCTCCGCCGCGTTGGTCAGATTTCCGTTGTGCGCCAGCACCATCGCGCCTTTTTGATGGTTAATCAGCAGCGGCTGGGCATTGGAACGGCTGTGCATCCCCGTTGTGCCATAGCGGCAGTGGCCGACCGCCATCGTGCCCTCGTGGATTTTGCTCAGCGCGTCGCGCGTGAACACCTCCGTCACCAGTCCGTTGTCCTTGTGCGCCTTCATCACGCCATCATCGTTGACGACAATGCCGCAGCTCTCCTGACCGCGGTGCTGCAAGGCATACAGCGCATGATACGTCTCCGCGACGACGCTCTTGTTGGCGGAATCCGCGCGGTAAATGCCGAACACGCCGCACTCCTCGTGCAGCTTGTCAAACGGCGCTTCGTCCCCCTCCGCAAGATAGCAGGCTGACTCCAGCTTGTTCATCTTCATTGCTCCTTCATGCTGACCAGTGTTTGATTACCACACAAGCGCCCCGGACAGTCGATTGCCATCCGGGGTGCAGATATTCTTATTCGCCCATCAGGCGCTTGCGGATTTCGATGTAAGCGTCTTCCACGTTGCCCAAATCGCGGCGGAAGCGGTCTTTATCCAGCTTTTCGCCCGTGCGGGTATCCCAGAAGCGGCAGGTGTCCGGGCTGATTTCGTCTGCCAGCACCAGCTGACCGTCATTCGTGATGCCGAACTCCAGCTTGAAGTCAATCAGCTCAATGTTGACTTCCTTCAAATACGCCGTCAGCAGCTCGTTGATGCGCAGGGCATAGGCGGCAATCTGGTCAAGCACCGGCTTGGAGACCCACCCCATCGCCATAATATGGTACTCGTTGACCATCGGGTCGCCCAGCTCATCGTCCTTGTAGCAGTACTCCAGCACTGTCTGCTTGAGCTTCGTGCCTTCGGGCAGACCGAGGCGCTTGGACAGCGAACCGGCGGCGATATTGCGCACAATGACTTCCAGCGGCACGATGTGAACCTTCTTCACCAGCGTCTCGCGATCGGAAATCTCTTCAATGTAATGCGTCGGGATGCCGTTCTTCTCCAGCATCTTCATCAGGAAATTCGTCACGCGGTTGTTGATGACGCCCTTGCCCATAATCGTGCCCTTCTTGAGGCCGTTGAACGCGGTCGCGTCGTCCTTGTAGTCCACCAGCACAACGTTCGGATCATCCGTCGCAAAAACCTTCTTCGCCTTGCCTTCATAGAGCTGTTCAAGCTTCTTCATTGCTGTTTCCTCCTATTATATCACGGTTGTCTGCCGCAACAGTTGATGCTTGCAGATTTAGAATGTTCGTGTTTTGTGTTATTCAACAACCAGCGCCGCGTCCTTGGCGATGACCGCGTCATGCTGCGCCCTGCGCATCGCCAGCAGCTTTTCCGCCAAGGCTTCGTCCTCGACCGCCAGAATCTGCGCCGCGAGCAGCGCCGCATTCGCCGCACCGTCGATGGCAACCGTCGCCACAGGCATCCCGCTTGGCATCTGCACGGTGGATAGCAGCGCGTCCAGCCCGTCGAGCGTCGAGGACTTAACCGGAATACCAATCACCGGCAACGTCGTCTGCGCCGCGAGCGCCCCCGCGAGGTGCGCCGCCTTGCCCGCCGCCGCAATCAGCACGCCGAAACCGCTTTCCCGCGCGGATGCGGCAAACGCCGCCGCCTCCGCAGGTGTCCGATGCGCCGAATAAACATGCGCCTCAAAGGGAATGCCCAGCTTTTTCAGCTGCTCAAACGCCCCTTTCAGCACCGGCAGGTCACTGTCGCTGCCCATGATGACTGCAACTTTCTTCATGAAAGTCGAAACCTCCTTCGCCGTCAGGCAAACAAAAGAGCGCCGCCTGTTCAGTCCCCTGAACGGTGCGCTCCTGCAACTGCTTGTCCCCGGAAAGAAAGAGAACCCATCATAACAGCACCCTTGCACTTCGTCATGACGTTTCCTCCCCCTTCGCCGATTTCCCAGACTGCACATCTCGCGCCGTTTGGGTACACTTTATTGTACCGTATTCTTCCGCCGCTGTCAAGCGTTTTTCCGAACATTTTATGCAAAGGTTTGTTTTCCGTTTGGAATTTGTGTTTTTTCCGCACGCTGATGGCCGATTTTTCCCGCTGCCGCAAAATAAAAAGGAGGAAGTGCCCGTTTGCCACAGCTTCCTCCTACGATAATATTCGTCTTAAAACTTAAAGGTATCTTTCAGCCCCAGCCACTGCTGATCTTTCTCGCTCAAATTCAGCGGCGTGCCGTCCGCCAGCGTGCAGCCATCCGCTCTTGCGCTGCCGCGATATTCGCCCCGCACATGCCAGTCGATGCCAATTGTCGGGTCATTCCATGCCAAGCCGCCCTCATCGTTCGGGTGCCAGAAGTCACTAACCTTATAGCAGAATTCCGCTTCGTCGCTCAGCACAAGGAAACCATGCGCAAAGCCTTCCGGAATCAGGAATTGCTTCTTATTTTCCGCTGACAGTGTGACGCCGTACCATTTCCCATAAGTTTCGGAATCGGCGCGCAAATCCACCGCCACGTCGAACACCGTGCCCCGCACGACACGCACCAGTTTGCACTGCGGATACTTTTTCTGGAAGTGCAGTCCGCGCAGAACGCCCTTCGTTGACATCGACTGGTTGTCCTGCACGAAGTGAACGTCGATGCCCGCCTCCCGCATGTCGCGCTCGTTGTACGTCTCCATGAAGTAGCCGCGTGCATCTCCATGAACCGCAGGTTCAATCACGCAAAGCCCCGTAATGCCACCCACGTTCTTTTCGACTCGAATCTGTCCCATTTGGCGCTCTCCTTACTGCCCAATTTCCCGCAGATAACGGCGCAGCGCATCCTGCCACGTCGGCAGCGGCGTAAACCCAGCTTCCACCAGCTTGCTCTTGTCCAGCCGACTGTTGAACGGCCGCGCCGCCTTGCTCAGCCCGTATTCAGCGGTTGTCACGGGCACAACTTGCGTCGTGTACCCCGCCTGCCGATAGATTTCCTTCGTGAAATCGTACCAGCTGATGTAACCGCCCTCGTTGGTCGCGTGATAGTATCCGTACTTGTCGGTTTCGTTCATGTCAATCAGCAAGCGTGCCAAGTCCAGCGTGTACGTCGGCGTGCCGATCTGGTCGTTGACGACGCGAACGGTATCGTGCGTTTTGCCAACGTTCAGCATCGTCTTGATGAAGTTTTTCCCATTCAAGCCGAACACCCACGCAATGCGGACGATGAAGTATTTCTCCAGCGTCCGGCTGACTGCCAATTCACCCTCCAGTTTCGTTTGACCGTAGACGTTCAGCGGCTTGTAATCCTTGCAATCCGGCTTCCACGGCGCAGTTCCCTGCCCATCAAACACATAATCCGTGCTGATGTAAGTCATCTTGCAATTTAACTTTTTGCATACATTTGCGATGTTCTGCGTTCCGCCCGCGTTGATGGCGCGAACCTTTTCCTGCTTTTCCGCATTCTCCGCCAAGTCAACTGCCGTCCATGCTGCGCAGTGAATCACTGCGTCGGGATTGACTGCCGTGATGACCCTTTCCACCGCGTCAGCATCTGTGATATCCAGCGGTATATACGGCGCTTTTGACACCGGCGAATTGTCTATGATACCGCTGTAAGCCGTCTGAATGTCCGAGCCGACACCTTCATGCCCGCGTTTGAGCAACTCATTCATCACGTCATGCCCCAGCTGTCCGCCAACGCCCGTTACGAAAAACTTCACGTTCATTTCCTCCGGTTCAGCGGTTGCCGTACATCTTCGCGTAGTAATGCTGATACTCACCGCTGATGATTGTCTCCCACCATTCACGATTGTCAAGATACCACTGTATCGTCTTTTTGATACCGTCCTCGAACTTCGTTTCCGGCAGCCAGCCCAACTCATTGTGGATTTTTGTCGGATCGATGGCGTAGCGCATATCATGCCCTTTGCGGTCGCCGACATGCGTGATTAAACTTTCGGGTTTGCCCAGCTCTTTGCAGATGATTTTCACAATCTCGATATTCTGCTTCTCGTTGTGCCCGCCGACGTTGTAAACCTCGCCCACGCGGCCCTTGTGAATAATCAGGTCAATCGCCTTGCAGTGATCTTCCACATACAGCCAGTCGCGGACGTTCAAGCCTTCGCCGTAGACCGGCAGCGGCTTATCCGCCAGCGCGTTGACAATCATCAGCGGAATCAGTTTTTCCGGAAAATGATACGGCCCGTAGTTGTTGGAGCAGCGGGAAATTGACACCGGCAGACCGTAGGTGCGGTAATACGATTGAACCAGAAGGTCAGCGCCTGCCTTGGAACTGCTGTACGGCGAACTGGCGTGAATCGGCGTTTCTTCGGTAAAAAACAGATCGGGGCGGTCCAGTGGCAGGTCGCCATACACCTCGTCTGTCGAAACCTGATGGTAACGCTGGATGCCATACTTGCGGCAGGCATCCATGAGCGTCGCCGTACCAATAATATTGGTTTTCAGGAAGATTTCCGGGTTCTCAATCGAGCGGTCAACATGCGATTCCGCCGCAAAATTGACAACAATATCAGGATGTTCTTCCTCAAACAGCTTGTAGACTGCTTCCCGGTCGCAAATATCTGCCTTCACAAAGCGGAAATTCGGGTTATCCATAATGGGCGCAAGCGTGGACAGATTGCCCGCATACGTCAGCTTGTCAAGGCAGATAATCCGATCGTCCGGGTACTTCTTGAGCATATGGAAGATGAAGTTGCTGCCAATAAAACCCGCGCCGCCAGTAACAATAATCGTCATTGTGCTTCACCTCTTAGTACAAACGTTCCTGATATTTCCCATCCATGACATCTTTCAGGTACTGCCCGTACTGATTCTTCTTCATCACTTCATAGACCTCCATCAGCTCCTCTTTGCTGATCCAGCCGTTGAGATACGCAATTTCTTCCAGACAGCCGATTTTACGGTGCTGATGCTGTTCTACCGTCTTCACGAAGTTCGTCGCATCCACCAGGCTTTCGTGCGTGCCCGTATCCAGCCAAGTGAATCCTTGACCTAAAAGTTCAACGTTCAGCGAGCCATCCTCCAGATAAATGCGGTTCAAATCCGTAATTTCCAGTTCACCACGGGCGGACGGCTTGAGGTTTTTGGCGAACTCAACCACGCGGTTGTCGTAAAAATACAAGCCTGTCACACAATAGTTGCTTTTCGGATGCGCCGGCTTTTCTTCAATGGAAATCGCCTTTCCGGCCTTGTCAAACTCAACAACGCCGAAGCGTTCCGGGTCATCCACATAGTAGCCGAAGACGGTGGCGCCCCTGCCGTTTTCCGCGTTCCGTACCGCCGCATGTAACCGTTTGTTTAGTCCATGGCCGCTGAAAATGTTGTCGCCAAGCACCATCGCCACGGAGTCACTGCCGATGAAATCCTCACCGATGATGAACGCCTGCGCCAGCCCGTCCGGCGACGGCTGAACCGCGTACGTCAGGTGCACGCCGAACTGCCGGCCATCCTCCAGCAGATTCTCGAAGCGCGGCGTGTCCTGCGGCGTGGAGATAATCAGGATATCGCGAATGCCCGCATTCATCAGCACGGACATCGGATAATAAATCATCGGTTTATCGTAAACCGGCAAAAGCTGCTTTGACGTTACTTTCGTCAGCGGGTAAAGGCGCGTGCCGGAGCCGCCCGCAAGGATAATCCCCTTCATATAGCGTATTACCTCCCATATTTTGTGGCGGCAGCTATGAAACATGACGTTTGCTCGCCACTTTCTACCATCATCGCTTTAAGCATGCTTACGTTTGAATAGCTTATTTTTCAGCTGCTTGATTTCGGGAACGTGGAACAGCATGCACAGCAGAAGGTAGACAGCCACGCCAGTTGCAATTCCTGCAGCAAGGCTTACAAATGCGCCATTCAAAAGCTGAGTAACGCACTTGACGCAAGCTGCCATCACTGCCGAAAACAGAGTGGCCGGGAGAATGTCTATCAATTGCTGCTTAACCGTATAGTTTAGAATTCTTTTGGCCGCGAACATATTCAGCAGATGAGAAATCACACTGCAAATCAGCAAGGAAGACGCGAAAATCAGCACGCCTTTCCGAATCGTAACAATCAGGAAAAAGACTTCCACACATTTTTTGATGATTTCCAGCTTTAGCGGTGTGCCGCTGTCGCCAATCGCCTTAATCGCTTGAATAATCGCCAGCTGTATCGCCTGAAAGAGGTATCCAATAGCGAAAATCTGCAAATACGGGACGCATTCCAGCCACTTGTCCGTCAACAGCAGTGAAACCAACGGTTCAGCAACCGCTGCCAATCCAACCATCATAGGAAACAGCAGGAGACTGGATATTCTCACCGTTTTGGAAACCATTTTCGCGACACTGCTAACAGAATCCTGTTTCTTTGAATAAACGGGAAGTAACACCGTCTGAATCGTACCATTCACACTTTCCATAACGGCTTGCGGGAACTGCTTGCCGCGATTGAAAAATCCAAGAGCTTCTGATGAATAAATCTGGCCAATCAGCAAGCTTCTTATGTCAAGAAACAGGGCGACAATGAAATTGGATGCGAACACTTTTGCGCCAAACGGCAAAAGTCGCCGCAGGCTCTGGACTGAAAATCTTCCTTTAGGAATCCACCGAACAATACAATATGTGACAAAGCAGGTCGCGGTTTGGTTCACCAACTGCTGTATCACCAGTGCCCATGCGCCAAATCCTGCAACCGCCAAGCCAATTCCGACAGCCGCCGCCAGCAGAGCGGACACAAAGCTTGAAATTGTCAGCACTTTGAAACGCAAATCTCTTGTTACATAAGCAACCTGCACCGCATTAAACGCCCCCGGAAATAGAACGATTGCCATAACGCGCAGGAGGCTGCTTAGCTCCGGTGTATGATAAATATTGCTAATAAAAGGTGCAGTGAAAAAAATCACAAGATACAGCGCCGCTGCGACAATCTCAGAGAACATGAGAATCGTGAGATAGTCATTGCCATCAACGTCTTTCTTCTGAATTAACGCTGTGTTAAATCCGCCCTGAACAAATGTCGTTGCTAACGCAATAAAAATTGTTACAACTGACACTGTTCCATAGTCGGACGGTGTAAGCAGTCTGGCAAGCAGCAATGTAACCAGAAAGTTAGTTCCTTGTACGGATATCCTTTCAAAAAACTTCCAGCCAAATGCGGAAGTTACTCTCTTCTCCATATTAATTTCCCTTCACGACGCGCATCCCGTCTCAGCACTTAGATTTTTCTACTATAAATAGTTGTTTTTCCGTGCGCCGTCAACATGTGCTGCGGAGAGTCTCCCCCATTTCCTTTCTTCTGCCTTCCCTGCAATGGAGCGCCGCAGCAATGAGATACAGCGGAATCGCATAACCGCCCGTGGCAGAGAGCGATTCCACCTGAGCAGCGCTCAGCAGAGCAATGAAGGCAGCCATCATAATTCTGCCTTCACGCACCCTATGCGGGTTGATTGTGCCTTTGTTTGCATAGTAAACAATCAGAAGGAATAAAGCCAGCCCAATGATGCCGAAGCAAAGGGTGACATACAAGTATCGATTGTGCGGATGTGACACGCCATAGCCGAGAATAGCTTCCATCTGCGCTGCGTCCAGTCGTCCAACCCCTGTTAGTAAATTCTGCTGGATGGCTGCAAGTGCGTTATCCCAGATGCGCGTTCTGAACGTCAGCGTCACGTCCTTGTGCAGAATGTTCACCAGAAGGAACGAAAACATGTCCATCAGGCGGGCAATGACGATTGCCCAGAACGCCGCCGCTTCCGTGAGCATCACCGTCGAAATCTTGAACGGATTCCTTTTTTTCCATGTGCAGTAGAGCAGCACGAGACCGCCGATGCTAAAGCAGAACAGCCCCGTCGCCGTCCACTGCAAGATCATCGACAGAGTCGCCGCGACAGCCACGGCAATCGCAAACCGTTTTGTGAAGCGCGAACCAACGTTTGCATTCCAAAGCAGCGTGGTTGTCAACGCCAGCAGGTAAATGACGAACCACGCTGTCCGGTAACTCAGGAAGAAGTTTTGCGAATACTTCGTTGTTGCATACATCCCTGCCGGGAACAAAATCACGGTCAGGCAGTTGATGAGCACATATGCGCCCGAAACTTTTGCGACACCTTCGATGAAGGAATCGTATCCTGCGCGCAGCCCAATATAGCACACCAGTGCGATGCCCAAGTCATTCATCAGCGCGCCGAAATCCGCAATGCTGCCGCCACCAATGAGCGTGGCGGTTGGCTCCCAGAGAATCGACGCAACCACCAGCATTGTTACGCCAAATAGCCGATTAACCGGAAGCAATTGCGCGTTTTTGAACAATACGACGAGTGTAAATAGCACCAGCATGATGCGAATCATGTTCAGCAGCGTGTCAAGTATTCCCAGCGCGGGGATACCGCTGATGCAGCCGGGCTTAATCAGGATTAAAAAACAGAACGAAATAAAATTCGGATTTCTGAAGTACCTCATTTTTCCCCTTCTGCCTTACCTTTCAGGTAAAGGGCTCTCAGTTTTTCAGCTTCCTGATGGATGTCATAGCCGTGGCTTTGAATCACCTCAAGCTTGTTCTCCCGCTGGGTGGTATCCGCCGCCAGCATCGCATCTGCCCACTGCTGCGCGGTTGCCTCTCGCGGCAGATAGGTGAACAGCGATTCATCAACGCATGCTTCCTGCGGCACAACCTCCGCTGTCGCAAAAGTTTTCAAGCCTGCGGCTTGCGCTTCAATATAGACAATACCCAATCCCTCAAAGCGTGACGGCAGCACAAACGCATCCATCGCCTGCAGTAAATCCGGCACATCGGTGCGCAGACCGAGGAACAGCACACTATCCGCCAGCCCTTTCGCCTGCACCATGCGGCGGATTTCCTCCTCCAATTCGCCCTGCCCGATGAACATCAGCACCGAATTCGGTCTTTTTTCCTTAACTTTCGCGAAAATTTCCACGGTGAACTGCGGATTTTTCTGATACGTCAGCCGCCCGACCACGCCCACCACAAACTTGTCTGTCAACCCCATTTGCGTCCGGATCTGTCGGCGCGTTTCCGGATGATAGACGTATTTCTCTGCCTCAATCGCGTTTTTCAGCACGGTATACGGATGCTTGCCGTACAGGTGGTCACCCGCATCCTTGGAGCACGCCAGGCGGAGCGTCGCAAAGCGATTCAGCAGCACGCGGAACAGCCGATAGTGCGGTTTGGCCGAAGCGCCGGTCATATACGCCATGTGTGCGTGGCAAACGCGCACTTTCACGCCGCACAGCTTGGCAATCCACAGGTACAAAAACGACCATTCTTCAAAATGAACATGCACCGCGTCGTAGTGTCCCTGTTGAATCACCCGGCGCATTTCATTGATATTTTTCAGCAGGCTTTGCTTTTTGGGCGTGACATAAAACGCGTGAAAGCCCGCTTTTTCAAACCGTTCCTGCAAAAGATGCGGCTTGCCGATGCTCTCGCCAACAATGTCAAATGCTATTCCCGGCATCGGCTGGTTTGCGCAATAGTTTGCAATCACGAATCCAACACCGCCGCCGTTAAACCCATAGGTAATATGCAGAATCTTCATAAGCTGCTTCACATTCCATCTTGGTTTTTGTCAATTCGCCGAATTGCCCGCGCCTTCACACGACTGCAGCGCTTGTTCAAGCCACTGCCGGGAATCTGCTGCCTGTGCCGCCATCCGCGCATCCGCGGTTTGGAAACAGCCGTCGCTGATGATTTCCGTTGTGGCATCCTCGCCCGGCACAACCAGCCGATTCTGCATATTTGCCGTTTGCAGCAGCGTATGAATGCGGCTGTTCTGCCCGCGTTTGTCACCCTCCTTGAACCGCTGGAGGACGTTGAACTGCTTATGGAAGCGAATCGAAAACAGCGTGCAGTGGAACGAATCGGTTAATACATAATCTGCATTTTTCACAAGTCCGAGCCATTCGCGCGGGCCGACGGGCTCCTTGACGGTTCCCGGCTTCTTGAAGTCCGCAGCGACCATCGGCAGCATCCGAATCGTCAGATGTCTTTTTCGTGCGATTTTCTCTGCGGTTTCCAAATATCGCGCATTTTCACTGAGAAAATAACAGAACAGGTACTTTTGTTCGCTGTCAATCGGCTTCGCAAGCGTTTGCCAATGCGCCATGCTCACCAACAGCGTGGGGTCAACCGCCACCATCACCTGTTTGCCTGTCAATTCACGCACGATTTCCGCCCCGCGCTTTTCCCGCACAGAGACGTAGCGGAACGGAGCAATCGCCTTGCGGAGCCGCTGCTGGCATCTGTGCGGGATTTCCATCACGCCGAAGCTGGGCGCGTACGCGATTTTGCGGCAGCTATCCTGCACAAACTCCAGAAAATAGTAAGGATCATAGAGGTATGGATTCCAAATCTGGTCGCTTCCGCAGACGAATACGGCATCATCACCGCAAATCCGAGCAATTTCTGGCGCAGTGGAGCACGGCGGCGTAATCTGCATATGCTGCGCACGAAAATCATCAAACAGGGAGAGGTTGTTGACAGCTTCGGACGCGCCGTTTTTCTTCATCAGATATTCGTTGATTTTGTACTGTATGGTTTCTTTTAGGCTGTGATTGATGAACTTCAGCTTCCACATATCCGCCTTTGTGGGCTTATAATTCAGGGCGCTGCACGCATACCCCATGTCGCTGATGGTATGTTGAAGCGCGTAGGCCTGCAGTACGCTGCCGTAATTATTGCCCCGATACCACGTTTGTGTGTATACTTTCATCATCAATTTCCTCTTCTTTTCAGGTTCGCATATAAAACCAGCAGTTTCGCCACATAGCCGGACGCATCGAAGAGTTTTTTCGCGTTGGCGACGGATTTTTCTGCCATCCGCTGATATTCCTCGTCGCTCAAGCGCATCACACGCCCGATAGCATTCGCCAGTGCGGCTTCGTCCTTCATCGGGCTGATGAAACCCGTTTCGCCGTCAACAATATTCTCCGGCAGACCACCGGCGTTTGTCGCAACAACGGGCTTCCCCATCGCCTGCGCTTCGCACGCGGTATAACCGCTGGCTTCGTACCACTCGGACGGCACGACCACGCAGGCGCAGTTGCGCACATACTGCCAGAGGTTTTCGCCGGACTGGAAGCCGACCATCGCTACCCGCTGGTTTAGATGATGCGCTTCGATTTCCGCGCGGATGGCATCTTCCTCCGGGCCAGTGCCGACAATGATAAGCGGAACATTTTCCAGCTTCTCCATTGCCCGAACCAGCGTCAGGATACCCTTTTCCGCCGAAAGCCGCCCATAATACAGCACATAATCGCCGCGTTTGCCCTGCACGGCGTACTTTGTATCCGCCGGAAGGAAGTTTTTCATGTGCACAATGGGCGATTTTGTCAGTCCAGACACTTCCAGCTTGTTCTTGTAACACTCGGACGGCGTGATAAACAGGTCGATTTTCCTGTACAGCCCGCTGCGCTTGTTGAAATCGCTCTCGATGGCGGCCATCAGGCACTTCGCCCGCGAATCCTTGAAGCACACACGCTTGACGCAGTTCCAGTAATTCCCGTGCAGACACGCTTCGCAGATTTTCCCGTGGTCGAGCATGACATGATTCGGGCAGACGCAGTTGAGGTCGTGCATGGTGAAGACGACCGGGATGCCGTGCTTTTTCGCCGCATCAACGATGGAAGCGGTCAGCACGCGGTGGAAGAGGTTGATGTGGATGATATCCGGCTTTTCCTTTTCAATCAGCGCAGAGATTTTTTTCTTTGCTTCAAAGGAATACACCATGCGGAAGGCGGCTTTCAGCTTCTGCGTGGCGGTTAACTCCCCGTTAAACTCCACATTGCTGACGAAATACGCGCTTTGTTCGCAGGGCAGGTTCTTTTCATCCTGCATGGCGAAAAAGATAACCTCGTGCCCCGCCTGCCGCAGCAAATCCGCCAAACCGAAAAAGTAGGTTTCCGAACCGCCGTGCATATTAAAGTATTTGTTTACAAGCAGTATCTTCATGCCGCGCCTCCTTATCTCCGGCGCAGCTTACGCACCGCGTTCCGCAGCGGCTTGTACAGCCCAACGGCAACCAGCGCTTGCGTTACGCGCAGCTTTATGCCATTTTCATGCACAATATACTGATTCAGGTTCGTCTCAATCGGCGTAGCATCCAGCTGTGAAAAGAACTGCGCCCGATGTGCATTTTCCTTGCCCGCGCGCACCAGCATCGAATTGTTGGCGCACACCCGCTCCAGCGGATATTCCTCCATGAACCACGCGCTTGCGGCTTTATCCACCCAATCTTTGCCTTTTTGAGTGTTGACAATCAGCGCGGAAATTCCCTGATTTTCGCTTCGCTGGATAAGCCGTTCCCCTGCCTTCCAGAGGTCGCCGACGACGATATCCGCGCTGCCGTTGTCGCCCTTAAACTCGCAATGATAGCAGCTTTGGCGGTACGTCAGACCTTGGAGCATCGCCAGCACATACGGATTCTGCCGATAGCTCATTTCCTGATGCCGCTTGCCCGATTTTGTCGTCAGCACAAAATACGGCATCGTCCAGCCGACCGGCGTCTTACTGCGGAAGTTCACATTGCGGATTTTCTCGCCGTACCGTGCCGCTTTCGCATCCCGGTAGCGCTGCCAGACACCTGCCGTGGGTGCGCCCTCGCAAATCAGCGCGACCAGCAGCAGATTTTCCGGATTGCCCGTCACTGCCGCGCACGCCGCGCACTGGCAGGGCGTGCCGCAGAACATGACGGGCGTCCCCGCCTTCAGCAGGTCACGAACCGTCGCCAAGCAATTGCCGATGTCGCTTTGCACATACTTGGAGCTGCGCATCCGTTCAATATCTTCCAGCCTATCGGAGACGATGTGCACCGCGTCCATCTGCTCATTCCACACGCAGCCGCACACACAGCCACCCTGCCGCAGCATTTCCTGCGCCAGTGGGAAGAACATGCCACCGGATGCCGACGCTTTGCGCGCCTGTGTATCCAGCTGATACGCCGCATAGCAGCCTTCCTTGCCCAGCGGCGTATGATTTTTGTCCGCGTGCTGATGGATGCACACGCGGTCGCACCTGCCGCAGCCGATGCAGCGCGCCTCGTCAATTTCGGGGATGTAGCTGCCATCCGCTGCCTGCGTCATATGCACCGCGCCGCGCGGGCAGACGTTGACGCACGCGCCGCAGCCGTAGCAGTCTTTCAGCAAATCAAAATCAAGCATCGTGTTCTCCTATCGGCTCATTTTTTGTTCATCCTCTGTTTCAAATTCCTCGCCAGCGGGTAAATCTTGGTGTGCACAAAAGAGATGCAGTCCACCATCAGCCCCTCCGGCATGGCGCTCGTGACGGCACTGAGCACCTTCTGCGGCGCTGTGCGGTCGTCAGGCTTCATCGGCGTATCCTTCCACGGGCTTTTCGCCTTGTATGCCAGATACGTCTTGGCATACGGGTGCTTGCAGCCCGCCACCCACGGGCGGATGCTCATGCGAAAGCACGACTGGAAGTGGACAATCGCCGGATTCTCCACCGCTTCCCGGTACTGCGCGGGGTCACCCGGCACAGGCGGCTTGCGCAGCTTGATGAGGTTCTTGTAATCAAACGCGAAAAAGACCGTCATGCAGTTGTATTTGGGATGCAGGATGCCCGAACGCCCCAGCTTGCTCAGCACACCGTTCTGCACGCCCTGATCCACAAAGGTGATATCGCCCTGATTCTCCCGGATGTAGCGCAGGAACATATCCTCGACGTTGTTTTTGCGCCACGCGTCCAAATCCACCAGCAGAACGCCGTTGTTGATGTAGTTGTCCGTCGGCTGAAGTCCCAGATTGGTGCGGTAGGCGGCACCGCGGCAGTCATCCACGCCATAGAGCCACTTGTCGCCCATGTCCATTTCCCACAGGGGCGTCAAGTCCTGCATGACCAGCGTATCGCAGTCAATAAACAGCACCTTTTTCACTGTTTCGGGCAGCATGGAGGGCAGGAACAGGCGGTAGAACGTGCTGATGTTCCAGCGGCCGACGTTGATTTCAGTGGCGGAGCGCTTCTCAATGTCCGGATGCGCCAGATACGTCAGTGTGCGGCCGAACGAGGCAATCATGCCCTCCAGCTTCTGCTTGTTTTCTGCCGAAATCTGGTTGTCTATCAGGTAGAGGTTGAGTTCCTTGACGTTCCGGTTATGCTCCAAGAGCGACAGTATGGAAATTCCTGCAATCTCGCAGTAGCTGTCGCTGGAAGAATAGACGATATCCATCCTCGACTCCCCTTACAGTTTCTTGTAGTCCGCAAAACTCATCAGGTGCAAGTCCTTTTCGCTGATAATGAGGTTCTCCTTGCCGCCAATCAACTCAAAAGGCCATTCAATGCCGATATCCGGGTCGTTGTACATGATGCCGGAATCGCCCTCGCCATAGAACACCTCGGCGCACTTGTAGCTGACCACGGAATCCTCAATGACCAGATAGCCGTGCCCGAAATACTGCGGCACAAGCAGCATCTCCGTGTTTTCGCCCGTGAGGTGGAAGCCGCGCCACTGCCCGAATGTTGGCGAATCCGGGCGCAAATCCACAATCACGTCATACACATGGCCGGAGATGCAGCGCACCAGTTTTGCCTGCTGTTTAACCAGCTGGAAGTGCGTCGCGCGAATCACACCGCGCTTGGAAATGGTGTAGAACACTTCCTTCAAATCGTGGTCAATGCCATTCGCGCGGAAGGTGTCAACATTGTAATCCTTAATCAAGCCGCCGCGGTTGTCTGTGGCATAAAAAGGCTTGATGCGGTACGCACCCTGCAAATCCAGCGGCTGAAAATCAAACTTCTGCACCATTTTATGCTTCCTCCCGAATATAATCCGCCGTCATCTTGATGCCCTGCGCAAACGGAATCTGATTGACATAGCCCGTGTCCCGTTCAACCTTCTTCAAATCGAACTGGTCGTAGGAGACGTTCACACCCTTGAAGGGCAAATCCCCCAGCCCAATTTCAGCCGCCGGGTCAACCAAATCCCGCATTTCCAGCAGGAACTCCCGCAGCGGCTTAGGCTCACCAGAACCGATGTAGTAGCGGTTGAACGGCTTGCCTTTTTCCGCCACGGCGATGATGGCGTTGATGGCATCGGTGATATAAATGAAGTCGTACGTCTGATACCCCGCCGTGAAGGAGCAATGCTCTTTGTGGATGAGCTTGCGGATGGCGGTGTAAATCATCCGCGCGGATTTTTCACCCACGCCATAGATGTTGGTGATGATGACCGGGATGAATTCCACACCGGTCATTTTGGCGACCGTTTCGCCCATCAGGTGCGCCGCCAGCTTGCCCGTGCCGTAGATGTAGCCGCCCGCCGGGTCAATATCATCCGACTGAAGATACTCGTAGGTTTCCATCTCGTTGATGCTGGATGCATACACCACGCGCTTGCAGCCCACCTCGGCGCACAGCTTGATGTAGTCGCACGTCAGCTTGACGTTCGACAGCTGCACATCATAATCCGCGCGCGCAGGCCCGGATGTGCCCGCCCACGCCAAGTGGAAGAAGCAGTGATAATCCGCCGCGGGAATCTCCTTCGCAAGGGCAGGCACGTCCTTGTTCAGCACGCTGATGCAGGTGACGCGCGGGTCATCCGCCAGCACATCATCAAAGCGGACATCCAGTGCCGTGACACGGCAGCCCTTTGCCAGCAGCGCATTCACCAGCGTTTTGCCGATAAAACCGTTTGCACCGGTAACAATTACATTCTCCATCTTATTCTCCTGCCGACAAAAATGCCGTGATTTCTTCGTCCATGCACGCGCGAACATCGCCGCCGGACAGCCAGCACTTGCTCCATTCGGCAACTTTCTCAATCGCCGTGTCCAGATTCCAGTGGGGCTTCCAGCCAAACGTCGTCTTGAGCTTGGCGCAGTCCAGCTTCAGGAAGTTCGCCTCGTGCGGGCCGCCGTCATAGCGGTTGACCCACTTCATGCCATTGCCCCACTTGCGCACGAACAAATCCACCAATGCGCCGGTCTGGAAGCAGTCCACATCATCCGGGCCAACGTTATAATAGCCAGCGTACTTGCCGTCCTCGTACTGCATGGCGGCAATCATCAGGTAGGCATACAGCGGCTCCAGCACATGCTGATACGGGCGGGTGGAGAACGGGTTGCGCACCACAATATCCTCCTGCTTCATCGCCGCGCGGATGCAGTCCGGGATGATGCGGTCGTTGGCGAAGTCGCCGCCGCCGATGACATTGCCTGCGCGCGCTGTGGAGATTGCTACGCGCCCATCAGCAAAAAAGCTGTTCTTGTAGCTGTGCGTCACCAGCTCCGAGCAGGACTTGGAATTGGAGTACGGATCGAAGCCGTCCAGCTCCTCGTTCTCGCGGTAGCCCCACGCCCACTCCTTGTTCAGGTACACCTTGTCGGTCGTCACATTCAGGAAGGACTTGACGCAATTGCTGTTTCGCACGCACTCCAGAATATTCACCGTGCCCATGACGTTCGTTTCATAGGTGTAAGCAGGATTTTTGTAGCTGTCACGAACGATGGGCTGCGCCGCCAGATGCAGCACAATCTCCGGCTGTGCGGCGTCAAACGCGGCCTTCAGCGTCGCATAATCGCGGATATCGCCGATAACCGAGTGCACATCCTGCGCAATATCAGCGATTTCAAACAAGGACGGCGACGTAGGGGGATTCAGTGAATACCCCGTAACAATCGCCCCGGCATTGGCGAGCACCTTGCACAGCCACGAGCCCTTGAAGCCGGTATGTCCCGTCACGAACACTTTCTTGCCCTGATAAAACGACAAATCGAACTGCTTCATTTCTCCCACACCTTCCACGGCGCATTGCCCGACGCCCACAGCTGCTCCAGCTTCTGTTTCTCCCGCAGCGTGTCCATGCACTGCCAGAAGCCTTGGTGGATGTACCCCACCAGCTGTTTCTGTGCGACAAGTTTGGTCAGCGGGCCTTTCTCAAACACGGTTTCATCGCCCTCAATCAGGTCAAACAGCTCCGGCTGGAATACCATGAAGCCGATGTTGATGAGGTCGCCGTCCATGTCCGACTTCTCGCGGAAAGCGTCAATCACGCTATTTGCACCGACTTCCACCACGCCCTTGTTCTGCCCGAAGTTGTACATCGACATGGTGCCGATTTTCCCGTGCGCCTGATGGAATGCCACCAGTTCCGCAATGTTCACGTCGCCCACCGCGTCGCCATAGGTCAGCATGAACGGCTCATTGCCGATATACTCGCGGATACGCTTGACGCGCCCCCCTGTCTGGGTATTTAAGCCAGTGTCGACAACCGTCACGCGCCACGGCTCGGCGTGCTTGTTGTGCACAATCATCTCGTTCGTGCCATGCGTGTAATCGAACGTGATGTCGGAGGTGTGCAGGAAGTAATCCGCAAACCACTCTTTGATGACGTGCTGCTTGTAGCCCGCGCAAATCACAAATTCGTTGTAGCCATAGGCAGAATATGTCTTCATGATATGCCACAGGATGGGCATACCGCCAATCTCAATCATGGGCTTGGGCTTGAATGCGGATTCCTCGGAAATTCGTGTGCCGAAGCCGCCGGCAAGAATGACAACTTTCATCATTTTCCTCCTCATCGCGTCGGATGTTCAATACAAGCCTTGTTTGCCGCAGTCCGCAAACCAGTCGCGGAAGGTGTCCTCCAGCCCCGCGTGGAACGCATAGCCGCTCTCCGCCAGCTTTTGCCCGCTGATGTTCGTGCTCACCATCAGTTTCTTCACGCGCGCCGGGTGAATGCCGACTTTCTTGCCGCCGATGGGGCCAAGAATCGTCGCCGCGGTCATCAGCAGGCCGCCCGGAATCAGCGGGATATGGCGCTTCATCCCGGTCGCCGCCTGCATGGCGCTGCATATCTGCTCAATGGTGTACGCCGGCTCGAACGTGCAGTTGTACACATCCACACCCGGAAAATCATGGTCAATCATCCGATATTGGAAGAAACGCACCAGTTCCTTCACATAAATGCACGCCTTCACCGTATCCTTGCGCCCGGCATAGAAGAAATAGTGCTTCTTCTGGCTGTTGTACAAGCGGGTCATATTGCCATGCTCACCCTTGCCATACACAATGCCCGGCCGTACAATCGTCAGTTCGCGGTTCGCTTCCCTTGCCTGCCAAATCTGGTGGATTTTCTCCGCCACCAGCTTACTGATGCCGTATGGCGTGTTTGGCGTAGGCAGCGTGTTCTCCGTTTTCAGCTCCTCCGCCGCACCATAGGGCGCAATGGAGCTGGTGAAGAGGATTTTGCGGATGCCGTGCTGCTCCGCAAAGGCGGTCACATTCTCCGCGCCGCGAATGTTCGTCTCGAAATAGGCGTAATCCGGATGCCCCGGCGTCCTGTGCACCGCCGCAAGGTTGAAAATCACATCATCCGGCGTGGGCGTGAAATCAAGGGCAATCGGCTTGCGCACATCCACGCGGCGATAGATGACCCCCTCGTTTTTCTCCACGATGCCGGGCACAACGCCTTCTTCGCCGGGCATGACCAAATCCAAATCGTAAATGCAGTCGCCGGGCTTTATGCACGCATCTTTCAAGCGGTGAATCAGGTGTGTGCCGATGAAGCCGGAACCGCCGAAAATCAGGTAATTCATTGCTTTGCCCTCACTTCGCGCCGTCCCTGCGGAGGACAGCAACCACGGTTTTCATTAGAATCTTGCAGTCCAGCCATATCGACGCCTGGCGGATGTATGTCATCTCCATCTGCTGCCGATGCCCGCTCTGGTAGGTCGCATTGTTGCGCGCGTATGCCTGCCAATAGCCCGTCACGCCTGGCTTGACGGACAGCAGCACATCCGCCGAATCCGCATAATACTGCTGGATTTCCGATTTCAGCAGCGGCCGCGGTCCGACGAGGCTCATTTCGCCCGCAAGAACATTGAACAGCTGCGGCAGCTCGTCCAAACTCGTTTTGCGCAGGAAATTGCCTATCGGCGTGATGCGCGGGTCATTGTCGATTTTGAACTCCGTATGATACTGGCGCTTCTGCTCCTCGCTCAGCTGATCAATCATCTGATCAGCATTGCGGTACATGCTCCTGAATTTCCACATTTTGAACGGCTTGCCATTCTTGCCGATACGCACCTGCCCGTAGATGACAGCGCCGGGATCACCCAGATAGACAATGACGGAAAGAATCAGGAACAGCGGCGAAAGTACGATAACCGCCATTGCCGTCGCCGTCAGGTCGAACGCCCGCTTGACGGCACGATAGCCAAGTTTATTCGCGCCCGTGCGGGATGCTGTCGGTTCTATCGCCTGTTCTGGTAGTCCATGCTGCATATGATTACCGCTCCCTTATTCAGTCGTACTTAGTCGCGCTGGAAAATATCGCGCGTATACACCCTATCCTGCACATCATCAAGCGCCTTGTCGTAGCGGTTCGCCACAATGATGCGGCTCATTGCCTTGAATTGCGGCAAGTCGTTGACCACCCTGCTGCCGGAAAACGTTTCACCATCCGGCAGTGTCGGCTCGTAAATCACGATGGATGCGCCTTTCGCCTTCAGGCGCTGCATCACGCCCTGTATGCTGCTTTGGCGGAAGTTGTCGCTGCCGTGCTTCATCGTCAGGCGATAGATGCCAATAACGGGATGATTTTCCATCGTCAGCGCCATCACGCGGTCGGCAATAAAGTCCTTGCGCGTCTTGTTGCTCTCGACAATGGCGGAAATCATGTTCTGCGGCACATCGGCGTAGTTCGCCAGCAGCTGCTTGGTGTCCTTCGGCAGGCAGTAGCCGCCGTAGCCGAACGACGGGTTGTTGTAATGGCTGCCGATGCGCGGGTCGAGACACACGCCATCCAAAATCTGCCGTGTGTTCAAGCCCTTGCTCTCCGCGTAGGTGTCCAGCTCATTGAAGTACGCCACGCGCAGCGCCAGATAGGTGTTGGCGAACAGCTTGACCGCCTCCGCCTCGCTGAAGCCCATCAACAGCGTGTCAACGTTCGGCTTTTCCGCGCCTTCCTGTAATAGCGCAGCGAACGCGCGGGCGGACGCGGTCAGGCGCGTATCCTGCATATCCGTGCCGACAATGATGCGGCTTGGGTACAGGCTGTCCTCCATTGCGTGCGATTCGCGCAGGAACTCCGGGCTGAAGAGGATGTTCCTGTTATGGAATTTCTCGCGCACCGACGCGGTGTACCCGACCGGGACGGTGGATTTGATGACCACCGCCGCATCCGGATTACACTGCGTGACCAGCCCGATAACCTCCTCCACCGCCGCCGTCTGGAAGCGCTGGGTGACATCATCGTAATTCGTCGGGACGGCAATGACGACGAAGTCCGCACCGGCATAGGCGGCTTGGGCGTCGAGCGTCGCGCTCAGTTGCAGGGGCGTGTGCGACAAAACCCGCTGCATCACGTCATCCCGCACAGGCGATTGGCGGCGATTGATCATGCTGATTTTTTCCGGCACAATATCCACCACTGTCACCTGATGATGCTGGGACAGCAGCACCGCCATCGCCATGCCGACGTAGCCTGCGCCAGCAACCGCAATCTTGTAGGCTCTCATGCTGTCCCCCCATCGTCTCGTTTTTGAAAAAAAGTTCGTCATGCAAACATTGCGGCGAACCAGCTGCCGACAGGTACATACCCATCAAGCATTTTCCATTATACCATGCAAACCGTTATTTGGCAAGTAAATCTCGATTAATTTTGTGGAAAATGCAGTTTTATCAGCTTCTCTTCCTATTATATATTTCCGAGTGTGGCAACGTTCGTCGCCTTATGAGAATGCACCCAGTTGCGCCGCGAATTTGAAAACAGGATAATATGGAACGCGAAAAAAGCGTGGTGACGTCCTTGGCACACACACGCTTTCCAATGATTTCTTTGTATTTTCCCGTCCAGCGGCATATTTATGCACGCTTTTTATTCGCCCGTGCCCGCAAAAACCGTCCATACCGTGCCGAAAATCAGCTTCCAGTCCAGCAAGAAGGTGCGATCGCGGATGTAGCGCATATCCATGTCCATCCACTCGTCAAACGTCACGTCATTGCGGTTCGGCTGAATCTGCCAAATGCAGGTCAGACCGGGACGGACATACAGGCGCTGGCGCTCGTAATCCGTATACGCCGCCACTTCGCACGGCAGCGGCGGACGCGGTCCGACGATGCTCATGCTGCCAACCAGAATATCCCACAACTGGGGCAGCTCGTCGATGCCGCACTTGCGGATGAAACGCCCCACACGGGTGATGCGTGGGTCATCCTTTTGCTTGAAAATCGGGCCGTTCATCTCTGTGCTGCGCTTCAAATCCGCCAGCTTCGCCTCAGCGTCCACACACATGGAGCGGAATTTATGGATGCGGAACTCCTTGCCGTCAATGCCGCTGCGCACCTGCGTAAAAATCGGCGAACCGCTCGGATCATCAATGACAATCGCGAGCGCTACAATCAGCAGCAGCGGCGAAAGCACAATCAGCGCCAGCAGGGAGAAGAAAATATCCTGCGCGCGTTTCAGCGCCCGATAGACCGGTTTTTCCTTGTGCACCTGTTCACGGTTGAGCCAAATCTGCTCGCGCGTGGTCGTCGCCGACTGCTGCACCGTTGTTTCCGTCATCGCCGCCATCCACCTTCCATCCACCGCCACTGCTTTTGCGGTCAGCAAATTTTTACGTTATCTTCTGTCCGACGAATCGTACGCAAAAATCACCTGAACCACCTTGCTTATTTTACCACATATGTTTCGGCATGTCAATTGCCTTCCAGGAAAATCCGTGCCGTCTGTATTTTTCCTGCTTTTTTGCTTTTTCTTCCGAAAATGCAGGAAAACTTGCTGATTTTGTCGTATAATAAGGAAGGGGCATGACCAACATCGTCGGTTTTGCGTGGAAATCCGCGCTTTTTGCCCTTCGCAATCACGCAATGCAGCCACGGAAGGAGATGACGCTCATGCAGCCCAAACTACCGCAAGACGAACGCTACGAGCAGCGTCCGGACGGCACAATCCGCCGTTTCCGACAGCAGACGCCGCCCGCGCAGAGCACCTATATTCCCCAGCCGCCGCCCGATGAGCCGCCGCGCCGCCGCAAGCGGGAAAAGCACCGCCATCGCCGCGTCTGGCTGTACGTTTTCGCGCTGATTGGCGTGGCGTTCGTCGCCGTGGAAATCTTCCGCTATCTGATTGTGCCGCTGCTCGTTCAGCTGCACATCTGGACAGGAGGTCGCCTGTGAAACGCATCGGAAAGTGGTTGTTGGGGCTGATTACCTCCGCGCTGACGCTCGTGCTGGTGATTGTGCTGCTGCCGTACGCCGCGAAGTGGGTCGCGCGCATCATGCCGGATGAGTCCGCCGCGGCGATTCGCGCATCCGTCGTGCTGTCGCAGAAGCTGGAGCAGAGCGCGAAGCTGGAAACGCTGCACGTCACCGAAGAGGGCGCGCTGAACTACGAAGTCAAGGCGGCATTCCTCGGCACAGTGGCGAGCATCAACGCCGATTACACCTATGAGGGCAGTTTCGGCATTGATTTGCAGCAGGTGACCATGACACGCGACGGGTCTGTGCTGACGCTGACGCTGCCCGCGCCGGAGCTGCTGCTGGACTCCCTCACACCAGCGGACATCACGCGCGATTTGGCGCTGTACCCGTATCTGGACGACAACGACTTGCAGCGTGTTTTGGAGGATGAACGTGTTTCCTGCCGCGAACGGTATCTCTCCGGCGAACGCGCAGCGGAACTCTGGGACGCGACCGTCGCGGCGATGGAGGCGACCGTTGCGCAGTGGATGGCGGACGCGGGCGGGTTCACTGTCCGCTATGAGCGCGCGGAATGATTTTTTCGTGCTTTTCCGCTTGACAAGCGCGCCGATGTGCGTATAATAGGTTTGTATATTTATGCGTCTACTCCGCATAAATGGAGGAGGAATATCATGGCATGGACGGTCTTTATTGATGGCAAGGAAGGCACAACAGGCCTTCGGATTTTCGATCGGCTGGCGGAGCGCGGGGAGTTTTCGCTCCTGACGCTCCCGGAGGAAAAGCGCAAGGACGCCGATGCCCGACGCGAAGCCATTCACGCCGCCGACATTGCCATTCTCTGCCTGCCGGACGCAGCCGCACGAGAATCCGTCGCGCTGGCGGAAGGCAGCAATACGCGCATTCTGGACACCTCGACGGCGCACCGCGTTGCCCCCGGCTGGGCGTACGGCTTCCCGGAATTGTCCAAGAAGCATCGGGACGCCGTCGTCTCCGGGCAATACGTCGCCGTGCCGGGCTGCCACGCCAGCGGGTTCATTGCGCTCGCCGCGCCGCTGGTCGCCGCAGGGCTGATTCCGGCGGATACGCTGCTTTCCTGCTTCTCCCTGACCGGGTACAGCGGCGGCGGCAAGAAGATGATTGCCCAGTACGAGGCGGACACCCGCACGCCTGACCTCGATGCGCCCCGTCCCTACGGCTTGACGCAATCGCACAAGCACCTGCCCGAAATGCAGCAGATTTCTTGTCTGACCCATGCGCCGATTTTCGCGCCGATTGTGGCGGATTATTACGCCGGGATGCAGGTGACGATTCCGCTGTTCCGCCAGCAGGTGAAGTGCGCGCACCCGGTGGCGGAACTGACCGCGTGCCTGAAGGCGCACTACGCTTCCTCCCCCATCGTGTCCGTGCTGGACGCGCAGGACGTGGCGGCGTTCGGCGGCTTCATCCCCGCGAACGCCTTGGCGGGCAAGGACAGCATGAAGCTGATGGTGCTGGGCAATGACGACCGCATCGAGCTGGTCAGCCTGTTCGACAACCTCGGCAAGGGTTCGTCCGGCGCGGCCATTGAGTGCCTGAACCTGATGACGGGCGCACCTGAAACGACAGGACTGAATCTGTAAGCATGTAATATGGAGGAAAAGCATATGGAGCATATTTCGGGCGGCGTATGTGCCGCGAAGGGATTTCAGGCGGGCGGCATTCACTGCGGCATCCGCAAGAACCGCGGCAAGCGCGACATCAGCATGATTGTGAGCGAAGTTCCTGCTTCGGCGGCGGCGGTGTACACGAGCAATCTGGTCAAGGGCGCGCCCATTTACGTCACCCAGCGGAACTTGGCGGGCGGTATTGCGCAGCTGGCCGTCTGCAACAGCGGCAACGCGAACACCTGCAACGCCGACGGCGAAGAAGTGGCGTGGCAGATGTGCGAACTGGCGGGCAAGGCGGCGGGCATCGACCCGCACCACGTCATTGTCGCGTCTACGGGCGTGATTGGGCAGCCGCTGTCCATCGAACCAATCGCCCAGCACATGGGAGCGCTGTACGCCGCCGTGAAGGCCAACGGCAGTCAGGAAGCGGCGGAGGGCATCATGACGACGGACACGCGGCTGAAGGAAGTTGCGGTGTCTTTCGTGGTGGACGGCAAGGTCTGCCACCTCGGCGGCATCGCGAAGGGTTCAGGCATGATTCACCCGAATCTGGCGACGATGCTCGTTTTCCTCACCTGCGACGCGGCGATTTCCCCCGCGATGCTCCGCAAGGCGCTGTCGGACAACGTGAAGGACACGTTCAACATGGTCAGCGTCGATGGCGACACATCCACCAACGACATGGTGTCCATCATGGCGAACGGCTTGGCGGGCAATGCGCCCATTGACAGCGAAAACGCCGATTACGCCGTGTTCTGCGCCGCGCTGAACGAGGTGACGACCGCCCTGTGCCGCATGATTGCCAAGGACGGCGAAGGCGCATCGCGGCTGCTGACGTGCGTGGTGACGGGCAGCAAAACCGTGCGGGACGCCAAGCTCGCCGCGAAGTCCGTCATCTGCTCCAGCCTGCTGAAGGCCGCCATTTTCGGCGCGGATGCGAACTGGGGGCGCGTGCTGTGCGCGCTGGGCTACTCCGGCGCGGAAATCGACGTGAAGAAGGTGGATGTCGCCTTCCGCAGCGCCGTCGGCTCGATTGACGTGTGCAAAAACGGCGCATCCATCGACTTCAGCGAAGAAAAAGCGAAGGAAATCCTGCTGGAGGACGAGGTGGATGTCGTCGTCACCCTGCACGACGGCGACGCCTCCGCCACCGCATGGGGCTGCGACCTGACGTACGATTACGTCAAAATCAACGGCGACTATCGGAGCTGAAAGGACGAATCAATATGCAGATGTACAACGGCATGACGAACCGCCAGCGCGCGCAGGTGCTGGTCGAGGCACTGCCCTATATCCAGAAGTATAACGGCAAAATCGTCGTCGTCAAGTACGGCGGCAACGCCATGATCAACGAGGAGCTCAAGCACGATGTCATGCGCGACATGGTGCTGATGAGCCTCATCGGGGTCAAAATGGTGCTGGTGCACGGCGGCGGCCCGGAAATTTCCAGTATGCTCAAGCGCGTCGGCAAGGAGACGGAGTTCGTCGATGGTCTGCGCGTGACGGACGAGGAAACGAGCGAAATCGTCCAAATGGTGCTGGCGGGCAAAATCAACAAATCGCTGGTGGCGAAGCTGGACAACCTCGGCGGGCGCGCGATGGGCATCTGCGGCATGGACGGCGGGCTCATCAAGGCGCAGATGATTGACCCCAAGCTCGGCTACGTCGGCAAAATCAACAGCGTCAACCCGCAGCCGATTCTCGACTTGCTGGAAAAGGGCTACATTCCGGTCGTTTCCACCATCGGGTGCGACGAAACGGGGCATGTCTACAACATCAACGCCGACACCGCCGCCGCGTCGATTGCCGCCGCCATGCACGCCGAGGCGCTCATCTCCATGACGGACACCGTCGGTCTGCTCCGCGACCCGAAAGACCCGACGAGCCTCATCCGCCGCGTCGATTTGAAGGGCGTGGAGGAGCTGAAGGCGGAGGGCATCATCTCCGGCGGCATGATTCCCAAGGTCGAGTGCTGCACCAACGCCATCCGCGCGGGCGTGCGCAAGGTGTTCATCATCGACGGCCGCGTTCCCCACGCGCTGCTGATTGAGACGCTGACCGACGAGGGCGCCGGCACGATGTTCAAGAAGGAGATTGAGGGAAATTATGTGCCAAGAAGTTAAACAGGCGGACAGTGCTTACATCGCCGGCACATACGGGCGCTTTGACGCGGTGATGTCGAAAGGCGAGGGCGCGCACTACGAAGGCCCCGACGGCAAGCGCTACATCGACTTCGGCACGGGCATCGGCGTGACGCTCTTCGGCGCGTGCGATCCCGACTGGGTCGCCGCCGTGACACATCAGCTGACCACCCTCGGTCACACGTCGAACCTCTACTATACCGAACCGCAGACGCAATTGGCAAAGCTGCTGTGCGAGCGCACGGGCATGAAGAAGGTTTTCTTCGGCAATTCCGGCGCGGAGGCGAATGAATGCGCGCTGAAAGTCGCCCGGAAATACGGCGAGAAGGACAACCGCGACGTTATCGTGACGCTGGTGAACAGCTTCCACGGCCGCACGATCGCCACGCTGGCGGCGACCGGGCAAGACCGCTTTCATGAGCACTTCGGCCCGTTCCCGGCGGGATTCCGTTACACGCCCGCGAACGACATTCCCGCGCTGGAAGCCATCCTCAGCACGGGCAAGGTCTGTGGGCTGCTGATGGAGATGGTACAGGGCGAAGGCGGCGTGATTCCGCTTGACCCGGCGTTCGTCAAGAAGGCGGAGGAGCTTTGCCGCGCGAATGATATTCTGCTGATGGTCGATGAGGTGCAGACTGGCAACGGGCGCACGGGCACGCTGTACGCCTACGAGCAGTTCGGCATCCAGCCCGACGTGGTGACGACGGCGAAGGGACTGGCGGGCGGTCTGCCGATGGGCGCGTGCCTCTTAGGCGAGCGCTGCGAGCATGTGCTGGGCAAGGGCGACCACGGCTCGACCTTCGGCGGCAACCCGATTTGCGCCGCCGCCGCGCTGAACGTCATCTCCCGGCTGAATGAGGACGTATTCGCAGGCGTAAAGGAGCGTGCGGCGTACATCCGCAAGGAATTGACGGGCGCGCCGGGCGTGAAGAGCATCACCGGGCTTGGGCTGATGATTGGCATCCTGCCGGAGCACAAGACGGCGGCGGAAGTCGCTTCGGCGTGCTTGCAGGACGGCTTGATGGTGCTGACGGCGCACGAAAAGGTGCGTCTGCTGCCCCCGCTGAACATTTCCTATGAGGATTTGGCGGCAGGGTTGGCGATTCTCAAAAAGCATCTCGCGTAATCAAATTTAGGCGCACTGCATGTTTTTCGCAGTGCGCCTGATTGTGTCGGAGGTTTTATGCAGCCCGATTTTTCCCGTGACGCGCGAATCGCCCCGATTCTCACGCGGATTGCCCAGCTGCCGAAGAAGCCGCGCCTGCTCGTCACGATTGACGGGCCGTGCGGCAGCGGCAAATCCACCTTGGCGGATGCGCTGTCTGCCGCGCTGAACGCGCCCATCATCCGCATGGACGACTTCTTCCTGCCCCACGCGCTGAAAACGCCGCAGCGGCTGGCAATTCCGGGCGGCAACGTCGATTTGGAGCGCCTGATGCAGGAGGTCATCGCCCCCTTCGCCGCGGGTCAGCCCGTCGTCTATCAGCGCTACCTGTGCCGCGAGGACGCATTCTCCGCGCCGATTCCCCTGCCCGACGCGCCCATCACGATTCTGGAAGGCAGTTACAGTATGCTGCCGGACATCCGCCGTCATGCGGATTTGACGCTCTTCCTGTGGATTAACCCGGAGGTTCAGCAAGAACGGTTATTGCAGCGCGTCGGCGCAGCGCGGCTGAAGAATTTTAACGCGCGGTGGATTCCGCTGGAGAATGCGTATTTCGATGCGTATCACTTACCGGACGAGTCTTGCGTGCTGGTGCCGCAGGATGTAAACGCGCCTGTTCGCCCCTGAGCGACCTTCATGCGCTGCATGATGGCGTCGTACTGCTGATGGCGCGTCGGCTGCACCGGTACGGGCATCGGTGGCGCGTCCCGTTCGGGCAGGGCGTTCACTGGCGGCGTTTCTTCCTCCGGCGGCACCGTGTCCCGCTGGCACTGCCACCAAATCCACTGTTCCTTCTGCTCCTGACTGCTTTTCGCCTGAAACGGCGATCCTGCTGCCCGCATGATTTTTTCCTCCTTTCACTGAATCAGTTCTATTTTATGCAGGATTTTTCGCTTCGTGACGCGAATACTTCCTGCGGAAACGACATTTTCGGAGGTGTTTCTCATGGAATTTACGCTTCACTGCGGTGATACGACCGCACGCGTCCGGCAGAAGGGCGCACAGATGACCTCCTTCAAGGGGAATGATAACCGCGAGGTTATTTGGCAGGCTGACCCCGCTGTCTGGGGAAATCACGCGCCGGTGCTCTTCCCAATCTGCGGCACGGCGAAGAATAACCACGTCATCATCGACGGCGTGTCCTACCCGATTGCCAAGCACGGTTTCTCCCGTAACCCGGAGTTTACGGTCGAGAAAATCGGCGATGACTTCATCGAGCTTGTTCTGACCCCCACGGAGGAAAGCAAGCCATCCTACCCGTTTGAATTCGCGTTCCACGTCGTCTACACGCTGCGCGAAAACGGGTTCTCCGCGCAGTTCATTGTCGAAAACAAGTCCGACAAGGTGATGCCGTTCTGCTGCGGCGGGCATCCGGGCTTCATCGTGCCGATGGAGGCAGGCGCAAGCTACACGGACTACGAGCTGGTCTTCCCGCAGGTTGAGGACGGGCGCAACAGCCTCTGCCCCGGCGGATATCTCATTGACGGCAGCGAATATCTCCCCTGCTTCCACAACAGCCGCGTGCTGCCGCTCAGCCACGACCTTTTTGACGACCGCGACGCGCTGATTTTCACCGAATTGAAGAGCCGCTCGGTCGATTTGGTCAACCGCAGCAGCGGCAAAGGACTGCGCTTCTCCTACCCGAAGATGGAGGTGCTGGCGGTCTGGTCGATGCCAAAGAAGAATGCGGATTACGTCTGCTTGGAGCCGTGGCACGGGATGCCCGGTCAGGTGACGGAGAGCGGCCGCTTCGAGGACAAGCCGTTCGTGACGCTGCTTCAGCCCGGGCACAGCTGGCAGGGCGGATATGACGTGCAGCTGATTTAACCGAAAAGTAATACTATTTCCAAATGAAAATGCGCCAAGATGCGCGGCGAATTTTTCGTTCTGGCTAATGGGAACGAAATGCAGCGTAGCAGCGCTACGCTAAATGGAGTGAGCGGACGCCAGAACGAAAAAGGCGCAAGCAGATGGCGCAGTTGAATCTGGAAATAGTATAAAACGCCATTCCGAACAACATGCGTCGGAATGGCGTTTTTTGTGTGCAAATAGATGTCATTCAGCGGGTGTTTCGTCGTCCGTGTGGATACTCGGCGCATCCATCGGGCGCTCCGGCTTTTCGGGGATGTCCGGCATCTCAATCGTCGGCACGTCGTCGTCCTCCAGCGGCACTTTCACGTCCGTCGTGTCAGGCGCGTGGGCGGCAGAATCCGGCGCCTCGGCGCTCTTCTCGTCCTCCGGCGCGGTGGTCTTGCTCTCGCGCAGCTCCTGCAGTTTCACTTCCAGGTCGCGCATTTCCTCCAGCGTCGCTTTCAGCGTCTCCGGCACGTCCTCGCCCGCCTGCCACAGCTCATACAGCCGCAGACCAAGCTGGTTTTGCAGTTCCTTCCGCCGCGTGACGATGTTCATCTCATCAACCTTCTGCTTCGTGCTGGTCGCGATGTTCGTCGCCGCCTTGTTGACTGCCTTCATGCTCTGTTCCCAGATTTCTTTGACTGTCTTGCCAATATCAGCCATAATGTTGCCTCCTTTTCTGCGGATATTTCTATATATTCGCCACAGAATGCGGAAATTCCTTCTTTTTGACAGGAAAAGTTACGAGTTTTGCAGCGGCAGCACATACACCTGACACGGATTCCATTCATCCCACAGCGTCGGCAGGCACTCCAGCGGCAGAAAGCCCATGCGCTGGTAGAAGGCGTTCGTGCGGTCATACTCCTCGTAATGCCCCGTCTGCACGGTTTTGACCTGCAGCAGCCGATAGCCTTGCGCGATTGCCTCCGCCCGAATCGCCGCAAACAGCTGCCGCCCGATGCCGCTTCGGTGATATGCCGGCAATACGCCCATGACGTAGATTTCCCCCGCGCAGGGGCTGGTTTCCTTCAGCGCCGCGAACCCGACTGCCTGATTTTCCTGCACGGCGGCGAAAAACGGCATGTTTCGGCTGTCGTCGATATACTTCTGCGTGCTGTCCGGCAAGCCGAACCAATCCGGCAGCGCATGGAGGATGTGCGCGGAAATCTCTGCCTTTTTTTCTGGATTTTCCACGCGGATGATGCTGATCGTCGCCATACGCACCTCACCAGTACAGCATCAACGCGCCGGGATGCATGGTAAATTCCGCGTGTTCGCAGGCGATAATCTCGCCATCCACCTCGACATGCATTCCGGGCGACGACACCGTCACTTTGTCGCAAAGAACATGCTCCGTAAACGGAAAGTTCAAAATCTGTTTCATCATCATGCGCACGAGATAGTACGGCACTTTCCACCGCGGCTGATGCCCGACGACCATGAAGTCGATTTCGCCGTCATTCGGCACAGCATCGGGGCAAATCGGGATGCCGCCGCCAATCCACTTTCCGTTCGCCGCAATGCACAGCAGCGCATCCTTCGTCCGCGTCTCACCATTGACGGTGTAGGTCAGTTTCAGCGGCTGATGCTTCCAAATCGCGCGAATCAGCCCAACGAGGTACGGCAGCAGCCCGCGGATTTTTCCGCCAAAATCCGCAACATTTTCCAGCACCGTCACGTCAAAACCCGCTCCGGCGACGTTCAAGAACAGCTGCCCGTTCAGGTCAATCGCGTCGCACGGGCGCGGCTCGTGGCTGAGGATGAAATCGAGCGCCGCCATCGGCTCTTTCGGCGTGCCGAGCGTCTTGACAAAGTCGTTGCCCGTGCCTGCCGGAATCAGCCCAATCGGAATGCCGCTGCCCGCCAATCCGCGCGCCGCCTCGCTGAACGTGCCATCACCGCCGATGACGTAGACGGCTTCGCAGCCCATTTCGACTGCTTCCCGCGCCAGTTTCGCCGCGTAGCCGGGGTATTCCGTCCGCATCACACGAAACGGGAGGTTTCGCGCGGTCAGCACGCTCTGCACCTGTTCCATCACTTTCAGCGCATAGCCGCACCCAGCGATTGGATTGACAATCAGCATACGCATTGTCGTTGTTCTCCTGAATTTAGACTCACGCAAAGCGGACAGCGCCCACACCGGAGTGCTGTCCGCAGTATCTCTTGCAGAAATTATGCCTTCGCAATCCGATCGGCAATCTGCTTGCCGGTCAGGCCGTATTCTTCCAGCAGCGCAGCGGGCTTGCCGGACTGACCGAACACATCGTTGATGCCAATCTTCTCGAAGTGCTTCAGCCCCATGCCGCAGATGGCGGAAGCCACCGCGTCGCCCAGACCGCCGATGATGGAGTGCTCCTCCACCGTGAACACCTTGCCGCACTTCGCCGCGTAGGTGCGGGCGAGTTCGTCGTCAAAGGGCTTCAGGGTGTGGAAGGAGACCAGCGCCGCGTCAATACCTTGCTCCGCCAGCAGCTGAACCGCTTCGAGGCAGTGCTCCAGCATGATGCCGCAGGTGAAAATCACGCAGTCCTTGCCGTCCTTGATGACGTTGCCCTTGCCCACCGTGAAGGGGCGCGCGTCGTACACCGGGGAAGGCAGACGAGCGGTGCGGATGTACACCGGGCCGTTGATTTCCGCCGCCGCGCGGACGCACTGCTCGCACTCGGTCGCGTCGCTGGGGACGAACACCGTCATGTTCGGCAGCACGCGCATCAGGGCAATATCCTCAATCGCCTGATGGGAGCCGCCGTCCTCGCCCAGCGTGATGCCCGCGTGGGAGAAGCCAAACTTCACGTTAAATTTCGGATAGCACACGCCATTGCGAATCTGGTCGTAGCTGCGGCCCGCAAACACCGCGAACGTGGAGCAGAACGGAATCAGCCCCATCGTGGACATACCCGCCGCCATATCCACCATGTTCGCCTCGGCAATGCCGCAGTCGATGAAGCGGTCAGGATACGCCTTCTTGAAACCATTGGTCATGGTCGCCGCCGCAAGGTCAGCGTCCAGCACGACCACCTTGTCATTTTCCGCACCGAGCTTGACGATGGCCTCGCCATACGCCACACGAATTGCTTTCTTTTCCATTTGTTCAGCCCTCCAGTTCGCTCAGCGCCTGCGCCGTCTGTTCTGCATTGGGAGCCTTGCCGTGCCAGCCGACCTGCCCCTCCATGAAGGAAACGCCCTTGCCCTTGAGGGTGTGCAGGTGAATCAGGCGAGGCTTGCCGGGGCAGGCGGGCGCGTGCAGTGCGTCCAGCACCTGCCGCATATCATTGCCATCAGCGACGTCAATCACGTCATAGCCGAACGCCTTGAACTTCGCCTGAATATCGCCCAGCGACATCACCTCGTCATTCGAGCCGTCAATCTGCAGGCCGTTGTGGTCGAAAATAACCGTCAGGTTATCAAGGTGATAGTGTGCCGCCGCCATCGACGCTTCCCACACAAGCCCTTCCTGCGATTCGCCATCGCCAATGATGGTGTAGACGTGGCAGGGATTACCCGTCTTCTTCGCGCCCAGCGCCATGCCGACCGCGATGGAGATGCCCTGGCCGAGCGAACCCGTCGACGCATCCACGCCGGGGCACTTCTTCACGTCCGGATGTCCCTGCAGGATGCCATGCAGTTGACGGAAATGGTCAAACTCCTCGCGTCCGAAATAGCCGCGTTCGCACAGCGTGCCATAGAGTGCGGGGGCCGCGTGACCCTTCGACAGCACAAAGCGGTCGCGGTTCGGATTCTTGTCGTCCTTGGGGTCAATGCCCTTCATGACGTCAAAATACAGCGCAACGAGCGCTTCCGTTGCGGACAGCGATCCGCCGGGATGGCCAGCACCCGCCTTGTTGGTCATAATGATGATGTCCCGCCGCACTTGACGGCAGATCTCTTGGAGTTCCTGAATATCCATCAAAGTACCTCCTCTATCTCTGATCCTGCGCCGCCGCTGTTCACGATGCCGCAGTATTTCATTATCTTCATTATAGCCGCATTCTGCCGCGTTGTCAATCTGTCCTGCGCGAAATTTGTCAAACGAGTGGCAAACGGTACGCAATCCACGCGCATATCCATGCCAACAGGCACTGCCCCGTGACCATCAGCACCGCCAGCTTCCGGCTTTTCAGCCCCTTGATGATGCTTGCGGATGCCGCGGCGCACGGTGGATACAGCAGCACGAACGTCATCAGCGCCAACGCCGCAGCCGGGGTCGGCAGGGACGCCGACAGCGCCGCGCGGATGCTCCCCTGACCCGCCAAAACCGCCAGTGTGCTGATGATGCTCTCCTTCGCCAGCAGCCCGGTCAGCAGCGCCGCCGTTACCGCCACGCTTCCGAAGCCCAGCGGCGCGAAAATCGGCGCAATCGCCCCGGCAATGCTGCCGAGGATGCTCTCCTGCGTGCTCGCCGCCCACGCGCCCGTCCAGGTGAATCGCCCAATGAGCCAGACGACCACCGACGACAGCAGAATCACGCTGCACGCGCGGCTGAGGAACTCGCCCGTGCGGCGGAGCATCTTGCGCAGGACGCTCGACATCAAGGGCAGGCGGTACGGCGGCAGTTCCATCACAAACGCGGCGGATTCGCCCGGAAACAACGTTTTCCGCAGGATTTGCGCAATCAGCGCCGCCAGCGAAATTCCCAGCGCGCAGAGGGCAAAAATCATCCACGCGCCGCCGGGAAGAAGCGTCGAAAGCGCCGCAAAAACGGGCATTTTCGCGCTGCACGAGACGAAGGGAATCATCAGCAGCGTAAAACGCCGATCGCGTTCGCCCCGCATCGACCGCGCCGACAGCGCCGCCGGGACGGAGCACCCGAACCCCAGCAGCAGTGGGATGAACGACCGCCCGCTCAAACCCAGCGCCCGCATCGGCCTATCCATCAGGAACGCTGCCCGCGCCATATAGCCGCTGTCCTCCAGCATTGACAGGCACGCAAACAGTATCAGCAGCATCGGCAGGAAGCTGACGACGCTCCCCACGCCCGTCATTAGCCCCTCGACAATTAGTCGCCGCAGTGCTTCCGCGACCTGCCAGTGCCCAAGCACACCGTCCAGCGCCGATTGTATCATCAGGATGATATTCGTGAGCCCGTCGGACAGCCCGCTGCCGAACCGTCCGAACGCCAGCGACAGCATGAGCGCCAGCAGCCCCGCCAAAATCGGCAGCGCCAGCACAGGGTGCAGCACAAGCGCGTCGATAACGTCCGCCCGCGTCGGATTGTCAGGATTCCCCTGCCGCACCGCCGCGCATAGATCATCTGCCCACGCATAGCGAAGCGCCGAAAGCGCTGCCGCCGCCGACATGCCGGACTGCGCCCGCAATTGCGCCTGCCCCGCCCGCGCCGCCTCCGCCGCGCCCATCTCATCGCCTTCCAGCGCTTTCCACGCACGGAACTCCGACGGGAGATTCCCCGCCGGCAGGGCACTTTTCATCCGCTGGATAATGGCGGTGTACGGCGCGCTCGGCGGACTTTTCGGCGTTTTCGCCCCGTCTTTCAGTGTGCGCAGGAGTTCCGGGACGCCCGTGCCATCCCGCGCGCTCATCGGCAGCACGCGAATGCCCAGCCGCGCCGACAATTCCTCCGTGTCGATGGTGATGCCGCGCTTCCGGCACTCGTCCATCATGTTCAGCGCAATCGTCATCGGGCGCGACAGCTGCGTCAGCTGATGTGTCAGGTACAGCCCGCGCGCGAGGGCGGTTGCATCCACAATTTGCAGGATTTCATCATAATCACCGCCGGATAAGTAGTCGATGGTCACTCTTTCCTCCGCCGAATACGGGCTGAGCGCGTACACACCGGGCAAGTCCACCCACTTGACGCCATTTTGCGTCCCCTCTTTGCGCTCCACCGTCACGCCCGCCCAGTTGCCCACATGCTGATGCAGCCCCGTGACGGCGTTGAACAGCGTCGTTTTGCCGCAGTTCGGGCTGCCCACCAGCGCAATCGTTTTCATTCCGCCTCACCACCTGACAGGATGATTTGCCGCGCCAGACGCCGGCGGATGGACACGCGGCTGCCGCGCACGAGCAGAATCAGCGGGTCGCCAAGGAGCGCCGTGCCAATCAGCCGCACCCGCACGCCCGGCGTCAGCCCCATGTCCAGCAGATGCCGCTCTTCCGCGTCCGCCCCGCGATACGCCGCAATCACACCCGACTGCCCCGGCGCAAGTTCCGCAATCGTCATGCGTCCACCTCCTCCGCCAATGTCCGCTGCGGCGCGCTCAGGTAGGCGGCAATCAGCTGCTGCTCCGTCAGTATGCCAAGAAGCCGCATTGTCCCCGGCTCGATGATGTACAATTGCGTCATGCGCGTTGGGTGCAGGGCACGCACGGCGTGGTGCAGCGTCCGCGTGGAGAGCATCGCCATAGGCTGAATCGGCAGTTTCCCGCGCGTTTCCATGCGGATTTTTCGGTCCATCAGCGCGCGAAGCTCCATCAGCGCTGTGCTCGTCGTCGCGCTGACCGCGCTATATAGTAGGAAGCAACCCGCTGCCGCCAGCGACCAGCTGCCCTGCCACCTGCGCACCGCGCCGACCACGCCGCCGACGACAAGCAGCGCCCCCGCCGCCGTGCCGATGATGCGCATCACCCGCCAGCACGTTTCCCGCCGCAGGAGGCGCAGCAAGACCGCTGACAGCAGCCGTCCGCCGTCCAGCGGCAGCGCGGGCAGCAGGTTCACCAGCAAAATCCCCGCATTACCGAGGAAGATAAGCCGCCCCGTTTCCCGCGGAATCACGCCGTTTTGCGTCAGCCACAGCGACAAGGCGCATAAAATCAGCGTCATCAGCGGCCCGGCGAGTATCACGCTGATTCGCGCCGTCAGCGGCAGACGTTCCTCGTCCTCCAAGCGCATCATTGCGCCCAGCGGCGTAATTTCTACCTCCTGCGGCGGATGATGCCACAGCGCGCTGAGCGCCGCGTGCGCCGTTTCGTGCAGGATGATGCTCGCGTAAGTGCAAATCAGCAGCGCCCGCCAGCGCGTCAGGAGTCCAAGGAGCAGGAGAATACCCGCCGCCGGATGCACCGTGATGTCCGTTTCTCCCAGCGTCGCGATTTTTCGCTTCATTGCCGCATCATCACCGCCGGGTCAACGCTCAAGCCGTCCTGCCGTACCTCCATCACGCACGGCTGACCGGCCATAAGCGTCCCCAGCGGATCGCCTGTCTGCACCATGTCGCCCGTGCTGACCGTCACACTCGCGAGATTCCCGTACAAGCAGCTCAGCCCGTCCGCGCCTAACACCTGCACCAGCCGTTCGTCCTCATTGCCGTGGTACACGCCGATGACCTCGCCCGCCATTGCGGACGTGACAATTTTCGTCTGCGCGTCCCATGAGATGAACGGCTCACTCTGCGACCACGCGTGCACGACACTTGCCGCTTCCACCGGCATGGTCAGCTTGCCGCCCGATTCACCGAAAACGAGCGATGCTTCCGGGAAAATGCTGCTGACAAAGGACAGCTTGCCCAAATCGCCGTTCAAGAGCGAATCATCCGTTGCGGCGCTCATGACTGACTGCACAGCGTCCGTCAGCGGCGGAATCGCCCCGGTTTTCAGCGCAACCGCGCAGAGCATCAGCGCCGACGCAATGGCGAGATTGGGCAGCAGCCTCTCCTGCCAAGGCTTTTTCGGTGTTTTCACCCACTCGATGTCCGGCTTGCTGGCTGCGAGTTCTGTACGCCTTGGGCGCACGCGGAGTTCCGTCTGTTTCGTTTCGTTCATAGCAAAAAGCCCTGCCTTTCCAGCACATCGTATGCCGGGAAAAGCAGGGGTATGATCTGAATTTATCGTGCTAAATTCATAATTACTTCAGCGTCAGCGCGCCTTGTTCCACCATGCGGTTCAGCGCCATTTGCAGCGCGATTCGCCCGTGCGTGTAGGTCAGCCCGCCCTGCATGTAGGCGGTGTACGGCTCGCGCATGGGGGCATCCGCCGACAGCTCAATCGACGCGCCCGCGACAAACGTGCCCGCCGCCATGACCACTTGGTCATTGTAGCCGGGCATATTCCACGGTTCGGGCAGTGCCATCGAGTCAATCGGGGACGCCATCTGAATCCCCTGGCAGAACGCGACGAGGCGCTCCGGCGTGCGCATTTGAATCGCCTGAATGATGTCGGCGCGGGGCTCATCCGCCGCGGGCGTCGTCGTCATGCCAAGGATTTCAAACACGCGCGCTGCCAGACACGCCGTCTTAATCGCCTGCGCAACGGTGTGCGGCGCCATGAACAAGCCCTGATAGAACGGCTGGTAGCTTGCGGCATACGACCCAACTTCCAGCCCGATGCCCGGCGCGGTCAGGCGGTAGGCGATGCGCTCGACGGCCTCCTTCGTGCCGACGATGTAGCCGCCCGTGGGGGCAAGTCCGCCGCCCGGATTCTTGATGAGGCTGCCAACGCACACGTCCGCCCCGTAGTGGCTCGGCTCCTTCTCGCACACAAACTCGCCGTAGCAGTTGTCCACCATCAGGCGAACGCCGGGGTGCTTCTCGTGCAGCATCTTCGCCAAGGGCGCGAACTCCTCCGGCATCAGCGACGGCCGCCAGTCATAACCGCGGCTGCGCTGGGCGATGACGAGCTTCGTCTTCGGGGTGATGGCGTTTTCCACCGCGTCGAGGTCGATTTTGCCGTCACGCAGCGCCACGGGATGGAAGCTCACGCCCATCTCCCGCAGTGAGCCGACCGGCGCGTCGCCCTCGCCCCAGCCGATGATGTCCTGCAAGGTGTCGTAGGGCATCCCCGTCGCAGACACGATGTCGTCGCCCGGCAGCACCAGCCCGAACAGACACAGGCTGATGGCGTGCGTGCCGCTGGCAATCTGCGGGCGGACAATCGCCGCCTGCGTGCCGAACAGCTCCGCAAAAATCTTTTCGAGCGTATCACGCCCCACGTCGTCATAGCCGTAGCCCGTCGTCGGCGCGAAATGCCGGTACGCCACCTGATGCTCCCGGAAGGCGTCCAGCACGCGGCGCGTCCCAATTTCCTCCATGCGGTCAATGCGGGCGAACTGCGCCGTCAAGCCGCTTTCCGCCTGTGCAATCAATTCTTCAATGGTCATTTTGCTTCTCCTTGCGTATAGTACGCTTCCAATTTGTCATACGCATCCGGTTCGAGCGCGTCCACCCACAGGACGTCCTCCTCCCGGCGCATCCACGTCAGCTGGCGCTTCGCGTAGTGCCGCGTATTCAGCTTCAGCGCGTAAACCGCCTCATCCAGCGTCGTTTCTCCCAAGGCATACGGTATCATTTCCTTGTAGCCGATGGCTTTCATCGCCTTCGCGTCGCGCGGAACGCCGCTTTTCAGCAGTCTGCTGACTTCCTCCGCCAGCCCGTCCGCCAGCATCTGGTCGATTCGCTGCTCAATCCGTGCATAGAGGATGTCTCGCGGCATCGTCAGCGATGCAACGCGATAAGAAAACCGACTGTCGGTTTTTATTTGCGGCTGCTGCGAGAACGGACGGCCTGTCAGGCGGTAGACCTCCAAGGCGCGAATCACGCGGCGGACGTCGTTCAAGTGCAGGCGCTGCGCCGTGTCCGGGTCAACCGCCGCCAATTGCTGATGAAGCCGCTCTTTGCCGCCGGGCGCGTCCGCGATCTGCTGCAATTCCTGCCGGATGCTTTCATCCGCCGCCGCTTCGCCCATCGCCATCGGCTGCCGGAGCGCCCGGAGGTACAGCCCCGTGCCGCCGACGAGCAGCGCCCGGTGCCCGCGCGCCTGAATGTCCGCAATGCAGCTTTCCGCCATCTCCTGATAGCGCGCGACGGAAAAATCCTCCGTCGGGTCGGCGACGTCTAGCATGTGATGCACCGCCTGCGCGCGTTCATCCGCCGTCGGTTTCGCCGTGCCGATGTCCATGCCGCGATAAATCTGCATCGAATCCATGCAGACAATCTCGCAGTCATGCGTCCGCGCCAGACGGAGCGACAGCGCGGTTTTGCCGCTCGCGGTCGGGCCTGTCAGCACCCAGCACGTTTCCTTCATGATATTGTCACCTCACTGCATCCGCCGGAATCGCCGGTCGATGTCCGTTTTGTTCAGCGCAACGACCAGCGGCGTACCGCGCGGGCTCGCCGGGATGACGCGCTTGTCCGCCACGCGGCTGACCAGTTCGCGGATGTCGGCGTCGTTCAGGCGTTCGCCGGAGCGGACGCTGCGCTTGCACGCCAGCGCCAGAATCGCCGCGCGCCGCTTTTCCAGTGACACCACGCCGCGCTCATTCTCCAGCTGGTCGATGATGTCGCGCAGCAGCCCCGCCGCCTGCGGCTGACCCAATATCATCGGAATCGACCGAATCGACACCTCGTTCTCCCCGAACGGCTCGACCACCAGCCCGATGTCCGCCAATTCCCGCGCGTACTCATCGAGCAGCTGCTGCTCCCGGCGCGTCAGGCTGACAATCATCGGCACAAGCATTTCCTGCCCGCAGCGGTGCTGGTCGAGCGCCTTCATCATGCGGTCGAACATCACGCGTTCATGCACCGCCTGCTGGTCAATCAGCATCAAATTGTCCGCATATTCCACCAGAATGTAGCTGTCAAACAGCGTGCCGATAATGCGCATGTTCGTCTGTTCATTCGGCAGAATCGTCTGCTGCACCGGTATCGGCGAAACCAGACTTGCGGTCGGTTTTAGCGGATTGCCAGGCGGCGGTACGGCGGGTTCGGCGTTGTAATGCTGCGCCAGTGCCGACGGGCTGCGCATCACCAGCGGCTGCTTCCACGCGGGAATGGCATCGTTCGGCGCGGTTTTCGGCGGCGCGGACGGCTTGTCCGGCGGGGCGCACGGCGTTGGAATCGGCGGGTTTTTCGCGGGGATTGCCGCCTTTTGCGGAATTTCCGTACCGACGGTCGGTTTTTTCTCTGCCTTCGGCGGAACAGCCGAGCGAACCGCAGCTTCCGGCTGCACAGCCTCGCTCGCCGTCATAGGCTGCCGAACGACCGTCACGGGCACCGTCGGCGGCGGTTCAGGCGTCAGGCGCAGCACATCTGGCTGCTCAACGGGCGCTTTGTCCGCCAGCGCATCCGCCACAATCGCCTCGACCGCCTCTGCGACCGCCGCTTCGTTCTGGAAGCGGACTTCGAGCTTGTTCGGATGCACGTTGACATCCACCGTGTCATACGGCATGGTCAGGTGCAGTACGCACGTCGGGTATTTGCCGGACAATACGCGCTCCCGGCACGCCGCTTCCACCGCCGCAGACAAAATCGACGACTTCATATATCGCCCGTTAATGAAGAACGACTGGTGGTTTCGGCTGCCGCGCCCGCTTTCGCCCACGCCGACGAAGCCCTTCAATATCAGCCCCGCCTGATGCCCGTCCACCTCGTGCATGGAGTGGAGCATTTCGCGCCCGTAGATGCTGAACACGGCGGAGGACAGCTTGCCGTCGCCCGCGGAGTGGTAGAGCGTCTTGCCCTGACTGATGTAGCGGAAGGACACGTCCGGGCGGGACAAAATCAGCCGCATCATCAGGTCGGACACATAGCCTGCCTCCGTGACCGGCTTTTTGAGGAATTTCAGGCGCACTGGGGTGTTAAAAAAGAGGTCGCGGACGACAAACGTCGTGCCTTCAGGGCAGGCGGCTTCTTCGATGGACTCAATCGTTCCGCCGTTGTTCTGCACCTTGATGCCGCTTGGGTCTGCCTTCGTGCGTGTTGTGCAGGTGACATGCGCCACCGCCGCGATGGACGCCAGCGCCTCGCCGCGGAAACCCAGCGTCTGGATGCTGAACAAATCATCCGTGCGGCGGATTTTGCTCGTCGCGTGGCGCTCAAACGCCATGCGGATGTCCTCGCTGCGGATGCCGCTGCCGTTGTCCGTCACGCGGAAATAGCTGATGCCGCCGTCGCGGATTTCCACCGTAACCGCGCTGGCCCCCGCGTCCAGCGAGTTCTCCACCAATTCCTTGATGGCGGCGGCAGGACGCTCCACCACTTCGCCTGCCGCGATTTTGCCAATGACCTCATCGGACAGGAGCTGAATCTTTCCTGCCATTTGCTTCCCTTTCTGTCTGTTTTTCCGACTTTGGGTCGGTTTTTATGAGATTTCGGTCGGTTTTTGTCGACTCTCGGTCTGTTTTTATACTATTTCCAAATGAGAATGCGCCAAGATGCGAAGTGAATTTTTCATTCTGGCTAACGGGAGTGAAACGCAGCGTAGCAGCGCTACGCTAAGTGGAACGACCGGACGCCAGAAGGGAAAAGGCACGAGCAGCTGGTGCAGGCGAATTTGGAAATAGTATTACAGTTTTCTTGCCTTCTCGCGCAGCAGGAACAGTTTGTTAATCGCGTCCATCGGCGTCAGCGCCATCACATCCAGCGTTTGCAGTTCGTTGATAATCTCTGTCTTTCGATAGTCAAACAGGTTGACCTGTTCGTCCTTGCGCTTCTCGGCATCGCCCAGAATGTTCTGCCCAATGCCGTGCTGGTTGATGTCGCTGACTTCCAAACGTGCCTGAATTTCGTGCGCGCGTACCAAGACCGGATGCGGCACGCCTGCCAGCCGCGCAACGTGGATGCCGAAAGACTTGTCCGCCCCGCCGCGAATGATTTTGCGCAGGAAAATGACGTCCTCGCCGTGTTCCTTGACGGAAATGCAGTAGTTCTGTACGCCGTCGATATGCCCTTCCAGCTCGGACAACTCATGGTAGTGCGTCGCGAAAAGCGTCTTTGCGCCGGATTTTTGCTTGTCGCACAGGTACTCCACCACCGCCCACGCAATCGCCAAGCCGTCGAACGTGCTGGTGCCGCGTCCGATTTCGTCCAGTATGACGAGGGATTTTGCGGTCGCGTTGCGCAGGATGTACGCCGTTTCGCTCATCTCCACCATGAACGTGGACTGCCCGCTGGCGAGGTCATCCGACGCGCCGACGCGCGTGAAAATGCGGTCGGTGACGGGGATTTTCGCTTCCTTCGCCGGGACGAACGACCCGATGTGCGCCATCAGCGCAATCAGCGCCACCTGCCGCATGTAGGTGCTTTTGCCCGCCATGTTCGGCCCAGTGATGATGCACATGCGGCAGTCGTCAGCATTCATGTGCGTGTCGTTGGGCACGAATCCGCCCTCGCTCATCGTTTGCTCGACGACCGGGTGGCGCCCCTCGACGATATCCAGCGTGCCGTCCTGCGTCATTTCCGGGCGGACGTAGTGGTACTCTATCGCGGATTTCGCCAGCGACAGCAGCGCGTCCAGCGATTTGAGCGCCATCGCCGTCTTTTGGATGCGCGCAATCTGCTCCGCGATTTTCTCGCGCACCTCGGTGAACAGCTGCAATTCCAAGCGCGTGGACTGCTCCTGCGCGCCGACGATTTTCTGCTCGATTTCCTTCAGCTCCGGCGTCATGTAGCGCTCGCAGTTCGCCAATGTCTGCTTTCTGATGTAGCGCGCCGGCACCATTTCGTAATACGACTTGCTGACCTCGATGTAGTAGCCGAACACGCGGTTGTACTGGATGCGCAGGTTGCGGATGCCCGTCTCCTCGCGTTCCTTCTGCTCCAGTTCCAGAATCCACTGCTTGCCGCTCGTGGACGCTGCGCGGTATTCATCCAGCATCTGGGAATAGCCATCGCGGATGATGCCGCCCTCGGTGATGAGAATCGGCGCGTCGGGGTGAATCGCGCGGGTCAGCAGGTCGGTCAGCTCCGGCAGGGTGTCCAGCGAATCGCGGATTTCCTCCACCGCCTGACTTTTCGCCTCGCGCAGCAGCTCACGGATTTTCGGCACTTTTTGCAGCGACGCGCACAGCGACAAGCAATCCCGCGCGTTCATCGACTTATAGGCGACCTTCGACAGCAGGCGCTCAATGTCGTACACGCCCTGCAATTCCTCCGCGAGCGTCATCGTCAGCACATGCTCCTGCGCAAACTCGCCCACCGCGTCCAGCCGGCGGTTGATTTTCGCTTCGTCCACCAGCGGCTGCTCAATCCACGAGCGCAGCAGGCGGCCGCCCATCGCCGTGCTGGTTTTGTCCAGCAGCCAGAGCAGGCTCCCCTTGCGGCTTCTCCCGCGGATGGATTCCGTCAATTCCAGATTTCGCCGCGTGTTGCGGTCAAGCAGCATCGTTTCGCTGCCCTGATAAATGCGCAGGCTGGTCATGTGCTCCAAGGCGTTCTTCTGCGTCTCGGACAGATACCGCATCAGCGCGCCCGCGGCACTCGCGCCCGCCTTGTACTCGTCGCTGAGTCCCAGCGGAGACAGGTCATTGAGCGCGAAATGGCGGCAGAGCGCTTCCGTCGCGTTCGCCAGCTGAAACCACGCGCTCGGCTGCTCCGAAGCATTCTGCATCTCCCGCTGCAGGCACGCGCGCAGCTTCACTTGGTCATTGCAGATGATTTCCATCGGGGAAATGCGCGCCACCTCGTCCGAGAGCGTCGTTTCCGGCTGGGTGATTTCATGCACATAAAACTCGCCCGTGGAGACGTCGGCGAACGCCAGCCCCGCGCGGTCGGCGACAAAGCAGATGCTTAACAGGAAGTTATTCGCCTTCTCGTCCAGCATCGCCGGTTCAATGACCGTGCCGGGGGTGATGATGCGCGTGACGGCGCGCTTGACCAGCCCCTTCGCCAGCGCCGGATCTTCCATCTGCTCGCAGATAGCGACCTTATAGCCGCGCTCGATGAGCTTCTCAACGTAGGTATCCACCGCGTGGTACGGCACGCCGCACATCGGGGCGCGTTCACTGAGTCCGCAGTCCTTGCCCGTCAGCGTCAGTTCCAGCTCGCGCGAAGCAGTCCTCGCGTCATCGAAGAACATCTCATAAAAGTCACCGAGGCGGAAGAAAAGAATGCAGTCCTTATATTCCGCCTTGGTATCAAGGTACTGCTGCATCATCGGTGTGACGCTCGCCATGTCTGTTCCCCGCTTTCGTTCTTGTTTCTGTTTAACTTGCTGTTTTTATGAAACATGCTTTACTTTGGCTTGATTGGGTTGAAAACCAAGCTGTTTTCTTCTGCTGCTCCCGTCGCGTCTGCGGACGCGAACTTGTTCCTTTCTGGCGCGCCAGAAAGGAACCAAAGAGCGCCCAGAGGGGGCTGAAGAGGGTGCAAGTCTGGACTTCAGCCCCCTCTGGACTCCCCCCGCCGTCAAAGTTTCTTGCAGGCGGGAGGAGCTTTTCGGCTGGCTTGCTTGATTTCTAACCCATAAAGGCATGATTTCGTGAATAATTTTACTTTCCCAGATTAGTGGCAGCCGCCGCAAGAGGCGCAGTTGCCGGTGCAGCCGGAGGTGGGCTGACCGCCTTTGTCGTCTTCCGTTTCGCCGGTGACAACAAGGCGCAGGATGCGGTTCACGTTGTCCATCATGTCCTGATACTTCTTCTGAGCGTCCCGCATGTCGCGGATGATGGGGCAGTCGTTCATCGCCTGCTGCACGTCTTCCAGTTCCTGCGCTGCTTCGGCAAGCTGCGTCGGGTCGATGTCCGGCTTGCGCATCGCCTGTTCGACCGCCATGCGCTTTTCCATGTAGGCGGCAATCGCCTTCGTCGCGTCTTCGTCCTGCGTCACCTGCTCTTCCAGCGTGTGCATATGCTGGTAAACGTCGCTGTTCAGAATGGCTTCCGCCAGCTTCTGCGCGCACATCATAACTTCTTTCATATTGATTGTCCTTTCTGATTTGCTGCCCGTTCAGATTCTTTCGCCCGTGAGCGTGTTGTTCTTCGCGCCCACAATCTTCACGCGGACGATTTCGCCCACGTCGCTTTCCGTGCCGGGGAATGTGACGGACAGCCCATGCAGCCCGTGGCCGGACACATCCGTGTCGCTGCGGCGGCTGAGTCCCTCCACCAGCACCTCTTCTTCTGTGCCGATGAACCGCTTGAGCGCCTTCTTCTGGCATTCCTCCTGCACCTTCAGCAGTTCCTGAATGCGGCGGGAGGACACGTCTTCCGGCACTTGGTTCGGCATTTTCGCCGCGCCCGTACCCGTCCGGGGCGAATAGATGAAGGTGAACGCGCTGTCATAGCCGACCTCGCGCACGAGGGACAGTGTGTCCTGAAACTGCTCCTCCGTCTCGCCGGGGAAGCCGACGATAATATCCGTCGTCAGGCCGATAGCCGGAATCGCCTCGCGCAGCTTGCGCACGCGGTCAAGGTACTGCGCGCGGTTGTAGTGGCGGTTCATCCGGCGGAGGATTTCATCGTTACCGTGCTGCACCGGCAGATGGAACTGCGGCAGGATGTGCTTGGAATGCGCCATCACATCAATCAGCTCGTCGGACAAGTCCTTGGGATGGCTGGTCATGAAGCGGATGCGCGGGATGCCCACATCATCCAGTGCCTTGAGCAGCTGGGCGAACGTGACGGGCGTTTGGAGTCCCTTGCCGTAGCTGTTCACATTCTGCCCCAGCAGCATGATTTCCTTCACGCCGCTGTCCCGCAGGGCTTCGGCTTCCGCCACAATCGCGCTCATTTCGCGCGAACGCTCCCGCCCGCGCACATACGGCACGATGCAGTAGGTGCAGTAGTTGTCGCAGCCGTACATAATCGTGATATACGCCGCGTCATGGCGCAGGCGCTGCACGGGCAGGCCCTCGGCAATCGTGTTCTGCTCCTCCACCTCCACCACGGCGTGGTCGCTTTCCAGCGCTTTGAGCATCAGTTCCGGCAGGCGGTACAGGTTCGCCGTGCCAAACGCCAAATCCACAAAGCGGTACTGCTTCAAAATTTTCTCCGCCATGCCGGGCTGCTGAATCATGCAGCCGCACACGCCAATCATCAGGCGCGGATTCTTCTTGCGTACTTCCTTGAGCCACGTCACGTTGCCCAAGGCGCGGCGCTCGGCGTTGTCGCGCACGCAGCAGGTGTTAAACAGCACAAAATCCGCCGATTCGCGGTCGGCGGCTTCCTCCATGCCCATGTCGCGCAGCATTCCGGCGAGGATTTCGCTGTCGTGCGCGTTCATCTGGCAGCCATAGGTCACAACGTGGTAGCTCTTCGGGGCATCCGGCATCAGGCGAATCTGCTGAATGTACTGCCGCTGCTCTTCCAGCTGTTCTTCTGAAATGATGACAGGCTTTCTGTCACTCATGGGCTTCCTCCTGTTTTGCAAGCATTTCCCGCAGCGGCGGACGTGACCGTTTGCGCGTCATTTCCACCAAACCGAGGGAGGTCAAGCCGTGAATCACCGTCTTTACGCGGTCGGACGCGAACGCTTCTTCCAGCGCGTCCAGCACCATTTGCCGGTGTTCCGGGGTCTTCATGTCAATCATATCAATGATGATGATGCCGCTCAAATTCCGCAGGCGCACCTGCCGCGCAATCTCGCCGCACGCTTCCAGATTCAGCCGCAGCACGGTGTCCTCTAACTCGCGCTTGCCGGTGAATTTTGCGGTGTTGACGTCAATCACCGTCATCGCCTCGCACGGGTCGATAACCAGCGTACCGCCGCTGCTGAGCCACACGCGGCGCTCCTGCGCTTTTTTTAGCTGCGACTCGATTTTATAAATGGTCAGCAGGTTTTCAGGAATCACCTGAACCGGCGCAATGCCCGCGGCTTTTTCCGCCACCGCCGGGTCGTCCGTCACAATTTGGTCAATCCCGCGCGGGCGATAGTCATCCAGCACGGCTTCGAGCGTGCTTCGCGGCTGCATCAAGACGGACGGCACATGCGCGGTCGGCGCGGCGCGGCGAATCTGCTCCCACTGCTGGAACAGGCGCTCCGCTTCCGCCGCGAGTTCTTCCTCCGGCGCATTCTCCGCCGCCGTGCGCATCACCAAGCCGAAGCGCTCCTGCGCAATCGCCCTGCCCGTCTCCTTCAGCGCCTTCCGCTTGCCATCCTCCGTGATTTTGGACGACACGCCAACCATGCGGCTCATGGGCGTGAGCAGCATCGTCTCCCCGCACAGGCTGATGTCGCGCGTGAGGAACGCCCCCTTGACGCCCTGTGCTTCCTTGCGAATCTGCACAATGACCGCGTCGCCCGTTTTCGGGTAGGATAGCCCCGTGTTCTTCTCTTCCAGCGGCAGAAAGCCGTTTTTCTCCTGCCCAATATCGACGAACGCCGCCTTCATCCCCGGCACAATGCGCTCCACGCGCCCCAGCAGCACCGCTTCCGCCGTGTCGCCCTCCTGCGGGAAAAAGACTTCCGCCAATTGCCCGTCTTCCAATATGCCAATCAGCGGCTTTTCGCCCTGATGCACAAGCAATGTTCTCATAGGTTCTCCAAGGGCGTCAGTTCGCCGTTTTCATCCCGACCCAGCAAGCCGTTGCGGATAATCAGCGCATTGGGGGCGCTTTCCAGCCCGCAGAAGCTGCTAAGCGCACTTAACAGCATATCCGGCTTGCACGCCAGCGTCTCCGTCAGCGCCATGACGGCATGAATCGCCGTGCCATCGCCGGAGAGCGACACCAGCAGCGGGCGGATGTCCGTCTCCTTCATGCCGGATTTCGTGCGGCGCATGGCAAGAATGCTCGTCTGCTGGAGAAAATCAGGAACCGCCGCAATCATCTTTGCCGCCGCGTTCGCATCCTCGATTTGCAGCGTGTAATCCGCCGCCTGCACGAGCGCCATCATCGCCGGATGCTTGTCATCGAGCGCACGGGCGAATGAAAGCTGCAAATCCGGCGGCAGGGCGCGGTTCATCTGCTGGAGGAAATCATCCGGCGACACCTCGCGCGCCATCGTCACATCCAGAATTTCCTTTTTTCCCGCCGCCCCGGTGGACAGCGCCGACGCGAACGTCAGCAGAATATGCGGATTATACCCATTGGAATACGCCACGGGCAGCCCCGAACGGCGCAGCGCGCGCATCATCGCCCGCTGAATGTCCAGATGCCCGATGTGGCGCAGTCGGATGCCTTTTTCAAACACAGCCATTATCCGCAATATTTGCACACCCCTTTGAAGCGCTGCAGGCCGCAGCCGTTGCAGCCCTTGCGGCAGTCTTTGGTCGTCTGCGCCTTTTCCGCCTTTTCCTTCTCGCGCCACAGGAACTCCTTTGTCACGCCGCAGTCAATCACATCCCACGGCATGATTTCGTCCTTCTCGCGGCGGCGGTAGGCATAGAACGCCGGGTCAATGCCCAGCTCGGCAAAGGCTTCGCGCCACATGTCGTACTTGAACAGCTCCGTCCAGCCGTCGAGCATACAGCCCTTCTGATACGCGCGGAGAAGCACCTGCCCCATTCGGCGGTCGCCGCGGGCAAAGCAGGCTTCCAGATAGCTCAAATCCGACTCATGATAATTGAACGTCACGCCCTTGATATGCAGCTTCTCGCGCAGGTGGCTCTGCTTCTCGCGCACCATCTCCTGCGTGTCCTGCGGCTCCCACTGGAAGGGCGTGAAGGGCTTGGGCACAAACACGGACGCGCTGCACACCACGCGCAGCCCCTTCGCGCGCTCGCCCCTCGGCACGGCAAAGTACGCATCGACGACCTTTTTCGCCAAATCCGCAATGCCGTCCAAGTCCTCGGTCGTTTCCGTCGGCAGACCCATCATGAAGTACAGCTTGACGCTGCTCCATCCGCCGTGGAAGGCGTCGGAGACTTTGCTCATCAGGTCTTCTTCGGTCACGCCCTTGTTGATGACGTCGCGCAGGCGCTGCGTTCCGGCTTCGGGCGCGAACGTCAGGCTGGTTTTCTTCTCCTTCTGCGTCGCCTCCAGCGAATCCTTCAGCACGCTGTCCAGGCGCAGCGACGGCAGCGAAATCGACACATGCTTCTCGTCTAAGCGCCGAATCAGCTCGCGAATCAGCTCCGCCAGACAGGTATAGTCGCCGGACGACAGGCTGGACAGGCTGATTTCCTCATACCCGGTCGTGTTTTCCAGCTGCTGCGCCAGCTCCACCAGATGCTCCAGACTCCGCTCGCGCACCGGACGATACAGGATGCCCGCCTGACAGAAGCGACACCCGCGCGTGCAGCCGCGCATGATTTCCAGCATGATGCGGTCGTGGATAATCTCCATATACGGCACAGGGATTTCCGTGGGATAGAACGCCTTGTCCAAGTCCGGGATAATCGCTTTCAAGACCTTTTCGGGCGCTTCGGGGCAGTTCGGCTTCATGGACGCAATCGTGCCGTCCGCGTTATACTGGACGTCATAGAGCGCCGGAACGTACACGCCGCGGATGGCGCACAGGCGCTTGAGGATCGTCATGCGGCTCGCGCCCTCTTCGCGCCCCTGCATGATGACGCGGTTGAGGTCGAGAATCTGCTCTTCGCCGTCGCCGACCATGAATGCGTCAATAAAATCCGCCAGCGGTTCGGGATTGAACGCGCACGGCCCGCCCGCAACCACAATCGGGTCTTCCTCCCGGCGATTTTCCCGCAAAAGCGGAATGCCGCCAAGCTCCAGCATCGCCAGAATGTTGGAGTAGCTCATTTCATATTGCAGCGTAAAGCCCACGACATCAAAGGCGCTGAGCGGGCTGCGGCTTTCGAGCGTGAACAGCGGAACTTTCTCCTGCTTCATCAGGTCCATCATGTCCACCCACGGCATAAACGCGCGTTCGCAGAGCATATCAGGCTGCTGATTCATCGCAGCATAGAGAATCTTCATGCCCAGATGGGACATACCGACCTCATAGGTATCCGGAAAACAGAACGCAAAATGCAGCTTCGCGCTGTCCCACGGCTTGAGCTGCGTATTCATTTCCCCGCCGGTATAGCGCGTCGGCTTCTGCACCTGATCGAGCATCCGGGCGATGGCTTCTTGGTTGATTTCGGGTTGCAAAGTGGAAGTACCTCCTTAACCGTACAGCGCAGAATTCGCGCTCATTATAATGTATCATTTTTCGCGGTCAAGGTCAACTGTTTGTCGGATGAAAATTTTGCCGCCGCCTGATTTTTGGCAAAAAACAGCCGTTTTTTGGACTTGACAAGGCATGTTGCATGGCATATAATGGTTTTACAAAATCTGTACGGGAGGTCGTTTTCCATGCGCAACAAACGGATTCTGTCGTTTTTGGTGGCACTCGTTTCTCTGCTGACGCTGCTGCCCGCTGCTTCGGCGGCAAATGACGTGTACGTCGGGCAGACGTTCTACTTCGGCAACTACGAGCAGGATGGCAACCTGCGCAACGGCGACGAGCCGATTCTCTGGCGCGTGTACAGCGTTGATTACGGCAGCCGGACAGTCCGCGCGGTGAGTGAGTACGGGCTGGATTCGATGGTCTACAACCGCTCGACCAGCACCACCTCGTGGCACAACAGCACCATCCGCTCGTGGCTGAACAGCACGTTCCTGTCCTCCGCGTTCACGTCGGCGGAACAGGGGCAGCTGAACAGCGTGTACGTCAGCAATTCGTCGGATTATGTGTACATCCTCAGCCAGTGGGAAATCCAGCAGTATTTGGACACGGAGCTGCTCTACGCCACGGAATACGCCCGGCAGTGCGGCGCGTACACCGCCAGCGACACAGGCACCTCCTCCTACTGGGCGCGCGTGGACAGCACGTCGACCTTCGGCGTGTTCGTCGGCGCGCACGGCAGCTTCTACGACCACGGCAACAAGGTGACGGAGTTTGACAACGCCGTCCGCCCCGCCATCTGCGTCTCATTTGACGTGGCGCTTGGCCGCTGGACGCCCTCGTCCTCCGACAGCAGCAGCGGACTGCTTGCCATGTCCAACCGCCCGATTTCGACGCGCTCCGGCCCTTCGACGAAGTACGATGAGCTTGGCACTTACTGGAACGACGGCGGCCACACGGTGACGGTGCTGTCCCGCGCGTCCGGCAACGATATCTGGTGGCTGCAGGTCGAATTTGAGTATGGCGGCAAGACTGTGCGCGTTTACACGGGCGAGCAGCGCATCGACATTGATGTCAGCCGTGTGCCGATTGAAGGCGGCGCGATTGGTTCGGGGCGCGTGACCTCCACCACAACGGCGTACTACGGGCCGGGCACGAACTACAAGCAGCATCAGCAGAAGATTTCCTCCGGCACGACCGGCGCGGTCATGGCGTGGGAGAACGGCTATGTGTGCCTGGAGTTCCAGCCGTCCGGCTCGTACCAGATTCGCCGCGTATGGCTGCCGGAGAACGTGGTGTCCATCACCTATTATTGAGCCACGGCGGGCATCATCACCATACGCACCTGAAAAAAAGGCGGTTCAGCTTCATCGGCTGAATCGCCTTTTGGGTTATGTTTTCTTCCCGTGCCTGCGTCCCCCGGTCAACAGCAGCCCGTAGCCGACCACGCCCGCCAGCAGCAGACCGCCGGCGAAAATCAAGCCCGTCACGGCACTGTGCTCCGGCACGTCCTCGCCGCCGGAAATGCCGCCAGCCGTGTCGCGGGGCGCCAAGGCGTTTGAAATCACCTGCGCCAGCGGCAAAATCGTGTTTTGCAGGCGGATTGGCTCGGTCTCCCGCGCGCCCCAGAGCATCCGGAGCGGCTCTTGCGCGTTCGCGGCAAAGTACACGTCCCGAATGAGCGTCGGGGCGGTGTGGTCAAGCCCCGCCTTGACGGAGAGCGCGAAATCCTTCATCAGCGCTTCATTATCGCCGCCGCGGCGGACAATCAGGCGGATTTTCGCCGCTTTCTCGCCGCTTAAAAGCGTATCATATTCCGCGGAATTGCTGATTTCGTCCTGCGCGACGGTCAGCGGAAAATCCGCCTGTTCAGGATTCACCGTCACCAGCGCCGCGCCCTGATTCGCAAGCCCTTCCCGCAAATCCCGCACAAGCGCCGCGTCGCCCATCAGCCCGATGGTGCGCACGGCACTGGTCACGGGCTGCGCCGTCTCGCGGGCAGACCACGGCACATCGGGCAGCGTCTCCGTGCCATCCTCGCGCAAGACCGCCTGCTGCCCCTCTACCGCAATCACCCGATGGCGCGTGCCATCCGCCGTCAGCAGCACATCCCCGACGGCGGGGGGAACATCCAGCCACGCCAGCAGCGTCCCCTGCTCATCCGCCAAGCGATACGCCGATTTCTCCGCCGCCATGGCGGAACTGGTGAGCAGCAGAAGAAGCAGCAAAAGCAGCGTCAGGAGCTTTCTCATCCGCGGTGTCCCCCTTTCACGCCCGGCGGGGTCAGCAGGAAAATGGCGGTTCGGCGCACAATTTCCGCCAGCGCGGTGGATACGCTTGCGCACAGCAGCGCCGCGTCCGTCCACGGCTGCACATCCGCGCGGAGAACCCCCGACACGCCCGCTGCGCCCTGCGCGACGAGCAGCCCCATCAAGCTGCACAGGAGCATCCCGCGCCGGCTGACCCCCAGAAAGCACGCCGCCGCCCCGATGAGCATCGCGCACGCCCAGAGCGCATCCGCCTGCCCGTCCGACAAAATCAGCACAAGCAGCCCCATCGCCCCGGCAATCACGCTGCCCAGCAGCACGCGCACCAGCTCCCGGCGCGGGCGGATGGTCATCATCAGGCGCACGGAAGCCGCCGCCGTCACCGCCAGCCCCGCCGGATTCACCCGCGCCGCGCCAAGCCGGACATCCGGCATCAGCAGCGCCGCGAGCATTGCCAGCAGCCACGCGCCCGCCGTCCGCTGGCGAATCCCCAGCCGCTCCCACGCGCCGGAAAGCACGCCGGAGAACGTGAGCACAAGCAGAATGGTTGCCAGCAGCATCCCCACCGTCATGTTTTTCGCCTCCCTTTTCGGGTTCATTATGCGCGCTTTCGGCGGTTTCATGCGCGGCGGAAAAAGATAGCGTCTTTTTGCGGAAAAACCCTGTCGAAACCCTTGACGATTCGCACTTTATTTGATAAAATTTTCATAGGGAGTGTTCTGTCCTTTTATTTTATTACTTATTATTTATGGAGGCAATTATGAGCATCGACAATCAGCTTCTCTTCTGTTATCTGGAGGAGGACAATATCCAACAGGCGTATTTTCGCGTCCGCCCTCTGCTGACCCCGGACGCTGACATCCGTCAAGAGGCGATGAACCAGTTTCCGGTGGAAGGCTGCCTGCGCATCGTCCCTGACCGCAACGAACAGCACACCTTCAAGAGCCGGATGCGTGACCTTGGGCATTATTGTCTGGTTGACTTGGCGAACCTGCCCGCCGAAGCTACAAAAATCCGCACAAACAAGAATTTCCGCCCTGACAAGGGGGAGCCGAACCAGTTTATCCTCTATTCCGACACCGTGCATGAATTGCCCGCGCACAGCTTTTATGAGGTGATTTCCGCCCCGGCGGATGATGCCGCGGTGGTGGCGGAAACGGCGATTACGCCCCTGTTCTATCTGCGCGCGGACAACGTGCTGTACGGGCCTGTGTGCAAAAATGACCCGGAAAAGCCGCAAAAGAGCAGTGGGATGGCGGGAATGCTGTTCACGCTGCCCTGCCCGGATGGCGTGGAGCGCACGATTCTCTGCCTGAAGGATGCGCCCACAGCAGTGCGTCCCGCGCCAATTCAGCGGCAGATGCGCCCCAAGCCCGTCCGCTTTGACCGCCCGTTGGATGCGGCAGCGGTTCCGGCGGCTGCACCGAGTGTCGCGGCTGCCCCAGCTGACCCGATTGCCCCGGCAGACCCGGTCGTCCCGGCAGACCAGACTGTCCCGGCAGACCAGACTGTCCCCGAAGCACCCGCGGCGGAGAAGCCCGCGGAAAAGGCGGACGCGGCAGATGAATCCCTGCCCATCGGCGAAACGCTGAACATTCTGGACGAAACGAAGGATTTTGAAGAGACGCTGCAAAGCCTGAACACGGGCGTATCCGACAGTGCGAACCTTCTGCATCAGCAGCAGACGCGCCCGGTGAAAATGCCGCCGAGCATGATGAAAACCGGCCCGCTGACCGGCACGCCGCTCGTCCGCACGCCGCTGCGCACCTCCCCCCAGCCGAGCAAAAACCGCGTGCAGGAGACGGTGAGCAGCCAGTGGTACGTTGGAAAATACGAGCCGCCGGCGCAAAACCTGCCCAACGGCACATCCATGCGCCCCATTGACAACCCCGTGGCGGACGCGGTGAACGCCTTCCGCGCCGCGTGGCGGATGCCCGAAGCGCGCGAGCAGCTGATGGACTTCATGCTCTCGCTGGACGGGCTGCGCTCCAAGCTGGAGCCCCGCATTTGCAAGGACCGCAACATCACCGCGCTCCAGCGCGTGCTGCGCGACCGCCTGCAGGATTTGGAGGCGGAGCGCCTGACTGCCCTGTGCCAGTTGGACAAGGCGCGCCGCGACATGGACGGCTTCAAGCAGGAAATTATTGCCGGCATGGCGAACCGCCTGCAGAAGGAAACTGGCAAGCTGGAGAGCGACCGCGACGCGTGCGAGGCGCAGGTGGCGTCGCTCAAGACCGAACTGAACAGCCTGACCGTGCAGCGCGATTCCCTGCTCAAGCACATTGACACACTGCAGAACGATGCGCTCCCCGCGACCATCTCGAAGCTGCTGGGCGACTTGCAGCTGAACATCCCGCTGACGGGTCAGCCGCTGCGCATGAGCCCTGTGAGCGGGCAGCAGGCGACGCTGGACGACCTGCTGGCACGCCTGACGGCTGTGTGCGGCAAGTGCGGGCTGACGCTGACAAAGAATCAGGGGATTGCGCTGCTGCTCCTGCTGGCGATGAGCGACCGCATCGGTATTGTGTCGTCCACCCCCGCGCCCGCCGCGACGCTGATCCGCAACATCGCCGCCGCAATGGGCTGGGAACGCAGCTTTGCGCACCAGATTTCCGCTGAACAGCGCCCGATGGTTGCCCTGCGCCCCGTGGACGCAACGCCTGTGCTGCTTTTGACGAGCTTGCCGAACTATGCGCCGATTTCCGGAATGCACAAGCTGCTTTTGTCGCGCAGCAGCATCGGTTTGACCCGCAACGCCGCCTACGACGCCGGGCAATGGCCGATTCTGCCGCTCCCCGCGCTGCCGTTCATCCCGGAACTGCCGGCGGATGACGCCGCGCCAATCAGCCAAGCCGCGCTGACCGCCCTGCTGGACGCCACGAGCGTCGCCAAGACGTCGGACGAGGAAATCACCGCCGTGCTCTCCCCGATTTTCGCGATGGTACCGCCGCTTTCGGGCGCTGCACGGGCGGAAATGTACCGCTTCATCCGCGTTGCCGCCGCCCTGATGGAGGGCGGGCTGCCCGTCGCGCTGGACTTCGCGATTCTGCTGTGGGTTGTGCCGATGGTCGACCGCACGAGCCGGAATTTTGCGGATTTCAAGGCGCTGCTGGATGAATATCCGCTGTCGCAGGCGAAGCTGTAAAATAAAGGTAACGCCGCACAAATGAGGTGGTCGGCTGGCGAATGGATTTTTCGTCAGATGCAAATGCAAATTTCGAAGGTTTACTGGAGGTAAATCGAGGAATTTGCATGCCGCAGATGGCGGAAAAGACATCGCCAGACGTGCCGCCGAATTGTGCGGTGGTGCCTAAATGCAAAACGCAGTCTGACGAACGTGTCAGGCTGCGTTTTTTGATTGCTTTATTTCCGATGCTGTTTCTTCATAGCGTTGCGCTGTCATGCAGAGATTTCGCCTCTGCGGAGGCGAGGAGGGGGCTTTCCGCTCGCCCCCTCCACCCCTTCGGCGCCGCAGCTTTTGGGGATAATCCATAGAATGAACGACCGTAACAATTTTCTATCAGCAAATCGTGTTTGGCGTTCTCCCCTGAAAAATCTTTTGTGGAGGACGATTCGCGCCCGCCACGCTTGATTCCGCATTCCGAATTGCTCATTCCACATTGTTAATTGCTGCCTCCGCCTCCAGCGCATCAAGCGTCTCCGCAATCGCCTGCGCAAGGTACGGGATGCCGCAGAGGACTTCCTCCAGCGTGTTCTCGTTCGTGCCGCACTCAATCAGGATGCAGCGCGGCGCGATATGCTGGTTGAAGCGTCCCGTGCGCACCTTCACGTCGCGCGAAAGACCCTCGCATTGAGCTTCGAGCTTGTCCGTCAGCAGCTCCGCAATGTGCAGGTTCGCGGCAAAATCCGGCATTTCATGATAGCCGCCGGTCGTCCCCTTGCCGACAAGCACCATGAAGCGCGCCGCGTCCTCGCCGCCGATGTTGACGGTGCGGCGGATGGTGGAGGTGGACGAAATCGCATCGCGGTGCAGGTCGATATAGAGGTCATAGGTTTCGCCAGATGCCGTTCGCTGCTCCAGCATTGTCAGGGAACGCGCGTAAGCATCCGCCAATTTGGGCGGCTCAAACGCTGTCGTGTCATGCACAACCGTATAGCCCAGTGCCGTCAGCGCACGGGTCAGCGCCTCGCCCACCGCAACGACGTTGTAGCGTTCGTCCTTCGTGCGCCACTTTTCCGTCTCCTGGTAGCGTTCGTCGGTCTGCCGGTACGCCTCCCAAGTATGCGTGTGGTAGATGAGAATCGCGCCGTGGTGCTGCTGCGCTGCCGGGCGGATGACCGTCATCTCAAACGCGGGCGACAACGTGGCAGTCGGCGCGGGATTTTCCGTAGGCGCGGCGGTTTCGGGGACATCCGGCATCCCGTCGGTAAAGTCAAACGACGCTTCGCCCGCGGCACGCCCGAACAGCAGCGCCGCGCACACAAGTCCCGCCATCATCCGCCGAAGCGCCTTCATGTCCTCCACCGCCTTTCATCCATCGGTGGATTGTATGCGGCACAAATGCCAATTATGCCCGTCAGTGCAGGCAGTGCGACAGCTCTTCCATCTCCAGATTCGTTTGCAGCGCGCTGTTGATTGCCAGCGCGAGCAAGTCCGCCAGCCCCGCCACCAGCTCGTCGATGTTGCGCGGCGTAACCACGAAGTCGCGCGGATAGCCGCTGGTTAGCTGCTCCGCAAGTGCCTGTGCGTCGCCTGATTCGCGCTGCATCATATCCGCCAGCGCATCGCGGACGATGGTGGAGGCGTACACGACGAGCGGGATACCGACCGCAATCACCGGAACGTGCATCGTCTCGGCGGTGATGCCCTTGCGGTGGTTGCCCACGCCGCTGCCGGGGCGAATGCCGGTGTCGGTCAGCTGAATCGTCGTGCCGATGTGCGCCGTTTCCATCGCCGCGAGCGCATCCACCACAATCACGGCGGATGGCTTCACGCGCTCCGCAAGCCCCAGCGCCAGCTCCGCCGTCTCCACGCCTGTGATGCCCAGCACCCCCGGCGCAACGGCGCACACGCTCCGCAGGCGTTCCTCCTGCATGTGCCGCGTGACGAGGATGCCGCTGACCACCCGGTCGCCCAGCGCGTCCGCCGTCATCCGTCGATTGCCCAGCCCCAGCACCAGCACGTCGCCCTGCGGCGGCAGCATCATCCGCAGCATCTGCGCCACCTCGCGGGCGATGTCCATCCGCTCCTCCGGCAGCATGTGCGGCAATTTCGGGTGTGTCAGCGTCCAGTACAGCCCCTGCGCCTTGCCGAGCCGCTCCGCCGCCTTCTCCGACGACACGCGCACCCACGTCACCTCCGCGCCCGCCTGCTGCTGCGTGTGCACCGACACGCCCTCGCCCATGCCGCCGGGGCGGACAGTGCGCTCCATCGCCAAGTCTGTTCTGTAATCCATACGCATTCCTCCTTTTTGAGGAAGGATGCGCCGGATTTTCATTTTGTATACACGAAAAAAAAGCGGCGCCCGCTGCATCACGAACGCCGCCGAACAAGGAACAATTCTCTTCTGAAACCACTGCTTGACAGATGCGATTTACCCGATGATTTCGCCCTTCGCGTTGAACACCGGCAGCTTTTCGAGGTAGATGAGGTCCGTGCGCTCCTGCGCGTCGCCCTCCGCCAGAATCGCCATGCGACCCACGATTTCGCCGCCCGCCTGATTGACCAGCGCTTCCAGTGCGTGGAGGGATTCGCCCGTGGAAATCACGTCGTCCACAATCAGCACACGCTTGCCCTTCATCAGCGCCGCATCCGCGCCGTCGAGGTAGAGCTTCTGCACCGCCGCGGTCGTAATGGACTTCACTTCCACGCCGACGACATTCTGCATGTACAGCTTCGCGCCCTTGCGCGCCAGCAGCCACTTCTTGTCGCCATGCTGACGAGCCATTTCATATGCCAGCGGAATGCCCTTCGACTCCGCCGTGATAAGGTAGTCATATTCCGGCGCTTTCTTGAGCAGCTCCGTCGCGCACGCCATCGTCAGCTCACAGTCGCCGAAGATGACAAACGCGCCAATATACAGGTTGTCGTTCACGCGGCAAATCGGCAGCGCGCGCTTCAGCCCCGCGATGGTCATTTCATGCGTCAACATAATTTCGTATCCCCTTCGTTATTTCCAAATTGTAGCGGCGCATTCTCGTGCGCTTTTTACAATCTATTGTACCGCGAAATTCCGCTTCTGTCAATTGATTTCCCAACATTTTTGGACAAACTGGCGCGTTTGTACGGATTCATCATACGAATTCGATTCTAAAACATAGCATCGAGCATAGCAGATTTTTCGTTCTGGCAAAGCTGAGTGAAGCGAGGCGTACTGGAGGTACGCGTGAGCGGAACGATGCAAAGCCAGGGCGGAAAAGATGCTGTGCGAATGACATGGTTTAGATGAGAATTCGTATCAGAGCAGGATGCAAATCATGCCGCCGTCGCCATCGTTGATGATGCGTGTCAGCGTCTCCTGCACCTTCTCCTGCGCGTCGGCAGGCATCCGCATCAGCTTGCCGTTCAGCCCCTCGCGCACCATGTCGCTCAGCGGCTTGCCGAAGAAGGACATCGCCCACATCTTCTGCGGGTCGCTCTCCAGCTCGCTGCTCATCTGCCGCGCCAGCTCCTCGGACTGCTCCTCCGTGCCGACGGTCGGGGTGACTTCCGTCTCGATATCCACGCGAATCAGATGCAGCGACGGGGCATGCGCTTTCAGGCGGATGCCGAACTGCCCGCCCTGCCGCACGATTTCCGGCGCTTCCATCGTCATCTCCGCCATCGTCGGCGATACCAGCCCGTAGCCCGTCTCGCGCACGGATTTCAGCGCCCCGGCGATTTGGTCGTACTCCGTTTTCGCCGCGACCAACTCCTTCATCAGGCGCAGCAGGTGCTTATCGCCGTGGATTTCTGTGCCGCATTCCTCGCCCAGAATGCGGTTGAACATCCCGTCCTTCATCGTCAGCGACAGGTCGATTCGTCCCTCGCCGGGCCGAAGCTGTTCCAGCTGCACGCCATCCAACTCGCTGCACGACGCGAACGCAGGCGTCAGCAGGTTCGTCTCGCGCATCCGGTGCGTCTCCTGCCCCGCCTTCTTCAGCCCTGTCAGCACTTCCTGCACGAGATAATGCCCCTCATCCAGCGCTTCCAGCCACTTCGGGACGCTCAAGCGCACATGCCGCACGGGAAATTCCAGCAGCACGGATTCCAGCACCTTCTGCACGTCCGCGCTCTGCATGTCCTTCACGCTCATCAGCATGACCGGCACGCCATACGCCTCCTGCAAATCAGTACGCAGCGTCTGCGCATCGGGGCTGTTCGGCACAGCGGAATTGAGGATGATGACGAACGGCTTGCCCAGCGCTTTCAGCTCGCTGACGACGCGGTTCTCCGCCTCGATATAGGCGCTGCGCGGCAACTCGGCGATTGTGCCGTCCGTCGTCACGACGACGCCGATGGTCGCGTGGTCAGTCATCACCTTGCGCGTACCGACTTCCGCCGCCTGTTCGAAGGGAATATCATGGTCATACCACGGCGTATGCACCATGCGGCTGCCGGTTTTGTCCACCGAACCGAGTGCGCCGCGCACCATGTAGCCCACGCTATCCACCAGTCGGACACGCACAGGGGCGTTGTCGCTCAGGCTGACCGTGACCGCCTCGCTGGGCACAAACTGCGGCTGCGTCGTCATGATGGTGCGCCCCGACCCGCTCTGCGGCAGTTCATCCGCAATGCGCTCTTTGCGCGCGCCTTCGGGGATTTTGGGCATCACCAGCAATTCCATCAGGCGGGTGATAAAGGTGCTTTTGCCCGTCCGCACCGGCCCTACAACGCCCAGATACACGTCGCCGTCGGTGCGCTCGGCAATATCGCGATACAAATCAAACGTCGCGCTTTCCATTTCTGTCCCTCCTCTGGTTCGCTTGCTCCACCATATGAGGGAGGGACGAAGTTTAGACTTGCCAGCGTGGGAAAATGCAAAATCCGCACGCACGCAAAAAGGGAAAGCAGATTGCTCCGCTTTCCCTTCTGTGTTCTGTTTCCGAGTTCAGGGCTGTGGGTTGTGACGTCCCGCATCCCCGTACCGTACTCAGACGCGCTTGACTTCCTTGATCTTCGCAGCACGACCCTGCAGAGAACGCAGGTAGTACAGCTTGGCGCGACGCACCTTGCCGTGACGGATGATGGTGATGCTGCCCAGACGGGGAGAATGCACGGGGAACGTGCGCTCCACACCGATGCCGTAGGACACGCGGCGCACCGTGAAGGTTTCACGAATGCCGCCATTGCGCTTCGCAATCACAACGCCCTCAAAAGCCTGAAGACGCTCCGTCTTGCCTTCCACAACCTTCACCATCACCTTGACGGTATCGCCAACGGCAATCGCGGGGATGTCGGTACGCAGCTGCTTCGCTTCGATAGAACGGATAATTTCGCTCATGTTGGTTCCTCCTTCCTTCATAGACGTTCGTATCCGGCTCCGCATGAGGTCAGAGTTTTCCGGAAAGAGGACCGCCCGTATGTCACGCCGATTATTATACCACACTGCATAGGCATTTGGCAAGGGGGTTTTTGCATTTTCTCCGGCATTTTTCGGGGAAAATTTGCGTTTTGCACGCCTTATACTATTTTCAGATAAGAATGCGCCAAGATGCGCCGCGAATTTTTGCATTCTGGCTAACGCGAATGAAACGCAGCGTAGCAGCGCTACGCTAAGTGGAATGAGTGGACGCCAGAATCAAAAAGGCGCAAGCAGATGGCGCAGGCGAATCTGGAAATAGTATTATACCCGCCCGTTGACCTCTTCCGGCGTTTTGAAGGACGGAAGCAGCTTGTGCATACACGCCTTGATATCACCGTGATTGTCGAGGCATTCGTGCAGCGTGCGCAGCATGTTTTCCACGTCCGCCCACTCCACCTGCTCCGGCTTGGCGATGAAAATCTTTTCCTTGCTCGTCGCGGTGTCGGTTTCCTCGTCACGCAGAAGCTCCTCGTAGAGCTTTTCGCCCGGACGCAAACCGGTATAAACGATTTCCACCGGGGGCTTCAAGGGGTCGGAATACAGTTGAATCATCCGCTCCGCCAGTTCGCGGATTTTGACGGGCTTGCCCATGTCCAGCACGAACAACTCGCCGCCGCGGGCAATCGACGCGGCTTGCAGCACAAGGCTCGCCGCCTCCGGGATGGTCATGAAGTAGCGGATGATGTCCGGGTGCGTCAGCGTGACCGGGCCGCCCGCGCGAATCTGCCGCTCGAACAGCGGGACGACGCTGCCGTTCGACCCCAGCACATTGCCGAAGCGGACAGCGGTGAACTGCGTCGTGCTGCTCTGCTTCTGCATGGCTTCGATGATGATTTCCGCCATGCGCTTCGAGGCGCCCATGACGTTGGTGGGATTGACCGCCTTGTCGGTGGAGATCATCACGAACCGCTTTGCGCCGTGTTCCTTGGCGCACTTGGCGACGTTATATGTGCCGAAAACGTTGTTGCGCACCGCCTGTTCGGGGCTGTCCTCCATCAGCGGGACGTGCTTATGCGCCGCCGCGTGGATGACGATTTCCGGTTTGAACTCGTCGAACACCTGATTCAGCGTCGCTTCATCGCGAATCGAACCGACGCGCAGGACGACCGTGTTCTTGACAATCTCGCCGTACTTGTTTTTCAGCTCGGCGAACAGGTCATACATGTAGTTTTCGCTGATGTCGTACAGCACCAGCTTTTCGGGGATGAACGCCATCATCTGCCGGCACATTTCCGACCCGATTGACCCGCCGCCGCCCGTGACCAGCACGCGCCGCCCGGCAATCACCTGCTCCACTTCGGACATATCGAGGTGCTTCTCATCGCGCCCCAGCAAGTCCGCGATGTTGATGTCGCGCATCTGCCCCTGCCCGCCGTTCATCTCCTGCATCACGGTATAGCGGCGGACGTGGCAGCCGGTGTCCACACAGGTGTGCATCAGCTCCGTCAGGTCGGATTTCGGCGTGGCAATGGCGATGATGATGTCGTCAATCGCGTACTGCTTGACATAGTCAGCAATTTTCCCCGTATCCATCACCACGCGGACACGCCCGATGCGGGTGTTGCGCCGGCTCTCGTCGTCATCCACCACAATCACCGGCACGCAGTCGCCATAGCGTCCTGCCTGCATATCGCGGATGACCTGCGCGCCGCCCCAGCCGCCGCCGACGACCATCACGCGCCGTGCCTTGGCGCTGCCGCCGGTGAAGAAGTGCGTCCATCCGCCGCCCTGCGCGACCTTGATGACGAACCGGCTTGCCGCAAGCATCACCATCAGCAGCAGCCACTGCACAAGGTAGACCGGGCGCGGCATGAGGAAGATGTTCGGTTCGCGGCGAATCGAATAGCACAGGAACGACACGAGATACGTTATCCCCGTGCCGCCGAGCGTACCGCAGGCGATTTGCAGCAGCAAATCCACGCCCGCGTATTTGAGGATGCCGCGGTAGAAGCCCATCATATGCAAAAGCGCGACGGTGGAGACAATCAGCAGCGGCAGACTGCGCCAGACGTGGAGGATATGCGCTGCCGGGGCGTGCATGTCATAATACACCTGCAAGCCCATCAGCAGCGAAGCCGAAATCAGCAGCGCGTCCAGGAGCATGAGCAGCCCAATGCGCATGGTCTGATTGGCGAAAACGGATTTTTTCTTCAAAGCGGAAGCAGCTCCTTTGCCATTTTCCCGAACGCAGCGAAAATAGACGTGTTTCGCGCGTCCTCTTCATTATAGGACACTTGCGCGGCAAATGCAAGCGGCTGAGGGTTTTTTCGTCGGTTGCTGACGGAATATGGGATGGAATTGGGGATGTGTCTTGCGTGACTTCAATAGCAGACTTGACTTTTTTCGCGGCTTCAGTCGCTTCTGCGGAAGCGATTCTGTTACTTTCTGTTGCGACAGAAAGTAACCAAAGAACGCCCAGAGGGGGCTGTCGAATGTCCAAGTCTGAGCGACAGCCCCCTCTGGACTCCCCCCGCCGTGAAAGTTTCCGGTTGCAATGTGCATCTGTTTCGCCAGCAGACAATACGCCTTCTCCATGCGCTGTTTGGGCAGAAGTTTTGACGATACAGATGGCGCGTGGGCAGCATGTTCCGCAAAAAAGCTGCTTGCACAGGACTTCCCTGCCCAATTGCTTCCTTAATAATGGCTTATGGCGTTTGCAGGCTGCTGGTCAGCCCCAAGCGAATCATGCGGTCGCTGAGGACTGCCATGTCGTCGGCTTTCTCCACGCAGTCGCGCTCCAGCCACGTCCGCAGCAGACCCACAAAGCCCAGCGCGCCGAACGCATAGCTGTAATCGAACGTCACTTCGTCCTTCTTCATCATCAGCCATTCGCGGCGGAAGGCCTCCTGCACCACGTCGGACAGCTTTTTCAGGAACTTCATATCGCCGTTCTGCCCCAGCAGCACTTGGCACAGTTCCTTGTTCTCCTCCACCAAATGGAACAGCTCCTTCAGCACGGGCAGCGTGTGCGTGAGCACGGTTTCGCCCTTATGCGCGGCAATCAGCTGGTTCACCTGATTGAACAGCTCCTGCTCGATGCTGTCCAGCATGTCGAATATATCGCGGTAGTACAGGTAGAACGTGCCGCGGTTGACGTCCACCAAATCCGCCAGCTCGCGCACGGTAATGTCCTGCACCTGCTTTTCCTTCATCAGCTGAATCAGCCCGTGGGTAAGCAGCTTTTTCGTCCGGCGCACCCGGCGGTCTTCCTTCTTCTCCGGCTTAACCTGCATCGTATCCTTTTCTGTCATCATGGCGGCCCCCCCTATTTTTCAACTCTTTTGCCAATTTTGTTGATTGTTTCCGCAATCGTCGTTCATTTTGTTGCTTTATCAGCGTCCGAAACTGAATCTGATGATTGATTTTCGGTACACATGCTATTATACTATCCCTCGTTGAGAAAGTCAACACATTGTTCACTAAAAGTTATGGATTCCAGAAAAGGAGGAACTGTTGTGAACCGATTCGCAAGGTGGATTGTCAAGCACCGTGTCGTCGTCGTCATCATCTGTCTGCTGATGCTGATTCCGTCGGTGCTGGGCATGAACGCCACAAAGGTCAAGTATGACCTGCTGTATTATCTGCCGGAAGACCTTGACACGGTCAAGGGGCAGAACATCCTGATGGAAGAGTTCGGCAAGGGCGCGTTCTCCCTGTGCATCACGGAAGGGATGAGCGAAACCGACCAGCAGGCGCTGGAGGACGCCATCCGCGACGTGCCGCATGTGGATACGGTCATCGGCTATGCGTCCATCACCAAGGGCACGATTCCTTCCGAGATTCTGCCGGACGAATACCGGAACATCTTCGAGAAGGGCGACGCGCGGCTGATGGCGGTGTTCTTCGATGACACGTCGTCGGCGGAAGGGACGATGGAAGCCATTGCGCAGATTCGCAAGATTGCGGGGCAGCAGTGCTTCGTGTCCGGTCTGTCGGCGGTTGTGACCGATACCAAGCAGCTGGTGGAGGATCAGGAAGCCATCTACGTCGCCATCGCCGTTGCGCTGTGCTGCGTCGTGCTGATGCTGACGATGGACTCCATCCTCCTGCCGTTTATCTTCCTGCTGTGCATCGGCGTGAGCATCCTGTGGAACATGGGCACGAACTACTTCCTCGGTGAGATTTCCTACATCACCAAAGCAGTCGCCGCCGTGCTGCAATTGGGCGTGACGCTGGACTACTCCATCTTTCTGTGGCACAGCTACAAGGAAGAACAACAGACCTATTCGGACAAGGACGAAGCGATGGCAAGCGCCATCTGCAAGACCATTTCCTCCATCGTCGGCAGCAGCCTGACGACGGTCGCGGGCTTCGTCGCCATTTGCTTCATGAGCTTCACGCTCGGCCGTGACCTTGGCATCGTGATGAGCAAGGGCGTTATCCTCGGCGTGCTGGGCACGGTCATCCTGCTGCCCTGCGTCATCCGCATCCTTGACCGCGCGCTGGAAAAGACCTCGCACAAGCCGCTGCTGCCCAGCGTTGCGGGCATCAGCAAGTTCGTCACGAAGCACTACAAGGTGCTGTTCGTCGTCCTGATTGTGCTGTGCATCCCGGCATTCTACGGTTACAATAACGTCGGCAAGTATTACGACATGTCCGCCTGCCTGCCGCAGGAGCTGGAAAGCGTGAAGGCGAACACGAAGCTGTCCGAAACCTTTGACGTGTCCACAAACCATCTTGTGCTGGTCGATGCGGACGTGCCGCAGAAGGACGTCGTCGCCATGACGGACGAAATGGCGGAAGTCGATGGCGTGAAGCAGGTGCTGTCGATTGACTCGCTGCTGGGCGCGGGCATCCCCGAAAGCATCGTGCCGGACGAAATCCTCAGCGAACTCAAGAGCGACGAATACCAGCTGATGCTGATTTCCTCGGAATACATTATTTCCTCCGACGCGGTGAATCGGCAAATTGATGAGCTGAACGAAATCCTCAAAAAGTACGACGAGGGCGGGATGCTCATCGGCGAAGCGCCCTGCACGAAAGACCTGATTTCCTGCACCGACCACGACTTCGAGGTCGTCAGCCTGATTTCCATTATCGCCATTTTCCTGATTATCGCGCTGGTGCTGCGCTCGATTTCCTTGCCGGTGATTCTGGTCGCCGTCATTGAAACCGCAATTGCCGCAAACCTGTGCATCCCCTACTACACGAACGTGACGTTGCCGTTCGTCGCGCCGATTCTGATTTCGACCATTCAGCTGGGTTCGACGGTGGACTACGCCATCCTGATGACGACGCGCTACTTGCAGAACCGCCGTGCGGGATCTGACAAGCTCGAGGCGGTCAGCAAGGCGGTCGCGTCCTCCGCGCAGTCGATTCTCGTCAGCGGCATCGGCTTCTTCGCCGCGACGTTCGGCGTGGGGCTGTACTCCAATGTCGATATTATTTCCTCCATGTGCTCCCTGATGGCGCGCGGCGCGCTGTGCTCAGTGGTGGTCGTGCTGTTCCTGCTGCCGGCGGTACTGCTGGTGCTGGACAAGGTGATTATCCACACGACGCTGAAAATGAACGTGAAGAACTGACTTTGTTGGTAGAAAGGATGGAAAAATCCGATGAAAAAGCGTGCTTTTGCTCTTATCACTGCGCTTTGCATGACGCTGACCTGCTTTGCCAGCGCGGAAACCGTGAAACACGAGCGTGTTTATGCCGTGACGAATGCCGCCGGCGACGCGCTGACCGTCATCGACAACGTTCGCCTTGAAAATGGCGACGCTTTGACGGAAATCGACGACCGGACGCTGCTGACCGCGCTGGAAAACGTCGGCGGCACGGAAAAATTCACCCAGAGCGGCGAAACCGTGACGTGGAAAGCCGACGGAAACAGCATCATCTATCAGGGCACGTCGGACAAGGCTCTGAACGTGACCCCCGTCGTCCACATGACGCTGGACGGCATCGAAATCACCGCCGCGGACGTGAAAAACGCATCCGGTGAGCTGGTGATGACCGTCTCCTACCGCGCCGAATCCCCTTTCCTCGCCGTGACGTTGATGCCGCTATCTGACGACGTGACCAGCGTGACCGTGGACAACGGCACGGTGCTGACCGACGGCGCGCACAGCTTCCTGATGGGCTTCGGCGTTCCCGGCGCGGATGCGGATCTGGAACTGCCCGATTCCTTCACCATGACGGCGCATGTGGACCATGCCGACCTGAACTGGATGATGACGATTGCGACAGCGCAGCCCGTGAAGGTGCTGACCGACGCGCTCTCCGACCACGCTGCGGACGCGCACACCCTCGTCAGCGACCTGACGGCGGGGCTGAACGCGCTGGCGGACGGCTCGGACATTCCCGAAAGCAACGAAGACATTCACGAACTGCTGACCGCGCTGAACACGCTCTTTGACGGCGCGGCGCAGCTCAAAGACGGCTCCATCACCCTGCTGGACGGCGTGAAGACGCTCAAAGACGGCTTGGATACGCTAAGCAGCAACAGCAGCGCGCTCAACGACGGCGCGGCGCAGCTGTTTGCCGCTGTGCTGGATACCGCGAACACGCAGCTGGCCGCCGCGGGGCTGGATGCGCTGAGCATCGAAGTGCCGACGCTGACCGCCAGCAACTACGCCACCGTGCTGGATGACCTGATTGCCCAGCTTGACCCTGCTGTCATTGACAAGACCATCGAGGATTTGGCGAAGGCACAGGTACGCGAGGCGGTCATGGCGCAGGAGGACAAGGTTCGCGAGGCCGTGACCGAAGTGGTACGCGGTCAGGTGCGGGACGCGGTTCAAGCGCAGGAAGAAACCATCCGCGCCGCTGTGACCGACGTAGTGAAGGAACAGGTGCGTCAGGCAGTTGCGGCACAGGAAGACACCATTCGCGCGGCGGTGACGCAGGCGGTTCAGGCGCAGGTGCAGGACGCGGTTCAAGCGCAGGAGGACACCATCCGCGCCGGCGTGACGCAGGCGGTTCAGGCGCAAGTGCTGGAAGGCGTGCTGGCGCAGGTGGGTCTCAATATGACGGCGCAGCAGTATCAAGACGCGGTTGCGGCGGGTCAGGTGCCGGACGCGCAGCAGAAGCAGATCAGCGCGGTGGTTGACCAGATGATGGCGTCCGATGACATCAAGGCGAAAATCGAAGCGGCTGTGACCGAGCAGGAAAATCAGCTGGTCGCGCAGAACATGGCGTCAGACGACATCCAGGCGAAGATTGAATCCGCCGTCACCGAGCAGGAAAATCAGCTGATTGCCCAGAACATGGCATCAGACGACATCAAGGCGAAGATTGAATCCGCCGTCGCCGAACAGGAAAATCAGCTGGTGGAAGAGAATTTCGCATCCGCCGATGTGCAGGCGAAGCTGGAAGCCGCTGTGACCGAGCAGATTGACAAGCTGGTGGAAGAGAACTACGCCAGTTCGGACGTGCAGAACACCGTCCGCGAAAAGAAGGCGACCATTGCCGCGGCGGTGGATTCGCTCAAGCGCCTGAAGGAGCAGCTGGCATCCGTGGAGACGTTCGTGAACGGCCTGAAGGCGTACACCGACGGCGTGGCGCAGGCGGGCAACGGCGCGTCCCAGCTCTACGATGGCGCAAATACGCTGTCGGGCGGCATGACGGAGCTTTCCGACGGCTTGGCGGAACTCAAGGCGAAGCTGACCGAAGAAGGGCTCGACCTGCTGAGCGGCGACGTGCAGAAGGCGCTTGACCTCTTCGACAACCTCGAAAGCCAGATGGCGAATGTGCCGAGCTTCGACCTCGTGGCGGACGGCATGGCGCATGACATGCTGCTGATTATCCGCACGGACTTGCAGAAATAAGCGCAAAGAAAAGGAACCCGTTTCCCCTGCTGAAAAGTGAGGATTCGGGTTCCCTTTTTATGCGTCTTTCTTGCTTTCCGTGTTTGCGCGAATCGCGTGGGTGTCCTCCACCAGCTGACCAAAGCCGTAGAGCAGGAACGAGCCAATCCACGAGACCAGCACACCGACGATGATGGTCATGATGCCCGCGACAACGCCTGCGCCGCTATTAGCCCGCACAAACTCGCCGTTCAGCCGATACGTCATGGATGAGCCGCCAGCCATGAGGGCAAGCCCCGTGATGACCCAGCAGATGATGCCAATCCAGCAGAGCACCTTCGCCAGCACCTGAATCTTGTGACCGATGTTATTGAACATGAAAAAAAGCCTCCTTTTTCGCGCCTTTTCGTCGCAATTTTAGTATATGCATCTGTCTGTTTTTTGTCAAGCACAAAGCACAAAAAACGCGTCCACAGATGCAGACCGTGGACGCAGGAAGGGAGAGTAAGTTGTGTGTCAGGCTTTTGTGCAGTAATCCTTGTACCACAGGAACGCGGGCTGGTAGGTGATGGCGGATTCCTCGCAGTCCATGCAGAAGCGGCGAATCGCCTTCTTCTGCGCCGCCGGGAGGGGCAGCGTCTGCGCCGTCCGCGCGCCTTGAATCACCCACCGTGCCTCCGCCGCATCCGACGCCTCCAGCAGCATCTTCATGCCGACTTTCCCCAGCGGAATCGCCATCGTTTCCAGAAAGCCGCCGTCCGTGTCGCCGCGCTTGGTGTACTGCTGCACGTTGTCGGGCAGAATCGCGTACGTCGTATCCCCCGTGCGCAGCTCCATCCGGCGCACCTGAAACAGCATTCCCTCGCTGTACACGGACAGCATCACCCGCGGAAGCGCCTCAATTTCGCCGCCGCGCGGACGAATGCGCACGTCCAGCGACAGCACCACGCTGCCGTCGTCGCTCGTCACCTCGCACTGTTCCGCTTCATAGCAGCGCTCATTGCGGCGGAAGTTCTCGGCATAGGTGTAGCCCGTGTGGTCGAAAGCGGACAGGTTCAGCGGCGGCGCCTCGTTCGGGAAGCGCTGGTAGAAGGATACGATGGTGGGCATGGTGAAAGCCTCCTTGGGGTAAATGTTTTTTGTTCTTGTTTCTAATTTCAGCCATTATGGACTAAGCTGCTTCTCGCGTAGTCATATAGGAAGGATATTCTCTTCGGGATTATCATCGCCAGTTATACCCCAAAGAGTAACCAAAAGAGTAACTATCCGAGCATACGTTGGCCAGAGCCCCCAGAATCAGCAAAATAGCCAGAATAATCCCCATGATTTTAGCAAACTTTCCACTTTCCATATGCTATCCTCTCAATTATCTATCCGTCGATTTCTTCCTCCACGCCCAGACAGATGTCGTATCTGTTGAAGCGCAGGGCGATTTGGTAACGTCCGCTCACCCAGCGGCGGATGGTGTCCTCCCCGCACGGGGTGAAGCTCGTCGGTGCGGCCTTCGCAATCTGTTGAACCTCCCAGTACGTCAGGCCGCGGTAAACAGGTACGCTTCTCATTCGCTGGCAGAGGCTTGTCTGCGTTCCGCTCAGCGCGGTCAGCAGCAGCGCGATGTCCACCAGCAACCATCCCCGGTACGTCATGTTCCTCCCTTCTTTGTCGCTTGGTTCTGTCTGCATTGTAGCGCCGCACCCCCCAAATGTCACGCTCACGATGTTTACATTCGCCCGATATCGCGCTCAAAACGTGTACATTTGCCTTATATCACGCTTTTTCCGCCAAAACGCAAAAAAATCGCCCCCGAAGGGACGATTTTTGCGAACATGCGTTCAGTTTTCTGATTCTGGCGGAAACTCGTGAATCAGGTCAATGCTGATAGAAAATTTCAGCTCGTGACCGTTCGCATCCGTGCCGGAGATGATGAACACGCCGCGCTCAACGTTCAGCTTGTCCGTACCGCAGTACAAATCCAGCGGCATTTCGCCCTTGACGAGCGTTTCACTCTCCATCCAGTTGCGCATGTATTCGTAATCAACAGCAGGCGACGAACCGTTTAGTTTGTCACCCTCATACCATTTTGCCTGCGCATAGGTCGGCGTGAACGGCACGTCGCTGACGTTCGTGCTGTAAAAGTGAATCATCCAGCCCACAAACCCGTTGTCTTCTTTCATCATGTACGCATTTTCCGGCGGATACGACAGTTCGATTTGCGCCTGCGCCTTGGGCAGCATCGGCAGCACAATGCCGACAACCGCCGCCACGATGATGACGACCGCCGCGCAGATGACCGCGATTCGCTTGCGCTGATTGGGCTGCTTCGGCTGCTCCGGCGGATTAACAAACCGACCGTCGGTTTGTTCCTGCGTTTCCTGTACCGGCTCCTGCACCGCCGGCATGGCTTCAGGCGGCTGGACTGCCGCTTCATCCGCCAGAAAGTTCACATCCAGCACCTTCGACAGCTGCGCCGCCGTCGCCACGTCCGGCATGGCGCGCCCGTTCTCCCAGTGCGACACCGTCTGCCGCGACACGTTGACCAGCTGCGCCAGTGTGTCCTGCGTCATGCCCTTTGTCTTGCGTGCCTGCATGATTTTTTCGCCTATGTTTTCCATATTTTGCCCCCCCCACAAAAACAAACAACATATCTATTATTATAACGATAATTGTCGCCTTTGTCAACAAAAAAAGACCCGATTTCCGCAGAAATCAAGCCTTGCAAACGATTTTTTTATCGCGCCAGACGGGCAGAAATACAGTTTTTATTCGCCCATCATCCTGTGCAGCAAATCCTGATACGCCTGCTCAACGCCGCCCAAATCACGGCGGAAGCGGTCGAGGTCCATCGGCTCATGCGTCCGGGCATCCCAGAAGCGCGCGGAATCAGGGCTGATTTCATCCGCAACGAGCAGTTGACCGTGGTAGCGCCCGAACTCCAGCTTAAAATCCACCAGCTCTACGCCGATTTCCGACGTGAAATCCGACAAAATTTGATTGATTTTCCGTGCCGTCTCAATGACGTAGTTCATTTCCTCGCGCGTCGCAAGATGCAGCGCCTCAACATGCGTGATGTTGATGAGCGGGTAGTCCATCTCGCTGCCCTTCAGTTCCAGCTCGATGACGGTCGTGTCCAGCTTCGTGCCAGTCGGCAGACCGATGCGCTTCGCCAGCGACCCCGCCACGCGGTTGCGCACCTTCACGGATACCGGCAGAATCTGACATCGCTTGACAAGGCTCTGCCGCGCGTCCAGCCGTCGCAGGTAGTGCGTCGGGATGCCGTTTTCTTCCAGCATTTTGAAGAACTGTTCGCTAATCGCGTTGTTGACTTCGCCCTTGCCCAGAATCCGCCCGCGCTTCAGCCCATGAAACGCCATTGCCTCGTCCTTGAAGTACACGATTGCCTGATCCGGATCGTCGGTTGCGTAAACGCGTTTGCCTTTTCCTTCCGTCAGCAGCTTGCCCAGTTCCATCGCGCCAGCGCCCCTTTCATTGCGTACAGATTCCTCTGCGGGTAGGGTTTATTGTACCATTTTTCGCCCCGCAGGACAAGGGAATTTCCGCAGCTTGCAAAAGTTTGTCGGTTTTTCACGAAAGTCAAGGATTTTTATCCGCACTGAAACACACCATCAGCAGCCCTTCGCGGAAGGTGACCTCCGCCATGTCCGCCGTGAACTCGTTGCTGCACCCCAGCGGATAGTGGTACGTCAGCGTCGCGCGGGTGAGCGTCCATTTCGCGCCCGTCAGCGTCACATCCCGCACCTCCGGCGAATACGCCAGCAGCGACAGCTTTCGCCCCGGCATTTTCGGCAGATGATGCGTGCCCGGCGCAAGAATCGTCGCGCGATTCTGCCCATCCACCAGCCACGCGCGTTCGCCGCGCAGGGCGCAGTCTGCCGCGCATTGCAGGCAAGATAGCGTGTGGTCGAAGCGCCCGCCAATCGCCCCCGCGAGGATAAACTCAGTGTACCCGCGTTTGCGCCCTTCATGCAGGCAGACGACCAAATCCGTATCATCTTTTTCCGTCGGCAAGGTCAGCGTGGGCACATCCGGGCGCATTGCAGGCGGCATGGAGTCAAAATCCCCGACAACCAGCTGCGGCGTCAGCCCGAACTGCCGCGCGCACGCCCAGCCGCCATCCGCGCAAATCAGGAAATCCCCCGGCTGCGGCGCAATCCACGGCAGCTCTTCGCCCGCATACAGCGGCGTCAGGATGATGCAGCGCGGCATAGCAATTCTCCTCGCTTTGATGATGGTTTTCATTGCCCCTCGTCGCTTCGAAAAGCCAAAAATCCCCTTCAATATAATAAGAAAGCAGGAGACAAGCAGTATCCCACTTGCCTCCTGCTGCGGGGCGAAATCAGAAATTCCGCAATTACTCCTGCACGGGCGCTTCTTCCGCGTCCGCGGGAGCTTCCTCGCCCATCGCCTCGTCGTCGAAGGAGAATTCGTCTTCGGCGGCCTGACGGATGGACAGGGAGATGCGCTTCTTCTCGGTGTCAACGCTCAGCACCTTCACGCGGACAATCTGACCTTCCTGCACGGCGTCAGTGACCTTCGCGACGCGGTTCTGCGCGCACTGGGAGATGTGCACCAGGCCATCCAGACCGGGCTGGAGTTCAACGAACGCACCGAAGTCCGCAATACGGACAACCTTGCCTTCGACGATGCAGCCTTCCGGATAGCGCTCAGCGGCGTTATCCCACGGACGGGGCTGGAGCTGCTTGTAGCCAAGCTGGATGCGCTCACGTTCGCGGTCGAGGGACAGAATCTTCACGTCAACTTCCTGACCGGGCTTGACGACCTCGGACGGATGGTTGATGTGGCCCCAGGACAGATCCGTGATGTGGATCAGACCGTCCACACCGCCGACATCAACGAACGCGCCGAACTGGGTCAGGCGGCGAACGACGCCGTGGATGATAGCGCCTTCTTCAAGGTTCTCCCAAGCAGCCTTCTTGCGGGCAGCGGTCTGCTCAGCAATGACAGCCTTGCGGGAAGCCACGATGCGCTTCTTCTGCTTGTCCACTTCGATGATCTTGAGTTCCATTTCCTTGCCAACGAACTCTTCAATCTTGTCAACATAGTGCTGCGCGAGCTGGGAGGCGGGCACGAAAGCACGCACGCCCTCAACATCAGCAATCAGGCCGCCCTTGACGGCTTCCTTGCCAACGCCCTTGACATACTCGCCCGCGTCGTACTTGGCGACGAGCGCTTCCCACGCCTTGCGGTTGACGATGTTGCGCTGGGACAGAACGACATTGCCTTCGCCGTCGTTCACTTTGACGATCTCAGCTTCCAGTTCGTCACCTTCTTTGACGTCCTGCTGGGTCAGGTCGGAGCGCTTGATGATGCCATCGGCCTTGTAGCCAATGTTCACATACACTTCGTCCGGGGTCACCTGCACAACTTTGCCGGTCACCGTCTGTCCAGCCTTGATGCGCGTCATCGTGGCCACGATGGCGTCCATGGTGAAGTCAGAGGACTGAGCCATGTTTTCGTTGTCGGTCATATGGGTTGCAACCTCCTCTAATGAGCCATCCGGTGTGGAAGCACCGGCGGTTATTCCAATTTTATCGGAATGAATATTTGCAAAGGCAGGCGGAATTTCCGCCGCGCACTCTACCAAAATTGTTCGGGGGCAAAGCGCCTTGCACGCCTCAAAGAGCTTGTGCGTGTTCGCGCTGGTGCGGCCGCCGACGACAATCATGGCGTCGGACGCTGCAGCAAGCTTCTTGGCTTCCCGCTGGCGCACCGCGGTGGCGTTGCAGATGGTGTTATGCTCCTTCAAATGCTGGACACGCCCGCGCAGTACGGCGACAATCGCCTCCCAGCGCTCCGGGGGGAAGGTCGTCTGCACGGCGGCTGCCGCCTGATCCATTTCGGGCAGCTGCGCCGCTTCCTCCGCCGTCGCCACGACGTAGACCTTGCCGCGCGCCCAGCCGCATGTCCCCTTGACCTCCGGGTGTTCCCGCTCGCCCACCATAATCAGCGGGCAATCCTCGCCCGTATCCTCCGCGACGACGCGGTGGAGCTTGTTGACGAAGGGGCAGGTCAGGTCAACCACCTTGCAGCCGGCTTTCTCCAGCTGCCTGATGACCTCCGGCGCAACGCCGTGACTGCGGATAAGCACCTGCCGACCCGCTGCTTCCTCGGCGGAAGCGACCGGCGGAATCCCGCGCTGACGAAGCATATCCACAACCGTCGGGTTGTGGATCAGTTCCCCCAGCGTACAAGAGGGCACGCCGCTGTCCGCCACCTGCACGGCGCTTTCGACCGCGCGGCGGACGCCCATGCAGAACCCCGCATGAGCCGCGATTTCAATCGGCATTTCCCGTTTGCATCCTTTCCAGCATGGTCAGACCATTTTCTGACCTCTATATTGATTCTACATATCTTCTGATTTTCCTGCTTCCTTCGCAATTTTTTTTGAAAAAATTTTTTGTTCGCGAAAAAAGCGCGAAAAAACAGGATTTCACGCAGATTTTGGTGTTCACGCCTCCGGGTGTGCCGTCAGCGCGCGGTAGGTTTCGGTGATGCGGGCGAGCAGCTCCTCGCAGGTGTCGCGGTTCACGCCGCGCTCGCGCAGGTCGTCCATCGCAATCGGGTCGCCGACGCGCACGTCCAGACGGCGGAACAGGCGCGGTTTGCCGCCGATGTACAGGGGAATCATCGGCACGCCGCTGCGCAGGGCAATCAGCGCCACGCCGGACTCAACGTGCTCCATAATCCCCTCTTTGTGGCGCGTGCCTTCGGGGAAAATGCCCAGCACGCCGCCCGCCTTCGTCACCCGCAGACAGGCGCGCATCGCTTCCATGTCGCTGTGGTGGCGGTCAACGGGAATCATGTGCAGGTGCATCAGCAATTTTCCGATCACGGGCGCTTTCGCCAGCTCGATTTTCCCCAGGAAGTTCACTTCGTAGCGGCGAATCAGCATCGCGGCAATAATCGGGTCTGCGAAGGACGTGTGATTCGCGATGACGATGTATGGCGCGTCGAGATTCAGCTTCTCCCTGCCCGTGCAGTGCATAAAGCAGAACAGGTGGAAGTAAATCCAAAAAATCCCGCGTGCAATCGTATAGATGATGCCCTTTTTGCCCGGAAGCGCCATTCGGTGCTGGAAATTCTTCTTTTCCGGCTTTTTCTCCTGCTTTTCCGGCTGATTCTGCTCGCTCATGCCCATGCGCCCCCCGTCTTGTCCGCGACGATGCGCAGAATCGCCTCGACCACCTCGTCGAACGTGAGGCTCGTCGAATCGACCGTCACGGCGTCCTCTGCCGCACGGAGCGGGTCAACAGCGCGGTGCGTGTCCTGTTCGTCACGGGCGCGCAAATCGCGCAGCACATCGTCGAAATTCGCGTCCATGCCCTTATTGCGCATCTCCTGATAACGGCGGCGGGCGCGTTCCTCGGCGCTGGCAGTCAGGAAGATTTTGACGGGCGCGTTCATCAGCACACGCGTGCCAATATCGCGGCCATCCACCAGCATGGGCGTTTCCTGCGCAAGGCGGCGCTGGAGCGCGACCATTGCCGCACGCACGCCCGCGTACTTGGCGACGGTGGACGCCGCCATGCTGACTTCCGGCGTGCGGATGAAGCCCGTCACGTCGCGGCCATCCACGAGGGTATGCTGACCATCCGCCGCGTGACCGACCGTCATTGACAGCGACTGGCACAGCGCCGTGACCGCCTGTTCATCCTGTACCGGCACGCCCTTTTCCAGCGCGGTCAGGCCGATGGCGCGGTACATCGCGCCGGTGTCGAGGTGGAGGATGCCCAGCCGCTTGGCGACGGCGTCCGCAATGCTTGATTTTCCTGCCCCGACAGGGCCATCCATGGCAATATTCAGCACCATGCGTTGATGTCTCCTTTTGTTGACCTTTTTATGTAGGCTCAAATCGCCCGGTGTCCCATGCCGACGACGACCTCGTTGAGGTGCACCAAGCCCACGGTAAAGAACACCGCCACCGCCACATGCTCGCCGGAGCGGGCGACGCCGATTTTGCCGCCGACGGAAAAGCCCATCGCTTTCTCGCTGACTTGGCACACCGCGTCGTGTGCTGCCCCAGCAACTGCGCCTTCCTCGCGGTGCGTATCACTGATGACGCCCTCACGCTTGGCGGCGACCACGGCGCGCTCAATCATCTTCATCATCGAATCCACGAATGTGCCGCCGAAGTCCGATGCCGCGCCGACAATATCCTTTTCGGTCAGCGACGCCTTCAGCTCAGTTTCTTCCTCGCGTGTCGCCGTCATCGCCAGCTGAATCGCCGCACGAGCCACCGCGCGGCTGTCCCCGATGATTTCCAGCATTTCCTTCGCTCCTTTCATCCGGCATACCTGTTTATTATACATGATTTTCCCCTTTCCTGCAAGCGATTTTCCTGATTTTTCAGCAGATTAGCCCGCAAACCCACGCGCACGTCAGGTAGGACAGCAGCGACACGCCCAGCGCGCCCGGCAGCTTTTTCACGCCCGCCGCGCCGAGATAGACGCTCATCGTGTAGAAAATCGTCTCGCTTGACCCCATCAGCACCGACGCGATTCGCCCAACGCGGCTGTCCGCGCCGTACTGCGCGAAAATCTCCTGCAGCGCCGCCAAACTGCCCGACCCGGTCATCGGGCGGAGGATGAGCATCGGTGCGACCTCCTGCGGCAGGTTCAATATTGCCGTCAAGGGCGATAGCAGGCGTACAAGAAGCGCCGTCAGCCCAGAGGCGTTCATCAAGGAAAGCATGAGCAGCATCCCCGTCAGCGCGGGCAGGAGCTGCCACGCGGCTTCCATTCCTTTCTTCGCGCCGGATAGGAACGCGCCGTAGACCTCAACGCCCGCGCATTTTCCGCGCAGAAGAATCAGCAGAACGGTCAGGATGAGGGTGACGGCGGCGGCTTTCTCCATGCGGATTCGCTCCTTTTTGGCGGATTTTGTCATACATGCCCAGCAGAATGACCCCGGCTGCCGTCGCGGCGGCGGACGAAATCAGCATAGCGCCCCAAATGTCCGCCGGATGCTGTGCGCCTGCCGCCTGACGAAGCGTCAGCACCGTCGTCGGCAGCACCTGCAAACCGGAATTGTTGAGCACCAGCAGCAGCGCCAGCACGCGCAGTCCCGGCTCGCCGTGCACCGCTAATTGCTTCGCTGCGGACACACCCGGCGGCGTGGCGGCATTCCCCAGACCGAGGACGTTCGCCGCCAGATTCATACCGACTGCCTCCCAGCAATCAGCGTCCGGAAGCGCGCGGCTGTGTCTTCCGAATAATTTTCGGATAAGCAGCCCAAGTTTCGCCACGTCGCCCGTGCGCAGAAGCACTTCCATCAAGCCACTCCAGAGCGTCATCGTTCCCAGCAGCGTCAACATCAGCGAAACGCCGCTTTCCGCCGAGTTCAGCAGTGCCGACGCCGCTGAAGGCGCACGGTTTGTGAGCAGTGCCAGTATCAGCGACAGCGTTGTCAGGATGAAAAATACCCTGCCCATAAATACTTCTCCTTTCAGAAGCAATTTAGCACGGATGTTATACCCATTTTGCGCATATTTGTATATTGTCTGCGCGCCAAACTACGGAACTTTTCAAGCGTATCTCGAAATTTTTTTCTTGAATATAGCAAGAAAAAACTTATAATTCATGAAAACCCCTTGACAAACGTTAGAAAAAAATGTAGAATGACAATGCAATATGTGGAATCGTCCTGCGCTGTGCAGGAGTGCCGGACAATCCCTCATGGCAACATTACCGCTATCGAACGGAAGGGAGAAATTACTATGAAGTCTACCGGTGTTGTGCGTCAGTTGGATACCCTTGGTCGGATCGTCCTGCCCATCGAGCTTCGTCGCACGATGGACATTGGCGTGAAGGACATGCTGGAAATTTTCGTCGAAGGTGACGAAATCATCCTCAAGAAGTATCATCCGAGCTGCATTTTCTGCTCTGATGCCCGTGACGTCGTTCCCTACAAGGGCAAGCTCGTCTGCAAGAGCTGCCTGGCAGAACTGCGGAACGCGCAGGACTAATCAGCAGAAGCAGGATGGGCGGAAGCGTGGCAACGCGCCCATCCCCCCAGCGGACTGTACCGAGTGGTGCAGCCCGTTTTTTCTATGCGGATTTTTCTCCGCTCATGCGAAAAGCACTTGCCATTTTCCTGCTGATGGCGTATAATATTCTTGCAGCCTTTTCTATATTGGTTGCTTTTATCAACAAAATGACCAAAGGAAGGATACCCATTATGCTCAAAATCTACAAGGAGGATTTCACTGTTCGCTCCTACCAGACCGATTTGAACGCCCGCATGAAGCCCAGCGCGATTCTGGAAGTGATGCAGGAAGCCGCCGGACAGCACTCCGAGCGCCTTGGTCTGGGGCGCAGTGCCCTGCTGGCAAAGAATACCGCGTGGGTGCTCACGCGCGTGGAGGTCGATATGGATCGCTATCCGGCGTTCGAGGAGACGTTCTCCGTCGAGACGTTCCCGATGCCCGTGCGCCGCTGCTTCTTCCCGCGCTACTTTATTTTCCGCGACAGCAATGGCATCGAAATCGGACGCGCCGCGACGCTGTGGGTGCTGCTTGACCTCGGCACACGCAGCATGACGAAACTCGACGTGGTGAAGGCGCTGATGCCCGACAACTCCGACCTGCTCGCGCCGCTGGGTTTGCCCGCCGCCGTGACCGAGGTGTCCGGCACGCTGCAAACCGAAATGCGCCAGCCGCGCTACACCGATTTGGATTTCAACGGCCACGTCAACAACACGCGCTATCTGGACTGGTGCTGCGATGCGCTGGGGATTGACACCATGCGCGGCGCGTACCTGAAGCACTTCGCGGTCAATTTCGACGCGGAAGTGATGCCGATGCAGCAGATTCGGACGGAGCTGCGCCGGCTGGGCGACGATTTCTCCTACTGCGGCTTCGAGGGCGACAAGCGGCACTTTGATGTCGGCGGGCTGCTCGCGCGGCAGAATTAAGCTGCGTTTCCTCGGTGTCGCGAATCTTTCATAATTCCCCATCTTGAAAAGAAGGCGTCGGTTTTCATGACCGGCGCCTTCTTTTTTGATATGGATTTTTGCGCGTGCTTCCCTATTGCTTATTCCGCATTAAAAAAGCCGCCGCCCCCCCCGCAAAAAGGGGCAGCGACGGCGAAAAAAATCAGGTTGTGGGTGTGGTGAAGGGATTCACCTGAACCGGGGTCGAAGGCTGCACGAGCGTCTCCACCGTGTGGGTTTCCTCCGGGTGAATGACAAACGGCGCGGGCTGCGGCGCTGCATCCGCCATCGTCAGGCGACCGACGGACACTTCGTACGCCGTCTTGCCGATGACCGTGCCGTCAGGCAGCTGCTTCTGGTACGCGCGGGACTGGAAGCGTCCCAGCAGCGTCACCTTGTCGCCCACCTTCAGGTGGCTGGCGAAGCGCGCGGTGCGTCCCCAGGTGATGCAGGGGATATAATCGCTCTTGCCATAAGCGCGGTTGACCGCCAGCATCAGGTCGGCGATTTCGCGGCCGAAGGGGGTCGTGCGGTAGGAGGGCAGCTTGCACAGCGCGCCAGTCAGCTGCACCTGATTCGGGTTCTCGTCGCTGTCCGGGTCAACCAGATGCTGCGCGAAGCCCGTGATGAGCAGGCGTCCCGCGCCCTCGATGACCTTGTTGTAGCTGCGGAGCTGACCGTCCAGCGCCAGCTTCGAGCCGATGGTCAACGGCGTATCATCCATCAGGCGCTCAGACACCGTGATGGGCAGCAGATCCTCCGCCCCGGACAGACGCGGCACAGACAGGGTGGCATAGTAAAACTTCTCGCCAAACACTTCATGCCCGTAGACGGGGTTGTCCGTCAAGACGCCGCTCAAATGCAGGAAATTTCCGTTCTCTTCCATAGCGATTCACCTTTCTTTTTGACGGCGGGGCTACTCCGCTTTTGCGGGATGCTGTCTGCCCTGCACGTCGATCGTTGTGTTTCCCTCCAGCAGAAGCTCGCCCACAGGAATAAGCGTGAACCCCTGCTGGTGGTAAGTCTTCAGAATGGTAGGCAAAGCGTCAAGAATGTATTTAGAATCGTTGTGGAAGAGCACAATGTCGCCCGGCGCAACGTTTGTTGTCGCGCGCCGAATCAAATCAGCAGCGCCCTTGTTCTTCCAATCCAGCGAATCTATGCTCCACTGTACCACCTCGTACCCCTCGCTGCGGGCGACGCTGACGACCGTGTTGTTGTAGTCCCCATACGGTGGACGGAACAGCGTCGGCTTTTCCCCGGTAATCGCTTCCAGCTTCTCCGCCATGTCAGACAGCTCCTGCCGCATTCGGCTTTCGCTGATTTTTGTCATGTGCGGATGTTTGCTGGAGTGATTGCCGATTTCGTGCCCGCGGTCGTGAATCTCCTTCACCAGCTCCGGGTATTTGTCAACCCAGATGCCCACGAGGAAGAACGTCGCCTTGGCATTGTACTCGTCCAGCAAATCGAGGATGCGCATGGTCTGATCGCCGCCCCACGAGGCGTCGAAGGAAATCGAGATCACGCGGTCGTCGCGCTCGACGGAGTAAACCGGCAGAATCCGCTTGGCAGCGAGTACGGTCGTCGCGTCCTGATGCAGCGGCCCGGCGTAGCAGAAAGTCAGTACGCTGAGCAGCAGACACAGCGCCGCGCGGGTGTACGCCGCCTTTTTCGGATGCGCAGGTGCAGTGGAATGGGTCATGGCTTGCCCTCCATCCTTTCATAGTCTACGCGTCGGCGCGGGGAAATAGAAGCCCCGCTCGCCCGCTTCGGCAAAAGCGCTTTTGACCCGACAAAACAAGTCAGGAAGCACTTTGTCCGCATGGATGGCAAACCTTATGCAGCAGCGCTGACAAATATACAGCGTTTTGCGGCGGTGCAAGCGCGATACTTCTTGTCCGCCACTCTTATCATATCATACAATTATGACAGCTGCATGAACAAACTTGAAATTATTCGCGATATTCCGAATCCGAGGGGGCTTGGACTTGAACAACAGTTATGAACTCGTCATAATTTGCTGTTTTTCGGTAAAAAGCGCCCTGCCTGTTTTCGCCGAATCCCCTGCAGCAGCAAAGCAAGGATCAATCAGGGTAAAATAACAAAGAAAGGGCTGCACCCCTTCCTCGTCGGAAAAGGCACAGCCCATCAAGCCAAAGGAAATTAGTACATGCCGCCCATGCCAGCGCCGCCAGCCGGAGCCGCGGGTTCGGGCGCGGGGATGTCCGCCACCAGCGATTCGGTGGTCAGCACCATCGCCGCAACAGACGCCGCGTTCTGCAGCGCCGAACGCGTGACCTTCGTCGGGTCAATGATGCCGCGCTCAATCATGTCGCAGTATTCGTCGTTCAGCGCGTCGTAGCCGTAGCCGGCAGCCTTCTTCGCATTGCGCTTCTTCGTGGTCTTGATGTTCTCGACAATCACCGAGCCATCCACACCCGCGTTCGCCGCAATCTGGCGAATCGGCTCTTCCAGCGCGCGCAGGATAATCTGCACGCCGGTCTTGGCGTCTCCGCTGTACTTCGGCAGCAGGGCAGCCACGTTCTGCTGCACGCTCAGCAGCGCAATGCCGCCGCCGGGCACAATGCCTTCTTCCGCCGCCGCGCGGGTCGCCGCCAGAGCGTCCTCAATGCGCAGCTTGCGTTCCTTCATTTCCACTTCAGTCGCCGCGCCAACCTGAATGACGGCCACGCCGCCAGCCAGCTTCGCCAGACGTTCCTGCAGCTTCTCGCGGTCGTAGTCGCTGGTCGTTTCGGCAATCTGCGCCTTAATCTGACCCACGCGCGCCGCGATTTGATCCTTGTCGCCCGCGCCGTCAACGATGGTGGTGTTCTCCTTGTTCACCTTCACCTGACGCGCATGACCGAGCATATCCAGCGTCGCTTCCTTCAGCTCCATGCCGGTTTCGGAGGAGATGACGGTGCCGCCGGTCAGGATGGCGATATCCTGCAGCATTTCCTTGCGGCGGTCGCCGAAGCCCGGCGCCTTGACCGCAACGCAGGTGAACGTGCCGCGCAGCTTGTTGACAACCAGCGTGGACAGCGCCTCGCCCTCGACATCCTCGGCGATGATGAGCAGCTTCTTGCCCATCTGCACCACCTGCTCCAGCAGGGGCAGGATTTCCTGAATGACGGAAATCTTCTTGTCGGTGATAAGGATCAGCGGATCATCCAGCACCGCTTCCATCTTTTCGGTATCGGTCACCATGTAGGCGGACGCATAGCCGCGGTCGAACTGCATCCCTTCGACGATGGTCATGCCCGTGGTCATGGTCTTGCTTTCTTCCACGGTGATAACGCCATCCGCGCCGACAGTTTCCATTGCGTCGGAAATCAGCTTGCCGATGGTTTCATCCGCAGCGGAGTTCGCGGCGACGTTGGCAATCGCCTGCTTGCCGTTGATGGGCTGGGACAGCTCCTTCAAGCCTTCCACGGCGGCATCCGTCGCGGCGGCAATGCCCTTCTTCAGCACCATGGGGTTTGCGCCGGCGGCGAGGTTGCGCAGACCTTCGCGGATAATCGCCTGCGCGAGCAGGGTCGCGGTGGTCGTGCCGTCGCCAGCGACGTCGTTGGTCTTGGTGGAGACTTCCTTCACCAGCTGCGCGCCCATGTTTTCAAAGGGGTCTTCCAGCTCAATTTCCTTGGCGATGGTCACACCGTCGTTGGTGATGAGCGGCGCGCCGTACTTCTTGTCCAGCACCACGTTGCGACCCTTCGGGCCGAGGGTGATTTTGACGGTATCCGCCAGCGCGTTCACGCCCTTTTCAAGGCTCCGGCGAGCCTGTTCGCCATACTGAATCTGCTTAGCCATAAAACTTACTTCCTTTCAATATGTTTGGTGGACTCGGATTTATACTATTTCCAAATGGGAATGCGCCGAGATGCGCCGCGAATTTTTCTCGCTGGCTAACGCGAATGAAACGCAGCGTAGCAGCGCTACGCTAAGTGGAATGAGCGGACGCCAGCGGGGAAAAGGCGCAAGCAGATGGCGCAGGTGAATTTGGAAAGAGTATTACTCCACCACAGCCAGAATGTCGCTCTGGCGCACAATAATCAGCTCTTCGCCGTCGATTTTGACTTCCGTGCCGGCGTACTTGCTGTAAATAACCTTCTGACCTTCCGTCACCTGCATCTTGATTTCCTTGCCATCCACATTGCCGCCGGGGCCGACAGCGAGAACAACCGCCATCTGCGGCTTCTCCTTCGCGGCGCTGGTCAGAATCAGACCAGACTTGGTGGTTTCCTCGGCTTCAACATTCTTGATGACAACGCGGTCACCCAAAGGCTTCACGGTCATAGTGTCATTTCCTCCTTGCTTCTCTTCAGGCTGTTAGCACTCACTTTGCATGAGTGCTAATCAACATGGAGTATTATGTACCAAAACGCGAACGAATGCAAGCGAACAAACGTTCTAAATGCAAAAAAATTTCTGCAAATCGGGAAAAATCAGCCGTGGGGTGGGCAAAAGTCTCCTTCTGTGGTACAATAGGACGATAAAGAGGGGGATTTTATCGAATGCGTGAGACGATTTCGGCGTTGCTGCTGGCTTGGTACGACCAGAACGCGCGGACGCTGCCTTGGCGCGGCATCCACGACCCGTACCACACATGGGTGAGCGAGACGATGCTGCAGCAGACGCGCGTGGAGACGGTGCGCGGGTACTACGAGCGCTTTTTGGCGCGCTTCCCGGATGTGGCGGCGCTGGCGGCGGCGGATGAGGCGGACGTGCTCAAGCTCTGGGAAGGGCTGGGGTACTATTCGCGCGCGCGGAATCTGCATCAGGCGGCGCGGCAGGTGGTGCGCGACTTCGGGGGCGAAATGCCGCGCGAGGTGGCGCAATTGCGGCAATTAAAGGGCATCGGGGCATACACTGCCGGGGCGATTGCAAGCATCGCGTTTGACCAGCGTGTTCCGGCGGTGGACGGCAACGTCATCCGCGTCGCCAGCCGGGTGATGGGCATCCGCGAGAACGTGGGCATTCCGTCCGTTCGGCGCGAACTGGAGGAAAAGGTGGATTCGCTTGTGCCGGCGGCGCGTCCGGGCGATTTCAATCAGGCGCTGATGGACTTGGGGGCGGCAATCTGCGTCCCCGGCACGCCAAACTGCGACGTTTGCCCGCTCCGGGCGCACTGCGACGCGTACGACGCGGGCGACGCGGAGGATTTGCCCGTGCTGCCGCAGAAGAATCCGCCGAAGCCGTTCGATTGGGACGTGCTGCTGATTTTTTCCGGCGAGAAAGTCCTGATGCGCCAGCGCACGGAGACGATGCTGCACGGCTTGTGGGTGTTCCCGATGCTGCCGGGGCACAGCGAGCATCCGGCGGAACTGGGTGCGCAGCTGCACCTTGCGGTTCGGAATGTCCGCCCCGCTGGGGACGCGAAGCACGTTTTCACGCACCAAATCTGGCGGATGAAGCTGTATCAGATGGACGCGCCCGACGCGGATGCGCCGAAGGGGTATCGGTTTGTTACGCTGAATGAGATGAACGCGCTGACGATTCCCACGGCAATGAAGGCGGCGGGGAAAGTGGCAAGGGCGCGGCTGGAAATGCGGAATAAGGAGACGTGAATCCGCAAAAATGACACGCAAAAAGCCGGGAGACACACCATGCGGTGTACCTCCCGGCTTATTTTGTGATTCGTTTACAGCTTCTGTCCGCAGTTGGCGCAGAACTTCGCGCCGGGCTGCACCTTCTGACCGCACGCGGGGCAGACGTTCGCCGCTTCCTGCTTCTGGCCGCAGTTCGGGCAGAATTTCGCGCCGGGGGTCAATTGCTCACCGCAGTTTGCGCAGAAGCTCCCCTTCTGTGCCGTCGGCTGCTGCTGAACCGGCGCGGCGGGCTGCTGCGTCGCCTGCATCGCCTGCGCGAACGCCTGACCCATCGCCACGCCTGCGCCCATGCCGACGCCTGCGCCCGCCATGCCGCCGGGGTTGTTTGCCGCCTCGCGCATCGCTTCCGCCGCCTGATACTGCGTGTAGCGGTTCATGTCGCCCAGCACGCCCATGGACGTGCGCTTATCCATCGTCTTTTCGACTTCTTCCGGCAGGGAGATATTCTCGATGACGAACGACGCCAGCGTCAAGCCGAGCTTCTCAATGCGCGGGTTGATGGTCTTGAGCGCATAATCGCCGATTTCGTCGTAGTTCGCCGCCAAATCGAGCGCGGGCAGCTTGCTTTCCGCAATCGCGTCGGACAGGCCGGACACCAGCGTGCGCTTGAGCTGCCCTTCGACGTCCTGCACCGTGTATTCGCTGCTTGTGCCGAACACCTCGCGCAGGAAAACCTCCGGGTCAGCAACGCGGAAGGAATATGCGCCGAACGCGCGCAGGCGAATCATGCCGAACTCGGCGTCGCGCATCATGACGGGGTTCGTCGTCCCCCACTTGCAGTCAAGGAACTGCTTGGTGTTCACAAAGTACACGTCGGACTTGAACGGGCTGTTGAATCCGAACTTCCACGCCTTCAGCGCCGTCATCACCGGCATGTTGGCGGTGGACAGCTCATAGCGGCCGGGCTGGAACACGTCCGCCAGCTTGCCTTCGTTGACGAAAATCGCCACTTGGCTCTCGCGGACGGTCAGCTGCGCGCCCATCATGATTTCCTTGCCGTTCATGTCGTACTTGTGGACGATGGTGTTGTTCGTGCTGTCCGTCCACTCAATGACATCAATCAACTGTCCGCGGACGATGTTGCCGATGCTGTCAAAAATGCCCATGATTTGCCTCCTTGCTGTCTAATCATAACTGTATGTTACGCCATCAGTCTTTATGCGCGAGCGCCGTCAGGCACGGCAGCACGCGAATCGATGCAATCCGCAGGTCAATGCCCATATACTCGTCCACATGCTCAATGCTGTCGCGGATGTGGTCGGACAGGATGCCGGTAATCGACGCGTCCTCGTCCGGGCCTTCGTGGAAGAGCATCGGGCAGCCAAGCAGCACAATACGGTCGCCGGGCAGGACGCAGGCGAGAATGCGCAGCCCGTGCGCCTCAACGCCGAAAATGTTGCGCAGCGCCACTTCCAGCCGGTCGCTGCCGTACTGCCAGCGGCCGCGCAGAAAGTCGTTGTCCGCCGGGATTTCCAGTTCCGCGACCACGCACGGCTTTGTCGGATCCATCTTGCTGCGGATGAGCCGCAAATGGCGCAGCACATCCTCCTCCGACGTCGCCCTGCCGTCCATCAGCGCGCGGAAAAACTCATGCCGGCACTCTTTGAGCAAGTCCGCCGTGGAGAACGCATCGTTGCTCACATCGGCGTTGATGCGCCCCAGCAGTCGGCGCAGTTCCACGGCATAGCTTTCAATCACGCCGGGCTTCGTGCTGACCGCCATAATCGGCAGCATCGGATTTTTCTCCAGCAGCTGCTCAACCAGCAGGTCATCCTGCTCCTTCGGCAGCCCAATTGCCACCGCGTCCGCATGGTTGACGCGCAGGCTGCTCAGCGCTTCCTCCGCCGTGGAGACCACCCGCGGCTGCTTAAAGCCGAGTTCTTCCCACTTGACTGCGCTGAACGCTTCGACAACCGCCGGGTCATTCGTCGCCAGTAAGAGCTTGTACATCCTTCAAGCCTCCAAATTCATGTGTCGATCCGGCTCTATTATACCGCATTTTTTCGGAAAACACAATAATGCAATGATAATTTGGCGAATTATTTGCCACCAAGGGTATATTGGCGCAGAATGCGGTTCATGGCGCGTCCGGGCAGAACTTTGTGCAGCGCGGGGGCGAGCATCTGTGCCGGACTGCCGATTTTCTTGCGGAACGGCAGCTTCTCGCGCGTGAGAAGCTCCGCGACGCGCCGCCCCAGTTTCGCCGGGTCAGACCCGTTTTCCTCGTCGCGGCGGATGGCTTCCGTTCCTTTGCGGAAATCCGCCCAGTAAGGAGATGCGTCTGTCATCGCGGCGGAGGTCAATCGGCAGCGCGACGAGCCGCCGCGGTGGTCACCCGGCTCTATCAGCATCACCTGAATGCCGAAGGGCGTCACCTCCTGCGCGAGGCACTCCGCGTAACCCTCGATGGCGTGCTTGCTGGCGGTATAGGCGCTCTGGAACGGCAGCCCCATCAGCCCGTTGATGGACGAAAACAGCACCACTTTGCCGCCGCCTTTTTCCCGCATCAGCGGCAGTACCTGCTGATTCACGCGCACCATGCCGAGGAAATTCGTCTCCATCACACGGGCATAATCCGCCAGCGCCGTCTCTTCGCACGAGCCGAAGCACAGCACCGCCGCGCAGTGAATGACCGCATCCGGCGCGCCGATTTGCTTCGCGCGTTCCATAAAATCGCGCACGCTGTCGTCCCGCGTCACGTCCAGCGGCAGACGTGTCATGTGCCCGTCGGTTTCCCCCGTGAACGAGCGCGCGCCCGCGACGACCGTCCAGCCCGTGTCCACCAGCGCTTGCGCCGTGTACGCGCCAAGCCCGCTTGACGCGCCCGTGATATAGGCGATCATACGCGGAGCAGGTTTTCCACCACCTGCTGGGAGTGCGCCGCCGCCAGCGCCGTGAAGGTCGGGTAGTCCATGTCGCTGTGGCCATCCGCCTGATCGCTGATGGAGCGCAGTACGCCGCACTTGACCCCATTGAGCAGGCAGGCATGCGCCACCGCGCCGCCCTCCATCTCCACCGCCAGGGCGTTAAAGAGATGATGAATGCGCGCGCGGGTTGCGCCGTCGTGTATAAACTGGTCGCCCGTGGCAATAATGCCTTCATGAACGGTCAGATTCGCCTTTTTCGCCGCCGCCACAAGGCGCGCGCGGAGTTCTGCGTCGCAGGGCAGCTCGACGAGGTTCACCTTGCTGACCATGCCCACCGGGTCGCCCAGGGGGGACGTGTCCGCGTCGTGCTGCACAGCGGCAGTCGCCACCACGAGGTCGCCGATGCGCACGCCGTCCGCGCCCGCGCCCGCGACGCCCAGATTCAGCACCCAATCCGGCGAAAACGCCGTAATCATCTTCTGTGTGCAAACCGCCGCGTTCACCTTGCCCGGCCCGCAGACGGCAAGCACGGCATCCTGCCCGAACAGCTTGCCGCTGACGAACGTATCCATGCCAATCGTCGTTTCCCTGCGCCCTTCGAGCTTCTTTTCGAGCGCCTCCACCTCAACCGCCATGGCGCCAATCAGACCAATCATCCCTGCAATCCCCCTGATTCATCAGAATAGTACCATTATACCCTGTTTGCGGTGCTTCGTCAATCATTTTCGCGGGAGGCGACTGCCCATGTGGATTTCCCTGTTGACGCTGCTTCTGCTGCTCGTGACCCCCATCTCCTGCCGCGCGGAAATTCGGCAGGAGCATGGCACGCGCTTCCGGATTCTCCTGCGCATCTGGGGCATTCCCCTGCGCTTTGACCATTCGCAAGCGCCGATGCGCCCCAAACCCCCGTCCGCCCAGCAGCTTCAAAAAGGCAAGGCGCTGCTGCGCGCCCTGCCCAAGCTCAAGCGCCCCGTGCGCCTGCTGATGCGCCAAACCGCGCTGGAGCAGCTGCTCGTCCACGTCTCCATCGCCCTGCGCGATCCGGCGGCGACGGCGCTGACGACGGCGTTTCTGCGGCAGATTCGGCTGCTGATTCCGGCGAGCTGCCGTGAGAAAGTCCGCATCGCCATTGCGCCTGATTTCCTGCATGAACAGACGGTTTTGGCGGCGCGGTGCATAATCTTCCTGCATTTGGGGACAATCATCGTTGCGGCGGCGATGGCGCTGACCGCGTGGAAGGAGGCATCCTCATGGAACATCCCATCAGCGAACTGATGCAGACCGCCATGTCGTCGATGAAGGACATGGTGGACGTGAACACCGTCGTCGGGCATCCGGTGCAGGCATCTTCCGGCAGCACGATTATCCCCATCAGCCGCGTCACGTTCGGCTACATGACCGCGGGCGGCGATTTACTGGCCGACAAGCCTGCGAAAGACGCGCCGGATTTCCCCTTCGCGGGCGGCAGCGGCGCGGGCGTATCCGTGCAGCCGGTCGGGTTTCTCGTCCTCTCTGGCGACACCGTGCGGATGCTCCCCGCGACCTGTTCAAGCGTCGCTGACCGCGTCGTCGACCTGATTCCGACGGTCGTCGAGGATGTGAAGTCTTTCCTGACGCATCAGTAAAAGAGGCAAAGCATGAAGCTGAAACGACTCCTTTTCCCCTTCCTGACGCTGCTGCTCGTCCTCCTGCTGATTCCGCGCGCGCAGGCGGAGGAAGTCGCCACAAGCGCGAAGGCGTGCATCATCATCGACGAAGCGTCCGGGCGGGTGCTGCTTAGCCACAACGCGGAAACGCCCCTGCCGATGGCATCCACCACGAAGGTGATGACGGCGCTGCTGGCGATTGAGCGCGGGAATTTAGGCGACCCGGTGACGTGCAGCCGCAATGCCTTTGGTGTGCCGGGAACGAGCATCTACCTTTCGCAGGGCGAAACGCTGTCCCTGCGCGACATGCTCTATGGGCTGATGCTGGCGTCCGGCAACGACGCCGCTGTCGCGATTGCGGAACACATCGGCGGCACGGCGGAGGAATTCTGCCGGATGATGACGGCGCGCGCAGCGGAGCTGGGCTGCCAAAACACCGTCTTTCTGACCCCGCACGGCTTGCCCTGCGACGGGCATTACACCACCGCGCACGATTTGGCGCTGATTGCCCGTCAGGCGATGACGCAGCCGCTCTTCCGGGAAATTGTCTCCACGCGCCGCGCGACGATTCCGTGGGAGGGACGGCCGTACAGCCGCGTGCTGAGCAGCAAGAACAAGCTGCTGGCCACCTACGAGGGCGCAACGGGCATCAAGACGGGCTATACGCGCAAGGCGGGGCGGTGCTTGGTGTTCGGCGCGGAGCGGAACGGAATGCGCATCATCGGGGTGGTGCTGAACTGCCCGGACTGGTTCGACGAGGCGGCGCGGCTGATGGACAGGGCATTCCAGCGATACGAATCCGTGACGATGCTGAACGCGGGCGAATCGCTGCGGACGCTGCCCGTGGCGCATTCGGGCGGCGCGAGCGTCCACGCGGTGCTGGCGGCGGATTTGCGCGGCGTCGTCATGCAGGGGGCGATTCCAAGCATCGAGATTGACTTAGGCCGCGAGGAACTCGACGCGCCGGTGATTCGCGGGACACCACTTGGCGTGGCGCGGCTCATCAGCGGCGGCGAGGTGATTGCGGAAGTGCCGCTTGTGGCGGACGCGGACGTGCCCCGCGATGATTTTCCCACGCACTGGCAGCGGATTTGGGAAAACTGGCTGATGGTAGAGAACGCGCCTGTCACGAATGGCGTGTGACAGGCGCGTTTTTAGTGTGCGGCATTTCATCCGCGATTATGCTTCATTTTGCCCTTCGAGATACGCCTTCTGCCCCAGCGTGAACGCGTCCTGCCCGTAGCAGTCCGCGGCGACGACAAGCGGCAAATCCTTCAAGGTCAGGCGCTTGACCGATTCAGGGCCAAGGTCGTCCCAGCAGATGACCTCCAGCGACGTGACGCACTCCGCCATCAGCGCTGCCGCACCGCCGACCGCGGCGAAGTAAACCGCCGGGTACTCCTGCATTGCCGCCATGACTGCCGGGGAGCGGCTGCCCTTGCCAATCATGCCGCGCAGACCGTGCTGCAAAAGCGTCGGGGTGGAGGAATCCATGCGCGTCGAAGTGGTAGGTCCAATGGAACCAACGGGACGTCCGGGCGGCGTGGGCGTCGGACCGGCGTAGTAGATGACTTGACCTGCCAAGTCCACCGGAAGCGGCTTGCCAGCGCGAATCAAAACCATCATGCGCAGGTGCGCCGCGTCGCGCGCGGTGTAAACCACGCCGGAGAGCAGGACGTGATCCCCCGCGTGGAGGGACTTCACGTCTTCTTCCGTCAAGGGGGTGGTCAGTTTTCGCATAGCATTCTCCCCTTTCTCACAGCACCGCCGTCGCGTGGCGCGTGACGTGGCAGCTGACGTTGACGGCGACGGGCAGACCCGCGATGTGCGTCGGCGCGGCGATAATGTGCAGCCCCAGGCAGGTCGTGCGTCCGCCCAGCCCCTGCACGCCGATGCCGGTCTGGTTGATGGCTTCAAGCAGCTCTTCTTCCAGCTGTGCGTAGAACGGGTCGGGGTTGGGCGTGCCCAGCGGCAGCATCAGCGCGCGCTTGGCGTTCTCCGCCACCTGCTCGAAATCGCCGCCGATGCCGATGCCCAGCACCATCGGCGGGCAGGGGTTCGCGCCCGCCGCACGCACGGTGTCCAGCACGAAGCGCTTCACGCCGTCAATCCCGCTGGCGGGCGTGAGCATCCGCAATTGGCTCATATTCTCGCTCCCGAAGCCCTTGGGCGCGACGGTCAGCGTCAGCGTATCGCCCGGCACAAGGCGCGTATGGAGGACGGCGGGGGTGTTATCGCCCGTGTTGATGCGCCGGAGCGGGTCGCCGACGACGCTCTTGCGCAGCAGCCCCTCCACATAGCCGCGGCGAACGCCCTCGTTGACCGCCTCGGCGAAATCCCCCGCAATATGCACGTCCTGCCCGACATCGGCAAAGACGACCGCCATGCCGGTATCCTGACAGATGGGCATCTGCGTCGTGCGGGCAATCTGCTCGTTTTTCGTCAGCAGAGACAGCAAGTCCTTCGCGGGCGCGAAAGGCTCGGTCTCCTCCGCCTGATGGAGCGCCGCCGCCACGTCCTTGGGCAGATTGCGGTTCGCGTCGATGCACAAATGCGCAATCGTCTCCGTGATGGTCTGCGCGTTTACCGTCTTCATGCGTCGTCCTCCTCAAAGAGCTTTTTCAGCCGCAGCGCCGCCGCCTTGACCGCGTTCTTCTTTTCGCCGTCCAGCACGAGTTCGCTCTGCGCATCCCGCAGCGTCAGACCGTTCCGCACCATTTCGTCAATCAGGCGCGCTTCAAGGCTTACATCCGCCGCGGGGGATTTTTCCTCTGGCAGGCGCACGTCATGAAAATCCAGAATCAGGCAATACTCACCCTTTTCCGCCTTCGGATTCTCCCGCAATTGGCGCAGCACGTCCGCCGCGTCGCCGCGAATCGTCTTTTCATGCAGCTTCGTCAGGTCACAGGATGCGCTGATGCGGCAGCCCGGCAGCGTATCGCAAACCACTTCGACCAGCTCGACGACGCGGAACGGCGACTCATGCACCGCCGCAATCGGCACCTGGCGCGCCATTTGAAGGAGCTTCTCGCGCAAATCCTTCTTTTCGCGCGGCAGGAAGCCGTAGAACGCGAACTCGCGCGTGTCGAATCCGCTGACGGACAAGGCGGAAATGGACGCGCAGCAGCCCGGAATCGCCAGCACCTCAATGCCGCGGTCAACGCACGCCTTCACCAGCGCGTAGCCGGGGTCGGAAATACAGGGCGTGCCCGCGTCAGTCGTCAGGGCGATGTCGATATTGTCCGCCAGCATCTTATCCGCCAGATACGCGCCCTTCGTGTCCTCGTTGTGCTGATGGCAAGCGGTCAGCGGCGTGTCAATGTCAAAAACGGTCAGGAGCTTCTTCGTCACGCGGGTATCCTCGGCGGCAATCAGCGCGACGCGGCGCAGGGTATCAATGGCGCGCGGGGTCATGTCCTGCAAATTGCCGATGGGCGTGCCCACCACATAAAGCGTCGGCATCACAGCACCTCCAGCTTCTGCGCCACGCGGAGCTTGGCGGAACGCGCGCGCGGGTTGCGGGCAACTTCCTCCTCCGTCGGGGCGACCGCGCCGTGCGCCAAAATCTTCACGACCGGCTTTTTGCCGCAGGTGCAAATCGGCGCTTTCGGCGGGCAGGTGCATGGGTTTTGCAGCCGCTGGAAGCAGCGCTTGACGAGTCGATCCTCCAGCGAATGGAAGGTAATGACGAGCATCCGCCCGCCGGGCTTCAGGCAGTCCACGAAGTCGCAAATTGCCTTGTCCAGCGGGTCAAGCTCATCGTTGACGGCAATGCGGATGGCTTGGAACGTGCGGCGCGCGGGGTGGCCGTCGTCCTTGCGGCGAACCGCCTTGGGAATCGCCGCGTCCACCGCGTGCACAAGGTCGAACGTCGTCTCCATCGGCTTTTTCGCGCGGTGTTCGCAAATCATCTGCGCAATGCGCGCCGCCCACTTCTCCTCGCCGTAATCGCGGATGATGCGGCACAGCTCCTGTTCGCTGGCGGAATTGAGCAAATCCGCCGCCGTGATTCCCTGGCTGACGTCCATGCGCATATCCAGCGGCGCGTCCTCATGATAAGAGAATCCACGTTCGCCGCGGTCAAGCTGAGGGGACGACACGCCGAGGTCAAGCAGCACGCCGTCGAGCTTGGGTGCGCCCGCCGCCATGAGAAGCGCCTTGCCATCGTGGAAATTGCCGTGCAGGGCGTGGAAGCCGGGGAACTCCCGCAGGCGCGCGGTCGCCGCCTCAATCGCGGTCATATCGCGGTCGATGCCGTAGAGCGTCGCCGTGCCGCCGGAGAGACGCAGCATCGCGCCGCTGTGTCCGCCGCCGCCGAGCGTCCCGTCGCAGTACACGCCGTCGGGCTTCACGTCCATCCATTCGAGGACTTCCTGCAATAACACCGGTTCGTGGATAAATTCCATGTCGTTCTCCTTATTTTACCGCCAAGCCAGCCCCAGCGCCGTCCGCAGGCTGCCCGCAAAATACAGCGACCCCGCCGCGACAATCACCGCGTCGTCCCCGGCGAGCCGCTTTGCTTCCGCCAGTCCTTCTTCCAGCGATTTTGCCGCCTGTGCGTGCGCGCCGCGCTGACAGAGGGCATCGGCATACGTCTGCGCATCCAGCGCGCGCGGATTATCCGGCGTAACCGTCACAATTTCGTCCGCAATTGCGCAGAAATCGCGCAGCATGTCCTCCTGCAGCTTATCCGCCAGCACGCCCGTCAGCAGCACGCGCCGCTGATTCGGCAGCTGCTCCTCGACGAAGTTCCGCAGCGCCCGAACGCCCTGCGGGTTATGCGCGCCGTCAATCAGGATGCGCCCGCACCACTCCAGCCGCGCGGGCCACACGGTTGACGCAAGCCCCTCGTACACCGCCTGATCGGGAATCGTCCACCCCTGACGGCGCAGTTCCTCGACCATCGCCAGCACGCTCATGGCGTTCTCGATTTGGTGCGCGCCGGGCAGATTCAGCCGCACGTCCTGCCACTCCTGCGACAGGCGATAGCTGACCGTCGCCCCATGCGCGTCGCACGCGGCATAGAGAATCGTATCGTCGCTGAGCTGGCGCAGGGGCGCGTGATGCTTCTCCGCCGCCTCGGCGAACACGCGGCGCACACCCTCCTTCGCCGGATGGCAGACGACAGGCGTATTGTCCTTGATAATTCCTGCCTTTTCGCCCGCAATCGCTTCGAGCGTGTTGCCCAGATACGCCATGTGGTCAAGCCCGATGGCGGTAATCGCGCAGAGAATCGGGTGGACGATGTTCGTCGGGTCTTTGCGCCCGCCCATGCCGACCTCGACAATCGCGATATCGCAATTTTCGCCGTCAAACGCAGCGAGCGCGAGCGCCGTCCCCATCTCGAACGGGGTCACAAACGCGCCCTCCGCCCGCATCTTCTCCGCCGCCTGCACGAGCGGATTGCCGTATTTCACCATCCGCGCGTCATCCAGCGGCAGCCCGCCCAGCCGAATCCGCTCTTGATACGCCTGCAAAAACGGCGACGTATACAGCCCGGTGTGATACCCCGCGCGGCGCAGGACGCTTTCGAGCATCGCGCAGGTACTGCCCTTGCCGTTCGTCCCGGCGACGTGGACAATCGGCGTGCGCAGGGCGACGTGCATTTTATCCAGCAGCGTCAGCACATTCTGGAAGCCGTTTTTGCTGCCTGTGGCGTAGCTGCCGTGGATGGCGGCGATGATTTCCTCACTGTTCAGCATTGAAAACACCTTCTTTTGCACCTTTTGGTGCTTGATTATTATAGCATACTGGCGGCGCGGTTGCAATCGGATGCGTGCAAAAAGGATTTTTCCCCCCCCTGTTGATTTTCCCTGCTTTTGGGCATGGTGGGTTTGCTTTTTCTATCTTGATTTTTTTCGCTGCTCCCGTCGCCTCTGCATAATCAGGCGGTAAAAGGGCAAGCAAAATAAAAACTTCCGATAAAAATCAACTACCAGGAGTGTGCACCCGAAGCAGTCCAGAGGGCGACCGCAAACTTCGTTTGTTTTCATGCTCTCTGGTCGCGTCCGCAGACGCGAAATCCTCTGCGTAATCCCAAAGAAAAGGGAGACTGCCATCAACGCAGTCCCCCAGAAAAATCCTACCAAATTACATTGATTCTTTGAGTTCCGCAATGCGCTTTTCGACCTGCTCCGCCTTCTGCTGATTCAGCGCCAGCTTGCCCTTCTCCTGCTCCACCAGCGCGGCGGGCGCCTTGCTCACAAAGCCCGGATTGTTCAGCTTGCCCTCAGCACGGGCGATTTCCTTGTGCAGGTTGTCGAGTTCCTTGCTCAGGCGCGCGATTTCCTTCTCGAAGTCCACCAAATCGCCCAGCGGGATGTACAGCGTGCACGCCTTCGTCACGGCGGAAACGGTCTTTTCGGTCACGGCGGCGCTGCTTTCAATGATTGCCGTTTCGCTTGCGCCTGCCAGACGCTGGAAATACTGCCCGGCGTGCGCAAGCGTCTCCGCCCAGCCATCCGCGGGAAGCAGCATCAGGTGCGTGCGCTTGCCCGCGGCGACGTTCATTTCCGCGCGCAGGTTGCGGATGGTGCGGATGACCTCCATCACGCCCTCCATCTTCGCTTCCTCGTCCGGGAAATCCAGCTCCGGCTTCACTTCCGGCCACGATTTGAGCATCAGGAAGCCCTCGCTGCCCGGCAGGAACTTGTACACCTGCTCGGTCAGGAACGGCATGAACGGGTGCAGCAGCTTCAGCAGCCCTTCCAGCACATAGAGCAGCACGCCCTGCACGGCTTTCTTCGCCACCGGGTCGTCGCCATTTAAGCGGCTCTTCGCAAGCTCGATGTACCAGTCGCAGAATTCGCTCCACGCAAAGTCGTAGATGCGGTCCGCCGCCAGACCGAACTCGCCTTCTTCCATATTGGAAGAAATCGCGCGCGTCGCGTCCTGGAAGCGGGACAGAATCCACTGATCCGCCGCGGTCAGATGCGCGGTGTCCAGCGGTGCTTTCTCCGTCACGTTCATCAGCACGAAGCGGCTGGCGTTCCAAACCTTGTTGGCGAAATTGCGGGCGGATTCCACGCGCGCCGGGATGTAGCGGGTGTCGTTGCCCGCGCTCACGCCCATCACCAAAGAGAAGCGCAGCGCGTCCGCGCCGTACTGGTCGATGACTTCCAGCGGATCAACGCCGTTGCCCAGCGACTTGGACATCTTGCGCCCCAGTTCGTCGCGCACCAGGCCGTGAATCAGCACCGTCTGGAAGGGCGGAACCTGCATTTCCTCCAAGCCCATCGTAATCATGCGGCTAACCCAGAAGGTAATAATATCATAGCCCGTCACGAGCAGGTTCGTGGGATAGAAGTACTTCAAATCTTCGGTGTTGTCCGGCCAGCCGAGCGTGGAGAACGGCCACAGGGCAGACGAGAACCAAGTATCCAGCACGTCCTCATCCTGCTTAATGTGCGCAGAACCGCACTTGCAGCAGCAAGTCGGGTCTTCGCGGCTGACGGTCATCGCGCCGCAGTCGTCGCAGTACCACACCGGAATGCGGTGTCCCCACCACAGCTGACGGCTGATGCACCAGTCGCGGATATTTTCCATCCAGTTCATATACTGCTTCGTGAAGCGCTCCGGCACGAACTTCGTTTCGCCGCTCTTGACGCAGGCAATCGCCGGTTCCGCCAGCGGCTTCATCTTCACGAACCACTGCCGGGAGACCATCGGCTCAATCACCGTATGGCAGCGGTAGCAGGTGCCGACCTCGTGGGTCAGCGGCTCGATGCTCTTCAGCAGCCCCAATTCCTGCAAGTCCGCGACAATCGCCTTGCGCGCTTCCAGCGTCGTCATGCCGGCGTACTTGCCGCAGTCAATCGCCTGACCGTCGGCGTCCTTCGCGGCGTCCTCCGCGCCGGTCATGTGGCCGTCATAAGTGAACACGCGCACGACAGGCAGGTTGTGGCGCTGACCGACTTCGTTATCGTTCGGGTCATGCGCGGGGGTGATTTTCACCACGCCCGTGCCCTTTTCCATGTCGGCGTGTTCGTCGCAGATAATCGGGATTTCGCGATTCGCCAGCGGCAGCAGCACATGGCAGCCGTGCAGGTGGGCATAGCGCGGGTCGGCGGCGTTAATCGCCACGGCGGTGTCGCCGAGCATGGTTTCGGGGCGGGTGGTTGCCAGTTCCAGCATCTCGCCCGTCTCCTTCACAGGGTACAGCAGATGCCAGAAGTTGCCTTCCTTCTCCTGATATTCCACTTCCGCGTCCGAAATCGCGCTCTCGCAGCACGGGCACCAGTTGACCAGGCGGTTGCCGCGGTAAATCAGCCCCTTTTCGTACAGGCGGACGAACACCTCGCGCACCGCCTTGGAGCAGCCCTCGTCCATCGTGAAGCGCTCGCGACTCCAGTCGCAGCTGATGCCCATGCGGCGCTGCTGGGTGACGATGCGCCCGCCGTACTCTTCCTTCCACTTCCACGCGCGGTCGAGGAAGCCCTTGCGGCCGAGGGACTCCTTGGTCAGCCCCTCTTTGCGCATCGCATCAACGATTTTCACTTCCGTCGCGATGGCGGCGTGATCCGTGCCGGGCAGCCAGAGCGTCGGATCGCCCTTCATGCGGTGATAGCGGACGGCGAGATCCTGCAGGGTGCAGTCCAGCGCGTGGCCCATATGCAGCTGACCGGTGATGTTGGGCGGCGGCATGACAATGGTGAAGGGCTTCTTGCCTTCCACGCGGTGCGCCTCAAACGCGCCGGAGGATTCCCAGTCGCGGTAAATTTCGCTTTCCACGGCTTGGGGATTGAATGTTTTCTCCATTTCCATGTGAATGACCTCCTATATACGATTTACAGTTAGCACAGGTGAATTCGGAAAGAGTATCATGCAAAAATGAGAATTGCGCCGACGAGCGCGACGACGCAGCCGACGATTTTCGTGATGATATCGGCCTTTTCGCTGCCCGAAAACAGCTTTCGGGCGACGATACCGGACGTATAGACGAGGATTGCGCCCAGCACGAGCAGGAATGTGCCCGGCTGGAGCAAGCGCTCCGCGATCTGCTGGAAGTAGTTCATACAGGTGTCCTTTCCGCGTGAAATGATTGCCAAAACGCAAAAACAGCCCCATCCCGAAGGACGGAGCTGTTTCCGTGGTACCACCTTGCTTCGCAGCGCAAACACTGCCTCAAGCGCACGTTCACGGGTGCGAACCGCATTCGGCTACTTTCCATGCGGAAAAAAATCCTGCATCATCCTCACCGAACGCTCTGTGAAGCGACCTTCCCCTGACGGCTGTGCGAGCGGCCTCTCAGCCGGTGAACCACCCTCTCTGAGCCAGCAAAATCAGAGTACTCCTCATCACGTTGCGAGCATATGGAATTGCGGGGAATGTAGGAAATCAGACAGAACAGGATGACCCCGCTGCTGCCTTCCTTCCCTCATTTGTCCCCGGATACCAATTAGGCGTTCTTTTCCTCGTTGACCGCAACGACCTGCACGCCCTTGTAGAAACCGCAGTGCTTGCACACGCGGTGAGCCAGCTTCATCTGATGGCACTGGGGGCACTCAACGATGCCGGGCACGGTGAGCTTCCAGTTCGCACGACGGCTGTGCTTGCGAGCCTTAGAGATTTTTCCCTTCGGAAGAGCCATGGTTACACCTCCTCGTTATTGGCAGCCAAATTGCTGACCGAATTATTCTTTGTTGTCGGACTTTTCAGCCAGCAACTGCTGCAATGCCGCAAAAGGACGCTGTACATTCGCATCGTCCCGGCAATGCTTGTGTTGGTTGACCTCCTCGTACTCCTCAAATCCCTTGCAATCTTCCTTGCACAGGAAGCGCATCGGCAGGTTGAGCAGCACATGCGTCAGGGTGAGTTTCGCAAAATCAAGCTGTGCGCCTTCATACGCGAAAATCTCATCATCCTCCGGGTCGCCCCCATGCAGGAACGTTTCCCGGAAATTCCCCGTAACGGGGCAGGACGCAGGAGACAGGCATTTGGCACAATGGGCATGAGCGGTTGTCGTCAGACTTCCTTCTACCACAACACTGCCATCTTCATTGGCAGTCAGATGCCCGGAGAGCTGCACGGGGTCAAACGTGACCTTTTCGCCGCTCACATCCTGCGGGGCAATGGTCTGCTCCACAGCGAATGCGTAAGCCGTTCCCGGATCACGCAGGGCATGAAGTACATCCAGCTTCAAATGCTCACCACCTCAAATTAGACCATTTCATATTATAGGTTTTTTCGCGGGTTTTGTCAACACCTTTTCGCGGAAAAAAGCGTCTTTTCCCCGAAAAAAGTTGCGCGCCCCCGCGAAAAAAGCCCTCGTCTGACTGAAACTTACTTGTTTGCGCCCTCGACCAGTTCCTTGGTGTCGCGCGCGATCATGATTTCCTCGTTCGTGGGGATGACGCAGATCGTCACCTTGGAGTCGTCAGTGGAGATGACGGCTTCCTTGCCGCGCACCTTGTTCTTCTCCACGTCCAGCTTCGCGCCCATCCACTCCATGTCCTTCATGACGGATTCGCGCAGTTCCGGGCCGTTTTCGCCGATGCCCGCCGTGAACACGATAATGTCCACGCCGCCCATCGCCGCCGCGTAGGAGCCGATGTACTTCTTGATGCCGTAGTGCAGCATGTCACGCGCCAGCGCCGCGCGGTCGTTGCCCTCATCCGCCGCCTTGTCGATGTCGCGCATGTCGGAGGACAGGCCGGAAATGCCCATCAGGCCGGACTGCTTGTTCATCATCGTCAGCACTTCGTTGACGGTCATGTGGTCATTGTTGGCAATAAACTGCACAACCGCCGGATCGCAGGAGCCAGAGCGCGTGCCCATGACAACGCCTTCCAGAGGGGTCAGACCCATCGACGTGTCAACGCACTTGCCATCCACCACCGCGGACATGGACGAGCCGTTGCCCAGATGGCAGATGATAATCTTCTTGCCGATGGGGCTCACGCCGAGGAACTCGCACACGCGCTTGCTCACATAGCGGTGGGACGTGCCGTGGAAGCCGTAGCGGCGGACGCCCATTTCCTTATAATAGCGGTACGGAACGCCATACATGAACGCCTTCGGGGGCATGGTCTGATGGAACGCGGTGTCGAACACGGCCACCTGCGGCGTGTGCGGCATAACTTCCTCGCACGCCTCGATGCCCATCAGGTTCGCCGGATTGTGCAGCGGGCCCAGCGGGATGAACTTGCGGATGGCAGCCTTCACTTCGTCGGTGATGATGCAGCTGGCGGTGAACTCCTCGCCGCCGTGCAGCACGCGGTGACCCACCGCGCCGATTTCATCCACGGACTTGAGCACGCCCTTTTCCGGGTCAAGCAGCGCGCGCAGCATCAGCTTCGTCGCCACGACGTGGTCCGGAATCGGCTCATAGAGGTCGATGACCTTCGACATGTCAGGGGTCTTCTGGTTCAGGTGGGAGCCTTCAATCGCGATGCGCTCCACCTGCCCCTTGACGATCATTTGCTCGTTGTCCATGTCCACCAGCTGGTACTTCAGGGAGGAAGAACCCGCGTTGACAATCAGAACCTTCATGGATGGTTACACTCCTTCTATTTCTATCAACCAGATGTTTCGTTAATCTTCTTCGGGGGATTTTACCGTCGCGCCCGTTTCGACCGCCCAGTTCCATGCCGGGCAGCCCTCCGGCGTCACAATGACGTTGCGCTTGTAGGAAATGATGCCGGTGCGCCCTTCCAGCCCGTCCATCACGCCGATGTCCGTCACGCTTGCCGGAATGACGATTTCCGTCAGGTTCGGACACATCGCGAACGCCATCGCGCCGATCGTTTCGACGCCTTCGGGCAGAACGATGCGCTTGACGTCGTAATCATAATGGAACGCGAACGGGTCAACGATTTTGACGCCCTCCGGGAGGATGATTTCTTCCGCCGGCGAAATGTCGGAGAAGCAGTGCAGCAATCTCGTGCCGTCCGCCGTCATCAGCAGACCGTTCGTCTCGTCGAGTTTGAACGCTGCATTGTCCTCCGCAAGGGTCAGCGACTGCAAGCCGTACAGCCCGATGAAGTTCAGCTGCTCGATTTCGGTCAAACTGCTCGGCAGCGTCAAGTGCGTCAGGTAGTAATTATACTGCAGGGCGCTTCCGCTGATTTTCTTCAGCCCTTGCGGCAGGTCGAAATCCATCAGGCGGAAACAGCTTTCCAGCGAAGCGGGCGGCAGTTCCGCCAATTCGTCAGGCAGCGTCAAACTAACCAGATAGTTGTCGCCGGAAAAGCACGCCGCGCCGATTTCCGTCACACTGTCCGGCACGACAACGGTCGTCACGTGCTTCTCATAGAACGCCTTGTCCGCCAGCGCCGTCACCGGCTGACCGTCGATTTCCGACGGAATCAGCACATGTTCGCGCGTCCCAGTATAATCGGTAATGGTCACTTCGCCGTTTTCCGCCGTGCAGTCGAACTCCGACGCGGGATTGACCTGCTCCCCCTTCCGGTGGAACACACACAGCGACTGCGCGACGGCAATCATCTGCTGCACCAGCGCGTCGTCGTCGTTCGGGAAGAGGAAGAAGTACAGGTCGCCCGAATCCCCAATCCAGAGGATATCGAAGCCCTGCCCGTTCATCTCCACCAGCACGGCGGGCATGTCGTTGATGGTCATTTCCTGCAGGCGGGTGCTCTGCGGCGTGGTCAGCCCCAGCATCAGCGCCGTTCCCTCAACAATGAACGACTGGATGCCCAGCGCGTCGCTCGCGTCGGTGGCCTCCCAGTCGGCGGGCAGCTTCATCGCCATCACCATTTGGTTCTGGTCGGTCAGGAGGGAGGTCGTCGGCGGCAAGTCCGCAGCATCCGACGTCTGGTAGCCCCATTCGTTCGGAATCTCGAAAATGGCATTATCGCCCAGCGGGACGGCGTACAGGTCAATGTAGGGCAGCAGGTACTCTTCGCTCTGTGATTCCTCCGCAAAAGCGCAGGACAGCAGCACAATCGCCGCTAAAATCAGGGAAATCAGCCGTTTTTTCATGCAGGGTTCTCCTCCTTAGCGCGTCTTTTGTGACGCTTCTGTGAACATTATAACGTTCCAGCAGAGGAAAACCCTGCATGAAATTTGGCATTACTTAACGATTTCGCCCATCTGCGCACGGCCGCAGCCAGCCGCGTTGGACTCGTCGGTGTCAATATGCATCGCCAGCGCGTACTTGTCGCTCACGCGAACAACCACGTCGCCGAAAATCAGGGAGCGGCCGTCGGTATCCACCTTCACGGACACAACGTCCTTGTCCTTCACGCCGTATTCCTCAGCGTCCGCGGGGGTCATGTGGATGTGGCGCTTGGCGGCGATAACGCCCTCGGTCAGTTCCACTTCGCCCGCCGGGCCAACCAGCTTGCAGGCGCCCGAACCCGCGATGTCGCCGGATTCACGCACAGGCGCGGTCACACCGATGGAACGCGCATCCGTCAGGGACAGCTCCACCTGCGTCGCGCTGCGAACCGGGCCGAGGATGCTCACGCCGGTCAGGGTCTTCTTCGGGCCGACAACGTCCACGCGCTCCGCGCTGGCATACTGACCGGGCTGGGACAGCATCTTCTTGACGGTCAGTTCATAGCCCTTGCCGAACAGGGTTTCCAGATCCTGCTGGGTGACATGAACGTGACGGGCGGAGGTTTCCACGATGAACTGCTTCATATGAATTACTTCCTTTTCATGGTCTTGTTTGGGATGAACCCAATCTATTATACCATCTTTCGGCGGTTCTGTAAAGGCAAAAACGGCGGCAAAATTGCATCATTCCACGTCATTTCGCGCGTTCGCTTGACGTTTCTGTTCTTTTTGCTATAATAGGAACGCACCTTTTCATTGCTCATTCCTCATTCCTCATTGCTCATTAAAAGGAGTTTTTCCATGCGCATTGTCGGCGTGATTGCCGAGTACAACCCCTTCCATTCGGGGCACGCGCACCAATTGCGTCAGGCGCGGGAAGCCGCCCACGCGGATGCGGTCGTCGCCGTCATGTCCGGCTGCTTCGTGCAGCGCGGCGACGCGGCGATTGTCTCCCCCGCCATCCGCGCAAAAATGGCGCTGCTAAACGGCGCGGATGCCGTGATTCTGCTGCCCGCGCTGTGGTCTGTCCGCGACGCGGAGCACTTTGCCTTAGGCGGCGTGCATCTGCTGACCGGCTTGGGCTGCGACGCGCTCTCCTTCGGCGCGGAAACGGCGGATCTTCCCATGCTGCAGGCGGCGGCGGATGCGCTCGAATCCCCCGATTTACCCGCAGCGATTCAGCCGCACCTGTCCGCCGGGCTGCCCTATCCCGCTGCGCTTTCCGCCGCGATGGCGGAGGTCGCCCCGGCTGCCGCGCGCGTCCTTCAATCCCCCAACAACACGCTCGGCGTGTGCTACCTGCGCGCGCTTCGGCGATTGGGCGCGTCCACCGACGTGTACCCGATTGCCCGCGCGTCGGATTATCACGCGTCCGCCATTGGGGATGGCTTTTCGTCCGCCACGGCGATTCGCTCCGCCCTCCTGCGCGGCGACTGGTCATCCGCCTATTCCGCCATGCCGGGGAGTGCGGCGGACTTGCTGGAAAATCAGGCGCTGGCAAATCACCTGCACCGTCCGGAGGCGCTGGACACGCTGCTGCTGGCGCGGCTTCGGCTGATGGATGAGGCGGATTATGCCGCGCTGCCTGACATCAGCGAAGGCATCGAGCGCCGACTGCGCCGATTTGCCGACACTGCCCGCACGCGTGATTCGCTCCTGCAATCCGCCAAGACGCGGCGATACCCGTATGCGCGCTTGTCGCGGCTGGCGACGCACGCGCTGCTGGGCGTGACGCAGGCGGTCGTTGACAGCAATCCGCTGCCGCCCGCCGCGTTCCTGCTCGGCTTCCGTCGCGGGTGCGAACCGCTGCTGTCGCATTTGGCGCAGGGGGTGATTCCGCTGGTCAGCAGCGCGGCACAGTGCGGGAAAGACGCGGCGTGGGCGCAGGTGGAGCGGCGCGCGTGGGGGCTGTGGGCGCTCGGCGCTGGGTATGATGGCGATATGTGGCAAAGACATGGGGTTGTGAGGGGGTAGTGCAAACCTTCCGCATAATCATCAACAATATTAGGAGCAAATCATCATGAATAACAACAAGGAATACAACCTCTACGCCACCGCCGCGTTCGGGCTGGAGGGCATCGTCGGCGCGGAACTCAAGCGCCTGAAAATGCAGAATGTCCGCGCGGAACTTGGCGGCGCGCGCTTCACGGGCACGCTGACAGACGCGTTCCTGTGCAATCTGCGCCTGCGCAGCGCCGACCGCGTGCTCATCGTGCTGGCGGAGGACGAATGCCGGACGTTCGAGGAGCTGTTCCAGCTGGTCAAGTCCATCGTGTGGGAGGACATCATGCCCGCCGACGCGAAAATCAACGTGTCGGGCAAGTGCGTCCGCAGTCAGTTGATGAGCGTCCGCGACTGTCAGGCGATTACCAAAAAAGCCATCATTGAGCGGCTGAAAGCGGCGACGCACCGCGCGGTTTTCCCGGAGACGGGCGCGGTGTACCCCATCGACATCGCCATCCACACAGACTGCGTGCGCATCACGCTGGCCACCTCCGGCGAAGCCCTCAACCGCCGCGGATACCGCACCTGGAACGGCGAAGCGCCCCTGCGCGAAACGCTCGCCGCGTCTTTGGTGGAGCTGTCCCCGTGGCGGCCGGGGATGCGCCTGTACGACCCCTGCTGCGGCACCGGCACGCTGCTGATTGAAGCCGCGTTCCGGCAGGAGCACCGCGCGCCGGGGCTGACCCGCGCGTTCGCCATGGAGCAGTTTTCCATTTTCCCGGCGGAGGAATGCCGTCAAATCCGCGAGACGTGCAAGGCGGACGTGCTGCCCGACCACGTTTTCGGCATTGCCGGATCGGACAAAGACCCCGAAGCGCTCGAACTGGCGCGGCGGCATGTGCGTCAAGCGGGGCTGGAGGGCAAAATCGAGCTGACGTGCCAGCCGCTGGAAAAGCTGAAGCTGGAGGGCGAACCGGGTGTGTTCCTGTGCAATCCGCCCTACGGTGAGCGCCTTGAAGACCGCAAGACGTGCGAGGGCATCTACCGCGAACTGGGGCGGATGATGCGCCGCCACCCCGGCTGGAGCCTGTGCGCCATCACGTCCGACCCGACGTTCGAGCGGTCGTTTGGCCGCCGCGCGGACAAGAAGCGCCGCCTGTACAACGGACGGCTGGAGTGCGAATTTATGACGTTTCTTGACCCGAAATCCACAAAGCGCAAGTAAGGAGGAAGCACCAGAATGAACATGCCCGCACCCGGTTTTTACGCCCCCGCCGCTGACCGCTATGCGCACATGCCCTATGTCCGCTGCGGCCGCTCCGGGCTGAAGCTCCCCCGCGTCTCCCTCGGTCTGTGGAACAATTTCGGCTCGGTCACGCCGCAGGACACCGCGCGCGACATGCTGCTGACGGCATTCGACGCGGGCATCACCTACTTCGATTTGGCAAACAACTACGGCCCTCGCCCCGGCGCGGCAGAAGAAACGCTGGGGAAAATTATGGACAGCGACCTGCGTCCGCACCGCGACGAGCTGATTCTCGCCACCAAAGCAGGCTACACCATGCAGGACGGCCCGTATGGCGACGGCGGCAGCCGCAAGTACCTGATGAGCAGCCTCGACGCGAGCCTGCGCCGCATGAAAGTCGATTATGTGGACATTTTCTATCATCACCGCTTCGACCCGGACACGCCGCTGGAGGAGACCATGCGGACGCTGGCGGACATTGTGCATCAGGGCAAGGCGCTCTACGTCGGCATCAGCAACTACTCCGCCGAGCAGACGGCGCAGGCGGCGGACTTGCTGGCGACCTTCGGCGTGCCGCTGACCATTCACCAGCCGCGCTACAACATGCTTGACCGCTGGATTGAGCGCGGCACGCCCAGCCTATGCGACGTGCTGCTGAATCGCGGCATCGGCGCGGCAGTGTTCTCCCCCCTCAATCAGGGCTTGCTGACTGACCGCTACTTGCACGGCATCCCGGCGGATTCGCGCGCGGCATCCTCCTGCGTGTTCCTGAACAAAGACAACGTGACGGCGGATGTTCTGACGCGTGTGCGGGCGCTGAACGCGATGGCATCGGCGCGCAGCGAAACGATGGCGCAGTTAGCGCTTGCGTGGGTTTTGGAGAATCCGGCGATTACGACGGTGATTACCGGCGCAAGCCGCCCTGCGCAGATTCTTCAAAACGTGGAAACGGTGCGGAAGCATGTGCCGCTGACAGACGAGGAAAAAGCGGAAATTGAGAAGATTTTGGGGTAAAGCCTGCAAATAAAAAGTCAAGCCCCAAATAGGACTTGCTGCAAGAAAATTTGGCAGAAGGTGGGGAGAAAGAAGTGCAGCACAAATAAGCCACCACAAAGTGCCGGCTTAAAAAGAGAAAAAAGGAAGTGATGTCAGAGGGAGGCTTTCAGGGTGGCGGGAATGGGATCTACTGACTGGAGAGTGTCCAGCGAGGCAAAATAATCTCGCAGCTTAGCATAGTAGCGTCGCAGAAACTTGTTGGCTGCTGCAAGCATATAAACATAGAAGGGCTTGCCTTCCGCCCGTTTCCGGTTAAGGAACTGAAACACAGGTTCATCTTGGGGAGCACATTGCAGGTAAGTTCTAATGACATTAAAAAGGGTTTTGCGGAGGTAGGGAGAGCCTCGTTTAGAAGATTTGTTGCTTCTGACGTTTTTGTCTCCGGACTGGTTAGGCATGGG